>Ga0256829_1000081_pt1 | contig 125969 bp, 109 predicted proteins | sample 131447metaG_FD_185979 | JGI IMG/M metagenome (GOLD analysis project Ga0256829, IMG submission 185979) | Hydrothermal vent microbial communities from Lau Basin, Pacific Ocean - 131-447 | ecosystem: Environmental > Aquatic > Marine > Hydrothermal vents | place: Pacific Ocean: Lau Basin... | reverse complement strand
CGGTATCGAGTACCTGTCGCAGATCGGATTACTTCTCCGGTAACTAGTTGCCGCTAGCTACGGGCTTCACCTTATATATAAAACTGTCGAGGGAATAGCGGTTAACAATGAAATTGAACCATACAAGTCGGATAGCGGCATCAGCGCCATCACCCATACCGAAGCCAACCGCAAAAACATTCCATCAGCCGAGATGCAGCAGTTGATGGAAAAAGACCAGCAGTTGCCAAAGAAGGTTACCTACGAAAGAAACCCTGATTTAGACCCACAATTGGTCTGGCGTGGCAAAGATTTGACCAACAGCTCAGATCTGGTGGTCAACGCACCGCCTCTCTACATTCAGGAAAAGGTACACCCCAAAGTACTGATTGACGACCTTAAACGCCATAGCCAGCAACTGGAAAACGCTGACGAAGAAGATGACGATCTACAAGCAGATCTGTTCGCTGACTTTAACGGTTTGCCAAACGAAGATGCGAAAACCGAGTTCTACCAGCACGATCAGCACTGGTCGAACCGTATGATCCTTGGCGACAGCCTACAAGCCATGGCCTCACTGGCAGAGCGCGAAGGCCTGCGCGGCCAGGTGCAATGCATCTACTTTGATCCGCCGTACGGCATCAAATTCAACTCCAACTTCCAGTGGTCGACGACCAGTCGCGATGTTAAAGATGGCAACGCCAGCCATATCACCCGCGAACCAGAACAGGTCAAAGCCTTTCGCGATACCTGGCGCGATGGCATCCACTCCTACCTCACCTATTTGCGCGACCGCCTCACCGTAGCCAGAGATCTGCTGACCGAATCCGGCTCCATCTTTGTGCAAATCGGTGATGAAAATGTGCATAGAGTGCGGGCATTAATGGATGAGGTTTTTGGGGATGAAAACTTTGTTCGGCTCATCACATTCGTTAAAACCTCTGGGCAAACAGATAGTTTGTTGGCTTCGGTTTCGGATTACATCGTTTGGTATGCCAAGGACAAATCAAAGATTAAGTTTCGGCAACCGCTGAAATATAAAAACCTATTGGGAGAAGGAGGAAGTGCCTATAAAAGTGCTCGGTCGGTCGCAGGTGAAACTCGCAGTCTGAGCAAAGATGAGCTTAATGGTGCTAGCCTTCCCAATGGAGAACGTATTTTCAGGATTGATAATCTAACTAGCCAAAGCCCTGGAACCAAATACAACGTTGTATTTGAGGGCGTAAATTATTACCCCAAGGGTTACTGGAAAACTCAAGAATCATCAATGTCTCGCTTAATTCAATCTGATCGAGTCCAAAGAGCAGGGGCAAACCTTTATTACGTTCGTTATTTTGATGATTACAAAACCTTTCCTGTATCGGATAACTGGACAGATACAGGAATAGCCGGTTTCGCTTCCGATAAAAGGTATGTAGTAGAAACATCAGCGAAAGTGGTTGAACGCTGCCTGTTAATGGCCACAGACCCCGGCGATCTAGTGCTTGATCCAACGTGTGGTTCCGGTACCACGGCTTATGTGGCAGAACAATGGGGCCGTCGCTGGATTACATTGGATACTTCGCGGGTATCTTTGGCGTTGGCGCGAGCGCGGATTATGGGCGCGCGTTACCCTTATTACCTGTTGGCGGATAGCCCGGAAGGCCAGCAGAAAGAAGCGGAAGTCACTCGCACCGCCAAATCTTCGGCGCTGCCACGAGGTAGAATTAATCTCGGTTTTGTTTATCAGCGTGTGCCGCATATCACCCTGAAAAGCATCGCCAATAACCCGGAGATCGACGAGATCTGGGAACGTTTTCAGCCCGAACTGGAAGCCTTGCGCAGCCAGCTCAACGACACGCTGAGAGCTGATTTTGAGATAAGTAGTGGGTTTGAAGAATGGCAAATCCCTCGCGAACCTGGATTCCCTTGGCCGGAGGATCAGGCCAAGTTACACGCCAAACTGGTTGCTATGAAAGCCGCTGCCGACAGTGACGAAAAAATCACCGAGAAAAAGCTGCTGACCGCGCTGAGAAAACTGAATGAGGCAAGGTTTGGTAAGGAGCTGGCCCGGTACTTCTCTCTGGATTCAGTACCCGAAAAAGCCTTTGATCTCTGGGCAGATACCAATTTTGACGCTAACCAGCAGGCCATCGAACTGCACAAGCAATGGTGGACCTTGCGCATTCAGCGCCAGCAGGAGATGGATGCCTCCATCGCTGCTCGTGCCGATCAGGAATACCTGTACGACAAGCCCTACGAAGACAAAAAGCGCGTGCGCGTGGCCGGGCCATTTACAGTAGAGAGCTTGTCGCCACACCGTGCTCTGGGCGTGGATGAAAACGACGAGCTGATCGACCCGCTGATGGACCAAAGCGAGGCCTACGCCGACACCCAGACCTTCGTCAATATCATGCTGGAAACCCTCAAGGTCGCCGGGGTGCAGCAGGCCCATAAAGAAGACAAGATTCAGTTCAGCAGCCTGGAAATCTGGCCCGGTGCTTACATCAATGCAGTGGGAAGAGTGGCTGTTGAAGAAAAAGCTGAAGGATCTGAGCCTTATCAAGAGCAACGTGCAGCAATCTTTGTTGGCCCAGAGTTTGGAACTGTCTCCCGCGCTGACCTGGCAGCGGCCGCCCGTGAAGCCGCCGATGGTGGTTTCGATATGCTGATCGCCTGTGCCTTCAGCTTCGAAGCCCACACCACTGACCTGAATAAAATGGGTCGCTTGCCAATTCTCAAGGCGCGTATGAATGCTGACCTGCATATGGCCACCGACCTGAAAGACACAGACAAAGCCAACCTGTTTGTGATCTTCGGTGAACCAGATATCGATATTCTTGAAGCTGAAAACGGCCAATATCAGGTGAAACTGCATGGTGTTGATGTATTCGACCCATCTACAGGTGTTGTACGTAGCGACAGCGCCGACGGCATCGCCTGCTGGTTTATCGACACTGATTACAATGAATCAAGTTTCTTTGTTCGCCAGGCCTATTTCTTGGGAGCGAGCGATCCTTATAAGTCGCTCAAAACCACGCTCAAGGCTGAGATTAATATTGATGCCTGGGAGAGTCTGAACAGCGATACCTCAAGACCGTTTAATAAACCGTCTTCTGGGCGCATTGCCGTGAAAGTCATCAACCATCTTGGCGATGAAGTGATGAAAGTATTCAGCGTGTGATGATTATGATCCGTATTTATTGCCTGTAACCATCTTGATGGAGTAACAGAAGATGGAATTTCGAACCTCAGATACATTTGCCAGCAGCCTGGGCAAACTCGCTAACCAGGAGCAAAAGGCGGTTAAACAAGCCGCTTTCGATCTACATATGCATATGGACTCACTGGACAATGCGCCAGCGGGTTTGCGAATACACAAACTGGATAACAGCAAAGACCCCAATTTCTGGTCAGTCAGTGCAAATATGGATATACGCATTATTATCCATCGCACGGAAGGCAGTATTCTGCTCTGTTATGTAGATCACCACGACAAAGCCTATCGCTGGGCCGAAAAACGAAAGCTTGAAACGCACCCAACGACAGGGGCCGCCCAGCTGGTTGAAATCAGAGAGATTCAACGTGATGAGCATAGCCAACCTGCTCCGTTTCAATACACGTCAGATGCTCCGAAACTTTTCTCAGAGGTTGCTGAGAGCCAGCTATTAAGCTACGGCGTGCCGCAAGAATGCATTGCTGCGGTGCAGTCTGTTGCGACTGAAGATGAACTGGTAGATCTGATTGATCTTCTTCCTTCAGAGGCAGCAGAGGCTCTTCTGGAAATCCACGAAGGTAAAACACCCAAACCTGCCAAGCAGGCACCAGCGAATAGCAACCCTTTCAACCACCCAGACGCGATGCGCCGCTTCCGTATTCTGGAGGATATCGAGGCTCTGGAGCGTGCACTGGATTACCCTTGGGATAAATGGACATTATTCCTGCACCCAAGTCAGCAAGAACTGGTCGAGCGTGAATTTAAAGGACCTGCGCGAGTTACAGGATCAGCTGGCACTGGTAAAACCATTGTGGCGCTGCATCGCGCTATGCATCTGGTGAGCCAGAATGACGACAAACGTGTTCTGCTCGCGACCTATTCGAGCCTTTTAGCGAATGTATTGAGAGAACGCTGCAAAAGACTTATTTCCGAGAAACGCCAACTCAGTCTCGGCGAGAGGCTTGAGGTCTATTCAGTCCGGGAGATAGCAGCACGGCTTTACAAGGCAAACCTTGGTCATTTTCAACTGGTAACTGAGGATCAACTTAACCAGCTACTCGCTGAGGCTGCACTCGCTGAAGAGACGGAATATTCTCAACGCTTTCTGATGGATGAGTGGTCTTACCTAATTGATGCCCTTCAGTTGAAGAGCTGGGAGACCTACCGCGATACTAAACGAACCGGCCGCAAGAGTCGCCTGAGTGAATCTAAACGCCAGCACCTCTGGTCAATCTTTCATAGAGTGTGGCAATCACTCGAGCACCAAGGGTTGATCACCGAAGCAACTATGTATACTCGCTTGGCTGAGAAGCTACTGCAGCAAAATCGAGTCATCTTCGATCATGTGCTGATCGACGAAGCTCAGGACTTAACCATCCCTCAACTCAAGCTGATCGCTGCATTAGGGCAGAACCGCCCTGACAGCCTGTTCTTCGCAGGAGACTTAGGGCAACGAATCTTCCAGCCTGGCTTTTCATGGAAAGCACTGGGTATCGACCTCCGTGGCCGTTCAAGCACGCTCAAAATTAACTACCGTACATCGCATCAAATCCGTAGGCAGGCAGACAGGCTTCTGGACAATGAAATCAGCGATACCGATGGAAACATTGATGATCGCAGCGGCACTATCTCACTCTTCAATGGCCCAGATCCAGTGATTGAACTCCTTGACGACGAGGCAGAAGAGAATCAGTTTGTGGGGGATAAAATACGCGAGTGGTTAGATTCCAATATAGCTGCTGAAGAAATTGGCCTTATCGTCCGTAGTCCTGGTCAATTCCACAGAGCACAAGCGGCATTGAGGATAGCTAACGCCGACTTCAACACAATGAGTAGGGCGATGGAATGGGTAACCGACAAGGTATCACTCTGCACCATGCACCTCGCCAAAGGTTTAGAGTTCAAATGCGTGTTGCTGATGGCGTGCGACGATGATGTATTACCACTGTCAGAGCGCATTGATGCTGTAATGGGGGACGAGCAGGCTATGAAAGAGGTCGACGATACAGAGAGACACCTTCTCTATGTAGCCTGTACCCGAGCACGTGATGAATTGGTAATAACCTCGGCGGGTATGGCCAGTGACTACCTGGATGACCTGTTAGGATAGGCGAACCGGTACATTGAACCTGACTATCTAACAAAAACGGACTATTGACACAAAAATGGCAAAGAGTACTATGCGCAAAACTGGATTGAACTTACCATAATGGTAAATACTCTGAAGAACATTAGTGCATACGAAGGTGAGCCTCCGATGAATCTGGAGCCTAGGTCTATAGATGACGGCCCTTTGTATGCAAAAGATAAGGTACTGAATGCCTTAACTCGAAAAGTCGTTCCGAAGCCTTTCACGAAAAAGTGCGTCCACGATCTTGAACGTTATAGTCTGGATCTGGAGAACGATGTTCCCGAGTTGATCCGTGAAGCGCTCACTGTGGGGAGGTTCATTGGATCTGAATGGTGCAAAGGTAAATCCCCTAAGCTAGTCATTGCATGCGATGCTTATAGCTTACATCGAAAAGAATGGGTCCAGTACGCACACAAAGAAATGTGCTTTGAATACTACGTGAAATTTGCTCTGAAGCGTCCAAAAGATGAGAACTCTGAACCGGAGCTCATATTGATCGCTTCTTGTCATCTTTCCGAAGAAAGGAGATGAATATGTCAGACTTAAGTCTTTGCCCTATCTGTGATGAGGGTCATCTTCACACTCGTTCTGAAGTGATCGAGGTTGAACATGCAGGCCGTTGTGGTTATATCAAGAGTCTACATTCCGAATGCGATGAGTGCGGTAGTGAAACTGCAACCGCGGCACAAGTACGTCAGAACAAGCGTGCCATGATAGCGTTTAAGAAGCAGATGGAAGGCCTTATGACAGGCGCAGAGGTGAAAGCGATGCGCCACTCTCTTGGCCTTAGCCAAGAACAGGCTGCACGTATGTTTGGCGGCGGTCCTGTTGCATTTTCAAAATATGAAAATGATGATGTTATTCAATCAGAGCCAATGAATAACCTCCTAAAGATCAGTAAAAGATTTCCGATGGCTGCAGCGTATTTAGCCAAGGAGGCCAAGGTAATACTAAAACATCATAGTCATCTCACGGCTGGATTTAATTCACGTTCATATGTGCGGCCTGAGCTCGGTCAAAATACACACTTTGTTCGCGAGCATATTTCTTCGAAGCAAATATTGAATTCGGATCGCTTTGAGATTGTCACTGAGGAATTTCAAAATGCCAGCTAATACGCTTACGGCATCTCCACTGCAGTTGAAACAAATGTTTTTTGCTCGTGTTCATTTCGAGGCAGAGAATAACGAAAAATTTCCAGATGGTGTCTGGGCACCCGAGTTTGACTTCTCAGGTGTTCAATTTGGCCATCACATTGAAGTCACTCCTGCTCAGAAACTCGAAAATAATCGATTTCAATATGTTATTGCAGTTGTCTTTCAAGTTTTTAACGAAGACGATAAAGCGAAACCTTGTCCTTATATTTTGGATATTGAAGCCAGAGCATTATTTGAAATGAACGCAATGGACGACGAAGAAAAGAGAGATAATCTAGCTCGTGTAAACGGTGCTTCGATGGTAATCGGTGCAATTCGAGAGCAAGTCTCTCTATTAACATCAAGATCGATATATGGACCATTGACACTACCAACCTTAAAAGTTGGAGTTTGATAGTTTTATTTCTTTAATAGTAAAAGCAATATTATTAAATAAGAAAGACAAAAAAGCCCCGTTTCCGGGGCTTTCGACTTTTTACTTCTAACAATACCCGCTGAGCTTACGCCTGCTGAGCTGATACCTGGCCGTGCTCTGTCAGCGCTTTAATGCCACTGATGCGGTTCGCTTCTGCAGCCAGTACCTTCTCTTCGTCGCTGGCGTATTTCTCATCCCACTCCAGCACTTTTGGCGTCATCAGGTAGTGCCACAACGGTGGAATCAGGGCGACGACGATGGTAGTCAGGTAGCCATTGATCATGGTCGGTGCTTCTGGGTAGGGACGCAGATCCTGGTATGGCACTTCACCGTGTGCGTGGTGGTGAGAGTGACGGGTCAGGTTGAACATGGTCCATGAAGAGAAGCGCTTGTTGGTGTTCCATGAGTGACGTGGCTGCACTGGCAGTTCTGGGTTGCGCACCATGCCGTAGTGTTCCATGTAGTTTACGATTTCCAGCAGCGCTTTACCGAACAAGCCCGCACCGATAAACAGCAGCATGGTTTCTACACCACCAGCCAGGAATGCCAGTGCAACAATGATGGCACTCATGCCGTAACCACGCAGTACCGAGTTACGGATCGACAGTGGGCTGTGACCCATTTTACGTAGACGCTCAGCTTCGAGTTTCAGTGCGCTGATGTTGCCCTTAATGGTCGATGCCAGTACGTGGAAATAGACGTTGCGGCCACGCGGTGCAGTGGCAGGATCTTTAGTCGTACTCACGTAACGGTGGTGACCGTAAACATGTTCAACGGCGAAGGCGACATCGAAGCTGAAAGCCAGCAACCAGCGACCAATAAACATTGAGGTCGGGTCCCAGGTACGATGCGTCAGTTCATGGCCGGTAATGGTGCCCACCATACCAATCATCAGGCCGGTCATAAGCAGAGCGCACAGATCTGACACCCAAGTGCCCTCGGCTTTAGCTGCCAGAACATCGTAACCGGTCAGGCTGGTGAGCATTTCTCCCAGACCGAACAGATCACCGGCACTCACCTGCCAGAAATAGGCAAAGACAATCAACGAAAGGAGAGGCAATGCTAACCAGAGCTGCGCAGTCAAAATACCCGGGTGTTTAAAGTCAGGAGTCGTTGTGTCATCCCCCAACACAGCGTCCAGTACGATATAGCCGCCGAAGATGGCGATCAGACCATAAATAATCCAGTCGGCGCCGAGGAACATTGCCGCTGCGGCAAGCAGACCAATGGCGTGAAAAAGAAAGTATTTGAGGTAATGGAACATAGGATTCTCCTTCCGTTATGCTCTTTTATGTTAGATTTAAATTCTGTCTTATCCGGCTTTTTGGGTATGCGAACGGTCGGTAAACCGGTCGCAATAAATTCCGTTTTCGCTCATGCCTAATTTCTTCAGGCAGCTTTCTGCAGCGTCCAACATAGGAGGTGGGCCGCACATGTAGGTTTGGGTAATGTCTGTTAATTCAGGAATAACATCCGTGACCAGACCGCGACGCCCTTCCCAACTGCTGCCTTCAGGCTCTTCAGACAGCACCGGGATAAAGCGGAAGCGGCCGGACCAGTTGCGCGAAATACGGGATATTTCTTCAAGCGCACACAGGTCTTTCTCGGTGCGCGCGCCAAACAGGAAGGTCACGTCACGGTCTATTTTGTGGTTCATGGCGTCTTCGAGAATCGCCAGTACCGGCGCTATGCCACTGCCACCAGCAATCATCAGCATTTCACCACCGCGTTTTTCACCCGCGTCCTGACGCAGATAAAAATCACCATAAGGGCCATCCACAGTCACTTTATCGCCGACAACGGCATGGTGATTCGCCCAGCCAGACATTTCGCCACCCGGTACTTCACGGATAAAGAAACGCACATGGTTCCCCTGAGGCGGCGTCGCGAATGAATAGCTACGAGAACCTGAAGGCACAGCAGGTGTTGAAAACAGAGCGTATTGGCCAGGTACATAGGTGGTTTCTTCAGGCAAAGTCACCGTGACGCAGACCATGTCGGCGGTAAGCTTTTCAATCGCTGTTATTTCTCCTTCCTGCACATTTGCCACAGACGTGCCATCAGACAGGCCATCCACAAACACCGTCACGTCAGACTTCAGTTGTGACTGACAGCCGAGAATGTATTTCTGTTCGATATCCTCAGAGCTGAGAATAAAGGCCGCTGAGGTTAATTCTTTAACCTGGCCGTCCTGCAATTTGCACTTACAGGTTGCGCAACCACCCACTTTGCAGCTGTAAGGAAAACGAACGCCCTGACGCAGGGCAGCAGTCAGAATGGTCTCTTTCGGATTTACCGTGAACTCTCCAACGCCTTCGATGGTTAAGGTATGTGGTTTCGCAGATTTAAACAGCCCGAACATTGCTCTGTCTTCTCATTGTTAGATTGTTAGACAATCCTACAGTTGAAAACAAACATGAAAAGGTTTGATTCTGCCATCCACAGAGAAAATGGCTCATCACAGAGCACTGAAGGAAGCCAGTAGATGAGAATAAACCAACCGAAGAAAATGTAAGGAAAAGGATAAAAACCGGAAAATGTCCGGGTAAATAAAGTAATACCCAGAAGAAAAGATACGGAAAACAGGGAGAAGTAAGAGAAAGTGTTTATCAGCCAGAGCGGCTTCAGCACAGTGGTAGTAATGTGTCGCTCACTTGACCTGCATCAAGTGAGCCAAAGCCCCAGCTAGCACTGAGGACTCAATACAAGGCTAACGGCTTAAGACATGCCGTTTGGAAAATCTTCCAGGCCCGCAGTCAGTGCTTCGCGTTGAGGCGCAAGCGCTTCGGTGTAGGTCTTGAGTTGCTCAACCGCATAGTGGGCACGCTTCTCAAGATACTCATCTGATTCACGGCCCTTACCCTGCCAGAGTTCGGAGGCATCTCGAAGAATCAGATGCTCTGGCAACCAGAGTAAACGCGAGTTTTTGTAGCCGCTACCGCGAAGCTCAGCGACAACAAAGGCGCCACCGACCGACCCAGACACGGCAACCAGCAAAGCAGGTTTATGCGCAAACTGCGGATGGCTGCACCAGAGAAACAGGTTTTTTAATCCGGCAGGCGCCATGCCGTGCCACTCAGGAACCACAAACACCAGGCCGTCAGCCTGCGTAATTTTATTCTGTACTTCTTTGACCTGCTCATTCGCTTCGCGCTCGCCATTCCACAATGGAAGGTCCGCTTTGAAGAGATCAATCACGTCAGCGCCGCCGTCGAAGAAGCGCGTGTTCAGTTCTTGTGCCAGACGCAGGCTTTGTGCGCCATCACGATGGCTGGCGCTGATAATTGCGTAATTCGCCATAATTACCCCTTATAACTAATCCGTAAAGTTGCTTCTATTTCCGTGTCCAAAAGAGCGGAAAAGTTCGTTCAGGCCGCGTACGACGGACGCTCTTTCATTGCCGCGTACCAACGCTGGATATTGGGGTACTCGTCGCCGACCCGGACTTTAACAATGCGTGCAAAGTCGATGGCACAAATCGCAGTGATGTCGGCAATAGAAAACTGGCTGCCTGCTATCCACTCGTTATTAGCAAGCTGAGCATCCAGAACAGGCAAAGACTTCATGAAGTTTTTAGCGCTCTCTTTGCCGAAGTCTTCGACTGGCGTCATACGATCCTTAAAGAAGCCCGTAATGTGCTGGAAGGCAAACAGTGCAGGATAGAGAACCATAGATTCCATCCGGTGCTCCCACATATGAATGATGGCACGCTCTTTTGGTGTGGTCCCAAAGAGGCTGCCTTCATCGGAAACTTCATCAAGGTAACGACAAATAGCCGGCGTTTCTGACAGGCAAAGGCCATCGTCCAGTTCCAGTACTGGTACTTTGGCAAAGGGATTTTTAGCGCAGAATTCTTCTTTCAGATTATCTCCTGCACCCAGATCGAGTTCCTCACGATCGTAGGTAATGCCTTTTTCGGCCAGCACCATACGGACGCGACGTGGGTTCGGAGCATGGGGGTTGTCGTACAGTTTCATGAAGAATTAGCCTCTGCCTGATTGAATGTAGCTCCAAGCTACCCAGAGGCTATATAGCGGTCAAGTTCGACAACTTATTGTTGTCCAGATATGGCTAATGCGGTGGCAACGGCCGCAGTGCGGTTTTCTACACCCAATTTGCGGAATACGGGCTCGAGATGTTTATTCACTGTACGGGGGCTCATCTCAAGTATCTGAGCAATCTCCTGATTGGTCTTACCACGGCTAAGCCAGAACAGTACCTGAGTCTCACGATCCGTCAGATCAAATGCCGCCTGAAGCGCCTGCCGTGCCGCCACCTCTTCATTGAGTACGAAACGCATCAGGTATTCACCCGGTAGCGGACGCCCGAGATAACGCACACTGACTTCGGCCTGCTCAGAGGTCAGTCGCAGGGTCGCGTTGCGCTCCGGCGAGCGGGTCAGCCATGAAGGCAGATCCCGGCTTAGTACCGGCTGCCAGCTTTCCAGGTCTGCGCCTGTGCTTTCCAGAAGCTCTTCCGCGACGCGCGTCGCCCACAGTAAAGTGCCGTTAACATCACAGGCAAAAGCGGGCTGCCCCATTTCTTCAAGTGCACGACGGGCACTCTTTGTTTTCATTGCCGTCGACAGATGTACCTGAACACGCGCTAACATTTCATCGAGATTCACAGGCTTAGTCAGGTAGTCGACGCCGCCAGCCTCAAGCCCTTTTAAGACATCACTGCTGTCACTCAGGCCGGTGAGAAAAATGACCGGAACATCTTCGCTGTCTGGCGACGCCTTGAGAGCACGGCAGGCTTCAAAACCATCCATGCGAGGCATTACTCCATCCATCAGAATCAGATCGGGCGTCATCAACCGGGCGATATTCAATGCCTGCTCACCATCCATAGCGACTAAAACGGTATACCCTGCCCCAGCCAACGCCTCATTCATAAAGGCCAGAGACTCCGGTGTATCGTCGACGATCAGAATAGTGCCAGAAGTTGTAGCACCAAGTTTAGCCGAGCCTGCTTCAGGACTCATGGTTTTTTACTCCCAATACTGTGCTCATCAGTATTATCTTGTGACTTCGGAGATTGAGCATCCAGGCGCGCAGCGCACATGGCGTGGACGTCAGCAAAGCGGAATGAGGTAATACAACGCTTCAGCTCTCTGACGAATTCAGGGTCCAGCTGTTCCTGCTCGCAAGCCTCGACCAAAGTCTCCAGCCCAGCCACATAGCCGAGCTGAGAAAATGACATAAATTCGCGTAGCCTCGCATCAGTGAGAGGAGCGACCCTTGCCTGCTCCGGGACGTCCTCAGGGCTGCCTTCATAAATCCAACTGAGATCCAGCTGTCGCGCAATTTTATCGAGTAATACCTGATCCTTCATCGGTTTGATCAGATAGTCATCATTCAAACGTCGGCCCGGTTCAGAAAATGCCCCGTTTCCTTCAGCAGAAATCCGGTCTTCCGCATCAGCAGATACCATAATCACAGGCGCCGAAAATCCATCGTTACGTAGCTTCTGCAACAGGGTCCAGCCGTTGCGGCCCGGCATCGAAATATCCAGTAGCAGAAGATCGACTCTGGCCTCACCAAGCACAGCCTCGCATTCATCGGCACCGGAGGCTTCGAGCACGGTAAACCCGAGGGGCGATAAGGTCTCACTGATCAGCCCACGATGTGATGGTTCATCATCCACAGTGAGTACGACTCGTTTATCGCCTTCATAACCAATGATTTTCTGTGCCGGCGCTGCGGGTTTATCAGCAAGGTGAACTTTTCGTTCAATGCTGGATAGCATCATGGTTAAGCGGAACGTACTGCCGGAACCCGGTGCGCTTTTCAGTGTGATTTCACCGCCCATAATATCGGCAAGTAATTGACTGATCGTCAGGCCAAGACCGGTGCCCGGCTGCTGCGGATGGCCAGGTTTGCGAATACGTTCAAACGGTTGGAATATCTTTTTGTGCTCTTCTGCGCTGATCCCCGGCCCGGTGTCTTTTACCGTAAATTCAGCAACCTGGCTACGGTATTTTACGCTCAGCGAAACACCGCCGGTCTCCGTATATTTCACGGCATTCGATAAAAGGTTAGTGAGAATCTGGCGCAGATGTTTTTCGTCGGTACGTACCATATCCGGTAAATACGCCGGCGCCTCGTACGTAAACGTAATGCCCTTGGCGACCGACTGCAGACGGAACATTTCGGCGAGATCATTCAATAAGCGCTTGAGGTTGACTTCATCACGACGAATCTCAAGCCGCCCGGCTTCGATGCGCGACAGGTCGAGCAAGCCTTCAATCAGGTCAGCAAGATATTCGCCACTACTGCGGATCAGACTGATCTGACGTTGCTGTTTATCACTGAGGCCGTCACTTTTTTCGAGTAACTGAGCGTAACCCAGCACAGAATTCAGTGGGCTTCTTAACTCGTGACTGATACCACCGAGATAGCGACTTTTTGCCAGGTTAGCAGCCTCTGCTAATTCTTTCGCCTGCTGCAAAGCACGGTCTGTCTCTTCATGCGCAGCAATTTCCTGCGATAACAGATCCGTCTGTTTTGTGGCTTCATCTAGCGCTAACTCGCGACTCTCGTTAGCGAGTACAAATAACCAGATCAGAACACCGACGATAATCATCAACAATACGTAAACCTGCAACAGACTACTGCCAAGCAAAGCCTGCATGCTGTTATCAGAAGGTGCCTGCATGTACACCAACCAGAACAGGAGCCCAACGATGCCACCGATAATGGTCAATAAACCCGAAAACTGCAGAATACGAGGGTTAAGACGATGTACTAAGCGGTCGGGAAGTAGGGTCGTCAGCGTCGCGGCAATCTGATCGCTGAAGCGTGCGTTTTCTTTGCACTGGTCGTGGCAGCGTGATTCCAGCGTGCAGCATAACGAGCAGATGTGCCCGTTGTAAGCCGGGCACACGGCGATATCTTCGCGGTCGAATTCGTTCTCGCAGACGCTGCAGGTTAACTGCTCAGTGGCTGGTGACAGCGGAATAATCTCACGCGCAAGATAGTATTTACCGCCGGTGATCAGAGCGATAACAGGTGCCAGAAAGAACGCAGTAAATAAAGAAATAAACGAAGACAGCGCCTGTGCCGTCTCACCCCAGATACCGGTAAACGACAGAATTCCGCACAGGGATGCGAGCACCATAGCGCCAAAGCCCACCGGGTTAATGTCATAAAGGTAGGCCCGCTTGAACTCAATATGCTTCGGGCTCAGGCCTAACGGTTTATTAATCACAAGATCGGCAACCAGTGCGCCGACCCAGGCGACTGCGACATTCGAATAGATGCCTAAGATATGCTCGAGTGATTCGTACACTCCAAGCGCCATCACCAGAATGGCAATCATCACGTTGAAGAAGAGCCAGATAACACGCCCCGGGTGGCTGTGGGTCAGACGTGAAAAGAAATTCGACCAGGCGATTGAACCCGCGTAGGCGTTAGTGACATTAATCTTCACCTGACAGAGCACTACAAAAATCCCCGTCAGTGCCATCACCGCCAGTGGTGATTCGGTCAGGTAGCTGAACGCAACAGCGTACATGTGGGTCGGGTCACCCGCCTCGTCGTAACCCAGCCCGTGACTGAGTGCCAGCACAACCAGAAATGATCCGGCCATGATTTTAATGGCGCCCATCAGAATCCATCCCGGCCCGCCGATAATCAATGCAGTCCACCAGCGTAGTCGCTGATCCGGTTTCGGCTCCGGCAAAAAGCGCAGGAAGTCGACCTGCTCTCCGATTTGAGCAATCAATGAAAAGATGACGGCGGATGCAGCACCAAAATAGATCAGACTGACGCCGCTGCCCTGTGACGGTGCAACCGGTGATTCAAAGTTCATCCAGTCGCTGATGGCCTGAGTTTCCTGCCACAGAATAAACACGAACGGCGTCAGCTGCAGCAGAAACCACAGCGGTTGCGTCCATAACTGAAAACGGGAAATCAGGGTAATCCCGTGAGTCACCAGCGGAATCACAATCAAAGCACTGATCAGATAGCCCAGCCATAGGGGGACAGAAAAGAGAATATCCATGGCCGACGCCATGATAGCGGCCTCGAGCGCCATGAAGATAAAGGTAAACGACGCGTAGATCAGCGAGGTGACGGTCGAGCCGATATAGCCGAACCCGGCTCCCCGACTGAGCAGATCAATGTCGACCCCATAGCGCGCAGCGTAATAGCTGATGGGAATCGCCGTCAGAAAGATAATGGCCGACACCACCATGGTCGCCAGAAGCGCAGCATGAACGCCATAGACCAGTGTGATGGCAGCCCCGATGGCTTCCAGCGCCAGAAACGAGATGGCGCCCAGTGCGGTATTGGATACCCGCGCTGATGACCATCGGCGAGCGTTCTTACCCGTAAACCGAAGCGCAAAGTCTTCGAGTGTCTGGTTGGCAACCCAGCGATTGTAGTTACGACGGGTAGTCAGTAGTTGTGGGTTTGCCATCCGGTCTCCAGGAAGTCTGCTGTCGCGTCCATAAATCTTCTATCGCGTTTGTAAAATCTGTTATCGCATCCTGGCGACTTATATTAATCATATCCCGTGCCAACTCGTATGCGTCAAATGACGTACCCCGGTGGAGCGTTCAACGAATGTTCCGAAACCGTCGCAACAGGCAATCTGAAAAGGTCACAGCAACCACAAACTACCTAAGTGAGGCCTGACTATGCGACTACCAACCTTTGAAAACACAGCGCTTGCACGGCGCGGTTTTCTGAAAAATTTACTCGCAATACCCGCCGCTCTGATGCTTGCACATACAAGTGTTCCAGCGCTGGCGGACGAAGTGAACACCACCGGCCTGGCGGTAACGGACGATACCGTTAAAGTCGGTATTCTGCACTCTGTTACTGGCACCATGGCGATCAGTGAAACAGGTTCAGTACAGGCTGAGAAGCTTGCCATTGAACAGATCAACGCCATGGGCGGTGTACTGGGTCGTAAGATCGAATACATTCAGGAAGACGGCGCCAGTGACTGGCCAACCTTCGCTGAGAAATCCAAGAAGCTCCTGGTTCAGGATAAAGTCGCGGCCGTCTTCGGTTGCTGGACTTCAGCCTCACGTAAAGCCGCACTGCCAGTTTTCGAGCAGTATAACGGCATGCTCTATTACCCAACCTTCTACGAAGGTCTGGAACAGTCTCCTAACGTGATCTACACAGGTCAGGAAGCGACTCAGCAGATTCTTGAAGGTCTGGACTGGGCAGCCCGTGAAAAAGGTGCGAAGAAATTCTACCTGCTCGGGTCTGACTACATCTGGCCACGTACCTCAAACAAAATTGCACGTAAGCACATCGAAAACGTACTCGGCTCGAAAGTTGTGGGCGAAGAGTACTACCCACTGGGTCACACTCAGTTCAACTCTGTGATCAACAAAATCAAGCTGAAAAAGCCTGACGTTGTATTCATCTCAGTGGTGGGCGGTTCCAACGTTGCCTTCTATAAGCAGCTGAAAGCGGCCGGTATCGACATGGGCAAAGAGAAGCCGCTGTTCCTGACCATCTCAGTAACAGAAGATGAAATCCTCGGTATTGGCGGTGAGAACATTGAAGGCATTTACGCTTCAATGAAGTACTTCCAGTCTCTGCCTAACGAAAACAATCAGGCGTTTGTAAAAGCGTTCAAAGAACGCTGGGGTGACGACATCGTGATCGGTGACGTAACTCAGGCAGCTTACCTTGGCCCATGGTTGTGGAAAGCAGCGGTCGAAAAAGCCGGTTCTTTCGATATCGATAAAGTCCGTGAAGCCTCTCCTGGTATCGAGCTGACAACAGCACCAGAAGGTTACGTCCGTGTTCACAAAAACCACCACCTCTGGTCAAAAACCCGCATCGGTCTCGCCGAGCCTGACGGTCAATACAAAGTGGTTTATGAAAGTGATGAACTGATCGAGCCTGATCCATTCCCTGAGGGTTACCAGTAAAACCCCACGCATGACCCGGGCTGAGTTTTCTCAGCCCACCCTTCCGGTAGCGCGCCGGTAACCACCAGCCGCTACCGAATTCTGATCCACCGGGGAGAAACATCATGTTTGCCGAATATTCTGCATCCGAGCTTACCTCCATCTTTGCTATGCAAGGTTTTGCCGGACTTATCCTGTTTTCTGTTTTTGTTCTGATGGCACTCGGTCTGGCGATTATTTTCGGCCAGATGGGTGTGATCAATATGGCACACGGCGAATTTATGATTCTCGGTGCTTACGTTACCTACATAATTTCAAATCTGTTTGCTGACTACCTGCCAAGTATTTATGGCAGTTACTTCTTTCTGGCCATGATCGTGGCCTTCTTTGTGACGGCCGCTCTTGGGGCCTTTGTCGAGTGGGCGATGATACGCCACCTGTATCACCGCCCTCTGGATACGTTACTTGCTACCTGGGGCCTGAGCCTGATTCTGCAACAACTCTACCGCACCGTATTTGGCGCGCGTGAAGTAGGCGTCACTCTGCCTGACTGGTTGATGGGTTCGTACCCGGTAACCGACATGGTTGAAGTGCCGGTTAATGGTCTGTTTGTGATGGGCCTGACGATCGTGATTACCGTCGGTGTTGCATTAATGATGCAGAAATCCCGTCTGGGTAAACAAACCCGTGCGGTTGTACAGAATCGTCCGATGGCTGCTGCTGTTGGTATTAATACCGAGAAAGTTGACCGTCTGACCTTCGCACTCGGTTGCGGCATCGCAGGCATCGCAGGTTCTGCGTTCACCATGATCGGTTCTACCGGTCCGACGTCAGGTCAGCTATATATCGTTGATACCTTCCTTGTTGTTGTGTTCGGTGGTGCATCCAGCCTTCTGGGTACCGTCGCCTCGGCCTTCACCATCTCTCAGGCCCAGTCAACGATGGAATTCTTCCTCAGCGGTTCCATGGCCAAAGTACTCACCCTGCTGTTTGTGGTCGGCATTCTGATGCTTCGTCCTCAGGGTCTGTTCACTCTCAAAGTACGTCACTGAGCAGGAGCATAACGTATGAATAAATTTGCCGATTTTATTGCCCGCAATCAGTACAGCCACATGATCATTCTTGCAGTCCTTCTACTGGTGATCCTGCCGCTGTCGATGGATATCTTCCGCCTTAATCTGGTGGGTAAATACCTCACTTACGCTTTCGTTGCCCTTGGTCTGGTACTTTGCTGGGGCTACGGTGGCATTCTCAGTCTTGGCCAGGGAGTCTTCTTTGGCCTGGGCGGTTACTGCATGGCGATGTTCCTGAAACTGGAAGCCTCGTCACCTGAAAATACTGCGATTCAGTCTACTCCTGGTATTCCGGACTTTATGGACTGGAACCAGCTCACCGAACTGCCATGGTTCTGGGAGCCCTTCCACAGCTTTGGCTTTACTCTGTTCGCTGTTATTGCTGTGCCTGCTGTCTTCGCTTTCATCATTGCTGTTGCCATGTTCAAGCGTCGTGTCGGTGGTGTGTACTTCGCCATTATCACGCAAGCGGTTGCGGCCATCCTGACCATCCTGATTATCGGTCAGCAAGGCTACACCGGCGGCGTAAACGGTATTACCGACCTACGCACACTGCATGGCTGGGATATCCGCACCGACGAAGCAAAATACATCCTCTACTACATCAACGCGCTGCTGCTGTTTATCTGCCTGTTCGTTGCCGCCTTTGTGATTAAAAGCAAACTCGGTCGCTTACTAGTCGCTATGCGTGAAAGTGAAGAACGCGTTCGTTTCTCTGGCTACGACGTCTCTGGCTTCAAGATTTTTATCTTCTGCCTGGCCGCTGCGATTTCAGCTGTCGGCGGTGCCATGTTCACTCTGCAGGTTGGCTTTATGTCGCCTACCTTCGTCGGCATCGTACCATCGATTGAAATGGTGATTTTCTGTGCACTGGGTGGTCGTCTGTCAATCCTCGGCGCTGTGTACGGCACCCTTCTGGTGAACTGGGCGAAAACCAGCTTTTCCGAATCCTTCCCTGAACTCTGGTTGTTTGCCATGGGCGCCCTGTTCATCGGTGTGGTGATGGCCTTCCCGAATGGTCTGGCCGGTGTCTACCAGCGTTACATCGAACCTCTGCTGCTGAAAATGAGCAAGAAAGACGATTCACCTTCGGCACCAACGCCTGCAGCGAAAGATGCTTCATCCGACAAAGCAGATAACGGCGAAGAGGCCCTGACTTCTGAGGAGCGCAAACATGCTTGAGTCAACGAAATCCATTCCAGCAAAAGACTTTGTCTTGAGCGTAGAAGGTCTGACTGTGTCCTTCGATGGTTTTAAAGCAGTGAACGATTTATCGCTGTACGTCGAAGAACAGGAAATCCGCGTCATTATCGGCCCTAACGGGGCCGGTAAGACCACGGTACTGGATCTCATCTGTGGCCGTACCAAGGCCACTGAAGGTTCGATTAAATTTAAGGGTAAAGAATTAACCAAGCTGAACGAGCACCAGATTGTTCACGCAGGCGTGGGTCGGAAATTCCAGAACCCATCCATCTATGAAGACCTGACGGTATTCGAAAACCTTGAGCTGTCGTTCCCGCGTGGACGCAACGTCTGGGGTGCCCTCTTCTTCCGTCGCGATAAAGAGGTCGTCGACAAAGTAAAAGAAATCGCCGACATGATTTTTCTCGGCGACAAACTCGATACCTCAGCTGACCTGCTCTCTCACGGTCAGAAGCAGTGGCTGGAAATTGGCATGCTGCTGATCCAGGACCCTGAGCTCCTGATGTTGGACGAGCCGGTTGCAGGTATGTCGGTCTCTGAGCGTAAACAGACAGCAGACCTGCTGCACCGAATTACCAAAGACCGCTCAGTACTTGTGATTGAACACGATATGCAATTCGTTGCCGACATTGCCGACCGGGTGACCGTGCTTCACCAGGGCAAGGTTTTATCTGAAGGCTCAATGGAACGGGTGCAGTCTGACCCTAAAGTCGTCGAAGTCTACCTGGGCCATTAAGGGGAACTACCATGCTGCAATTAAACGATTACTCCGTCGCCTACGGCCAGAGCACCATCATTGATGGTATGAACCTGACCCTTAAAGAGAACGAAATCATCGCCATTCTCGGTCGCAATGGCATGGGCAAAACCACATTGATGAAATCCCTGATTGGCATGATTCCAAGCAAGGGAGGCACGGTTAAATTGGCGGACAAAGAACTGTCGCCATTAAAGAGTCACGAGCGTGTCAGTGCTGGTCTGGCCTTCGTGCCCCAGGGCCGGATGATTTTCTCGACCATGACGGTAGAAGAAAACATCGAAACCGGACTGACCAGCACCGGTGAGCGCAACATTCCATCTGACCTCTACAGCATCTTCCCGGTGCTGGATGAAATGAAACATCGCCGCGGTGGCAACCTGTCGGGCGGTCAGCAACAACAGCTTGCGATCGCACGAGCACTGGCAAGTAACCCGGATGTCCTCATTCTGGATGAACCTACCGAGGGAATTCAGCCCAGCATCATTAAAGATATGGCCAAAACGCTGAAACAGATACGCACACAGCGTGGCTTGTCGATTCTGGTTTCCGAGCAGGTACTCAGTTTTGCACTGGATGTCGCTGACCGGATTCTGGTGATTGAAAAAGGAAAAATTGTACTGGACGTACCGGTCGAAGAAGCCGACCAGGAAACCATTTCAAAATACCTTTCTGTTTAAGCGGAGAACATTATGCGTCACGGTGATATTTCCAGTAGCCCAGATACCGTTGGTGTTGCGGTCGTTAATTACAAAATGCCACGTCTTCACAGTAAAGCTGAAGTCCTCGACAACGCCCGCAAAATTGCCGACATGATCAAGGGCATGAAAATCGGATTGCCCGGTATGGATCTGGTCGTATTCCCGGAATATTCAACCATGGGAATCATGTACGACGAAGAGGAAATGTATGCCACTGCTGCCACTATCCCCGGTGATGAAACGGACATCTTCGCAGCTGCCTGCAAAGAGGCCGATACCTGGGGCATCTTTTCACTGACAGGTGAACAGCACGAAGAACACCCGAATAAAGCGCCCTACAACACGTTAGTCCTGATCAATAACGAAGGCGAAATTGTTCAGAAATATCGCAAGTGCATTCCGTGGTGTCCGATTGAAGGCTGGTATCCCGGTGACCGTACCTATGTAAGTGAAGGTCCTAAAGGGTTAAAAATCAGTCTGATCATCTGTGATGACGGTAACTATCCGGAGATCTGGCGCGACTGTGCCATGAAAGGCGCAGAGCTGATTGTTCGCTGTCAGGGCTACATGTACCCAGCCAAAGAACAACAGATCATGATGGCGAAAACCATGGCATGGGCAAACAACTGCTACGTAGCTGTCGCCAATGCAACAGGCTTCGACGGTGTCTATTCCTACTTTGGTCACTCTGCTCTGATCGGCTTCGATGGCCGTACACTCGGCGAATGTGGCGAAGAAGACATGGGTGTCCAGTATGCCCAATTATCTGTGTCACAGATTCGCGACGCCCGTAAAAACGATCAGTCGCAGAATCATTTGTTCAAACTTCTGCACCGTGGATACAGCGGTGTTCATGCCTCGGGCGATGGTGACAAAGGCATTGCCGATTGCCCATTCGAGTTCTATCGCACTTGGGTAACCGATGCTGAAAAAGCCCAGGCCGATGTCGAAGCCATGACGCGCACAACAGTCGGCGTAGCAGATTGCCCGGTCGGTACTCTGCCCGTTGAAGAGCGCTCAATGGAGGCTGGCGAGTAATCGCCAGATTGCCGATGGTCTTTGTCACTGATCGCATTCGTTCACAGACACAATCGCAGAGCCAACCGCTTCTGTCGCGGTTCGCTTTTCAGCCGGCTGAAGTATCAGCTCACCTGAAAGCATGTATCCGTAGTCAGGATGCCGTGATTGATCGGCTTGAATCGCAACTGAATGTGATCAGTGCCGGACTTAACGACCGTCGGCGCCCGCTTCTCTCAGCTTTATTTATCGGCGCGACCGGCGTTGGTAAAACCGAAATGGTGCGACAGGTTGCGCAGGCGATTCACGGTCGCAGCGATGCTTTCTGTCGTATCGATATGAATACTCTCGCACAGAGCCACTACAGTGCTGCTATTACAGGGGCACCTCCGGGCTATGTGGGCAGCAAAGAAAACCTCAGCTTACTTAATGAAGATCTGATCAGTGGCACAAGCTCGCGCCCGGGCATTGTCCTGTTCGATGAAATAGAAAAAGCAGACCACTCGGTGGTACTGAGTCTGATGAATATCCTCGACAACGGCACCCTGAAGCTGGCGTCAGGACAGAAGTCGATCAGTTTCACCAATACGCTGGTGTTTATGACCAGCAATGTCGGCAGCCGCCTCGCGGAGTCATTACGCTGGCTGGACTCCGTTCCCGGCGTTAATCGCAGTGGTCTTTATAAGCGCGCACTGGAACGCCATTTTAATACGGAGTTTATCAACCGCATTGGCATTGTTGAGTACTTCTCTGCACTGACATCGGAGGATATGCCGAGTCTGGTTGAAGGCCTTGAGCAGTCGCTGAATTCTCAACTGAAACGCCACAACACCAGTATTGAACTTGAACCGGCGGCTCGTGATTTTATCGTCATGACATCCGGATTCCGTAAGTACGGTGCCCGCGCCATCGAACGTCGTTTCCGCGACCTGGTTATTACCGAGGTGGCTCGTCACCTCACTGCGCACAACGACACTATGAATACACACCTGCAGGGCGTTCTGTCTGAACGACAGATCACTCTGCTCCCGGTTTCCCTTGCGGAAACGCACTCTGAATTCCCTTCCGAACCGGAATTTACCCCGAAAAGCCCCAAGGCTACCTAAGGAGAAAACCATGACTGATACCATCATTAAAATTGATCTCAGTAAATCCGCTTATGAAAATGACCAGGTTCACAACCGCTGGCATCCGGACATTCCGATGGTAGCAACCGTAAAACCCGGTGATGACTTCATTGTTGAATGTTATGACTGGACCGGTGGTCAGATTGAAAATAACGACGACGCTTCCGACGTCCGTGATGTCGACCTGAGCCAGGTTCACTTCTTATCCGGCCCGATTAAAGTCGAAGGCGCAGAGCCAGGCGATCTTCTCGAAGTTGATATTCTGGACATCGGTGCTTTCCCTGATAACCAGTGGGGCTTCAATGGTTTCTTCTCGAAAAAGAACGGCGGTGGCTTCCTGACCGATCGCTTCCCGGAAGCACAGAAATCCATCTGGGACTTCAACGGCATGATGACCAGCTCACGTCACGTTCCAGGCGTTGAGTTTGCCGGTATTCTCCACCCCGGTCTGATCGGCTGTCTGCCAGACAAAAAAATGCTGGATATGTGGAATACCCGTGAAAAAGCTTTAGTCGACACCGATCCAGAACGCGTCCCCGAACTGGCGACACTGCCTTATGCAGAAACGGCTCACATGGGTCGCCTATCAGGGGACGAAAAAGCGAAAGCAGCAGCCGAAGGTGCGCGTACTGTGCCTCCTCGTGAGCACGGTGGTAACTGTGATATTAAAGACCTGACACGCGGTTCTAAAGTCTATTTCCCTGTCTATGTTGATGGTGCGGGCCTGTCTGTTGGTGACCTTCACTTCTCACAGGGTGACGGTGAAATCACCTTCTGTGGCGCGATTGAAATGGCCGGTTGGATTCACATGCGCGTTAATATCATCAAAGATGGTATGGCGAAATATCAGGTTAAAAACCCAATCTTTAAGCCAAGTAAAATGGTACCGAAATACGACGATTACCTGATCTTTGAAGGTATTTCTGTTGATGAAGACGGTAAGCAGCACTACCTGGATACCAGCATTGCCTATCGTCAGGCCTGTCATAACGCCATTAACTACCTGACCCAGTTCGGTTACAGCGAAGCTCAGGGTTACGCCATTATTGGTTGTGCGCCGGTACAGGGTCACATCAGTGGTGTGGTTGATATTCCGAACTCCTGTGCGACGCTTTGGTTACCAACCGATATCTTCGAGTTTGACGTGCAGCCGAATTCCGAAGGGCCTAAGAAACACCTCGATGGCAGCATCGATATTCCGAAAGCACCGGATCTTTAAGAAGGGGATTCAACTATGCCACTCTATGATTATAAATGCCCTGAGCACGGTGTATTCCAGGAACTGGCTTCGATGGAGCACCACGATAAACCCGCGTTCTGCCCGCAATGCCAGACTATGTCTGCGCGGGTGATTGTGTTGCCACCAGAGATTGCCAGCATGATCAAAGAGCGGCGGGAAGCCATGGAAGCGAACGAAAAAGCAAGTCACTCACCTGAGGTTATGACCGCCGGTGAATTCCATGCGCGCGAGAAGGAAAAGCAGGAGCGCCATGCCCACAAGCATGGTAGCAACTGTGGTTGCAACGCGAAAAAACGTCGGAGCAATCTGATGTATACCGCGGAAGGCAACAAGATGTTCCCCTCGATGCGGCCATGGATGATCAGTCACTGACAGCTCATTACAGCTCTCGAATCACCTTGCAGTTTTTTCGGGGCTGTTTCTGAGACGATCAGTGTTTTGAGACTTCCCCGGGCATCTGCCCGGGGCTTTTTGATAAGGCGACGAAGTAAACCTGTCGCCTTATTTAACCGATAAAAGATTTATCAGTCGGCTTTACGTGCAGGCGCGTTTCCGCCTTTACGGTGAGGCTTACGTGGCTTGTCTTTAAAGTCGCGGCTGCCTTTAAAATCACGGTCTTTAGAACCTTTGCCTTTAAAGCCGCCGTCACGGCGCTTAGGACCACCCGGCTTACGCTCAGGAATACCCGCCTCGCCTTTAAACTCTTTAATTTCCAGTGCACGGCCACACACGCGCGCATTGCGCAGTGTTTTCATTGTTTCTGGTGGCATGCCCGCTGGCAGGTCAACGATAGAGTAATTTTCCAGAATCTCGATGTGACCAATATAACGGCTTTCCAGATCCGCCTCATTGGCTACCGCACCAACCAGATTACCCGGACGCAGGCCGTCGTCGTATCCGACGCCAACCATGTAACGCACCATATCGACATTTGGCTGACCTTTTAATGGCAGCGGATTAATGTCTGGTGTCGCCTTACGGCCACGGCTACCGCGATCACCTCTGTCGCGAGGTTCACGCTGCTGACGAGGTTCACGATCATCGCGGTCACGTTTTTTGCGTTCCTGCATTTTCTGATCGGCTTTTTCATCAATAAACAGCGCTTTGTCACCCTGAATCAGGCTGGCGCAAGCGGCAGCAACGTCGAGTGCATCGACCGGATGCTCGGTCAGTACAGACTCAATAATCTCGCGGTAAAGTGCATTTTTCTCAGTGTTGAGAGCATCAATAATACGCGCTCGGAAAGCTTCGCGACGCTTTGCATTCACCTGGGCTGCGCTTGGCAACGGCATTTCTTCAATCGGCTGACGCGTGGCTTTTTCAATATCACGCAGCATGCGCTTTTCACGACCACGTACAAATACAATCGCTTCACCTTCACGACCGGCACGGCCAGTACGACCAATACGGTGAACGTACGACTCTGTATCCTGTGGAATGTCGTAGTTGATAACGTGGCTGATGCGTTCAACGTCAAGACCACGAGCGGCAACGTCGGTCGCCACAATCATGTCGAGCTTGCCTGCTTTCAGCTTTTCAACAGCGCGTTCACGCTGCTGCTGCGGAATGTCGCCGTTCAGAGGCGCACAACGGAAGCCGTTCGCAGCCATAAAGTCAGCCACTTCTTCCGTTGCTTGCTTGGTGCGCACGAAAATCATCATGGCATCAAAGTCTTCGGTTTCGGCGATACGCAGCAGTGCGTCGTTCTTATGTACACCACCTACAAACCAGTAACGCTGACGGATACGGTCATTGGTGGTTGTCTTTGATTCAATCTTCACCTGTACCGGTTCGTTCAGGTGAGTTTCAGCGACACGCTGGATTTCTTTTGGCATGGTTGCCGAGAACAGAGCGACCTGGCGTTTCGCCGGTGCCTGCTCCAGAATCCAGTTTACGTCGTCAATAAAGCCCATGCGCAGCATTTCATCGGCTTCATCAAGCACGACGGCCTTGATGTCAGCCAGACTCAGCGTGCCGCGACGCAGGTGATCCATAACACGACCCGGCGTACCAACCACCCACTGTGGTCCGCGCTTAAGATCACGCAGCTGGCTACCATAGTCTGAACCGCCATAGATTGCGGTCACATTGATGCCACTCATGTGCTTGCTGTAGGTTTTAGCGGCTTCCGCTACCTGCTGAGCAAGCTCTCGGGTTGGCGCCAGTACCAGCACCTGTGGTGTGCGGAAGTCTGGGTTGGTTCGTACCAGCAGTGGCAACGCGAATGCTGCGGTTTTACCGGTACCCGTCTGGGCCATACCCAGAACGTCTTTGCCTTCCAGCAACGGCGGAATACTGTTTGCCTGAATGGCAGAAGGAGTTTCGTAACCCAGCTCTTCAAGAACACGGAGTACAGGAAATGGCAGGCCCAGGCTCGCAAAGCCTGTGCTGTTCGAATCGGTCATATTTTCACCTGTGTACAATCGCTTAGGGGCTTACCGTTGACGGTCAGTTCTCTGCTGTCCGTGCAATGCTCAATGAGGCATCTGTTGACCCCGAACACCCCTCAGGGTGCTGCTGACACGGTGTTGCCCGACGATCTGATTTAAAAGGGTGGCGGAGTATACACAAATGATGGGGCTTTTGCTCGTCTATTTTGCGCTTATGGACAGTGCCTGCGTATAATCGCCCGCCAGATCCACAGGAGAATCTAAAATGTTAAAAGTAAACGAGTATTTCGACGGCAAGGTGATGTCGATTGCCCTGCAGACCGAGACGCTGCCAGCGACTGTTGGCGTTATGGAGCCAGGCGATTACGAATTCGGCACCAGCCAGAAAGAAGTCATGACTATCGTGTCAGGCAAGATGGACGCTCTGCTCCCAGGCAGCGAAGAGTGGCAGACCTTCACTAATGGTGAATCCTTCGAGATTGAAGCTAACGTGAAGTTCAAAGTCCGCCTGTCAGGTCAGACGGCTTACTTCTGTACTTACGAGTAAGTTGCTCGGGTACAAGTCTTGGGTACAGGTGTAAGTACCTGAGCGTCGTTATCGGGCAGACAACCGCCCGATAACGCTGAGACGTCATCAGTTAAGTCTCAGTTCTTCTACCGGCACCGGGCGACTGAAGAAGAACCCCTGGCAGGTTTCACAGCCGTTATCCCTCAGGAAGTGCAACTGACCTTCCGTCTCGACACCTTCAGCCAGCACCTGTAAACCCAGGCCTTTCGCCATCTGAATGATGGTACGGGTAATGACTTTTCCTTCATCTTCAATTTCGACGCTCTGAACGAAGCCTCGGTCGATCTTGAGCTTATCAACCTGATAACGATGCAGATAAGACAACGAAGAGTAGCCAGTTCCGAAATCATCAATCGCCAGAGCCACCCCTAAGGCTTTCAGGCCCGAAATCGTACCCAGCACCTGAGAACTCGGTTCCAGTAAGGCCCCCTCAGTAATTTCCAGCTCAAGCCAGCTGGGATCAATGCCGGTTTCCTCCAGCAATGCCGTCAGACGCCCCACAAGGCCACCGGCCATAAAGGTTGGCTGGGTGATGTTTACCGCAACGGTAATCTTATCGATACCTTCCTTTTGCCAACTGGCAATCTGACGGCAGGCGACGCCCAGTACATAGCTGTCCAGATCAGGCATCATGCCGCCCTCTTCCGCCACAGGAAGGAAGCGCCCCGGCGGAATGATTTCGCCGTCCGGCGTATGCCAGCGGATCAGTGCTTCAACTCCAACAACGCGACCTTCGGTGAGCTCTACCTGAGGCTGATAATACAATCTCAACTCATCTTCTGTAGTGAGTGCCTGGCGCAAACGGTTGCCCAGTTCAAGACGGTCAGCAACGACCTGAGTCATTTCGTTGCTGTAGACCTTGTACATATTGCGGCCTTCTTTCTTAGCCTCGTACATAGCCACATCGGCGTTACTGAGCAGCTGAGTAACATCCGCCCCATGATCCGGGAACATGGTGACACCTATACTGGCGCCGATATAAAAATCTTTACCAACCCCCACATCAAAAGGTGTCTTGAGCAACTCAAGAATAATACCGGCAACGTTCTCGATCTGAGAGACGTTACCCACACTTTCCAGCACGACAACAAAATCATCACCACCCTGACGTGCAACGGTATCCGAATCTCTCAACCTTTGGCGCAGACGTTTGGCAAAGTCCTGCAACAAACGATCGCCCGCGGGATGTCCGAGGCTATCATTAATGTGCTTAAAGTGATCCAGATCGATCGCAATCACTCCGACCTTGCGCTGATTAATCGTGGCATCAGCGATCGCACCTTCGAGGCGACTCAACAGTAAATGGCGATTAGGAAGATTGGTTAAAGAGTCGTAATTTGATAAATGTTTGAGTTGTTGTTCGTGCTCTTTTATGCGCGACATATCCGAGAATACACCGACGTAATGCGTCACTCGTTTCTGTTCGTCACGCACCAATGTCAGAGTTAGCCACTGAGGATAACTTTCGCCGTTTTTACGCGTATTCCAGATTTCACCGCGCCAGTAACCGCGTTCATTCAACTGACTGTTAATACGCTGGTAAAATTCCCGATTGTGCCGACTGGAGCGAAGAAAACCAAGATCTTTGCCCAGAGCTTCTCGTTCAGAATATCCGGTAATGGTACTGAACGCCGGATTAACCGCTTCAATTTTCTGGTCAGCATCGGTAATCACCACACCTTCCATTGAAAACTCGAACACCGTCATCGCCAGGCGCAGGCGATTCTCCCGTGCCTGCTGTTCAGTAATATCCTGCACCGAACCAACACGAGCAACAACCCGGCCCTCAGCATTAACAATAACTTCAGCACGGCCGTGAATAACTTTCTCTGCTCCGGACGGTAAGCTGATCCGATAGGTCATGTCCGACGGCTTACACTCGTTCATGCTTTCCGTGAGTGTCTGCGCAACACGCTCTATATCTTCGGGGTGAATGTACTCGAAATACTGAGAAAGACTGACGACTTCAAGATTTTCATCCTGCTCAAAAATTGCTGCCGTTTGGGGAGTAATAGTGATCTGATCGTTTTCAACGTCGTCATACCAGGAACCAATATTGGCAAGACGCTCTGTCTGACGTAAAAGATGCTCACGATCTTCGAGTACTTCCATGACATGCAGGCGTTCCTGCATAAGCAGGCAGAACTGCGCGAACGTTCCCAGCTGAGTCAGCTTACGTGGAGAAAGGCGCTGTGTAGGATCATCGAACGTGAGAAATAACCAACCAGTCACGCCATAGTCATTTAACAGGGGAATAGTAGAGAGGCGGTTGCCTCCGAGATAATGACGTAATGCTTCTTCGTCCGCATTTTCATCATCAGCAAAAGAGCAGCGTGGAGATATACTGCCACCCTCCATAGACCATCCATCGCGAATAACCGTCGCCAGTTGCTCCGTATCATTCGGTGACACAGCAACGGCCAGCTCGGGACGTTTTCCTGAGCCGTCTGTCGCGATATAGAGTGCAGCCGCCCTGGCCTTGAGGACTCGGGCCATCTGGAATAGCGCTCCCTCAACGTCAGTCGCAAAGGTTGCGGCACGGGTAGTAATAAATACCCGCATGGTTCTCTCCAGAATGGTTTCCAGACGCAAATCAGCCGCACCGAAACGTCCACCATTGGTGACGCCAGCGCGACGACTTTCTTCTTCTACGCGTTTCCATCCCTCACTAGGCTGATATTTCCCTTCAGCTGTTGAGGTCAGCACAACCATACAAATTCTCTGACTCCTGATATTACTGTCTCTGGCACACCCTGATGACCCGTGGTCATATGAATATCAGACGAGCCTTACTACTTAATGTCCGAGCGCCCTAACAACTCTATCACCCGGTAGATCTCTTAAAGTGTAGACTATCAATATGAGGTTTAACTGACTTTTTAACAATTTGAAAGAATCTGGGGAACTTTTTAGAATCAAAACTGTTGTTGCATTGCCCCAACCATCCATACAGGCCAAATAATGTATACCAAAGAGCACCTTCTACAGCTGGTTCAGATGACCATGCCGTTCGGTAAATATCAGGGAAAACGCATTTGCGACATTCCTGAAGAATACTTGCTCTGGATGCAAAAAAAGGGGTTCCCACAGGGGCGTCTGGGTGACTTGCTTGCTATGATGCTCGAGATACGGATTCATGGGGTCGAAGATGTCCTTCTCCCTCTCAAAAAAGCTTATCCGGCAAAGTTGATACAACCAGCAGCAAAAGGGACCCATTGATCTATGGCCGCTCTCGGTATCCTTGAATGTGATGTTCTCTATGATGACCTTATCGGCGATTATGTGTCCTATGGCGTCATGTTGTCTGAACTTCTCGCCAGCATTGATCCAAACCTGAACTTCACTTTCTATCAGATTCATGACGGCGAGTTACCCTCAGCGGGGGAATGCGACGCCTACCTACTGACCGGCTCAAAGACCGGTGTTTACGACACCGACCACTGGATTCAGCCATTAATGGAATGGGTGCGCGAAGCCCACTCACGTAAAGAACGCATGCTGGGAATATGCTTTGGCCACCAACTACTCGCTCATGCGCTGGGTGGCAAGGCTGGCTTAAGTGATAAAGGCTGGGGAGTTGGTAATCATATGACAGAGATTGATCACCGTCCCATGTGGCTGAATGATGATCAGCCAGCCTATCAACTGATTTACAGTCATAAAGATCAGGTTTCTGCGCTACCAGAAGGGGCCCTTAGACTGGCGGGTAGTGACTTCTGCCAATACGCCGCCTGGTATAACAATGATCTGATCCTGAGCTTTCAAGGGCACCCGGAATTTACGCCCGAATACTTCAGAAGGTTACTGGAGCGCCGCCGCGAAGACGTTGGCGATGAGCGTTTAACTCAGGCAATGAATACTTTGGAACAACCGAATGACAGCAAAACCATCGCTCGCTGGATGACTGAATTTATTCACCTGCCGCGCGCTTAAGCGTGGTACCGATGGCTCTATTTTTACTGACGATTTTCTCGAGTCCTTATGCATTCAGCATTTAGTTCTCTCTGGACAGAAATTCGTAAGTATCAGTGAACGTCCTGCCAGGTCTGCTGATACCTGAGCACACACAATTCACTATGGATGAGGCTATCGAGTGTGCAGATCAGACAGGTTGTAAATGCTTACAGAAATTTCTTCACATACCAACAACTGGCCTTGATAGTAAGAGAGTTGTCATTAGCCCATTGAAGCCCGGTTTTAACAAGTTCTTCAGCTAACCCCTTTCCGCGCAAAGCGAACGGGACATAGGTGTGTGTAAAATTCACTTGATCACCTTTCAGTACGTAATCAAGCACACACTCTTTACCGTCCTGTTCAATCACGAAGCGGGACTTCTCTGATTCGTGGTTAACCATTATCTCGTTCCTTGTATGAAGTTGTTGATGGCAGCGAATCAGGCCTGTGGATCAGAATGCACCGCCAGCACCACAGATACCGGCCGGTAGCCCTCCAGTACCAGTGAGCCCGGGTAGCGATCACCGCCGTCGACACTGAATTCAAATTCGTAGCCTCGTACCAGCACAGGTCGCCCCTTAGTAAACTTAAGACGCATACGTGCCAGCGACACAGTGTCATCGAGCAGCTGCAGATTCTCCTGCTGACACTGCTTCCGCAGATACCTGAGCGCCAGCACCCGCGCCGCCTGTTGCCGCTGAATTGCGGGCCAACCAAGCAAAGCCAGCCCGGCGAGTACCGCTATGATCAGTAATTCCACCCGTACCTCACCTCTGGGCCTGTGATACTATCCGCGCTGAGAGTAACACACCTGTATGACCCGTCAGTATTCCGGAGGTTTCCACCATGGCCAACCGCGCCTGCGCCTGCCATATTCTTGTCAAAACCCGTGAGGAAGCCGAATCTTTGCTGAAACAGCTCAACAAAGGGGCTGAGTTCGACAAGCTGGCGCGTAAACACTCCACCTGTCCGTCCGGCAAACAAGGCGGCTCACTGGGAGAGTTCGGTCGCAACGATATGGTGAAGCCCTTCGCCGATGCCGTCTTCAAAGGCCCCCTGTTAAAAGTACAAGGGCCGGTGAAAACCAAATTCGGCTGGCATCTGATCAAAACACTTTACCGTCAGTGAAGACGCTGACGCCCCTCAAAATACGGAGAACCCCATGATGACACCCGGTCTGTTTCACACTCTGACGGTCGCCGACACACAGCCCCAGGGCCTGTACCTGAGCGATGACAGCGGCGAGCGCGTGCTCCTGCCCAACCGTTTTGTGCCCGAGGGCATAGAAACCGGCAGTACGCTTGAAGTATTTATTTACCTGGATTCCGATGATCGTCTGATCGCTACGACACAGCGCCCGCGGGTACAGCTGAACCAGGCGGCCAGTTTGATGGTGAAAGACGTGAACCGTACCGGAGCGTTTCTCGACTGGGGCCTGCCGAAAGATCTGTTCGTTCCTTTTGCTGAGCAGAAGCAACGCATGGAAGCCGGGCAGTCGTACGTGGTCTACGTCACCAGCGACAATACCGGGCGTTTAATCGGCACTACACGTCTGAATCGCTTTATTAAAGACGAAGCAAGCGCGAACTGGCCGGGCGCTGCTGACCCATATCAGATGGGCGATAAGGTCAAGCTACTGATCGCGCAACGTACGGATATTGGCTACAAAGCCATCGTCGATAACACCTACTGGGGTGTGCTTCACAACAGCCAGATTCATAAAGCGATCCGCGTTGGACAGAAGACCGAGGGCTTTATCCGTCAGGTACGGGAAGACCAGCGTCTGGACCTGAGCCTCGAGCCCATTGGCCATCAGAGAGCCGATTCGCTATCAAAGCGCATCCTGCAGAAGCTCAAAGACTCCGGCGGCACTCTGGGCCTGAACGATTACAGCCCGGCAGAACTGATCGAAATGCACTTCGGTGTCAGCAAGCGTGCGTTTAAGATGGCCGTAGGGAAGCTCTACAAAGAACGGGAAATCATAATCGAGGAGAATGGCATCCGACTCGCCAGTGAGGAAGAGCGTAAGAAAGCCATCAAACATGCCGGTGGCAAGCCCGATGCTAAAAAGAACAAGCCCAAAGGCCAGAAAGCAAACAATCGCAAGCCTGAGAAGCATACCGCCCGGAAAGAACAGCCCAAAGACAGCAAAGATGACAGCAGCTCATCTGCACCGCGCAAAAAGACGGTATACCGCAATCCTAAGAACACCTCGGGCAATACCCTGCGCCTGAAAAAGTAAGTCACTCAATTAAGGCCCCCGCGACAGGTACTCTGGTGTATGTGGTGGGGGTTCAGACTCGTTTTCTGTGGCGAAAACGCGTATAGTCGCGGCCTTTGAATACGTCCCAAAATCTGCCTACGCAATTCAGGAAGTGCCTGTGATTTCTACCGCTAATATCACCATGCAGTTCGGTGCCAAGCCGCTGTTCGAGAACATCTCTGTCAAATTCGGAGATGGCAACCGCTACGGCCTCATCGGTGCCAACGGTTGTGGAAAATCTACCTTCATGAAGATCCTCGATGGTTCACTGGAGCCAAGCGCGGGCAACGTCAGCGTATCACCGGGCGAGCGTCTCGGTAAGCTGCATCAGGATCAGTTTGCGTTTGAAGAATGCACTGTGATCGACACCGTGATGATGGGCAACAAAGAGTTGTGGGCCATCAAAGAAGAGCGCGATGCGATCTACGCTAATCTGGAAGCCACCGAAGACGACTACATGCGCGCCGCTGAGCTTGAAGGTGAGTTCGCAGAAATGGACGGCTACACCGCCGAAAGCCGTGCCGGTGAGCTTCTGTTAGGCGCGGGCATTGAGACCGAACTTCATCAGGGCCCGATGTCTGAAGTCGCCCCAGGCTGGAAACTGCGTGTTCTGCTGGCGCAGGCGCTGTTCTCAAACCCGGACATCCTGCTGCTCGACGAACCGACCAACAACCTCGACATCAACACGATTCGTTGGCTGGAAGGCATCATCAATGACATGAAGTGCACCATGATCATCATCTCGCACGACCGTCACTTCCTGAACTCTGTGTGCACGCACATGGCCGACATTGATTACGGCGATATCAAGATTTATCCGGGCAACTACGACGACTTTATGATTGCCTCGACCGCAGCCCGCGAGCGTCTGCAATCAGAAAACGCCAAGAAGAAAGCTCAGATCGCTGAACTGCAGCAGTTTGTATCGCGCTTCTCGGCCAACGCGTCGAAAGCGAAGCAGGCCACCAGCCGCGCTAAGCAGATGGAAAAAATTAAGCTCGACGACATCAAGCCTTCGAGCCGTCAGAACCCATATATCCGCTTCAATCAGGAGAAGAAACTCCACCGTCTGGCGCTGGAGATCGAAGGTCTGGCACATTCTTACGATGGCGAAGCACCGCTGTTCAAGAACACCAACCTGCTGATTGAAGCCGGTGAAAAAATTGCCGTGATCGGTGCCAACGGCGCCGGTAAGACGACCTTCCTGAAGTGTCTGGTCGGCGATGTCACGCCAACGGCCGGCACCATTAAGTGGGCTGAAAACGCCGACCTTGGCTACTACGCACAGGATCACGAATACGAATTCGATATGGGCGGCAACCTGTACGACTGGATGGAGCAGTGGAAAACCGATAAGCACGACGATCAGGCCGTGCGCGGTACTCTTGGTCGCCTGTTATTCAACCAGGACGACATCAAGAAATCCGTCAAAGTGTGCTCAGGCGGTGAGAAGGGTCGCCTGCTTTTCGGTAAGCTGATGATGAACGACCATAACGTTCTGCTGATGGACGAACCGACCAACCACATGGACATGGAATCCATTGAGTCTCTGAACATGGCACTGGAGATGTACGAAGGCACCCTTATCTTCGTCTCCCACGACCGTGAGTTCGTGTCGTCACTGGCGACCCGTATTATCGAGATCCGCGACAACGAGATTGTCGACTTCCACGGCAGCTATGACGAGTACCTGAAGTCACTCGGTATCGAATAAGCCAACAGCTATTGAATAATGGTGACCCCGCAGCCGGCGGGGCCATCCTCCCCCGCTGTTATCTCTTTCTTTTTGCACTAAATATCATCTATCCAACTGAAACATGCCCTCAGTCAGTGCAGGCCTGCGTCCTCAGATGGCCGGAGTTCGTGGATTTCCGGCCACCTGTCTTTCATGACAGCTATATTTCACTGGTGGCTCGTATCTTGCTGCGTTGCTTATAAGCCAGCCGAATCAGGCGAATATTAATCAACTAAGCAAAGGATATAACCGTGAGAAGTCTGCTGTTCACACTTATGATTACTCTCATGCCCCTGACTGCTCCGACTCTTAGCTGGGGCCTCACGGATGCAGAAGCCATCAATGTATCAGGCCGTCAGCGTATGCTTTCACAACGTATGATGAAGGACTACCTGATGATCGGTGCCAACGTAAAAACTGAAACGGCACAGCGACAGCTGGATTCTGCCGTTGCACTGTTTGAAGAGCAGTTTCTGGCCCTGCGCGATTACGCTCCCAGTGATAAAATCAATGCGAAACTGGATGCCGTAGAGGAGATATGGCTCTCGCACCGGGTTAAAATCATCTCTACACCCGACAAGTCTCTTGTGCCGGAACTACTGAAAGAAAACCTGAATCTTCTCACTGCGTGTAATGATGTCGTGAAAGAGATCGAGAAGCACTCGGGCATTGCCAGTGGCCGCCTGGTCAATATGTCGGGCCGCCAGCGAATGCTATCCCAGAAAATCGCTAAGGCTTACATGGCGATGTACTGGAAGGTCGATGCTCCCGCTCTCGAAGAGGAGTTTAAGCAAGCGATTACCCTCTTCGATGAGTCACTGCTTGAGCTTCAGGCATCGAAGAAAAATGACGACCCACTCAATGATGCACTGAAGCGTGTACAGAATCAGTGGAAGTTTTCACAGTCAGGCTTTCAGCTCGGTGATCAGGGCCGGTTTGTTCCCACCGTGATTTCAGTAACCACCGAATCAATCCTGAAAAAGATGGACAAAATCACCGGCCAATACCAGGAACTGATGAATTCAGATCAGCTTCTCGCCGGATCAGACTGATCAGAGACAGCTTAAGTTGAGTCTGTCGCCCAGCTCGGGCGGCAGCACCAGCGCCCCCCCCCAAGACCGAACACCTCCCCAAACAACACCGCGATCACTTCCCTCTTACTGAGTCTCCAGCATCGAAAGAATTTTGTGTAGAGTAGTTATTGCAAGAAGCAATAATGAACAGAGCATCATTTTATAAAGCGATGACATCATAGTGAGCTACTCTTAAACAGACGACGTGATAATCTGCCACAATGCGAGGCGATTCTCATTTTCGTCGTAAAGCGAGTGGTATGCTCCCGTCGTTCGTGTGTGGCTGAGCCGGATTACGATTGGAGCTACATAAATCACAGGGCACATCTGAACATTGAGTGTGCGTTAGATAACAGGACCTTTTATGCGCCCCGTCACCCGGGAAGAGTACCCGCTTGAAAACCTCCACAGAATCGTTTCCGGCGTCACTTTTTTCAAAGAACTACTGAAGACTGATCCAGAACAGTTCGAGTTGTTGATGACACAGGCGCGGTTTGTGACCGCCGAGCAGAATGAAATTGTGCTGCATAAGGGTGATGGCGCAAACGTATTGTATTTTCTGCTGCGCGGCGAGCTCGATGTCATTGCCGATGACCATGCAAATGAATCCTTGGGCACAATCAACCCGGGCGAACCATTTGGTGTCATGGCAATGGTACTGAACTTTAAGCGTTCAGCATCTATCCGGGTCGCGAGTAAAAACGCCCTGCTGGCAGGCATTGAATTTGACCACTTCCGCCACAACGACAACGCCAGTATCTTCAGCCTGACAACTCGTATTACATTCTTCCGCATGCTCAACAGCAATATCCGTTGGGCACTTGAGCGAAACAAAATGGAATCACCGGACCACGCTCTCGTACAACGCATCCGTTCTCTGCCGATCTATTCTGGTGAGAAGAATACGGCCGCTGAACTGCATGCATTGATGGAGCTTGCCCATCTTCAGGCTGAGCTGTTGCGCGACTGGAATGACGCCAGCCTGTCAGATAACTGATCTCACAAAACAGCTTCTGAGCTGGATCAATTTGTTCATCAATTAGGACATATGTCTGCTTTCACGCCTGTAGTGATGGGCATAGAATAAAGGCTCTCTTGTCCTTACTAAGCGTTGCTCATGCCTGAATTTGTTTCCTGGATTCTGATTACACTCGCTGTACTGGCCTTAATCGGAATTATCTTCGAAGAAGTGATTCATATTAATAAAGCCCAGTCGGTACTGTTCTTCGGCTCAATTTCCTGGGTCATTCTGTTTGCCGCCAGCATAGGGACACCTGAGCATCATACGATCGAAGAAGGGCTGAAAGAAAACATCGGAGAGATTGCCGCGCTCTGGCTGTTTCTCACCGCAGCGATGACCTTTGTCGCTTATCTTAATAAGAAAGGGTTGATCGAAAGTGCCATTTTCAAGGTGCTTCCGCAGCAGATATCCGAACGAAAACTGATGCTGCTTACTGGTTTATTTGCTTTTGTCTTCTCATCACTCGCCGACAATATCACCGCCACACTGGTATCCGTTGCTCTCATTCTTTCGTTGCAATTACCCGCACAGAAGACTCTGAGGTTTGCCGCGATTGCTGTCTTTGCTGTGAATTCAGGCGGTGTCGCTATGATCACAGGCGATGTCACCACCCTGATGATATTTCTCGCCGATAAAGCCGAAATTACCAGCCTGCTGATGCTTTCTCTGCCAGCCTTCTGTGCCGTTCTCGTTCTGATCGCTCTGCTGATGTTACCGATGTCCGGCGAGGTAACTGTCACCAAAACATCGCACGACCTACAGCAGGTCGACATTGTCGTAGCGGGTATTTTCCTGCTGACGATCATGACTACCATTGCCTTCAATGTACTCTTCGATATTCCACCGGTTCTCACCTTCCTTACCGGCTTGTCGATTATGTTTCTGGTCGCGAAAGGGATGGGAGAAGACACCGAGGATGATCCTATCATGGACTACGTACGCCGTATCGAATTCGATACACTAATGTTCTTCCTCGGCATTCTTATGGTGGTCGGCGCGCTGAAAGAAATCCGAGCACTGGATTCGTTTGTTGCCGTCTATGAGTATCTTCCTGCGTGGCAGGCGAACTATCTGATGGGGCTGTTTTCATCCATTATCGATAACGTCCCCCTCACAGCTGCCCTGCTCAAGTCAGACGTTGTGATGAATCCAGCGGAGTGGTTGGCACTGACCTATGCCGTAGGAGTGGGTGGTTCACTGCTGATCATAGGTTCAGCCGCAGGCATTGTCGCAATGAGTAAGATTGAAGCATTAACGTTTGGCACTTATCTGAGATTTATCGTCGCTTTACTACTGGCATACACCCTGGGGTACGCTCTGACGATGGGGCTCGGCACCCTGACCTTCGCTCAAACCTGACGCCTTAACGGTTCTGTTCGTAGCGAATAGCCAACGATTGCAGGGCTCGCTCGTGAGACGCTTTCCAGTGTTTCATTTCGGCGGGTTCCTCGACGTCAGTCGGCCACTTAAGGCCATAGCCATTCGGTCTGAATAAAGGTGCAAACAAAGCGCAGGCAGTGAGATCAGCACGCGTAAATTCATCACCGACCAGATATCGGGTGTTCGCATATATCTGTCGCAATTCGTTCAGCAATTCATCCATGTCGTTCATTGCTTTGTGAGCACTGGTTTCGTTGATGTTCATCCAGCCACGTAAGGTATTCGAGAGCTTACGATAACCAACGTAAAACATCATGCTCACTACCAGGCTCTGTTTTGCAGTAAGCAAGGGCACGATTGCTCTCGGGAATGGTAACAGGAAATGATAATTAAACGTTCTGACCGCTGGGCCAGCGATCCGATCCAGACGCTCTTCCCAAGCCCTGGCTTGCTCTGCCAGCGAAGGGTCTTTTGGCGTGAGTGAGCGTTCGGGGTATTTCGATTCGAGGTAATCAATAATCTCTGCACTGCCCTGCACTATCACTTTGCCGTCTTCAAGAACCGGCACCTGTGATCTTGAGGCCATCTGCAGAACCTTGCGCACATGAGGTCCAGGTACAAGATTAATTTTCCGGTATTTCAGCCCCTTAAAATCCAGCGCCCAGCGAACTTTTTCGCAGTAGTGCGACACCGGGAACTGATATAGCTTTATCATCGGACCTCCTCAGCGGGGTCCCGATGCACTCCGGACTTCCGCCTGAAATTGCTGCCAGCTCTCCACGATACCCGCAGCACTCTGTGGACTTTCTCCACTGAAAATATCTTCCGGGGACAGAACTGCTCCTTTGGCGACACACGCTTCCTTCACGATTCCAGTTGCCACCAGTTTTTTCCCCACGTAAAAATCGTGTCTGAAATATACGTACTTCTTATCCCACCCCAGAAGAGTGGTCTCCATATCCAGCCGGGCGAGAAAACCTACCGGGCGGATATAAATCATGTCCTGCGCGGCAATCAGACGCATCCCCGCAGGCCGCTTCAGTTCTTGTTTAAGCCCTCTCCAGAACTGAAACCTTCCTAATTCCATAAAACTCAGAAAGCGGAAATTTGGAAGATGGTTCCGCCAGCCCATATCATGCGGCTGGATGCGGTAACTCTGCCTGACCGTATCGCTCTTGCTATGCTGTGTCTGGCCGCTGAACAGCCAGAGAAGAAAAAAACGTATTAACAGATTCATGGCTTATCCTGTCAGGGCAAATAGAACTGCAGTTCTACCTCTGCGCCTTTAATTGTATCTTCGATCGGCATTTGCCTAGCCTCTTCTGATTCATCCCAGAGCAGTTTTCCGGAGAAGTTCAATGTCGACTCCTGCGGTATTTCCCGGAATACATCGGGGAGCACGCCGCGAGAAGAACCGTCACCTCCTATCGTCTCCCAGGACATCGAGGGCAAAGATAAATTCAGGGGCCTTTTGTCTTTATTTTTATTCTCTTCTTTTACTTTCGTTACTGTCTTCAGAAAAGTCTTTTCAGCCTCAGAACTCTCTTCTGATCCTGATACGCCTTCCGGATCAGAATTCTGATCTGACTTACTCTGAGCTGAAGTATCGTCGCTTGCCTCTGCCTCTGTCTGAGAGGCAGTCCCCATTTCAGACCATAAATTTGAGACTGGCTTTTCTCCACGCAGTATTTTTGCGGTCTGGTCCTCACACCCGGCCAGAAAGATCAGCGATACAATACTTATTACTGCAGACATCCTTATCCAGCAGCGCTTCGTTTTGCAAGTTTGCTTTCTGCTGTCTGTCATAGATAACGTCATAACATCATTCAGTCGTTTCCCTCCAAATAGCGCCTTGGCGCCATTTGAGGCTTAAAATGTCTACCGGTTCACATTTAGAAGAACATTCATTCATCAAACCGAGAACGGCCAGAATATCACCCTGGTAAATCAGCATGGGCCAGTCATCTCTGAGCCAGACCGGAACACCGTTTTCCTGCCACACATTCTTCAATGTTTTCGTCTGTTGTCCTTCTCGGCGCAGAACTTTCGACGCACATTGCCGGGCCGGCAATACCGACCAGCCCTCAGGCAACGGTTGACTATTTTCTAAGGGCGCGATGGTACCCCGCCCCCACGTCACCGGTATACAGTCGACACTATCTGGCGTCTTTTGTTCACTCCATGCATAAAGGTGTTGTCTGAAACGCTGTACTACAACACCGTCAAACCGTAAGCTCGGATGACGGTCTGGCCCTGCGCTCAAGGCCTGTTCCAGCCAGTGCCATACCTTCTTTCCCTGAGGTATAGGTAATCCGTTTTTCTGAAGCCAATACCTGACCTGATGAAAACGCACTCGCGGAGACCGCTCATTAACTGCTTCGACAGAAAGACAAAAGGGGGCAGTGGCCGGCCAGTTACATTCTGAGACCGCCTCATCTAATACCGGCGAGAGTAGATCCATCAATAACTGATGGTCAGCGGACAGGTGGTGTGTGGTTTCGATGAGGGTTGACTCAATAGACGGATACCGGACCTGCAGTGACGGCAGTAAACTGTGCCTGATCCAGTTACGATCGAAGGTCTGATCCTGATTAGAATCATCTTCAATCCAACTCAGCCCTCTTGCGGCCAGGGCCAACTGCTCTCGCGTAAACCCCAACCACGGACGCACGACTGTGCGTTCATCGTCAGGGTGACGGGTCAGCTTACGACTGGGTGACATTCCTTTGAGTCCGGCCAAACCGCTGCCACGAAATAACCGCAGCAGTAGGGTTTCCGCCTGGTCAGAACCGTGATGTGCGGTCAGTAACAGAGCCTGTCGCGGGAGCAACTGCTGGAAAGCGGTATAGCGGGCGTCTCGGGCAGCGGCTTCGGTTCCCTGCCCTTTGTATTCCAGCGTTACCTTCTGGCCGATGAAAGAAACACCACAGGCTTCACAGTGACGCTGGCATTCCTGCTGCCAGAGGTCTGCATCTGGGCTAAGGCCGTGATTAATATGAATCGCCGTCACACGTGAGCACCACTCTGGCCGAGAGGCAATGCAATCGAGCATCAGACGGGAGTCCATGCCGCCGCTCAGCGCGAGATACACAGCCGTACCGGGGTATTCTGAGAATACCGGTGCGAGTGCCTCAGTTAACTCAATGCGCAGCTGCTCAGCTGAAGACAAGCTCAACGGAGGCCTCGCCGAATTCGTATCTCAACTCCTGTAATAGCTCATCGGTTGGATTGATACGCCAACGATCATCGAGACGGATATCACAACTCGCAACTTCGTTGCGATAGTCCAGAACCACAGGGCAGCCGTTTTCTAAGGGTTGCAGTAGCTTAGTAAGGCGCTGACAGAAGGTATCGGGGTTGACTTCACCATCGACGCTGACACGTACTGAATTGGCGTAAGTGAGGCGAGCCTGGCTGATTTCCATGGCATTGCGCCCAGTAGCTTTCAGGCCGCCTGAGTAATCGTCGTGGCTGATCTGAGCTTCGACGACGAGCACCTTATCTTTAGCGACGACCTCGCGTACCTGTTCATAAACATCGGAGAAAAGTGCGACTTCCATCCGGCCAGAGCGGTCATCCAGAGTCACGAAGCACATATTGTCGCCGCGCTTATTCTTCATCACCCGCATATCAACCACCAGACCAGAGAGCTTCTGCGGTGCTTTGGCTTCCTGCAGGTGTGACAGGCGGGTGGGCACTAACTGGCGGACCTCTTTCTCATATTCATCAAATGGATGACCCGTGACGAACAGACCGAGCGTATCTTTTTCGCCTTGTAAGCGCTCTTTCAGGCTCCAGTCACGCAGACGACGATGACGTTCATAAACATCGCCAGTGACGGCCTCTTCAGCTTCGACTTCACCAAACATGTCGAACATGCCGGCGGCTTCATTTGCGGCGCTCTGGTTGGCTGCTTTGATGGCATCTTCAATGCTGGCCATCAGCACAGAACGCGGTGCGGTGAACTCCAATCGGTCAAAAGCGCCGCAACGCACCAGCGCCTCCATTACCCGTTTGTTGATTTTCTTCGGGTCAACCCGCTTGCAGAAATCAAACATGTCACGGAAAGGGCCGTCTTTACGGGCAGCAATAATGGCGTCAATCGGGCCTTCACCCACGCCCTTCACCGCGCCGAGACCATAAACGATGGCGTCGTCATCATTCACGGTAAAGCCGTACTGGCTCTGGTTTACGTCCGGTAGGATGAGCTCAATGCCCATCTCCCGACACTCTTCGATAAAGACCACCACCTTGTCGGTGGTCTGCATGTCCGAGGTCAGTACCGCCGCCATAAAGGGCGCTGGGAAGTGCTGTTTCAGCCACAGAGTCTGATAAGAAACGACAGCGTAAGCAGCGGAGTGAGACTTGTTGAAGCCGTAACCTGCAAATTTCTCTACCAGGTCGAAGATCTTCATCGCCAGATCCGGGTCTACCCCCACCGAGATAGCACCCTCACGGAAAGTATCCCGCTGTTTGGCCATCTCTTCTGGCTTTTTCTTACCCATGGCACGACGCAACATGTCTGCGCCGCCCAGCGTGTAGCCCGCAAGGATCTGGGCGATCTGCATCACCTGTTCCTGATAGACGATAACTCCGTACGTAGGCTCAAGCGTTTCTTTCAAGGTTTCGTGTTGGAAATCCGGGTGTGGATAGGCGACTTCGGCACGACCGTGCTTACGGTTAATAAAGTCGTCCACCATGCCGGATTCCAGCGGCCCCGGACGGAACAGGGCCACCAGTGCGATCATGTCTTCGATGTTATCCGGCTGGAGACGGCGGATCAGATCTTTCATCCCGCGCGATTCGAGCTGGAATACCGCGGTGGTTTTGGCTTCTTTCAGCAGCTTGTAGGAGGGCTCGTCATCGAGTGGAATCATATTGATGTCCACCGGCTTCAACCCTTTTTCCGCTTGCTTGCGGTTAATGGTTTCGAGCGCCCAGTCGATGATGGTCAGGGTCCGCAGACCCAGGAAGTCGAACTTCACCAGGCCGGCTTCTTCCACGTCGTTCTTATCAAACTGAGTCACCAGACCGGTACCGTCTGGTTCACAGGCTGTCGCCGAGAAGTCGGTCAATTTAGTCGGTGCGATCACCACACCACCAGCATGTTTACCGGTCTGACGGGCAATCCCCTCAAGCTTGAGGGCCATTTCCCAGATTTCCTGGGCTTCTTCGTCTTCGTCGAGGAATTCTTTCAGCAGGGCCTCGGTCGCTAAGGCTTTCTCCAGCGTCATGCCCGGATCACCCGGAATCAGCTTAGAGAGCTTATCGGCCAAACCAAACGACTTGCCCTGAGCACGGGCCACGTCACGCACTACCGCCTTCGCCGCCATGGTGCCGAAGGTCACGATCTGAGACACCGCCTCACGGCCATAGTTGTCGGCCACGTACTGAATCACCTTCTCACGATCTTCCATACAGAAGTCGATATCGAAGTCAGGCATGGAGACACGTTCCGGGTTCAGGAATCGTTCGAACAGCAGGTCGTATTCGAGCGGATCAAGGTCGGTAATTTTCTGCGCGTAGGCCACCAACGAGCCCGCACCGGAACCCCGCCCCGGGCCAACCGGAATATCGTGATCTTTGGCCCACTGAATAAAGTCCATTACGATCAGGAAATAACCGGGGAATCCCATCTGAATAATAATATCCAGCTCGAACTTCAGACGGTCATCGTAAGGTTTGCGCTTTTCGGCGTATTCCGGTGAGTCTTTAGGTATCCCAGCCAGAATGACGTCCAGGCGCTCATTCAGACCTACCTCAGAAATCTTGCGGAAAAAGTCGTCCTCGTTCATACCTTCCGGAATCGGATAGTCCGGCAAGTAGTAGGTGCCCAGTTCGACTTCTACCGAACACCGCTTGGCAATCTCCACGGTGTTTTCAATGGCGGACGGAATATCACTGAACAGCGACTCCATTTCTTCGCCGGAGCGGAAATACTGCTGCTCACTGTATTCACGTGGACGACGTGGATCGTCCAACGCAAAGCCCTGACCAATAGACACACGGGTTTCGTGAGCTTCAAAGTCATCGGCTTTGATAAAACGTACGTCATTGGTGGCGACAAGGGGTACATCCAGCTTACTGGCCATCGCCATGCCCGCGCGGACAATATTTTCATCGCCCTCACGCCCAGTGCGCTGGACCTCAAAATAGAAGCGATCCGGGAAATGCGCCATATACTCTTCGACCAGAGCCTCAGCCGCTTCAAGCTTACCTTTAATGATCCGCTGACCAACATCGCCATCACGTCCACCCGATAACAGAATCAGACCGGCTGACTGTTCGAATAGCCATTCTTTTCGAACAATGGCTTTATCAAAGTGCTGATTCTGGCTGTACCCACGAGACACCAGCTCACGGAGATTTTTGTACCCATCATCATTGATACATAAAGCGCAGACGCGGAAAGGCGCCGTCTGGTCATCGGGGTTTTCCAGCCAGAGGTCCGCGCCCAGAATCGGTTTAAGGCCTGCTCCCAATGCGGTTTTGTAGAATTTAACCAGCGCATAGGTATTGGCCTGATCCGTTAAAGCAACCGCCGGCATGCCCGCATCTGCGGCTGCCTGAACCAGTTTTTTTACACGAATTGTACTGTCGTAAAGCGAGTACTCGGAGTGAACTCTGAGATGAACAAAGCGACCGGCCATGTTGCCCCCTGTTAATGATCGGGAGATTGTACCGGTTTTCTCTGAGCGCCAAAACAGACGTCCTTTGACCTGAGCGGCCCATACGCCTATATTGGCCGCCCCCTGCAAAGGGGAAACAACCATTCTCGGGGCGGGGTGCAATTCCCCACCGGCGGTATAGCCCGCGAGCGCCTGTTAAACAGGGTCAGCAGATCTGGTGAAACTCCAGAGCCGACGGTCACAGTCCGGATATGAGAGAGAGACGATATGAGTACTACGTTTGACCCAAGCAAAGCCCGCTTTGCCTTTATCCATGCCAGCTGGCATACCGACATTGTTCTGAAATGCCTGGACGGTTTCCGTGAAGGTTTGGCAGAGCGCGGTTACAACACCGATAACATTGATGTCATCGCCGTTCCCGGCGCTTATGAAATCCCACTGCAAGCCAAGCTTCTGGCGAAAACCGGCCGCTACGATGCCGTTGCCTGCAGCGCATTAGTGGTAGATGGTGGTATTTACCGACACGACTTCGTCGCAAACGCAGTCTGTCAGGGACTGATGCAAGTGCAACTGGAGACAGAAGTGCCGGTACTGACCGCAGTGCTGACACCGCATAACTTCCACGAGCACGACGAGCACAAGCAATACTACACTCGCCACTTCGTGGTGAAAGGTCAGGAATTGGCCAATGCCGCTGATGGCTCTCTACGTGCTAAGGCAGCGATAGCCTGAAGAAACACTCGTTTGTTCGGGTATGTTGAGTGACGCTAGTCAAACAGCGCTCGCTCAACATCTTTTCTTACCGTTACTGAACCACAAACGCCGATGATTCAACGGTGACCCAGCACAGTCTGAAAGCGCCGGATTCGCTGGCACTCACTGGCAATATCGTCACACACATCGCGGAGATTGGTCTCAGAATGCGAGTGGGCTTGGGGGATGTTGTCGACTGTTGTACCGGATGCTTCGGAGTGAAGTACTTCAATGGAAGCATCGTTCGCCGAAAAACGACACGGTCCACACAGATTACGTACCAGGTTGGCACATAAGTGCTTCAGGTGATGCTCTATCTGAGGTTCTGAATGACTACTCACTGTTCATACCTTCACGTGTGGGGCTCGTTCTTTTAACCATAGCGGCTATCCTGATTTCTGCCCGTCACACTGAACTGTCATACTCGCCTTTCGGCCCGTATAATGACTTCGATCACATAATGACCAATATCCTAGGGTCATTGCTTAATCGCACATCATCCCATTCATGACTTTTTATCATATTCGACATGGCCAAAAAACGCAGAGATATCCCCAACTATCAGCAGCCCATCATTGAAACGCACTTTCATCTGGACTATCTGAAGGAACAACCGGCATCAGACATCCTGCAGCAGGGTCGTGATATTGGTGTCGAGCGCTTTATGACAATCGCTGTCGCGCCAGAGAACATGGGGCAAGTACTGGCTTTAACAGAAGAGCACCACGACGTTTATGGCACACTGGGAGTGCACCCGCACGATGCGGAAAAGTACACCGAAGAAACTGGCAGCTTTGTTCGGGAGCATTGTCAACGCGAGAAGATTGTCGCCATAGGTGAAATTGGTCTCGACTATTTTTACGACAACAGTGACCGTGCCGTGCAGCGCAAGGTCTTTGCTGAGCAGCTTCAGATCGCTGTCGATACCGGCCTGCCAGTCGTCATCCACACGCGTGAAGCCGACGACGACACCATGGCGCTACTGCGTGAATACGCCCCCCAGATGAACCGCAAAGGCGTGGTTCACAGCTTCACCAGTGGCATGGAACTGGCCCAGTTGGCGGTTGAGCTGGGCTTCTGCCTGGGAATCAACGGCATCGTTACCTTTAATAAGGCAGACAACGTTCGCGAGGTCGTTGCCGCCACCCCTATGAGCCGGCTGCTTCTGGAGACTGACTCTCCGTTTCTGACTCCGGTCCCATACCGTGGGACAGAAAATGCGCCCAAATATCTGCCCTTTATCGCAGAGAAAATCGCCGAGGTGAAAGATCTCTCTGTTGAAGAAGTTCTCAGCGCTTCTTACGATAATTCGTTACGTACCTTCTTTAACTGATAGGCACCAGCTCCCGCAACAAGTAGAGCGACAATCCTTGCAAACTGACTGACCTGTCGTCATTCTGAGTGATTAACTCACTGACGACAGACTCAGGAACAGGGAATGGCACTACAGAATTGGTTCGGCCGTGGATGGCTTGCGTTTGCTTTTGCAACTATCTACATCATTTCGCAAGCGACGATTGCATCAACCTTGCACAGTGCAAATGCCTCGCATCTTCTGTTCGCATTTCAGTTTACTTACGATGCAGCCAGCTTCCGGGAACTGTTAGCGTCGATCAGTGCCGTACAACAGGCCGGTCTTCAGGCACATTTTACCTACGATCATATCCATCCTATCTGGTACGGCGGCCTGATTGTGACCCTGATGGCCTGGCTGCTGAAGAAGAATGGGCTTACTGGGCGCTGGAATCTACTCATTGTTTTCGGCGTTATTCCCTCGTTGATGGATGTCATTGAGAACAGTATTCACGAGCCATTGCTGTTTGAAACAGCCATTCCCAGCGACCCGACTGTCACTGTGGCGGCGATCTGCGCTACCATTAAATGGTCCATGGCATTGGGCTATCTGCTGATGGCCATCGCCCTTGGGGTACGAGCAGCGATTCAAGCGAAGAATGAAAAAACGAGCTAGTAAGCAAGAGATTCGCGACAGCCTGAAACAGGATATCGAGAGATACCTGAGCGATGGTGGTGAAGTCCACGAATTTGAACGCGGAGAGAGTGGCCTGGTTGATGGCCGCTACAACGAACAGGCCATGTCGTTTGAAAAACGTCAGGAGCGTACCCCCGTGCCTGACGTTCTGCGAGCTATTGATGAACGCCGTGATGCCCGACGTAAGCCGCAGAAGAAAACCACAGAAAAGCGCTCATCCGGCCCGAGAAAGAAAGTCATATACGACGACTTCGGTGAACCTTTGCGGGTTGTCTGGGAAGACTGACCTCAGGAAACGTTAAATGAGCAACGACCCTCTCCTGCTGATTCTTGCAGCAGGTTTACTCGCCTTCGGGTTGATATCCCAACGTATCGAGCGGATTGCGCTCACTGCCCCCATGCTATTCCTGCTTCTGGGTGTTATCAGCGGGCCTGTATTACTGGACTGGAGCGCCCCCGCGATCGAGAGCAGTGCGCTCAAAATCATTGCTGAACTGACGCTGGCATTAATTCTGTTTACCGATGCAAGTCAGGTGCAGAGATCGCATCTGGTGAAATTTGAAAACCTGCCCATAAGGCTATTGGGTGTCGGTCTGCCTCTTACAATTATGGCAGGCGCAGCCGTCGCTTTTTTACTGTATCCAGGGCACTGGCAGGTAGCTGTGATGATAGGCGTTATTCTCGCCCCCACCGATGCAGCACTCGCCCAGAGTGTATTCTCGGCAACGGCCATCAAAGAAAAACTCCGTCACTCAATCACAGTAGAAAGCGGCCTGAACGATGGCCTGGCTCTTCCCTTCCTCCTTTTGATCATTGCTATCGCCAGCGCCGGGGACTTAGGTACTGTCGACCCCTGGTATTGGGGAAATTTTCTGTTCATGCAGATCGCCCTGGGTGCTTTAGTGGGCATTGCGGTTGGCTACTTCGGTGGCTACCTGCTTGAGCAAGCCGGAAAGAATGATTGGATGAACCCGGTATTTCAGCGGCTATCATCTGTCGCACTTGCGCTGGTGACCTACACCGGCGCTGAACACACAGACGGAAACGGCTTCATTGCCGTATTTATGGCCGGACTGTTTCTTCATGCAGGGCGTACTATGGTTGTTACCCGGCTCAAAGAATTCGGTGAAGCGGAGGGCCAGTTATTAACATTGGTCATGTTCTTCCTGTTCGGTCTTATTTACGTGCCCGATGCGCTGCCACAGATCACCCCTGAGACAGTCATTTACGCACTTCTCAGCCTGACCCTGATACGCATCATTCCAGTTGTATTAGCCCTGACCGGGACGGGGCTCGATATCAAAGAAAAGCTGTTTCTGGGATGGTTTGGTCCCCGCGGAATCGCCAGTATTCTGTACCTGTTAATGGTGATTGAGCAGTTGGGTTTTGCAGAGCAGCTACCCGGGTATCAGCTGCTTTTCCCTACCGTAGTGGCGACAGTGGTGCTCAGTATTTTTGTACACGGGATGTCGGTGCCTCTATGGGTTCGATGGCTCAAACGCTAAGTACGGACACTCCGTAACAGCACCACCGCGTATCCAACAGACACCAGGGCAACCCAGATACCGTTAATCAGTACAGCATCGTAACCTAGTTGCTGAAAACCGAGAGTGCCCGCCGCAGCCCCCATGATAAAGGCGAGAAAAATAGACAATTGCAGTAGCAACTGTTGCCTGAGCAGACCACGCCCTGCAAAGAAATTCCCGAGCGCAGAACCTATATCAGACACGATGCCGGTCAGGTGGGTAGTACGAATGACTGAGCCGCTATAGGTCGCCACCATAGCGTTCTGTAAACCGCAGGCCGCTGACGCCAGCCACTCCGCCGACATGTGATCAGTACGGAAAGCGTACCAGGCAAAAAACAGAAGAAAGGCTTCAATGGTCAACGCCAGACCGTAACGGCGGCCGAGTTGCAACGCCTCATTACCAACGATGATGCCGCTGATAATGGCCCCAATTACGAAGCTGAGAAGTATGCTCGCTGTATGGAATAAAACTTCAGACCGCCCTGACACCAGCGCATCCGCTGCAATGGTCGCCGTCCCTGTTACATGAGAAACCGCATTATTCGCGAAAGAGAGTAAAGCGACGCTATTGATAAAGCCTGCGTTCAGCGCCAGCATCACACTGCCCGCCAGAACCCAGACGGGAAGTTGACGAATCATTCTGCCTGCTCCTGTCGAGCGTTTTATTCTATCGGATTTGCGCACTCAAAGTGATCGGGTTGAAAACGACAGCGCACTTTGCGTTGCCATGTCAGCATTTGAAAGAAAAAATACCCAGCAATGCTGGGTATTTATCTCAATCACCGGTGATGTTCTCGTACTCTACCGGCTTATTCTACTGGGTTAGCACATTCGAAATGTCCTGGCTCAAACTTACAACGAACCTTACGCTGGAGCTTCAGCATATCGGCATCATAGTATTCACGCTCACGCAGCTGAATACGGGCTTCCTGCATCATGACCTGATATTCCGCTTTATCGTCGTCAGGAATATTGATCCAGTACTGTTCCGGAATCTCACCTTCCTGTGCTTTAACCAATTTTTCGATTTTATCGAAACGCGTCAGGAAATCTTCGCGCACTAACTGCGCCAGCTCATTCGGGAATTTATCAGCACGCCCGACGAGCTGCAGAGTGATCTGTGAGAACGGATAATCGACGATACCGCCGTTATCCCCCAGCCCTTTGTAGAGCTCCATGATCTGATACGCAGCCAGTGGTGCTGCCAGAACATCAACAATCTTGTTGTTGAACTTAGTACCCGCGTTCACGAGTGCCGTTGGCACCGGGTTAGCTCCGATCTGCGACACCATCTCTGCCTGAACAAGGTCATAATCAAGAACTGCTACACGCTTACCTGCCGCTTTTGCCAGCGTATTAATCTTGCGGTCATTCACGAAGATATAGGCTGCCCCCATCGGCGCGTAACCCATCACAACGTACTGACCATCAAGCATGCGGTCGGCATTTTTAGGGCTGGTGATAGCCTGCATCAGCAACTTCATGTGATCACGGCTTGGCACCGCACCGATTGCATCAATGGTACCGGTATAGCGGTTAAACAGACGTGCACGTAAGCCAGTAAACAGTGCCGCATCACACATGCCCGCTTTGAGTTCTTCAGTCAGAACAGATTCGCTGGTGTAAGCATCCAGTTCAACGGTAACGCCCCACTCCATCAATTGAGCAGCCTGATCGACTGCGGCGTTATAAATAGGGCCATTTTTACCCGCAATATCCCACACACAGATACGTCGCGATGGAATCGAACCATCTTCATTCAGCATATCGGGATACAGGGCTTTGATCGCTTCAACACGCTCGGCTTTGGCGACCTTTGGGTCCATGGCTTTGGCTCTGAGGGCCTCAGTATCGGCAGCGATAGCTGATGCCGAAATCAGGGTCGATACAGCACATACGGCTGTGGCGATAAAACGCTTCATAATTTGTTCCTGTTCTTATTTTAATCTCAGCGACTACTCTAAATATGCAGTGCCGGTTATTTTTGTTGTCACACCGGGCACAGCATCTGCCGGGTGTTTGTCGTCGGAATAACCCCATACATCGACGAACACGAAATACTTTACACCTGTCTGTAAAAATTAACCAGTACTCAGATATGAGTCGCCCGGTAAGGGCGGCGGCTGCGTTCTTTACGCATGCAGTGTAACCACCAGATGCAGCAGGTTGGCGCCAGAATCAAGCCTATCGGTACGCCCACCAGTAGCGTCCAGCCCAACATTGACAGCCCGTAGAGAAGATCAGCAATATTCACGTCCCCCAGATGGCAGACGCCTCCGACCGAGGATATCAGGTCACACCCCAGAAACTCTGCCAATGAAGTTGCAAAGACAATAAACAGGAAAGGAGAAATCAACAGGAGGGCTGATGTCCAGAGGCTGATCAACGCTTTGTATGATAACTGCATCTGGCCCTCCAGACTGCTCACTTAGTGACGGTTCTTCGCCTCTATCCACTGCGCCATATACTGGGTGCTCTTGAGGCTATGGTGGCGAAGCATACCACCAATAAAGTCGCACTGGCGGTGTCTTTCGAGGCCATTGAGCAGGTCATCAATCCGAGTCAGTAAATTCTGGCCATGAATGGCCTCATTGAACCTGCCGATGGCCAGATGCGGCCCCCTTGCACTGTATTCGGACCACAGAAATTCATCCCTGTAGAGTGCAACCGCCGATTCAACGAACTCACTGGCTTCGTCGGCGACCATGGCTGGCGATGGTTCGCTACCGAACATGCCTTCCGCACCAATCCCTGAGGTCACCGCTGGCGTCCCCAGTGTGGCAGCATCCAGTAACTTCCCTTTAAGGCCCGCACCAAAGCGCAGAGGGGCCAGCATCACACGCGCGTTACTGATCACAACCTCTGCGGAGGGTGCCCAGCCTTTGACTCTGAAACCAAGGCCCGGATTATCCAGCTGCGTTGCTTTCTTTGGCGGGTACGCGCCGTAAACGTGAAGCTCTGCAGATGGGAGCTGACGACGAATATCCGGCCATAACTCGCGTAACTGCAGCACGGCATCCCAGTTCGGTGCATGGCGAAAATTCCCGATTGCGACGAAGTGTTCACGCTCATTAAATGCTTTGATCTCCCGATCGGACGGACTAAGCATAAACGGCAGATACAGGATCTTTGATCGATCAACCGGAAAGTTATCTTGCAGCCAGCTCATTTCATATTCAGAGATGACAAGCGTCAGGTCACAGCGCAGCAGCGAAGCGATTTCCCGGAAAGCCATATCCGTCTGCCACTCCAGCTCAGTCACCGGGCGCCCTGCCTTAATCGCGCGGTGTCGGGCATCACGCAGGCAGTGAACGTCTTCCATATCAAGGATACGAAGCGCCTTCGGGGCAAACTTCTCGACGCGCCAGCCGAACTGCTCCTCCATCATAAAGCGGTCAAACATCACGATATCAGGCGACTGTTCCGTCAGCCAGGTATCAAAGGTCGATGAGTTCAGCTCAATACGATGCTTCTCTATGTCCATCGCAGCGAGGTTAACCGCATGATCACTGTCATCGGCGGGAGAGGCAAACAGCACACGGTAGCCGCTCGCACGCATCAGCGAGAGAATCTGCAGCATACGACTGCCCGCTGCTGATGAATTGGGTTCTGGCCAGACGTAGCCAATAGCAATAAAGGTTTTCATGGCGCGATTATAGCGCGTTGCACCGCACAATTTGGTCTTAACACGGAGACGACCAAAAACAGCCCGGATGCTGGTATACTCCGCTCCTGTTTTTAATTGCCCGACGGTTGAATAATGAGCGAAATTACCACTCCTGATTACCTCAAAGACGCCGAGCAACTGCTCAGCGAGAACGGTTTTGCAACCAGTGATGACTGGTATCACGGCACGGCCTCTGGTCTGGTAGACACGATTCTCAAAGACGGCCTGAAAGGCGGCGGCGATACAGAGACGGCTCAGCGTGAGCAGGGTACTCTGGGCACTATCGGCAACCGCCAATTCGAAACCAGCGAACCGGTGTTCCTCACGCAAAGCAAAGAGTTGGCGTACTTCTGGGCCGCACGTAAAGCCCACATGCGTAACCTATATTTCCGCAAAGAAGAGACGCCTGTCGTTCTCAAGGTGACGGCGCCTGAAAAAGTGACTCCGGATGTCGGCGGTACCGCTATCCTGCTGGAGCCTTCCAACACGTATATTATGATGTTGAAAGAGCTCTACGAGAAGAAAGGCATTGCCTGGATCGACGAATCGAATCCACTCAAGCTGCCACGTGAGACCTATCTCACCATGCTGGGGCTTGGCTACAGCTACAATGACATTCCGGCCGATAAAATCAGCCTTGTCAGTGAGTGACATGGCCTGAATTAAAGGTCTGAATAACGGCTGACATAGTGCTTTATCAGGCACTTGATATGGATAACTAAGATGAAGATCTATCTTGCGGGTCCGGAAGTCTTTTTCCCTGACGCGGATGAGCTCGGGGCCCGCAAGAAGCAGATCTGCGAAAAGTACGGTTTTACCGGCCTGTTTCCCCTCGATACACAGATTGCACCGGCCGCAACGGCCTCGGCAACCGGGTTCCTGATCAGCCATGAAAATGAACAACTGATCCGGGCCTGCGATCTGGTGATCGCCAACCTCACGCCTTTTCGTGGCGCCAGTGCCGACGTCGGTACCGTCTATGAGATTGGCCTTGCCCGCGGTATGGGTAAACCAATCCACGGCTACACTAATGACCCGGAGCTATACCACTCCCGTCTGAACGCTCTGTTTGGAAGCGGGACGGAACAGCCACAAGGTCAACTCTGTGACAGCGACGGCCTGAAGATCGAAGAGTTCGACCTGCGCGACAATCTTATGATTGATGGTGGTATCCATGCCAGCGGCGGACACTTTATCGCGGCACAAAAAAAGGCCGCCATCACAGAGACAGCGGCCTTTGAGAAAATCCTGATCAGGCTCAGCCGTTAAGCTTCACCCCGGACATTCTGCGCACCAGAACATAGAAGAGCGGGATAAAGAAGATCGCCAGTACAGTTGCGGCAACCACCCCACCAAACACCCCGGTACCAATCGCATGACGTGCACCTGAACCCGCGCCGGAGCTGAGCATCAGTGGTGTCACACCCAGACCAAAGGCCATCGATGTCATCAGGATCGGACGTAGACGCATACGGGTGGCATCAAGCGTTGCCTGAAGCAGTGTTTTACCCTGATCTTCCAGCGCTTTGGCAAACTCAACGATCAGAATCGCGTTCTTAGACGACAGACCAATGGTCGTCAGCAGGCCTACCTGGAAGAAGACGTCATTACCCAGTCCACGGAAATTAGCCGCAGCAACCGCACCAATAACACCCAGAGGCACAACCAGCATCACAGAGAACGGAATCGACCAGCTTTCATAAAGTGCCGCCAGGCACAGGAAGACTACCAGCAACGACAAGGCATACAGTAGTGGCGCCTGGTTACCGGCCTCAGCTTCCTGATAGGAAAGCCCGGTCCACTCGAAACCAAACCCGTCCGGCAACTGCGAGGCAATTTCTTCCATTGCCGCCATGGCATCACCGGTACTGAAACCTGGCGAAGCTGAGCCCTGAATATTTATCGACGGCACGCCGTTATAGCGTTGCAGCTGCTGTGCACCGTAGGTCCAGTTCCCTTCAGAGAAGCTTGAGAACGGTACCATTTCACCGCTGGTATTACGTACATACCAGTCGGTAATGTCATCCGGCAGCATGCGGTATGGTGCATCCGCCTGAACGTACACACGCTTGATCTGACCGCGGTCGAGGAAGTCATTCACATAACTCGAACCCCAGGCAACGGCCATGGTGCTGTTAATTTCAGAGACTGGGATACCCATCGCCAGCGCTTTCTGGTGATCCACTTTCAGGTCAAACTGAGGCGCATCAGGCAGACCACTGTATCGTACCTGATTCATTTTCTCGTGTTGATTGGCCTGGCCAAGTACCTGATAAGTCGCTCCCATCAGCGCTTCGTGCCCCATACCACTGCGATCCTGTAGCTGGAAGTTAAAACCGCTGGCCACACCAAGTGCAGGAATCGCTGGCGGGTTGATCGCGAATACAAAGGCTTCACGGATTTGAGAGAAAGCCCCCCATGCTCGGCCAACAATCGCCTGCACACCGTCTTTTTCAAGATCACGCTCATCCCAATCTTTAAGGCGGATAAAGGCGATACCTGAGTTCTGGCCACGTCCAGAGAAGCTGAAACCAGCAGCCGCGAACATTGACTGAACAGCATCTGATTCATTATCGAGGAAGTGATCTTCAATCTTCTTCAACACCTCAATCGTCTGCTCCTGTGACGAACCCACCGGCAACTGAACCAGCGCAATCAACATGCCCTGATCTTCTTCGGGTAAGAACGCACTTGGCAGACGCATAAAGGCAAAGATCAGCACGCCAACAATCAGCACATACATCACCACGTAACGAACCCAGTGACGGATGGTGCTATCAACGCGATTACGGTAGCCGTTCGTTGCTTTCTCAAACGTGCGGTTAAACCAGCCGAAGAAACCACTTTTGGTCTGGTGATCACCGTCGTGAGGTTTGAGCATAGTGGCGCACAGTGCCGGCGTCAGAATCAGTGCCACCAACACCGACAACACCATGGCCGATACGATAGTGATCGAGAATTGCTGATAAATTGCACCTGTCGAACCAGGGAAGAAGGCCATCGGAATAAATACCGCAGACAACACCAGGGCAATACCGACGAGAGCACCGGTAATTTCACCCATCGACTTGCGGGTTGCCTCAACGGGCCCAAGGCCCTCTTCGGCCATGATCCGCTCGACGTTTTCCACCACTACAATGGCGTCATCTACCAGAAGACCAATCGCCAGCACCATACCAAACATGGTCAGGGTGTTTACTGAGAAACCAAAGGCATAAAGAACCGCAAAGGTACCCAGCAGAACCACGGGCACTGCAATGGTAGGGATCAGTGTCGCACGGAAGTTCTGCAGGAACAGGTACATCACCAGGAAGACCAGTGCGATCCCTTCAAACAGTGTTTTCACAACCTCGGTAATAGAGATCTCAACAAACGGTGTAGTGTCGTACGGATAGCTGACTTCGAGGCTGTCCGGGAAGAAATCCTGTAGTTCAGCCAAACGAGCTTTTACCAGTTTTGCCGTGTCCAGCGCGTTCGCACCGGATGCCAATGTGACGGCTAGACCGGCCGCTGGCTTACGGTTGAAGCGACCACTGATTTCATACGACTCAGAACCGAGTTCAATACGGGCAACGTCAGATAGCGTGACGCGCGAACCGTCAGGTGTCACTTTCAGAAGAATCCGCCCAAACTCTTCTGGCGTTTCCAGAAGCGTCTGCACAACAATCGACGCATTCAATTGCTGGCCTTCAACAGCCGGCGTACCACCTAACTGACCACCAGCCACCTGATTATTCTGCACCTGAATCGCAGAGGTTACGTCGTTAGGCGTCAGGCTGTATTCATTCAGTTTATTCGGGTCCAGCCAGACACGCATCGCATACTGTGAACCGAACAGACGCGTATTACCCACGCCTTCAACACGGGCAATTGAGTCCTGAACATTTGCACCGATAAAGTCTGCGATATCTGAGCGCGTCATGCTGCCGTCTTCAGAAGTGAAACCAATCACCATCAGGAAAGTATCCGACGACTTAGCTACGCGTACACCCTGCTGCTGAACCGCCTGCGGCAGGCGCGGCGTCGCCATCTGCAGTTTATTCTGAACCTGAACCTGAGCGATGTCCGGGTCTGTACCTGCAGCAAAAGTCAGTGTGATCGACGCGTTACCCGATGAGTCACTGCTCGCCGACATATAAAGCAGATTGTCGATACCGTTCATCTGCTCTTCAATCACCTGCGTCACAGAGTTTTCAACGGCTTTCGAAGACGCACCAGGGTAGTTCGCTGTGATCTGAACTTCAGGCGGCGCCACCTGTGGATACTGCTCCACAGGCAGGTTGATGATCGACAGCGTACCCGCCAACATCAGAATGATGGCGATTACCCAGGCGAAAATCGGGCGATCAATAAAGAAACGAGCCATAAATTATCAACCCTCAGCTGACGATTGTGCAGATGTTTTTTCAGCGTTGACGTCTACTGGCGTCACCGGTATCCCAGGGCCAATTTTCTGCAGGCCGTCGACAATTAGCTTATCTCCTGCATTCAGGCCAGACTTAATTAACCAGCTACCGCCCACGGCTTTCTCAGTTTTCACCGTGCGCTTCTCGACGATATTGTTCTCACCAATCACCAGCGCAGTGGCAGAACCGTTAGGCTGACGGGAGATGCCTTTCTGAGGAACGACAATGGCATTTTCACGCTCGCCCTGAGGCAGACGCGCACGAACAAACATGCCCGGCAGCAACGCACCATCAGGATTTGGAATCAAAGCGCGCAGAGCGACAGTACCTGTCTGTTCATCCACTGCGTATTCAGAAAACTGCAGAGTGCCTTTGTGTGGGTACACAGTCCCGTCGGGGAGAGCCAGCTCGACGGTTGCCTGATCTTTACCGGTTGTGATCAGCTCACCACTGGCCATTGCCGCACGCAGGCTGCGTAGCTCTTCATAAGACTGAGTTAAGTCCACATAAATTGGGTCAAGCTGGCGGATCGTCACCAGCGCTGCTGCCTGGTTCGCGGTTACCAGAGCACCTGCGGTCAATGACGACCGACCGATGCGTCCGTTAATCGGCGCCTTGATTGTAGTGTATTCAACATTGATTCGAGCCGTATCCAAACGTGCCTGAGCTGCAGCTACCTGAGCTTCAGTAACAGCAAGGTTAGCGTTGGCATCTTCAAGCTCCTGTTGGCTGACAGCCTCAGACTTACTCAGTTTGTCGTAGCGGCCATCGGTCAACTTCGCTAGTTCCCGGTTTGCTTGCGCATTCGCCAGGTCGGCTTCGGCACTGGCCAATGCTGCCTGATAAAGTTTGTCATCCAGTTGGTACAACGGCTGACCCGCTTTTACCCGGTCCCCTTCCTTGAACAGGCGCTCCTCGATGATGCCTGTTACCTGCGGACGAACTTCAGCGACCTGATAAGGCGTTGTCCGGCCCGGTAACTCGTTCACCAGGGTAAACGGCTGAGCAGTCACTTCCACATATCCGGCCTGCGGCGGCGGCATCTGCCCTGCACCAGCGCCCTGTTGGCCCGACTGCTCACCGCAGGCAGCCAGAATAAATGAAACCGTCAGCGCAGCTGCTGGTAAACGGAATGATGTACGCATGAGTAACCTCAGTCTGGTGGTACTTTAAAGGTCACAATATACATACATGCACGAATGTATGTATAGTGTGAAACAGTGAGTTGTTATTCGTAGTACAGTGAGCCCGCCATGCCCCGCCGCACCAAAGAAGAAGCCCAGCAGACCCGCGAGGCGCTGATTGAAGCAGCGGAAGTTGTCTTCCACCGCAAAGGCGTTTCAGCGTCATCATTGAACGATATCGCCAAAGAAGCGGGTGTGACACGCGGTGCCGTGTACTGGCATTTCAAAAACAAACACGACATTTTCCAGGCTATCGTGGATCGTCTTTTAGCGCCTCTGGACGCTTTACATGACCAGATCGAAGCCCCCTCGGAGCCCGATCCCCTCAGCCGCTTCCGTGAGCTGCTTGAGTATCTCACCCTTGAAATAGCGCGTGATCCACGGCGCCGCCGCGGGTTTGAAATAGCATTTCTGAAATGCGAGCAGACCGAGGCCAATGCGGTGCTGAACGAGCGTCATCGCCAGAACTATCTGGATGGGTCAGAACGAATAAGAAAAGCTTTGGAAGCAGCCGTAAACAAAGGGCAGCTTCCGGCGGATCTGGACATCGAGCGCGGCGTTGCACACCTTCATATTCAGCTCACCGGAATTATCTACCTCTGGCTGGTACTGCCAGACGTAATCGATTTTAAGAAAGAAGCCCTCCACATGATCGACAGCTTCTTTTTGACGATTAAGCAGAATTTTGGCTCTCACTCCCAAGGCGACAATGAAAGCCAATAAGGGATTCAGGCTTTAGCGGCTGAAGCACTCTTCAGATACACCCAGGCAAAAAAGACCATAAACACGGCGTCGTTCAAGCCATAGATACTGTAGAAAATCCCCGCAAAGAGATCCTGCTCGTACACCGCCTGCAAATTATCTCTACTGAACCATGTCAGCCAGCAAACAACGTAGACCAGTTTTTCAACTGCAAAGGCTCCTGCGATCCAACGCAAATTGCCCGGTGTAAAAGCGGCCCCCAAATACGCCAGCCCCCAGACCATGATCATGATCAGACCGAAAGACGACATAACCACAGGGTCGGCTTCCATTAAGGCTGTATTCGTCAGGCCCTTTGAAAAAATAAGAACACCACTGATGTTAGCAATGGCAGCGGCGATAAAGCCTTGCTTAACCAACGAAGGATTCAACATTTAATTATTCCTGACGTTCCTTCAGTTTTTCTTGTGCGCGTTGCATCAATTTTATGCCCCACTCCTGACCAACCATCATGGATTCCTGCATGATCAGCGGCTGCACTTTGATCATTTTCTGACCTACATCTGACTGCAGAAACTTCAGCTGTGCATCGACATCCGCCTGAGTGAGGTGCTTCTGATAGATCGGGATCACCATATTTTCCAGCTCGTCGCCATCGACCTGGCTTGCAAATTCCTCCCAGAAAGCCTCAGGTGCATCCGGCACCATACGCTTCATGGAAGGTATCATCTGCTCCATCATCTGCGTGGCCATATTACCCGCGCCGGTTACCTGAAGAAGCTCTTTAACGCTCTCACTGCTGGGGGCCTCTGCCCACGAAGTCGCAGAAATAATGAACATCAGGCCCGTGAGAAAAGTTAACTTAATTGGTTTCATGCGATAGTACTTCAACAAATGAAGGCCTATGCTAATCCCATTGCGGAGCAAAGTCAGGGTCAATTTTACGGTCGCCCCGATCAAGCTTGCCGATTGCGATCATGTCTTCAGCATCAAGCTGTAAACCGTGACTGTTGAAGTTATCTTTCAGGTGATCTTTATTGGTCGATGCAGGAATGGTGATCAAACCGTTCTGTAACTGCCATGAAATGGCAACGTTTGCCGGCGTGACACCGTGCTTCCTGGCAATACGAACGATTTCTGGGTCAGAGAGAACCTCACCCACGTAGAATGGGTTATAGCCCGTGACCTTAATATCATTAGAAGCACAGAATGCGCGCAAATCATGGTTCTGAAGATACGGTTGTACTTCCACCTGATTCACATACAACTCGCCTGCCGGAAGAATACGCAGTGCATCTTTTAGCTGAGCGATAGTAAAGTTTGATACACCGATGTGCTTTGTCAGCCCCTGCTGCTTCGCTTTTAAAAGCTCGCTCAGGTACTCATCCATTGGTGCATTATCTTCTGGCGATGGCCAGTGAATCAGTAAAAGATCCACGTAATCCACAGACAGTTTTTCAAGGCTTTCCTTCACACTGGGTATAAATCCGGTCCGGTTCAGATGACTGTTCCAGACCTTAGTCGTCAGAAAGAACTCGTCACGCTCTAATTCAAAATCAGCGAGTGCGGAACCCACCTCAGATTCGTTATCGTAAATCTGAGCAGTATCGATGTGGCGGAACCCCACATCAAGAGCGTCAGTAACTGCCTGATACGCGGTTTCGCCCTTCAGACGAAAAGTGCCCAACCCCAGAGAAGGAATATTTTTCATTACGCTACCTCATTATTAAAAACACAATAAGTCCGATAACGGAGAGGCTCCTAAGTTCGCAACATCTGTAAATGAGGCATAAAAAAAACCGGCCCTCGTGAGGCCGGTTTTAATTGCTCCCCGGTAAGGTCGCAATGTTCTTAAATACATAGTGAACAGCGTGAGCTTCTAGAGCTTGAGTAAATTGAAAGCTGAGAGCAGTTCAGTCGAGGCGCTGGTTTCGACGTGTAGTTCACCTACACGAGAAACCAGCAACAAAGAATGAACAACCTCAGGGGGCGATTTTTACATCATGCCGCCCATACCGCCCATTCCACCCATACCACCCATGTCAGGGGCAGCAGGCGCATCCTGAGGAATCTCAGCAACCATGGCTTCGGTGGTGATCATCAGACCTGCCACAGAGGCTGCTGCCTGCAGAGATGAACGGGTCACTTTCGCTGGGTCAAGAATACCCATTTCGATCATATCGCCGTATTCACCGGTGGATGCATTGAAGCCGAATGAACCTTCACCGGCTTTTACTTTATCGACAACGACTGAGCCTTCAGCACCGGCGTTACCAGCGATCTGACGGATCGGAGCTTCCATCGCGCGCAGTGCCAGAGCAATACCCACGTTCTGGTCTTCGTTATCACCTTCGACGGTGATTCCGGTCAGAGCGCGAACCAGAGCAACACCACCACCAGCGACGACGCCTTCTTCAACCGCAGCACGGGTCGCGTGCAGAGCATCATCTACGCGGTCTTTCTTCTCTTTCATTTCAACTTCAGAGCCTGCACCGACTTTAATGACGGCTACACCGCCAGCCAGTTTCGCAACACGCTCCTGCAGCTTTTCTTTGTCGTAATCAGAGGTAGAGGCTTCCATCTCAGCACGGATCTGCTCAACACGGGCAGTCACGTCCTGCTGTGAACCAGCACCGTCAACAACGACTGTGTTTTCTTTGCTGATAACAACGCGCTTGGCAGTACCCAGCATATCCAGAGTGGTTGTCTCGAGTGACATACCCACTTCTTCAGAGATCACCTGACCACCGGTCAGCACTGCGATGTCCTGAAGCATGGCTTTACGGCGATCACCGAAGCCTGGTGCTTTCACTGCAGCCACTTTGAAGGTGCCGCGCAGGTTGTTCACAACCAGAGTTGCCAGCGCCTGACCTTCAACGTCTTCTGCAATGATCAGCAGCGGACGGCCAGATTTCGCAACGTTCTCAAGAACCGGAATCAGTTCCTGCAGGTTATCAATCTTCTTATCGACCAGCAGCAGAAGAGGGTTATCCAACTCAGCAACCATCTTTTCCTGGTTGTTGATGAAGTATGGAGACAGGTAACCGCGGTCGAACTGCATACCTTCAACAACGTCCAGCTCGTCAGTCAGGCCTTTGCCTTCTTCAACGGTGATCACGCCTTCTTTGCCGACTTTCTCCATCGCTTCGGCGATGATACGACCAACAGTTTCATCAGAGTTTGCGGAGATAGTACCTACCTGAGCAATGGCTTTGCTGTCTTCACATGGTTTTGCCTGAGCTTTCAGCGCTTCAACAACGGCTGCTGTTGCCTTATCGATACCGCGCTTCAGGTCCATTGGGTTCATGCCAGCAGCAACCGCTTTCAGACCTTCGTTAACAATCGCCTGCGCCAGTACGGTCGCGGTGGTTGTACCGTCACCCGCCTGATCGTTCGCTTGCGAAGCAACCTCTTTTACCATCTGGGCACCCATGTTTTCGAACTTATCTTCCAGTTCGATCTCACGTGCTACAGATACGCCGTCTTTTGTAATGGTCGGGCCACCAAAAGCCTTATCCAGAACGACGTTACGGCCTTTAGGACCCAGTGTTACTTTTACTGCGTCAGCCAGAATATTTACGCCGTCGAGCATTTTTGAACGGGCGTCATTACCAAACTTAACTTCTTTTGCTGCCATGGTAGTTTCCTTAAAATTCGTTGATTTGAAGTATCAGAAGACGGATAACAATTAGTCTTCGATTACACCGTAGATTTCGCTTTCGTTGAGAATCAGCAGTTCTTCGCCGTCTACAGTGATTGTGTTGGAACCTGAATACTTACCAAACACAACGATATCCCCTACGTTTACAGCCAGAGCCTGCACATCACCGTTATCCAGAACTCGGCCATTACCGACGGCTACCACTTCACCCTGATTCGGCTTCTCAGCCGCAGCGCCCGGCAGCAGGATGCCACCAGCAGTGGTTTGCTCTTCTTCCTTGCGACGAACTACGACGCGATCGTGTAAAGGACGGATTTTCATTTGAAGTTCTCTCCAATGTATATGCAAATAAGTTGCGTGTTATGAAACCCCGCTGTCAGCGTGCTCGCTGATCAGGCGGCCCCAAAATCTGTGTGGTTTTCTTTATTGGGGTGGTGATCTGGTTTTCAACACCCCAAAATGAAATTTTTTACTCTTGTCGCTTTTCGATCTTCACGCTTCAGTTTTCGCGTTTCAGTCTTCGCGTTTATAGTCTCCCTCAATCACATCACCACCAACCCGGCCATCCTTCTGAGGTCGTTGTGATTGGTGACGCTGATTGAACGGCTCCTGAGTGCCCGGCTGCTCGAATGGATTCATTACCTGAGGTTTGAATCGCTTCATGATCGACTGCGCCATCACTCCACGCACACCGGGAAGCAGAAGACTGAAGCCAAAGGCATCAGTAATGAATCCGGGAGTCAATAAAAGTGCACCGGCGAGCGCTAATAAGAAACCTTCAGCCAATTCCTGCGCCGGCAGGCTACCCTGCCGCATACGTTCACTGGCACGCATCAATGTGGCGAGACCCTGAGCACGCAATAGAGTGACACCGACCAGAGCGGTGAGAAGAATCAGAGCGAACGTCCACAGTATGCCGATGGCACTGCCAACTTTGATCAGGACGGCCAACTCGGCCATAGGAACAAGAATAAATATAAAGAGTAAAGGCACGTATAACTCCCGTAAGCTTTGCTATCTGAAATGGGGGCCAATCTTCTGAATACAACCCCAGCGGGACTGAAGCACAAGTCCGGGGATGGCCCATAAGTGTCACGATTGCCCGTAATTTGTCTTCTTTTGCCCTACTATTTGATACCTACACAACGGATAGTGCCCGCGTCAGATAATAATTGGAGTAAAAAAATGGCAACTGAACATTTCGACGTATTGATTGCAGGCGCGGGACTCTCCGGGATCGGGGTAGCTTGTCACCTGACAAAAAAGTGCCCTGATAAGTCATTTGCCATTCTGGAAGCCCGCGACGCCATTGGCGGCACCTGGGATCTGTTCCGCTACCCTGGAATCCGCTCTGATTCCGATATGTTTACACTGGGCTACCGCTTTAAGCCCTGGACCAGCGATAAGGGCATCGCCGACGGCGGTGACATCCGCCAGTACATACGTGATGCTGCGACTGAAAATAAAGTCGATGAGAAAATCCGCTTTAAGCACAAAGTTAAGAATGCCGACTGGAACAGCCGTGAAAAACTCTGGACTGTGACCTCGGACGTTGACGGCGAAACCCGCACCTATACGGCCAAGTACCTGGTCGGTTGTACCGGTTATTACGATTACGATGAAGGCTTCACGCCAGAATTTGCAGGACGTGAAGACTTCAAAGGTCAGGTGATTCATCCGCAGTTCTGGCCGGAAGATCTCGACTACACCGGTAAGAAAGTCGTGGTGATCGGTTCAGGTGCAACGGCGGTTACATTAATCCCGTCTATGTCACGCGAAGTTGAAAGCATTACTATGCTACAGCGCTCGCCAACCTACATCGTGCCAGTACCGAGCAAAGACAAACTCGCTATCCGCCTGCGTAAGTTCCTGCCAGAGAGTTTCGTATACAGCATCATCCGTAGCCGTAACATCATGCTGACCATGGCGTTCTACAACTACTGCAAACGCTTCCCGCAGAAAGCCCGTGACTTTATCTTCAACTTCAATAAGAAGATTCTGCCGAAAGACTTCGACATGTCGCACTTCACTCCGAAGTACAACCCATGGGATGAGCGTTTGTGTGCCGTTCCCGGCGGCGACCTGTACAAGGCCATTCACAAGGGCAAAGCAGACGTTGTGACAGACCACATCGATAAGTTCGTCGACAATGGTATCCTGCTGAAATCAGGTAAAACGCTGGAAGCCGACATCATCATTACCGCTACGGGTCTGAAAGTTGTTGTGCTTGGTAAAATCAACGTCACTATGGATGGGCAGCCTTTCGATGTCACCGATAAGATGAGCTACCGGGGCGTGATGTTCGAAGGTATCCCGAACGCCGCCATGGTGTTTGGTTACACGAACTCATCGTGGACGCTGAAAGCGGACCTTATTGCTGACTACTTCTGTCGTGTTGTGAACTACATGGATGATAAGGGCTACGACGAAGTTATTCCGGTCAACCATGATCCGGGAATGGCGAAAAAGTCCTTCATCGACCTGACATCAGGCTATATCTCCCGGGTAAAAGATCAGCTACCGAAGCAAGGCACCAAAGGCGCCTGGAAGCTGCATCAGAACTACTTCCGTGATTGGCTGTCTCTCCGTGCCAGCCGAATTACCGCAAAAGAGCTTCAGTACGGTAAGAAGTAAGCTCTATCGCTCTGCTTGTCCGGGCACCCGCCCGGGCAAAGCGGACAGAGCTGCCAGTACCTGCAAGGGACACTGGCTAGCCGCTATACTCTCAGGGCATTCAGCCGCCCCAGGAGCCCCCCATGAATATTCACGGACACACAATCGCAATCACTGGCGCAGGACAGGGACTCGGCCGCACTATGGCTGTAGAACTCGCCAAGAAAGGCGCCCGCCTCGCTATTATTGATCTCAACCCTGAGCCGATGCAGGAAACACAACGCCTGATCAGTGCTTTGGGAGGGGAAGCTCGAATATACGAATGCAATGTCGCCGATGAAGATTCCGTCGTCTCCACCTTCAATACGATTAACACCGACTTCGGTGGGATTCACGGCCTGATCAACAACGCTGGCATCCTACGCGACGGGCTCTTCGTTAAATCAAAGAACGACGAAATTACAACCATGAGCCTGGCCAACTGGCAAATGGTGATCGACGTTAACCTTACCGGTGTTTTTCTGTGCGGGCGGGAAGCCGCCAGCCATATGGTGCGTAACAAAGAGCCCGGCTGCCTGATCAATATATCCAGTATCAGTCGCGCAGGTAACGTTGGCCAGACCAACTACTCTGCCGCCAAGGCTGGTGTTGCCGCAATGGCCGTTACCTGGGCGAAAGAGCTGGCGCGTTACAACATCCGTTCAAACGCTATTGCGCCGGGCTTTATATCTACAGAAATGACATCTGGTATGCGCCCGGAAACACTGGAGATGATCTGCTCCGGCATCCCGGCATCACGCATGGGGACCCCTGAAGAAATAGCACATGCTGTTATTTTTCTGCTCGAAAATGAATACGTTTCAGGCCGGGTCATTGAAGTCGACGGAGCATTACGCATCTGAGTCTATGCCCGAAGAGATCCAGACACCTTCTGATGAAGAGAAGCTCTACATTGCCTTGAGCAGCGTGCCGGCTGGGCGGGTCATTGCCTATGGAGAGCTTGCCCGGTTGGCCGGGCTCCCGGGACGAGCGCGCTGGGCCGGACGCACACTGTCAAAACTTCCGGATGAAACAGCTCTGCCGTGGCACCGGGTAATCAATGCCAACCGGAAAATAAGCCTGCCAAATGGCTCACCAGGCTATGAAGAACAACGGCAGCGCCTGCTCGAAGAAGGCATCCATTTCTCTCCTGCAGGCACAATCGACAGGAAATTCCTCCTGACCTGAATGCACAAATCCGACGGATATGACGTTAAAGCACCCCATAAGATGCCGGGTGCTGAAACGACGTCTGAAAGATGCCACTCCATAACCCAGCGCACATGAGAGAAAGAAAAGCTATTAGACTTACACTCTCGATAGCTTTAGTGCATGAAATTAAAAACGCCAGATCAACATCAAATGCGATAGTGAGTACAAACTAACAAACAGAAGCGGACACCGCTATAACAATCCCGGCCAAGGCAATGAAGCCAGCAATGACGGGGCTTTTAGAGCCAATCAATAGTGTATTCTGCATCAGGCAACTGGCGGGTTTCACGACATGTGTCAATTAAGTACAGATTTGTGTCGGCCAATCACCTTTCCCCCTTGCTTTATTTCAGACAAATTACACACCATCAGCCGCAAGGCACCCTTGAACAACGAGGGCCTGCTACCGACATATACCGGTCAGCAAGCCGACTCATACGATAACAACAGGTGTGACTATGTCTCAGACTAACGAATATTTTGACCTTCTAATCATCGGCGCAGGCCTGTCAGGCATTGGTGCTGGTTGCCACATGAAAAAAGAATGTCCGGGAAAAAGCTTCGCCATTCTGGAAGGCCGTCAGGCAATTGGTGGCACCTGGGACCTGTTCCGCTACCCTGGTATCCGTTCAGACTCTGACATGTACACTCTGGGCTATGAATTCAAACCATGGGTAAACAAAAAAGGCATCGCTGATGGCGACGACATCCGTAACTACATCCGCGAAGCTGCTCAGGAAAATAAAGTAGAAGAGCACATCCGCTTTGGCCACAAAGTGATCGGCGCTGACTACTCGAGCAGTGAATCACTGTGGACAGTCACGGTAGAAGTTGATGGCGAGACACGTACCTATCGCTCACAGTTCCTGCTGAGCTGTACTGGTTACTACAACTACAACGAAGGTTTCACGCCTGACTTCGAAGGTCGTGATGACTTCAAAGGCCAGATTCTTCACCCACAATTCTGGCCTGAAGACCTGGATTACGAAGGCAAAAACGTACTCGTAATCGGCTCTGGTGCAACGGCGGTTACTCTGGTGCCGGCGATGACCGACAAGGCTAAGAGCGTTACTATGCTGCAGCGTTCGCCGTCTTACGTGATTTCTGTACCGCAGATGGACCCTATGATTAACTTCATGCGTAAAATCATGCCTGAAAAGTGGGTCTACAAAATCACACGCGGTCGTAATGTGACTATCACCCTGGCTATCTACAATTTCTGTAAGAAATTCCCGGGGCTGGCTCGTAAGCTTCTGCAGAAGCAGGTATCCAGCCAACTGCCTAAAGACTTCGATATGTCGCACTTTACGCCTAAGTACAATCCTTGGGATGAGCGTCTGTGCGCTGTGCCAAATGGCGATATGTTCAAAGCAATCAAGGCCGGTAAAGCCAACGTCGTTACCGATCACATTGATCGTTTCGTCGAGAACGGTATTCTGCTGAAGTCTGGCAAAGTACAGCAAGCGGACATCATCGTAACGGCGACAGGCCTGAAAATTCAGCTGCTTGGCAACATGAATCTGACGATGGATGGTCAGGAAATTCCAATGCCAGAGAAGATGAGCTACCGTGGCGTGATGTTCGAGGACATCCCGAACTTCGGCATGATCTTCGGTTACACCAACGCATCCTGGACACTGAAAGCCGACATGCTGTCTAAATGGTTCTGTGGTCTGATGAAGCACATGGATCACATTGGCGCCCGTGAAGCTAAGCCTGTGAACCACCACGGTAAAATGGAAACGCGTCCATTTGTAGACATGCAGTCTGGTTACATCGCGCGTATGGCCCACACTCTGCCTCGTCAGGGCATGGAAAAGCCATGGAAGCTTTACCAGAACTACTTCGCAGATATGGCAGCCCTGAAAACGGCTAACTACGATGAAGAAACCATCGAATATGGCAACAGAATAGAAACGACTGAACCGCGACCTGCGTGATCATCCTCTGTTACTGATGAAAAGAGCCCACTCTCAACGAGTGGGCCCGTATCGACCTACGTCGCGGTCAGTTAACTTTAAACTGGTCGACTTTATTGCCCAGCGATTCAGCGATTGAACGGGTCTTGGCAACGGCCTGAACCGTACCTTCTGCATTGCGCGACGTTTCTTCACCCGTACTGCGGATCTCACTAAGATTTGTGCGCAAGCGCGTCGCCGCCTCGCGCTGCTGTCCAGCGGTACCCGCAATCCGGTCAGTACGCTGCTGAATATCGCCCATGCTCTGTTGAATTTCTGCCAGAGTGTCACTGACTTGTACCGAATTTTTCACGGTTGCATCCACCATGTCGCGGTTGACGCGCATGGTGTCGACTGCTTTCACAATGTTTTCCTGAACATCGCTGATCAAGGTTTCAATCTCCTGAGCGGACCCCTGAGTTCGGCTCGCCAGTGTCCTCACTTCATCCGCGACCACAGCAAACCCACGGCCTTGCTCTCCAGCCCGAGCAGCTTCAATAGCAGCATTCAGAGCCAATAGATTGGTTTGTTCCGCAATACCTTTAATCGTTTCAAGGATAGAGCTGATGCTGGTCGAGTTTTCGGCCAGGCGGTTTACAGCCGCCATCGAATTTTCCATTTCGTCAGACAGACGGCCGACCTCGCCCATGACGCGTGTCACAACCTTGCCTGCTTCGTCGGATTTGCCCTGTCCTGAGCGGGCTGCCTCTTCGGCTTCTTCTGCAAGACGGCTGACATCAGCCGCACTCTCAGCAACCTCTTCAATGGTGGTGCTAACCTCGTTCGTCTGCGCTAACTGCACGGTGACTGCCTCGCGACTGCGGTCTGCGATGGATTCAACTTCAGATACATTGCTGCCCACCTCAGATGCAGAATCTTTGACCGCGGTCAGAGTCTGACGAATATTATCGATCATCTGATTAAAGGCATCCCGCAACTGCCCCATTTCATCACTGCCAACCACTTCAATCCGCCGGGTGAAGTCACCCTCTGCGACCACGCCCGCAGTTTTGGTAAAGCTTTTGATCGTCGCCCGAACAGACATAAAGAACGAGAGGTACAGGTAAACAATAATAGAGAGTGTTACGAGCAGCACAGTAACGAGTGTGGTGACCCGGGTGGTCTGGCCAGCCAGTCGCTCTTCAAGTCGGGTCTGAAGCAGAGGGAATGCATTACCACGCATGTTATCGAAAACGGACGATGCCTCAAGATAGTAATTATGGAAATCCTGCCAGGGCCGCTCAATAGAGGCAGCCATAATGACCTGTTCATCCAGGGTCATTCTCAGGTCATTCAGAAATGCCAGGACATTACGTGCATTATCGGCAAGTGCCGCATCACCCGTCACTTCAGCGTTAGCCATAACCAACTCTGTTCCCTGCTCAGCCGCCAGAATCTCATCATAAATAAGATTCATAAGATCGTAAGTCGATGACTGTAGATACTGCTCAGCAAAGGCATAAATACCTGCGGAGTGGCCAAGACCAGCAGCTTTCTCGACCTGAGGGAGATCAATCAGCAAGGTAGACGTCAGACGTTGGATAGTGTCATCAGAGTCCAATGTAAGCCCGGACGTCTGCGCATACTGGCGGGCGGTCAGATAGATCTCTTCGATGTTCGTCTGGAAGTAATTAAATTGATCAAGAAAAGCCGGTTGGCGTTGCTCACCAACGATACTGAAACGTCCCAGGTATTGAGAGCGCCACTCTTCGATAGTGGTGATCAGGTTATCGTCATCAAGTTGGTCGATCAGCGTATTGGTTTTTTGCGGCAGCAAACCAATCAAGCGCGTCGCCTCATCTCTTAGCGCCTGATCACTCTGAATCACCGCCGCTGCAGAAATGTCGCGAACATTTTCAAGCTCTTTGGCAAAAGCGAGCAACAATTCAACAGAATAAACAGCGTTAATCTCACGCTCAGTTTTCTTCATGGAGTCGAATGCGGCCAGAAAGACCTGGCCGCTGAGGATTACGAGAGGCACCAGAAACAGGAAACTGATGAGGCTGAACTTGGAGGCGTAGCTTAAACGCCCCATAAACTTGATACCCGGAAGCATCAGTGACCTGAACATATGTACAATCTCCGCTAAAACTTCACATCAAGAGCTGCCGCATATCCTCCAGATAACTCACGAGTTTCTGGCTGAAGCGCGCTGCTTCAGCCCCGTCGATCACCCGATGGTCGTATGAAAGCGACAGAGGCAACATCAAGCGAGGAACAAATTCAGAACCATTCCAGACGGGTTTCATCTCAGACCGTGACAGGCCCAGAATGGCAACCTCTGGCGGATTAACAATCGGTGTAAACGCAGTTCCACCAATTCCGCCCAGACTGGATAGACTGAAGCAACCTCCCTGCATGTCTTTTAAGGATAGTTTACCTTCACGGGCCAGGCTGGCCTTATTTCCCAGTTCTTGTGTAATTTCTGTAACAGACTTCTGATCGACGTCACGAATTACAGGGACTAGCAATCCTTTCGGTGTATCCACCGCGACGCCAATATGAACGTACCCCTTCATAATCAGAGATTCACCGTCCGGCGCAAGCGATGCATTAAAGGTCGGGAACTCTTTCAGTAGTTTTGCGATGGCTTTAAGTACGAAGGGAACAATAGAGTAGCGCACGTCTCCGTTGGCGTTCTGTTCCTTACGGAAAGCCTCCAGACCCGTGATATCAGCGTGGTCGAACTGAGTCACCTGAGGCACGTTCAACCAGGCCGTCGTCATCGAGCGCGCAGTCGCTCGCTTGATATTGTTCAACGCCTCTGTTGTTACCGGGCCAAACTGTGAGAAGTCGATCTCCGGAACTGCTGGGATGCCTGTTCCGCCAGCGGTAGCGGGACCGTTCACACGCTCTTTAACGAAAGCCTGAACGTCCTCTTTAAGAACACGCCCTTTAGGGCCAGAGCCCGCAACTAACGCCAGATCGACACCAAATTCCCGTGCGACCTTACGGACCGCAGGGCCTGCATGAACCTGCTTCGACGGCGATGCCGCCGCAGCATTACTCTTGGCTGACGCAGACTGAGAAGACAGTGAAGCCGGTGCGGACTCCGGTTTCTTATCCTTGCTTTCGCTAGAGCTGGCAGGTGCTGGCTTGCTTTCCTGCATAGCAGTGGCAGCGGTTTTTATCACCACCATAGGATCGCCTTCGCTGACCTTATCACCCATCTTAATCAGGATTTCTTCAACCGTACCGGCAACGCCAGCAGGAATTTCCATGCTGGCTTTATCGGTTTCAAGTGTGATCACTGACTGCTCTTCGTCAATTTCTTCACCGACGCGAACAGACACTTCGATCACTTCGACGTCTTTAGAGCCACCCAGGTCAGGGATGGGGATGGTTTTACTTTCACCGCCTCCAGTGGCCGGCGCATCCTTTTCAGGCTCTTCCGAAGCGTTTGCTTCAGGCGCCGGCTCTTTGTTGCTCTCGGTATCTGAGCGACTGTCATCGCTGTCTGAACTGGACGACTCTGAGCTGCTGTCTCCAGAAGTAGCACTGTCCAATTCAAGAAAGTCGTCGCCCTGACTGACTTTATCGCCGACTTTCACCAGAACACCGGTTACGGTGCCTTCTTCTTCAGCCGGAATTTCCATCGTAGCTTTGTCTGTTTCGAGGACAATCAGAGCCTGTTCTTTCTCGACGCTGTCACCCTCACTGACCAGCACTTCGATGATTTCGACGTTACTGGAACCACCCAGGTCAGGAATTTTCAATGTTGTCATCGGTTCCTTCCTCAGCTGTACAGCGGATCTGGTTTAGACGCATCAATAGAAAGCTCTTCTCTCCAGCTCTCCAACTCATCGGCCGACAGAGTACCTTCCTTCATCAGCTCGTAACCTGCCGCCCAGGCGACATGCTGCCAGTCGACTTCGAAGAAACGACGCAAGGCATCACGCGTATCACTGCGACCAAAGCCGTCCGTACCTAACACCTGATAGCTACGACCCGTAGGGATATAGGGGCGTATCTGATCCGAATACGCTTTCATATGGTCGGTCGCAGAAATCAGCGGACCTTCGCTCTGTTTCAGCTGAGAAGTCACATACGGCTCAGGTGTGCGCTGTCCTGCGGAAAGCAGCGCTTCACGCTCACATGCCATACCCTCACGGCGCAACTCGTTGTACGAGGTCACAGACCAGACGCTGGCAGCGATACCTTTTTCGTTAAGCCATTCGGCCGCTTTTTCAACCTGGCGAAGAATAGAGCCTGATCCCATCAACTGTACGGGTTTGTCGGTGCCAGCCGACTCACGCAAGCGATAAATACCGCGGCGTATGCCTTCTTCAACACCTTCTGGCATCGCTGGGTGTGGGTAGTTCTCATTCAGAGAGGTGATGTAGTAGAAGACTTTTTCTTTCTTCTCGTACATGCGCTTCAGACCATCCTGAACGATTACGGCCATTTCATAGGCATAGGTCGGATCGTAAGAGATACAGTTCGGAATGGTCGACGCCAATAAGTGACTGTGGCCATCCTGATGCTGCAGACCTTCACCGTTCAGTGTTGTGCGTCCGGAGGTAGCACCAATCAGGAAGCCCTGACACTGCATATCGCCAGCCGCCCAGGCAAAGTCGCCGATTCGCTGGAAGCCAAACATCGAGTAGTAAATGTAGAAAGGAATCATAGCCAGGCCGTTAGTGCTGTATGAGCTGCCTGCAGCCATCCAGGCCGAAAATGCACCGGCCTCGTTGATGCCTTCTTCAAGAATGCGGCCTTTCTTATCTTCGCGGTAGTACATGACCTGCCCCTGATCGACTGGCTCATAGAGCTGGCCTTCAGATGAGTAAATCCCCATCTGGCGGAACATGCCTTCCATACCAAACGTGCGCGCCTCATCCGGCACGATAGGAACAACGCGTTCGCCCATGTTCTTGTCTTTCACCACCTGTGACAGGATCCGCACAAACGCCATGGTCGTTGAAATTTCACGTTCTCCAGTACCATCAAGCTGGGCCTGGAAGAACGACAAGTCAGGCGCAGTAAGGCCCTGCCAGTTTTCAGTACGTACCGGCAGGCTGCCGCCCAGTTTCTCACGTTGCTTACGCATGTAAGTCATTTCAGGGCTGTCAGCAGGCGGACGATAGAACGGCAGGTGCTCCAGGTCTTCGTCACGTATAGGAATACCGAAACGATCCCGGAAGGCTTTCAGGCTATCGATATCCAGTTTCTTAACCTGGTGCGCCTGATTCTGACCTTCGGCTTCGCCACCCATGCCATACCCTTTTACGGTATGAGCCAGAATTACCGTGGGCTGCCCTTTGTGATTCACGGCTTCATGATACGCAGCGAACACCTTGTACGGGTCATGCCCGCCACGGTTAAGTTTGAAGATATCCTCATCGCTGAGATCTTTAATCAGATCTTTCAGCTCAGGATACTTTTCGAAGAAATGCTCACGTGTGTACTTACCGCCTTTCGCCTTGTAGTTCTGGTACTCACCATCAACGGTTTCATCCATGCGCTTCTGCAGAAGACCCTTGCGATCTTTTGCCAGTAGTGGATCCCAGTGGCGGCCCCAGACGACTTTAATAACGTTCCAGCCAGCCCCACGGAACTGACTCTCCAGCTCCTGAATAATCTTACCGTTACCCCTGACCGGCCCATCAAGGCGCTGAAGATTGCAGTTAATAACGAAGATCAGGTTTTCAAGTTTTTCACGCCCAGCAAGACCGATAGCGCCCAGAGTCTCTGGCTCATCACACTCACCGTCACCGAGGAAGGCCCAGACTTTACGGCCTTTACGCGGCACGAGCCCACGCGCCGAGAGGTAACGCATAAAGTGCGCCTGATAAATCGCCTGTAGCGGACCAAGCCCCATCGAAACCGTTGGGAACTGCCAGTAATCTGGCATCAGTTTCGGGTGAGGGTACGATGACAGCCCTGGCGCCAGCGCTTCCTGTCGGAAACGTTCAAGATCGTGTTCGTCGAAGCGACCTTCAAGGTAGCTTCGCGCATAAATGCCCGGGGATACGTGGCCCTGGTAGTAAATCAGGTCGCCTAGTGGTGACTGCTCACTGTCAGCGTTCGGAGCACGGAAGAAGTGATTGAATCCCACATCGTACAACGTCGCACTGGAAGCAAAGCTTGAAATGTGACCACCCAGATCACCCGCGCCTTCTTTATTTGCTCGTAGTACCATCGCCAACGCATTCCAACGCACCAAAGAGCGGATACGTCGTTCCATGAAAAGGTCACCCGGCATCGGCGCTTCTTTTTCAGGTGGGATAGTGTTGCGATACGGGGTATTCAGGGCATACGGGAGTGGCATCCCGTCCCTGGTGGCCCTTTCGGCGATACGTTCAATTAAGAAGTGGGCTCTGTCTAACCCTTCAGCTCGAATAACGGAGTGGATTGCATCCACCCATTCTTTGGTTTCCTGAGGATCTGCATCGTTCGTGTAGACCTGATCATCCATTCGCTAGGCTCCTGACCTTGGGCATGTGCTGCTTTCAGTATAGATAAAGTCTGGGAAAACACTCACTCGGGGCCGCAAAGAAATTCGAGGCTGGTCGCAAAACTCCGAACCAGCCCCCAATCATTTCCACAAATGTTGCTGCTCCCGTCACAAAGGTGACTATTTTGTCATTTAAGACTTTCACGCAAATATTGAGACACCGATATGTCCGTAGGGTTTCATCCTGCCCATTGACTCTTTTTGTCCGGATTGATGAGCCCATTTTTACCAGTGTCCCTAAGCGACACTCCGAACAACCTATTCCTCATAAGATCTAGAGTTGAATGTATGGAATTAGTTCAAAAGCTTCGCGCCAGAATCACGAGCGGCGGAGGATTTCCCAGTACTGAGTCAGTGTATTGGTGAACGACTATCGGTGCGTGAGCACGCCTGACTGATCCGAAATTGACGTGGCAAAATTGGCCTTGAGCTGTTCTAGCTCCTGAGGACGGTCAAACAGATAGCCCTGCATCAGGTTACAACCGTGAATTTTCAGAAAATCACGCTGAGCTTCGGTTTCTACACCCTCTGCACACAGTTCTATCCCCAGACGCTTGGCCATCTCAATAATGGTTAAAACCAATGCATCATCGCGGGCTGTAAGGCCAATATTCTCAACAAACTGCTTATCAATTTTGATCAGATCGATAGGAATACGAGTCAGGTAACTGAGCGACGAATACCCTGTGCCGAAGTCGTCTAATGCGACGCGACAACCAAGTTCGCTGATGTCATTGAAGAATCGATTCGCCATCTCAAGATTATCGAGATACGCATGCTCCGTCACTTCAAACTCAATGAGCTCAGGACGAACAGCATGGGTTTCAAACGTACTGCGGATAAAATCAGAGAACTGGTAGCGCTTAAGATCGTATGCCGACAGATTAAGAGAAACCAGTATCGGAACAGGAAGGTCCTGAAAGTAATTCGCAACATCGCGGCAGACACGCTCAACAACCCAGTCGGTCAGCGCAGTAATCTTGCCTGAGCGTTCAGCAATAGGGACAAAATCTGATGGCGACACTCTGCCCAGCGTTTGGCTGTTCCAACGCACCAGAGCCTCAACACCACGGGGCTCACCATCGCTGCTGACCTTGAGTTGATAACAGATGTAAAACTCGCCGCGCTCCAGGCCCGGCTCAATGGCATTGGCAATGTCTATTTTACGCTGATGCTCAATGAGCATATGTTCCTGGAAGAAGCAGTACTGAGACTTACCCTCTTTTTTAGCAACGTACATAGCGACATCGGCATTACGGATAGTGTCCTGCGTATCAAACCCACCTTCTGACGCCCGCGCAATACCGACGCTGGCGCTGATCCGGACCTCCCATGAATCAATCAGAAAAGTCGTTCTCAGGCCACCGACAATGTTTTCAGCCATACTCTCCGGATGATCAGAAGAGGTTCGACACAGGACAAGGAATTCATCACCGCCATGACGACTGACAACGTCCTCTCTCGGGATGTACGATTTCAGCCTCTCAGCAACCTCAACCAGCAATTTGTCACCGACCTCATGGCCCAGCGTATCGTTAACCTCTTTAAAACCGTCCAGATCGACGAACATGACCACCAGATCACCTTCCCCGCTATCACGCAGTTCACGTAATGAAGCATCGAGAATACCCATAAAGCTCTGGCGATTGAGCAGACGCGTCAGACTGTCGTAGTTCGCCAGGTATTCCATTTCCTCCCGGCGCTGCTCCAGAAGTTCGACGTACTCCTGATTAATATCGGACTCAACACGGATCGCATCCATCATATTGTTGATGTCCTGCGTTAACGACGACACCTCATACTTACCGTATACAGGGATCTTCAATCGATAGTCTTTGGTTTCCTGAACTTTTCGGGCAAATTCAGATAGCTGAGTCAATGGCCACAACCAGCGACTGGCCTGAACATAGAACAGCCCCACCATGATGAGTATCACAGCAATCGCGACAGGAAGAATACGTAATGCCAGGCTGATAGTGCTGGAAAGCAGTGGTCCCTCAAGGTCAACGATCAGGGCCAGATGCCCCATCACCAAAGGTGGTTCGCCGATACGTCGGACAGCAATCAGACGTCCGTCGTCGCGTAGTACACCAGACTCGAAAAACTTCCAGTCCGTGAAATCAACGGGGAAATCACCCTGGCTCTCAAGCATGGCCTGGCCAGCATACAGTTCAAGTACGTTCCACTGCGGGTCAAAAATGGCGGCACCCACCACATTTTCGTAAGGCTCAAGGCTCAGCAGATAACGCTTCAGGTCGAAGAAATGATCCGACTTACTGAGAATCCCAACCAGGTCGCTGGCCATGTTGTCAGAGAGTGCACGGAGATCGCTTTCAACATAACGGGTGTAAAGCTCCCGATGCTCGCGCAGGGCAGAATAAAATACAGAAGTAGCGACCAGTGCAATCGAGATAAGACTCAATAGCATTACCGCCGTTCTGATGCTTCTAATCAGCATGTAACTCTCTCTGTTCCCTGACGTCGTAAATTTTTATACCTGCCATCAGATCATAGTGCACTATAAGTTCAATGTCTGGCCGTTAAGGAATGATATTTATCCTTCTCAGCCTATCACTTATATGACATATTAGGCCAAACTGTCAGAAGTGGGACATCCCGCAAGCTGTATGGACAGATTTGATTACTATACTCCTGCAACAGAGCCGACATTGAGTTCTCTGGCGCAACTTGGAGCAACCATATAATGATAAAAATACCCGGTGTTGCTGCCGTTGTATCTGCCCTCCTTCTGAGTGCAGAGGCATGCTATGCAGAAAAACTGACCGACAATCTGGAAATCTCGGGCTTTGCCCGCGTCATTGGTGGCTACCTCAGCCACAGCAGCCGACGTTTCGATGGCTATACCAATGAAGCATCTCTGGATGAGCAATCACTGTTAGCAGTACAGCCATCCTATTCCTTCAACGATAAACTGTCCGTTTCGAGCCAGTTTGTCGCACATACCAGTGACGATCGTGACAGCGGGCTGGAGTGGGCTTACCTGAGTTACCAGCCAAGCAGCGCATGGCACTTCAGGGCTGGGAAACTGCGTACACCGTTTTTTATTTACAGCGACGGTTACGACGTTGGCTACAGCTATCCATGGGTAACCGCACCTGTGCAGGTTTACAACAATTACCTGTTCTCTAATTTTAATGGTGCCAGTGCCAGTTATTATCACGCCGGTAACTCTCTGGCCCTCAACCTTGAAGCTTACTATGGATACTTCAAAGGCGATTTGTTCCTTGCCGGCACAAAAGTAGACGTTGAAACAGAAGTTGAAGACCTGGCGGGGATCGTCGCTACGATTAATCGCAATAACCTGTCTTTACGCATGTCATACCATCAGGCGCACAACACGACCGAGATCCCGAATGTATCTGAACTGCGCTCACAATTGTATGCCCTCGGCTACAACGACAGCGCCAAAAGTCTGGAATCTTCCGGTAATGTATACGCTCTGCAGACATCTCTCAGCTACGACACGTTAAATTCATTCTATAAAGCAGAATGGGTCAACATAGTCACAGGGTACGAAATTGCTCCTGAGATCACGGGTTACTACCTGATGGCAGGTCGGGTTATCAACGACTGGACACTGCACGCGACATACAGCCGCAGCGAATACAGTGCAGTCAAAATGTCGAACGAGCTGCCGATGCCCCCGACCGGAAACCCGCAGCAGGATATGTTATCAACGGCCTACTACCAGGTATTTGCCAGCACACCGAATGGCAACCTGGATAGCTACACCCTGGGAACACGTTGGGACTTTCGGATGAATATGGCACTGAAAGCAGAAATAACTCTGCTTGAAGAGTCACGAAGCCGCAGCGGTTTCTTTATGAGCCCATCATCAAATGACTCCACTGAAAATGCCTACCTCTACCAAGTGGCGTGGGAGTGGATCTTCTGATGAGACTCATATTTAGCTCTTTACTGGCGCTGACCTTATTGTCTGCACCAGGAGCATTTGCTGCCTTCGCCAGTGAGCGGATCATTATTGTGACGCATTCCGACAATACCGGCGTGCGATTATCCCGTGAACAGATACGCAATCTGTTTATGGGGGCTTCGGTGGGTCGTGATCTGCAGCCTGTAGCCCTACCTCCCGGCAGTCGTACGCGCAGTCTGTTTAACATCAAGATCGTCGGCCTGTCTGACTCCCGGGTTCAGTCTTATTGGGCTCAAATGAAGTTTACTGGTCGCCGCCCGCCGCCTCAGATAGTCAATTCAGAGGAGGCGATGGTTCAGTATCTTCTTAATACACCAAGCAGCATTGGCTATCTCACTGCGGACACAGACCTACCGGAAGATCTGGTTATTATTTATGCCACCGACTGACCGGTAAGCGTACGCCGACCAAGACAAGTACTGAACTGAGAAAGGGCCTGCGAGGCCCTTTTTTTCTGCGTCTTTCACGCTCTGTCGTAGCCACCCCTTGAACACTGTTTTTATATACAGTACTGTATATAAAAACACATAAAGGAGAGAGGTATGCCAGCGACACAATCACATTCGTCATCCGGTCTGAGTTACCCTCTCGACCAGGCTATGAACAAAGGGCTGGTATGGCAGGCGGCTCAGCAACCTTGTAGCAGTGCCAGCGTCATCTCCTCTGGGTATCAGCAGCTGAACCGTGAACTCCCACAAGGGGGCTGGCAAGCTGGCCAGGTCTGCGAGATTTACCCTCATAGGTACGGCTGCGGTGATATGCACATTCTGCTACCCGTGCTGGCGACATTAAGTCATCAACAGCAGTGGATCATGATGGTAGCTCCTCCTGCTATTCCCTACGCGCCAGCCCTGACAATGGCAGGAATAGATACCCGACGACTGTTGATGGTGCACCCCAAAGATCGCAAAGAAGCACTCTGGTGCGTCGAAGAAGGGCTTCGGTCTGGTCACTGCAGCGCCGTCATGGGATGGCTGCCTGAATCGGACCCTAACAGCATTCGCAGGATTCAACTGGCCTGCGAAGCAAGTAAGAACTTCTGCTGGCTATGGCCCGACGCCAGACACCAGAACAGCGCTTCAGCCGCACCATTGAGGCTTCAGGTCACACGAATCTCAGCAGAACAGGCAAACCTGCGCTTTATTAAACGTCGGGGACGCTGGCCGGGTAATGCCTTTTCACTGTCACTGAACAGCGCAACCCGAACAGGTTAAGCCCATGAACGCCTGGCTCTATCTCTACTTTCCGGATATGTACCTGCACAGTCTGGTCCATGATTATCACAGCCCGGTTATTGTGATTACTCAGGATCAGCAGCGGGTCGTTCAGGTATCAGCGGCTGCAAAGCAATGTGGAATTCGCCCAGACATGCCCCTCGCCAGTGCGTTGTTTCTGTGTCCGGAAGTTGTCTGTCATACCCTGAACCAGGAATACGCAGAGCAGTTACTGCAACAAAGGGCATTGTGGGCATATCGCTACTCTGCACAGATATTTCCCGACCCAGCGGACGGCTTATGGCTCGAAGCAGGAAGCATGCTGAGGCTGTTTGGTGGCATTGAAGCCTTCGTTAACACGCTCAAAGACGGCTGTCAGCAGCATCAGTGGCCACTGCAATATGGCTTAGGCCTGACGCCTGTTTCTGCGCGCTGGCAGGCACTCGCTGATGTACAGACACTCTCTCTGAATACCGTACAACAACAGCATGCGCTACAGACACTTCCTTTGGATAAATTGCATCTCAACGATGCACAGCTGCTGGCATTACAGCGACTGGGTATTCAGCATCTGGGAGAGTTATTACAACTGCCACTCGCAGAAACTGGTCGTCGTATCTGTCCGCAGTTGATGCAACAACTGCAGCAACTACACGGACAACAAAAACCGCCCTCTAGTCTTTTTACTCCGCCGCTGAAATTCTCTGAGAAAGTCATTTTCAGTCATGATGCCGAGCACAGAAATGGGCTATTTTTTCCATTGGCTCGTCTGCTCGACAGCCTCTGTGGATTTCTCCACCACCATCAGCTTTCAGTCCGCTGGCTGGCCTTACGCCTGTTACACAGAGAACTTCCGGAAACCCGTTGGTTATTCAGCTTTGCCAACCATGAATACCGCTATGAAGAACTGTTACAACTGTGCCGTTATCAATTGGATAAACAGTCTCTGCGGGCCCCGGTCACTGAGCTTCAGCTTAGTGTCACCCAGTTCACTTCAAGACAGCATGAGCAGGCATCATGCCTTACAACAGACGACCAGACGCCTCTGTCAGGCAGTCTGATTAACCGCTTACAAGCCAGGCTATCAGCCAGCCAGGTGTCGGTACTGCAAAGCACTGGAGATCCGCGACCAGAAGCTTCGTGGCAAGCACAGCCCGCAGATGAAAGCGTAACAGACAGCCTGAGCCGAACCGGAGACTGGCCTATCTGGTTGCTGCCTGAGCCAGTTCCCTACCCGCCTCCCGCAGACATTATCCAAGGCCCTCTGCGCATAACCAGCGGCTGGTGGGATAACCGGATGACGCGCCGGGATTATTATCAGGTTATGCAGGATGAACAATTGCTCTGGGTATTCAGGGATGACCAGAAACGTTGGTTTCTGCATGGCTATTTTTCATAGGCTGACACTCCGTGACTACGCCATATGCTGAGCTTCACTGTCTGAGTAACTTTACCTTTCTTCGGGGCGCTTCTCATCCCGAAGAATTAGTCCAGCAAGCCGCTGATCTTGGCTATCAGGCATTGGCTCTGACCGATGAATGCTCTTTCGCAGGCGTTGTGTGCGCCCACCGGGCCATTAAAGAAGAAAATCTGTCACTGAAGCTGATTATTGGTAGCGAATTTCGTCACGCCAGTGGCCTCTATATTGTGCTCGTTACCGGGCGCAAAGCGTACGCTGAACTCTCAACACTGATTACTCAATGCCGGCGTCAGGCAGAAAAAGGGCATTATACGTTTACGCCCGCACAGCTCACTGATTTGCAACATTGTCTGTTGCTCTGGCAGCCAGCTGAACAAGAGATACTCTCTGAGTACGCAGCATTAATCCGACATTTTCATCAACGTCTGTGGCTATTGGGAGAGCGGACGCTGGATGAATTTGATGCCCATCACTATATCGGTATCGCCCGCTGGGCAGATACCCTCGACCTGCCTGTTGTCGCAGCGAGCAATGTACATATGCACCACCCGTCACGGCACAGCTTACAGGACTGCCTGACAGCTATACGTATGAACCAGCCAGTTCAGCAGATAAAGCATCACTTATATGCAAATGCCGAGCGTCACTTACGGTCACTTAAAAAATTATCACATCTTTATCCTGAAAATTGGCTACAGGAAAGCGTCAGCGTCGCTAATAAATGCACATTTAATCTTGATGAAATTTCCTATCTTTACCCCACAGATTCAGTTCCTGATGGTCTGTGCGCCCGGGAATATCTCAAAACTCTGGTAGAAAAAGGCCAGACAATCCGCTTCCCTGAAGGTACCCCTGCTCATATCCAACAAACCATCGATAAAGAGCTTCGCCTGATCGCACAGAAAGAATACGAGCATTACTTTGTCACCCTCTACGATATCGTCCAGTTCGCCCGCTCAAAAAATATCATGTGTCAGGGACGTGGTTCCGCGGCCAATTCCGTGGTCTGTTATTGTTTATTTCTGACCGAAGTAAATCCGCAAGAGGTACAACTACTTTTTGAACGCTTTATTTCAGAAGAGCGCCACGAACCGCCAGATATTGATATTGATTTTGAAAGCCAGCGACGTGAAGAAGTTATTCAGTACATATATCAGAAATACGGGCGCGAGCGTGCTGCACTCGCAGCTACTGTCATCCGTTACCGTCCGCGTAGTGCTTTGCGTGATGTCGCAAAAGCACTGGGAGTCAATGCTACAGAGCAGGACCGTATTGTTGCCCGCTACGCTGGCCGCTATCACGGTCACGAATGGATGGATCATGTCTATCCAGACTCCGATCAAAGCCCTTTAACGCAACGTCTTCGTTCACTGACTCAAGAGATTCTGGGTTTTCCTCGCCACTTGTCACAGCATGTTGGTGGCTTTGTTATTGCCGAAGGTTGTCTGCATGAATTAGTTCCGGTCGAAAATGCCAGCATGAAAGAGCGCACGGTGATTCAGTGGGATAAAGACGATCTGGAAACGCTTGGTCTGATGAAAGTGGATATTCTTGGCCTGGGCATGATGACAGCGATACGTCGTAGCCTGAATCATTTAGAAATGCAGATCAGTGACATTCCGCGTGAAGACCCGACGACGTATAAAATGCTGCAGAAAGCAGATTCCGTGGGTGTCTTTCAGGTCGAAAGCCGAGCTCAGATGAATATGCTGCCACGCCTGAAACCAGCCTGTTATTACGACCTGGTGGTCCAGGTTTCGATCGTACGGCCGGGCCCCATTCATGGTGATATGGTGCACCCTTATTTAAAGCGACGTAATGGCCACGAGGCCGCAGATTATCCACTCCCTGAGCTCAGGCCGATTCTTGAACGCACCCATGGAGTGCCATTATTTCAGGAACAAGTCATTGCCTTTGCCATGGTCGCCGCAGACTTTACTGCCTCTGAGGCCGATCAATTAAGACGCTCCATGGCCAGCTGGCGAAAGAAAGGCCACATGCACAGACTACAGAATCGTCTGCGTGAAAATATGCTTCAGAATGGATTTTCAGAAGCCTACATAGAGAGAATCCAGCGCCAGCTCGAAGGCTTTGGTGAATACGGTTTTCCGGAATCTCATGCCGCCAGTTTTGCCCTGTTGGTGTACCTGACTGCCTGGCTGAAATGTCATCACCCCGGCGTCTTTCTGGCGGCCCTACTCAATAGCCAACCTATGGGGTTTTATAGCCCAGCTCAGCTGATCAATGATGCACGGCATCATAAGGTGATGGTTTATCCGGTCGATGTTAATCACAGCCATTGGGACCACGAAGCACTCCCTGATGGTTCAGTCAGGCTTGGCCTTCGTCTGGTAAAAGGAATGAACCAAGAGGCAGCGGTGCGAGTGTTAGCAGCCCGACCCGAGACGGGATACAAAAGCATTTCTGACTGCACCCAGGCTGCTCAGCTCAATCGTAAAGAGCGTGAGGCGCTGGCTTCTTCAGGTGCATTCGGTGCCCTTAGTGAGCATCGTTATCATGCACGCTGGCAAGCCGCTGAACCCTCTGCGACATCCTATCAACCCGACCTGCTGGCACCTCTGTCGATACCTGATGAATGGACATTGGACGCGCCCAACGAAGTAGATAATCTACTGGAAGATTATCAGAGCCTGGGCGTGACTTTAGGGCGCCATCCAATGGAAGTTCTGCGTGAACAGGGCCTCTTAGGGAACAGTGTGACAGCAGAAGGTTTAAAACAACTGAAACACGGAGACGAAAGCTATATCAGCGGTATTGTCACGTGTCGCCAACGCCCCGGAACCTCAGCAGACGTGACCTTTATTACGCTCGAAGATGAAACCGGTTGCTCGAATATTGTGGTCTGGCTGGCTACGGCAAAACGTCAGCTGGATACCCTGATTCATGCACGATTATTACAGGTATATGGCAAGATTGAACAAGACCCTGAGAGTGGAATCACCCACATGATTGCTTATCGACTGCTCGACCTGAGTGGTTCACTGGAGCGTCTGAAGGTACAGTCGCACGACTTCCACTGAGAACCAGGCTCTCAGTCACGGGACAAGAAGTTGCGAGCCTGCAACAGACGAATCAACCACCAGAGAATCACCAGGCTCGGCAGAACCATCAGAGTAGTTAAGACAAAGAAGGTCGCCCAGTCACCGTTGAGGTAATCGACAACATACCCACTAGCACCGGACACCGTCGTCCTGCCGAAATTCGCGATCGACGCCAGCAAGGCGTATTGAGTCGCAGAAAATACTCTGTCTGTCAGCAGAGTTACGAAGCTGACCAGTACCACGGTCGCAAATGCACTGGTGAATCCATCAGCAATCACAGCAAACAGATAGAGACTCTCCAGAGGCCCGGTAACGGCAATCCACGCAAACAGGAGATTGGTTCCGGCCATCGCCAACCCACCGATCAGGAGCCCCCTGAAAATACCCAGCTTCTGATTAAAATACGCACCTATCAGGCTGAAAACGATGGTCACCCACCAGGTCACCATCTTCGAATAGGTGGCAATCTGAGCATCGGTAAAGCCAATTTCCTTGTAAAAGGTAATCGACATACGGCCAAGGAATGCCTCACCCATTTTGAAAGTGAACAAGAAAGAGAGCAGTAAAAGTACTATCGTACTGCCATAACGGCGAAGCAAGGCTCTGAAAGGCTCAATCAGCGTAAACTGCAGCTGAGCACGCAGACTCAGACCAGCAACACGACTCTCAAGTTTTTCGCGACGGCGGTTATCGCGCTCTACTAATACCATCACCAGTGCGGTAATGAAGAGACAAAACATAGCCAGATAGAAAAACACATCGGCCCAGTCCATCGACGACAGGCCTTTCATATAAAACGCCGCCGCACCAAGCAGGCTGTATCCCGTCCACCAGCCGCTGGTAGCGAACGCCGCGGCATAGGGAATAAGTGCCTCTTCAGCTTCTGGATCGAAACTGTCTACCCTGAATCCATCAATAGCGATGTCACAGGTCGCTGATGCCAGTGCAATCGTCATGGCCAATATGCTCAGCCAGACCATGCTGGCCTGCGGAGAAATCTGACTGATGCCCCAACATGCCAGTGTCATTACCAGCAACAGAAACACAATCCAGGATTTGCGGTCACCTAAACGCCTGAAAACAGGCAGCTGAAAACCGTCGACGAGCGGCGCCCAAAGAAAATTAATGGCGTATACGAAGAAAATAGAACCAAACAGCCCGATGCTGGTACGGGACAAACCTGCATCGGTCAGCCAGCCAGTCATTGCCGAGCCAATCAGAACCCAGGGAAAACCACTGCAGATGCCTAATAAAAAGATCATCCGCAGACGAGGTTCACGTAGCAGCTGCGTCAGCGGCATCCCGCTCATAAATATCAGTCTTTAAAGTTCTTGAATGCCAGTGGCATATCGATGGATTCTTCGCCACGAAGCATCGCCATAACCTGTTGCAGATCATCGCGTTTCTTACCCTGCACCCGCACGGTATCGCCCTGGATACTGGCCTGAACCTTAATCTTGCTGTCTTTAATCAGCTTAGCTATCTTCCGGCCCAGATCTTTATCGATCCCCTGACGCATGGTTGCCAGAATTTTCACCTGTTTCCCAGTTCCCTGAGGATCAGAAAATTCGAGGCAGTTCGCTTTGATAGAGCGCTTAATCATGGCGCTGATCAGCATAGACTTCATCTGATCAAGCTGAGTGTTGTTATCAGCGATCATAGTGACAACAAAATCTTTCAGCTCAAAGCTGGCACTGACACCACGAAAATCGAAACGGGTACTCAGTTCGCGGTTCGCCTGATCAACGGCATTCTGTGCTTCGTGCTTATCTACTTCTGATACTACGTCAAACGATGGCATATTGAGTCTCCTGTAAATGTCGCCATATATACCGCGCTGTCTGAGATATTGCAAAGAAACGCCCCGCCCGGAGACTGGCGAAACTTGCTAAACGCACTAGTCTTAGAGCATATCTGCACCACTATTCGAGGCATTGAATAGTCCAGGTCGCTGAACAGGCATATTGAGAGCAACGCATGGATAATCGTCAGAAAACTTTGCATGGCCCGGGAATCTATTACTTCCGGCTAACCGGAGCCCGACAACAGCCGATATTCCCTTCTGTCTTCGAGTATAACTATGCCGCCAAGCTGCTGAGTAATGTCGAGGGCTCTACACTTCTCGCCTACGTATTCTTTGATCACGAGATTCATTGCGTGCTTGATTGTCAGCGCGACTGGCCCGGTATTATCGACGATATACGCGATGCCTTCACTGACCAGCACGAACGCCTCTGGGATGCCCACAAGGCCGTCATTTCAGAAGAGATCAGTCCGGTTCTCGTTGACGAGCAGGCGTGTCTCGCTGATCTCATCATTACCCTACACCAGCTACCTGTCAGCAGAAGCCTGGTGCCCGACGCCAGCATGTATTCGTGGAGCAGCGATCATCACTATCGCTCATTGAATCCGCCAGGCTGGATCGACTGTGGACGCATGCTCAATCAGCTCTGTCAGACCCGGCACAACCGCTCGCTGCGTTACGAATCACTTATGAATACACCGCACGTGACACAGCTCAATCTCAATGAAAGCAACCACCCGGAATTTCTTCTGTTTGGTCGCCCCGCATTGGCTGAGAAACAGCAGGCACGCGCTGAAATGAATCAACCCGGACGCAGCGCAAATGAACTGAAGCGACTGAGGGACGACGCCCTGCAACTCATCGCCGGCCGCTTTGGGATTACACTGGAATCATTGCAGGACTCATCGTTCAGACGACAGTACCAGCGCCTGATGCCGTTGGTCGCCTGGTTACTGGAAAAACGCCAGCTCAGCAATGAAACCATTGCTGAGCTGCTGGACGAAGATGAAGGCACCATTCCGTTTTGGTTGCGAGGGATTCCCGCAGATCACCCCCAGTCGCTTCTCGATAAACTGAGTGCGCTCTGGTCGCCTGCGGATTCACCCAGTGCGTCTCCACAAAACCAACTTCCCGCTGATACTCCGACTGATGATGCCTCCGCCGACAGCGAAGAAAACGGTTCCATTGCCCCCGCTGACACTGCGGAAGACGCCGACAAGCCAGAAAGTAAGGACGTTGTGAATCAGTAGTCATATAATCGGATTATGACGAATATCGATATTCATACCGCCCAGAGTTCTACCGAGCGCCTGCGTATTGTAGTCGCGGGTCTTGGTGCTCTGGGCACCCTGATAGCATGGCACTGTCGCTTTGAGGCGCTCTTTACGCACAACCGCCGGCAACAGACAGAGTTCTCTTTACAAACATCCGCCAGCGCCTCAGATACCCCTCCCAAGGTCGACACGTTTTCCGCTCCCCTCTGGCGTGGCGAAGAGGCCGACTGGCTGATTGTTACAACCAAGGCAGCTGCAACATTAGAGATTTTAAGTGATCTTAAAGATCACCTTAAAAACACTTCCCGGATTCTTCTGCTTCAGAACGGAATGGGGCAGCAGGAAGAAGCTTCTGCATGGTTAAAACAGAATAGAATCAGCGCTGAACTCTGGGTAGCTTCATCCACAGAAGGCGCCTACAAGGCGGATAACGGAACCGTTATCTACGCTGGTAAGGGGCAGACAGTGGCAGGACGCTGGCAGCTGTCAGGAGACATTGGAACGGCTCAACTCCCACCCGCCATGAAGTTGGCCACCGAAATAAAACAGGTCCTGCACGAGAAGCTGGCCATCAATGCCATCATCAATCCACTGACTGCACACTATCGCTGTCGTAATGGTGAACTGCTGACCAGTTCAGAAAAGCGTAGCGACTTCAACGCCCTCAGCAGTGAAGTAGCGACACTGTTTAATCAACTGAATTGGAAAACCGGTTTCGATATTCAACAACAGGCAGAGAAAGTAGCTGCAGCAACGGCTCAGAATCAATCGTCAACCTTTCAGGATGTATTGCATCAGCGCCGAACTGAGTTACCTTATATCTGTGGGTACTTACTGCAGCATGCAAGACAAAATGGACTGAATGCACCGCTGACAGAAAGTCTGTACCAATCAATTTCTGCCCTGGAGGCAGCATGGTAATGCGCAGAAAAGGAAGCCGGTTCATATGATGTTGGCGCGACAGAAATCGATGCTCGCCATGGTACTGGTTTGTTCAGGCATCATCCTTGTCGCAACCCTCGCATACGTTATTGCCGCTGAACGCATTGGCCGCGAACATCTGGCGCCTGACCTGTCACGCACCATGGGGCATATCATTGAAGCCCAGATGGCAGCCTCTCCCGGTAAGCTACAGGCCGTACAGACCACCCTGTATCACATGGCACAGCACTACCAGATTCAGGAGGCTGGGCTTTACAACGAGCGTGGAGAACGTCTGGCGCACAGCCACTCAGGCGAAGGCCCCACGCTTCTGGCGCCCAATCTTCATGCTCAGCCTCTCCCTGAGGATTACTATGAATATCGCTTTGCCATTCTCGGAGACGAGTTCGATTTATTTGTCAGGAACGATGTCTCCCTGCCCGGCTTCTTTTACATGGACACCCTGAGCACCAGCCTGGTTATCGTTACCTTATCGGCGATGCTCGTATTTATGTTGTATCTGATGACCCGGCAGTGGCAGCAGACCCCCTACATGCATTTGCTTGAAGACATTCGGGAAGCCAACACCCGCGACGACGATGGTCGCATTACCCTGAAACTCAGAGACCCTGATCTTCACCCTCTGATCGAGGCGCTGAACGATCTTTTCTGGCGCCGTAATCAACGCACTCAACATCTGAAAACAGCTCATCAACAGGCAGAACATGCCCGATTGCGTGCGACACGCTTATCGACAGAAACCCGTCAGATGAACGAAAACCTGGCAAAAGAGGTCTCCGTCCGCCGAAGTATTGAAGTCCAGCTGAAAAACACTCAGACACTGCTCGACGGTATCCTGAACGCCATGCCAACCGCCCTGTTCGCGCTTGATTCCCGTAATCGTATCGTTCAGTGTAATGAGCAGGCTGGTGACTGGTTGAACATGGAGTATTCACAACTCAACGGCCTGCCTCTGGCGCAACTGATACCAGAACTTGGCAAACTGAACCTGATGCCGGCCACTCCCGGCGAAACACCTCACATGGTGAAATCTGAACGCGTCAAAATACGCTTTGCAGAAAAAGTTCTGGTCACGGACGTACTCGCTTATCCTCTGCATAGTGGGCAGCAGGCACGGTTGGTAATACGTATCGACGATGTGTCTCAACGTCAGCGTATGGAAGAAGTAATGGTTCAGACGGAGAAAATGATGACGGTCGGTGGGTTGGCTGCCGGCATGGCCCACGAAATTAATAATCCGCTTGGGGCCATTCTGCAAAACCTGCAGAATACACGACGTCGCTTAGATCCGAGCCTGGCTGCGAACCAGCGCCTTGCTGACGAACTCGGGTTAAGTATGGAGCTTCTGAATCAGTACCTAACAGGAAGAGGCATTGATCAGTTCTTTGACCATATTCAGAACGCTGGTGAACGCGCGGCACGTATTGTTGCCAATATGCTGCAATTTTCCCGTAACGATCACCTCCAGAAACGCGACATCGGCATCACTGAACTCATTAATACCACACTGAATATCGCCCACAACGACCTGTCGCTGAAACATATCGATCTCGACATCGACAAGGCTGCTGGCGATGCTCAGATCCACTGCGTCCCCAGTGAAATAGAACAGGTACTGCTCAACTTACTGCGCAATGCACAGCAGGCACTGGAAGAATATAATGGTGGCGAGGGGTGGCACCCTAAAGTACGCATCAGAGCCAGTCGCCAGAACAACATGACCTGCCTCGAAATTGAGGACAACGGCCCCGGCATTCCGTCTGATATCGCACCGCATATTTTCGAACCCTTCTATACAACCAAAGAAGTCGGAGACGGCACAGGTCTGGGGCTGTCGGTATCGTATTTTATCGTTACATCACACCATCAGGGGCGCCTTTGTTATCAGCGCAGTTCGCTTGGCGGAGCCTGCTTTGTGTTGTGCCTTCCCGCCGAAGAAAACCGATGACTGCCCTGCGCACAACTTGACCAAATCGGCCACCACGAGTACTCTCCACCGCAATTCAGGTGCCTCTGTCCACCAGACAGAAGTTAAACGGGAAGACTGGTGAGTTTCACAACAAACCCAGCGCTGCCCCCGCAACGGTGATCGACCAGGTATTGATACAACGCCACTGTGCATAGCATGGGAAGGCATCAATGCCGGAAATCCTTTGAACTTCAGGGTTTCAGTCGTCAGCCCGGATACCGGCCTGTGAAGATTAACCGATGTTGCGGTGGGCGACAGGTCGGTGGTCAACGCTTTGCGGAAACCCGCTACGCGTCTCCATTGGCTGATCCCAGCTGCGACATCTGCGGATGTTGTTGTGACTTTTCCATTCCGAACTGTATTTTTCATATCTGTTGTTAGTCCTGCTCTGGCCTGGGCGAACGGTGAGTCCGCGCCCGGCTCTCTGACGCTGCCAACCATGACCGAAACAGCGAACCGGACAGGTAACACTGGACTGACAAGCATCAGTGGCGATGACATTCAGTCGCGTTATGGCAGCCTTCAGAACTACCTCAAAAGCCTGACAGGTATGCAGGTGCAGCACAGTGGTGGCCTGGGCGACCCGGTATTGCTCTCTGTCCGGGGCGCCAGCGGACGGCAGACGACCATGCTCGTCAACGGCGTCCGTATAAACGATGCTCAGGGCGGTGCCTACGACCTCAGCCAGATTCCCGTCGATATGATCGAGCGGGTTGAAATATCAGCCAGTGGTAGTCATGGAGGGCTCTATGACAGCGCCATCGGCGGCACGATCAATATCATTACCCGCCAGCAGGAATATCAGAATCAAATCGCTGCAGCAGTGGGTAACCACGGATATTACAGTGCCTCCGCACGAGGCAATATCAGCAATCATATTTCGGTCTACGCAGGCAGCGAATACAGTAAAAACAACTTTGATTACCCGGTTCCCGCCCCCTGGAATGGCGATGCACGTAATACTGAAGAATCCCTGGATAACGCGGAGTTCTTCCGTCACACAGCGCAACTTGCGGCGACCACAGGCGATATCACCAGCCAACTCAGCTGGCAGCATCAACGTAAAAATATCCCGGATTTTTTTCGGAATTCACCAGTAAATAAAGCCCACTACAGCACCCGTGAAATCCGGTTTACAACGTCCAATGGAAGCGCCTCAGACAGTGAAGGATTCCAGCTGCCCTGGTCATTTGCGCTTTCGCATAAAAACGAATCCTATCGTGATCCTGAAAGCAGCATAGGCTTAGGCGAAGACGATAATCGCTACCGACTCCGCCACGCAGAAGTCGCCACATCGCCACAATGGCGCTCCGGAAAACTAACACTAAGAAGTGGAGTACGGGCCGAATTTGATGATTATCAAAGCCGCTATGTGAACGATGAAGACAGCCGCGAATGCAATACCCTGCAAGGCAGTTGTGATCAGACAGCAAAGCAGCAGATCTTCAACCTGAGTACAGGTGCCGACTACCGAATCAGCACTCCCTGGATCACTAGCGCCAACATTTATCACCGCAGTTATCACACCAGCAATGAGCGTACGCACGCAGAAGACGCCGCGCGTACAGAAGATAAGAGCAGCTTTACGGGAGCCAGTGCCTCTCTTTCGCATATTTCTGCCATCAGCGAGATCGCATTAAGCGCCCGACGGAGCGTCCGCATTCCCAGCCTCTATGAGCGATACGGAGATCGGGGCCTGATGCTGGGCAACGATGACCTGACAGCCGAAACCGCCGATAACCTCAGCCTGGATATGCGCCTGTTCAACCAGCAATCTGAGATCAACCTCTCGGTTTTTGTACGCGAAACTAAAGACACCATAGTGCCTATCTATGACAGCCGCGGTATCGGCCGTTATCTCAATGTGTCTGACTCAATGATGCAAGGTGTGGAAGTTGAGCTGGTACATAGCAAAAGGCTTAAAGAAATTACACTGGAGCCGACGGTGTCGGCAGCAAGCTACACCAGTGAACTGATCAGCGATGTTCGCGCCTTCGATGGTAAGCAGGTACCTGGGATTTATCACGATCGCTATCTTTTCGGACTTACTGCGTACTATCAACGTCATTCTCTGGCGCTGGATTACGAGCTTGCGGGCAACCTGTATCTGGACTCCGGGAATAATAGCGAAGGCGATACCCGGCGCTCACTCGATCTGACTTATCAGTTTGAGCATAATCGCTGGAACCTCAGAGCTGCAGCGAATAATTTAACCAACAATCAGTTCCGGGATTATTCAAACCGACCTGTTGCAGGGCGGCAGATCTATATTTCGGCAAATATCAGTTTTTAAATACGCATTAATAAACGAGGTGGCACCATGAAAAAACTCGCACTGACTGCGCTCTCCGCAGCCCTGTTGACCGGTTGTTTTGGCGACGATTCTTCGAATGACAGCAACACTGTCGATACCGACGATATTCAGGGGCATATTTTCATTGCTCAGATGCGCGCTGCGGATTACTCAAGCAGTGAGATCGCAATAGGTACCGTTGGAGAAGCTGAAATCGTTGAAAACTATGCCAGCCAGGATGCTTCGGATTACACCATCGATGTTTACGAACAGTATCTCTATCACATTGGAAAACGGAATATTGATACGTTGACTCGATACGATGCCGAAGCCGAGTTTCTCCAGGCGGACTATACCTATACTCTGGCTGAGCCAGAAAGTTCATCAAGTAATGCGTATCAGATCGTGCAGATAACAGAAGATAAAGCGTATGTAATCCGCTACGGCAAAACCAGTGTTCAGATTGTTGACCCGTCAGCAGATGAGCAGGATTTCGTCCTTGGTGAAATTGATCTGGCTGCATACGTCGCTGATGGCGCAACCTATCCGCGTATGTCTGCTGCGGTAGTAGCAGATGATAAGTTATTCGTAGGTCTTCAGCGTCTGGACGCCGACTTTCAACCAACACAGTCATACGTTGCAGTCATTGATATCGAAAGCGATGCAGAAATCGACACTAATACAGATGAATCCGGTCTGAAGGGCATTCCAGTGAACGCCGACAACTTATTTAAGTTAGTAGCTGACGACAATTACGTGTACGCCTCGGGTCGTGGAGACTACAGTAGTAACTCAGGTGCACTCGACCGCATTAGCCTCGATAACTACTCAGTAACCAATGTAGTTAATGGCACTACATTCTCTGATCTTAATGATGTATCAGATGACGAAGATGCTAGCAACGACACGTACTACCATGTGATGAGTGTCGCTCTTGTAGATGACACGGGTTTTGTAAAGCTGAATCTGGAACAGGGTTTTACCAACCTTCGCAGCGTCCTTTATAGTTTTCCACTGAACGACGTAACCAACTTTACCGCAGTGAATCCCGACGTATTAAATAACGAGAAAATCGGTATTCTTAAATCAGGTCCTGACGATACACTCTGGGTAGGAATAGATAACGCAGAAGCACCTGATGTCATTATCCTCAACGAAGATGGCGAAGTTCAGGGCGAAGCTCTCGAATTTTCAATGCCACTGACTGATCTCGAGTTCATGGAAATTCGGGACTGACCAGATCCAGTCAATGAGGTACAAAAAAGCCCGCATCAAGCGGGCTTATTTGGGTTACGTATACCGGATCAGATATCCGGCTCTGTAAGCGGTGTTTACTCAGCTGGTGCCGCTTCTTCAAGCAGAGTCTTCAGCTCACCTTTTTCGTACATTTCAGTGACGATGTCACAACCACCGATCAGCTCACCTTTTACCCACAGCTGCGGGAACGTCGGCCAGTTGCCGTATTTAGGCAGGTTCGCACGAATGTCCTGGTTAGACAGCACATCAACGTACGCAAACTTCTGACCGCAATCCATAACCGCTTGTACGGTGCGGGCAGAGAAGCCACACAGTGGCTGGTTCGGTGAACCTTTCATGTACAGAAGGATGTCGTTGTTTTCGATCTGATCTTTAATGACCTGCATGATATCCATAGCGTCTGTCTCTCACTGTTCGTATTAACTGAAACTGGTGACAGTCTACCATAATCCCGACCATGATGCTCAGGTATGAAGTTGCCAGCGCAGATCAGGCACCAGATCAGTTGCGGGCTGGGATGGAGGTCTCAGCCTGAGACAACTGCTGAGTAAACACACGCTCGTCAGGATCAAGGACCGCCGTTACTTCTTTGCCTTTCAGGCTGCTGAAAATAACGCGGTATGCAAGTACGGCTTTGACGTAGTCACGGGTCTCACGATACGGAATGCTTTCAATAAACTGGTCGTAAGCCACGGGCGCGTCTTTCAGCCAGCGATCGACTTTGTGTGGGCCAGCATTGTAGCCGGCCAGAGCTGCAATCAGGTTCCCCTGATAACGCTCCAGTAGAGAGCGAACATAGTAACTGCCCAGCGGGATGTTGGTGCGATAGTCCATCAGGTCTTCATTGACGTCATGTAAAACCAGATTCTTCTCTCTGGCTACCTGCTTCGCGGTCGCCGGCATGATCTGCATCAGACCGCGCGCACCAACAGGAGAGCGGGCATGAGGGTTGAAGGCGCTCTCTCGCCGGGCGATTGACATCAACAAGGAAGGGTCGAGGTCATACTCTTCTGCCCAACGGCTGAACTCATCCTGATACGCCAGCGGGAAGCGATGCTCCAGCAAGTTCCAGTGGCGTCCTGAAATCGTCGCCTGCACTGCCAATGCTGGCCAGCCATTCTGCTTCGCCAGCTCGGCATACACAGGCGTATCAGAAGGATGACGCAGCAGAGTGAAATTCCATTCATCGGCCGCCAGCCCTTCTTCACCGATAGCCCAGAGAGCACGAATACGGGCAATAGCTGGTGAATCAGCAACGGCTTCGAGCTGCCCTTCCTGCAGACTGGTCTTTGTCTGTTTCAGCTCATAAGGCAGAGCGAGTTTTTCTGCTGCAAGAAAGCCATAAAATTCGCGGGCCGAGGCGGCTTTCGTGTAGGCGTGATGAGCAGCTTCAGATTGCCCAAGCGCTTCCAGTGCGCGACCACGCCAGTACATGTGGTATCCAGATTCTCTTTCACTGCCCTGCACTTTATCAGTCCAGGCCAGCACGGCGTCCCAGTCAGACTGGGCGATCGCTTCACGAAGTACGGGGCCAATAAGGTTGCCATCGCCCAGGTCGGACAGGAGCTGGTCGACGATATCAGGACGCTCCTCCGCATCGAACTTGTAACTGCGGGCAGCTAACATATTCCCGAGGCGCGCGAGCTGCGCTTCACTCAGCACTCCCGCTTCGGACAGTTGCGGATAAAGCTCGGCAACGTCCGCGGGTTTGCGACGCACCAGATAAGCAAGCACTGCGTATCCCATATCACTGCGCTCTACGCCGCCAGGAAAGGTTTTATCCAGCGTCAGGAGCCTCTCTGGTGACGAACGCAACTGGCGAAAAGTACTTGAGGCAACCTTCCATTCTGCTGGCAACTTACGCAGCAGGTAATCAGATAAGCTTCGGTTACCAGCCTGCAGTGCCAGAACAGCGCGCTGCCAGATCGCCTGCTCATTAATTTCGCCACGGCTCAGCATGGCTTTGAACAGGTCATCGCATTGCTCAGGGCGCGAGCTTCCGCTAAGCCACAACTGACGACCGCCATCGAAAGCTGCCGCCTGATCTTTAATCAGTTTCGCCCGGTAATAAATGCAGCGCCCCGGGGCATCAGCCGGTGCGTATTCATTCAGAGAAAGAACTTCGTCCCATTTACGGGCAGCACCGTAGGTCAGTGTTGCATGGCGTACAATCCAGCGTGAAAGAGGCGAATCCGCATTTTCAGTAGCGTAGGCTCTGACATCCGCAGCAGATACATCAGGCAGGTTACGCTTGATACGATGGTATTCAATATAAGGGGCGAGCACATGATCCGATGCGTTCTCAGAAACCTTATTCCACTGCCCCTGACGAGCAGCTTCCAGAGACGTTCTGAACTCCGCATCCGATAACGCAGACGCAGTGATACTGAGTAGCCCCAGAAACAGGCCAGTGACAACTTGCAGATACGTTTTACTCATCGGCTTCGCAAAGACCCCGAAAAGAGATTGTCTGTACAGGTTAGTTCTTATATTCCAGAAAGACACAATACCAATGATAATCTGGCACAACCCGCACCGCTGGTTACTTTCTGTTACTGACACTACCCGAGTTTGGCTCAAAATAACACCAATTTACAGTTCTCTTCACCGTATAGTGCAAGCTGTTTCTCAACTTGGTCATTCACAGGAGCCAACCATGAACGCCAGCCAGACCCTCGGACAGCCACTCACCCTTCCAAACGGGAGTGTTGTGCCGAATCGTTTCGCAAAGTCAGCATTAAGTGAAACTCTGGGAAGCGTCGACCTGCGGGTGACCAAAGCCCTGCCCAAACTCTACCAGCGTTGGGCAGAGGGAGGCACCGGCCTGAGCTTCACAGGCAACGTGATGATCGACCGTCGTCATCTGGGTGAACCTAACAATGTCGTTCTGGAAGACGATCGTGATATGGACATGCTCAAAGCCTGGGCTGCGGCTGCCAAATCTCAGGGAGGCCTTGTTTGGATGCAGCTCAACCATCCGGGGAAGCAGACCCCCAAGATGCTGAACAGCGACCCTATGGCACCGAGTGCGATTCCGTTCCGCAAAGAGATGCAGGCCTTCTTCGGTACGCCACGAGCGATGACCGAAGACGATATTCAGGATTGCATCAAGCGCTTCGCCAATGCCGCTGCACTAGCCAAACAAGCCGGATTTGACGGCGTTCAGATTCACGGCGCACATGGTTATCTGGTCAGCCAATTTCTCTCACCCCACCACAATCAGCGTGAAGACCAGTGGGGTGGCTCGATAGAAAACCGTATGCGCTTCGTTGTCGAGGTCTATAAAGCGATGCGCGAAGCGACCGGTAAAGATTTCAGTATCGGCATTAAAATGAACTCCGCAGACTTTCAACGCGGTGGCTTTGATGAGAATGATGCAGCAACCGTAGCGACCACGCTCGCTGGGCTCGGCATTGATCTGATTGAAATTTCAGGCGGCACTTACGAAACACCCGCGATGGCTCAGGGCAGCGAGCATCACAATAAAAAACTGGGTAAAGACGAGCCAGTAAAAGAATCTACCAAGCTGCGCGAAGCCTACTTCCTTGAGTTTGCTGAAATGCTACGCAGTAAGGTCGATGTCCCTTTGATGGTCACCGGCGGATTCCGCACATCAGAGGGCATGGCTGCTGCCGTAGAATCTGGCGCATGCGATCTCGTTGGCCTCGGACGCCCACTGTGCGTTGAGCCCGATCTGGTAAAACGCATTCTGAGCGGTGAAGATTTCACCAGCGTGGTGCGTCCTATCAAAACCGGTGTCAAAATGATCGACAAAATGGCTCTGATGGAAGTCTCCTGGTACGAACGCCAGTTGCATCGTATGGGCAAAGGAAAAGCACCACGCCGTCAGGATCAGGGCTTCTGGTCATTGGTCGACGTGCTCTGGCTGATGACCTACCGTGGCCTGTTTAACCGCGTTGGTCGTCTACGGGCCTGATACAGGAATATACCGATGAAAGTACTGCTCAACCGCTTAAAAGCCGCTTACGTTTCTATCTATATGACCGTTGCTTCTGTGATCGCGGCCTATGCGGCCTGGCAGCTGCTGCAAGGTCATGATGTTCTGACGTGGGCTGGCGTGCTCTTATCGGCCGCACCCATGGCACTGGTTATCGGATTTTTAATGGTCAAACCTGTGATGGCTCGCACCAGTGCAGATCTGCCCGAGGCCCATGTGCCGATTGCCGCTGGCGTCGCTCTGACTGCCTGGGGCTCATCAGGCGACAGCTGGCTTCCACTGAGCCTAGCCCTGATCAGCTACGTAGGTTTTCTTTTATACGTCTACTGGTACTCCCGCTACGGCCGCCTGAAGAGCGAGTCGCTCACGGTGGGCAAGCCTCTGCCAGCATTCACGCTCACCGACAAACAAGGAACTGTTGTCTGGACCCATGAAACAGATAACTATCGTGTACGCCCCGTACCAGAGACCTTTCTCGAGGTTATCCGGGCGATTTAACCTCGCCCGAACACCGTACCGTTTTACAAAGTCGTGCTCTCTACTGCCAGGTTAATTACTGTATAGTGGAGAGCCTGTTTCAAGTCGTTACGGATTTGCTATGGCACGCCAGGTTGTGACCACCGCTCTATTTATCACTGCTCTAATCAGCGCACTTCTCTCGGGTTGTGTCACCGTTTCTCCCGAACGTAAAAACGAAGTGGCCGAAAAGCTTGGCTGGGTAACTGGCAGCTGCCTCGCCATCCACAACGAAAATCTGAAAATAGGCGATGAGTTCACTCTGCACCAGGTCTCTGATCAGGAACATAGCCGCTCGATAACCGTTATTTCAAGAGCCACCTCGTCCGAGCAGTGTAAGCCCCTGCAAAAAGACCGCCGCTTCGTAAACCAACTAACCGATGCTACTTTTTACTACGTGAACGCAGAAGAGCTCCCTGAGCTGGCAGTCGCCAGCATCAAAGGCTATTCCACACGTGGCATTAAATTCCGCGCCTGTTACAGCAATCAGGCTGTGCAGTTCTTTGCGTTCAAAGGCGAAAAACAGATTTGGCAAGGCTACTACTTCGTCGCCGCCCAAGTGCCGGAAACCTGCCGCGGGTCACGTTAAGAACTGCTTTGGCTATTCCAACCACCACCACCCGGTGTATGGATACAAAAGGTATCGCCCGCCGCTACGTCCATCGCGGCGCAACCTTCGAGCCAGTCTATCTGGCCAGTATGACGTAGTACGAAATTGACACCGGTTTTGCCTTCACCAGCACCATTCAATGCAAACGTAGGCACCGAACGATGGCCACTGATGATGTTGGCCGTCATGGGTTCAAGGAAGCGAATATGACGCTCAACGCCATTTCCACCAGCATGATCTCCGCGACCGCCACTTAGCTGGCGAACATGAAATACGTCCAGTATTACAGGATAACGCTGCTCCAGAATTTCAGGGTCTGTAAGTCGGGAGTTGGTCATATGCGTATGCACTGCATTTGCTCCTCGCCCGTCCGCCGTTGCTCCCGCTCCACCGCACAGTGTTTCGTAATATTGATAGCGCTCATTACCGAACGTAAAATTATTATTGGTTCCCTGCCCGCCAGCCATCAAACCAAGCGCCCCCATTAAACAATCCACCAGGTATTGAGCTGTCTCGACATTGCCTGATACCACAGCAGCCGGATATTCCGGCGCAATAATCGACGCGTCAGGTACTCTGATTTCCAATGGTCGGAAAAACCCTGCATTCAGAGGCATCTGCTTATTAACGAGTACGCGGAAACTGTAGAGAACAGCCGCCTTAACCACCGACGTCGGTGCATTAAAGTTGCCAGGGTGCATTGGCTGGCCTTTGCGATATCCGGTGCCTTTAAAATCAATCAATGCGGTGCGATTTTTATTATCAACATCGACCGAGACTTTAAAGCGCGTCCCATCGTCCATGTCATAGCTGAAACTTCCCGATGGCAAATCAGCCAGGCAATCCCGCAATGTCTGTTCAGCGTTGTCCTGCACATAGATCATGTAGGAATGAACCATCGCTGCTCCATACTGCTGACAAAGTCGCTTCAGTTCTTCTGCGCCTTTTTCACAGGCGGCCAGCTGAGCCATCAGATCGGCAATATTCTGATCCGGGTTACGGGCTGGATATTTTGCAGATAAAAGTACTTCACGAAGTGCAGACTCCTGGAATACTCCGCTTCGCATAAGCACCAGGTTATCTAACAGTACACCTTCCTCTTCGATATGCTGACTGTAAGCGGGCATAGAGCCCGGTGTAATGCCTCCAATATCAGCATGGTGACCGCGTGCCGCGACGAAAAAGTCAGCGCATTCACCCTGGTCAATAAATACGGGTTTCACCACAGTCACGTCCGGCAAGTGAGTACCACCGTTGTATGGGGTATTTAATACGAAGGCATCACCCGGCTGCATATCTTTATGCTCACGCATCACGACATGAATACTTTCACTCATGGAACCCAAATGAACGGGAATATGTGGTGCATTGGCCACCAGCTCGCCCTGACGGTCAAAGACAGCGCACGAAAAATCGAGACGCTCTTTAATGTTCACGCTGCTGGCTGTTTTTTCGAGGACAAAACCCATTTGTTCAGCGACTGACATAAACAGGTGATTAAATATCTCAAGCGTCACTGGGTCGTAGTTTGCTGCAGTTTTCTTAATTTCAGGCGCGTTAATCGCCTCTTCCTGAACTGCTTTTTCGTTGATTCGTTTTTCAAGAACAAGCGCGCCGCTTGCGAGCACTTCAAGGTGCCAACCCGGTTCAATAAAGTGTGTTGAGTTCTGATCAGTCAACAATAATGGGCCGAAGCCTTTATAGCCTTCAGGTAAGTCGGATCGATCATAAACATCGACCTGATGCCAACTTCCCTGAACGTATAACTGAATCGCTGTGCGCATTTTTACGTCATCAACAGATACGTCAGGTAAGCTAGCTTCAGGCAGTGTCTCGCCGCTTACAGTGACCTCTACTTGCAGCGGATCAAGCAGCAGCGATTTTTCTGGGTATATAAAACCAAACAATTGTTTGTGCTGTATTTCAAACGCCTTTTTAGCCTCCACCGCATTTTGCCAATCGACCAGCAGTGGCGTATCCGAGCCTTCGTACCTCAGGTAAACACGTACCGTGTAGTCGCCGTCCAACGGGCTCGTAGCCAAAAGTTTTTTTACGCGAACATTAAGCTCGGCTTCAGCGATAGACAATTCTTTCTCAACCGCCTCTTCACCCAGCCAGCGCTGATCGGCGATGCCAATACCGTAGGCCGATAGAACCCCGGCCATCGGGTGCAGGTAGACCTTACTGACTCCGAGTGCCGCGGCCACAGAACACGCATGCTGACCACCTGCTCCGCCAAACGCACTAAGGACGTAATTCTGTACGTCATAACCACGCTGCACTGAGATTTTCTTTACCGCCCCCGCCATATTCTCTACAGCGATACTGAGGAACCCTTCGGCGAGCTGTTCTGGTGTCCAGGGTTGCCCTGTTGCTCTCTCAACCTGCTGCGCCAGTTCAGAGAACTTTTCCTGTGCTGTATTCAGATCCAGCGGCTGGTTCTGCTGAGGGCCAAACACGGACGGAAAGAACTCTGGGTTAACCCGGCCAAGCAACAGATTGCAGTCAGTGACAGTTAATGGGCCTCCGTTGCGGTAACAGGCTGGGCCCGGGTAGGCACCGGCAGACTCGGGGCCGACCTGCAGTCGACCATCGGCAAAGCGAACGACGGATCCCCCACCGGCCGCGACCGTATGAATATTCATCATAGGGACGCGTAAACGTACACCGTTCACAACGGTTTCGGTTTCCCGCTCAAGTGTCCCAGCGTAGTGGCTGACATCGGTGGACGTCCCGCCCATATCAAACCCGACGATGCGATCAAAACCATCCGCCTCAGCGGTTCGCACCATGCCGACAACACCGCCCGCAGGCCCGGACAGAATGGCATCGCGCCCCTGAAATAATTCCGCTTTAGTAAGCCCCCCGTTAGACTGCATAAACTCCAGATCCACGGTCTGAGAAGCTGACAAAGCGTCGGCAACCTGATTGACATAGCGACGCAGAATAGGCGAAAGATAAGCATCCGCGACCGTTGTCTGACCACGCGGGACAATTTTCACCAAAGGGCTGACTTCATGACTGAGTGAGATCTGTGAGAAACCAATGTGCTGGGCTATTTCCCGTATGCGTTTCTCATGCGCTGGGTGGCGATACGCATGCATAAGAACAACGGCAACGCACCGGAAGCCTTGATCATAGGCTTCCTGAAGCTGAACCAGAGTGGCCTCTTCATCCAGCGCATATTCCACTGTTCCATCCGCGCGAACCCGTTCAGGTACTTCATACACACGGTCATAGAGAGGATCAGGCAAATCAATATGGGTCGCGAAAATATCCGGGCGGGTCTGATAGCCAATATCCAGCTGATCCCGAAGCCCCTTACTGATCAAAAGAACCGTCGGCTCTCCTTTGCGCTCAAGCAGAGCGTTGGTCGCGACAGTCGTGCCCATACGCACTGACGAAATATCGGTCGGTAAATCCGGATGGCGAGCCTGAAGACGCTGAATCCCTTCAACGGCAGCGTCTGCATAATGATCAGGATTCTCTGACAGGAGTTTATACGTCAGCACCTGCTGATCTGGCGTCAACGCGACAATATCGGTGAAGGTACCGCCCCGGTCGACCCAGAACTGCCAATGTGTCTGCTGTGAAGCTGATGCCATGATCCGCGCTGCCCCTGAAATTCTTAAACAGCGCGGATGATACCATCAGGGCATATTCGCAACCCAGCGTGCGACGGCCCTGAGATCTTCATCGCTCAGATTTCCGACGACGGCAGTCATCGGAGAGTTCTTTCTCGACTCGTCACCCTGCTTGAATTTCAGCAGTGTTTTCTCAAGAAATTCATAGGGCTGACCCGCAATGCGGGGATACGTATGACTGCCGTGTCCCTTATCACCATGACAGGCAAAACAAAGCGATTGATATACCTGCTGGCCCTTCATGTCGGGCTCGGGCCGGTTATCACGAGGAATCACTGGCTTATCTGAAAAGTACACGGCCACCGCGACACGCTCGTCGGCGCTCAGAATTTCTGCCAGTTTACTCATCACGTAGTTTTTACGTGTGCCTGAGGCGAATTTCTCAAACTGAGTAAAAAGATAAGCAGGGTTCTGGCTGGCGAGATTCGGCACGTAATCACGTACAGAGTTACCGTTTTTGCCATGGCAACGAAAGCAGAACTGCGCGCGCTCCTGCCCTTCTGCATTGGCCTTCTGGCGGGCCTCTGGGTCGGCAACGATGTTATCAAACCGCTGCAGCAACTCAGTCGTATGTTCCGGATCTTTTACTGCCAGCGTTTCCGCAGTCGCCGTGGCTGAAAAAGGCGTCAGCAACAACAAAGACAAAACACAAAGGCTGAAATTGATAAAACGAATATTCATAGAGAATGACAACTCTTTCCGGCATAACGATCGTAAGCGCCGACCATACTCAAGGCCGCCAGCTTATGGCCAGCGGCAAATAATACCTGAGTGTCTATTTCTCGCTGAAAACTGATTCAGATCAGTATTTACGAAAGCTGTTTCACATCGGAGAAATTAAACGTGCTGTGTGTGCTACGCACTCTGAGTTATCGAAACAAAAGGTCATAGGCAGTTCGCTTTTCAGCGGCGTTTTCAAGCCGAATAACATCAGATGAAGACCACCTGGCTCCAGAGTTACGCTCTCGCCTGCCGGTACTTCGAGCGATTCGATCTGACGCATTTTCATAACACCGTTTTCATGCAGGTGAGTGTGGATCTCTATCGAGCTGGCCCACGGAGCAGAGACCGACACCAGCCGCTGTGCTTGATCACTGGTGTTAGTCAGTGTCATAAAGGCTGCACTCATGCTCCGACCCGGAACGGGTTCACGAACATAAGGATCGTGGACAAGTACAGACTCCGCCGTAGCGGAAAATGAAGCAACGGTGAGGAGAACAGATCCACACACACGTTTCAGACAGAATTTCATAGCAGACAGCCTTAATTGCAACCAATATCACCTTTCTGCCCGCACGGGGCAGAAGGTGCATCAGGATACGGCATTTGCTTCAGTTTTCAGAGCGGCAGATTGTCGCACAGATGACTGAAGGTCACACTGTTGGGCGCCAGCTCACGGCATCTTCCAGGCTGTCGAGAGGTCGGGTGAAGTAGTAACCACCCAGACCATCGACACCAGTCTGGCGAACTGCATTGACGTCTGGTGCCTCTTCCAGCCCTTCCGCGAGCACCAACAGATCCAGGTTATGGGCAATCTGTACCATACTCTGGATGTAGAACTTATGATCCTGAGCCAGGTGAACACCCCGGTTAAAGCTCCCATCAATACGAACATACGCCAGAGGTAAGCGCTGCAGGTACGCGAACGCCATAGTACCGGTACCGACCTGATCAATACCCACATCAACACCAAACGGCTGAAGCTTAAGTGCAAGTCGGGCTATCGCGTGTTCTGCGGAATACAGAGCAAACTCAGGTACCTCAAGCGCGATACGGCGGGCCTGCTGAGGATAACGTGCAAGAAGCTCCGCCAAAGACTGATGAAAACTCTCATCCAGCACCGAGGCAGGCGACAGGTTGATGCAGAAGCGAACCGGCTCGGCGTCTTTATCGAGGTCATCCATTGAGTGAAACACTTTCTCGATCACTACCAGGTCGAAACGCGCGGCCAGTCGATGCTGTTCAACCATCGGCCAGAAGCGGGCCGCAGATAACGTCTGCCCTTGCCAGCTGACACGACTGAAAACCTCTACCTGGAGCAGTTTCTGATCGTGGTTAGAAATAACAGGCAGGTATTGCAGCTGAATACTCTGCTCTTCGAGCACGGTATTCAACAAGGTACGCCACTCACCGGCGGTCCATTCATCAAACTCAGAATCACTACGCTGGTATAACTGATACTTAGCGGTCGGCTGACGCTGCGCCTGACGTAATGCAGCATCAGCGCGGCTGAAGGCATCCACAGGATCATCCTGATCCCCTTGCAGGAACACGGCGCCCATGTGGAAACAGAGCTCATTTCGTTGAGACAGGGCCGACACGCTCATCAGACTGAACGCCTGCTGCACAATATCGTCGGCCTGCGTACGATCGGCACAAGGCACAAACAGAGAGAAATCAGCACCAGCGCGACGGCCCAGCAGACTGTGCGGATAATCTGTTCGCCATTGCTCAAGCGACTTACCCAACAAAGCCAGAAGATCATCACCGGCCTGACGACCGGCATTCAGGTTGAATTCAGTAAAGTTCTGAATCTGCATAATGACAAGCACACCACTGTGTTCATCATCGCGTGAAAGAATGTGACCAAACTGCTGATCAAAGCCCCGACGGTTAAGCAGGCCAGTCGGCGCATCGAGGTATGACTCTTCGCGCAGGCGCTCGGTCATTTCTGCCTGTTCGGCAAAAATCGCCTGAAGCTTACGTACCATCTTATTCATGGCTTCCACGACGCGACGCAGTTCACGCGCGCGCGGTATGTTTTCCTGTACCTGAAGATCACGTTCAGATATTGCCAGCGCCTGTTTCTCTACGCGCACGAGTGACCGGAACAACAGCCGCAACAGCAGTTGCAGTGCCACCAGAGCAATCAGAAGCACCCAGGCAAACCAGATCATTTCTGCGCTGATCATGTTCCACAGGTCACGATACGCAAAGTCTGCATGACTGATCACAGTCACAGTCCCGAGGCGCTGCCAGCCACGGGTAACATCGGCTTCGGCCGGAATAAGCTCAAGCGGCACCAGTTTCTGGAACCATTCAGGCGCACCGCCGCTGCTGAAAGCCTCGCGCGCACGGCGATGAAGAGTTTCACCATCCGTCCGGGCAAAAGTGATGTCTTCGAAGAAGCCACGATCAAACAGTACGTCCATCAGGCGGGTCTGTTGCACCGAGTCTTCTGCATCAATCTGCGACATAGACAACGCCAGCGAGGTAGCCGCGTCGTACGCACGCCCGTTGAGTTGTTGCTCAAAATAATCACGCCCGTTGATCACGGTAACGACCAGGTTTCCTGCCAGCAACACGACGACCAGCAGACTGGCGAGTAGAGAGAATTGTTGTCTGAGTGTCATGAGCTTATAAGTCCATACCTAGGTTATTCATCCGGACACGCAGGTCCGTCCACAAATCGAGTTTGTTGGGGTCTCCCAACAGTATCCCCTGCCCCTTCATCTTGTCGAGCCACATTCCATTCGCATTGAAGCTGTAAACCGGATCGAGATCCGGGCGTTTACTGGCCGGGCGTATCTGATTAATCAGATTATCAAGCACCAGAGGGATCGCATCCGGGGTGGGGAAATACGTCAGCACCATGTGAGCCTGATTCAGTCGCACGGCCTTAACATAGGTAATACGCAGTTTTGAGACGTCGATTCCGATCTTGGACAGGGTGTAATATTTGGCAATGACGTAATCCTCGCAATCACCGCCATTAGTACCCAATGCCTCGTAGGGCGTCGCCCAGTAGTCGATCTTGCCCCAGTGCTTATCATCGTTATAAAAAGGTACACGCTTGTTGAAGAAGTAGTTCACCTCTTCAAGTTTTCTGTCTTCTGGGTAATTCGCTACCCGCTCCATCATACGGCGCCAGTCTTCTATTCGGCGACCAGCACTGTAGTCATATTCTTTTTCAGCACGCGCAACCAAGTCCTCAGGAACCCACTGGTTCACGTCTGCCACCAGCGTTGCTGATATCAGCAGCGAACTCCAGAAAAGCTTTCCGGACAAGGCGATTGTCAGACGTTTCAGCTTCATTAACAGTAATGCCAGACTCAGGTGAACAGTGGATGCCCAACAGACCAGAAGCAGGGGCTGTATAAACTATAGACGTTCCCAGCATTTTCGCCGGCAATCGGCCGCTCAATGCCCACCCGCTGGACGCTGCGGCGCTTTTTCGGCAAACTCGCAGCAGAAACACACGCATCTGGATACAACCATGTCACGCATACTCCTTCTGCAAGGGCCAAACCTGAACCTGCTCGGCACCCGCGAGCCACATATTTATGGCTCGACCACGCTTGCAGACATAGAGCAAACACTGGGGCCAATAGCAAAAGCCGCAGGACATGAGCTGGAACAGTTGCAGAGCAATGCCGAGCACATTCTCATCGACCGGATTCATGCTGCACGCGACGACGACACCTGCTTTATTCTCATCAATCCCGGTGCCTTCACTCATACCAGCGTGGCGATTCGCGATGCACTCGCTGGCGTTGCGATCCCCTTTATCGAAGTTCACATCTCTAATGTGCACGCGCGTGAGCCATTCCGTCAGCACTCCTATCTGTCGGACATCGCTCAGGGCGTCATCTGCGGACTGGGCGTACAGGGTTACGAGCTGGCGCTTCAGGCTGCAATCACACAGGTAAACGCTTAACTATGTCCTGGATCCAGATCCGAATTCATACCCACAGCGAGCTCGTCAGCAAAGTTGAAGACACTCTGATGGAATGCGGCTCGCTGTCGGTTACCCTAAAAGACGACGCCGATCAGCCAATTCTTGAACCTGAACTGGGCACTACACCCGTCTGGGATGAAACCTGCGTCATCGGCCTGTTCGAAGCGACACGAGACCCGGCTGAACTCAGTGCAGAACTGAACACCGTGTTCTCTCTGAAAGCCAAAACTGAGCTGCCGCGCCACAAGATCGAGATCCTCGAAGACAAAGACTGGGTTCGCGAATGGATGGATAATTACCATCCGATGCAGTTCGGTAAGCGGCTCTGGGTGTGTCCAAGCTGGAAAGAACCTCCTCAGAAAGATGCGGTCAACCTTATGCTCGACCCAGGCTTGGCTTTTGGTACCGGCACCCACCCAACCACATCACTGTGTCTGAAGTTTCTGGATCGTGAAGTGGAAGGCGGAGAGCTGGTTGTCGACTTTGGCTGCGGCAGCGGGATTCTGGGCATCGCAGCTCTGCTACTGGGCGCACGCCATATGGCAGGTACAGATATTGATCCACAAGCGCTGTTAGCGACAGAAGACAACGCTAACCGCAATGGGATCAGTCGTGACCAATATGAAATATATCTGCCAGAGAATACGCCTGAACTGCAGGCCGATATTATGGTCGCAAACATATTGGCTGGTCCGCTTGAGCAATTAGCGCCAACCATTGCCGGGCTGACACGTAGTGGTGGTAAACTCGCCCTCTCAGGTCTGCTGGCAGAGCAAGCCGAAACCATCAGTCAGTGCTACGGCCAGTGGTTTGATATGAACGCACCGGAGCAAGAAGGCGACTGGGTCGTACTTACAGGGAAAAAACGCTGAAAATGATGTTGTTTACGCAGGTAACCCGTTGTCCTCATTGTCAGACCAGCTTCCGGGTTGGCGATGAGCAGCTGGAAGCAGCTAACGGCTTTGTCCGTTGTGGTTCCTGCCTGCAGGTGTTTAACGCCACCGACTACTTTGTTGGTGAGCGCGAAGGAGCACAAAACGCTGCTGAAAGCGAAGACGCTGCGACCGAAACGGTATCTGACATAGTCAGCGAAGACGCCAAAGAGACAACAACTGAAGAAAAGCCTGCCCCGCAATCGTTCGCGTTTACCTTTGCCGACGACGAGCCAGAGCCAGAGCCAGAGCCAGAGCCAGAGCCAGAGCAGCCTACGGCTAAGATTTTCGAATTCGAACCCCTGTCTCCATCCCGGGCGGCACAACAGAAGTCTGCGGTTGCAAACCATCTGATTGATCTTTCAGAAGAAGATCACGAAGACACCACCGACGACGAGCTCGATCTTGAAGGCTCTATGCTGATTTCGGACGACGGCATTATTCACGCGCCCTCCAAAGACAACGACCGCAGAAATAATGACGAAGACGAGCGCCAGCCTGACGAATTTCCCACTGAAGACACCAAACCGTTTGTAACTGACGACATCACAGCGTTTGATGTCAGCAGCGTATTAGATGACTCCGATGCAACCTCTGACGATATACCGGACGTCATCGAAGACATTATCGCAGCAGATCAGCCTGATCTGCCGACCGACACCCCGGAAGAATCGCCGCTACCATCGACGGATACACCAGAGATTGATCTGCCCGATAACGATTCTCCAGGAATAGAGTTCCCTCAGGGAGAACCCGCAGAGCCGGAGCTACCGGACGAAGCACCCGAGCAGATACCGGATGAAGTTCCGCTGCCTGACGTTGAAGTACCAGAGGAACTGCCACCAGCACCGCCTGCGAATATTCCAGCGACCGAACCTGCTGAAGTACCTGGTGTGCCAGAACAAGAAGTGCCTTTCATCCCTGAACAGGATAATGACCCTGCACCGATCGACTTTATTTCTGGTGCACCCGAGAACTCAGACGACGACTTTGCCAGTCTGCTCGATGATGCCGTTGCAGAAGCCAGCGACGACAACACCTCACTGGATGAGCTGTTGGAGAACGCCAGTGACGATGACCTGCTTGTCAGCGATCTTACCAGCGACGAAACTCCGGCAACCCAAGAGGCTGATCCCGCCCCGGAAGACGATGACGACGATTTCCTTATCCATGATGATATGGAGCCGGGTGACACCCTTGCTGACCTGATCGGTGAAGACGAGAAATCTCCGACAGAGACCGACGACAGCCTGCTCAACAACCTCGAAGATCTGGTATCAGACGATTACTCGGATATTCTCGCTTCTACACCCGAAGAGCACGATGATAGCCAGTATGAAGACAAATGGGCGCTGGAACTGATCAATCAGGAGCCAGCGACAACTGAAGCTAAAGACGACCTCACAGCACCAGACCTGGATACCATTGAGGCCTTCGAGCAGGGCGAAGAGTTTTCTTTTACTGATATCCACGACAGTAACAGTGGCAAGCAATCTGCAAAAGAGACAAGTTCTGCAGATACGATGGGCGCTGCACTCGCGGATGACAGCTACACAGACGATTACTTCGATAGCTATGTAGACGATTCTGACGAGGATCTGCCCGCAGGGCCTGAGCCGTTCGTCGAAGAAATCGCCTATCCGGAAGCGGGCTTCCCCGAAAGCCCGTCGACACAGCATGAAAGCGATACCGCGTTCGCCAACTTCTCAGAAGCGCAGCACGAAACCGAAACCCTTGATGGAAACCTGAACTTCAGCCAGGGAATCAGTCTCGATATACCAACAGCCGAACTGGACCCACTGGATCTTGAACAGCAGCAGAAACCGAGCAGCCACATCGGGCTCTGGTCTTTCGGGGCTGTCGTTATGATTTTGATTGCGGTTGCTCAGGTCGGCTGGTTTCGCATGGACACCCTGGCCAAGAACGAACAGCTACGTCCGCTCTACTCCGCTGTCTGTGATCTTGCCGGATGCACGCTGCCAGGGATTCAGGACACCAGCCTGATTCGCGCAGCCAACACAGTATTCAATCCGCACCGCAGCATTGCCGATGCGCTAGTCATCGATACTCTGCTGACCAACAGCGCGGGATATGCACAGCCTTACCCTGACCTTGAGCTCGAGTTCCGCGACCTCAATGATCGCATTGTTGCCCAGCGCACCTTCTCTCCCGAAGAGTACCTCGCGGGTGACGTCATGCCTGGTGACCTGATGCCTTCCCGCGTGCCGGTTCACATCGCGATCGAAGTCATTAACCCAGGCCCCGAGGCCGTCAGCCGCCAGATTTACATACGCCCCAACCAGTAAAAGTCAATGCTGAAATTGCGCAAAATATGCGCAACTTTCCCTTTATTCACAAAGGGGTTGGGAGTATTATAGCGCCTCTTTTTCAGCACACTTTTTAACCAGAAGGCCACCGTCTTCTATGCCCTCAATTGGCCCTTACACGCTACCGAACCCCGTGGTTCTTGCTCCTATGGCGGGAGTCACCGACCGCCCGTTCCGCCAGCTCTGCAGAGAACTGGGAGCAGGACTGGTCGTGGGTGAAATGGTTTCTGGCAAGCCTGAGTTGCGCAATACGCGTAAATCAAAACTGCGCCTGGACCACACCGGTGAGCCAGAACCGATTGCAGTTCAGATCGTCGGTGGTGATCCGGAAATTATGGCCAATAGTGCCCGCTTCAATGTTGAGAACGGCGCTCAGATCATCGACATCAATATGGGCTGTCCGGCGAAGAAAGTGTGTAACAAAGCTGCGGGCTCCGCATTACTACGCGATGAAGCTCTGGTGAAAGATATATTGCAGGCCACGGTAGAAGCCGTCGACGTACCAGTGAGCCTGAAAATCCGCACTGGCTGGAGCCCTGACTCCCGCAATGCGGTACGCATCGCCGAGATTGCCGAAGCCGCAGGCATAGTATCGCTTGCGGTCCACGGACGTACGCGCGCGTGTGGCTACGCCAACACCGTTGAATACGACACCATTCGTGATGTGAAAGCGAGTACATCGTTACCGGTATTCGCGAACGGCGATATCAACAGCGCCCGCAAGGCCGCCGAAGTCATGCAATACACCGGCGCCGACGGCGTATTGATCGGCCGCGCCGCTCAGGGGCAACCCTGGATTTTCAGAGAAGTCGTTCATTTCCTGAACACCGGCAATGAACTCGCAGCGCCAGACCTGCACGAGGTAGAAACCATCCTCCAGCGTCATCTGGTTTCTCTCTACGATTTTTACGGTGAGTACTTAGGGGTACGCATCGCACGGAAACATGTCAGCTGGTACCTGAAAAGCCAGCCGGGTAACAGTTTCCGGAAAAAGTTTAATCAATTAGACAGTCCCACCGCACAGATGGAATCCATTGCGGAGTATTTCCGGGACCCATCGTTAAGGAAGGAAGCAGCAGCATGAGCTCAGAAGCAATTATCAGACAGGTTGAACCAGTGACAGAACCAGCGAACTCCGAGAACCATTTCACCACCATCGCAGACTCCACACACACGCTGCGTGAGAGCGTAGAGATCGCGCTCAAGAATTATTTTGATGCTATGGACGGCCAGCCAGTATCTGAACTCTACGAAATGGTTCTGGCAGAAGTTGAAGCGCCGCTTCTGGAAACTGTTATGCGTTACACCCGCGACAACCAGACCAAAGCGTCCATCGTGCTGGGCCTCAACCGCGGCACACTGCGTAAGAAACTCAAGCAATACGGCATGCTCTGAGCAGCACCCAATAAAAGGTTTTCAGACGGCTGAGATACTCAGCCGTTTTCACTTCCCGACTAGTTAAGATGACAATGACTGAAATCACACAAATCCGACGCGCCCTTATCAGCGTTTCTGACAAAACCGGAATCGTAGAATTCGCTTACGCACTGACTCAGGCAGGTGTAGAAATCCTGTCAACGGGCGGTACTTACAAACTGCTGGTTGATAACAATATCCCGGCCGTTGAAGTGTCAGACTACACAGAATTTCCTGAAATGATGGACGGCCGTGTAAAAACACTGCATCCAAAAATTCACGGTGGCATTCTTGGTCGTCGCGGTCAGGATGATGAAGTCATGCACGAGCACCACATCAACCCGATTGATCTGGTGGTTGTGAACCTCTACCCGTTTGCAGCGACTGTTGCCCGCCCTGATTGCGACCTGCCCCTGGCGATTGAAAACATCGATATCGGTGGTCCGACCATGGTGCGTTCAGCAGCGAAGAACAACGCCCACGTTGGTATCGTCGTAAACGCCTCTGATTACGATCAGGTACTGCAGGAAATCAATGCTCACCAGGGCCTGACGGCCAAACTGCGTTTCGACCTGGCACTGAAAGCCTTCGAACACACAGCAGCTTATGACGGCATGATTGCAAACTACCTGGGCACCATCGACCAGACAGCTGAAGTACTGAGCGTTGATGAGCGTGACGCCTTCCCGCGTACATTCAACAGCCAGTTCATTAAAACGCAGGACATGCGTTACGGTGAGAACCCACACCAGAAAGCGGCCTTCTATGTAGAAGCCAACCCAGCGGAAGCATCCATCGCTACTGCCAAGCAGATTCAGGGCAAAGAGCTGTCTTACAACAACGTTGCTGACACTGATGCGGCCCTGGAATGCGTTAAGTCATTCACTAAACCCGCCTGTGTCATCGTTAAACACGCGAACCCATGTGGTGTAGCTGTTGTACCTGATGATGAAGGCGGTATCCGCAAAGCCTACGATCTGGCTTACGCAACCGACAGCGAATCAGCTTTCGGTGGCATCATTGCCTTCAACCGTGAACTCGATGGCGAAACGGCACAAGCCATCGTTGATCGTCAGTTTGTTGAAGTCATCATCGCACCAAAAGTCTCTGCCGAAGCTATCGCCGTGGTAGAAGCGAAGAAGAACGTTCGTCTGCTTGAGTGCGGCGAATGGTCTGCGGAACGCGTTGAAGGTTTCGACTACAAGCGCGTAAATGGCGGCCTGCTGGTTCAGGACCGTGATAACGGCATGATCACCAAAGACGACCTGAAAGTCGTGACTAAGCGTGCACCAAGTGAAGCCGAACTGAACGACCTGATTTTCGCCTGGAAAGTCGCTAAGTTCGTTAAATCGAACGCCATCATCTACGCCAAAGACCGTCAGACTGTTGGTGTAGGCGCTGGCCAGATGAGTCGCGTAAACTCTGCACGTATCGCTGCAATTAAAGCAGAGCACGCAGGTCTGCAGGTTGAAGGTGCGGTCATGGCATCGGACGCCTTCTTCCCGTTCCGCGACGGTATCGATAATGCGGCCAAAGCCGGCATTAAAGCGATTATTCAGCCGGGCGGTTCGATCCGTGACGAGGAAGTGATTGCGGCTGCCGACGAGGCAGGCATCGCAATGGTGTTCACAGGAATGCGCCACTTCCGTCACTAATTCGGAGCTACTGCGCTTGGCCTGGCGGTGTTAAAAAGGTTTTCGGGATGCTCATGTAGGTGAACTACACTCCGCTCCCTCAAACCTTTTTGCCTTGCCAGACCTGCGCTCGTGACGCTCCTACAGCGTGGATAACGCTTCTACACCGTAGATAACGCAAAAGTTAGAGCGGTGCGAAATAAAAATTTTGCGACAACGAATTTAATTCGCTGTCGCGTTGAAAAGAATTGGGCGTTGCAGCCCCGGGAGATGAAAGGTTTCTGAGCAAGGCAAAACCTGAGGAAAAAGCGGAGTGTACTTTAGTACATGAGCATTTTGACGAAGGTTTTAACACCGCTCAGGAGCGTTTCAGACCCGCAATAAGAGAAGTCAGCTATGAAAATTTTGGTTATAGGGGCCGGTGGTCGCGAGCACGCTCTGGCCTGGAAGGCATTACAATCCCCACTGGTTGAGAAAGTATTCGTTGCTCCGGGCAACGCTGGTTCAGCCATCGAAGAAAACATCGAGAACATCGCCATCGACGTATTGGACTTCGATGCGCTCGAAAGCTTCGCTAAAGAAAACGAAGTAGGCCTGACCATTGTTGGCCCAGAAGCGCCATTAGTCGATGGCGTGGTTGATCAGTTTGAAGCCGCTGGCCTGAAAATCTTTGGCCCTAAAAAAGGTGCTGCGCAGCTGGAAGGTTCCAAAGCCTTCACCAAAGATTTCCTGGCACGCCACCAGATTCCTACGGCGGAATACCAGAACTTCACCGACGTTGAGCCAGCACTGGCTTACCTGCGAGAAAAAGGCGCGCCTATCGTGGTTAAAGCCGACGGGCTTGCTGCGGGTAAAGGCGTGATCGTTGCCGAAACTCTTGAGCAGGCTGAAGAGGCTGTGAAAGACATGCTGTCTGGCAACGCCTTTGGTGATGCAGGCTGCCGTGTTGTAATCGAAGAGTTCCTCGCTGGCGAAGAAGCGTCTTTCATTGTGATGGTCGATGGCAAAAACGTGCTGCCAATGGCCACCAGCCAGGACCACAAACGCGTTGGCGATAAAGACACAGGCCCTAACACCGGTGGTATGGGTGCCTATTCTCCAGCGCCTGTCGTCACACCAGAAATTGATGCCCGCATTATGAAAGAAGTCATCATGCCGACCGTTGAAGGCATGGCCGCTGAAGGCAACGACTACACAGGTTTCCTGTACGCTGGTCTGATGATCGACGAGTCTGGTGCGCCTAAAGTAATCGAATACAACTGTCGCTTCGGTGACCCTGAAACTCAGCCAATCATGCTGCGTATGCAGTCCGATATGGTGGCCCACTGTCTGGCCGCTCTGGAAGGCAAGCTGGATTCAGAAACTGCCAAGTGGGACCCACGTCCTGCACTGGGTGTGGTTCTGGCAGCCGCAGGCTACCCAGCGGATTACCCGAAAGGTGATGTCATCTCTCTGCCAGAGAACGACGGTACCGACCGTAAGGTTTTCCATGCTGGCACTAAGTTGAACGACAACAACGAAGTAGTGACTGCCGGTGGTCGTGTACTCTGCGCGACCGCTTTGGGCAACAGCGTCAGCGAAGCTCAGGCACAGGCGTACGAGCTGGTGAAACTGGTCTCATGGGAAGGCATGTTCTGCCGCTCTGATATCGGTTACCGTGCAGTAGCGCGTGAACAAGAGAACGGCTAACGCCGACTACCCAAGCCGGGCCAGTAACTTGCTGGCCCTGTCTTATCGCTAATGCCTGTCTTATCGCTAATGCCTGTCTGGCTGGTTAAACGCCACGCTCTATAGTGAGGGATCACTGCAGTAATGACCGCTCAACAATTCTTCCATCGTATTTTCCGGGTTCTGGTTCTGCCGGTCATGTTGTTACTGGTCGCTCTGCGTGCTTATGCGCTTGGCCCAATTATTCTGCCCGAGGGTTCTTTCAGTCAGTCCATTACACCCTATACGTCTTTCTATGAGGACAAATCGGCTTCTCTGACTCTGCCTCAGATACTGGCCAGTGACCGACAACTCAGCTTCACCCCAACGCACACGATATCCCTGAAACGCGGAGTTAACTCCGGAGTCGTCTGGATAAGAATGTCAGTCTTAAATCCATTCGCTCAGGAAATGGACACCATACTGACCCTGTCGAACTCACGAATCGACTCGGTGCGTATCTTCAATATCTCTGACACTGAACGTCCGCTGGAGCTGAATGCACCTCAACCCCAGGGGTCGTTAAGTCAGGCACACGTTTTCAGCCTGAATGTAGAGAGTAAGGCCACAAACAGTTATCTGATCCGCCTCGAAACTGATGCCATAATGGCAACCCGCATCGCCCTCAAAAGCCTGGATCAGTTCAACCTTGTAGAGCGTATCAGTAACCTGTTGACCGGGGCGCTCCTTGGGTTGGTATCTCTGGTTTTACTGTATTTTCTGTTCGCCTTTGCCCGCGGTGATAAAGGTATTCGCGCCGCTGGAGTTCTCGGCTCAACGTCAGTCATGTTCTTTGTGCCCGCCAGTGTAGGCATCAGTTTCGACCTCCCGATCAATGTCTACCTGCCAAACGGTTGTATCGAAACCTACTCAGTAGGTGGAATACTCATCGCCCAATTGCTGGCCCTCTTAAAGCTCAAGTGGCGGCAGGTCTGGATACGCGCACTTATCAAACTGAACATCGCAGCCCAGGTCGGCATTCTGCTCAGCGATGTTGTTACGCCCAGCTATCTGACCGAAACCATGCTGTACACCACCACGACCTTTGCTCAGCTGCTCACCATTTTTGTGACCACGGTATATCGCAGTAAGTATCCGGAGTGTCATGTATATCTGCGCAGTGCGGCCATCGTGATCACTCTGGGGATGGTGATCACACTCATGCACAAAATGAACTTAATCAATATGCCAGTGACCGAGCAGGTGTTGGTGTTTCTGTTACCTCTGGCAGCGGCTGCGGGCCTGTTCTTTTCACAACTGGCCATCAGCGCCAAACACAGCCATCGCGAAATCAGCGGTCAGCCGGGGATTCCGCCTGAGACCATGGGGCAGATCAGCCATGAGCTCAGAACCCCGATCAACGGCGTGATTGGCATGAGCGAGCTGCTCACTGACACGCCGCTATCGATCACACAACGCGACCACCTTGAGACCATCAAGATGGCGGGTACCGATTTGCTGGTACTGGTAAATGAACTTTCAGACCTCGGCAAACTGAAAGCCCGTGAAGTGTTTCTTGATATCAAACCCGTTCGGGTCATCAATCTTCTTAACCGCACACTCGGACACTTCCAGCAGGAAGCCGCGCGTAAACAGGTTGAGTTGATTCTCGACCTGTCTGACAATTTTCCTGAGCGCCTGCTGTGTGACCGCAACCGCCTGCTTTCCGTCTATTACAATCTGCTGTCACGCACTCTGGCATACACCGAGCACGGTGCCCTGACCGTGTATGCCTCTTACTACTGTGGTGAACAAGCACAAGGCCTGCGCCTGCAGCTGCAGATCAGTGGTACGGTCATCAAACAGCAGGAACTCGAGTCTCTGTTCCGCATGCTGCAACCGGGCAACACGAAAGTCGATGGCAACGACCCACACACCTGGAATCTAACGGTTGTCAGGGGTCTTATACGCCACATGCGCGGCACGTTGGATATCGAAAGCCTGAGCAGCCAGGGCGGCTCAGTTACCCTCTTCCTGCCGATGCAGACCGACACCAGTGAAGACCTCTCACAGAAAGAGCAGGACTCCTCTCTGAAGGGCCTGAATGTACTCATCGTTGATGACAACGCTACGCTGCGTTCAGTCATCGAAAAACAGCTGAAACGCTGGGGAGTGAACTCCGACAGCACCTACAGCGGCAAAGAAGCCCTGGCCATGCTGAGGACAGAACACCGCAACGGAACACCTTACGATATCGTTATCATTGATCACGATATGCCGGTGATGTCGGGCCTTCAGCTGGCAGAGCGTATTCACTCAGATGAAGAAATTCGCCGTAAGCCCGCCAACCTGATGCTGACCGGACTCAGCACCAACAGTGTCGAACGCAGTGCCTCCGCCGCCGGTATCGACTATGTGATCGCCAAGCCAGCCAGCGGTAATCGCCTGCGCGAAGCCCTCGCGATCCTTCAGAAACGGCGCACACCGGCCTACTGACCTGCATCATGCAGCTCTACGTTCAATAGGGTAAAATGGTTACCAGATTTCAAGAAGGTGACCTTCATGACCGCCAGAAGACAATTTTCTCTGTTCGATAAACTCATCACCAATGCCGATCAGGCGCTCCGCACACTGGTACCCGGTGCAGCAACTGCCGAGCGTGCTTCGCCAGCGCAGAGCCGTGAATACAGTGAACTGTCAGAGCAGGAACGACAGCATGCTGCCGGATTGATGCGCATTAACCATACCGGTGAAGTCTGTGCACAGGCGCTGTATCAGGGGCAGGCCCTGACAGCGAAACTGCCTGAAGTACGCGAAGCAATGGAAGAAGCGGCCGAAGAAGAAATCGACCACCTGGTCTGGTGTGAAGAACGTATCAAAGATCTTGGCAGCCACACCAGCCGCCTCAACCCTGCGTTCTACGCATTGTCATTCGGCATAGGTGCCATCGCCGGTAAGATCAGCGATAAGGTAAGTCTGGGCTTCGTCGCCGCCACAGAAGAGCAGGTCTGTAGCCATCTGAGCAAACACATGACGTCCCTGCCGACACAAGACGAAAAGAGTAAAGCGGTACTGCTACAGATGCTTGAAGACGAAGCGAAGCATGCGACAACGGCGATTGAAGCCGGCGGAAAGCGCTTTCCTTTGCCCGTAAAAATGGGAATGACTGCGCTCTCAAAAGTGATGACAAAAGCCACTTACCGCATCTGAGTCCCGCCCTCCTGCCCCACTTTGGTTCAGAAGTGGGGCATCTATGGCTTCCCCTTTTATAGAACAATTCGCTGTAAAGAGGCATCTCTTCTGTAAACACTTGTCATATGGCCTACTCTGAAAAGTGGGCCTAATCTGAAAAGAGACAAGCGGGAGACAGATATGCCATCGTTCAACCTCATCAATAAGATCCGCCGTTTTTATAAACTACCTGAGAATCACCCAGACATTGAGTGGACCAGAACTGAAACCTATCGCAGACGCCTGGAGCAGGTAAAAACAGGCTGGATTATCAGTGGTGTACTTATGTTGGCCGCAGAGAATGTTGCCGCAATCCTTGGCATATTCTTTTTCAGTAGTTTTATGAGCTTCGCATTTCTTGAGCGGGACGAAGAATAAGCGTCTCGGTTAATACCCGCCCCGCTTAGAGTAAAACACACCATAAGCTGCTTAATTCAACACGTCGCAACGCTTTGAATTACCAGTATTTTCACCTGCAATTTTTCCGCGCTCACTCTCCTCTGAAAACCGACACTTCAAAATTTTCCTGAACTCTTCACCGGATCACCAGTCGTAAAATTGACAGTAAAGAGACTGTAACGCCGGGAGAGGCCCTTTTTAACGCCCTCACGCGAAATCAATCTGAAGCCCGAAACAATCCCAAAAGGAGAGTTATTATGGCTAATGCAAACTCAAAATCAGCAAACAATTCAGTCGATAAGCAGGAAGAACTGGCAGCAAGTCGCGAAGCAGTTTCTGAAGCTTATAACAAGCTGATCGACGCCAAAAATCACTTCAAAGTAGCCGCAGAATCAGCAGGTGTAGATGTCAAAAATGACGCCACTGAGCAGCTATTAAAAGGTCGTGATAAAGCCTCTGAACTTGCAGACCAGGCAACCGGCTACATGAAAGAAAAGCCACTGGTGACTGCGGGTATTGCATTTGCTGCAGGCTTCCTTGCTTCGAAAGTGCTCTCAAGTAAATGAGCCCGAAAAGCAATAAAAAGCCAGAGCAGAGCGAACAGGAAGCTCTTGCTCAAGCGCTGACAGAACAACTGTCAGCGCTGTCTGGCCAGACCACAACGGCTGCAAAAGAACTGTCTGAAATATTCAGACTGGAGATGCAGTTAACGGTCGATGATACCCGGAGATTATTCATCACCTGGCTGGCAATTATTCCAGCGATTATTCTGGCGTGGGTTTCCTTGGGTGGCTTAATTGCCTGGAGTATTTATACAGTTTCAGGCTCGGTGGGCTGGGCCCTTGCAGGTTTCACAGTGCTTCAGTTTGCCCTGTGCGCCACTCTTATATCACTGAGAAAACGATTCCGCAGTGGCATTGGTTTCAGACGGACCAAATCACATGCGCGTCGAATCATACAGGAGGTATCCGGTGAAGCGTCAGACTCTGATCAACCGACTCGATCAACTTGATGAACAGCTGACGCTTCGCACAAAAGCGATCGGCGTAATCGCAAAAGACTCTCACGAGACTCTTAAAAAAGTCCCCCCAGTCTGGTTAATAGGCACTGGAGTGGCAGCAGGCGCACTGGTCGGCTTTCTTGGACCTACCCAGTTATCTGCATTAAGCATTCAGGGCAGCCGGTTAATTCCGTTTACGCGTGATGCCTTCGCCTTAGGCCAGCAGTTCGGAGCCGGCGAATGAGTCAGCTTCGGCAGATTGCCCTAAAAAATCAGAACGATGAGTCAGAAGATCAGCCCAAAAAGCTGACCTCCATGCAAATGGTAATGTACTGGCTTATCGCATTTGTCGTTTTCTACACGCTGTACATTGCGCAGACACTCTTCCTGCCCGTTGTAGTGGCCGCACTGTTCGCACTGCTACTCAGCCCATTGGTACGAATACTCAAACGCTTCTATATTCCGAGATCATTCTCTGCCTTGCTGTTACTGGCCTCACTCGGTGTACCCTTTACACTGCTCGGAATGCAATTGGTCGAGCCCGCAGAGCGCTGGGCAGAACGTATTCCAGAGCTGTCGACACAGCTGACCACAGAGCTGAATGAAATCAGCGAAAAACTCGCGCTCAGCGAACAGGCGCCTCCACCAAAAGCTGAACCAGAAGAAGACAGCGGCGGATGGTTCGGCTGGTTCAGCAAAGATGAGCCCGAACCGCCGAAACCCGAACCTGAGCCAGACCAGAACGCTGTCTCAGACCGTTTCAAACAAGGCGGTGTTGAGTTAATGATTCAGATACTGGGCGCAACACCGGTCATGCTCACCCAGTTCTTCACCTTTGTGATTCTGGTCGTTTTCATGCTGGTATTCGGGCCGCTACTCTACAGTAACTTTATCAGTGGCTTTACCCAGCAAAGCGACAAGCAGGCGGCAAACTCGCTGCTCGACGAAGTACAACGCGAGCTATCGCGCTACATATTAACAGTGAGTGTCATCAATACCGGCCTTGGTATCGTGACAGGAGCGGCGCTCTGGGCCGCTGGTGTGCAGGATGCCCTGCTGTGGGGTGTGATGGTCGCCCTGCTGAACTTCGCCCCTTACGTGGGCCCGATTGCAGGCATGATGGTGCTGTATCTGGCTGGAATTATTCAGTACGGTGCAAACTGGATGGCGTTCATACCGCCATTGATCTTTTTTGGTATTAACACCATCGAAGCTCAGTTCATTACCCCTACCGTGCTCGGCCACAATATGAGGCTCAACCCTCTGATACTGATACTCTGGCTTATTCTGTGGGGCTGGATGTGGGGAGCTGTAGGCGTCTTGATTGCCGTGCCTTTACTGGTCTGCCTGAAACTGGCGGCCGCACGCCTGAATATCTTCTCTAGATGGGTAAAGCTGATCGAAACTCCTGGCTAAACAAAGCACAGATATAAGAGCGGCACAGGGGTATAAACAGTGCCGCTCATCCCTTCTATCGGATATCAGCCAGATTCGGGTTATCAGGCCTTTTTAACGAACTTGGCTGTCACCATAATTTCGCCAGCACCGGCAAACTTGCAGTCCAGCTCGTGATCCTTGCCTTCAACAATGCGGCGGATGGTCGTCTTAGAACCGATCTTCAGTGGCTGCGATGAACCTTTCACCTTCAGATCTTTAATCAGAGTGATCTGATCGCCTACTTCCAGCACCTTGCCGTTCGAATCACGAACCACAAACGCATCGTCATCGCTGTTATCTGCTGGGTTCCACTCGTGACCGCATTCCGGGCATACCAGGTTTGCCTGATCTTCATAAACATACTCAGACTGACACTGAGGGCATGGAGGCAAAGACATAATGAACACTTCTTATCGGTTTTTAAGGAGGCCGGAGTATACCCGAATAGCCCTACAAACGGTATGGGGTCTCAGTCATCATCCTGCATAGGGATGCCGTAAGTACCCGCATCCAGCCCAGCCAGCCGCTCATTGATGGCCGCCTGCTCTGCCGCCGTAACCTCAACAACATCATCAGGCTGATAGAAGATATGCCTCCCTTGGGCGTCATCGAAGCGAATCTTGCCCAGAATCACACCGCGTTCGCTGATGCAGTCCAGCTCCTGCTGGATAGGGAAAAACAACATACTGAACAGAACCTGAATAACGTAAAGGGGCGGCGATTATAGCTATCGGGGCAACCTCTCTCAATTTGTACAACTTACGTATAAGTTCTGGATTTTATCACCACTTCTCGTACACAATGAGACGACTTAGCTATCTGTCTTAACTCACCGGAGTCATGCATGTTCTCATTCTTGAAAAGTGATCCGACCAAGAAACTCAGAAAACAGCACGCCGCGCTGCTTGAACAAGCCATGCATGCCCAGCGAGGTGGCGATATCCGCACTTACTCTAAGCTATCAACGGAGGCTGAGGATATTTATAAGAAGATTCAGGAGATAGAGGCTGCAGAGAAGCTGTAAGACAGCTACTCGCAGGGTATAGCGAAATCCACATGGTAGTGCTCGTCATGGCGCACCCAAGAGCGCTTTTTCGAAAACTGAATATTGTCTTTAAGATACTGCCCGTACTTAGTATCAAGCAAATTTGGTTGCAGGGCCGGATCAAAGATTACCCGCCATAAACCGTGCCCGTGCGCTTTCGCCTGTTGGTCCAACGCTACTATATGAGCAGCGAGCGCCTCGTAATCAATGTGCATTTCATCGAAATGATCACTGCCATCGAACTCGATATTGTAGCCAAACTTATTTAAAGGATTCGTTGGCAGGTGAACGGATTTACCATTCCCATCCACGACTGGAGTCATGAAGTCGACAGATAGTCCGTTTCTGTGAGTCTTATGAGGTTTAAACTGACCGCCCTCTTTAAAACCTGTTTCTGCGTACTTATAAACCTTATCAGGTTGCTCTTTTTCCAACTGTACGTAGGCAGACACTACAATATCCCTGACTTCAGAATGAACATAAGTGCGACCAGCCAATCGGGCAATGGAGCTGTAGCCCACATAGTTGCTTCCTTCAGAGGGTAGCTGCACACCTCCAGACAAGCTGCCATTGGCTGTTGTGCCATAGCAGGTGCTCGTTTCGGCGTGTAACATCACAGGGAACGATAAGATGGCGAGTAGTATGTATCTCATAAGCATATTGGGCTTCGTTGACTGTCTTTGGTTTCCGTTTTATCGGGGCAAGATCATTGGTCCAATGCTTGTGCTTGTTATGCGCATGCTGCACTTTAACGTTTTTAATAGGATTTTATTGGTACGAAATCATAAGATCCTTTTTGGACCAATAAATATTCTGATGCGGAGTTTAATCGATTAATTAAGTGGTGCCCATCTAGTGGCTGAATATCAATCAAATTTCCCGGCTTTAAAATATTTGGATCACTACTAGAATCCAGCACAACTTCTATTTCACCACTTAAACATACTATGCTTTCAATAACATTCGAATGATAGTGTGCGGGTGAAATCTCTGCTGCTTTTAAACAGATTCTTGAAACTCTTACTTCATCTGTCTTGATTAAATCAATTTTATTCACTGACTTTTCTCTGACTCATAACGCCGCGTTCAGTTGCGGCCGGAATGGAGTTTGCCTTGTGCTAATGTTTTCTAGCACAAAGCAAGCGGAGTGTAGGGCGTCAATTGCAACGCTTTGTTATGCACTTATTCCTTGCCTTTAATAGGGGTTAATTTAGGCTTTGCCCCTTCAATATCCGAAATCTCTTGGTTTACAAGAGCCAAAAGTCGATTTAAGTAAAGACGATCATCTTGAATTTCAGAAAATTCATCGTCGTCCGAGCATTCATCTTCATTTACCTCAGAAAGGATGCCCTCATAGGCTTGAATAGATGCCCGTATATATGTTAGGTCCTTGTATGAAAAAGCCATATCATACCTTCTGTTTCATGTATTTTTTAAGCTCTTCAAGTTTTTCAATGTACTCAGATAACAGCATATCTCTATCAGGCTCTATTGAGTAGTGAGTATTTCCTTCGCTATCAGAGAACATATCCTTAGCGATAACTAAACCTTCTTCTAGTTTGGCATTCTTAGTTATTACCCACCAGCAATCATTTTTTCCGAGTTTGACCTTGCTGCTCATCCCATCAAAAAGTGAAACCCCGCCGGATTTCGCTAATACGTATAAGTCATCAGTTCCACCTTTTTGGTAGGTAACTATATCATTTTTCTTATCTTGCTCAGTTTTTGTCCTGCTGTTATAAGACTTTTGAGGCCTTGAATCTTCCTTGTATCGAACCTTGCCAATTTGCTCGTCACTCTTTTTTCCTTTCCGAAATACCACGTCGACATCGAATTTATACATATAAATCTGATTCGATCGCTTAGTTCGGTTAAGGTAGTCAATAGCTTCATTTTCAGTGAAGGTTAATATATTGGCTTTCATCATTACTCCTTTAATAGATGGTGATTGCATAACATCTATGGACACCTCTCATTGTGCAAGCGAAATCTGTCTTTGGTGTAGTGCAGCCATCTATTCGGATTCCACTTGGCCTGAGGCCAGATCCTTGATGAACTTCGCCAACCCGGTTCTTATCAGCTTATCGTTCCCGAAGAACGTAGTTAGGAACAGAGTTTCCGGATTGCGGTCCTACCTGTTAGACATCTGATTTCACTTACGCAACTACGGTGTCTTCATACCTTTTGTAACTCTGTTCCTTGCTCAGCAAAGCCCAGATCGTTCTTGCTAGTTTGTTCGCCAACGCCACGACGACTACATTGTGGTGACGACGCCTCATAAGATCTTCAAGCCAATCTACCGGAGCATTATTCCTGTTCATATGACGAATTACGGCTCTGGCACCATGGATCAGCATCTTACGAATATAAGCATCACCTCTCTTGCTGATGCCTTGTAAATTTTGCTTCCCGCCACTTGAATATTGTCTGGGGACCAGCCCCAACCAAGCTGCGAATTCTCGCCCTGATCGAAATTCTTTCGCATCACCGACGCTTGCTACTATCGCCGAAGCTGCCAACCGACCAACACCAGGAACTTCAATTAATCGTTTACAGCGTTCATCAGACTTATTTTGATCATTGATTTCCTTATCAAGATCACCGATCTCCGATTCAATATAATTTAACCGATCGATCATCCGAAGCATCAGGCGATTAAGTGTTGATGGCAAGTCATTTTCAACATCTCCATATGAATCTGACAACCATTGCCTCAACCGCTTCGGTCCTGCAGGAATCGCCACTCCAAATTCGGAAAAGGATGAGCGTATGCGATTAATTACTGCCGTCCGCTCCTTTATCAACCCTTCCCGCTCTCGATGCAAAAGCAGTACTGCTTGTTGCTCTGGACCTTTTATTGGCACAAACCTCATTGTTGGCCGATCAACCGCCTCACAGATTGCTTCTGCATCCGCAACGTCAGTTTTATTCGTTTTTACGTAAGGCTTCACAAATTGCGGCGGTATTAATTTCACATCATGGCCAAGCTGCTTTATTTCTCTAGCCCAGTAATGAGAACCGCCACAAGCTTCCATCCCGATTAAGCAACGAGGTAACTTACCCAGAAATGGTAACAACTGATTACGTCGAAGCTTTTTACGAATTAAGCATTTTCCTCTGCTATCACTGCCATGGATCTGAATCACCGATTTTGCCAGGTCGATTCCTATCACTGTTAGCCGTTCCATAAACCATCTCCCGCGAAGAAACTGAAGTTTCAGTGTAAGGGAGGGGTGTCCATTTCATTAG
>Ga0256829_1000080_pt1 | contig 127350 bp, 141 predicted proteins | sample 131447metaG_FD_185979 | JGI IMG/M metagenome (GOLD analysis project Ga0256829, IMG submission 185979) | Hydrothermal vent microbial communities from Lau Basin, Pacific Ocean - 131-447 | ecosystem: Environmental > Aquatic > Marine > Hydrothermal vents | place: Pacific Ocean: Lau Basin... | reverse complement strand
GTTTAGCTGGACGTGGCCAGGGTGGTGTAGCCTGGTCAGCACAGGGGACTGTGGATCCCCTAGCCCGGGTTCAAATCCCGGCCCTGGCCCCATAACAGCAAACTTTTCTGGCGAAAAGTTTGATCAAAAGAAACGTTGCTGGGTAAAGTTTCACCAAAGTTTGTACGTGCTTTTCAAGTGCTGTAATTCTGGGGGCTTTCACACTCGAACTGAGGTTTTAGGTAGGGTTTACTTTTAGTAGCGCCCGAAGGGCGCGAGGGGGATAAACCCAGCAGATGTCGGTTATTCTACCCAAGAAAGCCAACTAAATTCTCTCTATTACAAAGCACGTACGAACTGCTCCAAGGCGATTAAATGGAGTCAGAACCATTTGGTCAAGCTTTGCGCAAGCAAAGGTTGATAACAACCATCAAAAAATTCGCGGTTGTTATTCAAAATGAAAAGTCAAAGCAGGCCTTCAACCAGCTTGTAATCCTTTTCTGGCAGTTCTCTCATGGCTTTGCCCATCAGGTGGCCGCTCCACTTCTTCTTGTTCGTGATGAACTTCAGCTTTGGAATGAGCGGCTTGAACTCGAGCTCACCGAGCTTTATGGGCTTGATCTTTATCCTCAACGGGTAAGTCTCATTCAGGTGTGGGGGACTCTTGAAAATCTTGCCCGAGTCCGTGTAAGGCTCGCTCACGACTTCAAAGATGCCGACAATCTTTGGTTCAAGAATTTCCTTGTCCTTACGCTCCTGCTTGACGTAAAAGATGAGCCTGTCGCCGGGCTTAACCTTGGCAATGGTGTTTTTGTGCCTCTTCGCGACTCCCCAGACGTTCTTCTTTTTGACAACCTCCCAGTTGTCGCGGTTGGTTATACAGAGCCAGTAGGTCATGAGGATCACCTACTCTTAATCTCTGTCCTTGTGCAAATAAACCTTTTAGTTGGTGTTAGTGTTTTATCCACTTATCTAGAGGTCTCGTTCCTACACTTTCTATTTTCAGTCTGATGTTAGTGTAAAACAAGTCTTTCTGAGTATGTAGGATGTTGTATCCCTCCTCGGAGGTTTCTAAAAAATTGTCCAAGCGTTTCTGAATTGTGACAAAGTTAGACCTGCTTGTGATTCTTTCTTTGGGAAAGAACATTATCTGTTGCCGTTTGTAGTAGTTGAATGAACTATTGCGGTTTTTGGGATTTAGAATAAGCCTTGAGACTAACGGATACATGAGCTTGGCTAGGTTGTGCTTGGCTTTTCCTTTTTTTGACGTGATATCGTATGGAGTATGGATATTTCCATACACCGTTCCTAAAATCAGGTCTATGAACTGTAACAAGTTAGATGCCTCGTATAGATCATTATCATTTCTGTATGAATGATGGTTAGAGTCCACAAAAATGACTTTGGTGTTCCTTATAGCTAAACCTTTTCTCATCATCAGAGGTACTTGCCGTTTGAAATTAGGATTTTTAGATTGGGTTCCATTGTCATGGTACATTTTTCTAATAACGACGTCCTTTCCAAAAAAGAACTTTGCTCCTCCCAAGATAGTCGTACGGAAAAATCTGGAATATATTGGCAATAAGCTTCGTTTTCCACCGAATTTTTTATGATCAATGTTGTCCAGATTGATGCCGAGTATATTGAAATACACTAAATCCAAACCCTTTTTGTTGTTCTCCTCCACAAGAAATCTTATCCAGCTTTCTGCAATTTCATATTTACGAGAACCAATCTTACCCATGTCTGTGTAGTGTATTCTGTCGTCACTTCTCCAGTGGAGTCTTTTACATTCAGGAAATTTGTTAAACTCAGGACATTTCTTTGGATTAACATACCAAGTTTTTAAGATTGCACATCTCCTCTGGAGAAGATGACCAACGAGAGAGCTCCTTTTGTCCACCGGGACAAACAATGCTCCGATGTACATGAAATTTATCTTTTTACTTGGATTTGGCTGAATCTCATCAACAAAAACATCAACTTCTACCTGAGGCAAAATTTCACCTCCAACTTAGATAGTGGGTAGCAACACTTTTGACTCTTGTAATTATAAGTGTGCCCCTGAATGATGCTATACGACTGCCAGAAATCACTGACCAATATTATCATTTGATCCATAAAATATCGCTTAGCTGATTTTAATTCAGGTTTCTCGCAGTTGTTCTGGTTTGGAAGTTAATTGGACAATAGAACCATCGTTCAGATTGTAGCCCAAAATGTAGATGCTTTTGCTTTCCGATATCTCGCGAATTTTATTAAGTCTACTTTCCAAGTTCTTTTTGTTCCCAAATAGTATCAGTACAGGGGTTATGTATCCTAGCTTCTCCCTGAAACACTTCAACTTCTCTATATCCTTCAAAATGTCTTTAAATGATCTTGACGCCAGCTTAAGTTCGATCACGGCATAGTTTCTTGGCTTTCCTGGGACATGAATGAGAAAATCTGGCATTTTTCTAGCACAGTCTGGATAGTAGTGCTGGAACCTCTTATCAAATTCCCCGTGGAGCACAATTTCTTTTTCTCTAGTCATTTCTTCCAAGATCTGCCGTAGTTGATGATAGAATTCATAGGCTATTGGCCGTTCTTGATATTTGACTTTGCCAGTTTTGTCTCGTAGGGTGTAATACTTTCTCTCCATTCTGCGAAGGGCAGCTAGTATCAACTCAAGATACTCCTCATCTCTCATAACTACAACCCCCTCCTAAGGTTCTCAAGGGAAAAAGAAAGATATGTGGTTTCTAAAATAGACTAAAGCTTAACAATAGTCAGCTCTATTCCCTCGTCTTCCTTGTATTGCTGCATTTCGTAAATCTCAACCGCACTTATCTCCATCACGATCCCACAGAACTCTACATGGGTACCGAGCTCGGTTATTCTTGGCACTTCGAGAACCTTCATGCAGTTGACCTTTGTTAGGGCTGTTTTGAGCGTTGAGAGAGCCAGGTTTAAATCCACAAACTCATCGTTAAGGAACTTGCAGACATCCTCGATTATGATGCATTTCAGCCCGGAGGAGTTCACTTTCCCCTGCTGTGCCTTTCTTATGAACTCCAACGGCTTCATTAACTCAACTTCGTAGCCTAGGTTCTTCATGAATGTCTTGAACTTTGAAAGATGTTTGGAAGGTAGAAAGTAGAGCTTCGAAGCGCTTGTCATTCCTTCCTCACCTTTATGAATTCGTCTAACCTCTTCTGCTCCTTGGCTTCCTCTATCTTTTCAATCGCGATCTCGTGTAGGCCAACGTTGCATATTCCCACAAGGATGTCCTTAAGCCTGAGTTTCTCCCTCTGGAGGTTCTTGTTCTTTGTTTCCTCCGGAATGACCTCGTACAGTGCCTTTGCGACCTCGCAGATGTAATGGCCGCCTTTTGCCAAAATGGCCGCCACTTTGTCTATACTTTCACCATCCTCAAGGGCCCTTACTGCCCTGTGGAGGACGTTGATCATCAGATCCTCTTCTAATGACTTTTCATCCCTTTCAAAGGCATTGTAGAGCTTGACGGCTTTGGTTTTCTTTCCATCTACGTCAACTTTCTGGAACTTTCCAATGTTGTGTTTGATCACGATCTCCTCCACCGGATCCCCTTCCGTCGTACCCAAGGCCAATGCTATTCTTCTCGCATCGTCGTAGTCGATTATATCTCCGTAGCCCAGGCTGTATGCCAGTGCGTAGAACTTCGTGGGGGCATCAACGTTAGTGATGTGTGGTGCGACTTTCCTGAGGGTGTGGTTGATGACTATACCAACTGCCCTGTTTAGTGCTTCATCCAGTATTTGCTCAGGTGTTCTCTCGCCGCTTGGATCTTTTACTGGCCACCCTCCGCTGACTATTCTTAACGCTTCCGCCTGTGTCCCCATGACTAAATCTGGCCCGAATAAGCCGTAGCCTTCCAACTCCTCAATTCTCTTGAGAATCTTTTCGTCGAAGTCTCTCATGACATCGGGAAGCCATGCCCCTTCTCCTTGCCTCTTTCTGCATACGAAGAGAATTGAGGTTCTTAGGGCGGCTTTTCCTGCTATGTGTAGCCCATGCTCATATTCGCTCCTGACACTCCACATGGCGGAGATCGAGTAACCCGCATCCAATAGTGCCTTGACAGTCTTAATCCAAGCCTCTCCAGCTTTGTGGGCGAACCAGATCAATAGCAGTCCATCGTCTGCCAGAGAATATCTCATGTTTTTGAAGATTCTTTTTAACTTCTCTTCGTATCTCTTTTCTGCTAATCTCTTCCATCTAACTTCGTTGTAAACTGCCTCCTCACTCTTTGGAACCTCAAGGAACTGATAGGCCTCTGGATAGATATCCTTAAGGATCAGCCTGAACCATACGTAGAAGTAGTCGGAGAGTTCTCCATGCTGGACTGCTCCATAATATGGAGGATCAATGAAGATGATGTCTAAATCCCTGTATCTTTGGGTGGTTTTTTCAGCGTCTCCGTAGATTATCTCAACTTGGGAATTCGAGTCTTTAATGCGTTTAACAATGCCTTTAAGTGCTTTTAGCATGTTTACAAGAGCCCAGTCTGCCCCACCTTTTTTTGGTATCATATCAAATTCTCCGTAATCCCATATCCATCTATATGCATGTAAGTCGAACGTATGAGCAATCGTGCCCTTTGGTTTATTCCATCTAGTAAATGCAGAATTGTATCCAATAACTTTTCCTAAAAACAATGTCAGGTATGTACTTATGGCCTTTGCATATTCAGTGGCCTCTTTCCTGTCTTTTCCTTTGTCGAGTTCTTCCTTAAGGACCTCGTTGTATGTTTCTCTAATCAGTTCAACAAGCTTCGCATGAACTAAAAGCTGCCTTGCATTAAAGAGTTGGTAGAAATGAGTAATCCCTTTAAGCATTGGCTCTTTTGTTTTCTCTCCAAGGGGAATCTGTTGAATTGGGACTAGTTCCTTGGCAACTAATTCATCCCATTGATCCCTCAAATCTTCCTCAGCTTTTTTATAAGCTTCTATCATCTCCTGTGTGGGCTCGTAGTATTTTCTATTTTTACCACTTCCCATAACAACGGCTACCATTCTATGAAGGTGCATCCCCTTATAGCCTTGAGCTTCTTTTTCCCCTATGAACTCTTTGTATTGTTCCTTCACTTCTTCGGACTTGATGACATACCCGCAGCCGAGACATTTAACCGCCCCCTTGCTTGATTCCCTTCAGTTTCGAATCGGGTTCCTTTAAACGATCCATCTGTTACCTCAACTAGATCAATTGTTGTGTTCCCTTTTTTACGGGAGCTAATTTTCCTAACTTTAACGACGTGAAGTTTGATGTTATCTGCTTTATCTTCAGGGTATAGTGCAAACCCCCTTTCTTTATCGAGCCATTTGCTCATCAAAACGGGGGTCTCTCTTCCACAGTGAGGACATTTAACGACCCTGACCCATACGTAATCTTCTGGCTGTCCTCCAATGGGGTGCTCAGGGTAGTACTCTTTAACCTCTTCTTTCAGTTTCCTAATGAGCTTTTTACCGTATTTTTCAACATCGACGACTAATTTATCACCGTATTTAACTGGATACTCTAAGGATGCTTTTAGAATCGTAAATGCGATGGGGTTGTACTCACCGGCAATTACTTTTTTATAATCACTTCTAGTCATTTCAAAAGGTATGGAGCCTCCTCCGGCCATGAAGTCTGCTCCAGTGGGGATTTTGATTGGTTTGATCTCGATGTCCCCTGCTTTAATGTTAAATTTTGATAATGGGGTGGGGTTTTGTCTCTCAGCCATTGGATAATCGAATTTTTTTCCAACGACCTTCAGGGGATCTCCCTTTATGCCCAGGTGATACAAGATTTGTTTTCTAATCTCATCATTTACTTCGATTTCAGGAAGGACAGCAAGATAAGAGGCTATTCTTGAGGGGGTCAATGGTTTTCTTGTCCAATATAATTGTAAGAAGAATAAGGGTGGTAACATGTTAGCTCCAGCTCTCTCCCTTCTGGCTTCACTACTTGCCTCTACAACAGGGAACCATTTCTCAATTAAACGCCTCATATTCTTCACCGTCCTGAGATATTTTATAACAACCCTTATAAGTTTGCATCGTGGAGAGTTATAAGAGTATTGCTGAAATAGGTGGTTATTATGAAGCGGGTATGGGAAGTTCTCGTTCCTCATGATGAAGTCCTCCAGGGAAAGCTCACCGAGAACAGTTTTGTTGGGAACCTTGGAAGCGTTTGGGAGAAAAGGAAGCTCGGGAAGGATGTAAACGTTGAGGAGAGGTACTACAACCCGAGAATGTTCATTGAGAGGACGTATCTTACCTCTAAAATGAGAGAAGTTGTGACAGAGATATTCCGTCGCCTAAACGGGGCCGACGGAAGGCCCGTTTATCACCTAAGGGTTGGGCTCGGTGGGGGTAAAACTCACACATTGCTCCTGCTCTATCACTTAACGGAAAACTGGAATGAAATTGGGCCAATTTTTGCCTCGAAATTTGGATTGAACGTTGGATTGCCGCCCAAGGTTAGAACTGTCGTCGTAGACGGAACAAAGCTCGAAATATTTGGCTATCCATTCCCCGATGGCACTAAGGTAAAAACGATATGGGGTATGATACTGAAGCAGCTTGATAAATACGATGAGAGATATGATTCTTGGGATTATGTTCCATCCACAACGGTACTAAAAGAGGCTTTCAACGAGGCTCCAACGCTCATCCTTATAGATGAGCTGACCCTGTACATTGAGAGACTCGACGAGGAAAAGCAGGAGAAAGTTAAGGCTTTCCTCCAAAACCTGACGACTGCAGTTGAAGAAACGTACACAACGGCGTTACTTATTGCCACTCCAGAGGGAGAATTTGAAAAGGCGTTTAGGAAGATAAAGAACATCCTCGAAAGGTACAGCTCAATTAAGATAGTGACTTCTCCAGACGAGTCGAAGCAGATCCGGAGGATCGCCCTCTTTAAAGGCAATCATTTCCTGGAAACTGCAAAGGAAGTCGCCCAAGCTTACAAAGACGCATACATAAGGAACAAAATGATGCTCTCTACTGACATAGCTGAGATCATAGTCAAAAGTTACCCATTCCATCCTGCCGTTGATATGCTCCTCGAAAGGCTCAAAGGCAGCAAGGAGTTCCAGCTGGTCAGGGACGAGTTGAGGTTCCTGGCGAGTTTGGTTTACTCGGTGTATAAAAACAACCCCAAGGATGCCTATCTGATAACCCCTGCCCATATTGATATTACTGACGATTATGTATTGGCAGGGACTATAGCGAAGATTGGAGATCTTCCCCTTGCCACTAGGCTAAAAGGGGATTGGAACCGACTTGATTCCATTAATGATACGGAAATCAGAGACCTTGCCAAGAAAGTTCTCGGATTCATAGTGCTAAATTCTTTGGTTGAAACAGTTCCTGGTGAGAGTGGAACTGGTAGAAACGCGATATACTTTGCCCTTACATCCCCCACTATTAGCAAAAATCTATTGGACTCGGCCATTAACGAAGTCCTCAAACGTACATGGTTTGTTTCAGTAGACCCCCACACAGGAAGGTTCCTCTACGGAAAACCGAACATCAACAAGATCATCAGCGATTACACTGAGACCATCAAAAACAAGAACCCTGAGATCTGGAAAGATGTGATAAAAGAGACGTTGGACAAATGGCTGGACAGTAGGTATAAGGAGTACAATAGGCAGTCCAGAGAAAGGATATTCCAGAAGAGCAAGATCATAATGTGGGCGTCTTCTTCTGATATGATACCTGATTCTCCGGACTATGCTCTAAAACTTGCCTTCGTGAGTTGGGACAGGAGTGCCAGCAGTAAAGCGGAGGCAGTATCTCAGGTAAGAGAGTTCTTTGAGTACTACGGCTCCAGACCCAGAGAATACAAAAACACAGTGGTGTTTTTAGTTCCCGATGCCGAAACAACTGAGAGGGCAAAAGACGTCGCATATAGACTTAAGGCGATCGAACTCATCGAAGAGGAAAAGGAAAAAAACCCCGATTTGAAGACGAAGACCATAGAAAAGTCCCTTGAACTGGAGAAGCACAGAAACATCACACACTTGAGCCAGCTGGCGATATTGAGCTACAGATACCTTGTCTATCCCTATGAAGAATTGAAAGCAGAAGAACTCGAAACTACTGGGTTACTGCACCAAAACATACTCCTGAAAGTCGAAGAGAAGCTTCTGAACCTTGGAAAGGTCATAAATAACGTATCTCCTGCGGCACTTGTGGAAAGATACTGGCCTCAAAACAAGAAAAAACTAGAAGTGCGGGAGTTGAAGGAATATTTCTACAAAGTTCCGAGCTTTGAATACATTTCCAGACCTGAGAAAATTGAGAATGCAATAACTGAGGCCGTGAAGGCTGGGCTACTTGCGTACATCGATGAAAGTGGACGGGCACACACAAAGACTTCCGTTTTCAGGCTTTCGGACAGGGGTGTTCTCACGAAGGATGTGAAAATGGTAAAATTAACAATAACTGTAAAGGGCAAAGAGGGAAAAATGGTAAGCGATATTGCAGTGTACGTTGACGGAGAGAGAATTCGCTTAGGGGAGCCTCTTGAAGACCTCCCCGGCTCCAAACATGTCGTCAAAATAGACCTCCCTGCGGACTATGAGTTCTTAGGATGGAGTGACGGAACTAAAGATCTTGTCAAAGAGATTACACTAGAAAAAGACATCCATTTGGAAGCCCTGGTGAAGAAACGTGAACAGAAACCTAAAATAAAGATAGTTGTGAAAACGCGGGACATTGATGGAAATCCGATCAATGCTCCGATAATAGTAGAATCCGAGGAAATCGGAGAGGAAAGTGGATTCGGACAATTAGCAGTCTCGATTTCCGAGGGAAGTTCACTTAGAATCAGGGTACACTCAACTGAGGAATATAGGTTCATCTCGTGGCAGGGGGGAGGTGGCGACGAAGAAATCACTATACGTCCACGTAGCAATCTTGAATTAGTTGCACTGTTCAAAAAAGTGGGCAGGTCACCTGGGGGATCCGGACTTGGAAGAGAACGGTGGATACTACTCAGAGAGTCGGGAACCCTTGAGAAAGTCATAGGCACTATTCGCTCAAACTTGGAAAAGGAAGTTAAGTACATTAAAATGAGCATGAAGCTTCCGCTAAAAGATTTCATCGAGAACATAACAATCTTAACATCCTTGGTAAAGGAAGGAAAATGTACGGTGTCATTACAATCTCGGATGGATTACCTAGGCTTTGAAAAGTTACTCATTGAAGCTGAGGGAGATCTGAGCAAGATAACTAACCTGAGACAATTACTCACACAGGCAGGCTTTTTCTTCAAGGATGTCACTTTGAGGATAGAGAGGGAATTAGAGACGCCTGAGACAATGGCAGAAGTAATCGATGTAGATGTCTTAGAGATTCTTCCTGCCTCCTCGGAGATGACCGTTGAAATGGAGGTGAAAACATGATCACAGAAGCACTTCTGGAAAGGATCATCACAATGGAAAATCCGACAAGGGAAATCGGAAGATTCGTAGTGGAAAATTTCTCTAAAGTTCTCTCTTCTCCAGATTTATCTTATTATTCAGAATTCGAGGAGAAGGTATCCCTATTTGAGCAGTGGCTATACGAGACTTGGGGCAGGGAGTTTTACCAGTTATTGATGCCACAGCACAAAGAAGAGGTAAGTATTAACAAGGCTTTCCAAAAGGCTGCTGAAGCTAATGCTAACGTTCTAATTGCAGACGGATTTAGCATAAGGGAGCTCATTCTTTTAATAAACGAGTTGGGGAAAGAGAGGATTGTGTATGAGTTTTCATATGCGGCACCTCCTACAATAACGTCCAAAGCGGCCATGATGGCTTTTGGCACTCCTATCATGAAGGAGCACTTCAATAACAAAGAGCTTATTATGGCAGGAAAACCGTGGAAAACGCGCCTTATTGAGAACCCAGCGAATCCTCCAAGAATAGGTCATGAAACGGGATTTGCATTCTATTCATATTATCCTGATGCACCCCTCCATAACGCTCAGATCCATCATACTACTCTGCAGGATATCAACGAGGTCATAGGAAAATTAATCACAATAATACAGAGCCTCTCTAGGCATGCTGACTTAGTAATAACAGGGGATCATGGATACTTGTTTCTGGGGGATAATCCCAATCTGTATCTGTGGAAGCACACAAAAAGCCCAAGATTTGGGGAAAACCTCATAATCCCCCCTTACGAGACTGTTGGAAATTACAAGGTCGCTATTGGTAGATTCCATGCTGTCAAAAGTAGGGACTCATTTATAACTCATGGGGGGATAAGTCTCATGGAGTCATTGATTCCGGTTGTAATTGTGAGGAGGGAGTCCCATGACAAACTTTAAACTGAGTCTTTCACCAAAACCTTCACTGAGGGTATATCGCAAGTCTGATAGTGGAGAGAGGTCATATTACACTAAGTTAAAGGGGTGGAAGGTCACAATCCTTAAAGAAACCCTCCTAAGTAAGATACCCGCAAAGGAAATGAAGCAATATAAAAACGGGATCATCTTCTTGAAAATAAGTGAAGAAGACGCCCTGAGGGTTATCTTAGCTGCTCAAACAGTTAAGACCGTTATAAACCGAGAAAAAGTCAGGAAGATTGCCAATGGTATTGCAGAGCTTCCTTCGGATGAGGTCTACTGGTGGTACCGGCTATATTTGAAATATGAAAGAAAAGCGTTGAATGCATTGAAGTGCGTTCTTCTTTAGAGCTCTGCATATTTTCTGAAGTCAAAATGACCACTGGATACTGTCTCTTCGTATATTACCTCAATTCCTGCTTCGGCATATTTCTCTAATTCTTCAAGCCTTTCTTCGGGACTTAGATCTGGGTACTTAATTCTCATCAGCAGCTCTAGGGTTCCATCTTTGTCGATTGAATATGTATTAACTAATTCTTCTCTCTTTGTTAGCTCTTTCTTTTGATCAAGTACTATTCCAACAGCAGCTGCTATCTGGAATAGAACGCTATATGTGGGAAAATATTCCTTGTAATCCTTAACAAGCTCTTCATATTTGTCTTTTGATCCAGTGTAAATTTTTGGTTTGCTCCCTGCCCAGGGCATTTTAATCACCCACCAGAACCTTACCTTCAAAAATCGAGGACTCTCTATTAATCTGATTTCTCTGAATAATGAATTCCTTACAGATCTTGTGCTTGAATATTGGGGCTATTGAATCAATTTCGGTTTTGCCTCCGGGTCTCTCATCTTTTAGGACAAGGAGAATTATCTGGTTATCCATTTCTGAGAAAAGTTCAGCAATGTTCTCCTGGACATATGGACTTAGTCGTCCAAACAATGTATCAGTAATAATTGGGGCTTTGATCTGGGAATACTTATTAAGGCCGAGTATAAAACTTAACGCGACGACTTCCATCTCCCCATAGGAAATTGTGTCCATGTCAGGTCTAGACCCATCTTTGCACACAATTTGAAACTTGTAGTCATTTTGACTGCTAAATTCAAATCCAACATATTCCTCTTTTTTGTTTGTCAGCTTGAGGAATATTTCTGAAGACGTTTCTATAATTTCCTTCCTTCTCTTTTCGATCATATACTCTAAATATTCTTCTAATGCAGCTTTGATGTTATCCACAAACTCAATTTTAGCTTCGACTTCAGATAATTCAGAGCCCTTGGACATGTATAGTTTCAACTTCTTTTCTAGCCTTTTCTTTTCATTTTCTAATTTTTCGATATCGCCTGAGAGTCTGCCGGCCTCCCCTTCAAGCTTGCCTATCTCATACTGCAGCTCTGAAATCTTGTTTTCTGTTTGGGATACAAGAGAGATACCAGCATTTTTCAGGGTTTCACTTATTCTCCTTATCTGCTTTTGCAGATTAGTGATTTCCTCTTCTTTTTCGTGCAATTTTATACGGAGTTCATAAATATTTCCAGTGGAAAGGCGCTCAATCTCTTTCAGCTTTTGTAAAATCTGAGAGTGCAGGTTGTGATATTTATAGTACTTATCCTCAATATTCTTCAATTTCTCGGATATTTGAGGGTACTCACTCCTTAGTCTCCCCAGTTCGACCTCTATTGAAGGAGTGTCCAGTTCCGATATCATTTTTCCACATACTGGGCACTTCGACTCTTCTAAAAGTTCTTCCAAGAGCTGCATTTTGAGATTTAACTCTCTTAATCCGGCCCGCTTTTTTTGCAGTTTTCTTAATTCCTTTTCAATTTCCTGAGCAGCTTCAGTTAGCTCGGATTTGAGAATTAAAAGATGAATGTTAGCACTGAGTTCTTCAATTTCTCTCATGATCTCCTCTTTTTTTTTCTGTTAGACTCTTTAGTTTTAGTTCTAGGGCATCTCTTTTTTCTGCTAGCTTTTTGATTTCCTCGTACCCGAATTCAGCGAGGTCTTTCCTTAGTTGTGATAGTTTCTCCTTTTTACTCTTTAACTCTGCTTTAACATTCTCATATCTCTTCTTGTATAGTTCCAGTTTTTCAGATACCTCGTTTAGTTTCCGTCCAATTTCTTGAAGCTTGCCCTCCTCTTTTAGATACTTTTTTCTTTGTTTTTCTAGATCTTGTCGTACATTATCCATATCTTCAATTGATTCCCTAATAGCCTTCAGTCCTAGGAGCAATTCAACAGAATCCTTAACGGTGTCGCCACCTTGCTCTCTAGCAAGGGTTTTCACGTCTTCTGCATCAAAAAAGAAAAATCTGCTGATCTCATATGGCATTATATATTGTTCAATATACTCCTGCTTAAGAAGTGGGTCACCAACGATGGCTTCTCCGTTAACTATTACTTCTAGAGTCTCATGAATAGAGGTAGCTGTTTTTGTTGCCTTTCTAAATATAACATATGTTCTGTCCAGAACTTCATCATAAAAGGTCAGTTCAACAAACATTTCAGTCTTCTTCCTTTTCGCTTCTTTATCATTAAACAGTAACTGTGTTTTACGTGCTTTCTGTCCAAAGAGCCCCCAGTAAATTGCATCTAGTAATGAAGTTTTTCCGAATCCATTATCCCCATAAATTACGAATATGTGTTTGTTTGCTTGGGTGCAATCGCGGTTCAAGGTTATCTCGATCTGTTCTCGATACGGTTTGAAATTCTTCATGACGATCTTTTGTAGCCGCATATCTTATCCCCCTCAACCAATATTACGATTGAAGTAGTTGGTTATAATTCTCATCAGATCTTTTCTGACTCCTCTCTTTTTCCCGATTTTCACAGCTTTTTCTTCTCGTATTATGATCTCGAATAGCACTTCAACAGGGATAGAACGCTTATCAGCGATCTGTTTCAATATTTCGTAGTCTTCCTTTGGAATTACAAGCTCTAACTCAGAGTCATAGATACGAACAATTTCTTTAAATTCCTCAATATCAACTGACATTGAAATCCCCCCTACTTAACGATGCTAATTTGCGGTATAATCTCAAAAGCTTAATTAAGGTACCCTCAGAATTTACGGCACTTTCTAGAAATATCAAGCTCCTGTTAAGTTCTCTCTCAAAGATCTCAATCTCAGTCGGTTCGATGTCATAATTGTATGTTTCATCATATGGAAAAACGAAAAGATCGTAGATAATTGCTTTTTCTTTATTTGGGGCCTTTCTAAGCACTCTTCCTCTCCGTTGGATAAATTCCCGGGGATTCTTGCTGCTAGCCAGGATTATTGCTGAGTCACTGGCTGGAATATCGACGCCTTCATCTAAACATCTAATAGACAAAAGAAACTTGACAATACCTTCTTCAAAAAGGCGCAGGTGTTCGGCTTTCTTTTCTTTTTCCTGCACTCCTAAGTATTTTAGAAACTTGTATCCTCTTCTTGACATCTCTTTTGCCAGAAGCTCTAACTGCTCGGTGTCTTGACAGTAGATGAGACACCGGCCTAGTTTATCACCCTCTTTCTCGAGGATCTCTATTGTTTTTTGAATCTTATTCTCTGCTTTTTTGATAATGTTTGCTCGCTTTAATAGCAAGCTCTGAATCGTTTTGACTTCTGTTTTATCCTCTAATCTGACTAAGATTTCCTTGAGAGGTGTGTTTTCTGGTAGCTTGTACTTAGTTAGAATACTTTTATACTTCCGGTAGATCCCCCGTGAGATATCTTTGTATTCATACAGCTCTTCTTCTGTTAGCGGCACGATTTCAATATAGTACTCGTATGGGACTATCCTCCCGTCTCTGATGGCATCTCTTAATGAGTATTCATAGATTATACCCCCAAAATATTTCATGATCATGTCAGTTCCAACATCATCCCAGATTCTTGTGGGCGTAGCACTTAATCCCAGTCGTCCTAATGCTGGTTCGAGATCTTTCATGATTCTCCTACTTTTTTTAGCCCCAAGCCTGTGAACTTCGTCCGCTATAAGAACGTATTTTTCTCCAAGTTTTTGATTGATAATCTCTATAAATGTATCCGAGCTTGCAGAACGAATTGTTGATATTATGAATTTTTTATTTCTTTTCTGTTGGTATGCCAATATGAACTCCTTTAGGGTACTTTTCCAGCCCGGATTTTGGCTTGAGCAAATTATTATCGGTGATTCTGGGAAAACTCTTTTGATTTCCTTTATCCACTGTGTTACAAGCTCTTTTGAGGGGACTAGTAATATCACAAACGCATCTTTGGGTAATCTCTTGATGGCAAACAATGCCGCTAGAGTCTTTCCACTTCCGGTAGCCATGGATAGAATTCCTTTTCTTCCATTATTATACCACGCCTGGATGGCCTCTTCTTGGTGAGGCCAGAGTTTAATAAGTTTCTTCGAAGAGCTTCTTTTTCTCAGAACTTCCTCTGGATCCACGATCTCCTTGATATCTTTGGGGGCAATTCTCACCAGTTTTTGTTTCACTGCATCGGGGATTGTGTAAGTACGCACCTTTGGATTGATATTATTCCATGTTGCCCAAAACTCCTCCTCTGCTGATAGTATGTACCCTCTCTCGCCCTCTATCCAACTTCTATGAACCGAGAATGATTCTGCGTTGTCAATCCATCCTTTTGCAGTCTCGTTTATTGAACCCTCTATATGCAATTTATTGCCGTAAAAATCTTCGAAAATTGCGAATTTGCTATGCCAGATTGCTTCTCCTGTTGGAGAAGATTTTATTTTGTCATTTTCAAAGGGTATAGCTAGTTTGATTTCCAATTTTCCCTGCGAGACTAGCCATGCCAGGACTTCTAGTCGCCTTTTTATGATCACATCTTCGAAATCTGTTTCCTCAAGTTCTTTTAGGAGCTTTTGCTCGATAATTTCAGGTGGAGTTGCTAATCCGTTATTAATGGCTTCAACGTCTTTTTGTGACAATAAGACCCCTGTTATTAGGTACATTTTCTCTCCCTTTTTTATGAAGTGAACGAGTCCTCTCGCGGCAGCGGCAAGAATTGAGGAGGAGAAATATCCACTCGCACGGTAATAATATTTTGAGTTAGCAATAACGGGAATGAAAAACTCATTTAGTGTATCATCTTGGGAGGTATATCTCTGTCTTAGAGGTAACTTTATGAAACTTCGTGGCACTTTGTCATTTAACTTGTCCATTAGACATCCCCATCGGTTAAAATATCTAACTATTTTACCACTCATACGGTTTTTAAAGTTTGGCTTCTTGAAGTCTGGAATATACAAACCCCTAAAAACCCCGGCGATTATATCCATCCGGTGGAACCCATGTCATGGAAGGATAAACTCGGTCTTGTGCACGTCTACACCGGCAACGGGAAGGGAAAGACGACCGCCGCCTTTGGATTAGCCGTCAGGATGCTCGGCTCCGGCGGGAGGGTGATAATCATACAGTTCATGAAAGCCCCCGACGTCTACGGCGAGCAGAAGAAGATAAGGGAGTGCGGAGCTTTTATAGAGTCCTTCGGCCTGCCGAAGTTCGTCCACGGAAAGCCCGAACCGGACGACATAGAGGCCGCCAGGAAGGCTTTAGAACGCGCCAGGGAGGTCGTTTCGAGCGGCGAGTGGGACCTGGTGATCCTCGATGAAATATGCGTCGCCCTCGGCTTCAAGATGCTGGGCGTCGAGGAGGTAAAGGGGCTCATTGAAAACAAAGCTGAGAACACGGAGCTCGTCCTCACCGGCCGCTACTGCCCGGAGGAGCTCTTTGAGCTCGCAGACTACGTGACGGAGATGAAAGAAATAAAGCACCCCTACCAGAGGGGGACCCTGGCGAGGCAGGGGGTGGAGTTCTAGACCTCCGGGATCTCAGCGCTTTATCGTCGTAACGCCCGGTATGTGGAGCCGCAGCTCTACCCTCCTCATCGCCTGGATTATCAGCGTCGCGAAGACCAGGTAGATGCCGGCAACGAGGAGGTATATCTGGGCGTATAGGAACGTCTCTGAGGCGACCACGCTGGCCTTGTACATGAGCTCCGGGACTGCCAGGAGCATCGCCAGCGAGGAGTACTTCAGCAGGTAGACCATCTCGTTCGTCCAGCTCGGCAGCATTATCCTGAAGGCCTGGGGGAACGTGACGTGGCGGATTATCTTCCATTTTGACATCCCGAGCGAGAGCGCCGCTTCAATCTGCCCGTAGTCTATCGAGTTGAACGCGCCCCTGATGTACTCGGCCTGATAGGCGGCGCTGTTGAGCACCATCCCCAGGGAGGCCGCGAGTAGGGGGCTCATAACGAAGCTCGGGTGGTACCTCCTTATGAAGAGGGGGAGGCCAAAACCTATTATGTAGAGCTGGAGGAGCATTGGGGTTCCCCTTATCAGCTCTATGTAAGCGGTTGAGAGCAGCCTTGAGAGCCGGCCCCCGTAGGTTCGCCCGACAGCGAGAAGGAACCCGAAGGCAAAGCCGCCGATGAAGCCCACAACGGTGAGCTCGAGGGTTACCCCCAGACCCCCCAGGAGGTGGTGTGCTATCAACCCTGCGTAGCCCATCTCATTCCCCCCCGAACATGGAGAGGTCGGCTATCCTCCTTAGGAATTCCCTTGTTTCCTGCTTCTGCGGGTGATAGAGCAGCTCCTTGGGCCGCCCCTTCTCCCAGATGACCCCATCGTAGAAGAAGAGGACTTCATCGGCCGCGTTGAGGGCGAAGCCTATCTCGTGGGTGACTACGAGCATCGTGACCTTTCTCTTCGCCAGATCCCTCATGACGTCCAGAACCTCCCCGGCCAGCTGCGGGTCGAGGGCCGAGGTTGGCTCGTCGAAGAGGATGATCTCCGGCTCCATTGCAAGGGCCCTCGCTATTGCAACGCGCTGCTGCTGGCCGCCGCTGAGCTCCGCGGGGTACTTGTCGTAGGCGTCGTCCTCGAGGTGGACGGCTTTGAGGGCTTTTCTTGCCTTGTCCTCGGCCTCTGTATTGTCCAGCCCCCTTATCACCTTGAGGCCTATCTTGACGTTCTCAAGGGCCGTCAGGTGCTTGAAGAGGTTGAAGTGCTGGAAGACGAAGCCTATTCTCGCCCGGATCTTCCGTATATCCACCTCCCCCGACAGAATGTTGACGCCGTTGAAGATTATCTCCCCCGAGTTGGGCTCCACGAGTCTGTTGATGCAACGCAGAAGGGTGCTCTTGCCCGCGCCGCTGGGGCCGATTATCACCTTGGTCTCTCCCCTCTCCACGTTGAAGGAGACCCCCCTCAGGACGGGCTTTTCCCCGAACTTCTTCGTGAGGTTCCGGATCACCAGAACATTGTTAGATTCTGACATTCGCGGCACCTCCCGTGCCCTTTATTCCATATTTCCGCCCCACGTGTCCGGCCAGGTACGTGAGCGGCAGAACCATCGCGAGATAGAAGAGCGCCGCTATTCCGTAGTATTTGAAGGGCTCGGCCGTTATCGAGACGAGGTAGGTTGCCTGCCTCGTTAGCTCCACTATCCCTATGGCCAGTGCTATCGAGGTGTCCTTGAGGACGATAATGTATTCGTTCATCCACGCCGGTATCGCCATTCTGAGGGCCTGCGGGAGTACCACGTACCTTATCATCTGCATCCTGGACATTCCTAGGGATAAAGCCGCCTCTATCTGCCCCCCACCGACCGCTTGGATGCCGCTCCTGAAGATCTGGGACTGGTAGGCCGAGGACCTTATGCCGAGCCCAACAACAGCGGCCCAGAAGGCGGGGAGTCCCACCCCAACGAGCAGCGGCATCGAGAAGAATATGATGAAGTAGATGGCCAGCAGGGGAATCCCCCTCAGCGTGCCCTCGTAGACCATCGCGATGTACCTCAGCGTCTTGTTCCCGTACGTCTCCATGAGGGCAACCGGAAGCCCGATGATCAGGCCCAGAAGTATGGAGAGCACTGAGAGCTCGATGGTCATCTTGGCGCCTTTTAGCAGCATATCCACTGCAATGTTCCACGGAACGCTGGTTGCGGATATCAAAGCCTACACCCCCGATTTTAAAAATGGTGAGAAAAGGGTCACCCACCGAAGTACTTGGCCACGAGTTTGTTCCATTCCGGTGAGTTCATTATCTCCTTAAGGGCACTGTTTATCTTGTTCAGGAGCTCCTTGTTGCCCTTCCTAACGGCTATGCCGTAGTGCTCGTTCGTCTGGATCACGTAGGCAATTTCAAGGGACGGGTACTTGTGTATGAACATATTGGCAACCGGGGAGTCAATCACGAGTACATTAACCTGCCCGTTTAGGAGGGCCTGCAGCGCGGCAACGTATGTGCTGTACTCCTTCATAGTGACGCTGTTTCCCAGCTTGTCTTTGACGTACAGTGCCCCCGTGGTGCCGGTCTCAACGCCTATGGTCTTCCCCTTCAAATCCTCCGGGGAGCTGATTTTTATACCTGAGCCCTTCCGCACCACGACCGCCTGGTCAGCTTTCCAGTATGGGATGCTGAAGTCAACAACCTGCTCGCGTTTGGGCGTTATCGTCATCCCCGCTATCACGACGTCGACCTTGCCAGTCTGAAGGGCTGGGATCAGGGAGTCAAAGCTCATGTCTTTTATCTCGACCTTATCGTACCCGATTTTCTTGGCCACCATTTTTATCAGGTCCATGTCAAAGCCGGTTATGTTCCCAGTCTTTGGGTTTTTATATTCAAATGGAGGGAAATCGGCGCTGGTTCCCACCACGAGAACCTTTTCCTTGGGAGTGCCGGTAGTTATACAGCCGCTGGCGGCAACGGCAAATATCAAAACCGACACCACAACGCCTGCAAGAATCAGGTTTCTTTTCATGTACATCACCGACCAATATTTTGATATCATACCATTGACCAGTGCTTTAATGTTCGCGTTTATATCATTTTCTATTAATATGTTGTCACCCTGATAACCTCATTCCCTTAGGAGCTTTCCAGAGGTTTCGATGTTGACCGAAAAGTTTTTTAGTTAGGAGGACTTAAGATAAGCCGGGGGGATTTTAGTAACAATTCTTTAGAAAAGGGGGTGATGAAATGAGCGAGCTCATCGAGCAAATCGTACAGGTTCTCAAGGATCAGGTCGTTCAGGACACCGTTGTTCCACGGAACATTAGGCGTGCCGCCGAGCAGGCTATAGAGGTTCTCCTCGATGAGAGCAAGGAGCTGGCAGTTAGGGCCGCCGATGCGATAGCCATCCTTGAGGAGGTCAGCGAAGACCCCAACATGCCGATGCACACAAGAACTATAATCTGGGAGGTTCTAGGCGCCCTCGAGCAGGTTAAGTGAGCATTTGGTTTTTCCGCTCATTTCCTGCGTTACCGCTTCTCATCATATACCAAAGCTTTGCACTCTCCTCGACCAGCTCCGCCTTGTAGAACGCTTCCCTGAGGCTCCTCCCCACGGTCACGATACCATGCCTGGCCATCAAAACAGCATCGTATCCTCCAAGGACGTCTGCAGTTACTTCGGCAAGTTCCTCGCTTCCTGCAGGCCGGAAAGGCGCTATCGGGATCTCTCTCAGGTAAAGCTCAGCCTCGGGCGTTACTATCGGAAGGCTCCCCCTTTCCTCGAGCAGTGTGGCCGCAACTATAGAGTAGGACGGATGGAGGTGCGCTATCGCCCCCACATCGGGCCTTCTTTTGTAGATGGCCAGGTGAAGCCTGTACTCCGAGGAGGGCCTCACGCCGGAGAGCTGTCTTCCATCCATGTCGATTACAGCAACCCCTCCCTCCAAGAGGTCGTCCATTACCGCTCCGGTAGCCTTGATGAAGATTAGGTTCTCATTCTTCACACTGAGGTTTCCGCCAAAGGCGGCCGTTAGACCACGCTCGTGGGCCAGGTGTGAGTACTTCACCAGCTGGACTTTGGCAATGCGGCTCATTCTCCCACCACCTTTATCCTGTAACCACAGTCCCTGCAGTATGCCTCTTCCCCGTTCCAAACGAGTTTGCCACCGCAGATCGGGCAGGTATTGACCTTCCCGCCCCCCTTCCAGTGTTCGTAGGTTTCCACGTCGATTACAAGAAAGGGACCCTCATCATCTTCCTCAAAGTGACCAAGGACGGGATTACTTTCGAGTTCAAGGGTTTCGGCATCGATTATAACAGGCTCAATCCCAATGTTGCCTTCGTATTCGAGGTCGTTAGCTGGGACTATCTCCACTACAAAGGCATTGAGCTTTCTGTCGTGATAGGCAATTACCTCCAAGGCATCACCCAGCTCCCCGCTCGCCGGGAGGACATCAACCATTAAAACTCCATCGCCGGGGATAATTAGGGTTATAACATCTTTGTTTCTGAAAACGGTGATGCGCCGGCCGAGACAGACCTCCTCCATCCCGAACTCCCGCAGGATTTCCCTCACTGTCTCACCATCGGGGACGCTTCCGCTCCCTTTTATGATATCCCCAAGCTTTCTCGCAAGGGGCATGGCAAGGTTGACGGGCTCGTATATCCTCATGCCACCACCCGCGTTGAGTCGAGAGAAAAATTTATAAACCTACCCCGGGCACTATGGAACGGGCACGGTCCCGCGGTAGCCTAGCCTGGGAGCGGCGGCGGACTGTAGATCCGCAGGTCCCCGGTTCAAATCCGGGCCGCGGGACCACCAGAATTCTATCAACATTATGTGAACACTCTGCAGGACAGTTCTTTGAGCCACATCGTCGCGAATTCTCTCCCTTCTAATGGACCCCGACGTTTTGGGAAGTTCCAAGAAAAACTTTTAACCTTTTAAACATGTTAAATTTAGGTGTTTAAAATGAGGAAGAGCTTTCTCACCGAGCACCAGATTAAAATCCTCATGCTTCGAGCGAAGGGGCTGAAGCAGAGCGAGATAGCTGAGATGCTCGGTACAAGCCGGGCCAACGTGAGCATTCTTGAGCGTAGGGCGCTTGAAAAGATAGAGAAGGCAAGAAACACGCTCCTCCTCTGGGAGCAAATTAACTCAAAGATAAACATCAACGTGAGAAAAGGAGAGGACATTTTCATCATCCCTGAGCGGCTCTTCAGAAAAGCCGACGCTCTTGATATAAAGGTTCCCTATAGTACAGCGGAGGTAATAGCCTTTCTCGTCGAGCATGCCCCTGTGGAGGACAGGCTTGCCAAAAGGGACTTCACGCTCTTCCTCGACTCCAGAGACAGGCTCAGGACGAGCGAGTGTCTGCTCGAGGACTTTGAGGGGGACAGACGGCGGAGGAAAAGTAAGAGCGAATAGCTAATGGATGTTTTTTGTCCTGTGGAACCCCGAAAGGGCAATAAGATAAGAAAGCATAGGACTGATGGTGGTATCATGCTCCTCAAGGATTATAGATTTCCCCCACGCTACAGCCCAGAGTGGGGCAGCGGAGGAATATTCGGGCTTAGATACCACAACGGGACACTCTACTTCACGGTCGCTTTCGAGGCCGATGCACACTTTATCGACGTAAAATCCGGTGAAGAGAAGACCTACGACTTCACGCTTCTCGGGGAGGCTCCAACGAGCGGCGGCGACACCTACAACGCAGTCTCTGCCGTCGACGAGTTCATCTACTTCGGCGGCTGGGTTCACGCCCCGGCGGTTTACAGGGAAGACCGGAGAATTCTTTTTAACAACAAGTACTCCCACGTGCACGTCTACGACACGGAGGAAGGCTCCGTAAAGCTCCTCTGGAAGGACTCAATCCACCACGAGACCGGCTGGGCCGGCGAGGTGAGCGATATTATCTACGACCCCTACGGCGACAGGCTCCTGCTCGCAAGGGAGGACGGCCACGCAAACCTTGGCGTCTACTCCCTTGACAGGGGAACTGGAAAGGCAGAAGCGTTGATTCACGAGCCAACTCCAAAGGGGACCTTGGTACACGATACGGCGTTCTTTGGAATCGGAAACAATTTCACCGAGGGGCTGAGGGAGTTTAGAGCGCTGGACCTCATAAGCGGACGGTGGGAGAAGTTTAAACCCGGCGGGAGCGTCGACGGAAGACCCTACCTGAAGCCAGATTTAGGGGCGATGGCCTCCGCCTACAACAGGGTCTTCGCCTTCGTCCGCGGCGGCGTAATCACCGGAAACCCCTACATGGGGGAGGACTTTCACTTCTACAGGCTCTTCGACTTTCACACGTTCTACGCGCCCTTCAGGGTGAACGCGCTCAATGTCGGCGGGGGCATTCTGACGGCGTACAACGCGCACCATGACGCCGTCTACAGACCAGAGTCAGATGCCCCCGGAATTGGATGGGCAGGCACAAACACGGTAATCGGCCCAAGTGTCCTCGTTTACATCACTCCACCCATGGTCAAAATAGTGGGAACCCTCGGCGCAAGGGTGACGAGTATTGAGAAGATGGACGGAAAACTCCTGATAGCGACGAACAGCGCTCCAAACACCGGCGCGACCGAGGCGACGCCCTTTGATACAAGCAACAGGGATATCATCATCCTCGACGAAAAGATCATTCAGGAGGAACCGCCGGCGGTGGGCTTCTCCATCCCGCTCGCCCTCCCAGGAACGAGAACCTTCGGTGGCTTTCCGCTCGACGGCTACCGCGAGTCGAGGGCGGTCTTCTACCTCAGTAAAAACAACGGACTGACGGTTCATGAGTACGACCTCTCGCTTCCCGCCGGGGAGGCCAACAGCGAGACCTTCAGACTAAGGGCCGGCAAAAACGTCCTCGACCTCAGCTCTTTCGGTGGGGTAGTGAGCTTCGAGCTTGAAAAACCTGAGAACAGAGGAAAAGTGAGGGTGGAGCTTGTTTAGCCTGCCCTTGCACCCTTTAGTATGTTGTTCCAGCTCATGCTGCTCTCGACGAGTTCTCCAACGGTAAGGCGCTTTATGGCCGTTATCTCCGGCTGAAGTTCAGCTAAGGCTTCGAGGATTTTCTCCTTAGTTATAAGCCCCTCGTCAAAGACAACGAAGCCCTTCTTGGTGTAGCCGTTGAGGAATATCCTCCAGATAGCGAGCTCTTTCTCAAGTTCGTACTGCTTTATCGTGGCCCTCTCCCAGTCTATGTTCCCGAACTTGAGGTCGAGCCTCACGAGTTCTTTATCGGGCTTGACGCTCATCTTCACCACCTCAGGCCTTCGTCTTTATCGTTCCAAAGTAGTCCTCTATGTCGATGTAGGTCTTCCTATAAACCTCGCTGTTCCTCATCTTCTCGGTGAACTCTTTCGTCCTGAAGTACTTGTCCTTCTTGTAGTCCCAGTCTGGATGGAGGGCCTTCCATTCCTCCCACGTGTAGCTGTACTGGGCCTGCACCTTGTCTCTGTAAAGTTCTGGAATCACATTGAAGGTACAGAACGGGACGACCCTTCCGTCCGGCATCGCGTAGTGGATGACGCAGCGCTCTACTCTCTCAACGTCGTAGTTGTACTCGTCCATGAAGTGCATCATTCCGAGGAAGAGAGCATTCTCGTGGAACTTGCCGAGGGCGTCGTAGTTGCCGTGCATGAAGGCGTTCTTTATGAGGTCGAGTACCTTGAGGCCCTTCGGGGCGTACTTGTCGTCGTAGAACGAGCGGAACTTCATGAATATCTCAGCACCGAGCTTGAGCTTCTTGAGCTTGCCTATGGTCTTCCACTGCTCTATCTCCTCAGCCTTTTCCTCAAGGTATCCAACAAACCCCTCGACGTCGAGGAACCGGTTTATGGGGACAACACGCTTGTGCTCGCGGTCGAGGAATACGTACGTAGCGGCCCCACAGGCAAAGTGACTTGTCATGTAGTATTTGCTTCCAGTGAAGGCCTGGAAAAAGCGTGCTATATGACCCGCTATTGGAATGGGGTACCAGTCCTCTTTGATTATGACACTGTTGGTCTGCTCCTCAATACGCTTTATGGCCCCTGCTATGGTTATCCTGAACCTCTGGCGCTCCCTCTTCGGAACCCTACCAACTTGAGAAATCGGCTGGAAGTTCACACCGCGAACGATGTCTAGGTGATTGAGGCTGAAGTTGATTATCGCGCCCAGCTCATGGTCGTTAACGTTCCTTATAGTCGTTGGTACGAGCACTATACCCGGTCCCCCCGCCTTCCTCACGTTCTCAAAGATGAGCGGGACTTCCCAGTGGTTCTTCCAATTGGTCTGAGGCGTCATCCCGTCGTAACTCATGTAAAGGGTGTTGGTTCCGGCCTCGCGTATCCTCTCCACAAGATCGGGATCAAAGGCGAGCTTTATACCGTCGGTATTGAGCTGGACGTGATCATAGCCCTCCTCATGGGCCATCCTAATGATCTCAATGAGGTCCTCCCTAAGCGTCGGTTCGCCGCCGGTGAGCTGAACCGCGTTGGCTCCTATAGGGTACTGCTTCTTGGCGTTGCGGAGCATCTGCCTTATCTGCTCAAGGGTTGGCTCGTAGATGGGCTGACCCTCCTTGGCGTAGAAGAAGCAATACCAGCAGCTCAGGTTGCAACGGTTGGTGAGGACAATGTTGAGCAGATTAGTGTGAGAGCGGTGCCTCGAGCACATTCCACAGTCGAGGGGGCAGTTAACGCCGCTGTTCTCGACGTTGGCACTGTAGAGCTCCTTCTCTTCCCAGCGCCACTTGGAGAAACAGTAGTACACATCCACATCCTCGTAGTAGAGGTCGGTTATCATGCCCTCGGGGCACTTCTTGGTTATCCAGACCTTCCCATCCTTCTCCCAAACAAGGGCCGGAACAACGCGCCTCGTCTCGGGACAGAGGGAGTAGGTCCTGTGGGGAAGAGAGCCCCCGTAGGCCCTGCTCGCCTTTTTGAGTTCAGCGTAAAACTCATCTTCGCTTATCTCAGGAAACTCAACTATATCCCTAATCCTCCTGGTTGAGGCCTTAAACTCCTTTTCGCCACTCGGAATTTCACCAACACTCTCAGCCATGGGGTTCACCCCGGTTTAATTCAGGCTTTCCTAGGGGAGTATCCAATCGTAGGGTATAAAAGCTTTTGCGTAAATATGAAGGTTTTGATTCATAGGTATGGGACAAAATTGGGGAATCCCAAAGGTTAGTGTTTAAAAGTACCCGTGAGATTCTAATCTCGGTGATTAGATGCCCGCCAGAGAGATGAGGATGGAGATGTTCCTGCGTGCCCTCCTCAAGAGGGACTTCAGCAGGGCGAAGGCTCACGCCGAGAAGCTCCAAACCATGGCTGGGAACGACGAGTGGGGTAAAGGTTACTCAAGGGCAGTCAACGGTTTCATCAGCGCTATAAAAGACAATGACCCAGACGCACTCATAGTCCAGTTAATAAACGGGGGAAACCGAGAAAAAGCAGGGAAACTGCGTGAACACTTTCAGAAGACGATTCTCGAACATGAGTTCCGCGATGATTACGAGAAGGGCTACTACACGGCTTGGGTAGAGTTCCTCGGGGCATACCTCAACCAGAAAACCCTCGCGTGATGGAAATGGGAAAGGAAGAGCTTATGCGAAAACTCGAGGAAAAAATCAGAACCTGCCAAAAGTGCCCGCTTGGTCAGCTCAGGACGAACGCCGTTCCTGGGGCCGGGAGCTACAATGCGAAGGTCATGTTCGTTGGTGAGGCGCCTGGATACTGGGAAGACCAGAAAAGTCTTCCCTTTGTCGGCAGGGCAGGAAAGGTGCTCGACGAACTCCTCTCCGAGGTTGGATTGAACAGGGGGGACGTTTACATAACCAACATCGTCAAGTGCAGGCCACCTGAGAACCGCGACCCCACGGAGGAGGAGATAAAAGCCTGCTCACCCTACCTTGACATACAGATAGACATAATCCGCCCAAAGGTTATAGTCCCCCTCGGTAGGCACTCGATGGGTTACATCCTCAAGAAGTTCGGCTTTGAACCTGAGCCGATAAGCAAGGTACACGGAAAGACCTTCGAGGCGCACACTCTCTTCGGAAAGATAGTTATAATGCCGAGCTACCACCCGGCGGCAGCCCTCTACCGTCCACAGATAAAGAAGGAGCTCAGGAAGGACTTCATGAAGCTTAGAGAGCTCATCGGTTCTCTTCCATGAATTTTCCTTCATATTTCAATTACCCTCCCGCATGAGAGAAAAGCCCCCAGCGCTTTTAAGCCAAATCGGATCTGCCTGAAGTTTTTCTGAGAGAGGTTTTTATGGCCGGAGTGAGCAGTAATATACTTAAGAGTATCTATTAATATAGTAGGATATAACTATACACTACAGAGTAAAATTAGGGTCAGCAAAATACGGAGCAGAGCGGCAATATTTTCGAAGAACTGACAAAATGCCAAAAGTATTCCAGAAAAACTTATATCCAGCCGATTGGTATTGGGATGAAACCCCCTTGGAGGTGAAAGTGTGTCTGACTTTGGTGTGTTGTCTCTGTTGCCGCCATTGGTGGCAATTATCCTAGCGATTTGGACGAAGAGGGTTATACTGGCCCTTTTCTCCGGGGTCTGGATTGGTGGAGTAATGGTAGCAGGATGGAACCCTGTGACTGGAACGACGCAGACCATCGGGTGGATAGTTAAGAATGCCATCGACGACTGGAACGTCAAGATACTCCTCTTTGACTTCCTGATCGGGGCCGGTGTTGGTCTCATCTACAAGTCAGGGGGAGCCTTCGCCATCGGGAGAGCACTCGCCGAGAAAGTCCGCACGAGCAGGGGCGCGGCAGTTATGGGCTGGCTGCTCGGCGTGCTCATCTTCTTCGACGACTACACCAACACCATTATAGTAGGAAACACCATGAGGCCAATAACCGACAGGACAAGGGTTTCCCGCGAGATGCTCGCTTACATCGATGACTCCACAGCGGCTCCTGTCGCAGGACTGGCGGTAGTCTCGACCTGGATAGGCTACGAGGTTGGTCTCATCGGAGATGCATTCAAGGGACTCAATGTTGATTACGGTGCCTACGTTGCATGGATGCACAGTGTTCCCTACAGGTTTTACTCGATTCTGGCAATAATACTGGTCTTCCTCGTTGCATACTTTCACAGGCACTACGGCCAGATGCTCCATGCCGAGTACCGCACGAGGACAACCGGCAAGGTTCTCCGAGACGATGCCAAGCCACTCATGACGACGGAGGTCGATCTCGGAATGCCCAAGGAGGAGGGAAGCGTCCATATCTTCATATGGCCGATATTAACGCTTATATTCGTCACCCTCTACGGCATGTGGTACACGGGCGGCGGAAGCGAGGCCTATGCAAAGGGAGGCATGATGGAGGTTCTCGGAAACTCCGACTCGGCCCTAGCTCTACTCTGGGGAAGCTTCGCCATGGTGGTCGTTGCCTTTACACTCGTTCTGGCGATGAAGAAGATGACCATTGAGGAGGCCGAGGACGCTATAGTCCGCGGCATGAAGCAGATGGTCATAGCCAACACCATCCTGCTCCTGGCCTGGAGCATTAAGAGCGCCACCGATGCAGTCGGAACCGCGCCCTACATAGTTAACCTCGCTAAGGGAGCCGGAGTGAGCGGTAGTTGGGTGCCGCTGATAGTGTTCCTCATTGCAATGTTCATTTCGTTCACAACTGGAACCAGCTGGGGAACCTTTAGCATAATGCTGCCCATAGCCATACCCCTTGCCTACGGAGTTACAGGATATGTCGGACCGGAGGTCTTCGCGAGCATCGGTGCGGTCTTCGCTGGAGGAATCTTCGGTGACCACTGTTCTCCGATAAGTGACACAACGATTATGAGTTCGATGTTCAGCGGTTCAGACCACATTGATCACGTTGACACTCAGGTGCCCTTACGCGGTGACGGCATCGAGCGTCGGAATAATCCTCTACCTGCTCTTCGGAGTTGGCATCCACAGCTGGGTCATCCTTCTGCCAACGGGTTTTGTGCTCCTAATAGCTGCCTGGTACGCGCTGAGTGAGTGGTACGGAAACAAGCACGGCATCCCTCACGGCAAAGTGCCTATATACATGGTGGAAGAGTGAGTCTTTCTCTTGTGAGTCTCTCTTCCCATTTCCTATTTCCACGCTTTCTGGAAACCTTAAAAGGTTTTAAAAGCTCCCCACTTCACTCCATTTGGAGGTGAGGATATGCTCGTCAGGGCGTTCATTCCCGCTCACATTACCGCGTTCTTCGTTCCACACTTTAGCGACGACCCACTCAGGGCAGGCTCCCTTGGAACCGGCGTGAACCTCTCGAAGGGAACCACTGTCCTCACGAGCATCGAGACTGGAACGCTTGAGAGACACGTGCATGTTGCCTTCAACGGCGAGCCTGTGAAGAGGGAGAACGCGACCATAACCTACTCCGTTGCTGACGAACTCATCCCGAAGGACTTCACGGGCGAGGTCGAAATCTGGCAGTACTTTGACTTCCCCAACGGCTACGGCTTCGGCAACAGCGCAGGAGGAGCACTCGGAACGGCCCTATCGCTGGGCTACGCCTTCGGCGGGACGTGGCTGAAGGCAGCACAGACAGCCCACAAACATGAAGTAATCAACAGGGGCGGCCTTGGAGACGTCATTGCACAGCTTGCCGGTGGGATAGAGGTTCGAGTTAAGGCCGGTGGGCCGGGAATAGGCGTCGTTGACAACCTTTTCTTCGAGGACTACAGGGTTCTCGTTGTCCCCCTCGGGAGGCTTTCTACCAGAGAGGTGCTAGATGGCGATATTGTCAAAGCTATTGAGACCGAGGGAAGGATAGCCCTTGAGAAGCTCCTCAGGGAACCGAGGCCCAGGCTAATGATGGCCCTCGCCAGGGAATTCGCCGAAAAGACTGGCCTTCTCAACGATGAACTCCTAGAGTTGGCCCGGGAGCTGGACAGAGTCCTCTCGAACCCCTCCTCGATGATAATGCTCGGCAGGGGCCTCTTCGCACTGGTTAAAGAGAGAGAGCTTAAAAATGCCAAAAACCTGCTCGCTGACCTCAACCTGCCCTACGACGTGACCGAAATCTACGATGAAAGGCCTAAGGTTGGAAGGTGGGTGGGCTAACCTTTTATCCCCCTCGCCGTATTCTCCCCGGTGGTGAGAATGGGTGACATGAAGTACGCGGAGCTTGCCGATTTATACAGAAGGCTTGAAAAAACCACGCTGAAGACACTGAAGACTAGGTTCGTTGCCGATTTTCTGAAGAAGACTCCCGATGAGCTTCTCGAAATAATTCCCTACCTCATCCTCGGAAAGGTTTTCCCAGACTGGGATGAGAGAGAGCTTGGAGTTGGGGAAAAACTCCTCATTAAGGCCGTCTCAATGGCCACCGGGATTTCCGAAAACGAGATAGAAAACTCCGTCAAAGACACCGGCGACCTCGGCGAGAGCATCGCGCTGGCTTTGAAGAGGAGGAAGCAGAGGAGCTTTTTCAGCCAGCCGCTCACCATAAAGAGGGTTTATGATGCGTTTGTAAAAGTGGCGGAAGCAAGCGGCGAGAAAAGCCAGGACAGAAAGATGAAGCACCTAGCAAACATATTCATGGACGCCCGGCCGGAGGAGGGGAAGTATATAGCCAGAACCGTCCTCGGGACTATGAGAACAGGCGTTGCTGAGGGCATCCTCCGCGATGCCATAGCGGAAGCATTCAAAGTAAGGGCCGAGCTGGTTGAGAGGGTCTACATGCTCACAAGTGATTTTGGATACGTCGCGGAGGTGGCAAGGCTCGAGGGTGATAAGGGCCTCTCTGCCGTTAGAGTCCAGACTGGGAAGCCCATAAGACCGATGCTGGCTCAGAACGCGGCCAGCGTGAAGGAAGCCTTGACCGAGATGGGTGGAAAAGCCGCCTTTGAGATAAAGTACGACGGTGCCCGTGTACAGGTTCACAGGAACGGCGGGGAGATTGCGATATACTCCCGCAGGCTGGAGAACGTTACCAAGTCCATCCCGGACGTTGTTGAGGCGATAAAGGGAAGTCTAAAAGCTGAGAAAACCATTGTGGAGGGCGAACTCGTTGCAGTTGGTGAGGGAGGAAGGCCGAGGCCCTTCCAGTACGTCCTGAGAAGGTTCAGGAGAAAGTACAACATAAAAGAGATGATAGAAAAAATCCCGCTGGAGCTGAACCTCTTTGACATAATGTATGTCGACGACGAGGCACTCATCAACCTGCCATTTTCAGAAAGGAGGAAAAAGCTCGAAGAGACGGTTAAGGAGGGCGAGAGGGTAAAACTCGCCGTTCAGCTGGTGACTGACAACGCCGAGGAGGCCCAGAAGTTCTACGAAAAGGCACTGGAGCTGGGGCACGAGGGCGTCATGGCAAAACGCCTCGATTCGGTGTACGAGCCGGGCAACCGCGGTAAGAAGTGGCTCAAGGTCAAGCCGACGATGGAGGACCTCGACCTCGTCATAATCGGGGCAGAGTGGGGCGAGGGAAGACGGGCACACTTCCTCGGCTCGTTCCTAGTCGCGGCGTTCGACCCACACAGCGGAGAGTTCATCCCGGTTGGAAAGGTCGGGAGCGGTTTCACGGATGAGGATCTGGCCGAGTTCACAAAGAGGCTGAAGCCGCTCATAATCAGAGAGGAGGGCAAATACATCGAGATAGAACCAAAGGTGGTCATAGAGGTAACATACCAGGAGATACAGAGGAGTCCCAAGTATAAGGGCGGCTTTGCACTGCGCTTCCCACGCTACGTGGCATTAAGAGAGGATAAAAGCCCAGAGGAGGCCGACACGATAGAGCGCGTTGCTCAGCTCTACGAACTCCAAGAGAGGTTCAAGGCAAGGAGGTGAGATCCGAACCAGCTGTCCCAACCCCCTTCTCCCTCCAGAACTCCTGGGCTTCCCTCTTCCTTTTCTCCAGCTCGTGCTGTGCCCTGCTGTAGGCCCTTCCAAAGGCGTCGTCAACACTCGAATACGTGTAAATCAGGGCAACGGTCGAAATGAGGACAACGATTAGCACGGGTGCTCCAACAATGGCCAGCAGAACGGGGGCATCGTAGAGGCTGTGGAGCACCGAGGCTTTCAGGTAGCCAAGCAACGGATCACCCCTCATGACATCACCGAGGGCTATTGTGGTGAATGCCACGTGGAACATCACCACTATGATCCTCAGGAGGGCACCCAAGATGTTGCCGCTGAAAAAAAGGGCCAGCCCGTAGAGGATCGCCTCGACTACAGCGAAGGCCAGGGCGACCTTTACCGTCAGGTGCCAGCGATACATATCACTGCCCTTGGAGGAGAAGTAGGAGAGTAGCTTAGCCCCTTCCTCAATGAAGCCAACGCCCATCACGAGGGCTATCATCATGACCGTCGTTGACTCAGAGCGGAATACAAAGAGGAGGACTCCTTCGAGGAAGAGCGCGAGAATGAACGCCAAGAAACCGTACTTAACTACCGTGGAAGTTTTAACGAAGGGGGTCACCCTGTCTATCTTGGTCATCCACCCATCTGTCTTAACGTACAGTTTAATTCCAACGGCTATAACTACTATAACGTAGGCGGCCAGACCCATTACCTCTAACATTGCACCACCGATAACTCTTTTATGTGGTATTTTTAAGCCTTGCCCCAGCAGGTTTTTAAATCCACGCCTTAATGAAACTGGGTGTTGCCATGGAGGATGCAAAGAAAAGGCTGGTAAAGATGTTTTTTGACGAGGAGGCGATACTCTTCGGGCGCTTCGTTCTGACCTCCGGAAAGGAGAGCGATTACTACATAAACGTCAAGAGGCTGAGCACAAATCCGAGGGCACTCAGACTGATGGCGAAGCTTATAGCGGAAGAGGCCAATAAAGCCGGAGTGGAATTTGATAGAGTGGCCGGTCCTGAACTCGGCGCGGTTCCGATAGCGACTGCTCTAGCACTCGAAACCGGAAAACCTCTTGTCATAGTCAGAAAAAAGCCAAAGGGGCACGGGACAGGGAGTCAGATTGAGGGAGAGGTGAAGCCCGGGGAGAGAATCCTCCTGGTTGAAGACGTGACCACGACCGGCGGAAGCGTGCTAAGGGCCGCGGAGGTTCTCGAAAAGCTTGGGGCAGAGATAACGGCGATAAGCGTTGTTGTTGACCGCGAGGAAGGAGCAGGGAGCCGGATAAGTGCGAGGTATCACTTTATACCCCTCATCCAAGTCTCAGAACTTCTTGAGAGACGGAGTTCCACCACGATGAACGAGTGAATTAATCGCCCCCTTCAGCCTCTCCCACAGGCTCTCCCTATTCTTTCCCCCAAACATCCACCTGTCAAGCAGGCCGCCTGACTTGGAAAGGGCGCGCGATGCCCTCGCGAACGGAGCATAGTGCAGAACGGGGGTTCCGTAGTTGGTGGCTTCTGGAACGCGGGGGTCAAAGGGTATTACACCGATTACAGGAACCTCTATACTGTACTCAAGGAAGTCCACTATGTCGTCAATGCTCTCTGCTGCCTCATGAACCTTGTTTATTATGACGCCCACGTGGAGGTCGTAAGAGTCGCCGATGGCCTTGAGCTTCACCACTTCGTTCTCTATCATCCTATGGACGGAATGTATCGGCCCTCTCTCTATCTCCACGACTATAAGCTGATACTGGGCCAGGTGAAACGTTGAGACTGTGTCGAACGGAATACCAACGGGGGAATCTATTATCGTCAGGTTGTAGCGTGTCTGAACCTCCCGCACGATATTCCTCAACCTCTTCTGGTCTATATCGATAACGTCGTAGATGCTTGAACTGCCCGGCAGAATGTCCACCCCAGTCCCTGGATCGTGGTAAACGGCATCCATTGTTCCCATAGGAGGATTCTTCAGAAGGGTGTGGACGTTATAGCGGGGATTATATATCCCAAAGTGAAAGGCAAGCTTTGGAAGGTAAAGGTCACCGTCAACGGTCAGGGCCCGATAACCATTACCCGAGAAGTAAGTCGCTAGGTTGGCGGCCATGGTCGTCTTCCCTGCACCGCCCCTTCCAGTAATAACCACAGCTATCACAGCATCGCCTCCCTGTTGAAAACATTTGTTAAAAGTGATTAGAGCGGGACAGAAACGCGCCTTAGAGGTAGTCCCCAATGGTCTTTGCGCGAACCATTATGGCGGCCTTCTTATGACCATAGAAGACCTCGACCAGGCCATCAGATTCGAGTTCTTTAACGGTCTTAAACACCGCCGGTGCTGGCGTTTCAAGCTCAGCGCTCAAGCTCTGGAGAGCAACCGCCCTCTTCTTGGTCGCGAGGGTTTTATAAACTATATCTTTACGTCTTCCAAACATCCCGCGGCACCGCTTATTTATACGTCTTCAAACTAAATAAACCTTCCGAGGACATTTTTGACACCCGCCCAAGGGCAGGTTTATAAACGCCCCAGCGCACGGACGAGCATGAAGGGAGTCATCGAGGAACTCGACTGGGACGGCATGGGAATTCTTAGGACAGGGGGGAGAGAGGTTTACGTCCCGTTCACAGCACCAGGAGACGTTGTTGAAGTCATAAAATGGCGCAGAAAGAAGAGGAAGCTCATCGCGATTGATTTTGAGGTTGTCAAGCCATCACCTGAGAGAACAGAGCCTCGTTGCCCACACTTCGGGACCTGCGGCGGCTGTGCCCTCCAGCACATTCCCTACGGGAGTCAGATTGCATTCAAAGAGACCAAACTTTCAAATATTCTGGGGATAGCTGTTAAAGTCAGACCATCTCCAGTTATTTACGGCCATAGGAACAGGATTGATGTCGTCATTTCAGCAAAGGGGATAGGCTTCAGGAGACGGGGAATGTGGTGGGATGCGGTTGACATCGACGAGTGCCCCATTTTCGGGGGGATCAGCAAAAAGGTTCTCAAATCCCTCAGAGAGTTTATAGAAGACCACAGGCCGAGCCTCTACGAGATAAAAAAGAACGAGGGATTTTTAAGATATATTGTTGTACGCGAGGGCAAGTTCACGGGGGAGCTTATGGTCAACCTCGTTACCTCCAAAGGGACTCTGCCCGAGGATTTTCCAGCCTACTTCGATTACGCGGACTCAATATACTGGAGCGTCAACAGAACGAAGAGCGATGTCTCCTACGGTGAGATAGAGAAATCTTGGAAGTCGGAGTTCATAAAAGAAAAGCTCAACGACGTCGTCTACCTAGTCCACCCAAACAGCTTCTTCCAGACTAACAGCTACGCTGCGATTATGCTCCTTGAGGAGGTCTCAAAGCGCATTGATGGAGAGAAGGTTCTCGATTTGTACTCCGGTGTCGGTACCTTCGGGGTCTACCTCGCGAAGCGCGGCTTGAAAACCGAAGGAGTCGAAGTAAATCCCTTTGCGGTTGAAATGGCAAAAAGGAACGTTGAGTTGAACGGCGTTGATGCCGTCTTCCGCGTTGGGATGGACAGGGACGTTGGGAACCTCTCCACTTACGATACGGTAGTGCTTGATCCGCCCCGTTCGGGTCTGCACCCTAAACTTATAAGGAAAATTTTAAAAGACAAACCTGAAAGCATTGTCTACGTATCATGCAACCCCCGGACTTTAGCCGGGAACCTCCAATACCTCTCAGAGAAGTATTCCCTAGACAGTGCTGTCGGGATCGACATGTTCCCCCACACTCCACACGTTGAGACGGTTGCCAAACTGACACTCAAGGTTTAATCTCGGAACAGATAGGTTCAAAAACTTAATATACCCAATCGACATATATGTGATGAAGTAGAGGTGAGGAAAATGCTTGACGAAAGGGACAGCATCATAATCGACATGCTCACCAAGGACGCGCGCACTCCGTTCACGGAGATAGCAAAGGTCCTTGGCATAAGTGAGACGGCCGTGAGGAAGCGCGTGAAGGCCCTAGAAGAGGCAGGAGTTATAAAGCAGTACACCGCCGTCGTTGATCCCTCCAGGCTCGGTTACAACCTCGTCAGCCTGACAGGGGTTGACACCCTGCCTGAGAGGATATTTGACGTCGCGAGCAAGCTCAAGGAATTCGAGTTCGTGAGGAAGGTGTACCTGACGAGTGGCGATCACATGATAATGGCCGAGGTTTGGGCCAAGGACGGGGAAGATCTCTCAGACATAATCTCCAACAAGATCGGTAGGATAGATGGCGTCACCAAGGTCTGCCCCGCGATAATCCTTGAAAAGCTGAAGTGAGCTTTCTATTTCTTCTTTGCCCTTCTGTACCTTTTTCCATCACCACGTGCCTCTTGAAACAGATTGCACCATGCGAAAAACGCTTGAACAAAGCAAAAGCGGCGCTTTTGAAGAAAGGGTTGTAATGGTGCGGTGGCCGGGATTCGAACCCGGGTTACCGGCTTGGAAGGCCGGTGTCCTAGACCAGGCTAGACTACCACCGCTCTCAGCCGCGGTAAATAAGCGGATTAGGTTTAAAAGCTTTACCTTTTTCTTCTGAAAGCCTCGCCCTTTAGGGTGGGGGGTGCAATAAACTATCAAACAACCATAAGTGATGGAAACCCTTTAAATTGTTTGTATTTTATTAAGGCCTCGAAGAGGCCACTTAAAAACAACCCGATGAGGTGGGGGGTTTCAGTTACCACTCCCTCCTTGGAGTGGTTTGACGCTGTTAAGCGTCTTCGAAAGACTGCCCGTTATGGCAGTTTGAAACTCACGAGTGGTCTTTGGAACGATAATCCCAATCCGCTCTGCGGTAGGGGTAATGGGCATGAGACCGTGCCTTCGGGCTGAGCCGAAACTGGCAACGGGAGTAGGTGAATGAGTGCCCGTAAACCTTCCCGTCAATGGCGGAGGGTTAATTTGTCAGAACCCTCGCCATTCACGACGAGGAGGAGGTCAGTTTCCAGCCTTCCCAATCACTATACCTATAACTATCAACACAAGCCCCCCGACGGTCGCGGGCGCTATGCTCTCCCCAACTACGGTGAAGATGAATAGAAGGCTCAGGAATGGTACTAGATAGGCTAAATTCGAGGCGAAACCTATATCACCCTCAACAGCCTTATACCAGAAGATGTAGGTAATACCCATCTCGAAGAGGCCGACGTAGATTGCTCCGATGGCGCCCACTAGGGGTGGAACAACAAGCCCACCTAAGAGCGTGAGAATTACTGAAACATAAGCGAACCCAAAGAGGAAGTTCCAGAACATCTTCTCAATGAGGGGTCGCTTATCTCTCAGGTTCAGTAACCAGTAAGCGGCCCATATAACCGCGCTCCCGATGCCAAGGGCAACACCGACGGGATTGGAGAGGTTCAAACTGGTTAGGTTCCCCCTTGTAGCCACCACCAATGCCCCGAGGAAGCCGATTAACAGCCCAAAAACTGCCCCCCTCCCAGGTCTCTTCCCGAGCAGGGGGATTGAGAGAAGGACGAGCATAAGGGGCCAGGTGTAGTTGAGCGCCTGTGCTTCCTGGGCTGGCAAGCGGCCGTAGGCCGAGAAGAGGACGGTGTAGTAGAGAACCACTAGAAGGCCAAGGTAAGCCGAGCGGAGGTTTTCTTTCCTCGGCGAGAACTCGCGGAAGTAGATAATCCCGAATACAATGAGTGAGGTCAGGGAGGCGTAGAAGAGAAGTTGCAACGGCGTCATGTAGCGGAGCGAGAGCTTGAAGGCGGAAGCAACCGTTGACCAGAGGAGCACAGCAAGAACGGCGTGCTTTTTGGACATGATCGGAGATAGAACTGGATAAATAAAAATCTTATCCGCGCTCTCTTAGGACCCTCCCGATAACCGCACCGAGGTCATTTAGGGCCCTAAGGGCATCGGAGATTTGGACCGGCTTCTCAAACCGAAGCTCAAGTCCGCTGATCTTCACGCCCCTGACGCTTTTCATTCCCTCGGGGGGTATGTGCTTAAAATCTCCTCGAAGGGAATTGGGTGCCCTCTCAAGCTCTCTCCTTAAGGAATCCGCGGTTATCCAGCCTCCAGAATCGAAGTACATCTTCCTGGCATCCATATACACTCCGTTCTCAATTTCATTGAGCGTGGCCCTGAGGAGGGGAGCTTTTATTAACCCACCCGATTCCAAGAAGGAGTGTTAGAGTTCGTTAGTTGATGACAGTGCTTTGAATTCCTCTCTCCTGTCAAAAAGCTCATCAATCCTCTTCTTCGGTCTCGGGTCGAACAGCATAAGTAACGCCCCCATTACCTATAAGCCTTTGGGGTGATTGGGAAGAGACTAAAAATAGGGAGAGGGCAAAACGGGAGGAATTACTCCTCCCTGAATGCTCCGTACTTCTTGGGGTTATAGAACGGTGGGGTAACGGTAAGGGCCTTCTTGGGCTTGCCCCTTATCTCTATCTCCAGCTTGACGCCGGGCTTGGCGTACTCCGGCTTCACGAAGGCTATGCCGATTCCTATGCCGAGGAGCGGCGAGAGTGTTCCGCTGGTGACCTCGCCTATGAGCTCGCCGTCAGCGTAGACCTTGTAGCCCTCCCTCGGGATTCCCTTGTCGACCATCTTGAAGTGAATCATCTTACTCGGCAGGCCGCGCTCCCTCTGCTTGAGGAGGGCGTCCTTCCCTACGAACTCCTTGTCCCAGAAGATGGCAAAGTCAAGGTTGGCCTGGAGTGGCGTAACTTCGTCGATATCGGTGCTGAGGAGCTGGAATTCTTTGGTCTCGTTTCCGTAGAGGGTGTAGCCGGCCTCAAGGCGGAGCGTATCCCTCGCTCCAAGCCCGGCGGGCTTTATGCCGTACTTCTCACCGGCCTCGAGGATCGTCTCCCAGACGTGGAGGGCCTTCTCCGGCTTCCCGCGCTTGCTCTCGTCCGGGTGGTAAGGGTTGGAGTCCTCAAAGTAGACCTCCCAGCCGTTCTCGCCGGTGTAGCCACTCCTGGAGAGGAGCATCTTTATCCCGTCGAGTTCAACCTCCTTGGCCTGGAACCACCAGAGGTCGTTGATATCTATGCCGAAGAGCTCCTTGGCAAGGTCCCTGGCCTTCGGCCCCTGGATGGAAAACATGACCATGTCGTAGGTCTTGTTCTCCATCTCGAGGTCGAGGTTGCCAAACTTCTCGATTCCGCGCTTTATCGCGTTAAACCATGCCTCAAGCTTCTCAAAGGCATCGCTGTCACAGACCATCATGTAGGTGTCGTTACCCATGTTGAAGATCAGAGTTTCATCCTTTACAGCGCCGCGCTCGTTGAGAACGAGTGTGTATGTTCCACTTATCGCAGGGGGTTTGCTTATGTCGTTTGTGGTAACGTACTGGAGGAACTCTAAGGCATCCTTACCGCGGAAGATGAACTCTCCCATGTGCGAAACGTCGAAGATTCCAATGCCGTTCCTCACGGCTAGGTGCTCCTCCTTTATGCCCGAGTACCAGATGGGCATCTCCCAGCCCGCGAACTCCTCAACCTTCTTAGCGTGCTCCTTATGCCAGTCGAAGATGTGAACCCTCTTGACCATGGCTACCACCGTTCAATCTTGGGTCTGGCCGTTATAACCCTTTTCACTCCACGTGTCTTATGGCCTCCGCCGGCCTCAGCTCCGCCGCCTTTCTGGCGGGGTAAACGCTTGCAAGGATTCCTATAAGCAGTGTAACCCCGAAAGCAATTGCCACCACCCTGAGATCCACCACCGGGTTTGGGAGGCCCGATGTTTTCTGTCTCAAAATGTCCACGACCGCATCCGCGAGGAAGACCCCGGAGACGAAGCCGATGATTCCTCCTATAACCGTAAGCATCAAACCCTCGAGGAGTATCATCTCGAGGATGAACCTCTTCTTGGCCCCAAGGGCGCGGTAGGTTCCTATCTCCCTCGTGCGCTCCATGACGGAGGTGAGTAGCGTGTTGATGACCCCCAGAGCTCCAACGAGAAGGGCTATGCTGCCTATGCCGATGAGCAGGTTGTTAAGCATCTCCTCTATCTGGAACACCGTTTTGATGCCCTGGCGCTCCGTTATGACTGTGGCACTCGGCAGGAGCTTTGAGACCCTTTCCTTGACGTAGTCGACGAAGTTAACGTCATCCACCCATATCTCGATGAAGCTTATCTTCCCCGGCTCGTTGTACATCCTCTGGAGCGTTCCCAGGGGGACAAAGACGCTCGTGTCTATGAAGCCGCCGATGAAGCTCTGACCGCTCTCACGAAAGCTCCCAGAAACCTTGAACTCCCATGGATTGCCGTTGCCGTTGTATACCTTTATCGTCTGACCCGGGAGGATCTCCCAGTTGAGGTAACCGCCACCGGCCTTTTTTACCCTGCCGTTGGCGATGGAGTAGCCAAGAACCGCCTTAAAGCGCGAGCCTTGAGGCATGAACTGTCCCCTCTGCATGGGCGGGCCGGTGAAGGCGTAAAACTTCTGCGCGTCCCGTGGGATTATGCCCATGACCGTCACGGGCATCTGCCATCCCTGATATTCCATGGCCGTGAACTTGAGGAGGATGGGGTTTATGGCCTCAACGTGGTTTATGTGCGCTATCTTCTGCACGACGTCCTGGTTCAGGGTGCTCGTGCCTATCGTCCAGATCGATGCCCCCATGCCGGGCAGGACTATCACGACGTTGCTCGTGCTCTGAAGAGTCTGGGCTATGGAGATCTGGAATCCCTCGGCTATGGCCACCAGCGCGGTTATTGAGGCTATGGCTATTATTATCCCAAGCATGGTGAAGAGTGTTCTGGTCTTTCTCCTGTGAAGATTCCTGAATGCTATCTTCAGAACCTCTCTATCCACGCCTCGCCCTCCAGAGCAGTATAATGGCAATTATCAAAGCGGCCGCGCCAACGTAGTAGTACTCCCGTCTCCTGTCAGTATGTATCCCCAGCGGTATCTGGACGGTTATCGTCTTTGTGAAACTAACGAAGCTTCCATTGTCGGCCAGATACGATACCCGGACGTCCACGGGGTAGGTTCCGGCCTTCAGTGTATCATTGAGTATCATGAAGTTGGCGCTGTCGTAATCCAGGGGTTCAACGCTCCCGACGTACTTCTCACCCAGAGGGAAGAGGCTCAGCTCCTTGGAGCTCACCTCGACTGTAACACCATCTGCGGCAGCCCTACCGTCGTTGGCCACGTCAATCTCAAAACTGTACTCTCCATTGCTGACCCAGACGTTCCCAAGGTAGACCTTTAACCGTGGTTTTCCGGCGACGCTGACGCCAAAGGTTGCCTGCTCCTTGTAGGTTACCCCGTTCTCGTCTTCGTAGGTTATCACCGCATAGAGGGGATAAACATTGCTTGAAACATCCTTGACCGCGAAGGTGAGCTTTCCTGTATAGGTCTGGTTTACCTTTATCTCGTCGAAGTAGAGGCCGCTCTGCCGTCCTACCGGATAGATGTTGGCCTCCTGGTTACTTCCTCCCCCCGTGGGGAAGAGCTGATAGGTCTGTTTCTCCTCGGTGGGTTTGGTGCCCATCAACTGGACCCTAACGTGCATTGCCGGGGCGTTTCCGGTGTCAGCCACTTTGAGAACGACCGTGAAGTTAGAGCCGGGTGGAACCGGGTCTGGCTCGGTTTTGAAGCTAACTATCGTCACCTTTGGACTCTGGGCGTTGTTAACAGGGATTCCAATCTGGAACTCCTCCGTCTTCACGACACCGTTCTCATCGCTGTATTCGACTTCTATGTAAAGGGGGTACACGTCGGGTTTCAGGGCCTTGGAGGTTATGAGCCTGAAGTGTAGAGTCCTGACTCCGCCCGGCTGAAGGGGTCCGATGTACCTAACGGGTCCCTCCATATAGGATGCAAACGGCAGCTCCTGACTTACGGAGGGTAGTGAAACCGTTGGAAGCAGGCTCTTCCCGCCCCCCTCCTCTTGGACACTGGGTTTGGAATAGAGGTAAACCTTGACGTAGCGGGCGCTCGTGTCCCCTATGTTGGAAACCGTCACGTTCAGCTGAAACGGAGCCCCCACCTCGACGTTCGAGAAGCTCACGTTATCCATCACGACAACCGTTCCCTGAACGAGTGAGTAGCGCAGGTACTTGGGGACGAGTATCTTCATCTTGGCACTCGAATTGGTAACGTTGTATACCATCATGTAAACGCCGTGCCAGTAGTGCCCACCAACGCCAAAATAGGCGTAGTCGATGAAGTCATCCCTGTAGTAGCGCATGAAAACAGTTCCATTTTTGAATCCCAAAACCGAGAGCTGAAGGGGCCCATAGGTGAATGTGCTGTTGACATGGGTCATGCCGTAGAATACAGTAGTCGGCTTGGAGTATATCGACACAAAGGCACGCGGATTCTTAAACATCGCACCCGATGAAACGTAGTTTAAGTTGATCTTTACGTCACCGTAGGAGTAGGACTGCCCCTCGGAGAGCGAGAAGGTAACCGATGTAAAGTTCCTGTTGTCCCTCAGCTTGAAGAGAACAACGGGCGGCCACGTCTGGGCGTTGTAGAGGAAGTTTAAAACGGTAAGAGTGTAATTCCCGACTATCACGGATTCCCCCAAGCCAAGATAACCTTGAAAAGTCACCATATAAGACGGCTCCCCGGTGTTCCCCAGAACGGGGGGAAGGAGGAGAACCATGAATAAGAGGAGAGCTAAAATCTTTTTCTTCAAATCTCCTTCACCTCGTAGAGTTTTCCATCGCGTATCCTCAAAACCCTATCGGTTTTCCTCGCAACGTCCACATCGTGGGTTACGATAACGAAGGTTGTGCCCCGCTCCTTATTAAGTCTCCTCATTAGTTTCACTATATCCTCAGAGGCCTTTGTGTCTAGGTTTCCAGTTGGCTCGTCGGCGAGTATTATGCTGGGTTCATTGGCCAGCGCCCTCGCTATTGCAACGCGCTGCTGCTGGCCGCCGCTCATCTCCGGAGGTTTATGATCAACCATGTGGGGGATGCCCACCATACGAAGAAGCTCCATGGCCCTCTTCAACCTGACCCGCCTTGGAACCCGCGCCAGTATCATCGGAACCTCAACGTTCTCAAGGGACGTTAGTGTGGGTATGAGGTTGTACTGCTGGAAGATGAATCCTATCTTCCTCAGCCGCATCTCTGAAAGCTCGTCGTCGTCTAGGCCTATCACAGATGCTCCATCTATGTAAAGTTCCCCCGAGTCAGGAACGTCGAGGAGACCGAGCATGTTCAACAGGGTGGTTTTTCCACTCCCGCTCGGACCCATTATGCTGAGGAACTCTCCCTCATGGACTTCAAGGCTCGCCCCCCTCAGAGCTGGAACCATCACTCCCTTCCCCATACTGTAGCTCTTGTAAAGCTCAACGGCCTTTAAAACAACCTTCCCCTTCCCCATAGACGACATCCTCCAACTGGGTACCATCCACCAAAAACCCATATATAGTTTGTCCAATAAAACCCCCTGGTGAAAGACATGTTCAACAGAGTTTTATACCCTACGGATTTCTCGGAGGTCTCCCTCCATGCCCTCCGCGAGTGCATACCGAGGCTCGCAAAGCTCGAGATCAAGGAGCTTCACCTCCTCAACGTCGTCGACATAACCATGGCCGAGTTTGAGGCCTTTGAGCTTGAGAGCGTTTACAGGAAGAAGCTTGAGAGACTCGCAAGAGAAGTGGAGGAGGAATGCGGCGGAAAAACCCGGATAAAGGCGGACGTGAGGATAGGAATTCCCTCGATAGAGATAGCTAAAGCTGCTGAGGAAGCGGGGGCAGAGCTTATAGTCATCCCGAGCGTCGGGGAGAACATCTGGCGGCGCATGTTCGTGGGAAGCACTGCATCTAACCTCGTGAGGGCCGCGAAGAAGCCAGTTCTCCTTATCAAGTATACCGAGAGGGACGGGAAGTTCGAGTTCTCCGGTGACTGCGAACGGATGTTCGAAAGGCCGCTCGTGGCGCTGGACTTCTCTAGGTGCTCAGTTAAGCTGGTTCAGACGGTCAGGAAGTTCAGAGAGCGTGTAAAGGGCGGAATCCTGATCCACTCCGTTGACTACGGTGGGGTTGACGAACTCGAACACAACATGGCAGTGGCCAAGAAGAACCTGGAGAAGTCGACGAAGGGCTTAGGAGAGATGTTCGAAATCGAGGTGATGGTGGGAACTGCCAGCCAAGCAATAATAGGCACCTCTCTCGCAAAGAACTCAACCCTGATAGTGCTTGGAAAGAAGGGCAGGAGCTTCATAAAGGACCTGCTTCTCGGTTCGACCGCAGAGAGGGTGATAAGGGACTCAAGGCTCCCGGTTCTACTGGTACCGTGTGAATGAGACCTCAGACTGGAACGGCTTCCACATCAGGATTCGGTAGCTACCCTGTTGCCATCATCGGTCGTCTCCTTCTTTTCCTGCGTGCTTATAAACCTACTCCCTCGTGCTCTCGCCGGTCATCACCGCACTTGCTATCATGTGGGCCAGTCTGAGCGGTTCCGGTGTTAGGCCTGTTCTCGTGGTTACGCGGATTATCTCCCTAGCTGTTCCCTCGTCGACGCCAACCGCCTGGAGGTAGAGCTTCTCTGGGAGGAGTTCCACGAGGGATGGAGCCTTTTGGAGGAGTGCAATCCTCCGGTCAGCATCTGGGAAGTGCTTTCTCAGGGCGTTCTCCATGGCCTCTATGTCGGGCTTTTTCCTAACGATGACAATGACTGGAAGACCTGTCTCACTGTTCAAGCGCTCCAGGTCGATTACGTTGAAGCCCCCGTAGGTTATCCCCTTGAGGAGGATGACCCTCAAATCCTCAAAGCGGGAGGAGGTAACGGCGTCTATCATGGCGTCGGTCGCATCGGTTCCGTCGACGGTTATCCAGCGCGAGAGGGCCCCCACAACCTCCTGCGAACCCTTCATAACGACGCCGATAAGGATGGTCTTATCCCGGTTGAGTTTGGAGGAAAAGGAGAAGGTGCCGTCGTCGAAGCCGACGACGCGAATCTGAGGTTTGACCTTTCGTATCATTCAAAGAGCACCTGCCCCATCCACTCGGAGTACTCGCGGTTGAGCTTGTCAAGGTCGATTCTCGCGATAACGGGTACCTCGTAGGGGTGGAGGTCCCTTATGGCCTCTTTGAGTTCCTTCCACTTACCCACCTCTGTTTTGAGGAGAACTCCAACCTCTTTCTCCTCTCTTACCCTATCTTCCCCCCAGTATATCGCTTCGTGCTCGCGCAGGTTAGCGCAGACCGCAAGCTTCCGCTCAAGGAGTTCCCTCACTGTCTTTCTGGCGCTCCCCCAGTCCGGAAAAGTGGTATAGACGAATATTGCCTCCATGCCCTCACCCGTTTGAGTATCGACGGATAAGCTTAAATCGGTTGCGGGAAATTACCTGAGGGATGAGTCATGGAAAGGGTGAGGGCGCACCTTAGGATACACGGCCGTGTTCAGGGGGTCGGCTTCCGCTGGAGCATGCAGAGGGAGGCTAGAAAACTGGGCATTAGTGGGTGGGTTAGGAACCTGCCCGATGGGACTGTTGAAGCCGTAGTGGAAGGCGAAGAGGAGAGGGTTGAGGCTTTAATCGGCTGGGCGCACCAAGGACCCCCAATGGCTAGGGTAACAAAGGTAGAGGTAAGATGGGAGGAACCGGAGGGCCTCGAGGGCTTCAGGGTGACGGGTTAGTCATTCTCTCGATGAGTGCCCTCTTGGGGCAGTACTTAACCTCGCAGTAGTTGCAGACTAGCTTTTCCTTGTCCTTCTCCGGTGTGTGGAGAATGAGTTTTCTAAAACCCTCCATGTCCTTGACGCGGACGAAGACGCCAACGGGAAGCGTTCCGTCGATGACAATGTAGAGCTTCGTGGGTTCCTCGCGGAGGTTTCTACTGAATATCTCCATAACACTAACGTCGTTTTCGTGTAGCAGCTTCAGAACGTCAGAAAAGCCCTTTAGGTATTTGTCCTTGTCGAGCTCTATCTCTAAAACCTCCCAGCCCATCAGCGGTGCTACATCGATTAGGCTCGGCAGGGGGTTGAGCTTCTCGAAGATGAGCTTAAGTGGGTAGGTCTTCTCAATGTAGTCGATGGTATGGTAGACTATCTTTCTGTTGACGCCGATTATCCTGGCAAGCTCGCTTATAGGGACTTCAACGTCCCTCAGGTAGATTTTACCCTTCTTAACGCTCAGGCCGTTCTCAAAGAGGAACTCGGCCACCTTCCTCCTCGCTGGGTAGTTCTTGAAATAAGCCTCGAGTACGAGCATCATCTCTGTTCACCTCTTACCCATAAATGAGTAGAAATGGATATTTAAATCTTTCCCCACGGAAGGTTATTAAGCACAACGTCACAGCCAACGGAAGGGTGGTCTGTATGGAGAGGCTGGACGTCATAGGGGTAGGGAACCTCAACTACGACATCATCATACTCCTTGACAGGTTTCCGGAGTTCCATGAGAAGGTGAACGCAAAGGAGGCAGTTTTCGGTCTCGGTGGGGCTGCTGCAAACACGATAACCTGGTTGGCTCACTTTGGCCTGAAGACCGGCTACCTCGGAACAGTTGGAAAGGATGAGATAGGGAATGCCCACTTAGCCTTCTTCAGAAGGATAGGTGTTGATATCTCAGGAATAAAGCGGGTCGATACCCCCTCCGGGATCGCCATAGCGATGGTGCACGGCGATGACAAGAGGATCGTGAAGTATCCCGGGGCGAACCTGTTCAAGGAGGTGAACTTCGATTACCTCTCCAGGGCCAGGCACGTTCACCTCTCCTCCAACCCAGAGAAGACGATAGAGGCCGTCGTGAGGTTCGCGAGTGATAGCGGGATAAGCACCTCACTGGACATCGGCGAGGCTCCACTCTCAAGGGAGATAGAGGGTATAGTGGACTACCTCACAATGAACGAGGATGAGTATAAGCGGAAGTTCGGTTCCCTCGACCCGTCGCTCTCAAACGCCAAAAACCTCATCATAACACTCAACGGGGGTGGGGCGCTAATAAGGGACAGAGATGGAAACGTTGAGGAAATACGCGGCCTGAGCGCCGAAGTGGTGGACTCAACCGGTGCTGGAGATTCCTTCGATGCTGGTATTATTTATGGAATCCTAAACGGATGGTCTCTCGCGGACTCAGCAAGGCTCGGCATGCTTCTCGCTTACCTGACGGTCCAGAAAGTCGGAGCGAGGAGCGCGGTGGTTCCAATCGATGAGGTTATGAGAAAAGCAGAGGAGCTGAGAATGAAGCTCCCGTTCAAAGATGTCAAAGCTCACAATGTTTAAATACAGAAGTTAATAAAAGGGAGACATCAGGAAACCTTAAAAATTTGAATCCTAAAAGTCTTAGATGGGCCAAAACTCATTAGACCGGAGGTGACGCTCTTGGAAGTCATAATAGAGAACTTCAAGCCGAAGATTACTCGCCCTTTCAAGAGGAAGAATGAGTACTGGGTCAAGCTCATCCTCTCCGAGGGCGAGGAGTACATTATGAAGTTCAAAACCCCACTCGAGGCGGAGGATGCCATATACGGTATGCTGGACGACCTTCAGGTCTACGGGGGAAAGGTCAAGCTCAAACTCCGCGAGGGAAACGTTATTGACAAGATAGAGGTTTTAGAACTCTACAAACCCTCCGCGAAGGAACTCCTCAACGAGTACTTCACCAACTAACTTGATGTTCTTTTCTGTCTATTGGGGTTGGAAAAATGACAAAAACCTATATATACTCCAGAACACATATTTAACTCTTGGATAGTCCCGCAGTGGTTAGATTCCAAATTCTCGGAGGTAATGGCGGTGACAAGACGGAAGGACAAGGAACTCCTTGAACTAGCAATGGACATGGGCGGTGAGGAGGCCGTTGAGGTAATCAAAGCTCTGGAAAAGAAGAAAGAAGTCACCGACGAGGAACTTGCTGAGATAACGGAAATCCGCGTCAACACCGTTCGGAAGGTTCTATACATGCTCTACGACCAGGGACTTGCCGAGTTCAAGAGGATAAGGGACAAAGAAACCGGCTGGTACTACTACTACTGGCACCTTGAGATCAAGCGGTTGCCCGAGATAATCAGGGCCAAGAAAATGGCCGAGCTTAAAAAGCTCAAGGAGATGCTCGAGGAGGAAACGAGCGAGATATACTACTGGTGCGGAACCGAGGGACATCCAAAGTTGACCTTCGATGAGGCAATGGAGTACGAGTTCCAGTGCCCGATATGCGGCGGGATGCTCATGCAGTACGACAACACTGCCGTCGTTGAGGAACTTAAGACGCGCATAGAGAAGCTGGAAATAGAGCTTGGGTTGAAGCCAAAGCCAAGGAAATCATCCAGGAAGTCAAAATCAAAGGGAAAAGCGGCTAACTGAGCGGTTGAATGGATTGATGAACTTCGGGGAGGGTGAGGATGGAAGAAGTGGTTATTCTGGAGAAAGTTTACGGGGACAGGAGCGGTTTTCTCAAGCTCGACAGGAAGTTAAAGGCACTTCTGGGGGAGCTTGAGGTTGAGTGGAAGCTCTCCGCGGTAAAGAAGAACTGGGTAAAGGTCCTCCTCAAAGGCGAGGACGAGGAAATAAGTGCAAACCTAATTAGGGAGGAGTTTGGGGAGGTTCCATACAGCCTCAAAGCCGTTGGAGATGGAAAAACTTACCGCGGTCGCTTTATAGACCTCGGGAAAGTCGGTTATGGTGCCTACGTTGACATCGGAATCTTCCGCCCGAGGCCGAAGGACGCCCTCCTGCCGCTATACTACCTGAAGGAGACGTTCGGGGAAATGCCCGTTCGCGAGATGATAATCAAATCCGGCTGGGTCGATAACCTGCCTGTTGAGGTTACCGTTACTAAGGTCGAGTTCGGCGCGAGGGAGGTTGAGCTGGCCTTCAGCGACGCCCAGCTGAAGCGCATTAAAGGCTGGCTTAGTGACGGCCATGACAGGCTCTTCATAGCCGGAACCGTCAGCGAGAACATTGAGAAGGCTCTCATCCAGACGAGCCACGGCAGAGACGTGAAGCGCATAGAGGAGCTTGGACTCATGGAGACCCTCCTCGTCCTCAAGAAGGGGACCCAGGCACCGGGTATAATCAAGGAAATAGGGCCTCACATCAAGGGAACCACAATCGGAGCCATCAAGTTCCAGGAATGATCCGGTGGAGGAGCCTGACCGTCAGCGCCGCCAGAAACATGAAGTCGTAGGGAAAAAGTGAAGGAACCAACAGGGTTAAGGGTACGTAGACGAGGGTCATCAGCAGGAAGAAGGCGGTCTGACCTTTCATCCTTATCCTCCCCCCACCCTTCGCCCACGCGTAAACCGCGGTGAGGACCATGAGGCCTCCGTCAAAAAGGAACTTCCCCTCACACCTTAGGGCGCAGGGATAAACACTTCTCGGAATGCTGATTCCAAGGCCAAGTGTTTTGTACATAACAACCGTTCCAAGTGCGGTTATAGCAAGGTATGCATAGTTTCTTAGACGTCTCTTTGGAAACGCGAGAACGAAGATTACGGGAATAAGGGAGAGGTATGGGTTTATCGCAATGACCAGCAACGTAAAGGCCGAGAGGACAAGGGTCTGGAGGAGTGCCTTCCACCACTCTGGGGAGAAGGTGACGTTGCTTATTATCGCGAGGGTCATCACAAGCGAGGCAAGACCAAGGGTGTCCCCCCCAACAGAATCCAGACCGAGCCTGAACATCGGAGCCATCAGGAGGAAGCCCACAACTATGAATCCCAAGTCACGCGCCCTCTTTGGTGTGAGGTAGAACGAGAAGGAGAGGATTAAAAGTATGAGGAGCCAGTGGATGAAAAGAACGTTCTCTTCAACAGGGGAAATGAAGCGGAAAGCAAACCCCATAATGGCGCTCAGCGGTGAAGAGGCCACACCACCCACGGAGAACTCAAGGGCATTGAGAAACGTTCTAAGGAAGGAATCCGTGAAAGCCACCTTCCATGAGGTCAACGTCCACAGCACGTACAGGGAAACAACTATTGCGTAGAAACTTCCGGCGTGCGTTTTATCCCCACGAAGGGCTGCAAGGAAGACTATAACTAAGAAGAGGACAGTTCCGAGGAACACCAAAACTGAGTTCCGCGAGGGGTTCCAGAGGTTCTGGAAGGCCCTTTCCGTGAGGTATATGTTATCCTCGGTCCCGGTTATGAGAACAGTGCCGTTGAGAACGACTATCGACGGAAGAAGCGAGGCGTTCTCGGGGAGACCGGTTCGGTTCCAGAGCTTTCGCATAAGAGGGTTGTCGTAAACGTTACCAACGAGGACGAGCGTGCCGTTCCCACGGGGTTTAACCGTCAAGAGCCTCTGATCCACGTAGTAGGCCCATGCACGCGCCCAGATGTCGTTTCCAGCGACGACCGTGAAGGGGGAACTTGAGTTGAGGAACGACTCAAAGGCAACCTTATCTGGGTGGTAAGAGAGCCGGGCCGCGGAGACCTGGGGCACCAGCAGAAGAATCAGGAACAACAGGGGAACGGCCGCCTTTCTCATGTTCTCCCTCGGCTCGAATACCCAGAGGTGGTTAAAAAGTTAATGGGGTCACTCCTCTCCGGAGTCCCCTGTTTTTTCTCCATTCATTTCCTCGAGCTTCTTCACGAGGTTATCCACTATGCTCATGAAGGACTTCGCGGCAACGGTATCCTCGTAGAGGACTATCGGAATGCCGGCGTCGCTTGCCTCCCTCGCCTTGAGGTCTATGGGGATTTCGCCGAGGAAGTCCACGCCCTCCTTCTCGGCGAGCCTCTTTCCGCCGCCTTTGCCAAATATGTCAATCTCGTTACCGCAGTGGGGGCAGATGAGGTAGCTCATGTTCTCCACTACCGCGACATAGGGAACCTCCATCTTTTTCATCATGTTGACGGCCTTTCCCGTGTCGAGGAGGGCAACCTCTTGAGGCGTGGTCACTATCACCGCCGCATCAAGATTGAGGGTCTGGGTAACCGTCAGTATCTCGTCACCCGTCCCGGGCGGGAAGTCAATTATCATGAAGTCCAGCTCACCCCACTTGACGTCGCCGAGGAGCTGCTTGATGGCCTTCGTGACAAGTGCACCACGCCATATTATTGGCTGGTCCTCTGGAACCAAGAAGCCCATACTCATAACTTTTATTGGTGTAACCTGACCGAGGAAGTCGTTCACCGGTGGGAGCATCTCAAAACCGCCGTCTTCCCTCTTCTCAGCGAGGACGTCAGCCCTCTCAACGCCGAGCATCTTGGCGACGTTTGGACCATGTATGTCAGCGTCGAGAACACCCACAAAGTAGCCCTTCTTTGCTAGGGCTGCCGCGAGGTTTACAGCCACGGTGCTCTTTCCAACGCCACCCTTTCCACTTAGGACCGCCACCTTGTACTTCCATTTTTCCTGCTTTTCCTTTATCCTCTGCTCAAGAGGGTCAGCGCTCAGACCACCTATGTTGAGAGTGGGAGCTTTGATAGTCATCTTTCAACACCTCCACTCAATCATCACATGGGGAAACTTAAAAGCTTTGCCCAGATAGTTGTCAGTATTGCACAGGTTTGGGTAAAAGAATCAGTGTGGAGAGAACACCTCCTCAGCGAGCCTTTTCACAGCCTCGATGTAGCTGGTATAGTCCATCGCCTGGGCCGCCGCGGGATGAAAGATTTTATCCACCAACATCGGTGCGAAAATACCTAGCAGGACCACCATGGCTGCGAGAACCACGTTTACGGCGTTGAAGGTCCAGACTTCTTTTATGTTCCAACGTTTTTCTTTTTCATCATGCCCGTGTCCGTGCCCTCCACTCGGCTTCCCGCGCCAGAGGTAAACAAAGACCTTGAAGTAGGCCCAGGCCGCTATTGCGCTCGTTATCACCACCACCGAGGCCAGCCAGGGACTCACCTGCATGAGTGCGTCGAAAATGAGCATCTTCCCGAAGAAAACGTTAAGGGGAGGGACACCGACGAGGCTGAGGACAGCTATGCCGAAGAGGAAGGTATTGACGGGCATGGCCTGTCCGATTCCAGTAAGCTCCTCGATTCTGCTCGTTCCGGCGCGGTAGATGAAGGCCCCGGCCGTGAAGAAGAGGAGGGCCTTCGCTATGGCGTGGTTGACGAGGTGGAAGTCTATTGCCGTAAGGGCGAGCTGGGTTCCAACGCCGAGGGTCATGAAGAGGTAGCCCATATGGAGTATCGTGGAATAAGCGATGAGCCGCTTCATGTCCTTCTGAACTAGCATCATGAGTGAGCCGAGGAAAGCCGTAGCTGCCCCAAGGGTGAAGAAGACAAGCGAGAGTGCCCAACCAAAAGGAAGGCCGTGGAAGAGAGTGTAAAGGTATCTCGCTAAAACGTAGATTCCAGCCGCTTCAATGAAGCCGCTCAGGACTGCTCCAACAGGGATTGGTGCACCGGAGTAAGCCGAAGGGAGCCAGTAGTGACCTGGGAAGATGGCGCTCTTGACTATAACCATCGAAACCGTCAAGGCGAAGAAGATTGCAAGGGCGAGTGTTGGATTTCCAAAGAGCCTCGTCGTTACCGGAAAGCCTATCCCATGGAACATGGCGCTTAAGTCCGCCATGTTAAGGGTTCCGAGGGAGGCGTAGATGAATCCCAGAGCCAAGAAGTAGAGGCTGGTCGCTACTGCCCCGCTGATGCCGTACTTGAAAGCTCCCTCTACGGCTTCGCTCTTCGTCCGGTAGAATCCGACTATGGCGTAGGCGCTCGCGCCTATGACCTCGAACATGACAAAGACGTTAAAGGCATCCCCAGTCATAAAGACGCCGAGGTTACCTGCCTCCAAACCGAGGAGGAAGGTGTAGAAGGACTCCAGACCGCTCCACTCCGAGAGGTACCTGGCCGAGTAGATTCCAGCGAGCAGGAAGCCAAAGGAGGCCACCAAGACGAGCGTTGCTGAGAGCCTGTCGACCTCGAAGACGATGCCTATCGGTGCAATCCAGTTGCCAAAGGCGTAAACTAGGGGCGTGCCCGAGGAGTAGACCCTCTCAAAGAGCAAGAGAGAGACGAGGAAGGCCGTGGTGAGGGCCGTTAAAGCGTAGCCAACGATGATCCTCCGGTTCTTCCCGGTTATTATCGCGAGAAACGGCAGAAAGAAGGCGAAGCCGAGTGGTATGATTGGGACGATTCCGACCTCCATTCTATCACCTCAGTCAAATATTCTCCCCGCGTAGTCCTCGAAGTATGCGACGATGTTCTCCTTCACTTCCTTCTCGTCAAGCGTGGAAACGTCGATCCAGTGGACGTAGAGCCACTTTCCGTCGTCGCTTATATCGACCACTATCGTTCCGGGGGTGTTGGTTATCGAATTGGCCACCAGAACCTTCCCATAGTCACTCTCAACATCGAGTGGGATTCTAACTATGCCTGGATTGGCCTTAAGCGTGAAGATGCGCTTGGCCATATCAATGTGGGTCTTTGTCTCCTCTATAAGGAAGTAGCGGAGGCCGTAGGTTACCGCGTAGAACAACCTCCTCGGCGAGAAGAACTTGGACTCGTTCTCCACCAGCCAGTGACCAACGAGGAATGAGACTATAAAACCCACCACCGAACCGGTTATCAGGTTATACTCGCTGATAGCGCCAGTGTAAAACAGGTAAACCGCGAGCACAACGACGAAGGTCGCGGGAGAGAATCTCCCGAGCGGATTCATTCTTCCTCACCCCTCGTTATCTCGGCGATGTCCCTCGCATCGACGGTTCCGTGGAGGCGGTAGAACTGGATGGCGTAGGTCGTGAGAAGTATGTTCATAGCCATGCCTATGACGACCGCCGTCAAAACCAGCGCCTGCGGAACGGGGTCAACGGCCCTGTTCAGGAATTCCTTGAAGGTTATGTGACTCTCATAAACAGGAGGAAAGACGGGAAAGACCATTCTGTACCCTATCAAAATGAAGAGCATGTTTATGGCGTCACCCATGACGTTGAGCATGATGATTTTCTTTATCAGGTTGGAGCGCGTGGCAACACCATAGATTCCGAGGAGCATCATCGCGAAGAGGGTGATGGTAATGTATGCCAGCAGGAGGCTAATCATTCAGCTCCCTCCTGAGAACGTTTTTGAAGACCCACTCTGGGATCCCTAGGACGAGGAACACCGTGAGGAAGCCAAAGGTCACCGCGGTGTACTCACCAACATCGAGGTTGAAGAGGCCCGTTTCACCCGGCAGAAGGTTTATCTCGAGGAGTCTACCGCCGTAGATGAAGGCCGGAGCCAAAACTGTGGCCAAAATCAGGGCCAAGCCGGCAGCGTAGGCCGATATTGTGTGTCTGAGTGTGAGTCCCTTTCTTTCCAACGTAAACTTGCTAAAGGCCGCGAAGAGGAGTAGCGCTGCCACAGCCATCGCTGAACCGCCCTGAAAGCCGCCACCCGGGGTTAAGTGCCCGTGAAGGGCTATCGAGGCGGAAATAGCAATTATCATAACCACTACGAACTTCGTCGTGGCCTTCACTATGAGGTCCATCTGTCTGTGCGGCATGCCCCCCTCAAGCTCCCTCGCCTGCCTGAGCTGCTCTTTATCGAGGCGGAGGACGCTCAAAGCTCCCATTATCGCAAGGAAGAACACAAAGGTCTCGAAGAGCGTATCAAAACCACGGTAGTTCCAGACGATGGCGGTTACAACCTCCGGGCTGTGGGAGGTAAGACCCTCGTGGGCGAAGGCGTGACCCAAGTAGAACTCACCGAGCGGCCTGAGCTCCTCCCCACCGAGGCCGAGGACGTTTTTAATCGTCACGGCATAGGCTATGAAGAGGAAGGCGAGAAGGAAGGAAACCGCCACGATTACATCCCTCTTCATTCTCCCACCTCGTAGCGCTCGGTTTTGCTTATAGCGAGGATGACGAGGGCAGTGTAGGCTCCAACGGCTATCGCGAGGTATGCGAGGACTATATCAGGGGCGGCCAAAATGTAGAAGCCAAGGGCGAAGAAGGTTGACTGGACGGAGCTTAGAGCGAGGGCCTTGAGCAGGTCGTGCTCCTTCATGGCAAGATAACTGAATACGAAGCCGAACGAGACCACTATAACGAGAATGAGGAGGTGAAGCTCTATCATTCCCCGACCCTCCTGAAGGAGAACTTTGGCTCTTCCTCCTCGCCGGGAACCTCCTCATGCTCGCGAACGAGCTCTGCAACATCGCTCCTCTTTGGCAAATCCTCCTCAAGCTGATCAACCACGAGTTTGGGCTTCTTTCCGACCCTTCCGAAATAGACCGCTGAGACGAGTGAGTGGGAGCCTGTCGGGGCTATGAGAAGGATGAGAACGCCGACGGTAAAGGCTATGCCCGCCATAAAGAACCTCTGAGAGCCAAGGGGATGGTAAACAAGGGCAACTAAGCCTGCACCGAAGACGGGCAGAGCGGCGCCTCCTATTGTCCCCACCGTTGCGGCGTGGCTCCGCATATAGAAGTCGGTAAAGCGGAGCATGCCTATCGCTGCGATTAGGTCATATATCGCCCCCAGTAGGATAGCGATTGAGCCGATGATGAAGATGATTTCCTCTATCATACCTCTACCTCCCCGTAAAGAACGTATTTAGTGTAGTACAGATCAAGCATGAAGGCCCAGAGCGCTAGGATTATGGCGCCGCTCGCGAGCATTATCGACTTAAAGTAAATACCGAGGACGACCATAAAGGCTGCCATATCGAAGGAAAGACAGTCCACAACTAAGATTATGTCGGCCGTTGTTGGCCCCTTTATGGCCCTTATTCCATAAAGGATAAAGGCCAAAGCATAGATGACTGCTGAAAAGTAGAGGACGTTGAGGAAAGCACCCTCGAAGTTCATGCAAACACCCCCAGTAGGACTATGAGTATCGCCATTACCACCGCAAAACCTCCTATGAGCACGTTCATGTCGGGGTTTCTTTTCTTACCCCACTTGGCGAGCCTCTCAACGCCCCTTATCAGGGGCATGAACATGGCCTCGTCAAGGTGCCTCACCGGATAGTCAAACGCGTCATCCACATCCTTGATGTCGGGTATCTCATGCTTCGGAACGACCTTTATCATCGGGAGGACGTAGAGGATGTAGGCCTTTTTGAACTCACAGAGGAAGAAGCCGAAGGCCTCCCCCAGTATGTCACCCACGTTGTAGAATATGAGAAGAAGCTCGCTCACCCTCTCCGTTGGGACCTTTCCCACCTTCCAGCCGGCTATCGGGGCGGCCACGAGTAGGATAACCGCAAGCAGGAAAGATGGGGAGGCGAAGAAAACTCCGGCGGGACCCCCCGGAATCGAGCCACGCACCTCCCCTATGGCTGATGCTAGCCAGGGGTGGAGGAGGAGCGGAAAGACCGCAATGGTGAAACCAGCTACCGCAACGATGCCAGTTACGGACCTTATCATAAGCGGTATCTCCTCCCTCTCAACTTCCCTCTTGCAGAGCTCCCTGTTGAGGCGCCTTATCTGGAGTATCGAGGCCATCGGGAAGAGGCCGAGGAAGGCAACCGTCAGCATCATAAGCCAGAGGAGAACATCTTTGGACATAGCAATGCCCTCAAACACCAGCCACTTGGAGACGAAGGCCGCTAATGGGGGAACGCCTGCCATGGAAAATACGGAAAGAGAGATCAGAAGCGAAACCACGTGCCCCCTGAGGAGCTTTCTTATGGAGCAGATGTTCGGTTCCTCCCCGTAGTGCTCTATAGCTCCAAGTCCAAAGAAGACCGCGCTCTTGTAGAGGGCCTGATACAGAACGTGAAGGAGCGCTCCAATTAGGACTACTGTTCCTGCCATGCCGTTGAGGACCATCGAGGCACCGAGGGCAAAGAACGCGATTCCAACGTCCATTATGCTGTGGTGGGCAAACTTCCTCTTGAGCCTTATCTCCCTGAAGGAGTAGAGCGTGGCGAAGGCCGAGGTGGCACCAAGGGCGGTTATGGTGTAGCCGAGGGTTCTTGATGGGGGAAGGACGAACTCCGTCAGCCTCAGCAGGCCGTAAAAGCCAAGCTCCTCCCCGATGATGAAGATAGGTATGAACGGACTCGGAACGGAGCGGTAGGCCCTCGCAACCCACGTATGGAAGGGAAAGACCCCCGCCCTAACGAGGAAGGCGGAGAGGTAAAGTGCATACATCAACCAGAGGCCGACCGGGAGGTTCGAGAGGTTTTCATGTAGACCCTCAAATGTCAACTCATGGAGGCTTCCAATGGCGGAGTACGCTAGGGAAGTGGCAAGCAGGAGGGGGATTATACCGAAGAGCTGAGTAATGACTAGATACCTCCAGGCGGCCTTTCTGGAGCCTTTCGTCTCGGAGGTGAGGATGAGGACAAACGTAAAGATGGCGAAGAGTTCGTAGGCAAGAGTGAGTCTCTCAAGGTTATTCGTCGCGAGGAAGAGCAGAGCAGAGAGCAGTAACATGTTAACGGACAGACCAAGGTAGCGCTCGTCGCCCCTAGGCCTGTAGCCAAGGAGGTAGAGCGAGAGGGCGAAGGTGAGGAACGCGAGAACCATCAGAAAGAGCGCCGAGAGGGGGTCGACGTCAACCTCAGTGGGCAGGAAGGGCAACATCCCACCCCTGAAGCCGCTTATCCCCGCAACTGAAACCAAGAACGTGAGGACTGAAGAGGCCAGGGTAAACGTATAAACCAGTCTTCCACCCCTAAAAAGGGCAACGATGGCGCCGATGAAGAGGAGAGCAAGTGAAAGCTCCAACACTATGAGGGGTCCCATCAGTGCCCACCCCCGAAGAAGCCTATCCCGTGGACGAGAGGATACGCCAAGTAGGGAACGGCAAAGACGAGGATGAGGAGCATTATCAGCGAGGCAGTTATTATCGGGTGGCTGCTTGCCTTTGCCACGCTCCTCTTTCCGAAGACGTTTCTGGTTATCCACTTGACGCCGACCCAGAGGAAGACGGCCGAGTCCGCCAGAACCATGAGCACCGGAAGCCACGCGAGAGGTGTTACCTTAATCGCACTAAGGGTCGTTAGAAGCTCCGCCTTGCTAAAGGCTATGGCCATCGGGGGAAGGCCCGCCAAGCCGAGCAGTGCAACGCTCCAGGAGAGGGCGTTTACCGGGAGAACATCTTTCAGGCCACTTATCCGCCTCATGTCAAGGGTTCCAAGCGAGTAGGTGAAGCTTCCCGCGGTGAGAAAGGCCAACCCCTTGATGAACGCATGGGCCGTGAGCTGGAACATGGCCGCTTTTAGGCCCACTTCAAGGCCAAGGGAGGCGAAAGTTAGGCCGACAAACATTATTCCAGCCTCGGCAACGGTGGAATAAGCCAAAAGCCTCTTGGCATCCTTCTGAACCGGGTAGTTGATCATGGGGATCAGCAGGGTGAGCGACACCATCACCGCCATGAAGTAGAAGACCCATATCGGTAGGGGCCCTATGAACTGGAGGACTCTGGCGACGAGGTAGACGCCCATCTCGACCATTGCCGCACCGTGGAGGAAGGCACTCGCCGGAGTCGGGGCTTCCATGGCATCGGGAATCCAAGAGTACGTTGGGAACTGGGCGCTTTTCGTGTAACCAGCAATGAGGAGAGCTATGAAGAGCCAGGGCTTCACCGAATCGGAAACGTGTGAGAGCGAGAAGAGGCTCAGGTCGTGGAGCTGGGTTATTCCAATGTAAATTGCGGTGTAAAAGCCTATCATAGCCCCAACATTGGGGATTATAAAGGCCTTGAAGCCTGCCCTCACCCCCGCATTGGTTCCGTAGTAGCTGACCACCCCCCAGCACGCCAAGCCCATGAGCTCGAAGAATATAACGAGCCCCAGGAAGGTGGATGAGTAAACGAAACCAAGAGTCGCACCCTCAAAGAGCGTCATCCAGGCGTAAAACAGCCCGCGGCCCTTTCCAACGGGATGACCGACGTTCCTCTCGCTCATGTATTCCACGCCGTAGAACATGAAGATAAAGCCGGCCAAAGCCACAACCGTTCCAATCAGAACGCTCATGGGGTCGATTATTATACCATAGACCTCTCCAAGCCTCTCCGTAGTCATGTAGGCAAAGTGGAGCATCTCATGGTTGTAGTGGAGGAGGTACTCGATTAAAACGCCGAATTGGAGGAGCATGGCCAGGAGGAAAGAACAGAGCATAACAGCATCAGCTTTCCTCTCGTCGAGTTTGAAGAGGAGCAGTCCCCCGAGCAGTGGGACGATGAAGGTGAGAGTCGCGAGAAGTCCTATCATCCCCAATCCTCCTGACCCTAAACCCATTAGGTTAGTCTAACTATCCCTTTAAAGTTTTTCGGCGATTTCCAAAATTCATTTTAATGAAGGTACAAATCCGTGAAACCTGATAGGTTAACCACCAACTTTTTCAAACTTTACGAAGACCCCCTTAAAGTACTCATCGACGAGCGAGATAACCCCCGAAGAATCGAAGGGAAGGGATTTGATTGACCCATAAGCCTCGTTTAGAAAACCCCTTGCGATGTCCATAGCCTCCCTGAAAACACCAGCAGAGTTCATTCTCCTGAACAGGTTCAGAAGGTTATCCTCCTTCGGTTCGAGTAGGGTTCTCTCAACGAGGGATGAACCATAGTGCTCTGTGTAGAGTATGAGGGGCAGGGTCGTCTTACCGTTAAGGAGGTCCTTGAAGCGGTCCTTTCCGGTCCCAGGGAAGTAGTCAAGGACGTCGTCAACAATCTGAAAGGCCCTTCCAACCAGCATCCCTGCCTTATCCAGCTCCTCCCAGAAAGGTTTCTTAAGGTAGTAAGCCGGAAGCGCGAAAGAAGCTCCGAAGAGCTTCCCAGTCTTTCCGTCGATGACCCTGTAGTAGGTGCCGATGTCAAGGTGGACGCTTCCCCTCACTGCCTCCTGAAGGATTTCGGCCTTCACCATATCCTCGACGGCCTTGGCAACGTAGTCCACCATACCAGCCCTCTTGAAGGCGATCATCCTCAATGCCCTCACGAAGAGGAAGTCACCGCTGAGAACGGCAAGTTCAGGCCCCCACTGCATCGGCACGGTCGGGCTGTTCCTCCTCTTCTCCGCCAGGTCGATGACGTCGTCGTGAACTAGGCTTGCCGTGTGGATGAGTTCAATGGCGGAAGCAAGATCCAGGGCATCATCCCCTCTAAGGTCAAGGCCCTTTGAAACAGCCAAAACTATACGAGGCCTTATCCTCTTCCCACCGCTCCGTATCATGTACTCCCCTATCTTCTTGGCGAGTTCAACGCTTCCCTCTAGGGCCTCAATGAGCTTCTCGTCAAGCGACTCCATGTTCTCTCCCTCCGGTGAGAGCGAATCCCACAACAAAGGCCAGCACGATGAGTCCTATACCCAGCGCGGGCATTCCAAGGGATAAAAGGGCCAGCGCCGAGAATTCGAAGCTCGTGAACAGGAAGAAGTAGGAGGGCTTCCCCCCAGAGTAGAGCATCGCACTTACCCCGTGAAAAGCCGTGAAGACCAGCGCACTCAGGAAGGTGTAGAGCTCCCCTCCGGCAAAGGAAACCGGGAGCTTCATTATGAAGTTGGCGGCAACGAACGTGCCTATAGCCAGGAAGACGTACTTACCGACGCCAAAACCAAGACCGAGCGAGAGGCCATCCCTGTTATGGGAGAAGTAGTATTTCGAGCCTTCAACGGTAAGGGCCGTTAAGAAGGCGGTCGTTAGAACCCCCACGGCCCTACTCATTCCAATAGTCACAATGGAGTAAAACGGCAGGATTACTGAGAGACCGAGCGCTATTCCAACGCCCATGACAAACTCCGCCGTTTCAAGCCTTCTCCTCCAATAGTAAAACACCCCCAAGGGTATAAGCGAGCCGAGCATCATTAATAACATCCCGACGGGATTGGGTTTTGCCCTGATGCCGAGGGCAATCCCGACGAGTTTACCGTTCTTATAGGCTAAAAGAACCGGAAAGGAGCCTCTATCGCCGTAAACTCTATACTCGAACTTCCTCAACTCACCCTCAGTCGAGTTAGAGATAAGCTCATAGCCCCTAAGCTTCCCATAGTTGCTGAGGGTGAATTCCCCTATCTGGTGAAAGTAGCCCTCTGTGAACTGGCTTTTGAGTTCCCCACTCATATAAGGTTCTATCAGCGAGTAGTTGCCAGTGTTAAATGCATCTATGAACTTCCCCATGAAAACATCTGGGTTCCCCGCCTGGACGTGTGGAACCAAAAGAAGGGTAAGTAAAAGCAGTGAAAGGACCGCAACTTTCCTCATGGCTTTCCCTCACACTGCTGGTTCAATGGCCTTAATGAGCTTTTCTGCCATGCCATCTATGACGGGGATTCTGTAGGTCTCACCCCTAACTGCTTTCCAGATGCCGAAGGCCGCATATACCAGCCAGGTATAGACAACGTACATAGCTGGTCCAAAGTGGGGGTAACCAGGGTTCATATGCCAGGCCCCCATAAAGGCGAGCCAGGCGAAGAAGCCCATGACGCTCGAATAGGCGGCGTGCTTTCTCATGAACTCGCTCGAGTCCTTCATGAGGAGTATTGGAATCCCGCCGACGAAGCCCATTATGTACGCTATGAAAGCATCCGTAAAGTTGCCCATCTCCGTTACCTCCACACCCTCAGTTTTCGTTACCGGCATTCTCAATCACCTCCACTATTGCCTCACTCAGGAGCGGGTCGCGGTGGTTTAGCCCGACCCGGTAGTATCTCAGGCCGAGCCTATCCGCGACCTCTTTATATTCCACATCAAGCTCGTAGAGCGTCTCAACGTTCTCAACGAGGAAGCTGAGCGGGTAAATCAAAACCTCATTAACTTCCTCCAATTTGAGCTTCTCCAATACATCAGGGACTTCCGGTCCAAGCCACTCACCTTTTCCAAACTTGCTCTGGAATGCGATTTCCCATGGAAGGTCAAAGGCTTTCATGACCCTTTCGGCGAGTCTCCTGTGGCTCTTCTCGTAGGGGTCGCCTTCCTCGATTACCCTCTTCGGCAAACTATGGACGCTGAGGATAACGTAAGGCTCTTCAAAACCGCTCTCCTTCAGCCCGGTCTTAATATTCCCCTGAACCCAGCGGACGAACTTCTCATTGTCCCACCATTCCTTAACGTAGGGCTTCTCGCCAAAAAGCTCCCTTATCCTGACCAGACAGCGCTCCGTGGTTGAGCTTGAGTAGACTTGGTAGAGCGGGAATATTAAGTCGAAGTCCCAATTAAGTTCTTCCAAAAGGGGTTTTGAGTAGCACATGCCGAGTCTTATCTCGTGGCCGGTCTTTTCACTCACAGCCTTTGCTATCTCCTCCATATACTCGACGAGAGGACTTTTCCCGCCCATGAACGCGTAGTGCTCCCTAACCTGCCTCGCCCTCGCCTTCGCTATCCCCTTGATTATCGCCCTAGCGCCGGGAACGTCCAAACCTATGTGGTGCTTTATGTCATAGAGAAAGCGGAATATGAAGTCCTCGATTTCATCCGGTTCGGTGGGAGCGCCCATGTAGGTGAAGAGAACCCTCAAGCTACCACCTCCGAAAGGAAAGGAAGGGTCAGAGCGTACCGTTTAAAGCCGCTCCAAGGTTCTTGGCGAGGATTAAGAGGAGGCCAAGTCCCTTCTGAACGTCCTCGTCGCGGAGGTAACCCAGAGCCGAGGTCACGCCGACCCTTGGAGCATCCTTTGGATCGGTCTTGGCTAAAGCCTTGAGGAACGCTTCCACGAGTTCCTCTGTATTTACCTGTATCTTCTCTACCTCCTCGGTCTCTATCTCTCTGACCGGTTCAAGTGCGGCGTTTCCAATGCCCGCAAGCCTGAGGACTGCCTTCTCCTCGGCTATTGTCTCAAGGAGCTTGTCACCGTTCTCGGCCATGGACTTGAGCATGCCCAGTGTACCGCCCTTCTTGAGAGCCAAAGCAACCTCGGCCATCTCTTTAATGGCAATAACCTCCTCCGGGGTAAGAGTAAGCTCGCTCATCTTCACCACCTCACACCCTCAAGCTGTCAAGCCATCCCCTATAGAAGGAGTCCTTCATCAGCCTCACGAGTGGGCTCTTGAAGAGTAGATAGCACTCGTGCTTATACTTATCGCCCTTCCATTCGAACTCGCAGTTTCCGGAGAAGCCCGTGTTGTAGCCGTGGCCAAGACACATCGTCGGGGCGTATTCAGCCACCGGATAGCCACCGTGTATCCAGTGGAGTATGCTGGTGGCCGCTACAATCGAAGCGTTGTGGAGCGGAACTCCCGCAGTTAGAAGCCCGAGAGGCGGCATGCTCGCCTCGCTGACGATGTAAACCTCGTCGTATCCCGGATAGCGGAAGTCGGGTCCCTTCACTTTCGCCCAGCGCGGGTCTTTATCGTCAGCCATGAACGCCAGGATGTCTGGAATCGCTATCGGCGGAACTTTGATGAGGAGGTCGTAGTCAACCTCGGCGTTCTTTGTTACTACCTTATTGGAAGTTATCTCAACATGCCCCTCGTTGGATATGAACTTCACGTTGGCCTTCTCCATCTCCCTCTCGAAGAACCTCACCAGGTTTGGCCCGAGGCCAATTCCGGGCCTCTTGTCTGGATGGATGACGGTTATCTCAACACCCTCAATTCCGCGGTGCTCGAAGTACATCCTGAGGTTAAGGCTCATCTCGTAGGGGTAGATTCCGCAGCGGTGTGGTACCTCTGGAGTGTAGATGACTACCTTCCCGCCCTTGAATTCCGAAAGGGCTTTGTGAAGCTCAAGCGCCCCCTCAAGGGTGTAGTTATGGTAGCCGTACTCGCTCATGCCTTTATACTTGTCCCAAACGTACTCCACGCCGAGGCCAAGGAAGAGGTAGTCGTAGTCGTAGACCTTGCCGTTTTCAGTCTTCACCTGTCTGTTTGACAGATCTATCTCGGTAGCCCTGCCGATGTCAACTTTGAAGCCGTATACCTTTTCGGCGTTCTTTATCGGCGCCCAGGTTTCATGGGGCTCCGCAGAACCAAGCGCGATCTCCATAAATAATGGGGGCATGTAGTGTCTGTCGCTTGCAGTTACCATAGTAACGTCCACTTCCAGACCGAGCCGCTCGGCCTCGGCCTTTAGATACCTTCCAGCCACCAATCCAGCGGTTCCTCCGCCGAGTATCAGAACTTTGGTCATGCCTGCACCTCCCTCAGTTAGGATGGTCTAACTGAGTTAGGAAGTTTGGGGTATTTAACCCTTTTGATTCTCGCACCTTTAGGGTTTGGAACCCCTAATGGCCGAAATTTATATAAGAACATAAGACGAAAAAATCAGACGGTGATGCGCCATGACGGTGGAAATTGAAACCGGGAGGGAAGTGCTCTACGGTCTCGCGGCTATAACCCTGACACTGCTGTTCGTGTTGATAGCATTCCTGGCGCACAGCGTTGTATGGATAATCGCAGGGATGCTCTTTACCGTGGGCTTCGTCCTCTACGAAGCGGAAGTTCACGGCGAAGGATTCTTCACGAAGCCGAAGGTCAGAAGCTAGTTCCTCTTCCAAATTTTTCGTTTTTCGTCGATGAACCCATTTATGGTACCCGAAAACATTATAAGTTTGTATGTAGGTATTGAAAGTTTGAGGGGCAAACCTGGAGGTGACGTAGAATGGACCCGGTAACGCTTTCAAGGATTCAGTTTGCACTCACCGCGGGTTACCATTGGATTTTTGTGCCCGCAAGCATAGGAATAGGCTTCATGGTGTTCCTGCTGTGGACCATGGCAGTGATAACCAACGAAGAACAGTGGTACAAAGCCGCAAAGTTCTTCAGCAAGTGGCTAGGAGTGTTCTTCGTCCTCGGTGTTCCAACTGGAATCGTCATGGAGTTCGAGTTCGGTGCCAACTGGGCGAACTACTCGATGTTCGTTGGCTCGATCTTCGGCCCGCCGCTGATGCTCGAGGGACTCTTTGCCTTCGCCCTTGAATCAACGTTCCTTGGCGTCCTGCTCTTCGGCATGGACAGGCTCCCAAGGGTCATAAGCTGGATTGCGGCATTTTTCGTCTCTTTAGGTTCAGCGCTTTCAGGTCTCTGGATTCTCATAGCCAACAGCTGGCAGCAGACCCCAACCGCTTACATCATCAAGAACACCCCCCTCGGACCGAGGGCCGAACTCACCAACTTCATGAAGGCCGTTTTCAACCCACTCTTGGTTTCCCAGTACACCCACACCATTAACTCCGCAATAATAACTGGAGCGTACATCGTTGCGGCCGTTGGTGCCTACTATCTCCTCAAGAAGAAGCACGTTCAGGTTGCAAAAAGCGCCGTTGCGATAGGTATAGTCGTCCTAGCGATAAGCTCCGTTATCCAGCTTTATCCAACCGGTCACGAGGAGGGCAGGGTTATAGCCCAGTACCAGCCGACGAAGCTGGCTGCGGACGAGGGTCTCTACCACACGACCGTCGGTGCGCCCATGGTGGTCTTCGGCATCGTCGACGAAAAGAACCAGCAGATAAAGTACGCGATAGAGATTCCAAAGATGCTGAGCTGGCTCGCCTTTGGTAACTGGAACGCAAAGGTCCTCGGACTGCACGACGCGGCTGAATACGTCTGGTACCATGAAGTGCTCAACAACCCGAACTACGCGAACGAGAAAGTCAAGAAGCAGGTGGTTGACAGCATAATGAAGGCCTACGGCATCAACCCGAACGACCCGAACGCCAACCAGAAGATGGTTCAGGTCCTTGAGAAGTCAGTACCCGTTGCCTTCATGTTCTATGCCTACCGCGTCATGGTCGGCCTTGGAACGCTCTTCATAGCAATAGGCGGCCTTGGAGTTCTCCTACTCCTCCTCGGCAAACTCTACGATGCCAGATGGTTCCTCAAGGTGCTCGTAGTTACGCTCCCACTCCCGTGGCTGGCCGGTGAGGCGGGCTGGTTCACCCACGAGGTTGGAAGGCAGCCCTGGATGGTCTGGGGCATGGTAACCGTCAGAAACGGTGTCTCTTCAAACATCTCAGCTACCAGCGTGTTGATAACCCTAATCGGCTTCGTGACGGTCTACCTGCTGCTGTTCTACATCTGGCTCCACTTCGTCAAGAAGCTCGTCAGGGAGGGACCTGAGCCTGTTGAGGGCGATCCCACCTCCAAGTCAACGCCCGCTCCAGCGGTTAGCGCCGCAGGGGGTGGTCAGTGATGGACTACGCGACTGCCTGGTTTTACTTTTCAGCGTTCCTCCTTGGAATGTATCTGGCATTCGACGGCTTTGACCTCGGCCTTGGAAGCCTGCTCCCCTTCGTTAGGGACCAAAAGGACAGGGACGTTTTAGTGAACACCATGGCCCCTGTCTGGGACGGCAACGAGGTATGGTTCATCACGTGGGGAGCCGGGCTGTTCGCAATGTGGCCCGCCCTCTACGCGACACTCTTCAGCACGTTCTATCTCGCGGTCTGGCTGCTGGCGTTCATGTTCATCTTCAGAGCGGTCAGCTTTGAGTTCAGGAACAAATACAAGAGAACCTGGGACTACCTCTTCGCCACAGTCAGTGCCCTCATAGCACTGATCCTCGGCATCATAGTTGGCAACCTCATCCAAGGCATCCCCATAGATGCAAGCGGCTTCCACGGCTCGCTCCTGACGCTCTTCAGACCGTTCCCGCTCATAGTGGGCCTCTTCGTGCTCTTCGCTGTGATGTGGCACGGGGCCAACTGGGCGGTCTACAAGACAACGGGCAGGCTCCAGGAGCGGATGAGAAAGCTTGCCTTTGACTTCTGGGTCCTCATGGTGGTCTTTCTTCTGCTCACGGTAATCGGCATGAAGGTCTGGGCACCGCTGAGGTTCAGTAGAGCACTGACCCCGCTTGGGCTTACACTGACGTTGATAATCCTAATAGCGGCCTTCGTGGATGCCTACCTAATCAAGAAGGGGTCCGAAAGGGGAGCGTTCTACCTCAGCTGGCTGGCCTTCCCGCTGGTGGTCTACCTCGTTTACTACAGCATGTATCCTTACTGGGTCATTTCTACCATCGACCCCACCTTCAAGCTCAGCATCCACGCCCTCGCTGCATCGCCGCTGACGCTTCAGGCAGTTCTTGGAGTCTCAGTAATCCTAGCAATAATCATCATGGCTTACACCCTCTACGTCTACAAGATGTTCGGAGGGAAGGTCACCGAGGCGAAGGGCTATTATTAACCCTTTTCTTTTACATTTGAATTTCGAACTTCTGAGGGGAAAGGTTTATAATTCGATGTTTCTAAGTTCATTATGATAACCTAAGAGACGGTGGTCGAAATGCACCGAGGCAAATCTCACAGTTCTTGGCCATATAATGAAAAGCCAGTCCTCGTATTCTGGGAGACGACGAAAGCCTGTCAGCTCAAGTGCAAGCACTGCCGCGCCGAGGCGATTCTCCAAGCACTTCCCGGCGAGTTGACAACCGAGGAAGGGAAGAAACTCATTGACTCACTAACCGACTTCGGAAGGCCCTATCCAATTCTCATCCTCACCGGCGGAGACCCGCTCATGAGAAACGATATCTTCGAACTAATTGACCACGCGGTTGAGAGGGGCATCCGCGTCGGCCTCGCTCCCGCCGTCACTCCGCTCCTCACGGAAGAAACAATAGAGAAGATCGTAAAACACGGCGTTAAAGCAGTTAGCATAAGTCTCGACAGTCCCTTCCCGGATGTCCACGACGATATAAGGGGCATCAAAGGAACGTGGGAGAGAACCGTCTGGGCGATAAAGGAGTTCCTCAAGAGGGACGTTGCCGTTCAGGTGAACACCGTCGTTATGCGTGAGACCGTTGAGGGCCTTCCTGAGATGGTTAAACTTCTCAAAGAGCTGGGCGTCGAAATATGGGAGGTCTTCTACCTCGTCCCAACCGGAAGGGGTAACTTCGAAAGCGACCTCAAGCCGGAGGAATGGGAAGACGTAACCCACTTCCTCTATGAAGCATCAAAGCACATTCTTGTTAGGACAACTGAAGGGCCTATGTTCAGAAGGGTTGCGATAATGAGGAAGGCCCTGGAGGAGAAGGGCATCAACCCGGATGAAACTCTAAAGCCAGGGGAGCTTTACTTCAGGCTTAAGAAGAGGCTGGTCGAGTTGCTCGGGGAAGGCAACGAAGCGAGGGCACAGACGATGGGAACGCGCGACGGGAAGGGAATAGTCTTCATCTCATACAATGGTAACGTTTACCCGAGCGGTTTCCTTCCGTACAGTGCGGGCAATGTGAGGGAGAAAGGTCTCGTCGAGATTTACCAGAATTCAGAACTCATGAAGAAGCTCCGCTCTGCAGAGTTCAAAGGGAGATGCGGAATGTGTGAGTTCAGGGACATCTGTGGCGGGAGCAGGGCAAGGGCCTACGCATACCACATCGACCCCCTTACCGAAGACCCCGCCTGTCCCTACGAGCCGGGTTCATACCTCCAACTTGCCAAAGAACTCGCTCTTACCCTTCCAATTGGAACTTTCGGAAAGCAAAAACCGGTGTGAGGTGGGAGTATGAAGTGGAAGGCACTTTTGGTAATAGGGGTTTTGTTGTTTTCAGTTGCAGCAGCAGGATGCATTGGGAGTTCAAGCACCCCAAAGAAGGCGACCTCGACACCAAAGGAAATAACCGTCAAGGACTTAGTTGGGAGAACCGTGACGGTGGAGGTTCCGGTCCAGAGGGCAATTATACTCTCCGCATCGGCCCTTGAAGTAGCCCAGCTACTCAACGCGACCAACCAAGTTGTTGGGATTACAGCAGATGCCAAGCCTGATGCATTCCTAAGTTCAAGCCTTAAGAACAAGACGGTCGTCGGGAATATGTTAAGAGTTACGAACTGGGAGAAGGTCTTAGCGTTAAAGCCCGACCTTATAATAGACCTTTACCTCAAGAAATTCTACAACGTCGACGAGCTCCTCAACAAATCGGCGAGCTACGGGATTCCAGTGGTAATGCTAAGGGAGGACAAGCTTGAAGAAATCCCCAAAACTGTAGAACTGCTTGGAAAACTCTTTGGAAAGGAGAAAAAGGCGGATGAGTTCGCCAAGTACTTCAACGAGCAGGTGAGCGAAGTAAAGGCTATAGCCGCCAAGATACCGAACGAGGATAGGAAGAAGGTTATTATGATACAGCCAATAATGGGCAAGTACTACCTCGTCAACGGGAACGACGTTCTGGCACAGGCGGTAAGGCTCGTCGGGGCGGATTACATGGTCAACCTGACCTTCAACGGCTACACTCCCGTTAGGGTACCCATGGACGAGGAGAAGATAATCACCAATTATAAGGATGCAGATGTAGTAATTCTCATTACGAGCGCTGTTACCCCCTACGACCAAGTTAAGGAGCTCAAAGAGACGATGCTCTCCAACCAAGCGTGGAACCAGATAAAGGCCGTCAGAGAGGGCCACATAATAATCCTCAGGGCCGACATGGGGAAGGGCAGTTACCTCCGCTGGAGTCCAAGGATTGTCATTGGGATATGGCAGATTGGGAAGGCCATCTACCCCAACTACTATCCAAACTGGGAGGACAAAGCCAAAGGATTCATAAGGGAGTTTTATCCCTTCCTCTCCTGATTTCTTTTTTGGGGTGAGAGCATGATAGCCGTCTTTCCGGCAAGCCTTGCCGAGATCGTTAAACTTGTTGGAAAAGCAGACGATGTAGTTGGAATCAACGAGGAGATAAGACTCGACCTCTGCCTTCAAGAGCTGTGGGGCAGGCCGGTCGTGGGTAAGTACCTCAAGAGAACCAAGAAGACCTACTGGGATGTCCTCGAGGGGACAAAACCTAAGCTCATCCTCGATTTTAAGGTCGAGAACCTGCACTCCAGCGATGAGCTTTATTCCTTCGCGGGGAGGATCAACGCCGAGGTCCTTTTGCTCGACTTCATTACAATTGAGGATCTCGTTGATGGTAGCAGGCTGATAGCAGAAAAAACAGGAGGGGACTTCTCAAGGCTTGAGGAGTTCTACAGGAAGCATCTTGAGAGGATAAGGGAGATAAATCAATCGCTAGAGGATAGACCCAAGGTAGCGGTGCTCTATAGGGGAATAAACGTCGTTACTGGAACCAACGTTATAAGCGATGCAATCAAAAAAGCTCACGCCGAAAGCCTCGGGAAGAGACTTAAAACCGAGAGAAAGGTCTATCCTCTGAGAGAGAGGGACTTCATCAGGCGCTTCAGCGACGCTGACCACCTCTTCCTCCTAACGAGTATCCTAACTAACAGGGAGAAGTTAGAAGGGATAAGGGATGAGATGTTTGATTCAGCCGAGTGGAGGAAGGTTAAAGCTGTTGACGAGGGCAACGTTCACATCGTCGGCTCTGCCCTCGACGGGGAAAGCTTTATGCGCTGGAGTCCCCGTTTGATTCCAGGAATTTACCAGATTGGAAGGCTCGTCCATAGAAAGGACTTCCCCGACTGGGAAAAGCCCGCGAAAGAACTTTACAACCTCTGCGGTGTTGAATGATGAGAAAGCAACTTACCCTTATAGCCCTCCCCACGGTCGCTATACTCCTCGGAATCTTCGTGGGCAGTTATCCGACGGATCCCCTCCACCTGACGCCGGGCGCCATCATCATAATAAAGGACATACGCCTGCCGAGGACGCTCATGGGCATCTCGGCCGGGATAGCACTAAGTCTAGGGGGAATGACCCTTCAGGCGGTCTTTCGGAACCCTCTCGTTGGCACATACATCCTCGGAGTCTCCTCGGGAGTTGCCTTTGGAGCGGCCATAGCGGTTGCCTTCCTGCCCTCCGCGGGAGTTGCACCGTTGGCGCTCATCTTCGGTCTTCTGGCGGTTTTCTTAGCCTACTGGATGGCCAGGATAAACGGAAGGGTCTCAACGGTCTCTCTCATTTTAGCCGGCATAATTGTCACCGCTCTTTTCTCGGCTTTGCTCTCCCTCCTTGAGCTCCTCCTGCCGAGTGAGAGTCTATCTGCACTGGTGATATGGCTGATGGGAAGCCTCTCCGGTGCAACGGAGAAGATGGTGCTCTACTCCCTTCCAGGCGTTCTGATCCTTGCCGTCATTCTCTTCCTCCTTCGCTGGAACCTCAACGCGATGAGTCTTGGCGACGAGGCCGAGCTTCTGGGTCTGAACGTGCACCTCTGGAGGGGGATATTCGTCTTCATCTCGGCTCTAATGACGACGCTCGTTGTTTCGTTCACCGGGATAATCGGCTGGGTAGGGCTTATGGTTCCCCACATAGCCAGAATGCTTGTCGGTCCGGAACATTCCAAGTTAATCCCGGCGACGATCTCTATTGGAATCACCGTCATGGTTCTGGCAGATGTTGTTGTGCGGCTTTTACCGGGTGATATTCCCGTTGGAATTATAACAACGCTAGTTGGCGTTCCCTTCTTTGGGTATTTGCTCAGGAAAACCGGAGGTGGATGGAGTTGAGGATCCTAATTGTCTACACAACGCGCTACGGAACCACGAAAAAAGCTGTTGAGCTGACCAAAAGGCTTTTTGAGGGAAGAGGAGGTGATGTTAAGGTTAAGCGCACTGAAGAGAACCCATCTCCAGCCAACTATGATCTCGTCATCATGGCTGCTCCGGTCTACCGTGATGGTCCCCACTGGGACATAATGGAGTGGGTGGAAGCTCACAAAGGGGAGCTTGAAGATGTACCCAAGGCCTTCTTCCTAGTTGCCATGCACTTAGCAGGCTCGGTCTTTATGGGAAAACTCCACGGTGGGATAGCCTATTCCCAACCACTCATAGATGCCTTTGAGATCCCTCCCTTCTACGGAACGCTCATAGGGGGCGAAATAGACCCTGAAAAACTCAGCTATGATGACAGGAGAAAGATGGTTAGATTTTACGCCGTTCTTGGGGAAAAGCTGGAGAAAAAGAGCCTCTTCAAAGAGAAGGACGTTGAAGCATTCGTCAGGAGAACGCTCCTCTACTACGACTGGTTCGGAAAGCATTTCAGGAAGGGGGGGCTTGATAAGGTTAGGGACTTCGACTTCATGGAGAAGGTGAGAGAGATTGAGGGGCTTATGGGTTGAGGGGGTATCCTACTCCTACGGGGACTTTAGGATAGATAACATCAACCTTGGGGTTAGTCCAGAGGAACTGGTCGCCATCATCGGACCTAACGGAGCTGGAAAGAGTACCCTGCTCAAGCTTACATACGGCCTTTTAAAGCCTGAGAGGGGAAGGATTGAGGTTGATGGAATGGACGTTCATCAACTTTCACCGGGAGAGAGGGTTAAGCTTCTCGGCTTCGTGCCCCAGGGTCACACTCCCACGTTTCCGTTCAGGGTTCTGGACTTTGTCCTTCTAGGCTCCACTCCAGAGCTGGGCCCATTTGGAGCCCCAAATGAAGGACACAGAAAGAAAGCCATGAAACTCCTGAAACTCTTTGATATGGATCCCTACTTGGATAAACCCTACACCTCCCTCAGTGGAGGGCAGATAAGGCTCCTGCTTACGGCGAGAGCCCTGATGACCTCACCAAAATACCTCCTCCTCGACGAACCGACGAGCGAGCTCGACCTTAAAAACACCCTTCTAGTCCTTCAGACGGTTAAGAAACTCTCAAAAGATGGTGTTGGTGTCCTACTGGTAATCCATGACCCCAACTTGGCTTACCTCTTTGCTGATAAGCTGGTTCTGATGAAAGGAGGGAACATAATTGCCCAAGGAAAGCCTGATGAAGTCTTCAACGAGGAGCTTTTAAGCAGGGTTTACGGTATAGAGCTGGAGCTTATAGAGTGCGCCGGTGAAACCGTTTTAAGGCCCAAGGTTGAGGTGTAAACCGTGGATGACATGAGGGACTACCTTGAGTGGCTTGAAAAGCGCGGTGAGCTTATCAGGGTTGACGAAGAGCTCTCACCAGAACTCGAGATTCCAGCTTTTCTTAGGAAGGCCATGTACAGGAAAAGGGGAGCTGTTCTCTTCGAAAGGGTTAGGGACTTTCCAGAGTGGAGAGCTGTTGGAAACCTCTTCACGGGTGTTGAGACGCTCAGAGATGTGCTGGGCGTTGAAAAACTCGAAGAGATAGGCGAGAGGCCTCTCAAGCTCCTAGAGAACCTTCCACTCGGCCTCTCGGACAAGCTCACATCCCTCGGAAAGTTGAGGAAGATGAGCAACTACCTCCCAAGGGTCGTGAGAAAGGCCGAATTCACAAAAAACATTATCGAGGACGAACCACTGAACTCCGTTCCTGCCTTCAAAACCTGGCCGGGAGATGCCTCCCGCTATCTAACCTACCCCCTCGTCTGCTTCTCAGACCCCAAAGGAATAAACTCGATGAGCGTTTATCGCGTCATGCTCCTCAATGGCGAGAGGGGTGTAATCCACTGGCAGGTTCACAAGCGCGGGAGCCAGGCCTGGAGGGATTACCTCGAGAAGAACGACGGTAAAATGCCGGTGGCGATAGCTATAGGCTCGGACATAGGGACGCTCTTGACGGCCGTTTCGCCGGTTCCGTATCCGATGGACAAGCTCCTCTTTGCCGGCTTCATCAGGGGAAAAGGTTTGGAACTATACCGCCTGCCGAACGGCATCCTCGTCCCGGCCAACGCTGAGGCCGTCATAGAGGGCTACGTCGATGTGAACGAGCTGACCGAGGAGGGACCATTTGGAGACCACTTCGGATTCTACGACAAGCCAAGCGAGAGGAACGAGCTTTACCCTGTTTTCCACGCCGAACGCTTGTATTACCGTGATAACCCCCTCTACTACGGCTCGGTCGTCGGGAAGCCGCCTTTGGAAGACGCCGTAATCGGGAAGGCCATCGAGAGGATTTTTCTCCCTCTTATGAGAATGGTCCTGCCGGAGGTCGTTGACGTCAACTTTCCGGAGTACGGTGTCTTCCAAGGAGTGGCAATAGTCTCGATAAAGAAGCGCTATCCCGGTCAGGGAAAGAAAGTCTTAAATGCCCTTTGGGGCACTGGGCAGGCCGCTCTGACCAAGGTGATAATCGTTGTGAGCGACGACATCAACGTCCACGACGTAAACCAGGTGATGTGGGCGGTCGCTTCCTTCGTCAATCCGGAGAGGGACGTTTTGATAATCCCGAACGCCCACACCGATGCCTTGGATCCAGCAGTTTCAAACCCGCCGCTGGGGAGCAAGCTCGGGATAGACGCCACTAAAAAGCTCCCGCTGGAGATGGGCGGCAGGGTTGTGGAAGAGGTGAGGGAGGAGCCTGAAGTGCTGAAAAAGCTCGAAACCCTTTTCAGGAAGTACCTCGGTGGTTGAGATGGCATTCGACCCCGGTGAGGTCAGCAAGGCGAGCAGGTTCCACGCACTCATGAGGCTCGTCAGGATAGAACACACCCTTTTCAGCCTGCCTTACGCCTACGTTGGGGCCCTCCTCAGTGGTTTTCCCGTGACCTGGGCTGAGATAGTACTTATGAGCTTCGCCCTCCTCGGGCTTAGGACAGCAGCCTTGGCCTACAACAACATAGCGGACATAGACATAGACAGCTTAAATCCGAGGACTTGGAACAGGCCCCTTATCAGGGGCGCGGTAAAGGTGAGCGATGCATGGTGGCTGGTCGTTGTTGGCTCGGTAATCTACTTCATCTCGGCCGTTCTCTTGAACATCTGGACGGCTTTGCTAAGTCCGATTCCCTGGGTTCTGGCGCTCAGCTATCCCCAAGGGAAGAGAAAGCACAGCTTCCCGCATTTACACCTCGGTCTAACGCTGGCTATGGCCGTAGCGGGCGGGACGATAGCCGTCGCTGGAAACGCCTCACTGCTTGAGGCCCTGCTCAGGATCCCCTGGGCCTTCTACTTTGGGGTACTCTTCTGGGTGGCAGGTTTTGACACCATCTACGCGCTCATGGACTACGAGTTCGACGTGGAGAATGGAGTGGGAAGCATTCCCGCGCGCTTTGGGATAAAGAAGGCCCGCAACGTAGCATTGGCCTTTCACCTGTTTGCGGTAATCCTCTTCGGGATTGCAGGGCCACTCTATGGTCTCGGGTGGGTTTACACCGCTGGCTGGGTCGTTGCGAGTGCCTTGATCATCTACGAGAACTACCTGTCAAGGAAAAGCCTCGAAAACGTTCCCAAGGCTTTTAACCTCAACCTACCCATCGGTTTAATCCTCACGCTCTCTGCAATAGCCGATGTCCTGATAAAGCTTGGAGGTGGTTGAATGAGAAAGGCTCTGGCACTGTTCCTAATAGGCTTGGTTGTCCTGACGTCGGGGTGCATAGGCTCTGGTTCAAGCAAATCCACGGGTACGGAAAAGCTCCCGACAGTTAGAGCGGCGACTCTACTCGGCGGCATCAGTACACTCGACATAATGCAAGCAAAGGGTCTTGACGAGAAGAACGGCTTCTACGTTAAGGTTCTCCGTCTCGGCAAGACCCCGGACATAATAGCCGCCCTCAAAAACGGGGAGACAGACTTCGCGGTTATCCCTGCGGAGATGGCGGCAAAGTTAGCCCAGAGCGGTGTGGATATAAAAATCATTGCCGTTGATATGCTCCAGAACCAGGCCATAATTGGCAGGGAGAAGATGAAGCCCGAGCAATTAAAGGGCAAGAAGATAGGGGCTGTGGTGGCCTCCGGAACTTTCAAGCTCTTCCAAGCTTATATGAAAGTTCTCTACAACATCAGCCCCAGTGAGTACACCATCGTCAATGTCCCACCCGGCTCAATAGAGGACTCACTTAAGGACGTTGATGCCGTCGTGATATGGGAACCCTTGGTTAGTAGACTTATAGTCAGAAACTACACGGTGATAACAACTTATTCAGAGCTGTGGGACGAGGCCAAGGAGAGGGGTATCGTAAGGGGCCCACCAGTGATGCTCGTCTGGGTTGTCAGGGGGGACTTCCTCAGGGAACACAAGAACCTAGTGAATGCATTTATCAGGGCACAGAAGGAGAGTGCCGCCTACTGGATGAATCACCCCGCTGAGACGGAGAAGGTGCTCATGAATCTCTACCACCTCAACGAGGAGACGGTTAAGACCCTTTACAACAGGACGGAAGTGGTTGATTCCGGTCTGACCGACGAGATGATAACTGGGATAAAGAGCGAGTGGCATCTCGCCTACCTCGGCGGTTACCTGACAAAGAATCCGGAGAACCTTAACATCTTCTACAGGGGCTGAAGATGAAACGCGGTTGGCTCTATCTTTCCATTTTTGCACTGGCGTCTTGGGTTGTCCTAGCAAAGCTCTACCCAGCACTGGTCCCAGGGATAGGTGAGACCCTCGCGTTCTACTCAAAGGCGGGCTATGGCCTCGTCATTAAGTCGCTTCTCCTGACGCTCTACCACAGTCTCCTGGGTTTTCTGGTCGCTTTCGGTTTAACGGGCGGCGCGATACTGCTTGCACTCTATTCCACAGAGTTCAAAGCGTTTTTAGACTCCCTCAACGTCTTTATCCAGAGCGTTTCGGTTCTCGTGTGGACGATAATCTTCATCATGATATTCGGGGTGACAAGTTCCATAGCCCCTATCCTAGTCACGGCAATGGCGGCTTTTCCAGCCCTCCTTTCAGCGGGCATAAGCTCTAGCAAGAACCTCCTTGAGAGGTACCGCCCGCTCGTGATACTCCTCAAACCAACCAACCTCCAGCTTTACAGACACTTCGTAGTCCCCGGAACTCTCCCGGAGATGGTTTCAGCGAGCAGAATAGCCATAGGCATAGCCTTGAGGATAAGCGTCGTTGCTGAGGCATTCGGCTCCGCTGGAGGAATAGGCTACCAGCTCGTTTACTCTTACGACCTGGGTTTAAAGGACGGCGTCTTCGCCTGGGCGCTGCTCCTAGTCATTCTCATGGTGACGGTTGATCAACTTATCTTGGGGAGGCTTGAAGAATGGGTGAGACGCTGGTACTGGTGAAGAACCTAGAGAAGTCTTTCAACGGCGAGAAGATACTCGGGGGGATCAGCCTTAAAGTTGAGAGAGGAGAAGTTGTCGGGATAGTCGGTCCCAACGGAACCGGGAAGAGCACGCTCGTGAAGATTTTGGCGGAGGCGGAGAGACCGGATTTGGGTGAGGTCTCAATAAAAGGTCGCCTTTCTGTCCTCTATCAGGAGGACTATCTCCTACCCTGGAAGAAACTCCGCGATAACCTCTGCTTGGGACTAAAGCTCATGGGGCGAGAGTGCAACCCGATTGTCTTCGCCAGAAAACTCGGTATAGACAAATTCCTCGAGAGATACCCCAAGGAGGTGAGTGGTGGGACGCGGAGAAAGGCCGCGATAGTTAGGGCTTTGCTCCCGGACGTAGACGTCCTCGTCCTCGACGAACCTTTCACAGGGCTTGACACCGAGTCAAAGGATACTCTGCTGTCCATCGTTGGGGAATTCGCAAAAGCGAATAAAGCCGTCCTCATAGTCTCCCACCAGCTCGAGGAACTGTTCAGAGTAGTGGACAGGGTTTACGTTCTCCGGGGGAGGCCCGCGGAGGTCAAGAAAGTCCTGCGGAGGGAAGAGATTGGTAAGGGAACTGTTTAACAGCATAGCAGAGCACTACGACCTTGTGAACAGGCTGACGACCCTTGGGATAGACAGACACTGGAGGAAGAAGGCCTGTGAGGAAGCGCTTAGGTACATAACGCAGGAGAGAATACGAATCCTCGACATAGCCTGTGGGACGGGGGACATGATAAGATGTATGAAAAAACGACTTGAAAAGCGGGGCCTTTCGGCAGAGTTCCACGGCCTGGACTGTAGCGAGAGAATGCTTGAAATAGCGAGGAAAAAGGTACCATTTGCGGAGCTTAAGGTCGGAACCGCGGAGGAAATTCCCTTTTCAGATGAAAGCATTGATTTGGTTAGCGTTGCCTTCGGTTTAAGGAATTTCTCTGACAGGGAGAGAGCCATGGGGGAGATGCACCGTGTTCTTAAAGAGAATGGGGTTCTCCTCCTTTTAGAGTTCTCGCGGAATAATAGCCCTCCTGGGAGGTTTGCGTGGTTCTACACGAAGAGCATCGTCCCCCTCGTCGGCAGTCTCCTGACCGGCAACAGAAAAGCATATGACCACCTCTGGCGCTCCATCAGGGCATTTCCTTCGCCGGAGGAGCTTTCACTGGAGTTTAAGAAGAAGGGCTTTACAGTTCTTTCATCCAAGTGGCTTTTTCCAAGGATAGCCTTCGTTATGGTTCTTCGGAAGGTTTAGCAACTACTGTTCCAACAGCACCGTTCGTGAGTTTGTCTTCCTCAAAGACTTCGAAGCTGTCCTTCCCAAGGGCTCTGGCCGGGACTCAAAGCTAGATGGTCTGACTATGGGATACTAATCATCTTAACTTTCATTCGCAGTGAATGGGTATTGACCGTTCTGGTTGGCCGTGTTTTGTGTAAAGTTTGTAAGCCTCGTCACAGCTAACCTTCCAGCCTCCCGTCTTCATCGGTTGGCTTTCAGAGAGAACGGAAACTCCCCACATCTTCAGGTTAAACAGTCCCCATTCGAGCTTAAAACCCCACATTCCAAAGACTGCAACACTAACACAAAATCCAACGCAAAAGTATTTAAAAATTACGGCAAAACAAAAGAAACTCAAATACCCCATTTGTTACTATCTATAAAACAGCCCAGGAAACCCTGTAAAGTCCTGATGGTGTCGGGATATGACCTCCTCTCCGCCGTGAACGGCGAGGCTTTCAGGAGAAAAATGCAACCGCCGACAAAGCCTGGTTCCGCTAGGAAGAAGGATTTCTATGAAAGAAAGTTCAAAGAATAAAGGGGGAGATCAGGCCTTGGGGTTCATAAGTGCCCTAAGCTGAGAACCCCTCGCTCCAAGCTCTCTATCGAGCATGAATAAACCCTGGGGGTGGTCGCCGATTATCTTGAGCTTGTCAACGATGGCCTTCGTGCTTGCTTCCTCCTCGACCTGTTCCTGGACGAACCACTGGAGGAAGGTGTAGGTCGCGTGGTCGTTCTCCTCCCTAGCAAGGTCGACCAGTTTGAAGATAGACTGGGTAACGCCGACCTCGTGGAGATAAACGGCCTCAAAGGCCTTCAGAGGGCTTTCAAATTCCTGCTTTGGCTTCTCAATCCTCTCAAGCTCGACCTTACCACCGCGGTCGAAGACGTAGTCGTAGAACCTCATCGTATGCCCGAGTTCTTCCTCTGCCTGGGCCTCCATCCAGCTCGCAAAGCCGTCGAAGCTCCTCTCCTTAAAGTAGGCTGCGATCCCCATATAGAAGTAGGCCGAGAAAAGCTCCTTGTTAATCTGTTCATTAAGTGCCTTAAGCATTCTTTCACTAAGCATTGACATCACCTGCCACCCATTTAGTTTTCGAACCTTATAAGTTTATCTGTCAAACCCCACAAAGGAGTTGCCAGGATTCATTTCTCAGGGAGTTTCATTGACGTTTTCTTTTAAAACATACCTTTGTGTAATCGAACTGTCGAGATTCCACCTTAATCCCTAATTCTTCTTGTCATTCCATCAGCTAAGTTTTAGGTTAGTCTACCAAAAGTTCATTAGGAAAACCGAAAAGGTTATATATAGAAAACACATTGGACAATATCGAGAACAAACCCACAGAGTTGGGTAGAGGAGGGATGTGAAATGACAAAGACAACCTTTGAGGAGGAGATTTATCTCAGGGCCTTGACCGGAAGGGTCGTTGGAAAGGTCCTGGCAGACCTTGGACTCAACAAGGTGGCCGTAGTTGCCAGCAGGAACATAATCTGCTCCAGTATTGCAACAGCCACAGAGGCAACCTACATAACCCTCAAGGGAGGCGTTATCTACCACTTCCTCGCTGAGAAGGGCAAGGAGGGGGAGATGGCGGAGCGCATTAAGGCCTTCGCTCCTCAGGTTACAGTCCTCCAGTTCGGCGGTGAAACCCCCATCGAGGAGACCAAGGAGGTATTCATCGAGACCCTTAAGCAATTTGCGGAAAAGGATGTTCCAGGAGCCTTCGTTGTTCACGTCAGGATATTCGCGGCTGGAGGCCTAGCAAAGGCCCTTGAGGACGAGAAGATCAAGGAGTACCTGAACAAGAAGGACCTCTTCGTCTACACCGTCGGCTTCGACGAGGGCAAGGTCTACGTCAACAAGATACACCTTGACGATAAGGAGATAAAGCTCGAGAAGATCAGCGAGTATCAGGTTACCCTCGAGCATGCCGACCTGCTCAACCGTTCCCTCAAGGATAGGAGCGTTACCTTTGCATGAAACCCTTTTCCTTTTCTTAATCCAGGAAAAGGGCAGAGAGAACAAGGGCAATCAAAAAGTACGGCACTGAAATTTTGTGGAAGTCCCTAAGCCGTATTCCTGATATTCTGACCGCTATGAGGTTCGCAAGCGAGCCGATTACTAAGCCAGTTCCACCGACATTAACACCCACTGAAAGGGGGAGCCACCTAGGTCTTCCGCCGATGAGGAGAACCGTCGCCGGAACGTTGCTCATGACCTGGCTCAGTAGAGAGGATGCAAGGAAGAGGTGAATTCCTTCATTGGGGAAGGACAGCCCGAGGGAGGCTATTATCGATGAAATCTCACCAAAGTCGACGAATATGAGGGCGAAGGTGAGGACAAGAACCCAGTCGAAGGCGAGCAAAGTCTCCCGCGAGAACAGGAAGACCACAAGCAATGTTAGGGGAAACGTCCAGAGAGCTTTTCCGGTCTCGGCGAGGGTTACGTCCGCAACTATGAGGAGAGCTGCAGAGACAAGGGAGACTCTCTTTAGGTGAACGGCCGGAAAGTCATGGAGCTCCAGCTTCCTGCCCCCCACGGAAAGTGCGAAGACAAGCAGAAGGGCAAGCCACAAGAGAACAAATGGGAGCATACGGCCTGTGAAGGTCCCAAAGGAAAGGCCGTAGTTCTGCCAGATTATGACGTTCTGAGGGTTGCCTATCGGTGTTAAAGCCGAGCCAACGTTGGCCGCCGTCGCGGAGAGTGTAACGGTTTTAGCTTTGTCAGCCCCGGAAAGCTCCGAAGTGAGGGTCACCAAGGGGATAAAAACGAGCATAGTGGTGTCGTTCATTATGAGCGTGGAGGTGAGGGCTATGATCGGAAGGAGAACCAGCATCAGCTTTCTCTCGGAGCCGCCAGAGAGGGCAATGAGCCTTGAGGAAAGCCGCACGAAAACGCCGGACAGCTCGAGGGCCTTTGAGGCTATTATGAGTGACGTTATCAGCGACAGGCTCTTCCAGTCGATTAAACCGGGCGTTATTGAAGGAAGCGAATGATCCAACAAAACCAAGACTACGTAGAGCGAGAGCAGGGAAAAGAAGAACCACTCCCTCTTCGCAAATTCCTTGAGCCTATAAGCCGTGTCTCCTCACCTCCCCCGTAAGGCATTAGTACGGTATGAGCTCCTTCCAATCCCTGCTCACACGGATATGGAAAATTATAAAGCTTTTCCATACTCGGGAATCACCCCAACAGCCCCCTTGGTTCATGAAAACTCACGTGCTTCAAGCACCTTCAGCGCATTGAACATCCGTAGCGCTTTTCTGACGGGCTCTATCTCCTTCTCCACACCTATCTAGATCCACCCGTCTCGATGGATGCTCGGATCGAAGGTAGGGTGCCCCCACACTACTCCCCGCAAAAAATACCCGAATGAACGTATAACCTTACCCCTGGTCAGATTCGTCCAGAAAAGGATTTAAACGTGGAGACATAGGGTAAACGGTGGTAGGAATGGAGGGGGTTTTCAGGGCACCAAAGGAACCTGGAGCCGGAGGAACGATAATCCTATCAATGATAGGTGGTTTAATTCTCTCCCATGCCAGCTGGGGGGGCTGGTTCGTAGGTCTTCTCGTTGCGGTGGTGACGTTTTTCACCTTCGACTACGCCTTTGATTCTTACCGCTCATGGCGGATAAAGGGGATGACAACGGCCCTTGGCCTTAATGGTCTGGCCTACATTCTACCGGCTCTCTACTGGTGGAGGAGCCTGGAGGGATTGGTGGATGTTCTCCTGATTCCCTTCGTCATAGTTGGTATCATCTTCGCTTTTCACTTCACCTTCTCCAGAGCTAGGGGCTGGAAGGACCCGGTAACTTATGCACTCGGCAACCTGCTTCCGGCTGTGCCGGTCCTCTTCGCCCCGGCCGTTGCGGGGAGACCTTTCGGCGAGGACGTCTTTATCTTCTGGCTTCTCTTAGCGTACTACGAGGCTATCGGAGCGGCGTACGTCGAAACGAAGCTCGCCTTCAGAAAGTTCCCGCGGAAGTACCCTTTAATAGCTTGGCTTCCGGCTTTCCTCGTGGTGCTTTACAACCCCTACCTAGTTCTGGCACTCATTGAACCCACGATCAGGCTCACCCTAAACCTTCGGGATAACACCTACGCTGCCAAAATGGACGAGATAAAGAAGCTCGGCTGGAGCGTGTTTAAGAGCGTGATGTTACTCTACATCATAACACTAGCTGTGCTCTACCTGACGTGATGGGAATGCCCTTTGACCCCGCCTACGCGAGCTATCTCGATAATCCATCCCGGAGAAAAGCCCCTCCACCCAAGAGGATACTCCGTTATCTTCTGTCCCTACAGATTGAGAGAAGGATTGCCGTCGATGTGGGGGCCGGGACTGGCTACCTGACAATCCCACTGTCATGGGGTTTTGGGAAGGTCTACGCCGTGGAGGCCAACCCACAGATGGCACAAATCCTCGAGAAAAATCTCAGGGAAAGGGGCGTTAAAAACGTCGAAGTTCTCAGGGGGGAACCCACCTAAACTCCCCGAGAGACCAAACCTCGTGGCATTCTCACTTTCACTCCACGAGATCAAGGATAAGAGGGCTTACCTTGAGTGGGCGAAAACTTCAGACTACGTTCTGGTGATTGAGTGGGTAAAGGAAAAAACGCACGGGGCACCTTTTAATGAGCGTATTTCACGGGAGGAACTTTTAGAGCTTGCCCAGGGTTATGAGCTTGTCCTTTCAAGGGAGCACAGGCCTTACTACCTCGTAATCCTAAAGCCAAAAGCAATTTAATGTGAAAACCTTTTTAATAATTCTGTCGAAATTTTTTTGGTGATACCAATGGTCGACGTTAGGGTCGAGAAACTCTGCACTGATCCTGAGCTGTACATCATCAGGGTTGATGATGATGAGATAAAGTACTTTGAGGCATCCTGGGACATCCCGGAGGGCATAACATACAACGCCTACCTCATGAAGCTGAACGGAGCGACGGTGCTCTTTGACGTCAGTAAGAAAGACTACGCGGATATCTTTATGGAAGCCCTGAAGAAGCTCGTGGACCCAAAGGAGATAACGCACATAATAATCCACCACACGGAACCGGACCACAGTGGAGCATTGCCGAAGCTCCTTAAGGAGAACGGTTATAGGGCGCAGATAATAGGAACCACCTTCGCGAGAAACCTCCTCCAGGGATTCTATGGTGACGAGGTCGTGAAGAACTTCAAAGTCATCAAAGATGGAGAGGAGATGGAGATAGGCGGAAAGACCTTCCGCTTCATAACCGTCCCCTGGCTCCACTGGCCCGACACGATGATAACCTACGTCGTTGAGGACAGGCTCATATTCAGCTGCGACGCCGGCGGCGGCTATGGAATTCCGAAGACGGTAGACGACAGCGACGAAGAAGTCATAAGGGAATACCTCCCCCACGTCACAAAGTACATCGTTACCGTCATCGGCCACTACCACAAGTACATCGTCCAGAACATCAACAAGCTCAAGGACCTCGGAATAGTAGAGGAGGCGAAGATGATACTTCCTGGCCACGGTTTGGCCTGGTGCAGAAACCCGAAGAGAATATTTGAATACTACGAGCAAGTCGGTGCCGGCATTCCAACTAAGGACAAGGTTCTGGTAATCTATGACTCAATGTACGGCTTCGTCGAAAGGAGGATGGAGATAGTTATCGACGAGCTGAAAAAGCTCGGGAAGAAGCCGGTGGCCTACCGCTTCACTGATAAAGAGGCCCCAGCGGTGAGTGACATCCTTGGAGAGGTTCCGGACAGCGAGGCGGTAATCATAGGTGCATCGACCTACGAGGCAGAGATACACCCGCGCGTACGCTATGCTCTCTACGAGATACTCGACAAGGCGAACTATGATAAGCCAGTTTTAATCGTTGGAGCCTTTGGATGGGGCGGTGTTGCCGCTAAGAAGATTGAAAGCCTTATAAGCAGGAGCAAGTTTGACCTCGTTGACACCGTCGAGAGCAAAGGTATGCCCACAAAAGAAGATGAGGAGAGGCTACGCGAGGGCGTCAGAAAGCTCGTGAAGTGGATAGCTTAAAGAGGCACTACAAGGGGAATTCCCCTCACTTCTTCTATTGTCACATCGACACCGTAAACCTCCCGGAAGAGGGACGGCTTCAGAACCTCCCTCCCGCCATCTGCCACTATTCTACCGCCTTTCATGAAGATGAACCTCCCTGCGAAGCGCAGTGCCAGGTTGACGTCGTGCATGACCACTATGGATAAACCATTTTCCGAGAATTCCTTTGCGAGTTTCACCACCTCAAGCTGGCTTTTCAAGTCGAGGTTGTTTGTCGGCTCGTCTAGGACGAGGATTCTCGCCCCTTGTGCCAGTGCCCTAGCTATACTAACCTTCTGAAGCTCCCCACCGCTTATCTCGTTCGTCCTTTTTAGGGCGAGGTGTTCAATGCCGAGCCTCCTAAGGGCGTTCTCAACGGTCTTTAAATCCTCCCTGCTGGGAGTTAGCCCCATGTAGGGTCTCCTGCCAAGGAGCACCGTATCGAATACTGTCATGAATCCCCTTCCCACCCTCTGGGGAACGTAGGCAACGGCTCTGGCCAGTTCTCTTGGAGAGTACTCCCCCATCGGCCGGCCGAGTATTTCAACACCTTTACATCTTACTATTCCCACCAAGCACTTCACAAAGGTGCTCTTTCCAGCCCCGTTTGGTCCAAGGATTGCAATGAACTCACCGGTCCCGGCTTTGAAGTCTATTCCGCGCAGAATCTCCATGCCGTTGTAGGAGAAGTGAAGGTCTCTAACCTTTATCATGTCCTGCCCTCCATCTTTACTAGAAGATAGATGAACGCTGGGGCGCCTAGGAAGGAGGTTATAACGCCAACGGGCAGGTTCATCGGTGACAGGATGATCCTAGCGAGCAAATCGGCGGAAACCAGAAGCAACGCCCCGGCCAGGGCTGAGAGGGGAATCAGAAAGCGGTAGTCCCCACCGGCTGTAAGCCTCATAGAATGAGGGGCTATCAGACCTATGAAGCCTATAACCCCCACGAAGGCAACCGTCACGGAGGTTATGAACGCCGAGAGTAACGTTCCGATGAGCCTCTCACGTTCTATGTTCACCCCGACGCTCTTTGCAATGTCATCGCCGAGCGTCGAGGCGTTGAGATCCCACCTTCTAAGGAGAAAGTAGGCGAAGATGAGGGTGAAGGCAACCGTCATAACCCCATCTTCCCGCCATGTGGCCCTGGCGAGGTTCCCAAAGCTCCAGTAGACCATCGCCGAGAGCTGAAGCTCATTGGCGAAGTACTGGACGAGCGTGGTCAACGCGACGAAGAGGGAGCTCATGGCAACTCCAGCTAAAACTATGGCCTCCGGCGATAGACCCCTCAGCCTCGCCAGAGTGAGAATGACGAGGGTCGCGCTTATTGCCCCAAGGAAAGCGAATAGCACCACGGCGTAGGGGTTGTTGAGAAAAACCTGGCCGGAGTTGAGCGAGTAGCCCGCACCAAGGATTATCGCTAGGGAAGCACCGAACATGGCCCCATGCGAAACGCCCATCGTGAAGGGCGTCGCCAGCGGATTCCTCAGGTACCCCTGAAGAACGGCTCCGGCCACTCCCATGGATGCCCCGACGAGAATTCCCGCCATTATCCTGGGCAGTCTTATGCCAAGGATGACGAGTCTGTCATCAGGGTTTCCGCCACCTGAAAGAACGTCAAATATGGCCCTCAGTGGCACGTGGTACTCTCCAAGTGAGAGTGAGAGGAGAGAGACGGCTAATAGGATCAGGAAAAGGGAAAAACCTATGAGGAGTCTCTGTCTTGTGTAAACCCTGTAGTCCATGGCCATCACGGATTTGTCGGCAGTCCGTAGGTCACGTTTCCGTTCGTGAGGTTTACCTCCCCAAAACCGCCGAACTCATTGGCCAGCTGGCCGTAGACAGGCTTTCCATCGAGGAACTTGAGAATCTCATTCGCCTTCTTAACGGGGTTGATATTCCTGAACCTCCCAGGGTAAATCACCTTTCCGATGTAGTATGCATCGGCAATCGCTATCCCCATGTTGGTGTTGTAAAAGTTGTAAGGCAAGACACCGTAAACGTGGCCTTTCTTGACCGCTTTAAGTGAGTTGTAGAAGCTGGGATTGTTATTGTAGTCACTCAGGATTATCTTCAGGCCTCCCTCGTCGATGAAGAGATAATCCGGGTTCTCCCTCAGCAGGAACTCTTTGTCAACCTGCGCCCAGCCGTTTTTACTCCCTATCTTTGAGGCGATGTTGTTCAGGTGAAGAACCGTAAAAGGCGCGTAGTCAGTGTACGTACTTGTAATCCCGTGAGCGCCCTTGTAGCCGATCCCGCCGACGTAAACTGTCGGACCTTCGAGACCATTTGTGAGATTCTCGAGGTAGCTCTGTTGATTCTCTATGAATCTAATGACGTTCTCTGCTCTCTTCTCCTTTCCGAGTATCCTCCCGGCTAGGAGAAGCGAGTTGAAGAACTCCCTGTCTGTGAAGTTGCTCAGCGTTCCGTAGCTTAGGACCACAACTGGAATTCCAGTTTTGCTCTGAACCTCATTGGCCTCACTTCTGCTCACAAAAACCATGAAGATGACCTGTGGATGGACCTTGATGAGCGCCTCGAAGTTCGGTAGTTTCCCAGGTCCACCAGGTCCGATTATGGGCAGTTTTAGAAGCTCAGGGTGGGCGAGTATGTAGGGCCTCCCATAGGGGAAGCGCTTCTCAAACTCCTCGATTCCAACCACCTTATCCGTTGCGTTCAGGTATACCATCATCCTCAGTGCCCCGGGGCCAACTGCAACGACGCGGGTAACGTTGACCGGCACCTTGACAGTTCTCCCTAGGGCGTCGGTTACCTGGACGTACTGAGGAGATGCCGTCACGCTCGGAGATGCCTTGGCTGTGGTGGGAGAGTTGCTGGAAACGTTACTTGAACCTATGCACCCACTGACAGCCACCACCATCGCTATGAGAAAGATTGCAAAGAACCTCCTCAATTCAATCCCCACCTTTAAACTCCACTATCCCCCTACCAATCACACCGAGGTACCTCTCTCCAGCACAGCGGAGGCATAGGGGTTTCCCTTCCACATAAACCGCCCTGGTGCCCATGACCAGTTCACCACACTTAGAACAGCGCACGCTCTCGAATATGGGGGCCTGCTCTATTGGTGGCACGTTAACGTGCTCTACTTTAAACTCATCCTTTGGCATGTGTAGTATCCTGTGGGCAGCTTCTTCCCAAAGCTCCCAGAGCCTTGTCTTCTCCTCAGGTGTTCCTTTCCTCTCCCTGACGACTTTGTTAAAAAGCTCGGTCGCCCCGGGAGGGTAGTACTTCTCCAGTTTTTCTGCGTCTGCATAGACCCTGACGCCCTCCCAGGTCGAGCGCTTCACGAGGGTTAAAGCCGTCTTCCCTAGGTCGAGGTAGATGAGCGAATTGTTGCCCAGGGTGCAACCGGTGGTAACCTGCACGCCGTCGGCGAAGCAACTGTTGTTCTCTACTATCGCGAGAATGCTCTCATCAACGCTGCCTGAGTAGTCGAGCCTGCCGACGCCCAGTTCGTCCATTGCGACCAGTGAAGCCCTTATCCCAAGTGCGAGGTACGGGCAAACGTGCCCATGAAACTCCCTCGCATATTCAAGCACTCCCTCTGCGTCCCTCCCCTCCACAAGCCGGTTGAGGTTGAGCATGGTATCACCAGACAAAGAAAGAGTAACACAATTTTTAACCTTTTCTCTTTTATCGTGTTATGAACCAAGGGTTTCAAACATCAACTTGAAAAAAGGGGACAATCCCCAACAGATCTTCAGATGTTAAACCAGCTCCCTTCCTGTCCCGGTCATGACGAGTTTGCCGTGCTTCACGCCCTTCAGGCTCAGGAGCCTGTCCGCTATCTCCTTTATCCTGCTCGCCTTGCCCTTGACGATAACGACCTCAAGGCAGTTGTGCTTGTCCATGTGAACATGGATACTCGAGATTATCTCCCCTAAGTACTCATGCTGTAAATCTAGGAGTTCTTTGACAACCTCCGCCTCGTCGTGGTTGTAAAGCATAGTTATTGTCCCGGCAACCTCGGAGTCGCCAGTTTCCCACTCGTGCCGCACTATGAAGTCGCGCATCATGTCCCTTATGGCCTCACTTCTATTGACGTAGCCCTTCTCCTCGATGATCTTGTCAAACTTCCCAAGCAGCTCCTCTGGAACCGAAACACCAAACCTGATAATCCCCACTTTGGATCACCCGCAGGTTGACTACCCACTTTTGGGCTTAAGTATTTTTAAAGTGTTATGTTTATGCCACTTTGGTGATACCATGCACGAGTGGGCACTGGCGGATGCCATAGTTAGAACCGTCCTTGACTACGCCAACAGAGAGGGAGCGAAGCGCGTCAAGGCGGTCAAGGTAGTCCTTGGGGAACTGCAGGACGTTGATGAGGAGATAGTGAAGTTCGCGATGGAACAGCTTTTCTCTGGCACGATTGCAGAGGGAGCGAAGATAGAGTTCATTGGGGAGGAAGCTGTCTTCAGGTGCCGGAACTGCGGCTATGAATGGAAGCTCAGGGAAGTTAAGAACAGGTTCGACGAGCGCCTGAGGGAGGACATGCACTTCATTCCAGAGGTTGTTCACGCCTTTTTGGCCTGCCCAAAATGTGGAAGTCATGACTTCGAGATCGTCAAAGGCAGGGGCGTTTACGTCGCCGGAATAATGATTGAGAAGGGGGGAGATGCATGATGGCTGGAATAGACCCGCGCGAGATAGCGATTAACGCGAGGCTTGAGGATGTAAAGAGGATCATCCCTGTCGTCAGCGGGAAGGGTGGCGTTGGAAAGTCGCTCGTTTCAACAACCCTCGCGCTGGCTTTAGCAGGGAAAGGCTACAGGGTCGGCCTCCTTGACCTCGACTTTCACGGGGCGAGCGACCATGTGATTCTAGGTTTTGAGCCGAGGGAGTTCCCTGAGGAGGATAAAGGCGTCGTTCCACATACCATCCATGGGATCAAGTTCATGACGATTGCTTACTACACCGAGGATAGGCCAACACCTCTCCGCGGGAAGGAGATAAGTGATGCCCTCATCGAACTACTCACTATAACCCGCTGGGACGAGCTTGACTACCTCATCATAGACATGCCCCCGGGTTTAGGTGACCAGCTTTTGGACGTCCTCCGCTTCCTTAAGCGCGGTGAGTTCCTCGTTGTCGCGACACCCTCAAAGCTCGCACTCAACGTGGTTAGAAAGCTCGTCCAGCTCCTCATTGAAGAGAAACACAAGGTTCTCGGAATCGTGGAGAACATGAAACTCCTTTCAGAGCAACTCGACGAGGAGAAGAACGTTGAGTCTTTGGCTAGGGAGTTTGGAACCCAGTACCTCGGAGGGATACCATTCTATCCAGACCTTGACTCAAAGATTGGAAACGTAGAGGGGCTCATGAAGACCGAGTTCGCAGGTAGAATAAAGAAGATAGCGGGGAAGCTTTGATTCCCTTTCCTTTTTGAGGTGTCTTCAATGAGCGCCCTCGAGGAAGTTTTTGAAGGGAAAAAGAGAATCGTAATCTGCGGCATCGGCAACGACATCAGGGGAGATGATGCATTCGGCGTTCTTGTTGCCGGGAGACTCAATGAACTCCTGGACAATCCCAACATTCTCGTGATAAACTGCGGCGAGGTTCCTGAGAACTACACCGGAAAGATAAGGGACTTCCTGCCCGATCTGGTGGTCTTCGTTGATGCAGTTGGCTTCAACGGGGAGGTGGGGGAGTATATCATTGCAGACCCGGAGGGAACGATTGGGGAGGCAGTATCAACCCACGGGCTCCCGCTGAAGTTTGTAACCCGGTTCATGAAGACGATGATCAATACAGATTTTATTCTGATAGGCTGCCAGCCAGGTTCAACCGGCCTCTTCGAGGAGCCGAGCGAGCTGATAAAGGAAAAGGCGGAGAGGCTCGCGGGGCTTTTGGCTGGAATTTTGAAAACTACGTAGAAGAGAGGTTTAACTTTCCCGAATCCCTTTAATCCTCCTCAAATCTTCCCGCGTGTTCACATTGAAGAGGCTCTCTTTCCAGCTCTCTGGAAAGTCCTCGATTTCAATGTAGCAGGCGTCGCTATCCCTCACCGCTCGGTTTATGGCGTACTGTTCCGTCTTAATTTTCTCTTCCAGGAGACTCCTGAACCTCCTGGAATATGCCGCATGGAGCGGTTCAAGGTAGCCGTTGCTCCACCGAGGCACGCAGGCGGGCTTCCTGACAAGCCTAAAACGCTCGACTATGAAGTCAATAAACCCGGGCACGAGGAGAGGCATGTCGCCGGCGACAACGAAGGCATCGCCGAGCGATAAAGCGGTGTAGATACCCCCAATCGGGCCAATGAGGAGTTCGTCAACAATGACCTCATAGCCAAGGGGTCTGAGCTTCCCCACGTTCTCTGGGGAGGCGACTATGACGACCTCATCTATTGAACCCGCCCCTTCGAGCCTTTCGATTGTATGGATTATTAAAGGCTTTCCGGAGATTTTAAAGAGGAGTTTATCCCCTCCGAAGCGCTTTCCCCTTCCACCGGCCAGGACGGCACCTATCATTCCCTGTCCTCCCTATCAACTGGAATGTACTCGATAGTGCTGAGATACTGGACGTGCTTCATAACCGTCTTCGGATTGAGCATTTCCTCTTTAAGCCACTCGAAGTAGCCGTCCCTGTCGTAGGCTATCTCGTAGTTCACAAAGACGTCCAGATAGCCAGAGTGGAAGTTCTCGGCTTCTTCCCTCGTATACAGCTCGAAGGAGACGTGGTAGCCGTACTTCTCCTCTATTGGGTCCCTGATGTTCTCAACAAAGTCTGCCATGCGGTTCATCTTGACGGGATCGTAGGGCTTGTCGATTATAACTACCACGTCTATCTCCGGGAAGTTTGGGTCGTGGAGATGCCTTCCGTAGAATACTACAGAGAGCAGGTTGTTACCATAGAAATCCTCTACCCTTTTTATTAGTTCTTCCTTCGCCTTTCTCAGCGTTTCGGCGTCCATTCCTTCCCCCCCAGAAAAGTTTTGGAAAGCAAGAATCAATCGAAGGTTGGCTGGTAGCGGTACTCGATGTGAAGCTTGCTCTCGGAGTCAAGCTTCTCGGCTGCGGTAATCAGGGTTTGCCTGTCCACCCAGGGCAGTTCCTCCAGCGGGAGCTTCATGATATCCTGTGGTTCTATATCGAACTTCCCCTCATTTTCCTCGATCCCAAGGGCCTTCTTGAGGAGCTTTACGGCCTCCTCGCTCAGCTCCCCCTCTTCCTCTATGATGATCATGTCACCTGCGAAGTGACCAGTTATCCTAGCTGAGTACTCAGGGTAGTCCTCAAACCTGAACCTGTAGAGCTTCCAGGGCACTTCAGACACCCGCCGTCACGGGATATTTCTCCTTGAGTGCCTCCCCCCACTCATGGTACTCCTTCACCATACGCCAGAACTCGTTTTCAAGAAAGCGCATGGCAACCTGCACTCTAGAGTCCTTCTCCATGAGGAAGTAGCCGGTAACTAGATCGTGGAGCTTCTCCTCGGGGCTGTCTGGAGCTTCCTCGTAGGCTCTCCCTACAAGCTCGATGAAGTCATTCAACACCGCGTCCCTGTCGTAGTAACCGACCACCCTTCTTAACTCCTCCCTTAGCGTTAGCCAGTAGCGCAGGGGTATCGGCCTGTCGGGTATCTTGAACTTTATCTCGTTCTCTTTACTTGACTCCACTTCGGGTGGAAGGGCTACCCAGTATTCCCCTTTCATCTTTTTCTCCTTGATGCCAAGGAGTTGCGCGATGCCGTAGAGTATTTCCTCCGGGCTGGGTGGGCAGCCGGGAATGTACATGTCTATTGGAACAATCATCTCCGGTCCGCCGCTCCTCAGTCTGTCCCTTCCACGTTGAGGAGAGGTATTGTATAGGGCGTAGCTGTTGTAGAAGATGCCCCCACTTGAGGCACAGGTTCCTATAGCCACTACTATTCTCGGCTTTGGAGGCATGGCCTCGTAGGCTTTCTTTATCATTATTCTCGTCTGCCTCGTGAGAGGCCCTGTGATGAAGAGCACGTCCGCGTGCCTTGGATTGGGCACCACTTTGACACCGAGTCTCTCAACATCATAGTACGGGCTGAGGACGTCTAGGACTTCAATGTCGCAACCGTTGCACGAGCCGGCATCAACGTGGTAGACCCAGACGGACTTAAGTCTTTGCTTTCCCATCACTCCTCACCCCCTTTATCGTCCTCTACCTTCTTTTTCACAAGCATGAACGCTGGATAGACATTGCCCTCTGTTTCCCTGAGCTTGACGACTGTCCTGCGCATTTTCTCCTCCTGTGTCAGGGTTATCCTATCCTCTAGAGAATACATGTCAAAGACGTCTTTAGGCAGGATGTTTCTGACGTACTCAATCTGCCTCTCGGTGAAGTCGAGATACTCGCCGCACTCTTCGCAGTAGGCTAACTTATGCTCGACGACCTCGACCAAGTCCTCCTTATTGTCGGTCGCTACCTCAAAGCGTGTTGTTGGCTCCATCGCTCCGGTCGGGCAGACCTCGATACAGCGGGCACACCTAATGCAGCGGGCCGCGTTATAGGTGAGCCTCTTTACGCCGTGCTCCTTGTCCCACTCCATTATGAGCGCATCAGGTGGGCAGACATTGACGCAGGCGCCGCAGCCTATGCATTTCTCCGGGTTGATGTGGGGGATCCCCCTGTACTCAGGGGGCTTCTCGATGTCAATAAAGGGATAGGGGGTGGTAACAGGGGCCTTCTTACTGAATTTCTCGGCCTCGTAGCGGTTCCACTTCTTGAGCTTCTCGGTGTAGGAAACGCTCTCGGCCATCAGAACACCCCCCTGTATTTGATTGATAACTCGTTGAATTCTGCCTCTGTGAGAACCTTTATCTTGCCGGTGTTCATGTCGACGAACTGTACCCTCTCGGTACAGGAGTAGCATGGATCTATGCTTGCAATGATCAGCGGCGCGTCAGCGACGTGGTAACCCTTGAGCATCTCTGGAACTGCGGGCAGGTTGTTGTAGGTAGGAGCGCGAACCTTCCAACGGTAGACCTTATTCTTCTCTCCGGTCATGACGTAGTGAACGACTTCACCGCGATGGGCTTCGGTGAATCCGAGGGCTTCCTCGTACTCTGGTAGCTTTCCGATCGGAACCATTATATCGCCATCTGGCATCTGATCGATGAGCTGCTCCACGATCCAGAGACTCTCAAAGAGTTCGTCCATCCTGACGAGAACCCTCGCGAGAACGTCGCCCTCTTTGTAGACCGGAACCTTGAAGTCAACTTCGTCATAGGCCGTAGCGGTTCTCGTTGCTTGGTCAAGCCTCGCGTCGATCTTCCTTCCGCTGGCCCTGGCCGTTGGCCCCAAGACGGAGTAAGCCTTGGCGACCTTATAGGGGAGTATTCCAACGCCCTCAGCGCGTTTGATAAAGGTGTTTGTGTTCAGTGCTATATCAAGGAAGGTCTGAGTTCCCTCACGTATCTGTTTCACCGTCTTGAGGACGTCCTCTTTTCTGTAATCAAGTAAGTCCCTCCTGACGCCACCAACTATGTTCATTCCGTACTGCTTTCTGTTTCCTGTGAGTCTCTCAACGAGCCACATAACCGGCTCCCTGATGCGCCATGCGTGCATGAATCCGGTGTCATAACCCACCATATGAGCTGCGATGCCAACCCAGAGGAGGTGGTTGTGAATCCTCTCGAGCTCGAGCATCAGCGTTCTGATATACCTTGCTCTGTCGGGGATTTCCACGTCGGCCAAACGCTCAACGGCCATCGCGTAGCTGACGGAGTGTTGATAACCGCAGATACCGCATATCCTCTCGGCAAGGAAAAGCACCTGGTTGTACGTGAGTCTTCCTTCGCCGGTCTTCTCTATTCCCCTGTGTGAGTAGAAGCCACGGTAGTCTACATCGACGATTTCCTCGCCCCTGACAAACAGCCTGAAGTGAGCCGGCTCCTCTATACCCATATGGGCGGGACCCATTGGAACCAGCGTCGTGTCCTCCGGTGTTTTCCGGTACTCCGTCGTAGGTTCAGTAATCGGGGAATGTCTGTAATCCATGTCCTTTCTAAGCGGGTAGACACCATCCGGAAAGTCTTCTGGCAGTATTAGCCTCTTTGGGTCCGGATGGTTCGTGGGTTTGAATCCAAGCAGGTCCTTGACTTCCCTCTCAATCCACAAGGCGGCTGGAAGGTTTTTGGCTACGCTTGGAAAGCTCGGGTCATCACCAGGTAGATAAGCCCTTAGGAACACCCAATAGTTCTTGTCCATGTTGAGGGGTTCAACTTGGACACTTATGAAGGGCATGTAGACAAAGTGACCGTTAAGGGGCCTCTCGTCAGTTCCAACTGCGGTCGACATGTGCGTCTCCTTGTACTTCGGGTGGTTGTGCCACCAGAGGACTGCATCAGGAAGCACTTCCCTGTCTATTGCGAACATGTACTGCCCGTAGGTCATTCTCTTGCAGCTTGCTATGTGCTCCTTAAAGGCCTCGTAAAAGTCCCTGAGGCCCTCTCTTTCCGAGAGTATAGCATCAACATTAGCCTTTGCACAGCGGCCGTTCTCGCAGGCCCTGCACTCAAACTCAAAGTGCGCCTCTAAATCTTTTGTAGTAGTCACCATATTCACCACCCCATGAACGCCATTGCGAGTATTATCAGTCCCGCGAAGAAGGCGCGGGTGTTCATCTTGACCACGTGGTCTATCCTGAGCCTCGCGTTCGTTGCCTCAAGCGCCGCTATGATCGGATAGAACGCCACAGTCAGGATGAACTGAAGAGCCAGGACAAGTGCTGCCTTCCCTGACGTTTCTATCGGCCCTATCCATGGAAGCGTTAACAGGCTGATGAAGAACCACAGCAGAGCAAAGCGTTTGATGTATATTGCGTAGTAAAAGACTCCTAAAAGCCTTCCGCTGTATTCGCTGAGGGGGCCACCTATGACTTCCTGCTCGGCCTCGGCTATGTCAAAGGGAACGAAACCGCTCTCGACATAAAGAGCATACGCGAGCAACATGTAGGTCAGCACCAGTGAGGGGGTGAGATGAAGTCCCGTTAGTATGGTGTAAAGGTTGAGCGAGCCAGAGTTGTAAGCCAGGACCCCGTAGAGTATTGCTATCAGTGGCTCGACGGTGAGGATTATCTGCATTTCCCTCGCCGAGCCGAGGTGGCTGAAGGCGTTCTGGACGGCCAGTCCGGCGAGCATCAGGAAGACGCTGACTAGGACTACAACGTAGAAGAATACCACTAGATTAAATCCGAAGTCCACTGGAACCACACTGCCGTAGGGAAGGAGTAAAGCGGCGCTGATAGCCGATGCCAGCGCGAGGTAGGGTGCCCAAGTGAAGAGTGCCCTTTTAGTGGGTTTGACTGAGGGCATGCTGAACAGCTTCTTGAGGTCATACCAGGTCTGGCTGAGCGGCGGCCCGCGCCTGTACTGAAGCCTAGCTTTTACCCTTCTCGCTATACCCTCTAAGTAAGGCGGGAGGAGCAGCATTATGATGATGCCAGCAAGGCTGAATCCAAGTTTTACGGCGGTTTCCATCTTCCTCACCTCACAGTACCATTAGTATACCTATCACTGCCCCCACAATTACTAGGGCCAGGATAACGAAGGTTCCAAGCCTAACCCCGGGTAGTACGTCGCAGGCTATTCTGAGGAATCTGACTAGCGGTTTGAAGGCTTCTTCGTCTCCATAGAGCACTTCGTTCTTCCGTAGATCTGAGACACTTTTGATCCCGGTGTAAGGTGTGTCGACTATCTTAACGAAGTAGCTAGCCATCCACATGTAGCCTCTCACCGTGTAGTGGACTATACCACTGCCTATCATGTAGAACCAGTCCATGAACCTGTAGAACGACTCAACTTTCTCCTCGAATTTGACGTAGAAACCCTCTGCGTTTACATGGTACTCATCAGGATCGAAGTCCGTTGTACCGCAGTCCCATGGCCGTGCTTCCTTGCCGTAACTTGGTTTAAATGTCAAGTAGAAGCCGAACACTAGGATGCCGAGGAGTACCACAAAGAGCACCGGGCTGAAGAGCACCGATCCAAAGCCTATCTTGTAGAGGTTGTGGGGAATGTCAGCTACTAGACCATTGTTGACGGTTCCAACTGCCCCGTTGAGGAAGTTGACGAATAATCCCGGGAAGATGCCTATAAAGAGCGTCAATCCGGCCAGTATCCACTCACCAAGTTGCATACTTCCTGGAACCTCTTTGACCTCTTTGACGTCCTTGTACTTCTTCTTTTCACCGCCGAACTGGGCCCCGTAGAACTTTATGAACGAGGCGAGGGTAACGGCACTTATAACCACCGCTAGGACCGCTCCAAAGGCTAGGAAGAGGTTCCTTGACTGATAACCGGCTACGTAGATGAGCCACTTGCTTATGAATCCGTTGAACGGGGGAACACCGGCTATTGCTAGCGATGAAAACAGTGTTGCTAGGGCTGTAACGCGCATCTTAATCCCCAGACCACCCAGCTCGTTGAGGTTTATTGTGCCCGTGGCATACTCAACAGCACCTGCCTCGAGGAAGAGTGAACCTTTGAAGACGGCGTGATTAATGGCGTGGAAGAGGCCAGCGAACATTCCAAGGGCACCGATAGCTGCCAGTGTACCACCTCTTGGAATCAGAGCCATGCCTATACCTATCCCAAGCCAGATGTAACCCATCTGGCCAACGCTGTGGTAGGCAAGTAGCCTCTTGGAGTTGGTCTCCCTGAGGGCATAGAGCGTTCCTATTGTAAGCGTTGCCGCACCGAGGAGAACCACGAGGTAACCGAGGTTTGCATTGTGTCCCACGATCTGCCAGTCAAACCTGAGGAGTCCGTAGACCGCAGTCTTTATCATTATGCCACTGAGTAGGGCCGAGGCGTTGCTAGGTGCCGCTGGGTGGGCATCTGGAAGCCAGAAGTGCAGGGGAACGATGCCCGACTTAGATATGAACACGCTGAGGGTCAGTGCGTAGAACAGGAGCCTGGTGGGAGTTGGTGCACTCATGAGGGCTGTATGTATGGCAGAGTAGCTTAGGTTGTGTATGCTACCAGTCAGGACTGAGGCAATGCCAAGGAGCATGAAGAGAGGTATCGTGTCGGCGAAGTGCATCGTCAGGTAGTATTTGAAGCTGGCGTCCAGGTCCTTCTTATCCTCCTTCCAGAATATCAGGATGAATGAGCTGAGGGTCATAAGCTCCCAGCTTGTAACGAAATACTCGAGGTTGCTGACCGTCACGACAAGGGCCATTGAGGCTATGAACGTATTGTAAGCTATCGCGTAGACCCAGCCCTTGCCCCTTCTCTTATGGTGATCCATATAGGATATTGAGAATATCGCCGAGCCAAGACTGACTATTCCGACTATAAAGAGGAAGACCGCGGATAAGCCGTCTATGTGAACGGGCACTCCGAAGACACTACCAGTTACTGGACCATTAGTGTAAACTTCATAGACCTGTCCAAGCAGGAGGGTTGCACCCACCGCCGCCATTAGGCTTGAGGCCTTTGTGGAAGCCTTGTATTCCACAAGGAATCCGAGGAGACCACCAATGATGAAGGCCCAGATAGCGTATTCGAGGATCAACATCTCATATCACCCCATAAACCCCACGTTTGTCACAATGTTGATAGTAATCCAAGGCGTAACTGTGCCTATCAGTATCAGTGCCACCATTATGGCGGCCGTGAGCTTTGGAGTGTGAACCTCACTAACGGGGGCTGGCTCTCCAAAGAAGATGTCCCTGAACCAGACTATAGTTACTATGAGAAACACTGCGCCGTCAATGAGCACGATGGCTGGGAAGAGCCAAGATGCCACGCCAGTTGCGTGGTGTGTGACCATGACAACGAAGATCTTGCTGAAAAACAGTCCCAAGGGCAAAACACCGGCGAGACCGAAGAAGCTGAGGAACCATCCTATAGCTCCCCATGGGACACTGTGTCTTATGCCCTTCAGCTCGTCGAAGTTTGTGGTCCCTAGCGAGTATGCAAAGGCACCGACGCTCATGAATGCTAAGGCCTTGACGAAGGCATGGTTGACGACCTGGTAGAGGGCTATCTGAAGGCCCGCCTGGTGACCAAGTAGAGCGTACGTGAGGGTAAGGTATGCGGTTCCAACCTGTGCCATGGTCGAGTAGGAGAGTAGCTTTCTACCATCTCTCTGTATTGGGTAGTAAACCATCATTAAGATTATCAGTGCCACCGTGAGCAGTCCAAGGAGCCAGAACTCGTTCTTGCCGGGGTTCATGTACTGTATGACCCTGAAGAGCATGTAGCTACCCAAAGGGACTATTGAGGCTGAATGGACGTAGGCTGAGGTTGGAACTGGTCCCGTCGTTGAGTCCGGGAGCCAGGAGTAGAAGAACAGCTGAGAGCTCATGGCGAGGGCCGCAAAGATAAGCAGAACGAACGTGGTATCCTTAGTGGACTGAGCCACTGACCCCATCTTGGCCAGTTCTTGGCCGTTTCCGAGAACTGCGGTGGCGATCACCATAAGGAAGACCGCTAGGTTAAGGACTAGGAAGCCTTTGAGGGCTTTGCTACTGGCGTTTCCGTAGAAGTTCACCATATAGAGAAGCGCTATGGCCATAAGCTCGAGGGCCACTATAAACTGAACTAGATTGGTTGAGTATATGAAGATCATCGTTGCTCCAGTTAGGAGGCCAAAGAGTGAGTAGAACTTGCCCTTTCCAGTCTCAACTGGATGCGCCCTGTTTCTGGGTCCTATGTAATCTGCCGCATAGAGGACGACCAGGAACGCTATCAGCAGCGATGTGAAGCCCATGAGAACGGAGGCAACGTCCACGTTGAACCCGAAGATCTCTCCAAGGGTTCCCCCACTTGCATAGGTGTAGTGGTAAACCTTCTCTGCTCCATTCCTGAAGAATAGGTATGTTCCATAGCTATTGATGAGTAGAGCTATCCCCATGATGGTCCCGGCAACTGAATCCGCACCCTTGCCTTCCATTTTATAGATTAACAGAAGGAGAAAAGGCAGGAGGGCCGATGACAAGAAGATAATGCTTTCGTCCACGCTCCATCACCCCTTTAGTCAGTTTAGTTTTCTTCGCAAAAATTAAGTCAGAGGATTATGTAAGCCTCCTCTTCGCCCTCCCCTTTCTCGGCCGAACCCTTCAGGTTCGCTACTACCTTTCCTTCCCTGTTCCAGAGTACCTCGTTTATATCGCCGTACTTGAGTGCTTCAGTTGGACACGCTGAAACACACGCGGGAAGAAGGCCCTCCTCCCTCCTATCTGCGCAGAGGTCGCACTTGTCCATGATCTTGTTCTCCTCGTCGAGCTTTGGTATTCCAAACGGACAAGCAACGGCGCACATGAGACAGCCGATACAGCTGAGCGGGTTGAATGCAACCGCGCCATCCTCGTCCCTAAAGAGGGCTCCGGTGGGGCAGACGTTGAGGCAGGGCGCCTTCTCACAGTGGCGACAGTTGAAGGGTACAGTGAAGAGGTCAGGGAACTCAAAGATCTTAATGCGCGCCTCACCATGGGTCATTTCACAGGCCACTTCACAGGCTTTACAACCAATGCAACGGTTGTAGTCCAGGAAAATCTTCTTGTGGGCCATCTCAACCACCTCACTCCTCCACCTTCTCAACCTTGGCGGCGACCGCCTTCAGCTCAGCCATCTTTGTCTTTTCGTGTATCTCATCCAGTGTGAGGAAGTTATTGTCCCAGTGGTTGGGTATTGCTATGACACCCTCCCTGACATGGTTTGTAACCTCAGCTCTCACGAGAATGCTTCCGCGCCTGGTTGAGACCTTCACGAGGTCATCAGTTTTTATCCCAAGGGTTCTGGCGTCCTTTGGATTTACCATAAGGTACTCCTCTGGCCAGCGCTTCTCAAGGCTCGGGCTCTCACCACTCATCGTGAGGGTGTGCCAGTGGCCGACCAGCCTAAAGTTGGTCAACCAGAACGGATACTCACTGTCAGGTATCTCAGGTGGTTCACGCCATTCAACTGGCTGGAGATGAGCCTTTCCATCGGCCGTCTTGAAGCCCTTTTTGAAGAGAATCTTCGTCCCTTCACCCGGTTCACTGCACGGGAAGAAGCACCCCTCGAGATGCTCCGCCAAGTATTCAGGAGTTGCACCCTTGAATACTGGTATGACACTGTTTATCTCCCTGAGGATTTCATCCGGGTGGCTATACTTAAAGAACTCACCGAAGTCGAGCTCCTTGGCGAGCTCAACGATGATGAGCCAGTCGGGTTTTGCCTCTCCCGGCGCTTCAGCGGCTTTGTAGCTTCTCTGTACTCTTCTTTCGGCGCTTATGGCTGTTCCAGTCTTTTCAAACCATGCGGCCGCGGGCAGAACTATGTCGGCGTACATGGCAGTGTCAGTTAGGAATATGTCCTGGACAACGAGGAAGTCGAGCTTCCTGAGCTGCTCACGAACCCAACCGCTGTTCGGAGCGGACTTGGCTATGTTCCCGGCAACCATGTACATCATGCGTATCTTGTTGCCCATCTCCCGTATCATGGTCGTGAGGTCAAAGCCGACCCAGTCAGGAATCGGGAATCCCCAGAGTCTCTCAAGCTCGGCCCTTGAAGCTTCATCGGTAACGAGCTTTCCGGTGGGGAGCTTGTTTGGAGCTATGCCGGTCATGGCAGAGCAGAATCCACACTGCGCTCCGGGGAAGACACCGCTCCAGACACCTTCCTTACCTATGTTGCCGGTTATTGCAATTAGATCAGCTATGGCTAGTGAGAGGTTGAATCCATTTATATGCTGGTTGACACCCTCATTGACAAGAAAAGCCGTCCTCTTACCCGCTATAAGTCCCGCGGCCTTTCGTATATCGTCAGCTGAAACACCACTTATCTTTTCAGCCCACTCTGGTGTGTAATCCTTAACTGATTCTCTGAGCTTATCAAAGCCCGTTGTTTTCTCCTGGACGAACTCCTTATCGTAAATCTCCTCGTTTATTACGACGTTTAACATGGCAAGGGCGACCGCGAGGTCAGTTCCAGGATAGGGCTTGAGGTGGAGTGAGGCGTACTTGTGTCCCCTTGTTGAGCGCGGATCCACGACAATCATCTCGACACCGTTGTCGATGATAGCTTTCTCAATGTACTGACCAAAGAGTACGGGAGCCGTTTCAGCAGGGTTGTGGCCCCAGACGACTATCATCTCAGCCTTGGCAAGGTCTTCAAAGGGATTTGTAGCGGCTGAACTTCCAAAAACAGCTGTCCTAGCGGGGCTGTTTGAATACTGACAATATCTTCCAGGGAAGTCAAGGTGGTTGGTCCCTATCGCCTTGGAAAGCTTGTGGATGAGGTAGTTCTCCTCGAGGGTTATCTTCTCGCTGCTCAGGAAGGCTATTGCCTCCGGACCGTAGGTTTCCTTGATCTCTTTTATCCGTTCGGTAATTATCCCGTAAGCCTCTTCCCAGCTGATCTCTTCAAATTTCCCTTCGCCCTTTTCTCCAACGCGCTTGAGGGGTTTCTTAAGTCTCTGGGGACTGTTTATAAACTGGTATGAGGCAACCCCCTTAGGGCAGAGCTTTCCCCTGTTTGTTATTGTCGGATGGTCGTAGTCGAATTCCACCCTTCTGATGTATCCGTTGACACTCACTGCGTAGAAGCGACAGCCTACGGAGCACCATGGGCAGACCACAGGAATCAGTTTCTCTTCCATCAAATACCACCACCGTTTAGTGACTGGTCAGTCATAAAAGATGTGTGGGAATAGTTTATATAGTTTCCCTGAACAGAGGAGGGCATTGGATAAACAGGATTGGGCAAGAATGGTGTGATTCTCAAACACTTGACGCTATTTTAAGGTTGTTCACCACAGCGAGGACTACCCTCTTTAAGTAATGCTCTTCAGAGAACCCCAAACAGTTCTTGGAGTGTAAGTAGTGCATGAGTGCGGCAATGAACATTTGAAACGCTATCAGTGCGTCCTCAAAGCCAACTTTGACGTAGGCTGTGATTCTCCGGGCGCCTTCCCTGAGAAGCTCGGCACAAGATTGGGTGTAGATCTCGCGTATACTCCTCATTCTCTCTCCGATAGAGAGCATATGAAAGAATATCTCGGCCCGGTACTCGGTTGAGTAAAACTCCATGAATTCCCTACCGAGCTGGAGGAGGTAACCTGCAAGATTAGGGTAGCTGATGGTTATGTAGGGGTCGCTGAGCGAGGGCATTGACATTATTGGCATCACTTCAAAAGCCAGCTCATTTATGAGATCCTTCTTGCTCTTGAAGTAGAGGTAGAATGTCCCTTTAGCAACACCTGCTTTGGCGACAATTTCATCTACCGTGGTCTTATCAAAGCCTTTCTTAGCAAAGAGCTCCATAGCTGCTGAAACCAACTTTTCTCTTGTTTTTCCTGGGGACTTAGTGACCATTCAGGCACCTCTGACTACACGGTCATTATACACCTAGGCAATCATGGGCATAGAGGATTTTAAGCTTTTCTGTGATAAGAAAACAGGAAAATTAAACACTCACACAATCAAAGAACTGAGGAGACTATCTTCTCGTCTATCCTCGCAACCTCAGACAGGAGTTCCCCAAGCTCCCTACCAACAGCCCCGGCGAAGAGACCCATGTTCATGCCGAAAACATATATCCCATCGGGCATCTCTATGACTGAGAACTTGCAGGGCATCATCGCTGAGACCCAGCGGTTCTCGGGCTTGCTAACGGCCTTCGTGGCGAATTCCCTGTTGCAGACCTCGAGGACGGCAAACTTAAGCCCAACATTGTCCCTGAAGTCGTGCTCCCCTATAACAGTCCATCCAAGCTCTTCAGTTTTCTCCTTTATCCTCTGCAGGGTCTCCTCAAAACCGTATCTGCTCCTAGCACCCTTCACCACATCCCTCATCATATTTTCCATGCAGATCACCTAACTGACTAGTCAGGAAAAAGCCTATAAATAGTTTTCTTTCACTTTTGGTTGATAACCATGGCCCTGATGCTCGCCGGAAGGGTCGTTGAGGTCAAGGGCGATGAAGCCATAGTGGATGTCGAAGGCCAGTTCAAGGAGGCGAAGCTCGACTTTATCAAGGATGTGAAGCCGGGCGACTACGTGATGATCTACTATGGTATCATCCTCGAGAAGGTCAGCGAGGAGGAAGCGAGGAAAACGCTGGAGCACTGTTCCTACCACCACGAGCAGAGGGTGGAGATGACGTTCTCCTGGTTGAAAACCTGAGGTTTTAGAAAGGCTAAATAACAGCAGTTTGTATTTCTGGACGGTGAGAAAAATGTGTCTCGCGACCATCGCGAAGGTGCTGGAAGTTAACCCCGACAATGGAACCGCGTGGGTTGACTTTGGAGGGGTTAAGAGGGAGGCGAGAATAGACCTGATGCCCGATGTCAAGGTTGGGGAGTACGTCCTCATCCACACGGGCTTCATAATAGAGCGCGTCGATGAGGAAACGGCTAGAGAGATACTCAACGCTTGGGATGAAGTTTTCAAAGTTGAAGACGACGCCATTGGAGGCTATTATTACCCGGGTGATTGAGATGGGTGTTGAGGATGTAGTCAGCCCCTACAGGGACAGGGGTGTAGCCCGAAAACTCGTCGAGAAGATCAGAGAGGAGGCAAAGACTTTAGAAGGTGAGATAAGGATAATGCACGTCTGTGGAACGCATGAAGACACAATAACCCGCTCCGGAATCCGCTCGCTCCTTCCAAAGAACGTCAGGGTTGTCAGCGGGCCCGGCTGTCCAGTCTGCATAACTCCAGTCGAAGACATCGTGGCTATGCAGATGATAATGAAGAAGGCCAGAGAAGAGGGCAATGAGATTATCATGACTACTTTTGGTGACATGTACAAGATACCGACACCGGTGGGGAGCTTTGCCGACCTAAAGAGTGAAGGTTATGACGTCCGTGTCGTCTATTCAATCTTCGACACTTACAGGATAGCAAAGGAGAACCCCGACAAGACGGTCGTCCACTTCAGCCCGGGCTTTGAGACAACAACCGCACCGACAGCAGGGATGATAAACGCCGTAGTCAACGAGGGCCTGGAAAACTTCAAAGTTTACTCAGTTCACAGGCTCACACCCCAAGGGGTAGAGGTGCTGATAAAACAGAAGAGCAGGATTGATGCCCTCATAGATGCAGGCCATGTTTCAACGATAATTGGTGTGAAAGGTTGGGAGTTCCTGAGTGAGAGATACGGAATCCCACAGGTCGTTGCAGGGTTTGAACCAAACGACGTCCTTATGGCGATCCTTCTGCTTGTTAAGATGTACAAGGAAGGCGACGGAAGGGTCGTCAATGAGTACAAGCGTTCTGTGAAATACGAGGGGAATGTCGTTGCCCAGAGGCTCATTGATAAATATTTCAAGGTAGTGGATGCTAAGTGGCGCGCCCTTGGGGTCTTCCCGGGAACCGGCCTTGAGCTGAGGGACGAGTGGAAGGAACTTGACATCAAGAACCTCTACGACGTTGATGTGCCCAAGAACCTGCCGGACCTTGAGAAAGGCTGCCTCTGCGGTGCAGTCCTGAGGGGACTGGCACTCCCAACCGATTGCCCGCACTTCGGCAAGACCTGCACGCCGAGGTACCCAATTGGACCGTGCATGGTATCCTACGAGGGGACCTGCCAGATATTCTACAAGTACGGGGTTTTGTTCTAAACTAGGGGTTCAAAATTCCCCTATCGTTTTCAACTTTTGGTTTTGAAAACCTATAAAGGCTTTGATTGCAAAAAAGGAACCGGTGAGAGGATGAGGGCGTATCATCTTCACGTTCAGGGAATCGTTCAGGCCGTCGGCTTCAGGCCTTTTATATATCGCATAGCCCACGAGCACAACCTCAAGGGCTACGTCAAGAACCTCGGCGATGCTGGCGTTGAGATAGTGGTTGAAGGCAGAGAGGAGGAGGTAGAGGCGTTTCTTCGAGATTTGCACCGTAAGAAGCCGCCACTCGCGAGGATAGACAGAGTTGAGAAGAAAGAAATCCCACCCCAGGGCTTTTCGGAGTTCCATATTGAAAAAAGCTCGAAGGGAGGGAAGGAAGGCGACTCAATAATCCCACCGGATATAGCGATATGCGACGATTGCTTAAGGGAGTTGTTTGACCCAACCAACAAACGCTACATGTACCCCTTCATCGTCTGCACTAACTGTGGTCCAAGGTTCACGATTATCGAGGATTTACCCTACGACCGTGAAAACACGACCATGCGCGAATTTCCGATGTGTGACTTCTGTAGAAGTGAGTACGAAGACCCACTCAACAGGCGCTATCATGCCGAACCGACAGCATGTCCCGTCTGCGGGCCGAGCTATCGCCTTTACACGAACGATGGTAATGAGATAACCGGCGACCCGCTGAGGAAGGCGGCCGAGCTTATAGATAGGGGTTATATCATAGCTATCAAAGGTATCGGGGGGATTCACTTAGCATGTGACGCAACCAATGGGGAGGTCATCTCAGAGCTAAGGAAGAGAACCTTCAGACCCCAGAAGCCCTTTGCCATAATGGCCGATTCCCTCAAAACCGTCAGAAGCTTCGCTTATGTAAACGGGGGAGAAGAGGAAGAACTGACCTCATATAGAAGGCCGATAATAACGCTCCGCAAGAGAGAACCCTTTCCTCTGCCTGAGAATTTGGCCCCGGGCCTGCACACAATTGGCGTGATGCTCCCCTACGCGGGAACACACTACATACTCTTTCACTGGAGCAAGACGAAAGTTTACGTCATGACGTCAGCGAACTATCCCGGGATACCAATGGTTAAGGATAATGAGAAGGCCTTCAAAGAGCTGAAGAATATGGCTGACTACCTTCTCCTCCACAATAGGAAGATACTGAATAGAACAGATGATAGTGTGATTCGCTTCGTTGATGGCAGGAGGACAGTCATAAGAAGGAGTAGAGGGTTCGTGCCCCTGCCGATAGGGATTCCCTTCGATTACCGGGGCCTGGCCGTCGGTGCCGAGCTTATGAACGCCTTCGGCGTTGCCAAGAATGGGAAGGTCTATCCAAGTCAGTACATAGGAAACACCGGAAAGGTTGAAGTCCTTGAGTTCATGCGCGAGGCGATAGAGCACTTCAAGAGGATTCTCCGCGTTAAGAACTTCGACTTGATAATAGCCGACCTCCATCCTGCTTACAACACAACAAAGCTTGCTATGGAGCTTGCGAACGAGTTGGGTGTTGAACTCCTCCAGGTTCAACATCACTACGCCCACATAGCAAGCGTTTTAGCTGAGAAGAATCTTGAATCAGCGGTAGGTATAGCCCTTGACGGAGTCGGCTACGGAACCGATGGAAACGCCTGGGGCGGCGAGGTTATCTATTTAAGCTACGAGGATGTTGAAAGGCTGGCTCATGTAGACTACTACCCGCTCCCCGGTGGTGATCTGGCGAGCTATTATCCACTCAGAGCGTTGATGGGGATCTTGAGTAAAATATACTCCATCGATGAGCTTGAAGGCATCGTAAGAAAATGCTGTCCAAAGTCCATTGAAAACCTTAAGTATGGAGAGGTCGAGTTTAACGTTGTTCTAAATCAGCTCACCAAGGGGATAAACTTGGCGTACGCCTCCTCAACCGGAAGGGTCCTTGATTCCCTCGCAGTCCTGCTTAACGTCGCTTACAGGAGGCACTACGAGGGAGAACCCGCGATGAAGCTGGAGAGTCTGGCTATGGGGGGTAAGAACGATCTGAAATTCGAGGTGCCTATTGAAGGGGAACTAATAAAGGTTGAAGAGCTGTTCCCTCAGGCCCTTGACGTCCTTGATAGGGCTTCGCCATCGGATATTGCCTACTCCGTCCATCTGGCACTCGCAAAGGCCTTTGCAGAGGTCGTGATTGAAAAAGCGAAGGAACTGGGAGTGGAGGACATAGCCATGAGCGGTGGTGTTTCCTACAACGAGCTCATTGTGAAGACGATTAGAAAGGCCGTCGAGAGCAACGGTCTGAGATTCCACGTGACAACCGAAGTCCCGCGTGGAGATAACGGGATAAACGTCGGCCAGGTTTTTCTAGGTGGGCTTTACCTTGAAGGATACATGGATAGAGAGGAGTTGATGCTTTGAGGTGATAAAAGCGAATCTGGAGGGGGTGAAGATGGGAGAAAAGGTAAAGCTTGAACATGGAGCAGGTGGAGAAATAATGGAGGAGCTTTTGAGGGATGTGGTGCTGAAGATCCTGACCCTAAAGAGTGCCGGAGGGATAGGACTTGACGCCCTCGACGATGGAGCAACGATACCCTTCGGGGACAAACACATTGTCCTCACCATAGACGGCCACACGGTTAAGCCCCTCTTTTTCCCCGGAGGGGATATCGGTCGCTTAGCGGTCAGCGGGACGGTGAACGATTTAGCCATGATGGGGGCAAAACCCCTCGCCTTGGCTAACTCCATGATAATTGGGGAAGGCCTCGACATGGAAATCCTCGAGAGGGTTCTCCGCTCCATGAACGAGACTGCCAAGGAAGTCCCAGTCCCCATAGTCACAGGGGACACGAAAGTGGTTGAAGATCAGATAGGTATGTTCGTCATCACAGCGGGAGTCGGAATAGCTGAGAGGCCGATAAGCGACGCAGGGGCGAAGGTCGGGGACGTTGTCCTGGTCAGCGGGACGATAGGGGATCACGGAATAGCGTTGATGAGCCACCGTGAGGGCATAAGCTTTGAGACCGAGCTTAAGAGCGACGTCGCCCCGACATGGGGAGTCGTCAAGGCAGTAGCCGAAGCAATCGGCTGGGAGAACATCCATGCGATGAAGGATCCAACGAGGGCCGGTTTGAGCAACGCCCTCAACGAGATAGCAGGAAAGAGCAACGTCGGAATACTCATCAGGGAAGCTGACATTCCGATAAGACCAGAGGTTAGAGCTGCCAGCGAGATGCTCGGAATAAGCCCCTACGATGTGGCCAATGAGGGTAAAGTTATCATGGTAATTGCTAAAGAATACGCTGGGGAAGCCCTCGAAGCCATGAGGAAGACCGAGAAGGGCAAGAACGCCGCAATAATCGGCGAGGTCATAGGAGAATATCGCGGAAAGGTTCTCCTCGAGACCGGCATCGGCGGAAAGCGCTTCATGGAGCCGCCCGAGGGTGACCCCGTACCGAGGATATGCTGACCTTCCTTTTCTTTTGCAAAATCCGAAATAGAAATAGAGGACAGAATGCCAGTCAGTGCATCTCGAAGCCTTCCAAGGCCTTTTTCACTTCTTCAACGCCCGCCTCGTCCTCAAGCGTCGAGAGGTCGCCGAGGCTCTTTCCGCTCGCGAGGGCCTTCAAAACCCTGCGCATTATCTTTCCGCTCCTCGTCTTCGGCAGTTTGTTGACGAAGAAGACCTCGGCAGGAGCAGCTATCGGTCCAAGGGTCTCCCTGACGTAGTCTATGAGCTCTCCCTTGAGCGTTTCCCTCGGGGTGCAGTTCTGCTTGAGTATCACAAATGACACCGGAACCTCGCCCTTTATCTCGTCGGGCCTGCCTATTACTGCAGCCTCGGCAACGGCCGGATGGAGAACCAGTGCGTGCTCTATTTCAGCGGTTCCAATCCTGTGGCCTGAGACGTTGAGAACCTCGTCTGCCCTGCCAAATATCCAGAGGTAGCTCTCGTCGTCCTTCATCGCGTAGTCCGCTGGGTAGTAAATCCAGACCCCCTCGTCCGGCCTGCTGAAGCGCTTCCAGTATGTTCTTATGTAGCGCTCGTCGTTGCCCCAGATTCCGAGGAGCATCCCGGGCCAGGGCTTCTTGATAACGAGGTAGCCGCGCTCGTTAGGCTTTGCCGGCTTGCCCCTCGAGTCGAAAACATCGGCATCAACTCCAAGGCCGGGGAACGTGGCCGAGCCGGGCTTGAGGGGCGGCAGCTGTATTCCAGCAGAGGGGTAAATCATGTAGCCGCCGGTTTCGGTCTGCCACCAGGTGTCGATGATTGGACAGCGCTTTCCACCAACGATCTCATAGTACCACTTCCAAGCACCGGGGTTTATCGGTTCTCCAACTGAGCCGAGGAGTCTCAAACTTGAGAGGTCATGCTTCCTCACCCACTCGTCGCCGTAGCGCATGAGCATCCTAATCGCTGTCGGCGCGGTGTAGAATATCGTAACGCCGTGCTTCTCGATTATCTCCCAGGGCCTGTCCGGTTTGGGATAGTTTAAGGCCCCTTCATACATCATCACGGTCAGGCCGAGGGTTAACGGCCCGTAGACGAGGTAACTGTGCCCGGTAATCCAGCCGACATCTGCCGTGTTCCAGAAGAGGTCATCTTCCTTTATCCCCCACGCCCACTGCATGGTTTTAGCGACGTAGACGAGGTAGCCACCGGTGGAGTGGACTATACCCTTAGGCGTTCCCGTTGTCCCGCTCGTGTAGAGGATGAAGAGCGGGTGGTTGCTCTCGACCGGGACGGGTTCAACGTACTTTTCAGCGCCTTCCAAGAGGTTGTGCCAGTAGTAGTCCCTTCCCTCGACCATGTTGACCCCATCGGAGCCCCTCTTGAGGACTACAACGCTCTCAACGCTCGGGGTCTCGACGAGGGCTTTGCCCACTATCTCCTTGAGGTTGAGGATCCTTCCACGCCTGTAGAGGTAGTCCGCGGTGATGACCACTTTGGCCTTCGCATCGTTTATCCTCGTCGCCAAGGCCTCGGCTGAAAAGCCGGAGAAGACGACGCTGTGAATAGCCCCAATCCTTGCGCTGGCGAGCATCGCTACAACTACCTCCGGGACGAGGGGCATGTAGATAACTATCCTGTCGCCCTTACCAACGCCGAGGTTTCTGAGAACCGAGGCGAAGCGGTTGACCTCGCGGTAGAGCTCGTAGTAGGTCAGGGTTCTCGTTTCTCCCGCTTCACCCTCCCATATTATCGCGGCCCTGTTCCTCTTTCCCGCTTTTATGTGCCTGTCAAGAGCGTTGTAGCTCGCGTTCAGCTCCCCTCCAACGAACCAGCGGAAAAAAGGTGCCTTCGAGTCGTCCAAGAGTTTGTCCCATGTTTTAAACCAGTCGAGGACTTTCGCCTGTTCCGCCCAGAACTCCCCAAGGTCCTCGATGGACTTCTGGTGTTCCTCCCTAAAGGCCTGCAATGGAATATAGCGCTCCTTTAAAAATCCTTCGCCCACCTGCATGGCAACCACCCGATTTTTCGAAAAATGATGTTAGATTTCCTTAAAATTCTTTCGGCGATTGTCAAGGTGACAACCGACGGATGACGAAAATAGGTTGGGGAAGCTTGATTGGCCAAAAGCTAAAACGAAAATAACCAGTTGCCGAAATTAGGAGATGGAGGCTATAAGATCACAGGGAAAAACGAAGAGAGAGGAGAAGCCCCAAGGGAATTTGCCGAGGACTTGTTAAAAAGATCAAGGGGGCGTGTCAGAACGTCAAGTTTTCAAACTGTTCACCCGGCGATTATCCCCCAGAGCCGCTCTATCTGTTCTACTGGCTCGACTTCCTTTCCGTTCAGACTGTCGAGTATGAAGTCTTGGTTAAAGGATATTATTACATCGGGCTTAACCGGCAACTTCTCCTCAACCCCTGGGAGGGCCTTGTTGAGGACTAGGAAGTGCCTGAGGCTGAGGCTCTCGCTCAGGGAGGCTATCTTCTTCGACAGCTCAATGGACTCCACAGAAGGTTCAGCCACATCGATAACGACATCAACGTATTTATCAACGCCCCTACCGAAGTGCTCTATTCCCGCCTCGGTATCAACTATGATAACCTCATCCTCCTTCAGCCTTATACCCTCGAGGAGCTTTCTGGCCAAGAAGCCGTAGGGACAGGCGCAACCTTCTTCCGCTTCCTCAATCTTTCCAATCGTCAGAACCGCAAGATTGCCTTTCCTCGCAAGTATCTCCCCGGGAACCTCGTCGAGGGTCCATTTGAAAAGCTCCTCGTCGAGTTCTCCCTCTCCTTCAGCCGCCATGAGTATCTTGGCCCTCTTCTTTCCCCCCAGATGCTCAGCGAGCGTTTTGACCCTTGGGAGGCCGAGCATCCTGTAAAGACCGGGGTTTGACTCGTCGGCGTCTATGATTAGGATGCGATAGTCATTCCTAGCGAGATACTTTCCGAGCATCGCGCTTATCGTGCTCTTTCCGCAACCGCCCTTGCCGCTCACGAGAATCTTCATTGGTATCACCATTTAGTAGAAAAGTAGCACGCCTTATAAGATATTCGGTTCATACATTGTTTTTAACCATCGGTTCAGGAAAGGGGTATAAGCGAACGGGGGAAGTAAAAACGGTGGTGGGATGATAATCTCAAAGCCCTGCGTCACGATGAGGGGCGTTGTTATAGGAGCCTACTCCTGGGAGAGACAGGTAAAGGTGAACCTCGTAAAGACCGCCAAGTGCCTCAGGGAAAAAGGCTTCTCCGTGAAAAAGCTCGTCCCGAACATGATGCTCATCCTCGAAATGGAAGGCTACGAGGTCAGCGTTTACCCGAGCGGGAAGATAATCATCAAGCTCCTCGAAGATGCCGAGAGGGGAAGGAAAATCGCCGAGACGGTATACGACTGCGCCGGAATTCTGGAGGTGGTAATATGAAGATCCCGGACGATGTTAGGAAGGACATACCGCTGACGATCGAGGTCATATATTTCGACAACACGGCCACCTCCTTAACGCCAAAGCCCGTAATCGAGGCGATGGATGATTACTATCTGAGGTACCGCGCCAACGTCCACAGGGGCGTTCACAGGCTCTCCCAGATGGCGACCCACAAATACGAGGAGAGCAGGAAGATCGTGGCTGACTTCATCAACGCAGAGTTCGGGGAGATAGTCTTCACCAAAAACACGAGCGAGAGCCTTAACTTGGTCGCCCTCGGACTTGAGAACCTTTTTAGACCGGGCGATAAGATAGTAACAACCCCCTACGAGCACCACTCCGATTTACTCCCCTGGCAGAGGCTGGCCAGAAGGAAAGGCCTCAAATTGGAGTTCATCGAAGGTGACAACGAGGGCAACCTCGATTTAAGCGATGCCGAAAGGAAGATTAAAGATGCGAAGCTAGTGGCGGTTCAACATGTCTCGAACGTCCTCGGCGTTGTCCACGAGGTCGAGGAGCTTGGGAAGATGGCGAAGGAGGAAGGGGCGATATTTGTCGTTGATGCAGCCCAGAGCGCCGGTCACATGGAGGTTGACGTGAGGAAACTGCACGTGGACTTCCTGGCCTTCTCAGGTCACAAAGGGCCGATGGGCCCAACTGGAATAGGCGTCCTCTACCTCAACAGTGGGTTCTTTGATGTCTTCGAGCCACCGCTCATCGGCGGGGGGACGATAGAGGATGTGAGCCCCGATGGATACAGGTTAACGGAGCCTCCAGAAAGGTTTGAGGCGGGAACTCCGAACATAGGCGGCGCAATAGGACTGGCCGCGGGAATACGCTACATCCAGCGGATAGGCCTTAAGGGAATCGAAAGGCAGGAGAGGAAGCTCGTAAAGAGAACCGTTGAAGGCCTCGACGAGCTTGAAATACCGTGGTATGGGCCGGGAAATCTGAAAAAACACGCCGGTGTCGTCAGCTTCAACATCCCCCCGCTCCACCCGCACGACGTAGCGGCGGTACTGGACGACCACGGGATAATGGTTCGCTCAGGCCACCACTGTGCTTTACCAGTGATGAAAAAGCTCGGGATAAACGGAACTGTGAGGGCCTCGTTCCACGTCTACAACAGCCTTGAGGAAGTTGAGGCCTTCCTAGGGGTTCTTGAGGAGCTGGTTAGAAACCTGCGGTGAAAACGAAAAAAAGAGGGATCACTCCTCCGGCTTCGGGAGGGTGACTTCAACGCCCAAAACCTTCCACATGGCCTTGATCTGCTCGCGCATCTCGTCTATTGCCTCTGGCCTCTTGAACAGGTGCTTGAACCTGCCCTGTAACTTAAGGTATTCTTCGATGGGCTTCTTGAACTCGATGGCGACGACGCGACCGCCCTCACGCTTGACCTTGGCGCCTCCGCCCGGACTCTGTATTTTGATGTTGAAGAGGTCTCCGTTCTCGATCTCAAAGAGAGGCCAGACACCGGTCTCAATGGCGAGGCGAGCGATCTCGACACCCTTCTCGAGCGGGCTCTTCCAGCCGGTCGGGCAGGTGCAGTGCATCTGAACGAAGGCCGGGCCGTCGACCTTTGCGGCCTTCTTAACCTTCTTCACGAGGTCAAAGGGGTTTCCTATGCTCGCGGTGGCGACGTAGGGCACCTGGTGGGCAGCCGCTATAAGCGCAACCCACTTCTTGGGCTTGTCCTCACCGATTGAGAGCTTACCCGGCGGGCTGGTGGTGGTCCAAGCACCATAGGGGGTTGAACTTGAGCGCTGGATTCCGGTGTTCATGTAAGCCTCGTTGTCGTACATGACGTAAACGACGTTGTGCCTTCTCTCGAGCATACCGCTAAGGGCCTGCATACCAATATCGGCGGTACCTCCATCCCCACCGAAGGCGAGTATCTTGCCCTTCCTTCCAAGCTTCTTCCAGGCGGCCTCAACACCGCTCGCTGCCGCTGCCGCGTTCTCGAAGGCGACATGAATCCAGGGGGCCTTCCAGGCGGTGTACGGGAATACTGCGCTGACGACTTCCATACAGCCCGTTGCGTGGGCTATGGCGAAGGCATTGGGGTCGCCGAACTTCTCCTCCATGGCCTCGCTGAAGGCTTTAGTGACCAGCTTCATGCCGGTGGCACAGCCACAGCCAGCACAGGCGGCGTGACCGGGCGCCCAGTACTCGCGAGTTGTGATAGGGGGTTTTCTCACGGCCATCTTCCTCACCTCACAGTATCTCCTTCCTCAGTCCAATCCAGTTGACTTCCCCAAACTCCTCTCCGGCGAGGGCCTTCCTGCTTATCTCAAGAACCTCGTCGAGGTTCCCGAAGGTAACGTCCCTGCCACCGAGACCGAGGATGAAGTCAACGAGTATCGGCTTGTCCTCCACGTTCACCAAAGTCCTGCTGAAGTCCTGGAAGAGTGCTCCGCCGACGCTGAAGGTGATGTTCTTCTCAAGGAGCGCTATGACCTTGGCCTTCTTTGCCAGCTCTCTGACCTCCTCGGTCGGGAACGGCCTGTAGACGGTGAGCTTGGCTGCACCGGCCTTTATTCCCTTCTCCCTGAGGTGGTCAACGTAGTCCTTGACGGTTCCGGCGAGGGAACCCATGGTGACGAAGATTATCTCGGCGTCGTCGGTGCGGTACTCCTCGATCTTCTGGTACTTTCTACCAAAGCGCTTCTCGAACTCCGCGAAGACCTCGTCGATGACCTTCTTGGCGTTCTCGTTGGCCTCCCAGACGGTATAGCGGGTCTCCATATAATGGGCCGGGAACGCTAAAGTGCCCTGGGTTATTGGTTTAGTCGGGTCGAGGTAGGCGTACTTCGGCTCGTACTCACCGAGGAACTCGTCAACGAGCTCCTGGTCGGGTATCTCCACCGGCTCAACCGTGTGGGTGAGGATGAACGCGTCGAAGCCGACCATGGCCGGGAGGAGAACCCTCTCGTCCTCGGCAACTTTGAAGGCGGCTATAATGAGGTCAAGGGCTTCCTGGTTGTTCTCGGCGTAGAACTGCATCCAGCCTGTGTCGCGCTCGCTTATGCTGTCCTGCCAGTCGTTCCAGATGTTGATGGGAGCACTGAGCGAGCGGTTTCCAACGGCTATGACTATCGGGAGCCTCATGCCGGCAGCGATGAAGAGAACCTCGTGCATCAGGGCGAGACCCTGGGAAGCGGTCGCGGTGAAGGTTCTGACGCCAGCGGCGGAGGCACCAACGCAGGCAGAAATAGCGGAGTGCTCGCTCTCGACTTTGATGAACTCTGCATCGAGTTCCCCGTTGGCGACAAACTCGCTTATCTTCTCGGGGACGAGAGTCGATGGAGTAATCGGGAACGCGGCTATAACCTTGGGCTTGGCCAGCTTTGCCGCCCAGGCGGCCGCTTCGTTAGCCTTCATAACGGTTCTAATCGGCATTTTCATCACCTCACTTGCTCTCCCTAACCATTATTATGGCATCGGTCGGGCACTCGTTAGCGCAGATGCCACAACCCTTACAGTAATCGTAGTCGAAGACCGGGAAGTTCTCCTCGTCAAGGTAGATGGCCGGCTCGGGGCAGTAGATATAACAGAGGTAGCAGCGGACGCACTTGTCACGGTTGAACTCGGGCATGAAAACACGCCAGGAACCGGTCTTGTTTATCACACTGCTGCCCGGAATGGTGGCTATCGCTCCGGGTGTCATCTTTTCGCTATACTCCTTCCCAACCCTCTCTATGTCGGCCTTAAACGGACTCTCAGCCATGTTTATCACCTCAGGCAAATTATCAAATCGAAACTTAAATTTTGGGGTAAGATAAAAAGCTCAGCCGAAGACCTCGGCAAGCTTCTGGAGCCTCTCCCACTCGTGGTTGACCCACTCCTGGAGGATCTGAATGTCCTCCTTTGTCATGTACTTAAAGCGGCCCTGGTACTTGAGGAACTCCTCTATAGGCTTCGGCTCCTTCTTCGTTGAGGGCATGTTGATCTTGTATTTTCCGTTTTCGTACTCAAAGAGCGGGAAGTAGGCGGTCTGGACGGCAAGCCTCGCTATCTCGATGCTCTTGTCCGTTGGTGAGCGCCAGCCGGTCGGGCAGGGCGCGAAGAGCTGTATGAAGCTCGGGCCCGGAGTATTTTGGGCCTTCTTAAGCTTCCTTATGAAGTCCTCAGGGTAGGCGTCGCTCGCGGTTGCGGCGTAGGGGATCTCATGGGCTATAACGATGTCAATGACCTTCTTCTTGTGCCTCTTCTCAAGGAAGTGCTTCTTTCCACCGGGAGTGTTGGTGGTCCAAGCACCATATGGTGTTGAACCGCTCCTCTGGATTCCGGTGTTCATGTAGGCCTCGTTGTCGTACATTATGTAAACCGCGTCGTGGCCCCTCTCAAGGAAGCCGGAGAGAGCCTGAAGACCTATGTCAGCAGTTCCTCCGTCGCCAGCCCATCCGACGACCATAACGCCGTCCTCACCCTTGACCTTGTAACCTAGGGCCTTGAGTGCGGCCTCGATGCCGCTTATCACCGCTCCTGTGGTCTCAAAGGCCGTGTGGAACAGATTGGCGTCGAGGGTTGAGTAGGGCCAGGCGCCTGCTATGATGGTTGAGCAGCACGCGGGGATGGTAACTATAGTCTTCTTTCCGTAGGCCTTGAGGACGTAGCGGAGTCCGAGCGATGCACCACAACCCTGGCAGGCCGTGTGGCCGGCGTAGAAGTGCTCTTCAGCCGGAAGGGTAAGCCTTTTCTTAACGCTCTCGGGAATCTCCATCTTTCTCACCTCTTAAGGTGGTACCAATCCACCTCTCTATCAAGCTCGCCTTTTTCGATGAGCCTCTTCATGTCTTCCGCTATCGCCTTAACGTCCGGAACCGTGAAGTCCCTGCCTCCAAGGCCGACGATATAGTCCTTAATCAGCGGCTCCGCGCCGGTTCCATAGAGTGCTCCCTTCGCCTCATTGAAGAGTATGCCCTCCTGGCCGAAGGAGAAGTTCCTGTCGAGGACGGCTATGCCCTTGACGCTCTCCGCTATCTCCTTGAGTTCTTCCTTGGGGAACGGGCGGAACCATCTCACCTTCGCGTAGCCGACCTTGTAGCCCTCGCTCCTGAGGATGTCAACCGCCTGCTTGACGGTTCCCATGAGCGAACCCATGCCCATGAAGACGAAATCGGCATCGTCGACATGGTCGGTCTCTATCATGCTGCTGTAGTCCCTTCCAAAGCGCTCACCGAACTCCCTTCCAACCTTCTTGATGACCTCCTTTGCCTCCTCGTGGGCCTTGGCCAGCTTGTAGCGGAACTCATAGTAATCGTTCGGAGTCGCAAGTGCTCCAACCGAAATCGGGTTGTCGAAGTCGGTGAGGGTGTATAGCGGCTTCCTCGGCGGAAGGAACTCATCGACAAGCTCCTGGGGAATCATCTCAACTACATCGTAGGTGTGGCTCAGGATGAAGGCACTCTCAACGACCATTATCGGAACGTTGACCTGTTCGGCTACCTTGTAGGACATGAGAACGCCGTCGTAAACCTCTTGGTTGTTCTCAGCGTAGAACTGCATCCAGCCTGTATCACGCTGAGCAAGTGAATCGGTCTGGTCGTCCCAGACGCTCCACGGGGGAGCCATGGCTCTGTTAACGTCGACCATGACTATCGGTAACCTCGAGCCGCTCGCCCAGTGAAGCATCTCGTGCATCAAAGCTAATCCCTGGGCGGCCGTAGCGGTAAAGGCCCTTGCACCCGTGGCGGAAGCACCGATGGTTGCCGCCATGGCCGAGTGCTCGCTCTCGACCGGGACGTACTGGATATCAGCCTCACCGTTGGCTATGAACTCTGCTATCTTCTCAATGATGCTAGTCTGAGGTGTGATTGGATAAGCGGCGACAACCTGGACACGGGCGTGCTTCACGGCGTAAGCAGCCGCGTAGTTCCCGCTCACAACCTTCCTAATGGGTTTGTAATCCATAACCAACACCTCACTTCTCCTCTTTCTCCATCGTTATCGCCTTGGTCGGGCACTCGTTAGCGCAGATGCCACAACCCTTACAGTAATCGTAGTCGACCGCGACGTAGCCGTCATCCCTTATGTATATTGCCGGCTCCGGGCAGAACTTCCAGCAGATGTAGCACTTGACGCACTTGTCATCGTCTATGACCGGGATGAAGGTTCTCCAGTCGCCAGTGAAGTTGCTGAGCGTGGTACCTATGCTTACCGGGGCCTCTGGGTACTCGTCCGCCTTTGTGAGGACGATTTTGGTGGCCCCTTCTTTTTTTTCACCAAACAACGTGTTCAACTCTATCACCACCCGCTGGGAATTTTAAGGAAGTAAGTGAAAGAAGATTACAGCCCGTAGATAACGGTCTTCTCAAAGGACTCCTCAGCGGCCTTGGCGTTCTTCTCACCAAGCGTCCCAGAGAAGGTCTCCTTAATGGCCTCCTGGATGTAGGGGAGGTCGACGATTCCAGTGGCCTTGGCAACGGCACCGAGGATTGCGGTGTTGGTGATCGGAAGACCGAGGACTTCGAGGGCTATCGTAGTAGCATCAACGAGGGCCAGCTTGGCCGGTTTCTTCTTGAGCTTTTCAAGCACTTCTTCCTTGCTCTTCTCGGTGTTGACAATGACTATGCCGTTCTCCTTGAGACCCGCGGTCACATCGACGGTGTCAAGAAGGCTTGGGTCGAGGACAACGACAATGTCAGGCTCGTATATCTGGGTCTTTATCCTGATCGGCTTCTCGTCAATCCTGGTGAAAGCCGTAACCGGCGCTCCACGCCTTTCAACGCCAAAGAAGGGGAATGCTTGGACGTACTTGCCTCCCTTGAAGGCTGCAGAGGCCAATATGTTGGCAGCCGTAACTGCACCCTGTCCACCTCTACCGTGAAAACGAATCTCAATCATCTTTCATGCCTCCCAAGTTTGTCAAACTTAAATCACCAAAAACATTTATTTAAGTTTCGGTATTGGCTTAAGCTCCCCTCGACAGGTGTTTTTGGGTAAGGATGAACGCTCTCATCCTTTAATGGTGGAAAAAGCTCACAGCTTCCCGAAAAAACTTCGCCCACTAATATGTTAAACGCCTGCTAGGAGACAGCCATGTTGATCGCGACATCCCTAATGACCATCTCCACCCATCTCACCATCCCCACGGGGCAGGCTTAGGCGCCTCACTCCAACCCCCATCCGCGTCAGTTCTTTTATCATGCCCGTCTGAGGGTAGGCCCTTATCCGGGTTTCCTCGCCGTACTGGGCATCAAGGACTTCTCCGATGGAACGGACGAGTGAGAGGACGCGCGGGACATCCTGAGGAGACTTAACGATAACCTCAAAGGCCCCGTACTTTGGGAGGGATAGAACCGCGGATTCAAGGACATTGTAAAGCTCGTCCAGCCGGTTGAGTTTGGCGGAGATTGAAACGACCCGGGGGGTAAGCCCCCGCTCTTCAGCAAGTTCGCGGATTCTCCTCACCTTCTCTTCAGAGTCTTCAGGCAATGTAAGGTCGACCTTGTTAAGCGCAATAACCATCTGCCTGTCAAGGGTTTTAAGCTCACGGAGAACCTCAAGCGACGCCAGAAACTTCCTCCTCACCTCACTCCAAGGTTCGCTGGAGTCCAGAACGAGGATGATTACGTCGGCCTTAACTATCTCCTCTAAGGTGGAGTGGAAGGCGTCGACTATGAACGGGGGAAGGCCGTCGATGAAGCCGACCGTATCTGTGACGAGAACCCTCTTCCCGGAGAGCTTAAAGCGTCTTGTGGTAGTGTCGAGCGTTGTGAACATCTGGTTCCTTGCCTCGACGTTCTCTCCGGCGAGGGCGTTGAGAAGAGTAGACTTGCCGGCGTTCGTGTAGCCAGCGAGGGCAACGAGAACAAACCCAACCTCCTCCCTCCGCTTTCTCCTCACCTCACGCTCCGCCTTTACCCTCTCAAGCTCCTTCCGTATCTTGCCCATCCTGTAGCGGATGTGCTTGAGGTACTGTCTCGTCTGGTACTCACCCATCCCCTTGAAGCCGGCCCTGTCGCCGAGTTTTGCCCGCCTTATCGCTTCCCTGACGAGCGGAACCTCATACTGGAGGGATGCCAGCTCCACCTGGAGCTTGGCCTCCCTAGAGTGGGCGCGCCTCTCGAATATCTCGAGGACAAGCTGCCAGCGGTCAATAACCTCAACCTTAAGTTCCCTCCATAAGTTGTAGGCTTGGCCAGGGTGAGCCTGTTGGCAAAGACGACCCTGTCTGGCTTCAACTCCCCCACAAGGGATTTCAGCTCCTCAAGCTTTCCCCTCCCGATGTTGTATCTAGGGTGCTCCTCACGGTTTTGTTCGAGTATCTCCACTACCTCATAGCCTGCACTTCTCAGGAGTTCCTCAAACTCCTCCCGCGAAGTGCGCTCCCTACGGGACTTCCGTATTACCCCAACGACCCTCATGCGGCGGGAGTTCTCGGCGCGCTTAATAAACTTACGCCCGTGTTCCAGTTCGGCCAGAAAACACATCCGGAGGTTACAGTCCGGAATCCCCTCCCCGGGGAAACCTTAAATCATCCTCCGCCCTAGGTAATGAAACGGTGGGAGCATGATAGACTACCTCTCAATTCTCCTGATAAAGGGAGGCGAACTCATAGTGGACAGGGAGGGCCTGAGGAAGGATATCTTAAAGTGGCACCTCAAGGAGGTAAGAAATCTGGCAGAGGAGCACGAGAGTGCATTCAAAGCCCTGGTTGATCTCCTCTCCGACGAAAACCCTCACGTCCGGGCCAACGTCCTTACTATAATCGGGGACATGATAGCGGATGGCAATCTCCAAGGAGAGCTGCTTTCGCCCGTTCTAGACAGGGTGATCGAGCTACTGAATGACAGGGACGAAAAGGTGACCCTCAAGGCCATCGAGGTGCTGAACCTCCTCCTCGAGAAAGGGAAACTGAGCGACGTCGACTACGATAAGGTTACGGAGGCACTTATGGGAGTTGTGAAGTCCGGGATACCGATCTTGGGAGAGTACGCAGCAGAGGGGCTTGGAAACATCGGCGTGAATGTTGCGAGGCTAGCATACAAGATAGTTAACTGGCTGTTCTCCATTATAGGCTCAAGCGGCAAGAGGGAGGTACATGGGGCGGCGATAACAGCTTTGACAGAGATAGCGAGCAAAACCGACGACCCCAAACTCCTCAATGAGGTCTTCGACAGGGTGGCCGATCTGCTGAGCCACCCAGACCCATACGTTGTTGAGAGGGCGCTTATTTCAATAGATAGGCTCTCAACGAGGGATAAATATATTTCCACCAAGAACAAGCTCAAGGTCATCGCAAAGATAAAGGAGCTCAAGAGCGACGTCAAACTCGGCCTAAAGGCAGGCACTGTGCTTGAGAAACTCGAGAAGTCGGCAAGCATTGGAAGCGTCATCCAGAGCGAGGGGGAACTTAAGAAAACTATGGAGGTAACGAAGTACGGCGCCGAGGACGTTGACAGGCTCTTAGATGCCGGAAAAACGGAGGTCGTTGCAGAACTTGCGAAGCTCGACCCCGAGGTCATGGAGAGGATACTGAACATGCTGGAGGATCCGGACTACACGCGCAGGATGGACGCCCTCTGGGTCATCTCAAGGATAACCGAACACTTGACCCCAACGGACGCCTACAGGATTCTACCAACCTTGGGGGATTTCCTGAAGAGCAAAAACCTCTGGGCAAGGGAAACAGCTGCGAAAACCATGGCGGACATCTACAACCTCTATCCTGGAACCGCGAAGTTTTTCTCCTCGCTGATAGACGTCCTGCTGAAGTCAAACAATCCCACTGATATTGAAGGCGGGCTTGAGATGATTACTAGGCTGTCCGAGAAGGTAGGTGGAGACGAGTTCGAGAGATCGGCGATGGGGATAATCTTTAAGCTTCTCGACCGCGACGACTCGAGATCCGTTGTCCTGAGGTTCCTGGCTAGGAAAGCACAGAGGCTCGTTGACATGGACAAGGAGGTGCTATTCGACCTCGTTGACAAGCTTAAAAGCCTCTATGGGAAGAACAACGGCAGGAATGACGAGATAATAGCGTCTCTGATAGACGTCATAGGGGACGTCATCAGGCTCCGCCAGAGGGGAATTGTGGTCTAAGGGGGTTAAGGGAAGGTTTGAAACCTTATGTTTTGAAAATCCTTTAATTCCCTACCCCTCAACATTCTACGGTGGTGTTATGGGAGAAGAAGACGTGATGGTGAAGCTCGAGGAGATTGAGGCCCTTTTAGATAAGCTCGGCAAGGAGCACCCGAAGGAAATATCGGCTTTCTCACGCTTTCTGAGGGAGACCCTCGACAACAAGGCCCTAACAACGAGAGAGAAGGAGCTTATAGCACTTGCCCTGGGAATCTCGGCGGGCTGTGAGTGGTGCATATACCTCCACACCAGGAAGGCCCTTGAGGCCGGGGCGAAGCCGGAAGAACTTATGGAAGCTGGACTGGTGGCAGTTCTTATGGCCGGTGGACCGGCCCTGATGCACCTCATCCCACTGACGAAGGCGATAGAAGCATTTAAGGAGGGGAGATAATTCACTCCCCAGTGAGCTTCAATATGGCCTCCGCCAGGTCACCCTCAGCCCCGACGAGGGCCTTCCTGGCGGTTTCCTCATCCACCCCCGCCTGTTCCATGACGAGCTTAACGTCCTCCTCTGAGACCTTCACCCTCGGTCTAACCTCTTCACTTCCTGGAACTATCTGGTAGCTCTTCTCTCCCTGGGCTGAGATCACCGTGACGGCAGGCTCTTTCAAAACTATCTCCCTGTTCTCAAGCCTGATCACTACCTCCTCAACGCCATCAAGCTCGTCCATCTTGATGCCCATCTGCCTCATGAGCTTCTTCATCTGCCTCGGGTTCATACCCATCATCTTTATCACCGGGTGAAATTGGGGGAGGATTTTAAAAAGGTTGGGAGACCTCCTTCAGCAGCATTGAGGTGCTCGGGGATACCTCCTATCACCCTAGTAATCGCCACATTGCAGGCTCAACGCCCATCCGGATATCAGTCCAACCCAAAGGAAACTTCATCCTCTCGCAGAGACAAAGTTTAAAACCTTTGAGGATAACCTGAGGGGGTGAGAGAATGTCCGTTCCTCAATCGGGGTCAACTCTTTTCCAGTTGGTGGAACTGATTGGAAGTCTGTTAATAATGGGAATAGTCTTTTACTTCATCCTTGGCTATATCGAGCGCTCCGTCGAGAAAAAGGAGAAGGAGATAAATGAAGAGCTTAAAGAAGAGGAGGAAACTGGAGACGTTTACTGATAGAGTGGATGCAAAGAGGATGCTTTAGGAAGAGCCACTCTCCCCCCTCTCCTCCGGGAACTTCGAGGTTTCTTCGTTGGCCTTCATGATGCTCTGCCTGTACTCTTCATACTTCTTCCTAGCCTCTTCTGCTTTATCAGCCTCGCCGAGGTATTCATATGCCTCGGCCACGTGCTTCCACCACATTGGATCCTCCTCAGCCTCCTTCAGGCAGTACTCGAGGAACTTCCCGTAGGCTTCCCTAGCCAACTCTTCCATGCCGAGCTTTCTCGCTATGTTGCCGACGTCCTCGTAGAAGACGCCCTCCTCTTCTGCTTCTCCCTGGTAGTATTCAAGGGCCTTCCCCCAGGCTTCCCTTGCCTTTCCTTCATTTCCAAGCTCTTCGTAGAGCTTTGCAACGTCCTCCCAGAACCAGGGTTCTTCCTCCGCGTACTTTTCAAGGGCTTGGGCGGCCCTCTCCATATTTCCGGCTTTCTTCCAGTACTCATGGGCCTCCTTAAGGTAGTAAGTGTCCTTCTCCTTTTCATAGAGTTCCTCGTAGATTTCAGCGGCTTTCTCGTACTTTCCGGCCTTTTCGTAGGCCCAGGCGGCGCTCTCCATCCAGCCGAGTTTCTCGTACATCCCCGCGGCCTTTAGATAATCTCCGGCCTTCTCGTACTTTCTCGCGGCCTGCTTGTACTTGCCGGCCTTTTCAAGGCTCTCGGCGCTCTTGAAGCGGTCCGCCAGCCCGAGGTCAGGTTCGCTGATATACCAGACCCCAAAGGCAAAGGCCGCGACGAAAAAGACTATTACCGCCCCGACGATCCAGAGGTCGCGCCATACTATGCTCAGGTAGGTTGCATAGCCGCTTATAGTCGTTAAAATAGCCAGAATCGTCCCATACTTCCAGCTCTCCGCGTAGAGGGTTAACCCCATGAAGAAGAGCAATATCAGAGTGAAGGCAAGGAAGCCGAGGACGAGTACAACCTGTAGTAACAATCTCCAGCCGCCGTACCAGACGATACCAGCCGCTATCGCGAGAACTATAAGCAGGAAACCTATAACGTATGCTTTTAGCCTGTCCATCCTTCCACCCCCTCTATTCTCAGCAGGAAGATTTTCTCGTCGAGCCTTGGTGTGTAGTGACCTACCCCGTCGCGAGCAACGACCCTGTGACAGGGAACAACTATTGGGTAGGGATTGCGCTTCATCGCCCCACCGATGGCCCTCGGTGAAGTGTTCAGCGCCTTTGCGAGGCTACCATAGGTTATAACACTCCCTTTTTTAACGTTTTTCGTGAGCCATTCGTAAACGCGCCTCTCAAAGGATGTGACACCCTCAAAAGACAGCATGGGAAGGAGGTCGACGTTCTCAACCTCTCCGAGGATGACGTCCCTTACAACGGAGGGATAATCCGAGTTTTTCCTATCTAAATCGACCTTTACACCCCTTTTTCCTAGAAATCCTATTAGGCGCTCGATGTTCTTCTCGAATTGCCTCCTGTCGAGTGAGAAGGTTATCCCCTGGATTCTCTCCCCCCATACCACGGCGATCCAGATCTTCTCGCCGGCTATCTCAAAAGCATCAACGCTCAGCATTTCATCATCCCCTAACCGGAAACCTCAGGTTCAACAGGCACGACCCCAAGCATCGGTAGGCATTTAAAAGCCGGACTTTAAACCCTTGTGGTGAGCGCATGTACGAGGTTGCCTATCTGCCCCTTACCCTTGCAGGAATAAAGAGGAAGGCGAGACCGTTCTCAGCCGGGGCACTGCTGGCATTCTCGCTCCCTTATCCGCTCCCGGATATGTGGAGATACGCGCTTCTCCTCACGGCTGGAGCAATCTTCGCCCTTGGTTGGCCCTTTGAGAGGCAGCCCGTCAAGGGATGGGAGCGGTGTCTAAACGCGATTCTCGGCGTGGCTGGACTTGCGATCGCAACCACCGCGGGCGAAGGGGGTTACACCATTTACCTGCTCGGCGTGGCGGGTATCTCCCTCTTCTCGGGCAACCGAGTCGTATCGTCCTTTGGAATGCTCCCGGTATCTGCGGTCTTCCTCCTGTCCGGAACCGGATGGAAGTGGACTTCTCTCTTTGTACTGGTTTACGTCTACGCGCTTCACCACCTTAGAAAGCTCCTGAGGTGAGAGGATGAGGATTTACGTGCTCGGTGCTGGGAGTATAGGGTCTCTATTTGGTGCACTTCTTGCAAGGGCCGGAAACGACGTCACCCTTATAGGGAGAGAAGAGCAGGTTAAAACGGTCAACGAGAACGGCCTTGAGGTCTTTGGAATCGATGAGTTCACCGTCTATCCAAAGGCTACCATTTATGCCCCGGATGAACCGCCTGAGCTCCTACTGCTCTCTACTAAGTCATACTCCACCAAAACTGCCCTCCAATGTGCGGGGGGATGCATAGGGCCAGAAACGTGGGTTCTCAGCATACAGAACGGCCTCGGGAACGAGGAACTTGCCCTGAAGAGGACGGAGAGGGTGATAGGTGGGGTGACGACGAACGGCGCCATGCTCGTTGAGTGGGGCCGCGTGGAGTGGACGGGGAGAGGGGTAACAGTTATCGGAAAGTATCCAAAGGGAAGGGCGGACTTCGTGGAAGAAGTTGCGAATGTCTTTAGCAAAGCCGGAATTGAAACCAGAGTAAGCGAGAACATCATCGGCTGGAAGTGGGCTAAAGCCATAGTCAACTCCGTCATCAACGGCCTCGGAACAGTTCTGGGCGTTAAAAATGGAGTTCTAATGAAGGATCCAAACCTTGAGGGGATATCCGTAGATATCGCCAAGGAGGGCTGTCTCGTTGCCCAACAACTTGGTATAGAGTTCGAGATTCACCCGCTTGAACTGCTGTGGGATACCATAGACAGGACTAAGGACAACTACAATTCAACCCTTCAGGACATAATGCGAGGGAAGAGAACTGAAGTGGACTACATCCATGGAAAGATCGTCGAGTACGCCCAATCGGTCGGTTTAGAGGCACCGAGGAACGAGCTTCTCTGGGTACTGATAAAGGCGAGGGAAAACCTAAATAAGTTAGACAAATAAGGGATAGTGGAGGGGTCAAGATGGCTATCTTCGGCGGCAAGGAGAGCAACGTTTTTGACACCATTGAGGAGCACCTCAAGGCTGTAGATGAAACCCTTGAGGCGTTTAGGGGACTAGTTTCTGCTTATCTAGAAGGAAACCTGGAGGAAGCCAAAGAGCTTGAGGAGAAGGTAAGTGAGCTGGAGAGCGTAGCGGATAAGCTCAGAAGGGGTATAGAGACGATGCTCTACGAGGGGGCTTTCCTCCCTACCAACAGGGGTGATTACGTCCACCTGAGCGAGCAGATAGACCAGGTGGCGGACGCGGCTGAGAGTGCCGCCCACACACTCATACTCGCCAAACCCAAGGTCCCGGCCGAGCTGAAGAACGAGATAATGGAACTCGTCGATTCAGCCGTGGGGACGTACGAGCTGCTCATGGATGCGGTCAGAGCTCTCACCTCGGACGTGGATAAGGCCATAGAAATGTCAAAGGCAGTAGAAGATGCAGAGGAAAGCGCAGATAAGGTTGAATACGAAGTGAAGGGTAAAGTTTATGAGAGTGAGACCATCAGCACGTATGCCAAGATAATCTGGAATCAGGTCTTGACCAAAATCGGAGACATAGCTGACAGAGCTGAAGACGCCTCCGACCAGGTCATGCTGATGGCAATAAAAAGAAGGGGATGAGGTGATAGCATGGTGAAGGTCCTCGTTGCGGCCCCGATCCACGAGAAGGCCATAGGAGTTTTGAAGGAAGCTGGTTTTGAGGTTGTTTACGAAGAGTATCCAGATGAGGAAAGGCTTATTGAGCTTGTGAAGGACGTTGAGGCAATAATTGTAAGAAGCAAGCCAAAGGTCAGCAGGAGGGTAATCGAGGCGGCACCGAAGCTCAGGGTTATCGGTAGGGCCGGCGTTGGCCTTGACACCATAGACCTCGATGCAGCTAGGGAAAGGGGCATAAAAGTCGTCAACAGCCCGGCCGCATCGAGCAGGAGCGTTGCAGAGCTCGCCATAGCCCTGATCTTCAACGTTGCTAGAAAGATGGCCTTCGCCGACAGGAAGATGAGGGAAGGCGTCTGGGCCAAAAAGCAGTGCGAAGGTACAGAGCTTGAAGGGAAAACCCTCGGCGTCGTCGGTTTTGGAAGGATAGGCTACCAGATCGCCAAAATCGCGAAGGCCATCGGCATGAATGTCCTCCTCTATGACCCGTATCCCAACGAGGAGAGGGCGAAAGAAGTCGGTGGAACCTTTGTTTCTCTGGAAGACCTCCTGAAGGAGAGCGACGTCGTTACGCTCCACGTTCCACTAGTAGATGCAACATACCACTTAATAAATGAGGAGAGGCTGAAACTCATGAAGCCAACTGCGATACTAATAAATGCCGCCCGTGGGGCCGTCGTCGACAACGCCGCCCTTGTAAAGGCCCTCCAGGAGGGCTGGATAGCCGGGGCCGGCCTCGACGTCTATGAGGAGGAACCCCTGCCAAAGGACCACCCACTTACCAAGCTCGACAACGTGGTTCTCACCCCGCACATCGGGGCCTCGACCGTTGAGGCCCAGATGAGGGCTGGCGTTCAGGTCGCCGAGCAGATAGTTGAGATTCTGAAGGGATGAGCTTTTTCTTTTCCTCATCTTTCAAGCTTTTACCAGCAGTATTATGGTGTATTTTCTAAGAAAGTTTACTTTTTTCTTTTGAAAGCTTCGCCCTTTAGGGCGGGGATGCAGTAAACCATCCAACAGCCATTAAACGGGAAAGCAAACTATTTTAAAGCCAAAAGACCATACCACACTCTGAAATGAAGCGGGCAGTAACAGTAAAACTCCAGCCAAGCAAAGAACAGAAAAAAGTTCTTTTCGAGTTAGCTGGCATTGGAGCCAAAATCTGGAACCGAGTAAACTACCTCCGCAGGCAAGAATTCTTTGAGGGCAAACCAATAGACCTTAACAAAACCGAGAAAATAATCTATGAAGAATTCAAGAAGGAAATCGGCTCGGCAACAGTCCAGCAAATAGCCAGAAAGAACACTGAAGCTTGGCGGAGCTTCTTCTCTCTCTTAAGGAGTAAGCGGAACGGGGAACTGTCGGAATGGTTCAAACCAAAACTACCAAACTACATCAAGAAAGGAGGTTTAATCATCCTCAGGAACGACCAATACAAAATTGAAGACAACAAACTAATCCTTAAAGGTCTCGGAAAATTCAAACGCCTCGAAATTCAATTCAAGGGTAGAATACACTTCAGAGGCAAACAAGGGCGATTGGAAATCGTTTACGATGATGTTAAACGTAAATGGTATGCCCACATCTCATACACGGTGGAGGAGAAGCTGATTGGAAGCGAGTGGATTAGTATTCCGAGACAACCCCTGGGTAACCTTTCGACTGGAATAGACCTTGGAGTGAACAACTTAATGGCCGTTTACGTGGAAAACGGTGAGAGTTTTCTCGTGAACGGAAGACCCTTGAAAGCCATAGACTTCTACTTTAGGAAGGTTATCGCTGACTATCAGTCAAAACTCAACAAGTCTGGAGCTAAGAGCAGTAGAAAACTCAAAAGAATGCACGAGAAGGCCAAGCTCCAAGCCAAAAATTACATTAACACTACCGTAAGACAAGCCGTTGAAAGGTTTTATCACCTCGGAGTTTCGAGGATTGTCGTTGGTTATCCAAAGGGCATTAGCAGGAACTCCGATAAGGGTAAAAAGCAGAATTTCCTCCTATCCCACGTCTGGCGGTTCAATTACGTTATTAAACGTCTAAAAGAAGTCTCGGAAGAGTATGGTATTAGTGTCGTGGTTGTGGACGAGGCTTTTACTTCGAAAACCTGCCCCGTCTGCGGGAAGCCCCACGAGGAGGCGAGGTTTGTTCGGGGATTGTTTGAGTGTCCCGCAACGGGGCTTATCTTTAACGCGGACTTAGTTGGAGCGTTTAATATCTTAAAGAAGGTGGCAAAAACCATAACCCCGAACTTGGGCGGTCTTTACGCTCAGAGGAGGGGTAACTGGCCTAAGACCGGG
>Ga0256829_1000079_pt1 | contig 129108 bp, 99 predicted proteins | sample 131447metaG_FD_185979 | JGI IMG/M metagenome (GOLD analysis project Ga0256829, IMG submission 185979) | Hydrothermal vent microbial communities from Lau Basin, Pacific Ocean - 131-447 | ecosystem: Environmental > Aquatic > Marine > Hydrothermal vents | place: Pacific Ocean: Lau Basin... | reverse complement strand
GTGTGGGGGTGCCCGGGCTGGTGATCTGGGTTAGCGAGGATGTGCGCGATCGGTTGGTGGGAGGGGAGACGCTCGATCCGGGTGCGGATCTGGTGGGGTGGGAGAACGAAGCGCGCGGGGAGGATGGGCTCGACTGGCGCGCGTGGGATGTTCAGGATCCCGGGGGGATCGGGGACTTCACTGCGCTGGAGGGTGTGCTGCACCCCGTGTCGCTCGGGTACGAGACGGTGCGCGTGGTGATCGAGTACGAGGTTGTGGAAGAGGGGGGTTGGGTGCGCGTGTCGTTCGGGGATCGCGCGGCGTGTGATTCATCGGGTGCGGCGGAGATCGGGCGCGGGGTGATGCGGTTGGTGTGCGAAGCGGCGCGCGATCCGGAGGGTGGGGTGTTCGGATCGATGGGGGTGGATCGGTTTACGTACACGCTCACGGGTGTGAAGGTGCGCCGGTTGAGGTTCGGGGGGATCGGGGAGGTTTTGAAACCGGAGAGCGGCGATTCCGAGTAAGGTGGGGTAGGAGGTCTCGGCGATGAAGACATCGGGAATCGCGTATCTGCTCTGGTTGCTCTGCTTTCTTGGGTTCTGCGGGATCCATCGGTTCTATGCCGGGAAGTGGGTGACGGGGCTCATCTGGTTTTTGACGGGCGGGTTGTTCCTGATCGGTCAGCTCGTGGACCTGTTCCTGATCCCGGGGATGGTGGAGCGCGCGAACGTGCGGGACGAGATGAGCTACCTCCGGGCGCGTCGTCGCGCGGAGGGGATGGCGTAAGTTTGGGCTTTGAAGCTGGGGGTTAGAAGGGGACGCCGTCGATCTCGTTGTCGTCGTCGAAGTTGACGTCGTTGCCTGATCCGTCCCGGAAGTCGGATTCGGGGCCGGACTTTTTGCCCGGGGCGAAGGAGTGGCGCGGGACTTCGGGTTGGGGCGCGTCGTTCTGTGACGCGAAGTCTGCGCCGAATCCGCCTTGGTCGGCGAAGTCGGATGGGCCGTCGTATCCGGCGTTGGGTTGCTGGTACGAGGGTTGGTTGTAGGGTTGTTGTTGCTGTTGGGGTTGGTTGAAGTTGGGTTCCATCCCGGCGGCGATTTCGCGCGAGAAGCCGTGGGAACCGCCGGCGTGCATGCCGTCGTGGTTTTTGAATCGGACGGAGGCGGAGTCCCAGACGAGTTTGACGGTTCCGGTTGGGCCGTTGCGCTGCTTCGCGACGATGAGCTCGGTCATGTTGAGCTTTTCGCGGTTGTCTTCGTCGAACTCGGGGGAGTGGGGGTCCCAGGTGGGTTCGCCGCGGTGGTAGTACGCTTCTCGGTGAAGGAGCATGACGACGTCGGCGTCCTGTTCGATGGAGCCCGATTCACGGAGGTCGGACATCTTGGGTCGGTTGCCTTCGCGCTGCTCCGCGCCGCGGTTGAGCTGCGCGAGACAGAGGACGGGGACCTTGAGCTCGCGCGCGATGGACTTGATGGAGCGGGAGATCTCGGAGACTTCGACCTGACGGGACTCGCGCGCCTGGGTGGGGGAGGTGAGGAGCTGGAGGTAGTCGATGACGATGCAGCGGATGTTGTAGCGGAGCTTCATGCGCCGGGCTTTGGCGCGGAGTTCGAGGACGGTCATCCCGGGGGTGTCGTCGATGTAGAGGGGCGCGGTCGCGAGCTCGGCGCTGGCGCGTTGGAGGAGTTCCCACTCGTGGTCGGAGACTTTGCCGGATCGGATCTTCGCGGCATCGACACCCGATCGCGCGGAGAGGAGGCGCTGGGTGAGCGCGCCGCGCGCCATTTCGAGTGAGAAGACCCCGACGGCGATGGGTTTGACGTTGTGCTTGGGGGTCCAGGGGGTCGCGCCCCCGAAGGCGACTTGTTCCGCGATGTTCAGCGCGATCGCGGTTTTGCCCATCGAGGGACGGGCGGCGAGGATGACCATTTCCTCGTCCTGGAGACCCCCGGAGAGTCGGTCGTCGAGATCACGGAATCCTGTGGAGAGACCTGAATCGACGTTGCCGTCCATCCGGTCCTCGAGCATGATGATCTCGTGCTCGAGGAGTTTGTCGAGGGCTTCGGGTTCGGAGACGACGTCTTCGGAGGCGATGTCGAAGATGCGCTTTTCGGCGAGGTCGATGACGTTCTTGGCCGCGCCGGGGGACCCTCCGCCTTGGGTGTAGGCGTCGTACATGATTTCGCCGGAGGCGTCGATGAGCCTTCGGAGACGGGCGGCGTCGGCGATGAGCTTGGCGTAGTACGGCGCGTTCGCGGCGGAGGGGACGGCTTGGGCGAGTTCCATGAGGAACCCGGTTCCCCCGATCTGTTCGAGCGCGTCCTTGGCCCGGAGGAGTTCGGTGAGCTGGACGAGGTCCCCCGACTGGTGCTGTCGGTCGATCTCGATGAGACTCGCGTAGATGAGCCCGTGGGCTTCGTGATAGAACTGGTCCGGGGAGGGGACGATGGGGATGACTTCGTTGAGTGTCTTCGGATCGAGGAGGATGGACCCGATGAGGGAGCGTTCCGCATCCGTGTGGTGCGGAGGGGTCCGATCGAAGAGCGCCGAGGAATCGACGGTGGGACGGGTGTCCTGTTTGCGGCGGGGTTTGGATTCGGAGAAGCTGCTCACGGGTTCATTGTGTGCGGGATCGCTTCGGATTTCATGGGTGTGCCCGGCAAATTCGACAAGTGACAGGTTGGTCAGGGCGGATTGTGGATGGGTTGGTCTGCATATCGTGTGTCATGAGCGCACACGAACCCAAAGCGCCGTACGGGCGCGAGGTGTACGAGCCCGGGGAGAACCTCCCGATCGAGCTCCCCGAGTCTCCCTTTGCGATCTTCCAGTCATGGTTCGACGATGCGAAGAAGGCGCAGCGCCAACCCAATCCGAACGCGATGTGCGTGTCGAGTGTGGATTCGGAGGGTCGGCCTTCGGGGCGGATCGTGCTGTGCCGGGGGATCGATGCGGATCCGGGGCATGTAGTTTTTTATACGAACTATGAGAGCCGGAAGGGGAAGGAACTGCTCGAGCAGCGTGTGTGCGCGGCGACATTCCACTGGGACCATTTCGATCGTCAGGTGCGCCTCGAGGGGGAGGTGGTGAAGTCGCCGATGGATGAATCGGATCACTACTTCTCGCGGCGGCGCTGGGAGTCGCAGCTCGGGGCGTGGGCGAGCGATCAGTCGGAGCCCATCGGGTCTCGTCAGGCGATGCTCGACAAAGTCGCGAAGAAGATGGACGAGATGGGGCTGGATCTCGATTCCATCGTGCACGGGGACGAGAAGGCGCCGGAGATTGCACGGCCGCCGCATTGGGGCGGGTTCCGGTTGTACCCGCGGCGCGTGGAGCTGTGGTGCGGGGACACGGGTCGGATCCATGATCGGGCGCTGTGGACGCGAGAGATGACGCGCGAGGGGGATGACTTCAGCTTCGGATCGTGGAGCGCGACGCGACTCCAGCCCTGATCTAGATCGAGGTGGGGTCAGATGAAGGCCGAGGCGTTGCGCGCAGTCATGGTGATGATCTGCGCGTGGGAGATGGGGTTGCCCGTGCTCGTGGCTTGTCGCGCGCGCGCGAGGTCGTGCACCCGGTTCCAGTAGTCAGAGAGCTGCGCCCAGCGCCAGCGGAGGGGTTTGTCGGGGTCGTAGAGGTGCGCGGGCTCGGCGGTGATCCCGTTGAGCTCGATGATCCCGAGGTTCCGCGCGTGCGCGAGGTCTTCGAGGGAGGTGCAGCGCACATCGAAGCGCCCGATGTCGAAGGGGCTGTCCTGGTCGTCGGCGAAGGACGAGGCGATGCGCGTGATGGTGTCGTTGAGCTCTGGGGTGATGAGGTGTGAGCCGTCGAGGAAGGTGGCGCCCTGCGCGTGGTTGGCTGCGGCGCCGAGGACGACGGTTTGGCCCTGATCGGGGATGTCGTCGAGCCGGGGGCGCATCGCCCGGAAGAGGACGTTCATCTGTCGGCGGAGTCGTTTGTCGCGCATGATGAGGGCGCGGATAGGGCGCTTGCCGTCCCCGGTGATCGTGGGGAGGTGCTTGAGGTTGATCCCGATGATGGAGCCCTGGGGTCCGGTGAAGTCGGGGTCGGTGATGGTGCGCGGGTCGCGCGCCCAGGTGATCCCGACTTCGATGGGTCCGGGGTGGTAGCGCTGGAGGACGAGGTCTTGGGTAGAGGCGCGGAGGTGGGCAAGGAGCGCGGGTTCGTTGTTGCAGAGTTTAACCCCAACCCCGTGCTGTCCCGAGTCGGGTTTGGCGATGATCGGGTAACCCCCGAGGGTGGACGCGAGGGTTGTGGCGCGGGTGAGTCGGTCGGGGTCGTTTGCGCGGAGGGGCTCGAGGTCGAGGAGTTCGGGGGATGGGGCGAAGCGGGGGTGGAGGTCGGATTTGCGTTCGTCCACAATGCCGCCGCCGCAACCGAACCCGGGGTTGACGTTGGTGAGGAAGGCGAGCCCTTGTCCTCGGAGGATGAGGGACGCGCCGCGCCGGAGGACGGGGAGGTAGAGGAGGAGGGTGGGCCAGTACTCGGGGTGGGTGATGCGGTCGAGGGCGCCGCGGATTCGGGCGCGGCCGAGTGTGGTGGGGAGGAGGCGGAGGAGGTTGAGGAGCGCGGCGAGGACGATCGCGGCGCTGAAGGAGACGACGATGTTCGCTTCCCGCGCCGGGGCGGCGAACGGGGAGAGCGCGATCGTTGCGATGAGATACGCGACGACGAAGAACACAATCGCGCGGATGAAGCTCAGGGTCGAGCGGGGTCGGTCGAGGATGTTGGAGGTGGTCGTGAGGTACCAGGCGCGTGCGATGAGGAGCGCGAGGAGCGCGACCCCGAAGTCGATGCGGAGGAGCCCGACGAAGAGGGTCGTGATGGTGAGGGTCACGAACGGGAAGCGGCGCGCGAGGAGCGTGATGATCGGGATCTGGATGAACCAGGGGACGGATCCGATCCATGCGCCGAGGGTGTGGAGGAGCCCGGGGGGACGGTCGAGCCCATTCATCGAGGAGAGGTCGAGGGTGCCGGTGAGGGGCGAGACTCCGGGTTCGTTGTGTCGGTCGAGGTGCGCGACGATGTGTTCGGCGGCGAGTTCGGGCTGGAGGAAGGGCATGAAGTGGGTCCCGTCGATCATGACGAGCCGGGACGAGGTGTGCATGACCTCGTGGTGGGTGCGCGCCGCCCAATAGGGAACGAGGAAGTCGTCGTCGCCGTGGAGGATGAGGGTGGGGGTGGTGTTGGAGGACATGAGGTTGCGCATGGGGCGCTGGTCGGTGTCCCAGAATCCCCAGAGCCACCCGGTGCGGGATTCGATGGAGCCGAGGTGTCCGAAGTGGGGGATGAGCTCGGGCGCGTACCCGATGAGTGCGAGCCCGACAGCGTATTTGAAGTGTTCGAAGGTGTAGGAGCCCGAGCCCTCGGTCTCCTGGACCCCGATGGACGCGAGCATGGTGATGGAGGCGATGCGTTCGGGGGCGTGGTGCGCCATGTGGATCGCGACGGCGCCGCCGTTGGACCATCCGAGGACGTGGGCGCGTTCGATGTCGAAATGCGCGAGGAAGTCGAGCGCGTAGCGGGCTTGGGTCTCGATAGAGAGGTTGGGCGCGGAGGAGGAGTCTCCATTGCCCGGGAGGGAGATGGAATAGACGGGGTACCCGTGCTGTGCGATGAGGGGGGCGAGTTCGCGGAAGTTGGATTTGTCGCCGGGGGCGCCGTGGATGAGGAGGATGGGGGGGAGGCTTTGGTCGGTTTCGGATGGTGGGTACCGATCCCAATCGATGAGGACGGATCGGTGGTCGATGATGGAGCCGTCGGCGCGGCGCATCGGGACGTCGGCCCGGTCGGGGATGTCGGAGATGCGCTGGAGTCGTGCTGCGGATCCGGAGAGGGAACTCGGGATCAGGATGATGAGGTAGAGGAGGACGAGCGCAAGGCGCGACGGACGGCGTTTGGATGCGCGTCGGGTGTGGGTTGGTGTCTGGTGCGACGGGTCGTCAGCCATGGCCCTCGTTCGTGGCGCTGGTGCTCAGGTCGACGTACTTGCGTTTGCGGATGGAGGCGGTGCCGAGCTGCCCGCAGGCGGCCATGGTGGATCGGCCTTTGGTGCGCCGGCGCTTGACGAAGACCCCGAGGTCGGCGAGCTGGTCAACGAAGTGCTTGACGTTGGCTTCGTCGGGGGCCGGCCAGGGGGAGTCTCTTCTGGGGTTGTAGGGGATGACGTTGAGGAGCCCGATGTGTCCGCGTTTTTCGGTGCGCATGAAGGGTTCGAGCCAGAGCGCGAGCTCGCGCGCGTGGTCGGGGGAGTCGTTGACCTCGGGGATGAGGACGTATTCGAAGAGGATCTTGCGCGAGCCCCGGATGTGCATGAGCTCGATCATGGTGTCGCGGAGCTCGTCCATCCCCCATTTCTTGTTGAGGGGCATGATCTGGTTGCGGACGTGGTCGTTGGACGCGTTGAGGGAGAGCGCGAGACCCAGGCGTTTCCATCCGGGCTGCTGGACGACCTGGGCGAGTTTGCGGAGCCCGTCCACCCGGCCGACGGTGGAGATGGTGATGGCGCTCATGGGGACGGCCGGGCCGTGGTGGTCGGTGAGACACGCGATGGCGCTGAGGACGTTGTCCAAGTTGTCGAGGGGTTCGCCCATGCCCATGAAGACGATGTTGTCGATGTGGGTGTGTTCGTGGTGGGTGGCGCTGTACCACTGCGCGACGATCTCGCGCGGGGTGAGGGAGCGGACGAGCCCCATCTGCGCGGTTTCGCAGAACCCGCAGCCCATGGCGCACCCGATCTGGGAGGAGACGCAAAGGGTGTGGGTTTTCTTCTTGGTACGCCCGACCATGGGGATGATGACGGACTCGATGTCGAGGTGCTCGACCCGGAGGTCCTTTGCGAGTGCGCCGAGGGTGTCGTGCGCGCGGGATTCGTCGTCGGGTCGGTCGAGTCTGGAGACGAACTTGGTGGTGGTCCCCTCGTCCACGTCTTCCGTGAGGCGATGGACGATGGGGGGGATGGTGGTTCGCGCGGGGGGGGCGTCGGTGTTGCCCTGTTTGAAGACGGCGCGGTAGGCGTTCATCGCGCGCCCGGATTTGATCCCGTGCTCGGCGCACGCGCGGACGAACTGCTCGTGGGTCATCCCGAGGGGGTCGATCGGCGCGATGTCGTCGGCGGGAGGCATACGGGGAAGGGTAGGACGAGGGGAGGGGACTACGATCGGGGGATCGAGCTCGAGATCTTGGAGGATCGACCGTATGCCGTGGATGAAAGTCAAGGATGCGTTGAAAGCGGAGCCCGGGGTGTCGTTGACGCTCAAGGGGTGGGTCCGGACGAAGCGGGATTCGAAGGCCGGGGGTGGGCTGTCGTTCGTGGCGCTCCACGACGGGACGTGCTTCGATCCGATCCAGGTCGTCGCGAAAGCGGATCTGGAGAACTACGAGTCGGAGATCGCGAAGCTCAACACGGGGTGCTCGATCGAGGTCGATGGGGAGCTTGTCGAATCCCAGGGGAAGGGGCAGTCGGTCGAGGTCCAGGCGACGGCGATCCGTGTCGTGGGTTGGGTCGAGGACCCGGATACGTACCCGGTGTCGAACAAGCGCCACTCGTTCGAGTACCTGCGCGAGGTGGCGCACCTGCGCACGAGGACCAACACGTTCGGCGCGGTCGCGCGAGTTCGTCATGCGCTGGCGCAGTCGATCCATCGGTTCATGGACGAGCGGGACTACTACTGGGTCCACACCCCGATCGTGACGGGCTCGGACTGCGAGGGCGCGGGGGAGATGTTCCGGGTGTCCACGCTCGACATGATGAACATCCCGAAGTGCGATGACGGGACGGTCGATTACTCGAAGGACTTCTTCGGGAAGGAAGCGAACCTGACGGTGTCGGGGCAGCTGAACGTCGAGACGTATGCGTGCGCGTTGTCGAGGGTGTACACGTTCGGTCCCACGTTCCGCGCGGAGAACTCGAACACGTCGAGGCACCTCGCTGAGTTCTGGATGATCGAGCCCGAGATCGCGTTCGCGGATCTGCACGACGATGTGGAGCTCGCTTCGGGGATGCTCCGCGCGTGCGCGAGCGATCTGCTCGAGCGGCGCATGGACGATCTGGAGTTCTTCGATCTCCGGATCGAGAAGGGGATCATCGATCGGCTCAAGACCCTCGTCGAGTCCGACGTGAAGACGATCTCGTACACGGAAGCGATCAAGATCCTCGAGACGTGCAACGAGAAGTTCGAGTACGACGTGAAGTGGGGATCGGACATGCAGTCCGAGCATGAGCGATACCTGTGCGAGAAGCATTTCAAGCAGCCCGTCGCGGTGATCAACTACCCGAAGGACATCAAGGCGTTCTACATGCGGATGAACGATCCGGGGACGGACGGTGCGCCGGGTGACACGGTGGCGGCCGTCGATATCCTGGTCCCGGGTGTCGGAGAGCTTGTCGGCGGATCTCAGCGCGAGGAGCGCCTGGATGTGCTCGACGCGCGGATCGACGAGATGGGGCTGCCCAAAGAGGATTACTGGTGGTACCGGGATCTGCGCCGCTACGGGACGGTGCCTCACGCGGGGTACGGGCTCGGGTTCGAGCGGTTGGTGCAGTACTGCACGGGGATGCAGAACATCCGCGACGTCATCCCGTTCCCGAGGGCGCCCCGTCAGGCGGACTTCTGATGCGAGGGCTCGGCACGGGCGCGTTGGTCTGCGCGAGCGTGTGCGCGGCGCAGGTCGATCGGACGGTTGATGCGATGAACCGCGCGATCGAGCGCGGGGATTCGGGCGCGTACATGCTGTGCGTGGACGCGCGGGATCACCAGCTCGCGCACGAGCAGCGTGCGTGGATCAACGACGCGATCGAGCGCGGGGTCGGGGATCTCCGGATCGAGATCGTGGGTCCGGAGCGCGCGGGCGATGACGGATCGGTGGTTGCACCGATCCGGGTGTCGTGGGTCTACAAGGGACGCGCGGAGTCATCGGCGTACGATGCGCGGTTTGCGCCGTTCGCGGGTGGGTCGGATGTGTACGTGTACTCCGGGCGCGACTGGGGGGTGGAGCGTTGGGTGGAGTCGCCGCGGATTCGGATCCTGGGAGGTGTGGGGCGCGAGGATCTGATCGAGGTGCTCGCTGAGGTGACCCCGGGGATCGTGCGCGTGGCTCAGGAGGAGCTGGGACGCGAGCTCGATGATGTGCTCGTGATCAAGGTGTACGACACGGTGGACGAGATCCGTCATTCGATCTCGCCGGCGTATACCGATCCGTTGTCGGGGTGGAACGAGCCCGATGAGTCGATCAAGATTCTGGGGCGCGACGGGACGACCCCGGATCGGGTCTCGGCGCTGGTCGCGCACGAGGTGGGTCATGGGGTGAGCTTCATGTACGGGGAGTCGATCATCGATGCGCCGTGGTGGTCGCTCGAGGGGATCGCGGAGATCGTGTCGGATCCGTACAAGGACACGGGGGCGCAGGAGCGTCAGCTCGGGGTGGCGCGGTTGGTGTCGCGCGGGGAACGCCGGGATTGGGATGACCTCGCGGATTTCAGGGGCGCGGCGATGAACCACGTGCGCTTCGTATATACCCAGGGGTGGTCGATGGTTCGGTTCGTGGGGGACGAGTTCGGACGCGACGCGCGGAACGCGTGGTTCGCTCGGATGGGTGAGGGCGCGACGATCGATGAAGCGTCCCGTGAGGTGTTGGGGATGTGGTTCGACGAGCTCGATCTGGAGTGGACACGCGCGATGCGGGAGATGGCGCTGGCGCACGAGGACGATCGGGAGTCGGGTTCGGCCGACGAATGATCAGAGGTCTTGGGAGGCCGCGTGGGTGGTGTCCGGGCTTTCGTCGAGGACGCGCGTGGGCGCTTCGCTTGGTTCCGGGACGATCGGGGTCCGCACGAACATCGCGTAGAACCAGACGACGAGCGCGAGCATGAGGGTCCAGAGCCCGACGTAGCCGATGGCGGCGCGGATCTGGGGGGGCTGCTTGTCGATGGGTTTGGAGATGATCGACGAGACTTTGAACGCGTATTTCGGGGTGTAGAACCAGATCGCGCCGAGGGTCCATCCGATCCCTTGCGCGAGAAGATCGACGCTCTTGCCCTTGCGTGGATCGATGTTGTCGAGCTTTGGACGGACGATCTCGACGAAGCGCACGAACCAGGCCGGGACCGTGATCCCTAGCTCGGAATCCGTGGGGTCGGGTTCGTCCTGGGGGGCTTCTGCGACGGCGGCGGCAGGGGCGGGTTCCGGGGTCGGATCTGGATCGGGAGCGGCATCGTCGGGCGATGCGCTCGGGGGTTCGCTCGTGCCTTCGAGTGCTTGGTCGAGCGCGTCGTCGAGGTTGAGATCATCGTCGATGGACGAGGCGGCGTCTTCGATGAGGGCGTCTTCGTCTTCCTCTTGGATGATGGCTTCGACGACGGCGCTGGCCGCGGATGAATCGGGGTCCTCGTCTACGAGTTCTGAATCGCTCGGTTGAGCCGCGCTGTCGATGATTTCCTCGGCCGCTCCGGCGAGGGCTTCGTCGAGTTGATCCATCGAGGAATCGATCGATCCGGCGAGCTCGGGATCCGCGGCTTGGGCTTCGGGCTCGTCGTCGTGTTCGAGCACCGGTTCGTCTGTCTCGGACGGATCGTTTGCTGCTTCCTCCTCGGGAGGGGTCTGGAGTGAATCGTCTTGGGAGCGATTTTCACCGAGCATGGCATCGATGGCGTCGTCGAGGGAGACGTCGTCGTCCGGGGTTGGCTCGGGCTCGGCTTCGGCCTCGGGCTCGGTTTCGATCTTGGCTTCGGGCTCAGTCGGCTCGGACTCGGACTCCGGCTCCGAGGGCTCGTCGCTGTCGGTGGGTTCGGGTTGAGGATCGACCTGGGCTTCCTCCGAGTCGTCCGCTGGTTCGGACGCGATCTCGGGTTCCGGATCGGGTTCGGTTTCGGAGGATGAATCCTCGGGATCGTTCGATCCCGGATCGTCCTGTTCCTCGGGTGTGTTGTTCTCGACGTCTTCGAGGAGCGCGTCGAGACTCTCTTCGAGGAGTGATTCGGCGTTGGATTCGACCTGCTCGATCGCGTCGAGGGCGTCCTGGGCCGGGTCGGGGGTGGGTTCGGTCGCCTCTTCCGACTCTTGGGTGGACTCGTGTTCGGGCGCGGCGGACGGCGCGTCCTCGTTGAGGGCTTCTGACTGCGCCTCGTTGTCGGGGGTGTCCTGTTCCAGATCGTCGCTCTTGGGCTCGGGCGAAGGGGCAAGCGGCTCAGCGACTTCGCCCCCGTCGTCGAGGGGGCCGTCGAGCATGGCATTGCTTTGATCGGGTTCGCGCGTGCGTTTCTGCTCCTCGACTTGCTCAAGGAGTTCATCGATGGCTCCGAGGAGCTCGTCTTCGATGTTGAAATCGTTCTGATCGGACACGGCGGGAGTATGATCGGTCGTAAACGGGCTGAACTCAAGGGATATCGGCCGTTCCTTGGGGGATTGCGCGTGTTGTGGGGAGAACCATGCAGGAGTGTCCTCAGGGTGATCATCGTGCGATCTTCTCGGACCTATCCGGGTGCGCCGCGCCGTCGTTGATCACGCTCGAGGGACCCGAGGCGCACCATCTCGCGCGGGTGAAGCGGGCGCGGGTTGGGGAGTCGCTGCTCGTGATGGACGGGGACGGGCTCGTGGGGGTGTGCGAGATCGTGGAGATCGCCGGGTCGAGACAGAGGCCGATCGTTGCGGCGACGTTGGGATCGATCGAGCGGATCGATCGGGTGTCCCCCGTGGTCCGGGTGTTCGCGCCCGCGCCGAAGGGGGATCGGTTGGGTTCGATGCTCGACGCGCTGACCCAGATCGGGGTGACGAGCTACACCCCGATCGTGACGGATCGCTCGGAGCGGAACCCCGATGCGCTGAGGACGGACAAACTCGAGCGGATCGTGCTCGAGTCGTGCAAGCAGTGTGTCCGGGCGCACGCGCTGGAGATCAGGGATCCGGTTGTGCTCGATGATGTGCTCGGGGAGTCGGGGGAGGTCCCGACGCTCGTGTGTCAGGGCGGGGTGGATGACGTGCTCGAAACCCCGGGGGACGGTGGGGGTGAGGTCCGGCTCGTCGTGGGTCCCGAGGGGGGATGGAGCGATGAGGAGCTGGCGCGGATCGGGGATTCGGGGGCGCGCGTTGTTCGGATGACCCCGCACGTGCTCCGGATCGAGACGGCGTGTGTGGTGGGCGCGTCGATCGTGCTCCGGGGCGCGTGACGCTGGGTGATTCGGCGGCTTCCCCCGTGCGCCCCTAAACTGATCTGAAACACCACCCTTTCTGAGGAGATCCGGATGACCACGGCGGCGACAACGACCCGGCCTTCGAGCTACAACGACCTGTGCGCGGCGATGCACGAACTCGGGACCCTGGGCTCGATCTCGGCGCTCGTCGGGTGGGATCAGGAGACGTACATGCCCCCCAAGGGGACGGAGGCACGCTCGGACCAGTCCGCGCTCCTCGCGAAGCTCATGCACGAACGCGCGACGGACCCGAAGCTGGGTGAGATGATCAGCGTGTGCGAGTCGGACCCGGATCTTCAGGACCCGACGAACGCGGAGTTCGCGAACGTGCGCGAGATGCGCATCGACTACGACAAAGCGACGAAGCTCCCGGGTGATCTCGTCTCGGCGCTCGCGAAGGCGCAGTCCAAGGCGCAGGACGTCTGGAAGTCCGCGCGGAAGAACAACGACTTCAAGAGCTTCGTCCCCGCGCTGACCGAGGTGATGAGCCTGACCCGGCGCAAGGGGGAGTGTCTGGGGATCCCGGAGGGCGGGGAACTGTACGACGCGCTGCTCAATGAGTACGAGCCCAACGCGACGGCCGCCCAGATCGAGTCGATCTTTACGCCGCTCCGTGGGAAGCTGAGCGCGTTCATCCAGGAGGTCGCGGACAACGGGGACGCGCCGGACGTGTCGTTCGTCCATCGGGAGATCCCGACGGAGAAGCAGCACGGGTTCGGGATGAAGGTGATCAAGGCGTTCGGGTTCGACACGGATCGGGGCCGCTTGGACACGACGACCCACCCGTTCTGCTCGGGGTTCGCGCCGGGGGACACGCGATTGACGACGCGCTACGCGCTGACGAACTTCCCCGATGCGATCGGGTCCACCATGCACGAGTGCGGGCATGGGCTCTACGAGCAGGGGCTCCCGAAGGAGACGGGGGATTTCGGGACCCCGTTGACCCAAGCGATCTCGCTCGGGATCCACGAATCCCAGTCCCGGATGTGGGAGAACATGGTGGGTCGGTCCCGCGCGTTCTGGTCGTGGGCGCTCCCCATCGCGAAGGAGATGTTCTCCCCGACGATGGACGATGTGGCGCTCGACCCGATGGTGCGCGCGATGAACACGTGCACCCCGAGCTTCATCCGGGTGGAGAGCGACGAAGCGACGTACAACCTGCACGTGATGCTCCGCTTCGAGCTCGAGCGCGCGATGATCAGCGGGAACCTGGACATCAAGGACCTCCCCGAAGCGTGGAACACGAAGTTCAAGGACATGCTCGGGCTCGATGTGCCCGATGATGCGCGCGGGTGTCTCCAGGACGTGCACTGGTCCTTCGGGCTCGTCGGGTACTTCCCGACCTATACGCTCGGGAACCTGTACGCGGCCCAGATGTGGGAGACGATCAACGACACGATCACGGACCTCGATGAACAGATGGCGAAGGGTCAGTTCGGTGAACTGCTCGCGTGGACCCGGGCGCATATCCATGTGCACGGCCGTCGCTACAGCGCGGGTGAGATCATCGAACGCGCGACGGGTCGGGCGCTGGATCCGGAGCCCTTGATGAGACATCTGGAGTCGCGGGTGCGGCCGGCGTACGGGCTCTGACCTTCCGAGTCATCAGGACATGCAAAAGGGTCGGCGCGGGGGAGCGCCGACCCTCTCTCTTTTTGGGATGGGGCTTCGGGATCAGCCCAGCTCGGCTTTGAGCGCCTTGGCGAGCTTCTCGTAGTCCTCGATCGTGTTGAAGAGCTGGGCGCTGATGCGCATCGCGCGCGGGTGCACGTTCGGGATCGCCCAGACCGGGACCTGGATGTTGTGCTTCGCGTAGAGCGCGTCCCAGAGCGAGTCGTCGTAGATGGTGCCCTTGGTGGGGGTGCCCGGGATGGGGATGGAGACCATCGACCCGGTCATGGACTCGGGGGGGGCGGTGGTGATCCCGAGCGCGTCACGGACGATCGAGGCGCCCTGCATGACGAGGTCGTGGTTGCGCTGGTAGAGCGCGTCCCAACCGCCCTGCAACTGCGCGCCGAGGTGCGCGATCGCGACGGGGATGGAGAGGTTGGCGCTGTAGTCGTTGGTCCCGACGTAGTCGAAATCGCACAGGAACGGGGCGCGATCGATGCGATTCTCGTGGACTCTGCACGAGAGCGCGAGGGGTTTGAAGTCCTTCTGGACGTCGGGGTGCGCGTAGACGAACCCGGTGCCCTTGGGGGTCGCGAGCCATTTGTGGCAGGAGGCCGCGTACCAGTCGCACCCGAGCTGGGTGATGTTGAGCTTGAGCTGTCCCGGCGCGTGGGCGCCGTCGATGATGACCTTGATCCCCTTGGCTTTGAGTTCGGGGATGATGCGCTCGAGGGGGAGGATGTAGGCGCTGGCGCTCGCGATGTGCGAGAGCAGCGCGTACCTGGTCTTGGGGGTGATCGCGCCCAGGATCCGTTCGACGGCCAGGTCCTCGGTGATCTCGGGGAAGGGGAGCTTGGCGATGGAGAGCGACGCGCCCGAGCGTTTGCAGACGCGCTCGAGCTCGTTCATCGTGGCCATGTATTCGTGGTCGGTGATGAGGATCTCGTCGCCGGGGTTGAGGTCGAGGTTCGCGAGGATCGTCGAGACGGCGAAGGTCCCGTTGGGGACGAGCGCGAGGTCGGTGAGGGGGGCGCCGACGAACTCGGAGAGGGCGCGGCGCGCGTCGTCGGAGTAGAACTCGAGGTCGCGCTTGAAGAAGCGGACGGCGTCCCCTTCGAGCTGTTGCTGGAGGTATTCCTGCGCGGCGCGGACGACGACGGGGGCGCAGCCGTAGGACCCGTTGTTGAGCTGGGTGAGCCCTTCCCGGACGGGGAAGTCGGCGGTTTCACCCAGTCTGTCCTTGAAGACCTCGAGGATCGGGGTCGGGCGCTGGGCCGACTGTGCGATCGGATCCGTGGGGGTGGGGGTTTCGGCCGTGGTGGGGGAGGGGTGGGTGCTCATCCGTGTGCTCGTTTGGGTCATAGGAAACGATATCGACAGGGGGGGGAGAAGTCGCACACTCGATAACGATCGGACGCACTCTTTTGTTCTTGTTTTTCCGATCGAACGGGGCGCGCGGGTATCCTCGGGTCATGCACCGATCATCCACACGAATCCTGACTGCGTTCTTGATGTCCCTGAGCTCGTTTGTCGGAACCGGGGCGGCCTCCGGCCCGACCCTGGAACAGATCATGCGCGAGCCCGACTGGATCGCGCGCTCCCCGGAACGGGTCCAGTGGACGATCGATGGTTCGGCGATCGTGTTTGACCAGCGCCTCCCCGGGTTGGTGGGGCGCGACCTGCGCGAGACGTCGATTTTGGGGGTCGGGGCGCTGGGCGCGTTGGGAGAGCCCGTGGTGCTCGATGACGCGACGGATGCGGGGATCCTGCGCGACTCGGGGGTGTGGAACCCGGACGGGTCGGTGTCGATCGTGTCTCAGGGGGGTGATCTCTTCCTTTATACCCGCGCGACGGATACGGCGGATCGGCTCACGCGCACCCAGGGGTGGGAGGGGAGCCCGATGTGGATGGTGGACGGATCGATCGGGTACCGGAGCGGGTCGTCGTGGTTCGTTCGGGATGTCGAGACGGGGTTCGTGGCGCAGGTTGCGGATGTCCGGTTCTCGGAAGACCCCGAGGCGAAGGAGGAGAAGTCGGACTACTTGAAGGATCAGCAGGAGCGGCTCTTCGACTTCATTCGGCTCAACAAGGAACGGAAGGAAGCGCGGGAGGCGAAGGGTCGCGCGTGGAGGGAAGCAGATCCGGGCGCGGTTCCTGGGCCGTTCTATCTGGGGAAGGACACGGAGGATGCTGGTCGTTGGCTGAGCCCGAGCGGGAAGCACCTGCTTGTGGGGACCCGATCGAGCAAAGCGAGCGGGGACAAGCGGGATGTGATGCCCGTCTACGTGACGGACGACGGGTACGTGACGACCCAGCGACTCCGCGCGAAGGTGGGGAACGAGACCCGGAAAGCGGTGTCGTTCGTGCTCATCGACTTGGAGTCGGAGACGGTGCACGAACTGGATCTGTCGGTGCTCCCGATGATCTCGGATGATCCGCTCTCGGATCTGAAAGCGGAACTCAAGGGTGAGGATGACAAAGAGGATGTGGATGAGGACCCGGAAGGGGAGGAGTCCGAGGGCGATGAGCCGGAGGAAGCGGAGTCCAAGCCCGGGAAGGCACGGGGGGTGTCGGTGTCGCGCGTGTCGTGGTCGGACTCGGGGGAGCGGGTGCTGATCCAGGTGGAGTCGCACGACAACAAGGATCGGTGGATCGTGATGGTGGAGCCCGGTGTCGGGGAGATGGGGGATGAGGAGCCCGCCCTGACGACGGTGCTCCACGAGCGGGACCTCGCGTGGGTGGGGTGGGGGTTCCGGGATATGGGGTTTGTGCCGGGGACGGAGACGGGGTGGTTCCTGTCGGAGCACGAGGGGTACGGTCATTTGTACACGTTTGAGGATGGAGAAACGACGAAGCGCACGGACGGAGACTGGGAGGTCCGTGATGTCCGCTTCACGCGCGACGGATCGGGCGCGTTCATGCGCACGAACCGGACGAACCCGGGGGTGTACGAATTGGAGCGTCTCGACCTTGAGAGCACCGAGCTGACCCCGCTGACGGCGATGGGGGGGACGGTCGAGTCGTACACGGTGAGCCCGGACGAGTCGCGCGTGGTGTTCTCCTACTCGGAGTCGTTTACCCCGAGGGAGGTGTACGTCGTCGGATCGCGCGGGGGCGATGCTTCGAAGCTCACGGACACGGCGACGGACGAGTTCGGGACGTTCGGCTGGGTGCTCCCGGAGTTCGTGATGATCCCGTCATCGCACGGGGCGCAGCCCATCCACACGCGCGTGTACCGCCCGGACCCTTCAAAGTTCGACGGACCCCGACCCGTGGTGATCTTCGTGCACGGCGCGGGGTACCTGCAGGACGTGTTCAACGGGTGGTCGCACTATTTCCGGGAGCACATGTTCCACACGATCCTGGTGAACCAGGGGTTCGTGGTGCTCGAGCCCGACTATCGGCACTCCGAGGGGTACGGGCGCGATTGGCGCACGAGCGTGTACCGGGAGCTCGGGTACAAGGAGCTCGAGGACTTCGACGACATCATCGCGTGGTCGGGAGAGAACGCGAACGTGGACACATCGCGCGTCGGGATCTACGGCGGGTCCTACGGGGGATTCATGACCCTGATGGCGCTGTTCCTCGAACCCGAGACCTACACCTCGGGCGCGGCGATCCGGAGCGTGACGGACTGGATGCACTACAACCACGGGTGGACGAGCAACATTCTGAATACGCCGCAGCTGGACCCCGAGGTGTACAAGCGTTCTTCCCCGATCGAGCATGCGGAAGGGCTCGAAGGACACCTGTTGATCCTTCACGGGCTCGTGGACGACAACGTGGTCGCGCAGGACGTGATCCGGTTGTCGCAGCGACTCATTGAACTGGAGAAACAAAACTGGGACATGATGCTGTACCCGATCGAGCCCCACGGTTTCAAAGAGCCCAGCTCGTGGCTCGATGAGTATCGGCGCATCAACGACCTGTTCGTGGAGACACTCGAGCCCGCGCGTTAAGCGCGGAGAGTGTCGAGGGCGCGAGCGAGGTAGGTGTACTGCGCTTCGGTGTTGTAGAGCTGCGCGGAGATCCGGAGGATGGGGGAGCCATCGGGCGCGGTCCAGACGGGGACCTCGATCTTGTGGTCTTTCCTGAGGGCGGCTTTGATGTCGTTGACGTTTTGGCTCAGCGATCCGATGGGGAGGGTGCAGAGGGGGCCGAGCATGGACTCGGGGACGGGGGCTTCGATGTTGAGGACGTCGAGGAGCGCGTCGCGCCCGCGCATGCACAGCGCGTGGTTGTGCGCCATGAGCCCTTCCATCCCGTCGTCAAAGAGAGACGAGAGCCACTGGATCGCATCCGCGATGGTGAGGTAGGGGCTCACGTCGTCGGTGCCGGCGTAGTCGAACTCGTGGTTGAAGGCGCTGCGCCCGGTGCGCTTCCCGGCTTCCTCCGGATTCCGCGCGTCGTTGGAGAGGACGAGGGGGCGGAAGCCATGCTGGAGGTCCTTGCGCACGTGGAGGAAGGCGGCGCCTTTGGGGGCGCAGAGCCACTTGTGCGCGTTGCCCGTGGTGTAGGCGGGGTTCCAGGTTTCGATGTCCATCGGTATGCAGCCCGGGCCGTGGGCGGCATCGAGGATGGTCTCGATGCCCTGTTCGCGCAGTTTGGGGATGAGGGTCTCGACGGGGAGTCGGTACCCGAGGGAGCTGACGACGAGCGAGAGCATGCAGAGCTTCGTCTTGGGGGTGACGGCGCCCATGATGGTGTCGATGATGAGGTCTTCGGTGACGTTGGGCCAGGGGAGGTTGACGACGTTGACGGACGCGCCCGCGCGATCTGCCGCGCGACGGAGGTTGTTGGCGCAGGCCGGGTATGCGGCGTTGGTGATGAGGATCTCATCGCCGGGGTTCAGATGATGGTTGGTGGCGATGCTCGCGACCCCGGTCGTCGCGTTGTGGACAAAGACGAGGTCCTCGGGGGCGCACTTGACGAGGGACCCGAGGGCGCGGCGCGAACGGTCGAGGAGGGGCCAGGCGTTGTGGACGTAGAAATCCACAAGCTCACGCTCGGCGTTGCGCCGGTGGGTGTCCTGGGCGCGGAGGATCTCTTCGGAGCATGCGCCGAATGAGCCGTGGTTGAGGTAGACGATGTCCGGGTCGATGACGAAGTGGGGCGCGAAACCGGACGGGTCGGGGAGGGTTGTGAGGGGGGGGCTCATGAGCCCATGCTATGGAGCACGGGGGGTTGGCGCGTTAACCCTGGATGTCGAGGGATCGTCCGAGCTTGACCCCGGTGGCGGCCGCGTTGCGATCGACGGCGCTGGGGTGGATGGAGTAGGTCCCGGCGCTGGTCATCATGGGGCGCGGGCCGGAGATGGTGGCGACATCCGTCGCGAGGTTGATCGGATCGACCTTCGCGGCGACAAGTTTGTCGGCGCTGGAGAGCTGGCGCGAGGGCGCGGGGTTGATCCTCCCCACGGGCTCGGTGCGCTGGACGGGCTGGGTTGATCGGGCGGGGGTTGTCGACGGGGTGGCGCGGGTCGGGGTGACACCCTGGGTGGTCGGGGTCTGGGCGTAGGCGCGCATCGCTTGGATGGCGGGATTGATGATCGAGGGGTTGATTCGGTCCATCGGGATTGCTCTCGTGGGATCGTGATTCGCTTCGGCCTCCGTGCCGGCGCGGAAGCGAGGGTACCACAGAACATGGTCGGCGATCACGCGCGGATCGCGTGATAACTGCGTGCGGACGCGCGGAATAGGGAAAACGTCGGCAAACGCTGCGCGTTCTGGTCCGGGTTTACTCGCACCCGTCCTGGAAATCACGGAGGTACTGGCTCAGATCGAAGAAATCGAGATCGCCGTCTCGGTTCAGATCCGCGCCGGGATCGGAGGAGGTCAGCATGGAGAGGAAGATCTGGATATCGAAGATGTCGAGCGATTGGTCGGGGAAGAGGTTGGCTCTGCAGTACTTGTACGGACAGTCGGATTGATCGATCGGCGACAACATCGTGACGAACCCGTTCGAGCCCGTATCGAAGTAGTGCTTTGTGAGGACGACATTGCTGTGGGTCGCGTGGGCGGTGAAGATCGCGCCGTCGTGCCAGTGCCACCCGACCACGCGCATGTCGCTCGGGTCGGACGGGTCGAGGATGTAGAGGATGCTTTCGGAGGAGGCGTACAGGGATTCGCCGTCGGTTGAGAGCGTCATCTCGTAGCACTGTTCGAGGTCGAAGGATCCGACTTCGTTCATGGCGCTGGGGTTGCTGATATCGATCGCGCTGATCTCGGTGACGCACTCGCCGCCCTGCGCGAGGAAGAGGGTGTCCCCGATCCGTTCGAGCCCGTCGGGGTAGCCGAACTGCACAAGCGGGACCTCTTCGATCAGCATGGGGTTCATGGGATCGGAGACATCGATCGAGCGGAGTGTTTCGTTCGTCGTGTGGTAGAACGTGTCGTCCTTGAGCGCGGTGTAGACATTGAACTGAAAGAAGGACCCGAGGTCGAGCGGGATGGGCGCGGAGAGCGCGGGGTTGCTCGGGTCCGTGATGTCGAGCATGGTGAGGGTGTCGGTGCTGTCGATCCAGGCGACCCGGGATCCGTCGATCGCGATCTTCCCGTGGATCGCGCCGAATGTCGTCGTGCTCAGGAGGGTCGGGTTCGCGGGGTTCGAGACATCGAAGATCAGGAACTCCCCCAGCCCGGTGACGGCGAGAAGGAGATCATCGATCCGTTCGAGCTGGATCGGCGCGTTTGTGGAAGGGCTGAAGCTTGAGAAGATCGGTGCTGCGGGGTCCGTGAGATCGATGCGTCCGATCCCGAGCCCATCGTTGGGGAGGTACAGGTGGTCGCCGGCGGCCGCCATCGCGCGCCCGTTGGCGTTGTACATGCCCGTGATGTCGAAGGTCGATGTCTGGGGGTCGTAGGGCTCGAGGAGCCGGTCGTGCTTGGTCAGCATGAGCCCGAACGAACTCTCGAAGAGCACGAGATCATCGTTGAACCACACATCCGGACGGGAGACGCCCGGGCGCGACCCGATGACCACGGGGTTGTTCTGGTCGTGGATATCGATCAGACGGAGCGCTTGGTCCTCCTGGGAGTAGACGATCCCGTCCCGAACGGTCGAGTACTGTGAGATCCACAGGTCGAGGGTGTCGCTGAGTGTGAAGCTCGGGGTCGTAGTATCGAAAACCTTCAGATCCCCGTTGGTGTTCGCGAGGTAGAGGTATCCGGAGTCGTAGCTGAGCTCGAAGTCGGAGTTGCCCGTCGGGATCGACCCGGTCCGGACCGGCGCGCTCGGGTCGGAGAGATCGATCCGGCGGAGCGCGTTGTACAAACGGATGTACGCGAATGCGGCGCTGTCATTGAGCTCGAACTCGACCCCGGTGCCCTGGATGGGGTGCTCCCCGATCTTGGTCGGGATTGCTGGATCCTCGAGGGTGAAGATGTGGAGCGTGGTCGAATCGAGGACACAGAGCAGCCCGTTCTCGAACTCGATGTCCCTCACGAATCGGTTGAGCTCATACTCATGGGTGAGGACCGGGGCGCTGGGGTTGTGGACGTCGTACACGTGCATGCTGTGGGTCCCGAGCCCGTCCGCGTCGAAAAGCGCGTAGAGATAGCCCTCCCTGAGTAGAAGCTTGATGAAGTCCCCGGATTCGATCGGGATGAACCCGATCTCGGCCGGGTCTCCGATGTCCGAGATGTCATAGATGGAGATCCCCTCGCTGAAGAACGATGTGCTGTAGATCGTGCTGTTCCCGATCGCGGTGTCGTACACGGCGAAGCTCGGGATGGTCGAATCGAAGACCCGTGTCTCGCATCGGAGCCCGTCAGCATGTGCGTGCGTGATCGATATCGCGATGGTGAGAATCGCGATCAACGCTGTCGTTGCTTTGTCGTTGAGCATCTCGGGTTCCCCTCTTGGCCGTGGTTTCCTATCTTCGCAGAAGCGGGATCCATGAACAAGTATCAAACGAAAAACCCCGCTGGCGCGGGGCTCGGGACTGTTCGGTTTGTATGAAGGACCCGAACGACGATTAATCGTCGTCGTCGTGCCCACCGAAGGCGCTGATCACATCCTGCTGGATGTGGGGGGGAGTCAGTTCATCGTGGGAGTACTCCATGGTGTACGACCCCGCGCCGCCCGTGATGGACTTGAGCTCGGTCGAGAAGTTCTGGAGTTCTCCGAGGGGCGCTTGCGCGATGACCGTGCACATGTCGCCGGGGAGCATCTGGGTGTCCTGGACGCGCCCACGCTTGGTGGAGAGATCCCCGGCGATGTCGCCCATCTTGTCGTTGGGGATCGTGACTTCCAGATGGACGAAGGGTTCGAGGAGCACGGGGTGCGCCTTCGCGACGGCTTCGATGAACGCTTTCTTCCCGGCCGTGATGAACGCGACTTCCTTGGAGTCCACGGGGTGGTGCTTGCCGTCGAAGACCTCGACGCGCACACCCGACATCGGGTATCCGGCGACGGCGCCGTGCTCAAGGACGGAGCGGACCCCCTTCTCGATGGCCGGCATGAACTGTCTGGGGATGGAGCCGCCGACGGTCGCGTTGACGAACTCGAACCCGGTTTCGTGGTCCTGGGGGAGGGGCTCGACCCGGAGATGGACTTCCCCGAACTGACCCGCGCCGCCCGTTTGCTTCTTGTGCCGATACGACGCTTCACCTTTGCCTTGGATCGACTCTTTGTACGCGATCTTCGGAGGCGAGGTAACCAGCTCGATCCCTTGGGACTCCTTCAGTCGTTCGAGCACAATGCGCAGGTGGAGCTCTCCGAGACCCCGGAGCACGGTCTGACCCGTCGCTTTGATCCGATCGAGCGCGAGGCACGGGTCCTCAGCGAGGAGCTTGTGGAGCGCGGTCGAGAACTTGCTCTCGTCGGCGTGGTTCTTGAGCTCGATCGCGAGCCCGTACATGGGCTTGGGGAGGGGGAGCGGTTTGAGGTGGACGGAGTCCAGATCGTGCCCTTCGTGGAGGACGGCATCGAAGTGGACGTCGTCGATCTTCCCGATCGCTCCGATGTCGCCGGGTCCGATCGCATCGACCTCGTGCGATTCCTTGCCCTGTCGTTTGAGGAGATGCCCGATCCGAACGGGTTTCTTCTGGTCCCCGATGATGACCTCGGACTTGGACTTGAGGGTCCCCTGGTGGACCCGGAAGACCCCGAGCTTCCCGACGAACGGGTCGGTCGTGCACTTGAAGACGTGCGCGATCACGGGGGAGTTGGGTTGTTCGTCGGCGGCGAACTCGACCTCGGACGTGTCCTCGGAATCGCGCTTGAGGAACGGGCGCGGGTTCCCTTCGAGGGGGTTGGGGAGGAGGGAGGCAACGACGTGGAGCAGGTTGTCAACCCCCGCGCCGGACTTGGCGCTGACGTAGGTGATCGGGACAAGGTGCGCTTCACGGAGCGCTTTCTCGAAAACATCGTGGAGCTGCTGTTTGCTGATGTTGTGCTCGTCGCCGTCCTCGAGGTAGGTGTCCATGAGGTCGTCTTGCATCTCGACGATCTGCTCGATGATCGCTTGGTGCGCACCATCGGAGGACGAGAAGAGCGTGTCCCCGCTCTGGTCGGAATCGAAGACCGAGACCGTGTTCGAGCGATCGGGGTTGGGGAGCGCGATCGGGAGGCACTCGGGTCCGAAGGATTCCCGGATGGATTCGGTGAGGGCTTCGAGGTCCGCTTGGTCGTCGTCGATCTTGTTGACGATGATCATGCGCGGGAGCTTGCGTTGCTGCGCGATCTTCATCATGCGCCGGGTCATGGGCTCGATGCCCTTGTTGGCGTCGATGACGACACAGACGGTTTCGACGGCCGGGAAGACCGAGATCGCGTGTCCGGCGAAGTCCGCGAGCCCGGGGGTGTCGATCATGTTGACCATGTGCCCTTCGTGATCGAAGTGGAGCATGGTGGTCCGGAGCGAGTGCTTGTGGTCGCGCTCTTCATCGGACCAGTCGGAGAAGGTGTTCCCCTCTTCGATGGATCCCATCCGGGTGATCGCGCCCGTCGTGAAGAGGAGCCGCTCAGCCAAGAGCGTTTTGCCGGAACCGGTTTGTCCGACGAGCGCGATGTTGCGGATATCTGCAGTGGGACGCATGGGGGGCCGCCTTTCGGATTGTCAGGCGGACGCGTCGGCCCAGGAAGTGTCGCGGGCCGGCATCGCCCGCGGGTTGGTTGTCTGCTGGCGCGTTGGCGCACCAGCAACCTTCATCCTAAACACAACCCGGACGAATTGGAAGGGTCGGGGAGGGGGAATCACTCCCCGTTTGCACGGTGTTCGTGTCGGGGGCGATCCGGGCGGTCCGCGGGTGGAAACTTTCGATCGGGGGCGTACCCGCGGCCCTGCGGGCGGAGTCGGGATGTTAGATTGTCGCGGTGAAGATCATTATCGTCATTGTTGGGGTGTTGCTGTCCGCGGTGGCGATCTCGCCGTGCGCGGCATCGGATGAAGTCGGGGCTTGGCTCGAGCGTGAGCTCGCGGAAGCGGCAGGGCCCATCGAGACCGTTGGTTATCAGGTGTGTCTCGAGAAGATCTATCGCCCATCGCGCTCGGCGGATCAGCTGCGCGAGATCGCGGCGCGGATCGAGGGTCGCCCGGACCATCCGGATCGCTCGCTTCTCGAGATCGAAACGCGGCGGCTCACGAACGGCGGCGACCGCTTTCTGATCTGCTGCGCTACGAGGGACGACGAGCGTTTCCGGTACTCGACGACCCAGAAGTGGGACGGAGCCTACAGCGATATCGGTTTCGACGGGCGGGCCGCGTGGTCGCTGACCGGGGCGCAGCTCAACATCGTCGATCCGGATCGGGCGCCGATGACGAAGGACTTCGCGTCGGCGCGCGGGGTGGTCGATGTGTACGTGTCGTGGTTCTTTCATGGTGGATTACGGTTTCTCCCGGCGGGGTCGGTCGAGATCGTGGAACTGAATGAATCGTCGCCGGACGCGTACCGCGCGCGGCTCACAAACGCGGACCAGGACTGGGACGCGGAGGTCCAGTTCCGATGGGACGGCTCGCTCGGGCGGGGGTTTGTCGAGTCGGTCGAGTATGTCCGATCGGGTGATCCGGATCTAGTGGGGTCGGGGTATCGGGTGGAGGGGTGGTCGTACTCGGAAGCGCTCGAGCGATGGGTCGCGGACGCGGTGCACGTCCGGCAGTTCGGCGACGACTTCGAGTTCCGGCTGCAGGATGTGCGGGCGTTGTCCGAGGACGCGTTCGATGCGATCGTGGGGGTGCCCGATGCGCTGGGGGCTGATCCGGTGCGGGGGAAGGTGACGGTGGCGTCGGTGTATGACCACCGCGCGGAATCGGACAGGGTGGTGTTTCTCGATGCGGATCGAGTGGTGGAGTCCGAGGGTGCGCTCGGTGACGGGGGGCGTGGGGGGGGTGGGGGGTCGGTGTGGGTGATCCGCGGCGTGCTGATTGGGTGTCTGCTGATCGCGGTGGGGCTTTGGGTCAAGCATCGGAGGGGGTGATCGTGGGCGAGGCGCGTGCGGGGCTGGGATACGGGAGGCGTGGGTTTTCGTTGATCGAACTGATCATCGTGATCTTGATCGTCGCGGTTCTCGCGTCGTTTGTGATGCCGGCGATCTCGGGGGCGATGGGGCGCGCAGACGAGGCGGCCAGCCTGTCGCGGATCCGGCAGAATGTAGCGATGGTGGGGATGTACACGACGGACCATCGCGGGATCCATCCGTACCTGACGGACCCGCGGGCGGATTACAGCGTGCTCCGATCTGATGCTGGTGATGTCGCGGCGCGATATTTCGATGCGACGGTTTTCTGGAACTTCGCGATGGTCCCCGGGGGGTACGCGGAGTCGGTGCTCGATGAGGTGTTCCGGGCGCCACGGGAGGTGGTGTCGTTCGTTCCGGACTATCGGTACGCGGCGTGTTTTATCGCGGCGCCCGAGTTCTGGGCCGCCGAGACCCGGACGGGACCGACCCAGTGGCACGCGACGCGGAGCTCGCAGGTCCTGTACCCCTCGGCCAAAGGGATGCTGCGTCGATTGATCTACACGGACATCGGCGAATCAGAGATCGCCGGCGACGAGCTGGATGTGGGCTATGTGGATGGGCACGCCGAGCGGGCTAGGCGATCGGAGCTCCATCCGGGGTACCCCAACGGCGAGGGGGAGTGGATCGGATCTACGAGGGTCGTGGGGACGCCCGTCCACCACACGATCGACGGGGTCCGGGGGCGGGATCGGGACTGAGTCTTGATGGGTTGGCCCGCTACGATTGGGTCCCATGAGCAACACCCCTGTCATCACTCGCTTTGCGCCATCGCCGACTGGTCATCTTCACATCGGGGGCGCGCGGACGGCGCTCCTGTGCTGGGCGTTCGCGAAACGCAACGGGGGGCGATTCCTCCTGCGCGTCGAGGATACGGACCAGCAACGATCGAGCGAGTCGTCCACGAAGGGGATCCTGGAGGACCTTGCGTGGCTCGGGATCGCGTGGGAGGACGGGCCGGAGCTGGAGTTCGATGGCAAGCGCTTCGGCGGGGACGAGCGCGGGGTTGGGCCGTACTTCCAATCGGAGCGGCTCGGGCATTACAACGCCGCGATCGAGAAACTGATCGAGTCTGGTCATGCGTACCCGGCCTTCGAGACCCCGGACGAGCTGGAAGCGAAACGGAAGGAAGCGATCGACGCGAAGGTGGGGTACAAGTACGATCGCGCGGCCCTCGAGCTCTCGTCCGAAGAACGCGCGGAACGGCTCGCGCGCGGCGATGAGCACGTCGTGCGGTTCAAAATGCCCGACACCGCGATCACGGTCAAGGACCAGATCCTCGGGGACGTGACCCTCGAGCCCGAGGAGTTCGACGACTTCATCATCCGGAAGCGCGACGGGTTCCCGACCTACCACCTTGCGGTGACGGTCGATGATGCGATGATGGGGGTGACCCACGTGCTCCGTGGTCAGGAGCACCTGATCAACACCCCGAGGCACGTCGCGATCCAGCGGGCGCTGGGCTTCGATGAACCGACGTATGCGCATATGCCGCTGATCTTCAATCCGGACGGATCGAAGATGAGCAAGCGGGACAAGGACAAAGCGGCGAAGAAAGCGTGCAAGGACGAGGGGCTGACCTCATCCCCTGTGTCCTCGTTGTCCGATGCTGACTTCGCGGAGTGGCTCAAGAACAAGACGAAGCAGCTCGAATCGAGCACGCTCGTTGAGCTCGCGCGGGTCGTGGGTGTGGATCTTCCCGAGATCGACGTCGAGGACTTCCGGCGCGCGGGATACCTCCCGGGGACTTTGAACAACTACCTCGCGCTCCTCGGGTGGAACCCCAAGGCGAAGAACGAGGATGGGACGGACCTCGAACGGTTCTCGATGGACTACCTCGCGGACCACTACGGGTTCGAGGGGATGGGCAAGGGTCAGGCGAAGTTCGACCGGGTGAAGCTGCTCGCGTTCAGCGCGGACGACATCGCGGCCCTCTCGGACGACGAGTTCGCAACACGCTGGCGCGAATGGGCGAGCGCGTACGACACGGAGATCGTCGATCGATTCGACGAAGCGACGATGCGGGTGCTCGCGCCGGCCATCAAGACGCGCTGCAAGACCCTGAAGGACGCGCGTGGGGTGATCGGGTTCGCATTTGTCGGAGACCAGGGGTTCGAGTTCGAGGGCAAAGCGGTCCACAAGGCGCTCATCAAGGGCGAAGCCAAGGGGCTCGAGCTGCTCAAGGACTATCGGGAGGCGTTGTCGTCGCTCGCGGACTTTGCGCCCGATGCGATCGAGGCGCACGTGAAAGAGTTCTGCGAATCGCGCGAGGTCGGGATGGGCAAACTCGCCCAGCCCTTGCGCGTCGCGGTGACCGGGGATGCGGTGTCTCCCCCATTGGGTGTGACTTTGGGCGTGCTCGGGAAGGATTCGGTGCTGGCGCGCATTGATCGGTGTGTCGAGCACTGCGCGAGCCAGGTCTGAACGCGGATTGCTCGTCGCGCAGGATCCCGGATTGAGAAAGGTGCGACGATGACATCAAACGCAACGACAAACCCGCTGCTGACGCCGATCGGGCTGGGTGATCTTGAGCTGACGAACCGGGTGTGGATGGCGCCGCTGACGAGGTCGCGCTCGTCGATGCCTGGGAATGTACCCAATGCGCTCATGGCCGAGTACTACGAGCAGCGTGCGGGGGTGGGGGGGTCTGGGCTGATCATCGCGGAGGCGACCCCCGTGTCGGATCGGGGACACGGGTATTACGCGACCCCGGGGATCCACACGGACACGCAGGTCGAGGGATGGAAGCTCGTCACCGATGCGGTGCACGCGCGCGGGGGGCACATCGTGCTCCAGCTCTGGCACGTGGGCCGGGTCTCGAGCTCGGAACTCCAGCCCAACGGCGATTCGCCGCTCGGGCCGACGGATGTGCCCAGCGGGTCCAAGACGTATGTCGATGATTCGGGGACCCGGGTGGACAACTCGGTCCCGAGGGCGCTCCGGGACGACGAGATCCCGGGGATCGTCGAGCAGTTCGCGCGGGGCGCGCGCAACGCGAAGCGCGCGGGGTTCGACGGGGTCGAGATCCACGGCGCGAACTCGTACCTCCTCGACCAGTTCACGCGCGACGGGGTGAACACCAGAGACGGCGACTACGGCGGGACCCTCGAGAAGCGATTGAGGTTCCCGATTGAGGTCGCGCGCGCGGTCGTCGATGCGTGGGGGGACGCGCGCCGGGTCGGGTATCGGATCTCGCCGCTGAGCGAGCACAAGGATGTTCGGGACTCGGACCCGGGGCTGACGTTCTCGACCCTCGCGCGGGAGCTCGGGGCGCTCGGGCTCGGGTATCTGCACGCCGTGGAGACCTGGGACCGGAGCAACGCGGATCCGCGTATCGAGACGGTGATCCCTCGGATCGTCCGCGCGTTCAAGGAGGGCGGGGGCTCGTTGTATGTTGCGAACGGGGACATCGACCCGGAGCGCGGGGCGGCGATGATCGACTCGGGCTGGGCGGACGCGATCGCGTTCGGGAAGGCGTTCATCGCGAACCCGGACCTGTCCGCGCGGATCGGGGTGGGCGGACCGTTCAATGAGTGGGACTCGGATACCTTCTACGGCGGCGATGCGCGGGGGTACACGGACTATCCCGCGCTCTCGGGAACTCCGACGGCGTAAACCCAAGGAATCGGTCCCGAGGGGCCCTGCTCCGGGGGCGCTGATCGATCTACGATCCCGGACTATGTCCAACACACCCACCGAACGCGCGCCCGAGACCGACAAACCCCAGCGCCATTTCATCCAGCAGATCGTCGATTCGGACATCGAATCGGGGAAGTGGGGGAGCCCGGGGGATCGGTCCGTCGTCAAGACGCGCTTCCCTCCGGAGCCCAACGGGTACCTCCACATCGGGCACGCCAAGGCGATCCATATCTCCTACGGGATCGCGCAGGAGTTCGGGGGGACGTTCAACCTGCGTTTCGACGACACGAACCCCGTGAAGGAGGAGACCCACTACGTGGAGTCGATCGCCGGGGATCTGGAATGGCTCGGCGCGAAGTGGGACGGGGAGATCAAGTACGCTTCGGACTACTTCGATCGGATGTACGAATGGGCGATGGAGCTGATCGAGAAGGACCTCGCGTACGTCGATGAATCGACCCCCGAGGAGATCCGATCGATGCGCGGGTCCGTCGAGGTCCCGGGGACCCCGTCCCCGTACCGGGTGCGCCCGATCGAGGAATCCAAGGCTCAGTTCGCGCGCATGAAGAACGGGGAGTTCCCCGACGGCTCCATGGTCCTCCGCGCGAAGATCGATATGGCGTCGCCGAACATGAACCTCCGGGACCCGGTCATGTACCGGGTGCTCAACGCGCCCCACCACCGGACCGGGTCGACCTGGCACATCTACCCGATGTACGACTGGGCGCACGGGCTCGAGGATTCGATCGAGGGGATCACGCATTCGCTGTGCTCGCTCGAGTTCGAGGATCATCGTCCGTTGTACGACTGGTTCATCAACGCGATCAACACGGAGCGGGACGAGCCGATCCACCATCCCCAGCAGATCGAGTTCGCGCGCCTCGCGATGTCGTACACCAACATGTCGAAGCGCTATATGCGCGAGCTGGTCGAGGGGGATCACGTGTCCGGGTGGGACGACCCCCGGATGATCACGATCGCCGGGCACCGTCGTCGCGGGTACACCCCGAAAGCGATCAAGGACTTCGTGTCGATCGTGGGGGTGACGAAGTTCAACGCTGTCATGGATGTGTCACGCCTCGAGGGCGCGATCCGGGATGACCTGAATAAGCGGGCTCCGAGACGGATGGCCGTCCTCGATCCGATCAAGCTCGTCATCACCAACTGGGGCGACGGCGGCGATGAGAGCCGGGTCGAGATGATGGACGTCATCAACAACCCCGAGGACGACAGCGCGGGTAAACGCTCCGTGAAGTTCGGTAAAGAGCTGTGGATCGAGCGTGAGGACTTCATGATCGATCCCCCGAAGAAGTTCTTCCGTTTGGGCCCGGATCGTGAAGTGCGCCTGCGCTGCGGGTACTGGGTGCGTTGCCACGACTACGAGACGGATTCCGACGGCAACGTCACAACAATCCACTGCACCTACGACCCTGAGACGAAAGGCGGCAACAACCCGCCCCCGGATGAAGAGGGCAAGGTCCGGAAGGTGAAGGGGACCCTGCACTGGGTCTACGCCGGGGACTGTGTGAACGCGGAGGTGCGCCTCTTCGATCGTCTCTACAACGCGGAGAAGCCCGGGAAAGCGACGGGGAACCACCTCGACGATCTGAACCCGGATTCGCTCGTGATCAACACGAACGCGAAGATCGAGACTTCGATCCTGGAGCGCACCCCCGACGAGCCCGACTGGGTCGACGGGATCCGTCGTTTCCAGTTCGAGCGGATCGGGTACTTCTGTGTGGACCGGGAGTCGACGATCGACGCGCCCGTGTTCAACAGGACGGCGACCCTCAAGGACTCGTGGTCGAAGCAGAACCGCTGACATCGTGAGCGCGGTTTTCCGTATCATGGGGTGATGGAGCCGCTCGGCGCGTGCCATTGTTGCGGGTTGGTGCACCGGGTCCCGGATGTGGACGCGCGGTCTGTCGCGTGCTGCACGCGCTGCAACACGGTCATCAAGCACGGCGCGAACCCGCGCTCCCGCGCGCGGACGGCCGCCTTCGCGCTCTCGGCGCTGATCCTGTATCCCCTCGCGCTCACCCTCCCCGTGATGCGCATCGAACGATTGGGGTACGAGCGGGATTCGTCGATCTGGTCCGGGATGGTCGGGCTCTTGGCTGAGCGCGAGTGGGTCGTGGGGATCGCGGTGCTGCTGTTCTCGATCGTGGTCCCGATCACGAAGCTGGTCCTGCTCTTCGTGCTCAGCGCCCCGACAAGGCACGTGGGTCAGCGGGACCGGACGAGCATCTACAAACTCGTCGAGTTCATCGGGCGATGGAGCATGGTCGATGTGCTCCTCGTTGCGATTCTTGTTGCGTTCGTGAAGCTGGGTGATCTGGTGAGCGTGACACCCGGGCCGGGGGTCGCGTTCTTCGGCGCTGTGGTGATTCTGAGTCTGGTCTCGGGGTTCGTCTTCGATCCCCACGCGATCTGGGAAGAGGAGCGTTCATGAGCGAGCCCGACACCATCCCCCGCGCGAAGGTCCGGCGCCGAAGGTTCTCGTTCACCTGGATCGTCCCGCTCATCGCGCTGGTCGTGCTCGGGTACGTCGTGTACCAGCAGGTGAACCGCACCCGAGGGACGATGATCACGATCTCGTTCGACAACGCGCAGGGGATCGAGCCCGATTCTGAGATCGTGCACCGGGGGATCCGGGTGGGGATCGTGCGCGATGTGGAGTTGTCGCTCGATCTGAACCATGCCGTCGTGACTGCCGAGCTCGATCCGAGCGCGGGCACGCTCGCTGTGGAGGGTTCGGAGTTCTGGGTGGTGCGCCCCCAGCTGAGCTTGCAGCAGGTCTCTGGGCTCGACACGCTCATCGGCCCGAACTACATCGCGCTCCGTCCCGGGGATCCGACGGGGGCGCGGGTCCGCGCGTTCGAGGGTCGTTCGAGCGAGCCCGTGCTCGACCCGAGCGAGAAGTCGCTTCTGATCCTGACCCTCTCGACGGATCGACTCGGGACATTGCAGACTGGCGCACCGGTGCTCTACCGAGAGATCCGGGTCGGCGCGGTCCGTTCCGCGCGACTCGATCACGACTCGACGCGCGTGCTCGTGGAGATCCAGATCCAGCCCCGCTATGCGCCGTTGATCCGTCGCGACACACGGTTCTGGCGCTCCGGGGGTGTCGGTGTCGATTTCGGGATATTCAGCGGGCTCAGTGTCCAAGCCGACTCGCTTGAGAGCGTGCTCAGCTCGTCCGTCTCGTTCGCAACCCCGGAAACGCGCAAGCCCGAAGCACCGGCTCCGAACCAGATCTTCGAGCTCGAGGACGAGCCCAAGGATTCATGGCTCGAGTGGTCCCCGGCGATCGAGCTCGGCGCGCCCTGAGTCTTACCCGTTCCGATAGCGATGATCCGCCGGGACATCAACCCAGCGAGACTCGTCGAGCGACTCGTACATGATGTTCACGATGCTCCACTCCCCGTTGACGCGCATCATGTGGAAGTAGTCGAACCACACGGTCCCCGTCATCTTGACGGCTGCCACGTTCCCGCGGATCTCGTAGACCTCGACCTCGCACTTGACATCAGGATCGAATCCCCACCCGCGGTTGAACGTGTTCCCGAGGATCCGGATCTCCTCCCACGTGATCTCGCTCAAGAAATCGAAGTCCGTATCCGGGGCGTGCTCGACGGAGCGCTTCGACAGACTCGGGTGGCAGGTGTCCTGGACCTTGTCGCCGTCGATTTCATAGAACCCGACGCAGTAATCCCGCGCGATCCGCTCGATGGTTTCCGCATCATCGGTGGAGGGTTCTGGGACATCGTCCGGGTCATCAAGTGAGAGGACGGCCGAGTCCCCGATGATCCATCGTCCGTCGAAGTAGATCATGTGGAGGTAATCGACGGCGTCATCCATCACGACGACCGCGCTGGCCGTCCGTTCCTCCAGATCGAAGATCTCGATGTCGCAGCGCCCGTTCTCCGGGTCGTCCCGGTGCGCATCCGTGTGCTCGGTCCCGAAAAACCCGAGGTGATCGTGCGAGATCGGGCGCACCCATTCGTCGCTCGGCCGTCCCCAGTACTGATCCGTAACGACACGGCGCGCGATGTCGTGGTGCGCCCGGGACTTGAGGGTGTCCACATCCCCCTCATACCGAGCACGGACGTACTGCTCGATCGCGCGTTCCACGGCTCGTTCTGTTCTGGACTCGTCCGCGCTCGCACGTTGGGTCGCGCCCGTGAGCGCGAGGATCAGGGGGAGCACGAGACAACGGGCGCGCATCGCGCGGGTGGTTCGGGTCATGACTGTTCTCCTTTGCGTTCATGATTGAACAGTTCACACGGCGATCGGTTGCAGGGTTCTCGCTATGATCGACCATGAATCTCATCGTTACAGGCACCATCGGTATTGATACGGTCGAGACTCCCGGCGCGGGTCGTCGTGAGGACCTCCTCGGGGGTTCGGCCGTGTACTTCTGCGCCGCGTCGTCGTTCTACGCGAAGCCGCGCCTCGTCGCGGCCGTCGGGGACGACTTCCCGGATTCCTTCATGGACACGCTCTCCTCCTTCAAGGGGATCGATCTCGAAGGGCTCGAGAAACGCGCGGGGTCCAAAACCTTCCGTTGGGGCGGGAAGTACATGGACAACATGGACGATCGGGAGACCCTCTTCACGGAGCTGGGGATCCTCGAAGAAGCGCCGCCTCCCGTGCCCGAGTCGTACAAGGACTCCGAGTTCGTGTTCCTCGCGAACTCCCACCCCATGGTCCAGATCGGGATGCTCGATCAGCTCGACAACGTCAAGCTGAGCGTCGCGGACACGATGAATCTCTGGATCGACATCGCGAAGCCCGAGCTGACCCAGCTCCTCGGGAAGATCGACGGGTTGGTCCTGAACTTCGACGAAGCGGAGCAGTTCACGGGTCATCGGAACCCCGTGACGGCCGGGAAGCACCTGCTCGAACTCGGACCCCGCTTCGTGGTCATCAAGAAGGGCGAGCACGGGTCGATCCTGGTCCACAAGGACGGGCTCGCGGCGCTCCCGGCGTACCCGACCGAGCAAGTTGTCGATCCCACGGGCGCGGGTGATACCTTCGCCGGGGGTCTGATGGGGCGTCTGGCCGTCGCCGGCGGGAACGATCCCGGTTCGTACAGCGCCGTCCGTGATGCGATGGCGCACGGGACGATCCTCGCGTCGTTCAACGTCGAGTCGTTCTCGCTCGAGCGCCTCCAGGGCTTGACGATCGACGATGTCCATGCCCGCTTCAACGACTACGCGAAGATGATGCACCTCGCCACCTAAGGCGAGTTTGATCGGAATCCCATGAGCGAGACTCCGTACCTCGATCCGTACACCGACGCGGTGCGCCAGATGGGCGCGGGGTTCGAGTCCCAGCTCTGGCTCTCGCGCGACGCGCAGAAACGCCGGTTCCGGGTCATCGAGCGCTTCGCGCGCCCCAAGGGCAAGGTGCTCGCGGACATCGGGTGCGGGGTCGCGGACCTGCTCGTGTACCTCCAGGACCGGGACAACCTCCCGGATCGGTACCTCGGGATCGAGGGGGTGCCCCAGATGGCGGAGCTCGCGTGCGCCCGCGCGTCGGAGCTGGAAGTCGATGGGGTCATGTCGCGCCACGATTTCGTGAGCGAGACGGATCTGGCGCAGCAGCTCGTCGAGCACGGGGGCGCGGAGGTCTTCGTGTTCTCGGGATCGCTCAACACCCTCCCGATGGATCAAGCGATCGACGTGCTGGATCGGTACTACAACGCGCTCGAACGCGCGGGGCGCGGGCGCTTGGTGTTCAACTTCCTCTCGGATCGGATGGACAAAGCACGGACCCCCGCGCATCCGCCGGCCGTCCGTTTCGACACGGTCCGGATGCTGGACTGGGCGCTGGATCGGACCCCGCTCGTGCGGATGAGCCACGACCACCTGCGCGGGCATGACTGCACCATCCTGATGCGCGTCCCCGAGCAGGACTGATCATTCAGATCCACTGCTGATCGATGACCGTGCGCTCGGTCATGTGCTCACCCGTGTGCTTCGTCGCTTCGGGCTCGAACAACAGCACCGACGCGCCCGTGGTGGTCACGGGGTTGTGCTCGACCCCTTTGGGGACGATGTACATGTCCCCCACCTTGAGGTGCACATCGTCCCGATCGCGCAGCTGGATCGTGAGCTCGCCTTCGAGGACAAGGAACAGCTCGTCCTCATCCTCGTGCGCGTGCCACATGAGCTCGCCCTCGAGTTTCGCGAGCTTGACGAGCTGCCCGTTGAGCGCGCCGATGAGTTTGGGGGTCCAGGTCTCATCGAAACGCGCGAGCTTGTCCCGCAGATTGACGACACCCGGGTCGTGCTGTGTGCTCATCACTCCTCCCAGATGTCCATGAACCGATCGGAGCCTTGGTCACGGATGGAGTTGTCCTCGAGGACCTCCTCCGTGGAGTCGATCAGGTCCTGCGCGTTGAAGACGAGGGTCTCCTGGGATCGGTCGTAGAACTCGAAGATGATCGAGCTTTCGTCGTTGTCCCGGACGAGCTCGACGAGGTGCGCGAGGGATGTGACCTTCTCGCCGTTGACGGACTTGATGGTCGGGTTCCCGAGAATCTCGTAGCCCTTGGTGATGGGGTGGGGGAGCATGGGTCCGGCGAGGACGACGTACTCCTCCCCTTCAAACTCGCGTTCGTCGTTGATGCGCAGCCCGACGGGCGAGCCGTCCACGATCCCGTACCCGAGATACAGCTCATAGAAATGCTCGCGCCGGACGGGGGTGAAGATCATCGGGCCGACGATGAAGTACTCGGGGTACCCGTCCCCGATCCAGGGCACGAGATCGTCGCGTTGGTTGGTCACGGGGAGCGAGAGCGAAACCTCTTCGCCGTCCCGGATCACCGTGACGGGGATGGATCCATCATCCGCGAGTTCACGGATGAAGTAGCGCCAGTGCAAGCGCAGATCATCATCGCTCGTCACGAGCCCCGCGTTGTCGATGTCGTAATCCCCGATCCTGTCAAGCACGTCCCAATGCTTGAGCGGGAGGTCCGAGTCGTCGTCCGCGCGGGTGTAGACGATCCCCGTTTGCTCGCGCTCGAGCCCGAGGTAGTCACGGAGCGAGTCGCTCTCGCAGGTCTGGAACCGCGCGTCGTACAGACGGGGCTGCCCGTCGTACGACCCGTCCTCGATGTCCTCGAGGAACAGATGGACCTCTTCGGATGGGATGACGTACCCGATGTTCTCCGCGAACTCGATCCCGGAGAAGACGACCCCCGTGACTTTGCCGTCGAGGATCACGGGTCCTCCGGAGTTCCCGTGGTTGAGGGCCGCATCGACCTGGATCCGGAGCCCCTGGGTGTCCATGTTGTAGTCGGCGTACTCGATGCGCGAGACGACACCCTCGGTGATCGAGACCTGCTCCCCACCCATCGGGTACCCGATCGCTTGGACCGTCGATCCGATCGAGGGGAGCGCGTCCGCGATCTCGAGATGAGGATGGCTTGCGTGGAACTCGTCACGCTCCGAGTCCTTCCTGATCCGGATGACAGCGAGGTCCATCGCTTGGGAGATCCCGATCACTTCCGCGCGGAGTTTGTCCGCGCTGTTCGGTGGCTGCACATAGATCCGGTTCGTCTGCTCGACGACGTGCGCGTTCGTGAGGATCCGATCACCCTCGATGACAAACCCCGTTCCCGAGAGTTCCTGGGGGGGGAGCTTGGTCCAGGGACGCCCAAAGTCCGGACCCCGATAGGTCGCGAAAATCTTGACGACCGAGTCACGGACCTCCTGCGCGGAAACGTTCGTGCTCAGCGCGACGAGCGCGATCAGGAGGGAAACAAACAGGGACTGGGTTCGGGTCATCACGGGCTCCGCTTGGGTGTCATCTCACGTCGTGTGTCGTACCGATTCGACGATCATAGGATCCGCACCCATGGGCACGATTCTGAACATCAACACCCCGCGCGACTACGACCTCGCACGTGACGTCTGTTCCTACGGCTACTTCCTCCTCGCGCCCAACCACTGGGACGTCCCCCGCTCGCGCATGCTCCGGGTCCTCGAACTCGACGACGGCCCCAGCGCCTGCACGATCACACAGCTCGACTCGGGGAAGCTCCGGGCTCGCTTCGATCGCGCTCTCTCGCGCACCGAGCAAGCCCACGCGCGGACCCAAATCACACGCATGCTCAGTCTGGACACGAGCGCCAAGGATGTCCGCGCATTCCACAGGGTTGATCCGCGATGGAAACGCGATGGACGGGCGCGGCTCTTCCGCTCCCCGACTTTGTTCGAGGACGTGATCAAGACGGTCACGAGCTGCAACGTGACCTGGCCATCCACGGTCCATATGAACACCCGGATCTGCGAGGTCTGCGGGCGCAAGGCCGTCTCCGGAGCCCGGGGATTCCCGACCCCGAAGAAGCTCGCGCGGATCAAGCCCGGCACGCTCCGCGCCCGTTGCCGGGTCGGGTACCGGGACACGCGCATCGTCGAGCTCGCGAAGCTCTTCGCGAAGGGTTCGGTCGATGTCGAGTGGCTCGAAACCAAAGCAACCGACGAGGAAGCGTTCACCTTTCTCCTGACCCTCCCCGGGATCGGTCCCTACGCGGCGGGCAACATCATGCAGCTCATGGGTCGCTACTCGCGCCTCGCGCTCGACACCGAGTCGATCCGACATGCCAAGTCCGTTCTTGGGATGGACGGGACGGACGCGCAGTTGTACAAGCAGCTCGGCGCGCACTACGAGCCGTTCGGGGAACACAAGTTCCGTGCGTACTGGTTCGAGCTCTGGGATTTCTATGAGTCGAAAGCCGGGCCGGCGCATCAGTGGGAACGTGACGCAACAGCGAGCGTGTTCACGGCTTCGAATCTCAACGCGCGCTCATGAGCGCACGAGGAGGGAACCCCTGCCCTGAACCCGACAAGCGATCGCAAGGGCGGAAGCCCTCACGATCGGCAATGAACTGTGCCGTCTCCAGAAGTCGGCACAGGGTATCGCGACGAACAAACTACCACACATCCCGCGTGTTGCACAAGAGAATTGCGACAAGTGGGTATTCAGATAGTGTTCACTTGTTTATATGGAACTGACGGGAGCCGCAGATTCGGACTTTGCGAGGTCCTGAAGGGCACTGACACCCCAGAATCCGGCCCGGAGCGACTCGATCGCGTGGATCGCCTGACCAGCAGCCGTCGCTGTCGTGATCATGGGGATCCCCAAACGGACGGCCGTCGCGCGGATCCGACCCTCGTCGGTCTGCCAACCCGTCCGTGTCGGGGTGTTGATCACGAGATCGATGTCCCCGTTCTGCATGAGATCGATCACGTTCGGACGCGCCCCGGCCTGGATCTTCTGGAGCACTTTGGGTCGGAGCCCGTGCTTCGAGAGGGTATCGGCCGTCCCCTGGGTGGTGTACACCGTGAACCCCATCGCCATCAGTGATCGCACGATGGGGGTCATCGCGTCCTTGTCCTGTTTCCGGACGGAGACGAACACTCCGCCTTCCTTGGGGAGCGTGGTCCCGGAGGACTCGAGCGCTTTGAGGTACGCGATCGCGAGCGAGACATCGACCCCCATCACCTCGCCCGTTGAACGCATCTCCGGACCCAGCACGAAGTCCACGCCCGGGAACTTCCGGAACGGGAACACGGGCGCCTTGACGGCGTAGAACCCCGCGTCGGGGATCTCCTTGGCGCTCTGCTCCGTCAGCGAGACCCCCATCATCGCGCGAGCGGCGATGGAAGCCCACGGAGTGTTCTTCGCTTTCCCGACGTACGGAACCGTGCGCGAGGCGCGGGGGTTCACTTCGATGATGTAGACCTCGTCGTCTTTGATCGCCATCTGGACGTTCATGAGCCCGCACACCCCGAGCTCCTTCGCGAGCTTCCGCGCGGTGTCCTTCACCTCGTCAAGGATCGCTTGGCGCAGCGTCGTCGTCGGGATCATGCACGTCGAGTCCCCCGAGTGGACCCCGGCCTGCTCGATGTGCTCCATCACGGCGCAGACGAGCGCTTTGGGTGTGTCCGAGTTCCCGTAGTCCGCGACGACATCGACATCGAGCTCCGTGGCGCTGTCGAGGAAGTGATCGATCAGGATCGGCGCGTCATCGAGCCCCGACACATCGACGGCCGTCGTCATGTAGTGACGCAGCGCCTTCTCGTCCGGACAGATCTCCATCCCCCGCCCACCCAGCACGTACGACGGACGGACGAGCACGGGGTACCCGATCCCCTTCGCGATCTCGACGGCCTGATCGATCGAACGCGCGATCCCCGACCCGGGGCGTTTGAGATCGAGGGTCGTCAAGAGCTGGTCGAACCGGTCCCGGTCCTCCGCGCGATCGATCGCATCGATCGAGGTCCCGAGCATGGGGACCCCCGCGCTGGACATCCCGTGCGCGAGGTTCAGCGGGGTCTGCCCCCCGAACTGGACGATCGCGCCCATGACGAGCCCGGGGTTGGAGGGGTCGGGCTTGAGGTGATCGCCGTTGAGTCGCTCGATGACGTTGAGGACGTCCTCGAGGGTGAGGGGCTCGAAGAAGAGCAGGTCGCTCGTGTCGTAGTCCGTCGAGACGGTCTCGGGGTTGGAGTTGATCATGACCGCATCGTGCCCGAGGGCGCGGGCGCTCATCGCGGCGTGGACACAGCAGTAATCGAACTCGATCCCCTGACCGATCCGGTTCGGACCACCCCCGAGGATGACGACCTTCTCCTTGTTGTCCGGATCGTTGAGCAGACGTTCGCGCAGCTCGCACTCGGGTCCGACTTCGCGGACCGTCCCGCTCTCATCAACCATCCGGTGCCCGCGCTGGTACGTCGAGTAGTAGTAGGGGGTGATCGCTTCGAACTCAGCAGCGCAGGTATCCACGCACTTGAACACGGCCCGAACCCCGAGCGCATCGCGCGTCGCGCGGACCTGGAGGATCGTCTCCGTCGTGATCGCGCCTAGGTACAGCTGCGCGAGCTGCGGATCGGAGTACCCGAGCGACTTCGCGCGTTGCATCAGCTCGGAGCTCACGTTCTCGAGCGATCCCGCGCCGACCAGTTCGTCCTCGAACTCGACAAGCTCGCGCATCTGATTCAGGAAGAACGGATCGATTCTCGTGTGCTCGTGGATCTGCGCCGTCGTCCACCCCATCTTGTACGCATAGCGAACGTAGTACAGTCGGCCCTGCGACGGAACACTCAGCTTCCGGATGAGCTTGTCGTTGTCGATCGGCCAAGCGGCTTTCGCTTCATCGTCCGCGTCGGGGGACTGCGCGTTGAGCCACGCATCGTTCTTGTCGAGCCCGAGCCCGAAGCGTTTGACCTCCATCGAGCGGATGACCTTCTGGAGCGATTCCTTGAAGGTGCGCCCGATCGCCATCCCCTCCCCGACGGACTTCATCTGGGTCGTCAGGGTCTCGTCCGCTTCCGGGAACTTCTCGAACGTCCATCGCGGCATTTTCGTCACGACGTAATCGATCGTCGGCTCGAAGCACGCGCTTGTCGTCCCCGTGATGTCGTTGCGGAGTTCGTCGAGCGTGTACCCCACAGCGAGCTTCGCCGCGATCTTCGCGATCGGGAAGCCCGTCGCCTTCGACGCCAGCGCCGACGAACGCGACACGCGCGGGTTCATCTCGATCACCACAAACTCGAACGGGGGCTCGGACCCGTCGCTCGGGCGCTCCGGGTTCGGGTTCACAGCGAACTGCACGTTCGACCCACCCGTCTCCACCCCGACCGAGCGCATGATCGCGAGGGAAGCATCACGGAGCTTCTGGTATTCCTTGTCCGTCAAGGTCATCTGGGGCGCGACGGTGATCGAGTCCCCCGTGTGCACACCCATCGCATCGATGTTCTCGATCGAGCACACGATGACGCAGTTGTCGTTCTTGTCCCGGACGACCTCGAGCTCGTATTCCTTCCACCCGATGAGCGAACGATCGACCTGGATCTGGTTGATCATCGAAGCGTTGATCCCGCGCGTCACCAGCTCCTCGAACTCGGCGCGGTTATACGCGATCCCCCCGCCCCATCCCCCGAGTGTGAACGCGGGGCGCACGATCGCCGGGAGCCCGATCGTCTCGACGAACGCTTCAGCTTCTTCGAGAGTCTCGCACGTGCGCGATTCGGGGGTCGCGAGCCCGATCTCGTGACAGATGTCGGAGAACGCTTTGCGATCCTCCGCGCGATGGATGACCTTCCGGTCCGCGCCGATCATCTCAATCCCGAACTGTTCGAAGACACCCTGGTCGTGGAGCTCGCACGCGCAGTTCAGCGCCGTCTGTCCCCCCAGGGTGGGGAGGACCGCATCGATCGGGGTCCCGAGCTCGCGCTCCTTCTCGATGATCTTCCGGACGGATTCGGGGGTGATGGGCTCGATGTACGTCCGGTCGCTCATCGCCGGATCCGTCATGATCGTCGCCGGGTTCGAGTTGACCAGGACGACCCGGTACCCCTCGTCCTTCAGCGCTTTGCACGCCTGGGTCCCCGAGTAATCGAACTCGCAGCCTTGTCCGATGACGATGGGTCCGGATCCGATGAGGAGGATGGTCCGCACGTCGTCGCGTCTGGGCATGGGAAAGCGTCTCGCGAGGGGGGAGTGGGGTGGATCTGGATCGGGTCCGGATAAACTGGACGAGTGTAGCCCTGATCCGAGTCGCACGGCGCGAATTCGGGCCCTCTGACGCGCTCGTATCAATCTTTCTGAGCAGCGAACACCGACGAGCCGACTTCGTAGAATCCACAACGCGCGGCGATCCCCTCCCTTTCATCGCCGCGAACACGCCCAGGAGTTCCAGAGCATGTGCGGGATCGTCGCGTATATCGGCAACAAACAAGCCCAGCCCCTCCTCGTCGAAGGGCTCAAACGACTCGAGTACCGGGGCTACGACTCCGCCGGGGTCGCCGCCATCAACGGGAACGGGCTCCAGATCGCCAAAGCCGTCGGACGGGTCGCGAACCTCGAAGACGAACTCGAATCCCTGGGGGGAATCCACGGCTCCATCGGGATCGCGCACACCCGCTGGGCCACCCACGGCGGTGTCACCAAGCTCAACGCGCACCCCCACCGGGATCGGGACCACGGGATCGCGCTGATCCACAACGGGATCATCGAGAACTACGCCTCCATCCGCCGTCTCCTCGAAGAGAAGGGGCACACCTTCGAGTCCGAGACGGACACCGAGGTCCTCGGGATGCTCATCTCCCACCTCTATGATCCGGAGAACGGGGTCGATCTGGAGAAAGCCGTCCAGTCCGCGCTCCGCGAGGTGCGCGGCGCCTACGCGATCGCCGTCATCTGCGAGAAGGAACCCGACGTCATGGTCTGTGCGCGCAAGGGCTCCCCCCTGCTCGTCGGGATCGGGTCGGGTGAGTACATCATCGCTTCGGATGCGAGCGCGATCATCGCGCACACCACCCAAGCGATGACCCTGGACGACTACTCCGTCGTGCGCATCACCCGGGACGGGTTCCGGACGAGCACCGTCGATGATGTCGAACTCTCCCCCAAGATCTCCCAGCTCGAGATGGACCTGGACCAGATCGAGCTCGGGTCCTTCGAGCACTACATGCTCAAGGAGATCTACGAGCAGCCCGACGCGCTCCGCCGCTGTTTCAAGGGCCGACTCGACAAGAACGAGGGCAAGGTCGTGCTCGGGGGGCTCAATGCGTATGCGAAGGAACTCGTCAAATCCCGGCGCGTCATCCTGACGGCCCAGGGGACGGCCCTCCACGCATCGATGATCGGGGAGTACCTCCTCGAAGACCTCGCCAAAATCCCCGCCGAGTGCGAATACGCGAGCGAGTTCCGCTACCGGAACCCGCTCATCGAGGACCGCTCGGTGGTCGTCGCCGTGTCCCAGTCCGGGGAGACGGCCGACACCCTCGCCGCGCTCGAAGAAGCCAAGGACCGGGGCGCGCTGTCCCTCGGGGTCATCAACGTCGTCGGATCCACGATCACCCGGGAAACCGATGCTGGGGTGTATCTCCGTGTGGGTCCCGAGATCGGGGTCGCTTCGACCAAGGCCTTCACGGGTCAGGTCGCGGTGCTCACCATGATCTCCCTGTTCATGGCGCGTCGGCGCATGATGTCCCCCGAAGCGAGCGCACGACTCATGCGCGAGCTCGAACGTGTCCCCGACATGATCGAGCGGGTCCTCGAGACGAACGACCACATCCGGAAGGTCACGGAGAAGTACGTCAACCGGGACAACTGGCTCTTCCTCGGGCGCGGGTACAACTACCCGACAGCGATGGAAGGAGCGCTCAAGCTCAAGGAAATCTCCTACATCCACGCCGAGGGGATGCCCGCCGCCGAGATGAAGCACGGCCCGATCGCGCTCATCGACGAAGGGATGCCCGTCGTCTTCATCGCGAACAAGGGCAACCAGTACGACAAGGTCCTGAGCAACATCGAAGAGGTCAAGGCGCGCGGGGGTCACGTGATCGCCGTCGCGACCGAGGGCGACGAGCAGATCGCGACCCTCGCCGAGGACGTGCTCTACGTCCCCGAGGTCGAGGAGTGCCTGAGCCCGATGGTGACCGTGGTCCCGCTCCAACTCCTGTCGTACCACGCCGCCCTCATGCGCGGGCACGATGTGGACAAACCCCGGAACCTCGCGAAGTCCGTGACGGTGGAGTGATCCGAGTCGAAAGTCCCGGATACTGATTCCGCTGTTGGATCGGGCGATAACGTCCCACGGACGTTCATCCCAACATCCGAGAAATCAATCCGAGCACTCAAGCGCCAGGGCTCAACGTCCGATGATGCGCAGATCCAGTGATATTGGACCTGTATGAGCATCATCAGCCGCAGAACCCGAACCGAGCTCGATCGCGCCCAGAGGCGCGAAGTCGTGCCGATGCGCGAGCCCAGCACGGATCGGATCTACATGCGCCCGTTGGTCCGATCGGACCAGGGGGTGTTCATCGATGCGCTCCGCCGATCGCGCGAATCGCTCCGGAGATGGATCCCACTCGAACAGCTCAACGAGGACGAGTTCGATTACTTCGATCGTTTGGTCGATATGGGCGCGATCGGGGACCACCAGGGCTCCGCGCAACGCCGGGGTGTCTTCACCCACGACGACGAGTTCGTCGGGGTCGTGAACCTGATCAAGATCGATCGGGGCCTCGAATGGAGCGCGGAAGTGATCGCATGGTTCGATGAACGACTCCAGGGTCAGGGTCTCGGGACCCACGCGATCCGTGCCATGATCGACTACGGATGCGCGGATGTCCCCGTGGGATTGGGTCTCCATACGATCCGGGCGCATATCTGTATGGACAATGTCGCGTCCCACACGGTGGCCACCCGGCTCGGGTTCATCCCGACAGGGCGGACCGATCTCTTCGATATCAACGGTGCCCTGATCCGCCACCACGAGTTCATCTATCGCCGATCCGACTAAAGACCAAACTTGACGTCTCCGTCGGATCGACGAATCCCAAAATTCTTTCAGATTTCCGCGCTCCATTGAGCGGTTTGTTGGCGCGCAGGGATCATCGCTCAAAATCGACCCTGCGTCTTCTAAATCTCGAATTGACATATGCTTGCGTGTGTTGTTGCGGCCGAGGTCGTCAACCCGCATTCTCGGGTTCGGGTCATGGTTGGTGGGGCTCGAATTGCCTTTTGAAGGATCCCGCCTACGGTCTAGGTCCGCACGAATTGGTGGAATCTCGATCCCCCCCTAGGGAATTCGATCCACCAGGCGGCGACGGGGCGCTCGGGCGCGTCACGACGACAACACACGCACACGCAAGCATTTGCACATCTCGATCGGAGCGACAACCGCATGCCATCGGTCAGCTTTGATTCACGAACCCTCTCCATCGACGGCCGCCGGATCTGGATTGTCTCCGGCTCGATCCACATGCAGCGCGTCCCGCGCGAGCAGTGGCGCCATCGGATCCACCAAGCCAAGCTCGCGGGTCTGAACACGATCGAGACCCCGCTCTTCTGGAACCTGATCGAGCCGCGCCCCGGGTCGTTCGACTTCAACGACAACAACGATGTGGCGCACTTCCTCCGGCTCTGCGAAGAGTTCGGGCTCCACGCCATCCTCCGTCCCGGCCCGTTCGTCGGCGCTGGGTGGGATCTGGGTGGGCTCCCGTCCTGGCTTCTGAATCTCCCCGAGCTCGAACTCCGGACGGCGAACCAGCCCTTCCTCGAAGCCGTGGGTCGATACTTCAACGCGCTCGCGAAGCAGGTCAAGAACCTCCAGGCCTCGTCGAAGTCCGGCGGGTCCCTCATCATGATCCAGAACGAGTCTCAGTGGGACTGCGACGACCCCGAGACCGCGCCCAAGTATCTGGGCGAACTCGCGCGGTACATGCGCGAAGCCGGGTTCACGGTCCCGCGCATCAACTCCAACAACCTCTGGCAAGGGGTCGAGGGCGAGATCGACGGGTGGTCGGGTGAAGGCGACATGTTCGCCACCATGCGCCAGCTCCGCACCGTCCGTCCGGGTCAGCCCACGATCGTCATCGACTACGGCCCGCTCCGCGCGCCGATCCTCGGCCAGGACGCGCCCGATTCCATCGACGGGCTCGAGCTCCAGCGCCAGCTCGGGGAGATCCTCAGCGCCGGGGGTCAGTTCAACCTCGCGAACTTCTGCACGGGGACCTCGTTCGGGTTCTGGGGTGGACAGTCCGGGATCGAAGAACCCTCGACGTTCGCGCCCACCCACAATCTCGCGTCGCTCGTCGATGAGCACGGACGCGCTTCGGAAGCGATGGGACCCGTCCGTCGTCTCCTGAGCTTTACGTCCTCGTTCTCACGGGTCTTCGCGAATGCTGAGCCCGCGCAACCCCCCGTGGTGATCGATCCGGCCGTCGATGAATCCATGATCCAGGGTCACATCGTCAACCAGCTCGGCGGATCCCAGGGCTCCGTGCTCTTCGTGTTCTCCCCCCCCAAAGCCAAGCCCGGGTCCATGAACCTTCTCCTCAGCGACGGTTCGTCCCTCCCCGTCCAGCTCGGGAAGCAGCGCATCCACTGGTTCCTGATGGATGTCACCCTCTCCCCCAAGCACACGCTCGACTACACCTCGCTCTGCGCGTTGACCTCGAACGACCAGCACCTGGTCGTGTTCGGCGCGCCCGGATCGATCGGCGAAGTCTCGATCAACGCGTCCCCCCTCGTCGTGGAAGTCCCCAAGGGGCGCAAACCCGTCAGCATGATGCACGAGGGGATCTGTGTGACCGTGGTCAGCGACGAGACGGCCGACGAAACCTTCCTCGTCGGAGACAAGGTCTATGTCGGCGCTTCGAGTGTCGATGCCGAGGGAGAGCCCCTTCCTTCGCGCCACACGAAGACGACGGCCGTCGTTCACCCCGATGCCAAAGTCAAAAGCATGACCCCCAAACCCAGCGATCGGGACCCCGGATCGCGCCTCCCCAAGCTCAAGCTCGGGGACTGGGAAGTCGCGCACACCGATGCGTATGTGGACGGGTCGAGCCCGCGCTACGCCGTCATCCCCGGCCCGGCGGATCTGTCGGAGCTCGGGACCCCCTACGGGTACGGGTGGTATCAAGCGACGATCAAATCAGGATCGAACCACAAAGCGAAGATCCATGCGCCCCAGTCCGCGGATCGTGCGCAGCTCTTCGTCGATGGCGAGCCCGTCGGGATCCTCGGGTCCGGACCCGGCGCTGAGCGTGTCCTCCCCGTCCAGCTCAAGAAGGGCGATCACACCGTGACCGCGCTCGTGGACAACATGGGGCGCGTCTCCTCCGGTTCGGTGATGAACGAGAAGAAGGGGCTCTACGGACACCTGCTCCACGAGACATCCTTCAAGGTCGGGCGCAGCTCCGTCGTAACCTGTGATCCGATCGATGTCCTCGGGTTCAAGACCCCCGTCTTCGGGGTCCGTGAAGGGGACACGACCCACCACAGCCGACTCCAGTGGTCGTTCAAGCATCTCAAGAAGTCGTCGATCTTCCTCGAGATCCCCCCCGTCGATGCGCGCATCGTGGTCGTGCTCAACGACGAACCCATTATGCTCCTGGGCGCGAACCGGAGGCGCGTCGTCGAGCTCGACGATGAAGCGACCAAACGCGGAAACAACGTGCTCGAGCTCGCGTTCCACGTGGACGCGCTCAGCGCGGATCTCGCCGACGAACGGGTGTCCTCGATCCTTGAGACCCTGACCAAGGAGATTATCTTCACGGAGGAAGCGGAACCCCTCACCGACAAGGGCGAGTGGTCCTTCGCGAAGTGGGAGCCCCCGAGCGACGCGGACTTCGACCTTGTCACCAGCGCTCGGATCACCAAGGTCGGCGCTCCGACCTGGTGGCGCACGACGTTCGAGGTCCCGGCGCAGGATCTCGCGATCTCGCTCGACACGAGCGGGCTCTCCAAAGGCATGGTCTACGTGAACGGACGGGCTCTGGGGCGCTACTTCGGATCCACCCAGACGGGCAAATCCGTTCCCCCCGCGCTCGAGCTCGCGATCCCCAGATCCTGGCTCAAGGAGGACGCGATGAACGAGCTCCTCATCTTCGACGAGCACGGCGCATCGCCCAGCAAAGCGAAGCTCAACACCGAGCGCGTATGATGGGCTTTCCGGGTCGATCCCGGGCAGCTCAATCGTGAGAGAGAAGGGGAGCGAAGTATGGACACACCGCTCTGGCTCAAAGCCTCGTCATACGCCGCGCGTCAGCACGACGGGCAGCTCCGCAAGGACAAGAAGACCCCCTACATCGCGCACCCGTTCCGGGTCGCGATGGTCCTCCAGGGGCTCTACGGGTGCAACGACGAGGTCGCGATCTGCTGCGCGCTGCTCCACGACACGATCGAGGACACACGCACGGACTTCGATGATCTCGAGAAACGCTTCGGGATCGACGTCGCGCACGCGACGGCCGCGATGACCAAGAACATGTTCCTGCGCGAACCCGAGCGCGAGCCCGAGTACGACGAGCGCCTCCGGACGGGTCCTTGGCAGGCTCGGATCGTGAAGCTCGCGGATGTCTTCGACAACGCGAACGACATCCCCCGTCCGGGGATCCGGAAGAAGGCGCTCGAACGCTGCAAACGCGCGCTCGAGCTCATCCAGCCCGAGGACAAGAAGCGCGAGGAGTTCCAGCGTGCGATCGAACTCGTGAATCTGGTGATCAAGGACCTGGAGCGCGAGCTCGAAGAGTAAATCACGCTCGGGAGAGCGTGCCCTCGATCTCGCCCATCTTCTCATCGAGCACCCGCGCCTTTTGGAGCGCGAGCCGCACGAGCGCCGCGCGGGACTCGTGATCGATCCCCGTATCCGCGAGCGCCTCGTCGAGGATGACGGCCGGGAGCATGGATGCGCAAAGCCGAGGATTGGTGGGGGAGTTCGACGTATCCCGATACCCGCGCCACACGCTCGTGAGCAGATCCATCAGCGGCGCGTCCGGGTTGTCCGTGTCGCTCGCGCGTTTCATCGAGAAATAGACCAGCGCCTGCGCCAACTCCCGATCGCGCGACCCGAGGCGCGTGTTGTCGAAATCGCACGCACCGATGATCTCGTCCCCCTCGAAGATCATGTTCCCCGGGTGCCAGTCCCCGTGCACGAGCGCCTGGGGGCGCGCGTTCGCTTGGTGCGCTTCGAGCGCGTACGAGAGGATCCGCTTGGTGTCCTGCGCGTCACGATCGGTGAGCCCCGCGCCGTCTGCGCGATTCGGGGAGACGGGATCCGCTTCGCGCGGGGTCTCGAACTCGGTCTCGATCGTGTCCATCGCGTTGTGCATCTGCGCGAGGAGCTGCCCGGAGGAATACGCCTGGGCTACGGTCCGCGCGTAGGGGGTTCCGTCGATGAACACGAACAGCTCGTACGTCCGATCCGCGATCTGGCACATCGAGTTGTTGTCGCTCTTCGTCCCGATGATCGGTGGGACACAGATCGAACGCGCGAGCAGCCCGAGGATGACCGAGTGCGCGAACCCCACCAACGGCGCGTGCTCCAGACCCGGGGCGCGCCGCTTGAGCAGCAGCTTCCCGCGCTCGCTCTCGATGACGGCCTTAGGAGCGATCGACGACCCCGCGATCATCTCGCGCACACTCGTGATCGTCCCCGTCTCGTAGCGCGAGAGCACGTCCGTGATCTCCCGACGCGCGAAGTGCTCGCGCCCGTCGTCGATCGGCGCTGCTGTGCTCGTGTTCGTCTGCGTCACGCGTTACTCCGCGTTCTGGACCTGTTCCTTGATCCGATCGATGGCGCCCTTCACCTCGACGATCAGCTTGCTGATGGTCGCGTCGGGGCTCTTGGACGAGATGGTGTTCGCTTCGCGCAGGAGCTCCTGCGCCACGAAATCCATCGTCCGTCCGATCGGACGTTCGTCGTCCGAGTCGAGCAGTTCCTGGAAATGGGTGAGATGCTCCCCGAGACGGACGATCTCCTCAGCGATATCCGTCTTCTCCGCGTAGATCGCGACTTCTCGGATCACGTCCGCTTGCTCGGTCTGCACATCGAACTCGCTCAGGAGCGCTTCCATCCTCGACTTCAGACGCTTCTCGTAATCCCCCGAAACGCTCGGCGCGAGCTCCTGAATTTTGTCGAGGCGCTCACGGATAAACGCGAGATTGTTTGTCAGATCGCTCTTGAGCGCCATCCCTTCGCGTTCACGCATCGCGACCATGTGCTCGATCGCGAGCATCAGGAGGGGCTTGATCGTCTCCCGCGCGGAAGCGAGCCGCTCCTCCTCGTCCCCGGGTTGCTGGAGCACCCCCGGGAGGGTGACGAGGGAGGACGTGTCCACATCCTTGATATCGATCCCGATCGAGTCCGCGATCTGCTTCGCGTACGCGCGGAGCGCGTCCTTGTTGATCGTGAGCGCGGCGTGCTCACCCTGCTCGGAGCACGCGATCGTGAGCACCACCGACCCGCGCGAGATCGTCGCGCGGATGATCTGCTCGAACTCGGGCTCGAGCGCGGCGATCGACTCGGGGAGTCTCACGCTCGACTTCAGGTACTTGTTGTTGACGGCGCGGATCTCGACATGGAAATGCGCGTGCGCGGACGAGCCGCTCGCGTCGCCGAAACCGGTCATGCTTCGGATCAAGGGTCGGTCCTCACATCTCGCGCGGGTGCGCTCAGTTGTCGTCGGTGGACGTGGTGTCGGGTTCGCTCGGTGTGTCCGTCTCGGGGACATCCGTCGTGCTTTCGGGGAGGATCTCATCGCCCGTCTCGTCGATCACATCGCTCGCGCCCTCGACGCTCTCGTCGATGATGTCGCCCGCGCTGTCCTCGATCGATCCGTCCACGGCCTCCTCGTCGGCGGGCGCGGCCAGCGTGGGCTGGGTCGCTTCCATCGACTGGGGACGGGTCACGAAGTTGAGCCCGATCGCGAGCAGAAGGAAGCACACGAAGATCGCGATGGTGCCCCCCGTGAGGACATCACCCGTCTTGGTCCCGAAGGCCGTCTGTCCAGCGCCGGATCCCCCACCCGCGCCGAACGCGCCCCCGAGCCCGCCACCCTGAGGGCGCTGGATCAGCACGATCAGGATCATGACGATCGAGACGAGGAGGAAGAGACCCACGAGCAGGTTCACGACGATCGGGGACATCCCGAGGGTGATCGAGGGGGTCATCGCGAGCAATGCTTGGGGGGTCATCAAGGGTCGTCTCCGGCGAACTCCGCCGCTCATCAGGGCTCAAAATCGGGAAGGCAAGTCTAGGCGGCTCATGCCCTTGCTTCAGGGGATCCCTCCGGACCCCATCAGGGTCGGATCCTCCCTCGGGGGGACCCGAACCCGGGTCGAACACGCTCAGACCCGGGAAGTCGCTGCTTCGATGATCGCGCCGAAATCGTCGGCCTTGAGGGACGCGCCCCCGATGAGCCCGCCGTCGATGTCGTCCATCGCCATCAGCTCGGGCGCATTCCCGGGCTTCATGGACCCGCCGTAGATGATTCGGATCGCGCCCGCAGCGCTTTCGTCGTACATGGACCCGATCAGGGCTCGGATCTTCTTGTGCGCGTCCTGCGCGTCCTCGGGGGTAGCGGTTTTGCCCGTCCCGATCGCCCAGACCGGTTCGTACGCGAGCACCACGTTCTTCAGATCCTCAGCGCTGACCCCGTCGAGCCCGGCCCGGATCTGACGCTCGTTGACGGCATCGGTTTCCCCCGCTTCGCGCTGCTCGATCGTCTCCCCGATACACAGCACGGCCTGGAGCCCCGCGATCAGGGCGCGACGGGTCTTCTCCCCCACAAGCTCGTCCGACTCCCCGATCACATGCCGACGCTCCGAGTGACCCGTCAGGACCGTGGTGACCCCGCAGTCCTTGAGCATGTCCGTCGAGACCTCACCCGTGAACGCGCCGTTGTCCTGGGTCCAGACGTCCTGCGCCCCCAGACGAACATTGGATCCGAGCTTCTGACCCGCGCTGACGAGGTACGGGAACGGGACATAGCACGCAACCTCAACCCCCGAATCCGATCCAACGGCCGAAGCGACCCCAGCGGCGAGCTCGGCCGCGCCGTTCAGGTCCGTATTCATCTTCCAGTTGCCGCCGACGAATGGTTTTCTCGTGCTCATGGGAGGGGCTCGCTCAGAAGGGTTGGTGTGTACCGGTGATATCCGGACCATGCGTGATCCGTCCGGGGAAACATAGGTTGTCTCCGGGCCCGGATCGTGTATTCTGGTCCTTCAGCGCTCGCAGACGCGCCGTGGGAGTCCCAGAGAGTCATGATCAGCCAGCCCGAGTACACACACAGCGCGGACGTCATCATCATCGGGGGCGGCCCTTCCGGGTCCACCCTCGCGTCGCTCCTCCGCAAATACAACCCAGATCTCTCGGTCCTGATCCTCGAGAAGGAGAAGTTCCCGCGCGAGCACGTGGGGGAATCCCAGCTCCCCGGGATCAGCGCGATCCTCGACGAGATGGAGGTCTGGGACAAGATCGAGGAAGCCAACTTCCCCATCAAACTCGGGGGGTCCTACACCTGGGGCAAGAACAACGACGTCTGGGACTTCGATTTCTACCCGGCCGAGGATTTCAAGGACGAGGAACGCCCGGCCAAGTTCGTCGGACAACGCCGACACACCGCGTTCCAGGTCGAGCGGGATCGCTACGACGAGATCCTCCTGCGCCACGCCGAGCACCACTGGGGCGCGCAGGTTCGTGAGGAGACCATGGTCCGGGAGATCAAGGTCGAGGGGGACAAGGTCACAGGGCTCGTCCTCGATTCGGGCGAAACCCTGACAGCCAAGCACTATGTGGACGGGTCGGGTCACGTCGCGCTCCTGCGCCGCGCCCTCGGGGTCGAGTCCGAAGCGCCCGAGGAGCTGCGCAACGTCGCGTTCTGGGATTACTGGGACAACGCGGACTGGGCCGTCGAGATCGGGGTGGGGGGAACGCGCGTTCATGTGCGATCGCTCCCCTACGGATGGATCTGGTTCATCCCCCTGGGTCCGAAGCGTGCGAGCATCGGGCTCATCTGCCCGAGCGAGTACTACAAGTCCACCGGGCTCTCCCCGAAGGAGGTCTACCTCCGCGCGATCGAGGAGCAGAAGGAGATCCACGCGCTCATCAAGGACGCGCAGAGCTCCACGGGGGGGAACGTCCTGACGACCAAGAACTGGTCCCACCTCGCGAACCGGCTCTCCGGCGAGAACTGGTGGATCATGGGCGAAGCGGCCGGGTTCGCCGACCCCATCCTCGCCGCCGGGATGACCCTCGCGCATTCTTCGGCGCGCCACTGCGCCTACTCGATCCTCGAGGTCGAACGGGGTGAGCAGGACCCCGAATGGGTCAAGAGCTTCTACGACGAGAAGAACCGGCGCAACATCGGTCAGCACATCCGATTCGCGAAGTACTGGTACGCCGCCAACGGGTGCTTCACCGACCTCCAGGACCACTGCAAGCAGATCGCGAAAGACGCCGGGCTCAAGCTCACCCCCCAGCAAGCCTGGCGCTGGCTCGCGCAGGGCGGGTTCTCGAACCAGGAGATCGAGACGGCCGCCTTCGGCGCGTTCGACCTCGGGTCCTCGAAGAAGCTCGTCGAGGTCTTCTCCGGGAAGGAAGCTAAGTTCGCGCTCAGCAAAGTCAACGAGCTCAAGCTCAACCTCGCGAACGCGCAGGAAGTCACCCAGGGCGCGATGCGCGACGGGCGCATCACCCCCGTGGAGTGCTGGAAACGCGGCGATACCTTCCTCCCCAACACCGGGCTCTGGAAGCGCGTCATCGCCGTCCTCGAGAAGCACCACGATCTCCAGGAGATCTGCGAAGCCCTCCAGAAGAACTCGGGGGGGATCAACATCTTCCAGTACGTCCAGGTCCTCGAAGCCATGCTCGTCGAGGGGTGGATCATCGGGAAGCTCAACAAGAAGCGACCCACCCTGTCGTTCGAGACGGGTCAGGGCAAGATGATCCGGAGCGCGGAAGAGGGACGGAAAGCCGTCGAGCAAGCCGGGGTGAGCTTCAAGTTCGCGGATGTGTAAGAGGGCTCACCCGATCGAGGCGCTCTGATCGGGCTCCGACGACGGGTCCACTGAATCGGGGCGCGTCGCCGCGGGTTCGGGCTTCTCGTTCGAGTGCACCTGCGCCTCGATCTGGGACCGACGCGCGATCTTGATCGCGTACACCCCGATGTACGACGCGAGCAGCAGCACGAGCGCGTAGATGAACCGCGCCCGGAGCTCCGAGAGCAGGATCCCGAGCACACAGAACAGGATCCCGATCCCGTAGAGCGCGAAGACCGCGCCCTTCACACCCAGCGCCCGTTTGAGCATGTGGTGGAGATGGTCCGCATCAGGGTCGGACATCTTCTTCCCGGCCAGCTTCCGGCGCACGATCGCGAGGATCGTGTCGATGATCGGGATCGCGTAGATGATCAATCCCGCGAACACGAGCGCCGTGTCACCCGTATCCCCCAGCGACAAAATCATCAGCGCCGAGCAGTATCCGAGCAGCAAGGACCCCGTGTCCCCGAGGAAGATCACCGCCGGGTTGAAGTTGTGGGGGAGGAACCCGAGACACGCGCCGAGGATCGCGAGCCCGATGATCATCCGGGGACCATCGAACGGCCCATCATCCACGAGCGCCATCCCCGCCGCGATGATGATCAACCCCACCATCGTGATCGAGGTCACACCCGTGAGCAAGCCATCGAGCCCGTCGATCAGGTTCGAAGCGTTCGTCGCGCCGAGCACGAAGATCGCGATGACCACCGTCCCCGACCAATAGATCAGATCGAGGGTCATTTCCGTCCCGAACCCGGGCACATCAAACGGGAGCGGGATCTGGTAGACCAGATCCGGATTGTCGAGGAGCTTCCCGATCGTGGGTGTCAGCACACCCGCGGCGACCTTCACCCCAATGTCGCCGATCGCGAGCGCGGCCGCCGCGATCAGCTGACCACCCAGCTTCACCCGGGGCGCGATCCCCGTCACATCGTCGATCAGCCCGACCACCACGATCGCCGTCATCCCCAGCGCGATCCACGGCGGGACGATCGGGATGAACAAGCCGTCGGTCAGGTTCTCCCTCCCGATCTCGTGGAACTCGATCAGCCCGGGCACCTTGTCCGCGATGTACGAGAACAACAGCCCGGCCATGATCCCCAGATACACCGCGACCCCGCCGAGATACGCGATGGGCATCTTGTGCATCTTCCGCGCCTCGTCCGGACGATCCACGATCCCGTTCGCAACAGCAAGACGTCGGACAAGCGGGGTGATGAGCACCGTCACGAGGAACGAGACCACGAACACCCCGAGATACCCCTGGATCACCCCGAGCTCGGAGTTCATCGCGCGATGGACAAGCCCATCGGCGGCCTCTTGCGCGGTGCTGACTCCCGGGACACTCACGACGACGTCTCCATCCTCGGCGACATCTGCGAAGCGAGGTCCCGGATCGTATCAACCAGCGAGTGCTCCGGGCTGAACCCGACACACCCGCGCAAGCGCGAAAGGTCGGGCTTGCGATGCCGGAGATCCTCGAACCCGTCCGGGTACGCATCGTCGTACTCGACGAGCTCGACATTCGACGAGGACCCGAGGGTCCGGATCACGAGCTGCGCCAGGTCCCGGATCGAGATCGGATCGTCGGACCCGACATTGAACACCCTCCCGTGCGCGCTCGGTTCATCAAGCAGCTTCGGGAGCACCCCGACGACATCCCGGACATCGCAGAAACAGCGGGTCTGCTTCCCGTCCCCGAACACCCGGAGCGGATCACCCCGGAGCGCGGACTCGACAAACCTCGGGAGGACCATCCCGTATCGGCCCGTCTGGCGCGGACCCACGGTGTTGAAAAACCGCGCAACGACCACCGGAAGAGCGTGCTGCCCGTGATACGCAAGCGCGAGATGCTCATCGATCGCTTTGGTGTACGCGTACGACCATCGGGTCACGGAGGTCGGCCCATAGAGCACGTCGTCCTCCTCGGAGAACACGCTCGCGCCCGGTTTCCCGTAGACCTCGCTCGACGACGCGATCAGGGTCGGGGGGGACCCCACGCTCCGCGCGAACTCGAGCACCGTGTCCGTTTCCATCACGTTCGAGCGGATCGCCCCGATCGGATCCCGGAGCACGAGATCAACGCCGACGGCCGCCGCGAGGTGGTAGATCCGATCGAATCGCTCGCCCCGGATCGTGTCGAGACCCGTTCGGACGGGCTCGTCGATCACCCGGATCGAACCGGCGTGCGCCTCGAGATTCGCGCGTGATCCCGTCGAGAGGTTGTCGAGGACGACGATGTCAGCGTGCTGCGCGATGAGCCGATCGATAAGGTGCGAGCCGATAAAGCCCGCGCCCCCCGTGACGAGGACGCGCGAACGTTGGGCCGCGCCCGTGTCCTCGTGCTCGCTCATGGGGTCTCCTGCGCTCCGAAACGTGGATCGTGCAGACCGATCCTACGCGTAGCTCCGCGCCCGATACGCTCGGATCACGCCGCCTTATCCTGATCTGTCTTCTTCGAGTCCTTGTCCTTCTTCTCGTCGGGGTTGACGAGATACGCGAACGACTCACGGATGTTCTTCCGCATGTATCCGCCGGCGGCGCTCTTCACGCCGTTGACGACCGCGCCGAAGAACTCCGCTCGGCACTCGCCCAGCTCACGCGCGACACGCGCGACCTGACCACGCTTCGCGCTCATCGCGCGGACCACGAGCGCCGTCGCGTCGCATTGGTTCGCGAGCACCGCCGCGTCCCCGGCGACAACCGCCGGCGCGACATCGATCAGCACCATGTCGTACTCCGCAGACGCTTTCGCGAGCAGGGCTCTCATGTCCTGGGACCCGAGCCGCTCGATCTGACGGAACTCCTTCGTCCCTGCGCCGATGATGTCCGGCCCGTTCTCGATGCTCCGAACACTCTGCGCGAAGTCCGACTTCCCGGTCAGGATGTCGCTCAGACCCGGGTGCGAGTCCTCGAGCCCGAAGGACTCCGCGATCCGCGGACGGCGCATATTCGCGTCGATGATCAGGGTCTTGATCCCCGTCGCGACACACGCGATCCCGAGGTTCGTCGAGACGGACGTCGCGCCCGATCCCGGGTTCACCCCGCAGATCAGCAGGGTCTTGTGACCCGCGTGGTCCATGCGTTTCGCAAGCGTGGCGCGGAGCTGACGGAAGTATTCAGAGAACACCGAATCAGGCGCATCGTTGAACGCCGTCGCGACATCCGCGATCTTGACGGGATCCTCGGAAGCGTCCATCACGATCCCGAGGGGGTTGAGTCTGGGGATCATCCGGATATCGCTCGCGCTCTTGATCCGCTGGTCGAGCAGCTCGAACGCGACGATCACACCCGCCGTCAGGCCCACGATCAGCAGCACACCGGCCGGGACCATGATGATGATCTTGGGGAAGGACGGAAGATCCGGGACGGTCTCCGCTTCGATCACCGACACACGCTGCGCCGACGAGAGCGCGGAAGACGCTTGGAGCTCCGTCAGGTCCTGCTCAAGGCTGCCCTTGCGTGTGATCGTCGTGTCGATCAGGCGGTCGATGTCGTTGATCTCCTCGGAGATCCGGGTGAGCTCCGTGAGCTTCTCTTCGAGCTGTTCCTTCTGGGTCAGCAGATCCGCTTCCTGTGCTCGGAGCTGCGCGATCGTGATCACCGTCTGCTGCAGACGCGATTCGAATCGCTCGCGGAGGAGCTCCTCCCGCGCTTTCTCGATCTTGCGCTCGTGCGCCTCGATCTGGTTGGTGATCTGCTTGTAGGATCGATGCCCGGGCTGGATCCCCTGGTTCTTGAGCGAGAGCAACGCCGTCTCGAGCGACTTGAGCTCTTGTCGGAACGTCTGCATCATCGGGAGAAGCTCGACCTCGGCGCGGAGGGTCGAGTCGTACTCGATCCCTGTCTCACGGTTGAGCTGGGATTCGTCCCGGAGTCTCGCGACCTCGAGCGCCTCGAGCGATTGCTGGATCTCGACCAGACGGGCGTTCACCATGTTCATCTGGCCCGCCGTGGTGGAAGATTCGGAGTTGATCGAATCGATGCGTTCTTCGCGGACCAAGCGGGTTTTCTTGGCCGTGAGTTCTTCGATCTGGCTGTTCGCCGCTTGGATCGAATCCCGGATCGCCGTACGACGCGACACAACGTCACGCTTGTAGCGCGTATCGAGCTCGGCGAGGTACGTCTCCTTCACCAGCGAGACCAGCCCCGCCGCGTCGGTCTTGTTGCTCGTGGTGACGGCCATCCGGATGTAGAAGGTCTTCGGGATGATCCCCGCGGACACCATGTCCTTGAGATCGTCGAGCGAATCCACGATGTCGATCCGCCCGCCCTTCATGTAGTTCGAAGCCCATTCGGGCGCGAGCTGCGGCAAGCGCGGATCCGCGACGACCTTGCTCAGCACGAGCTTGGATTTCATGCTCTCGACTTCCGACCCCATGAAGCGATCCATCTCGGTCTCATCGACCGTGGACACACTGGTGCGTTGGAGCTCGGTTTCCGCCGGGTTCACCTTGAAGATGACCTGGGAGGTGTATCGGGGAGCAACCCGCATCAGCACCTTGTGCCCGATCACACCGATGATCATCCCGATCACCACCGAAGCGACAAGCACGTACTTGTACTTCTGGAGGATCTTGAGCGGGTCGAGGGTCACACCCGCCGTCGCAGCGCCCGCGCCGCTCGGGGATGGACGACCCCCCTGGGGGCCCGGACGGGGTGAGGATGTCGTGGGTGTTGCGTTCATTCGTATCTCATTCCTTCGTCATCCCCAGAGACTGCGCATCGTCGCCGACACCGTGCCGGCCTGCGCCAGGTTCTCTCTCCTCACCTACTCCATCGGCACTCCGAGGGTTCGATCTCAGCCGATTCTCTCCTGCATCGCCTCGACATCCGCTTCGAGCCCAGGATCGCGTGTCGGCATCGCCCTCAGGAGCGAGCGGATGTCCAAAAGCGTGCTCTTCGCCGCATCTTCCTTCCCTCGTGCGAGATCGAGCTCGATCTGCGCGAGCATCAGGGTGATCCGGGAACGGACCGATAACGCGAATCGCATCCCCTGGTTCAGCATCTGCTCCGCCTCGTCGTACCGGCCGATCCGGGTGTAGACCTTCCCGATCGTGTCGTAGGGTTCGGAACGATCCGGGCTCGCCGCGATCGCACGCTCCGCCAGATCGAGCGCCCGCTCGTTGTCCCCGAGCTCGCTCGAGAGCACGTACGCGAGGTTGTTCGCCATCTCCCAATCGTTCGGGTAGAGGTCCGCGCCCTTGCCCCAGACTTCCGCCGCTTCCTCGTAGCGACCCTGGGTGTAGAGCGTGGTCCCGTGCGACTGGAACGCGATCCGCTGGATGTTGGGTTGCGAGCTCATCCCCTCGAGACGATCGAAGATCTGGTTCGCGCGTTCGACATCGGTGTTCGAACGGACCATCCGCTGCGCGATGAAGAGGTCGAGCCAGTTGAGCACTTCCGGGTTGGTGTTCCGGCGCTTGAGCTCCTCCATATACGCGATCTGCTCACGGTTGGTCCCGCTCTCGAAGAATCGCGATAGGTTCCCCGACCACTGCATCAGCGCGGTGTCGTCGTTCGAGGAGATATCGAACGCCTTCGTCAGCTGCTGCAACGCGAGCTCGTTGCGGCCACGCGCCTGGAGCACGAGCGCCTGAGCGGCGAGCAGCCCCGGGGATTTGTTGATATCCCCAGCGATCTGCGTCAGGTCGTTGATCACCTCATTCGCCAACGCCGTATCCGGGTTGCGCGTCCGGACGATCGCGTCGATCAGGGTCGCGCCGGCCGTGGGGGATCGTTGCATCTCCCACGCGTGCTTGTACATCGCCGTCGCGTTCTCCCAGTCGTCGCGCGAAGCGAACAGCTGACCGAGCGAGTTCACGAGCGAGCCGTCACGGGGACGCTGCTCGACGATCTCGAGCGCGAAGTCGTACGCCTCAGCGTTCCGCCCGTCGATCATCATCTCGTTGATGATCCCGAAGAGCGCCTGGTCGAGCGCGGGGTTCAGACGGACCGCGCGCTGCAGGTCCCGCATCGCCTCGTCCCGACGATCAACCGCGAAGAAGCCCGCCGCACGCACCCGGTACGCGCGCCAATCGTCCGCGCTGATCCGGAGCGCCGCATCGATATCCGCGAGCATGTCCGTCATCGTCGCTTCGTCCCCGGCCAGGAACTCCGCACGCTTGATGTACACGATCGGGTTCTCGGGATACGCCGCCACCGCCTGGTCGAGCAGTTCCCGCGCTTTCGCCGTGTTCTCAAGGCCCTCCTCGATCTCCGCGTTCTGGAGCATCGCGACGATCGTGCCTTTGTTCTTCTCGTCGAGCGCATCGAAGTTCTCGCGGGCGCTCTTGAACTGACGGGTCCGGATGTTCATGTCGATCAGCCGGAGCCGGTACTGGTCGTTCTCATCGACCCCAGCATCGATCACCCGTTCGAACGCCTGCGCCGCGTTCGTGTACTGGTTCAGCGAGAGCAGCAGGTCGCCGAGGAGCTTGGAACCCTCGAGGGTCTCGGGGTCCTCACGCTCCACCGCGTCCGCGGCCGCCTGGACCGCGAGGTCCGGACGACCACGCTGGAGCATGAACCGCGCCATCGCGATGTACGGGGTCGCGTCCGCGTTCTCGCCCTGCGCTTCGATGAAATCGGTGAAGACCTGACGCGCCGCAGCGAGCCCGTTCACGTTGCCCACGCGTCCCTGGTCCGCGTACCAGCGTGCCTTGAGCCCGACCGTGCGGAGCGATTCACCCTCGCTCGAGACCAGGTTGTCGATGAGGGTCTGTGCCTCGTCCCAACGCTTCGCTTCGATGTAGAGCGAAGCGAGCGCGAACTTATTGCTGACGTCCCCGGGGTTGAGCTCGAGGAACTTCTCACGCTGCTTGATCGCGAAGTCGCGACCCTCCTCTCCGCCCTGGCTCGACTCGAGCGTGAGCCAGGTCGTGACGAACTGGGTGTTGTCCATCGCGTAGCGCTGGAAACGACGCGCCACGTCGAGCGCATCATCCAAGCGACCCGACTGGATCAGGGTCCCCATGTACTCGATGATGCTCGATTGGTCGTCGGGACGGATCGAGAGCGAACGCTCGAACGACTCGATCGCCGAATCCAAACGCCCGATCAAACGCTGCTCGATCGCGAGCATCCGGAAGACGGCCGAATCCGCCGTCCCCATCGCGACCGCCTGCTCGAGCAGCTGCACGGCGCGCATGTGGTCGTCCTCGAACGAAGCGACACGCGCCTGGTAGCTCAAACCACCGACCCGGTCCGTGTTCCCCTTCGTCGCACGCTCCGCGAGATCCTTCGCGAGGTTGATGTCGGCTCGCCCGAGCGAGCGGACAAACGCGATATCGATCACACGCGGATCGTTCGGTGCGAGCGTCAGAAGTTCCGTCACCGTCTGGTCGAGCAGCGCCTCGCGCCCACGGGCAAACGCGACATTCGCGATCGCGATCTTCGCCTCCACCGGGTCGTCCTGGGTGCGCCCGATCAGGTCGATCAGGATGTCCGTCGGATCGTCCTGCAGCATCGCCTGCTGCATCTCTTTGAGTTGTTCGTCGTCCGGGTTCTCTTGGACGGCCTTGTCCATCACCACCCGAGCACCCGCAACATCACCCGCATCGAGCAGGAGCGAAGCGAGCTCGCGGGTCGCGTCGGGCGCGTAGTTGAGCGAAGCGATCCCCCCCTGGAGCAGATCGATCGCCGAAGAGAGGTCCCCCGGGGTGTCCTCCGTACCACGGCGCAGCTGACGCGCCTTGAGGATCAGCGAGAGCACCGGGTCCTCGACCAGGTCGGGGTTCTGGAGCGCGTTGATATTCGCGATCCCGTCACGCGCCGTCCGGTTATCCGGGTCCACCTGGAGCGCCCGCTCGAAGTGCAGCTTGGCGGAACGAAGCTCCTGCAGACGCACCTCGACATCCGCGAGCATCAGGAGACAGCGCACGCTGTTGTTGTCGAGCTCGAGGAGACGCTGGAGCGCTTCGCGCGCCGCGCCGAGCTGGTTGAGCTCGCGCGAGACCATCGCCTCGAGCCACACACCCTGCCAGCTCCTGCTCTGGGTCTGCTCGTTGAACCGCTTGAAAAGCCGGAGCGCGTTGTCCACGTCGTCGTTCGCATACGCGATCCGACCGTCCAGAAGCATGAGCGCCCGGTCATCCTCCGACACCAGCGACGCATACGTCGCACGCTGAGACTCCGCACGCTGAAGCAGCTCGTCCATCCGCGCCGTGTCGGGCTCTTCCTCGTAGCTGAGACGCTCGTACTCATCGAGCTGCATCGACGCGCTCTGGAGATACGACTCGCGCTTGATGTCGAACAGACGCCATCCCTCGACCGACAGCGGAGGGATCGGCATCGCGACAAGACGGTCGTACGCAGCCGCGGCCTCATCGACCCGCCCCTGACGACCAAGCAGCGACGCGTACAAACGCAGCATCTCCGCATCGTCCGCGCGAGCATCGACCACACGCTTGATCAGATCGTGCGAGTATTCGAACCCGCTCTCCGGGTACGTCAGCGCCTCGAGAAGCTGGAAGTTCTGGACCACCGCGACCGTGATCTTGGACGGATCCATCTCCATCAACGAATCGCGGATCGACATGAAATCGGAAGCGAAAGACTGGAGCACCGCGCGGATCGCTTGGGTCCGCGCCATCCCCTCGTTGGAAACCGCAGCATCGGTGCGCTCGATCTCCATCGCGATCGCGAGACGGGTCAACGCCACCATCGGAGAATCCGGGTGCGCCGCGAGGTGCTCATCAGCGAACTCGATCGCTTCAGCCCGCGCCGTCTGGAGGGGCGCGATGTTGTCATCGCTCGACGACTGCTGCGCCACGTACGTCATCCAACGCATGATCGCCGCCGCAAGATCCGGATCCTCCGGAACGATCGCGTACGCCGCGCGGAGGTCCTCATCGACAAGCTCGTACTGCGCTTCCTCGACGATCCCGTCCTGCGCCGAGATCCGTTGCCAAGCAAGCCCGCGGAAACGACGGAGCTTGGGCCAGTTCTCGTCTACCCCAGGAACACCATCGAACGGGCCGAGCGCTTCGGTCGTCCGCTTGATCAGCGAATCCGCGAGCCCCCGCGAATACCCGAGATCGAGCATCTTGAAGCTGGTCGAGAGCTCACGCTCGTACGCCTCCACGTTCGTGCGCTGCACCGTCGAAGCGTGGTTGATCGCGAGGAGGTAATCGTTCCGGAATGTATCGCGATACACCGTCTCGGGCGAGGGAACCCACTGCCCCAGCGCATCGATCCACTTCTCGAAGTAGATGTCGTTCGTGGGCTCCTTGTTGACCGCTCGGGAATACGCGCGGACCGCCTGCTCGATCTCGCCCGCGGCCATCGCCGCGTCACCCCGCGCGGACAGATCCGCCGCGGACTTGAGCACGATCGTGTACGCCGCGAACACCGCCGCGAGCATCGCGATCACCGCCGCGATCAGGATCACCACAAACTTTGTATTCACCCGAGATGCCATCGCATTCGTCCTTTGCTATCTCTTCAGACCAGGCCGGGGCAACACCCCGATCCGGGCCGGATCTCTCGGGGTGTCTGGAGACGACACCCCGTCTGTGCCTTATTCGTTCTGTGACTCAGGCGGGTAACGCCCCTCCTGCACCTCGATCCAATCGGGGGTGCAGCGCATGACCTCGCCGATGATATCGCTCAAGAGCGATGCCGATTGCTCCGCAAACTCCTCGAACGAGTCCGCCGTCACACTGTTGATCTGAACCTTCAGGTAGTACGCGTAATCGTCGGAAAGATTGAACGCGAGCGCACGGACCTCGTCCGCGTTCGCGCGCGTCCCCCCGTTCGCGATAAAGAAGTACCCCGCATAGATCTTGCGCCCTTCGCTCAAAAAGAACTCCGAACAGCGCATCTTGATCCCGGAGTCCGGGGTCACCCCGCGCGGGAGCCGGACTCTCCGTCCCGGCGCGTCGGTCCACGCGCTGTTGTTGCTCAAACGGGTCGTGTAGATCGCGCCCTCGAGCCCACCGAGTTCCTCCGGGACACTCGGGTCCGGGGCCCACGAGCTCGTGTCGAGCTCGAGCTCGATCACACGGGACGACGAAGACTGCTGGAGCCCGCCCCCGACAAAACACCGTTCGGGAACGTGGGGGACCGTATCGATCATCCCCGTGTAATACGCCGCGTGAAACTCGACGATGCTGGGCGCCTTCGTCCCCTCCGAGTCCTTCCGGACGTAATCGCGCGAGAGGTAGTTCTCCGTCCCGAGGGTCTCGACGATCTCCGCCGACGAGATCCGATCCGCACCGAGCTGTTTCCAGTGTTCCGTCTCCGTCGGGATCGCGCTCACCTGACGGTTCCCGGGGGGATAGATCGGGATCTTCTGCATGTGCAGGTCGTAGACCTTCACGAAGACCGTCAGCCCGATCCCCGCACCGAGCATGATCACCAGCGCAAGCACCCCAGCGACGATCGAACCCCGATCCTTGGTCCCCGATGATCCGTTCACGCCGCAACCCCCTTCGTCTCCGGCTCATTCCCGCCCACGATTTTGTTGAGCGCCCACACGATCCCGATGAACAGCCCGAGCGACGGGATCAGCAGGATCGTCCCGATCAGCGTGTGCGCGTCCCCGGCCGCGAGGTTCGGGTCCTCGAGCGTCAGCAGACCGAGCACCACGACCCGGATCATGTTCATGAACACCGCCACGGGACCCGCGAGCAGCAACAGCATGATCCGCTGCCACCACTGCGAACACCCGAGCAGCGCCACAGCGCCGGCCAGCGCGTAGAACGCAACCACCATCCGCATCCCCGAACACGCTTCAGCGACATTCAGAGGATGGATCGCGCCGGAACTCGTCAAGATATCGAGACGGTTCCCGTCGATATCGACCGTGAACCACCCGAAGGGCTCACCGATCAGATTCAGCATCACCCACGACCCCTGGGTCGCGATCGCTTGGAGCTTGAACGTGATCTTGAGCATGATCGATTCCGCGATCGTGACCATCAAGATCAGGTACGCAACGGGGAGGAACGTGTACCGGAGCATCGCCGGACCCGTCAGCAGCAGCACCAACGATCCCAGGGTCAGGATCATCGAGAACCCCTGAAGCATCGGGTTGCTCACGATGAACAACGACACCGCGTAGGTCTGGATCCCCACAAGGAACGGCACAAGCGCCACCCAGAACACCCGGACATCGGTCTTCGCGATCTGCTCGCGCGATTGCCACAGCAGATACCCGGAGATCAACGGGATCACGAACGAGTGACCCCAGTCCTCCATGTGCTCCCAGCTGACCCGGAACTGGTAATCGAACCATCGCCAGAACAGCCAGACCAACGCCGCGCCCAGCGCGATCATCATCGCGAGCCCGCGTCGAGTGAACATCCCGAGCACGAGATCGCCCCCGCCGTTCCCGGCGTTCATCGCGGCCGTACCGCTCGTTGCGCTCACTCTGGGTGTGTCGTTCGTCATCGTGTCAGGCGTTCGATCGGCACCTACGCAAGGGATCTTTCGTGAGCATCGACGGTAGGGGGTCAATGACGCACAAACCCGTCGCAACGCTCATCTTGTACTCGGATCCAGCGCGCACAAAAGCGCCGGCCCGAGTCGTACGGGCAGCTCTTGCGCCTTGTTCGTCAAATCGATCAGAATCGGGTCCGCGTCGGCGGTGCACCGAACACATCGTTCCCGAAGTTCCGATCCAAAAGGAACCCGAACCCGTAGCTCACACGGAGACCCGATCGGACCACCGCGAGCGGGGTCGCCCAGAAGCTCGTCCCCACATTGATCCGATCGTCAGGCTTGATGTACACATCCGGCTGGGTCCCCTCCTCGATCGCGCGGAGGTTCAGCATGATCGTCGCCTGCTCGTTGTGTCCAACGATCCGGGTCAGATCCACCCGTTCCGGGACCGCAAGACCGTTCAACCCGCCCGCGCTCGTGAGCGCCCGGGTCAGGGTCAGCCGGCCCAGCGTCGGGAGGTTAAACACCCCGGGCTGGTTCACTTCGCCGTCCACATACACGTTCCCGGCCGGAGCAGGGGGCACATTGATGATGTCACCAGGACGGAGCACGATGTTGTACCGCGCATCGCCGGCCAGCAACGGCTCCGTCGGAACCCGGATCACACGCTGGGTGAACAGATCACCCCGGAGATCCTGAGGGGTCATCGATTCATCCCGCGCGATCGTCCGTCCAGTCGTCACCGGGATCGACTCGCGCACCCACTCCCCGTCCACGAATCGCCAGGTCGGGCTGAGCGAGTTCTGAACCGCTTGCGACTCCGATCCGCCCTGATTCTGGGCGCTCTGGGCAGCAGTCCTCGAAGGCGCGGACCCCGAATCGATCAGGTCGATCGGGGGATCCTCATCGCGCACGTTCATACTCGGCGCGACAAGCCCGTTTGAAGCCCGTCCCGACATCACGGCCGGGCTCGAGAGATCATCGATCACATCGAGCAGATCATCCCCGCTCGGACCCCCAGAATCGGGGAGCTGGGGCTGCGCCTCGGGCGCGATCCGTCCAGCATCATCGCTCAGCGGGACCTGACGGATGACATAGACCTCTTTAATGAACGCCGGGATCCCCCCAGCGCCCACCAGACCCTGGAGCAACCGGTAGTCCGCGCTCGGGATCACATACGCGCCGGGTCCGGCGACATTGCCCATCAAGTGGAACGTCTGGTCCCGGCGCTGCTCGACCACGACCGAAACCGTCGGGTCCAGCACGAGAACCGTCATCGCGTCGGCGACGGCGTCCGCGACTTCCTTCTCCGTCCGTCCCGTCACGAAAATCCGCCCGAGCTGGGGGATCTCGATATACCCGTTCGGGTCCACCACACGGGGGAGCGTTTCCGCTTGGTTCGCTTGGATCAGGTCCCAGACCGTGATCGTGAGCACATCCCCCGGCGCAACCCGGTACACATCCGACTGCGGGATCAGATCCTCGCGCGTGATCTCGGAGAACTCGACCCACTGGTCAGACGGATCCTCGATCGCCGCAAGGTGCTCCAGAATCGGAACCCGGGTCGGGGTCCGTTCCCAGCGACCCGTCACGGACGGGTTCAGGAACGAGTCATATGTGTTGCACCCCCCTAGCGCGAGCAAGCACGCGCCCCCGGCCGTAAGTGTCCGGATCGTGCGTGCGCCAAGGCCTTTCAGCCCGCTCGTATTCTCGTCTCGACAACCCATGTCCGAATCGCTCCTCAAAGCTCGATCCAAGCGACGCCATCCGCCGCAAACGCAGTGTAGCCGGGTCACCACGCACGCCAGTGCGCCCGAGCCCGTCTCGCCATCGACCACGAGACCCTGTCTGTTGATCCAGACCCGAAGATCAGGTTCTTTTCGGTCCTCTCCATCCTCCGGCTCGACTCATCTCGAAGATCCGGGCCACACCTCATCGAGCCGCGCAGATTCCGCGTGTTCTCCGTACGCCCCCGATCCCGGATCGTTCGAGAATTGCCCAACCCGCCGACATAAACTCCGTTATGCCCTCCGAATCCGCATCCGAGCACTCGCCGACCACCCCGTCCGCGCCCAATCCAACACCCAGCACCGGGATCGCGCGGACCCTCGAACGGCACCCCAGACCCCTCGGTGGCGACCCCATCCGGACCCTCCGTCCGAGTGTCTCGCTCAGCGCCATGATCCTCGACAACCAGGACGGCGCGATCCATCACCTGAACCCCAAGAAAAAACCTTCCTGGCTCCGAGCCAAACTCCCCCACGGCGAGGGCTTCCGGAGCACCCGCGAAACCGTCAAGAAACACGCGCTCCACACCGTCTGCGAGGAAGCGGCCTGCCCCAACCTCGGGGAGTGCTGGTCCCGTGGGGTCGCGACCACCATGATCCTCGGCGACACCTGCACCCGCGCGTGCGGGTTCTGCAACGTCAAAACCGGGAAACCCGGAGCCGTGGACAAAGACGAACCCCGGAGAGTCGCCGAATCCCTCCGCGGCGCCGGGCTCAACCACATCGTTATCACGAGCGTGGACCGAGACGATCTCCCCGACGGCGGCGCGGGGATCTGGGCAGAAACCATCCTCCGGGTCCGGGACGCCTGTCCCGACATGTCCATCGAAGTCCTGATCGGGGATTTCAAAGGGGACGAAGCCGCGCTCCAGATGGTCATCGATGCGCAGCCCGAGATCATCGCGCACAACCTCGAAACGGTGAAGCGCTGTCACCCGGCCGTCCGTCCCAGCGCTCGATACGAACGCACCATGGAACTCCTCAAACGGGTCAAAGCCCAGGGCGCTGTCGCGAAGACCGGGATCATGGTCGGGATCGGGGAGCGGGAGCACGAAGTCGAGCAGCTCTTCCACGACCTTGTGGAGATGACGTCCGATCACGACGGCCCGCGCGACGAGAACGACCCCTCGCGCGGCGCGCCCTGTGACATCATCACGATCGGCCAGTACCTCCAGCCCACGCGCAACCACCTCCCGATCGATCGCTGGGTCCACCCCGACGAGTTCGAGCGATACATCGCGATGGGCGAACGCGCCGGAGTCAAGCTCGTGGTGTCCGGGCCCCTCGTCCGATCGAGTTATCTCGCGGATAAGCAGATCTCGATGTTCCACAACCGATAATCACTTCTTCTCAGCCGTTACCCCTAATCTGACCCGATCCTGTGTGATCGGATGGGATCCGCCCCCGTGATTCTGCCGACTGAGCGGATCGGCACCTCGTTCCGCTCGGGGTCATCGCTGTCTCTCGGTTGAGGGATCCACATCGATGCGACGCTTTCTCCGATCACCCACCCGATCCATCACGGCGAAGATCGCGATCGCGTTCTTCCTCGCTTCGTCGATCCCCATGGTGATCGGGCTCGCCGCGATCAACAACGCCGCGCACACTCAAGCAAATCTTGACACAGAAGAGAAGCTCATCGAACTCGTGAGCGCTCGTGAGAAGCTCCTCGAAGAGCACATCGCTTCCATGGAGCGCTACGTCAGCGCGCTCGCGACTATGCCCTCCCTGATCGAGTACCTGACGGACCTGTCGAGCGGAGAGAGTCCCGAGCACTCGAACACCATCCGGGTTGCGCAGGAACTCGCCACGATCCAAGCGACGGCCTGGGGCGACGCGCACCATGTCTTCCTCTGCGATCTCGATGGGAATGTCGTCCTCTCCCCCCCGGCCACGGGCTGGTCCGAGCCCGGGCTGACGATCGAACTGATCGAGCACACCCAGGGCCCGCATTTCGGACAATCGATCGCCAACGAGGAAAGCTTCGAGCACGCGAAGTCCGCTCCCTACGTCTCGGGTTTCTTCGGGTTCGAGGAGCGTGACCATTACCACCAGCTCGCGATGCACCCTGTCCGTTCGAGCAGCGGAGAGACGATCGGGGTCGTCGTGATCGAGATCGATATCCAGAGCACCATCGACCTGCTGTGCTCGGACTTCAAACTCGGTGAGTCCGGACGGATCGAGCTCGTCACGAGCACGGGGGCGCGTGTCGTCCATCTCAAAGGCGACAGCGTTGAGATCCCCACCAAAACCCCGGGGCTCCGTTCAGCGATGACGACCGGACGGATCTCGTCGGGGAACTACAACACCCCGGACGGACCGGTCCTCGGGGTATACATGCCGTCGAGCGTCTATCCCTGGATCATCGCCGTCGAGTTCGGTCAGCGAGAGGTCTTCGCCGACGCGCGGGCGCAGCAATCACGATTCACCGTCGTCGGGCTCGTCATCATCCTCATCTGCGCCATCACGGCGATCATCCTCGCTCGGTACTTCAGCAAACCGATCCAATCGCTCGTCGAGTCAGCGACCGCCGTCGCTCGAGGGGATTTGTTCCGGAAGATCGAGATCACGAGCGACGACGAGATCGGGCAGCTCCAGCACGCCGTCGATGACATGCGATACTCACTCAAGCAGCAGATCGACAAACTCGACTACACCGTCGTCGAACGGACCGAGCAGCTGGTCAAGCTCAATGAAACACTCCGCTACGACTCCCAGCACGACAAGCTCACCGGGCTCGCGAACCGGGAGCTGTTCAGCAAGGCGCTCGCGTGCGAGATCGAGGAATACCACAACGACATGCGCCGCAAGTTCGCTGTCCTCTTCTTCGATTTCGACCGCTTCAAGCTCGTGAACGACTCCTTGGGCCACGCCGCCGGCGACGCGCTGCTGTGTTCCATCGCGGACCGGTTCCGCTCCACGCTCCGCTCCACCGAGCTCGCCGCGCGCTTCGGGGGCGATGAGTTCGTCGTCGTGCTCGCGCCCATCGAGTCCGAAACCCAGGCCTACGAGGCCGCGAATCGGTTGCTCAAGGTCTTCGAGGAGCCCCACGATCTGGACGGGCACCAGGTCACCTCCACGGCGAGCATCGGGCTCGTGATGAGCGATGATCGGTACACCAACCCCGACGACATCATCCGCGACGCCGACGCCGCCATGTACCAAGCCAAGCTCGACGGGAAGGGGAGGGTCGTCGGGTTCGATCACCAGATGCACGAAAACGCGAAACTCCGTCTCCGCCTCGAAGAGGATCTCTACAAGGCCATCGAGAAGGGCCAGCTCCGGGTCGCGTACCAGCCCATCATCGATCTCGTCACCCTCGAGACGCGCGGGTTCGAAGCGCTCATCCGTTGGGAGCACCCCGAGCTCGGGATGATCAGCCCGGACCGATTCATCAACATCGCGGAGGACACGGGTCAGATCGTCCCGATCGGATCCTGGGTCCTCGAACGCGCCGTCCAGGACATCATGGTCTGGAACTCGAGGCGCAAGGATGCCGCCGTGCTCTCGGTGAATGTGAACGTCTCCAAGCGTCAGATCATCGATGATTCGTTCGTCCCGAACCTGAAGGCGCTCCTCGACTGGACCCAGCTCAACCCCGAGTACCTCAAGATCGAGGTCACCGAGTCCACCATCGTCGATCCGCGCAGCTCCGAGCCCATGATCGAGGTCTTCGATGCGATCCGAGAGATGGGTGTCCAGATCGCGATGGACGACTTCGGGACCGGGCATTCCTCGCTCAGTCTGCTCCACAACTTCCAGTTCGACGTGCTCAAGGTCGATCGGAGCTTCATCAACAACCTCGAGCTCAACCGAGACATCGGCGCCGTCCTCCACGCGATCATCGAGCTCGCGCACAACTCCGGGATGACGATCGTCGCCGAAGGGGTCGAGACGCAGTCTCAGGTCACCGCCCTCCTCGCCCACGGGTGCGACATGGTCCAGGGATACTTCTTCGCCAAACCCATGCCCGGCGATCAGATCCCCGACTTCCTCGATTCCGAGCAGACCACGAAACGGGCGGCCTGAACCGGAAGCCCCCGACTCCGTACACTCGTGTGGAGCACCCACACGATGTCACCCGAAATCGTCTACGAACTCGTGCGCCGCATCGAGCGCAAGGACCTTTCCACGGCCGCACACACCTGGCGCGTCGTGCTGTACACACGCGCACTCCTCGAACACTTCGGGATCACGAACGACGAGCTCCGGATCGCGACCCACGCCGCCGCGCTCCACGACGTGGGCAAGCTCGACATCCCCGACCGGATACTCCAGAAACCGGGTTCGCTCACGGACGAAGAGTTCGAGATCATCAAGCTCCACACCGTCTCCGGCTACGCACGCATGATCCACATGGACGTCTCCGAAGAACCCATCCTCGATCTCATCCGATACCACCACGAACGCTGGGACGGGAAGGGATATCCATACGGGATCTCAGGTGACTCCATCCCGATCGCGCCGCGCATGTTCGCCGTCATCGACTCGTTCGACGCGATGACCAGTGTCCGACCCTACCGGTCCGAGCTCGGAGAACGGGCGGCCGACAACGCGCTCGTCGAGATCCAGTCCGGATCGGGAACCCGCTACTGGCCCCAAGCCGTCGATGCTTTCGCCGATCTCTACAGAACCGGGAGTCTGGATTTCATTCTGCATTATTTCAATGACGAGGTCCACGTCCCCGAGTTCCAGATCGCGCGGGACGAGGAGTTCGAACACATCCGGAAGGATTTCGGGGATCGTTCCGTGTCTTCATTCCCGAGCTGAGTAATCCTCGTTTCCTCGGTACAACCCACGGAGACCGATGATCGAGCCTTCCCCGTCACGATCGACCTCGAGACGGAAGTCGCTGAGCCCATCGATCATGTAGACATCGTCATCCACCCGGTGCAGCGGGCGCCAATCGGGTGCGCCCTTGCGCCGATACTCCAGCGCCCCATCGACGGCACGGATCTCGCGATCCGTGTACGACCCCACGATCTCGCGGATCGTCTCCGGGTCTATCTCGAGCCCGCCGTCGGCGCTGATCATCCCGTACTTCCCCCAGATCGCGCGCGGATCCCCATTCGCGATGAGCTCATCGAAAATCATCCGTCGCGCTTCGTCCAGCGCCTCATCGCTCGGGACCTCGACATCGGGGACGACCCCGACCCCTTCCCAGTTGGTCTTGGTCACGGGATTGATCGCACGACCCACGGGGATCATCGCAACAACCGAACGCGCGATCGGGAACCCGTTGACCGGGTGCGCCCCGCCCCCGGTTGTTTCGCCGACGATCGTGGCGCGTTCGCGCGTCTGGAGGTTGTACGCGCACTCCTCCGCGCCCGAGAATGTGTACGGGCTCGTCAGCACGTAGATCGGGATGTCCCCCATCGCCAGCTCCGGGCGCTCCGGGTCCGTCCAGAACTCCGTGGTGGTATCCGTCGGCCGGAAGTACAAACTATTCAGGTGCACGGGCTCGCTCGGATCGAACAGGTACGAGCACAAGAGCTGCACCGTCGCCGGGTCCCCCCCTCCGTTCTTCCGGAGATCGAGCACGAGCGCGCTCGAGCCCTTCAGCAGCTGGACGGCCGCCATGATCGAATCCCGCACCACATCCACCGGCCCGAACTCACGCAGATCCAGATACCCGATGTTCCCGTCGAGCCGATCGACGTTGTAGACCCCGAACGGGGAACGCTCCCACGGGATCCCCACGGGTTCCTCAGCGGGCTCGAGCTCCGGATCCTCCGCCGGCGGCTCCCACCCCTCGGGGAGCGGGCGCACCCCGAAGTGCCGATCCTTCGTGAACTCCTGAAGATCCCGGGTCAGCAGTGACGACAGCGCCATCCGATCCAGGTCGTCGTACGCGCCCTCGTCCGCGCGCGACTCCAAGTGCAGCGCCACATCGTTCGCGACATCGGGGAACACGTAGTTCGCGCGGATCATGTCGCACAGCTCGTCGATCAGTTCCCGATCGACAGGAGCCGCGTTCCCCATCGAAGCAACCACAGACACGACTGCAATCCCGATCCGTCCGAGCATGCCGGCTCCTCTCTTCTTCTGTGCGATGCGCGCACAAACAGCGCGCGACCAAATCAGTGACGCGCCGGAGCACATCACCAGTCACGGGATACCGAAAAAATGAAGTATGGTTGCTCAGAGCCCCGCGCGCGAGCGGATCTTCTTCGCGATCGGCGCGGGGACGGGCATCGCGCTGAGCCTTGAGTTCGTCGTCAGCTCGAACCCCTCGTGCACGAACGAGTCATCACCCTTGATGTCCGACAATGTCAGCGATTTCGTCGCTTCCTTCGAAGCTTCCAGATCGACGACAGGGCGCTTGATGTCCCCCTTCGCCGTCAGCCCAGGCGCTTTCGGGTCCTCGTAGTGATCGCTGATCACCTTCGCGAGCCCGGCGATCCGCTTCTCTTTCCCCGTGTGGTAGATTAGCGCCCAATCGCCGGCCTTGATCTTCCGGATATGGATACACGCCGTCGGATTCGACACCCCGTCCCAGATCGTGCGCCCATCGCGCACCAGATCGTCGTACGAGTAGTCATCGGGTTCGGTTTTCAGAAGCCATGTCGCCATACACCCATCCTACGGCGACACCGCGCGCCCCGACGTCACACTCAGCGCGATCGTCGCGCTCAACGTCTCCCCCGGACCCAGGTCCGGCGCATGCTCGCGCTCGCTCCCGCTCCCGAGCACCCTGGGATCGATCGTTGACATCGTGATCTCGACGTACATCGACTCCCCAGCAGTCCCGACCCCGGATTCGGGCTCCTCGAACCCGAGTCGATCGAATGCGCCCGAATGGTCTAGGTGGAGCGTGATCCCGGATCGGACCCACGAGCACGACGCGCCCTCCCCGTCCCGACCCACATCCAGGGTGTCGCTCGTCGAAAGCAGGACCCTCGGGACCCGGAACCGCCGCGCCATCCAGCACGGGGTGGGGGAGTCCCCAAGATTCGTGACGGACTGGTCGATCGTCACCCGTCCCGGCGAAAGCTCCACACGCTGGACCGCGCCCATCCGGGTCGAGCCGGACCCGAACTCCCGGACGAATCGTGCAGAACCGGGTGATCGGTCCAAGATCCTCCAGCCCGTAGACCCCGCCGGGGATCCGTCGGGGACGATGAGTTCGCTCGCGCCGATCCGATCGGGGAGCGCCGCGCACCCGGGGTCGAGGAGGATCGGGACCCACCCCGATGTCCCGTGCCGGAGCGTGAGCGCATCGAGCGCCCCAGGGCTCGTCGAGCCCAGAGCGCACGCAAGATCATCGCATTCCAGGGTGATCGGACCCATGTCCCACTGTATCCGGACCCCTGATCGGACGCGGAGATCGACCCCCTTTCGGGTGCTCGATCGTTGTGTCCGTTACGCGCGTCACGACCGGACCACGGACTCCGCAGAATCTGCGCCTGTTCCGGGGAGTGATCGATCGGGAGCGATCCAGAACCGATATCAGGAGTTGCCGAGCGCGCTACGCACAAGGGGACCGCGCCGGCGATGGAGGTGCGCGATGTCTCAGGACCACAACCAACAGACGGCCGGAAACTCCCGCGCCGCCCGCGCGGACCAGACCCCCCCCAAGGATCCGACGGCGGAGATCAAACCCCCCAAGAACCCGGACGAAGTCCTGGGTGTCATCGAGGGTGTCGAGAAGCAGCTCGAATCGCTCCGCCGTGCGCACGAGGAACACCGTGAACTCGCCGCCGAGCTCGCGACCCGCCGCGCCAAGCTCGACGAGATGAACGATCAGCTCGAAGCGCGCGAAACCGAGGTCTCCGACCACGAGGTCGAGGTCGCGCAGATGCGCGAGCAGCTCGAGGAGCGCGAGTCGGACCTCGTCCAGCGCGCCTCGGGTCTCGAGACCCGCGAGTCCCAGCTCGCCGAGCAAGCCAAGAAGATCGAAGAGCTCGAAGCCCAACTCGACACCAGAGCAAAGGAAATCGACTCGCGCGTCGAGGAGCTCGACAAACAGCTCGAGGGGATCTCCAAGAGCAAGGAAGAGCTCGCGAAGCTCGAAGAGGAAGCCCGCGCCAAGCTCGAGAAGGACACCGAGCTCGCCGCTCGGATCGAGCAGCTCGAGGAAGACCTCCAGAAAGCCAAAGCGGCCGTCTCCGGGAAAGAGATCGAGCTGCGCGACCGCGCCCGCGCTGTCGAAGAGCTCGCGGTCCGCGCGGGGGCGCTCGAGAACCAGATCCAGGAGATGAGCGAACGCTCCCGCAAAGAGCGCGAGGAGCTCTCCGCGCAGACCAGCGCCGTCCAAGCGAAGCTCGACGAAGCGACCGCGCTCATCGAGACGCGCGACGAAGCTCTCACCCGCGCGATGGAACGGATCGAGACCCTCGAGTCCAGCGCCCAGGAGTACGCCCAACGCGAGCAGACCCTCCGCGATGAACTCGCCAATGCGTCCCGCGCGATCGAGGGCGCGGCGGACCGGACCGAGCTCGATCAAGCCCTCGTCGCCGCCCAGGACGCGCAGCTCAAGGTCGAATCGCTCGAGCAGGAGCTCGAGACCCGGCGCGCATCATCGAAAGAAGAGCTCGAGCACGCACTGAGCACGATCGAGGAGCTCGAGTCCAAGCTCCAGAGCGCGCAGCAAAGGCTCGACTCCGCACGCCTCGAGCTCGAACAAGCCAAGCAGGGCGACGACTCCCTCCGAGAGAGCGCGAAGGAATCCGAAGCCAGGATCAGCGAGCTCGAAGCCAAAGCCGAGTCGCTCTCCAAGCAGCTCGATCAAGCCAAGGAGTCCGCGGACCGCGCGATCCAGGAGCGCGACGAGCTGTCGGCCGCACTCGAACAATCACGCAGCGCGACCAATGAATCGAACACACAGATCGAGCAGCAGCTCCGCGAAGCCATCGAACGGATCGGCACTCTGGAAGAAGAGCTCGCGATCGGGGTCCAGAACCTCGACCGGGTCAACGCCGAGCTCTCGATGGCCCAGAAGCACGCGAACACCCTCGAAGCGCAGGTCGAGGAACTCCAATCGCAGCCCCAGGGGGTGAGCGACGAGTTCGTCTCGATCCGCCGTGAGCGCCTCGCGAACGTGAAAGCGGCGCTCAAGAACCGCGCCAACAAGGTACGCCTCGCGACCGAGGCGCTGAGCGATCGCTACGAGCAGTGCGAAGCGGTCCTCCAGAAGCGTGCCGAGCTCGTCGAAGCGTACAACGCCGTCGCCGAGGGCGAGAAGAAGCTCGCGCGCCGTGAAGCCCGCTCCGGCGCGCTCATCGGGCTCGGCGCCTTCGGGCTCGTGCTCGCGCTCCTCGCCGGGCTCAGCTGGTTCGTCTCGGGTCAGATCACCCCGGGGGTGTACGCATCGAGCATCGTCCTCAGCGCCGACGCCGGCGAACGCTCCCTCACTGCTTCCGATCTCTCCGGATGGGAAACCTACGTGACCGAGCTCATCCAGGACCCGCAGTTCCACGAGCAAGCTTCCCAGCGCATGAAGCAGCGCGGGATCACTGACCTCGCCGTGCCCGGCGATCTGGGCGCTCACATCCGAGAATCGCTCGATGTGATGACCCCCGAACCCGGGCAGATCCAGATCGAACTCCGGGGCGAAGGCGCCGCGCGCACCCAGCGCGTCCTCGACACCCTCGCGCTCACCCTCACCTCCAACGCGAACGCGTCCCGCGCTCGACGCACCGACGGCGCGCTCACCAAGATCGACCAGACAGCGACGGCCGGCAAATCCCCCCTCGACACCAAACGCGTCGAGATGGCCGGCATGATCTTCGGCGGCTCCTCCCTCGCGACCTTCCTCGTCGGCGGGCTCTTCCTCCGCAGACTCAGCGCCGTCAAAGCCAAGTTCGAGCGGGACACCCGGGTCGAGCCCCTCTTCGACGAGGACAGCTGGACCGTGAACGAGGGCTGACCACAACCTCCTTCTCCGTGTATTCCACAACGAGAAACGCCCGCTCGATCCGAGCGGGCGTTTCTGATTGATCAGGGATGGGGCTCTGAATCAGAGCGTGCTGTCGGTGCTGAGCAGGAGGGGCGCGTCCGCGCGGACTTCGCTCGACACGCTCTCGTAGATCGCGAACGAGTCGTCCGTACCGAGGTTCACATCCACCGCGAAGTTCTCGCGCTCACCCGAGGACACGAAAGTCATGACCTCACGCACCACGTTCCCGTCGGCATCGAGGACGACGAGCCGGTAGGGCTTGTCGGCTTCGGTGCGCAGATTCTTGATGTGCAGGCGCGGGGAGTCCCAGTCCGAGTTGTACCAGACGGCCGCCGCCATCGCTTCCGTCGAGGAGTCCTGGGACACCAGCGACACCCGGCGCGTCGTGGGGTCATAGATCATGTCGTCGTAGAACCGACCCCCCAGATTGTCATACGCGGACCCGAACTGACCCGCGGGTATCGTGCTCTGGTAGGTCTTGTAGTGGTTCATCGAGACGACCGTCAGCGCGATCGTCGCCGCGCCCAAACCGATCGAAGCGGCGCGCCACGCGCGATGCACCCGGCGCCCCCTGGGCATCACGGGTTGCGCGAATTTCTGAGCGCGCGCCGCGCTCTCGTGGGTGATCCGCCCAGCGACCGCAGCGCCGTTCACACCAGCCGTTGTGAGGTGCTGATCGTTTTCTTCTTCACGGATCGCCGCACGGACCGCCGCGATGACCATCTCGCGCAGCGCGGGGTCGGGCTCCTCATTCGGGAGCAGGTCCCCGAGGTCCGCCATCCTTCGTGCTTCCTCGAGCACGAGCGACCGGGTCGTCTCGGGCGCATCGAGCATCGCGCGTTCGTAGATGGCGCATTCGTCCTCATCGAGCAACCCCAGCGCGTGGAGCATGGTGTTCTCGATGAGATCCTGGGTGGTGTAGGGGTCGTTGTTGGTGCTCATGAAGCCACTTCCTCTTCCGCGCGTTCACGCAGACGTACCAACGCTCGGCTGAGCGCGGATTTGATCGTTCCGAGCGGGGTATCGAGCTCATCCGAGATCTGACGCAACGTCTGACCTCCGAGATAAGCACGGATCACCACCGTCCGTTGCAGCTCAGGGAGCGCGTCCACGCGCTTCATCAGAGCCGCGAAGTTCTCGTCGCGCTCCATGCGCTCCGAGACATCAGCAAGAACCCGGGCCGTGTCTCCCCCGTACCCGGTGTCCTCGTATCCAGTCGTCTTGATCCGGGCACGCTTGCGCCGGAGTTTGTCCACAAGGTGACGACGAGTCAGAAGCATCACCCACGTCACGAGCGCCGCTTTCCGAGGGTCGTACCGATCCGCCGTCTTCCACAGACGAACGAAGATCTCCTGGACCGCATCGTCGGCCTCATCGCGAGTCGGGAGCGCCTGGACCGACATCCGGAACACCAACGACCCGAATCGGTCGTACAGCTCCGAAATCCCGGATTCCTGGTTGTGCGCGACACTCTGCATGAGCTCGTAGTCCACTCGGTCCTGACCCGACAGATCCTGCGCCCGCAACGGCGGTTCGCCGGATCCCGCGTTCTTCCCCTGAACACGTGGGTCCCTATCACGTTGATTCTGATTCTCTGCCATCTTGTCCCGGGTTCACGAGCGTGCCCGGGGCTCGCAAGACGCCCGCGAGCCACCGGCCTATACGCTACTCGAAGCGAGGGGATGCCCGCAACACCGAGATCCAACCGATTTTTTCACAATGCCTTCGCTCGGTTATCGGGTCATGATCGAGTGTTTCCGCAAAGTAGGGGGATCACCCGAATCTCGTTCGGTCCTTGCGGATCTTCACACTTCCCTGTACCCTAAAAGCGCGTCGTGGCGCTGGGTTGAAAGACCCCGCGTCCGGATATCGAACAAAGCCGCGTCCGGTGATGTTCCGATACTCAGACAAAGTGGGTTCTCTCTCGTGAAAAAGGGTCAACACCAACTCGCTTCCAGATCCGAACGCCGCGCGTTCACCCTCATCGACGTGCTCGTGTCGATCAGCGTGATCGCCGTCCTCATCGCGATCCTCCTCCCCTCGATCTCCATGGTCCGTGAATCCGCGCGGAAGGTGATCTGCTCCTCCGACATGCGCCAGATCGGTCTGGGCATGAATATGTACGCCGAGGACAACAACGACCTCCTCCCCCCCAGCGTGTTCCTCCAAGCCAACGGAGCCCGCCGAGCGGAGTCGATCGCACCCCATCGGATGGACACCGCGCGGACCCGCACCGATGAGTTCGCCCCGCGCGACTGGATGCAATGGGACGGGCTCGGGGTCCTCTTCTACAAGTCCTATGTCAACGCGCCCAGCGTGTACTACTGCCCGAGCCACAAGGGCTCACACCAGGTCGATGTCTACGCCAGCGCCTGGAACGAGGAAAACGACGATGAGATCATCACCAACTACCAGTACCGAGGGATCGGCCCCGGCGGGGAACGCTACCTCTACATGATCGAGTCCAGCGCGTCACTCGTCACCGATTCCGTCCGTTCACTCGAAGATATCAACCACGAAGAGGGCTTCAACGTCCTCGCCGCGGGTCTGAGCGTGAACTGGTTCGAAGACACGGACAACCTCATCACCCAGTCCATCATGAGCCGGACCGGGAACGACGAGGACATCATCGAAGAGGTCAACCGCACCTGGGTCCTCCTCGACGGCGACGACACCAGCTCGGGCTCCTAACAGCCCCACACCCCCCACACAGCAACCCCACCACCCATCGCGCCACGCTGTCCGTGCGTACGCTCTCCCATGACACGAACGCTCGCGATCTTCGCCGTCGTCCTCACCCTCACATCCCATCTCGCGCACGCCCAACTCGTCCCCGAGCGTTTGTACTACGGCGTCGGACAACGTGTCCCCATCCTCGTCCAGACCCCCGATGACTTCGCCGGCGAGATCGCGATCGAGCTCATCGATCCCGAGAACCCCGACTGGACCCGGAGCGCCCCGGCCGCCAGAGGGCGCGTGGATCTCACCTCCCTCCTCCCCGTGCTCTGGGAAGACAAACCCCACAGGGTCATCTACGCACAGCTCATCCTCGACGGCGAGCAGGTCGGGTCCCCCCTCGTCATTCAGCCCATCATCACCCCCGAACGAGGGCACGTCATCGATCCCTCGACCCTCGAACCCTCGACCGATCCACGCGCCCCCGTGATGTTCGACGACAAACTCATCGAGTCACGTCGCGCGCTCGGACAGAACGTGACCGATCGGGAAGTGACCTACTCGGGGCTCCGGATCTACCCGGACAAGGAAGTGGTCATGTCCACGAGCGAAGGAGACATCGTGTTCCGGATGCGCCCGGACAGCGCCCCGAATACAGCGTTCAACTTCATGCACCTCGTCGAAGGCGGGTTCTACACCAACGTCATCTTCCACCGGGTCGTTGCGGCGCTCCCCACGGGCGCGCCCTTCGTCATCCAGGTCGGGGACCTCTCCGGGACCGGATCGGGTGGACCCGGGTACATGATCGATCTCGAGAACTCCGACCTCCCTCACGACTTCGGGGTCCTCTCGATGGCGCGTGATTCCGACCCGGACACCAACGGATCCCAGGTCTTCGTCGCGCTCTCGCGGGAAGGGACCAGCTTCCTCGACGGGCGCTACACCAGCTTCGCGGAGGCCGTCTCGGGACAAGACGCCATCCGCAAAATCGCGAGCGTCCCCGTCAACCCCGATGACCGTCCCCTCGATCCCCCCATGATCCTGTCGAGCGAACTCCGGGACGCGCCCCCCTACGCGCAGCGCCCCGCGCCACTGAGCACCCTCGTCCAGGACGGCTCATTCGAGCGCACCGAGCCCACCCCGGCGCGCACCGAACCCGATCGGTAACGGCGAGAGCAGGAGGGGGGTCAGAACCGGATCTTGAGCGACAGCCCGGCGAACACACCCGGGTCGATGTCCTCCTCGACCACAACATTCCCGGCCGCGTTGAAGATCTCCGTCTCCCCGGCGACCACCACACCCACCTCCGCGAAGAGCGCGATATTCTTCGAATCCCCGAGCTTCGTGTCGAGGTAGTAGGTGATGGGGACCATCGAGTTCGACACCGCGCCGCCCGGGACGATCGTGTTCGTGGTCTCGATCCGGAAATCGTCCCCCTCGAACCGCGCGAACACCCCCATGTGCATGTCGTCCTTCCACGCATAATCCAGCTTCACCCCCGGTCCCTCACTCATCAGCGTCCAACGCTCATCGATCGTGTAGCGGAACTGGGGGAGCGGGATGATCCGCACATCGTCCTCGAGCCTGGAGAACACCCCGACCCCGAGCCCGAACGTGAACTGCTCATTGACGCGCCACGAGAGCCCCCCGAACGCGCCCCACACGAGCGCGTCGTCGAAGTCCACCCCGCCCTCGCTCGCCGACCCGATCCGACCCCCGACGAACAACGCCGTCCCCTGCTCATCGAGCACGCGCGTGTACATCGCGTTGAAGCTCAGCTCCTGGACCTCATCGAACTGGGTCCCGATCGTCGCCGCGTTCACCCCGGCCGCGAATGCCGGGTTCACCGTGACGTCGTAGTCCGTCGTGAACGCGCCCACCCCGAGGTTGAGCCGACCACGATCCCCGATCGGAAGACCGATCGTGACCTCGCCCCCGAGCTTGGTCGTCTCGACATCCCCGACCCCCGTGTCGTAGTCCCGTTCCGCGCTGTACCACACACTCGGGTTCAGGGTGATCGTCACCCCCGGGCGCTCGGGCCGGACGGCCTCCTGCGCTTCTGGATCGACGGCCCGATCCGCACCCCCGTCCTGCGCGAGCGCCATCGGCGCGATCGCACCCAGAAACAGAGACATCGCGAGGATCGAACGAGCTGAGCAGGGGATGATGGTCTTCATGGTGTCGATCCTACCCCGGACCCTCGACCCGTGCGGATTCGTCATCCATGAAGATCCGGGCTAGCATTGCGGCCCCATCCAACCCGGGTGGGTCCCTCCGGGGCGCTAACTCAACTGGTAGAGTGCCAGCTTTGCAAGCTGGAAGTTAGGGGTTCGAGTCCCCTGCGCTCCATTCGACAGATCCGAATCCCGCTCAGCGAACCCTGAGCACCCCGTAGATCGTCGATCCCTTCCAATCATCCGGGATAAGACCACGTTCGAGCGTGAGCATCGCCGACAGCGCGTGGTGGATCGGGCGCATCATCGGGCTCGGCGCATCGATCGTCGTGGATCGCTCTTTCCCCGACCCCAGCAGCGCCCGTCCCATCACATACATCGGCCGGAACGCATACCCCCAGCGCACCAACTCCAGATCCGCGCCCCGCGCGAGCGCCCGGAGCGACCCCTCGTCATACCGGAGGTAGTGCCCACAGAACTCGTCGAAGTTCGACCACAGCTCCATCCGCGCGGGGAGGGTTACGATGATCGTCCGGAGATTGGGCATCGCTCCGCGAACCCGAGTCAAGAACCCGACCGGGTCCCCGATGTGTTCGAGCACGTCGAGCATCATCGCCGCGCTGAACGTGCTGAGCCAATCCGGGTCCTGATCGAACAGGTCCACTCCCGTCCGGATCCGGGGCGCGACCCGATCGTCGATCGCTCGGTGCGCCTCGAGATCGATCCCTTCGCAGTCGATCCCGTGCTCCAGAAGCGACGTGCACACCACCCCGCGCCCGCACCCGATCTCCAGCACCCGCGCCTCGGGCGCATACCCCTTCACGAGCGATCGCACCAGCGCGTTCCGCGCATGGGTCCAGTAGTGATCGCCGATCCCGTCGGGATAGACGTTCGTCCACGTGTCGTGGTCGGGTTGCTCGATCCGCTCACTCACGCGCTCGTCGTCTCTGGTTCGCGCTGATCCGCGCGGATCGCGCTGGACCACCCGTCAGCCGGGCGCTGGACCGTGAAGACCTTCATCTCCGTCTGCGACGCAAGGCCCGACCCCTTCGTCACCACCCGGCGCGCGAGCTTGGACTCGACCGACTTCCCGCGCAGCGCATCGGGATCGATGTTCCGCATCGCCGACACCCAGTACAGCGGGCGCGCCTGCCCCTGCTCGAAGATCCGTCCCACGTACTGCCCGATCACCGCGATCGATCCGAGGATCAACCCCGTGTACATCGTGAGCAGGAACACCACGGACGTCCACCCGGGCTCCTCGATCCCCACCGTGAAGTAGGTCACGAGCGAGTACACCAGATACCCGAGCCCCAGCGCCCACATCCCGGCCGCCGCCCACAGGATCGCGCGGATCGGTGCCGCGGACATACTGAACACCGCGTCCGCGGCCAATCGCAGCATCTTCATGAACGGGTACTTGCTCTCCCCCGCAAACCGCTCGTCTCTGTCGTAGCGCAGCACACACTGCGTGAACCCCAGATGCGCGAACATCCCCCGCAGGAACCGGTGTGGCTCCCGGAACGCGCGCATCGTGTCCGCGACAGGTCTCGACACACAGCGGAAGTCCCCAGCGTTCTCCACCACGCGCACGTTCCCGATCCGGCGCAGGATCGAGTAGAAGAGCTTCGCCGTCAGCAGTTTGAACTTCGTCTCCCCCCGGCGCTCCGCGCGCTGCGCGTGCACCACGTCGTACCCCTCGTCGATCAGGTTCAGCATCCGCTCGATCACTTCGGGGGGATCTTGGAGATCCGCATCGATAATCACGACGGCGTCCCCCATCGCGTAGTCGAGCCCGGCCGTCACCGCGACCTGGTGACCCCGGTTCCGCGCGAGATGGACGACCTTCACCCGTTCATCACGCGCGCTCAGCGCGTCGAGGGTCTGGGCTGTCCGGTCCGTCGAGCAGTCATTGACGAAGATCCACTCGTGGTTCCATCCCCCAACCGCATCCGCGGCCGCCACGCTCCGCTCATAGAAAGCCCCGAGGACCTCCTCCTCGTTGAAGCACGGCACAATGACTGACACGGTCCGCATGGTGTCCCCAGATCCGCGGCGATCGCCGCGACCCGAGTTTATGCGTCAACCACACGCTGAGCATCGGAATCCCGATCCGACGGGAGTTCTCGGACGATCCCTAATCCCACCCACAGCACAGAGAAGTACAGCCCGAGCAGCACCCACGACGCGCCCCCGACCCCGCGCCACCAGTTCAACGCTTCCCCGTTGCTCGCCGGCGGAAACGTGAGGGAAGCCCCATACAGCGCGATCAGCACCCCGATCGGGATCTTCTTCGCGATGGACACCCCCGAGTGGAGGATCGCGCTCCCCAGCGCGACCACGAACACGGACAGCAGCAAGTGCCGCACCGTGCTCTGCGGCGAGAACACCAGCACCCCCACAAGCAATCCCGCATACTCGAGCCCCACAATCCCCCGGCGCTGGGCGCTGCTCGTTTCCTTCGCCCCGAACCGACTCTTGAACAGCGCCACCCCCCGGAGTCGGTACATCGCCCATCCCAACGCAACGACAAGCCCGACAAGCGAAGTCGTCGCGAGCATCACGAACGATTCGGGGAGATCGAACCGGAGCTGCGCCCGCGCCATCACGCTCGGGATCGACACACTCCGGATCCACTCGAGCGGGTACAGCTCCGACTTCTCAACTCCCGACTCCACCCCGACGAGCTGCCCAACCCACCCGAGCACCGTCCCGAGGTACTCCAGGTTCCGCGCCCACCCCCAGATCAGCACCCCGACAAACGCGAAGAACAACGAGCCCGAGACGAGCCCGACGAGGTTCTTCCAGCGCCCGCGCACGATCAGGTACGGAAGAAACACCATCCCCTGGAGCTTCACGTTCACCGATCCACCCAGCATGAACCCCGCGAGCATGGGGCGCTTCTCGAGCCACAAGAGCCCGAGCATCACCCAGATCATCACGAACGCATCGGACTGACCCAGGCGCAGCTCCCCCCGGATCTTGTCCCCGAACACGAGCACCACGAGCATCGCGACCCCGACGAGGAGGTTCGGGCTTGCGCGCATCCCCAGTCTCCGGATCGCTTGCGAACTCGCGATCCAGACACACGCGCCCAGGATCGCCGCGGAGACAAACGCCCACACCGCGCCCGCTGTCCCGACCCCGAGCGGAACCAGCGGCGACAGCACGATCGCGAACAAGGGCAGATACGCATACCAGCGCACCCCCGTGAACTGCTCCCCGACCGTGTACAGATGCTCCCCGTTCACCACCCCGTATGCGGCGTAGTAGAAGTACTGGAAGTCCGTCTCATCAGGGTGCTTCACGGCGCGGATCGCCGCGAGCACCGCGAACGTGATGAGGACCGCGAGCATCGCCGCGAGCAGGGTCAGGTACTTCGGGGTCAGGCGCTCACGATGCGCCAGCACGGACTTCGTCGTCATCGTGCGAGCATCCTACCGCAACACGGACACAGGTGTCACACCGAACGCGCCGGGGTGATGATCCCCCGGCACTCCCCGAACCCGATCCGACGGAACCCGTCGCGCTCGCAGTACGCTTTCATGATCACCTCGTCACCATCCGCGAGGAACTTCCGCTCCTCACCCGTCGGGAGCTCGATCGGGGTCCGCTGGGTCCCGGGGACCAGCACCGGGGGCTCCGCGAACGGATCCCCGTCCCACGTCAGCTCGAGCAGCGACCCCCGCGCTCCACGCGTCGGACCGGAGATCGTCCCCGACCCGAGCAGATCCCCGGGCTGGAGATTGCACCCGTTGACCGTATGGTGGGTCACCATCTGCGCGATCGTCCAGTACATGTCCTTGAACGAACCCTGCGACAGCTTGATCGGGTCCATCCCCTTGTCGCGCATCTGCGCGGACGACAGCCACACCTCGACCGTGATGTCGATCCCCCCGGACTCCCGGTTCCCCTCGGAATCCATGTACGGGAGCGGCTGCGGATCCGACCCATCCCGCTCGAACGCGCCACACCGGAACGGCGCGAGCGCCTCCATCGTCACCACATACGGCGACACCGTGCTCGCAAAGTTCTTCGCCAGGAACGGACCGAGCGGCACATACTCCCACTTCTGCAGATCCCGCGCCGACCAGTCGTTGAGAATGCACATCCCCAGGATGTGATCCTCAGCATCCTCGATCGAGATCGATTCCCCCAGCTCGTTCCCCTGCGCGATGATCGCGCCCATCTCCATCTCGTAGTCCAGCAGTTTGCAAGGCCCAAAGCCCGGCGAACCCCCGTCCTCCGTCGGCGCCTGCTGACCCACGGGACGGCGCACATCCGTCCCGCTCACCACGATCGACGACGCGCGCCCGTGGTACCCGATCGGGATGTGCTTGTAGTTCGGGAGCAGCGGATTGTCCGGCCGGAACATCGACCCCACGTTCGTCGCGTGATGGAGCGACGCGTAGAAGTCCGTGTAGTCGCGCGACTGGATGCAGATCGGGACACCATCATTGAGCACATCTTCACGCGAGATCAGGCAGCGTTCTCTGAGTTTGGAATCGTCTCGGAGTGAAGCATCCTCTCCAGACAGCAATGCCACCAATCGCTTCCGCAACGATCGCCGTACATGGATCGGAGACTGAGCAATCGCCATCAATGAACGGGCTCCATCATCGAGGTCCCCGTAATGGAACGGTTGGAAGAGTGATTCATTGAGAAGCTTCGCTTCTGAGAGTTCATCCAGATCAAGGAACTGATCGCCAATGGGCACGAGGACATGATCACCCTGAAAGTTCAGGTTGGTCGTGTTCCACACCGAGTACGGCAAGTTCTGGATCGGAAAGTCCGTCCCCGGCTCATTCGCGCTCTCCACCCAGGACTCGAGTTTCGGATCGTGTGTCTCGTCGATGATCGGTGCCATATCTATCTCCATCAATCGTGAATCGCATGGTAGTGGGGGAGTCGCCTCCATCCACCCCGATCCCCCTCACACCTGGACCGGATCCACATCATCCGGGTCCGGATCCGACACATCCCGATCCTTCGGAGGACTCGGAGGCCGGAGAAACAGACTCCCGATCGCCAGCGGGATCCCGCACAGCGCGAACACCAGCAGCACCGGACCGAAATCCTCCCCGCTCACCACATACGCCTTCCCCGCGATCCAAGGCCCAGCGCCCGTCGCCGCGACACTCGCGAGCGAGATCGTCCCACGGATCGAGCCGTGGTGGGTCCGACCGAAATACCGCGCGATCGCCGGATTCCCCACGGCCACCCCGACCCCCATCGCGACCCCGAAGATCCCCATCCCCAATCCCATCGCCGCGACGATCCGATCCGGACCGAACCACCCCGACACCGCGCCCAGGCACACCACACACGCGATCCCCATCAGCACCGGACCCAGAGGCATGAGATGTCTCGGCTTCACCCGATCCACCAACCACCCCATCGAGAGCATCGATACCCCGAACGCGATCGGCCAGGGCTGGATCGCGAGCGCGGACTGCTTGAGCAACGCCGCGTTGTCCCCGTCGATCCCCGCGCTTCGGAGCATCGGGGTCATATGGAACAGCAACGCCGTCCCGATCATCCCGTTCGCGCACATGATCGGGACGATGATCCAGTACGCGCGGGTGCACATCGCCTGACGGCGTGTAAAGCCCGGATCGTTCTTCGGCGGGCTCCCCCCGTGGATCACGTCATGCTTCATGTGCTCGTGATCATCCCCGTCCAGGTGCAGACCGATGTCCTCGGGCTTGTTCCGGAAAAGGAACAGCACCAAGGGGAGCACGAGCAGGACCACGAACCCCGACAGCACCAACGCCGCGCTCCGCCACCCCAGCTCCCCGATGAGCCACGCCGTCGGCGCGGGCATCAGCGCCGAACCACCCGCAAACCCGCAGACGGCCAGCAGCGCGTGCGCGCGCCCGAGCTTCCGCTCGAACCACATCGCGATCGTGTGCCCAGCAAGCATCCCGAGCGACCCCTGACCCAGGAACCGCATGAAGAAGAACGCGATCGTCAGCACAACCAACGAATGCGCGAACGACAGCAGCACCAATGCGCCCGCGCACCCGATACACACGATCCCCACGACCACCCGGAGCCCGTGCTTGTCGGCCATCCGTCCCACCCACGGGAGCGGGATCGCGGCGCAGATCGTCCCGATCGTGTACGCCCGGCTCAGCTGCTCAAGGTCCAGAGACAACGCCCCGCTGATCGGATCGTTGAACAACGACACCACCACCGACTGCGTGGGCATCGTCGCGATCGCCATCACGATCGCGATCCCGAGCATCACCCACCCGTAGAACAACGCGGGCTTCGGGCTCGACGAACTCGGATTGTCCGCTGTGCTCACAAAAGCCCCATCGATCGCAGATCGTCCGTCGGTTCCGTGAACGAGCACGACCCGAAGCTCGTGATGAACGACTCCCGCGCGACAACAAGATCATCCGTGCCGATCGTGATCGTGTCCCATCGGATCGAGTCGTCCTTGAACACGAACTTCTCCGGGTCCGTCTCGTCGAGGATCGCGATAATCGTCGCCTCGTCGATGTTCTTGAGCTTGCGCGTCGCCGCGCCCGCGAAGAACATGTTCACGAACCCGTGCATCACCCCGCGCGGCGCGTCGTCCTCGTAGGTCAGCGCGTATTCCTTCCGGATCGGGTGGTGAAGCCCCGCCGTGCACTTGAACCCCACATCCGCGCGCTTGCACCCGATCATGAACCGCGCGATGCTCGCGCTGTCCGGGATCATCTGCGGCTCAACCCCGCCGCACCGCACCTTCGCCAAAACCCCCGACCCCGCGAGCGCGGCGATCAGTCCGCGCGGGTCCCCGTCCACCACGATGTCCTGAGGGATCTCAAACGCCGCCCCGATCATCTCGGGGAGCACCTCGAGCGCCTCGTCGATTTCGTCCGGGGTCCGGACGGGCATCTCGATCACATCGACCATCGCGAGCCCGTTCGCCTCGTCGTCGTGGTGCTCGTTGAACTGGTAGATCTTCTCGAGCGCACCCGGGAGGTCCTCGCGCAGCACCCCGCTGATGCGCCACGCATCGATCGTGTCCGCGTTCTCCCGGTACCCGCTCGTCGCGTGGGTCCCGGGCATGAGCATCGCGCCCTCCTTCGTCAACTCGTCGAGCCGCGCAACAGGGCACACGAAGCGCCCGAGGAACGAAGCGTGCTCGGAGCGCAGATACTTCGCGTAGTTCGTGACGGCTTGATCCATCGACACCGCGCTCGGGGGAAACAAGCCCGCGTAGTCGATCACTCCGTCCATCAGTGCCTTGATCACGCTCATCGTCGCCGCCTTGTGTTCGCTCATGTCCAAAGGGTAGACCCGGATCGCTCAACGCTCGTTCCGCACCATCGCGCGGACCCCGAGCTCGGAATCCCAGGAGTGCATCGCGTCGATCGGGCGCTGATCCGGGTCGAAGAAGTCCTCGAGCGCCCGGTGGAACGTCGCGATCCGTCTCGTCAGCGCCACGTCCCCGTCCACATGACCCCGCTCGATACACATGCGCCACTTCCGACCCGGATCCGCTTCGATCGCGTTGTACACCGCGGCCGCCGCTTCCCCCGGGACCACATCGTCAAGCGCCGCAAGCAGCGCCAGCGTGGGCACCCGCACCCGACGACCATGCACCACCGGATCGCACAATCGCAAGCGATCCATCAGCAGCTCCCGACGATCCGGGTGCGCCTCGAGCGCCTCGTGGATCACCCCAGCGAGCCCCGCGCGCGAGTTCGCGAGCCGCCACCCCATCGCCCCCATCGAAGGCCAGCGCAGCGCGATCCGCTCGATCACGGGCTCTCCCACCACACGACCGCTCAGCTGCGCCGCCGCGATTACAGACAGCCCACCCCCCAATGACACCCCGTGCAGATACACGGGCGCGTTCTTGAGATCCGTGCCGAGTGTGAGACACCGACCCGACTCATCCCGACCCAGGAGCGCGTTCCGCATCACCCGAGCGGCGTTGCACACATCGCTCACCATGTGGGGGACCACCCACTTGTTCGGCTCATCCTGCTCCAGACCGCGCGTGAACCAGCCGTGGTCATCGCTGGAGAACCCGATCGATCGACCCTCGATGTCCGTCCTCGACCCCGGGAACCCGCGCACCCGGACCACCAGCACCGCAACCCCCTTGTCCGCAACCCCGCGCCACCGACGCGCATCCGACTCCAACGCATCCGGGGTCCCCGCGCCGTGCAGCGTCACCATCGCCGCTTTGATCGGCGCCGACTCCGGGACCACGAGCGAACACCCGATCCGCACATCCCCGTGCGACACGAACTCGTGGGTCGCGCTCGGGTCCGACTCGTCCGAAGTCGTCCGCGCACACAGCTCGGGCTGGGTCTCGATGAGCGACTGGAACCACATCTTCCAGAACACCGAGTGCTCGGGAGACGGCGTGCGATCCCCGACGTGCGCCATCACACGGACAGCATCGTCATGGATCGGCGCCGAGCTCATCGCGCGTTCAACCCTCCCTCTCGATCAATCCACACCTTCGGGCACGAACTCATCGAACGATTCCATCGTGTCCTCCGAACGCATCGACTCCTCGAGCGCCCGATATGCCTTGTCCACGCCCTTCAGATCGATATCCGCAACCCACAACTGCGAGCTCGGACGACCCTCATCCTCGCGCTGCGCCCCGCGCTGCGCCGTCCACAGCATCGTGGACCCATCGGGCGAGAACACCGGGAGCCCGTCGAACCCCCGCGCATCCGTGATCCGGAGTCTCGGACGAGCATCCGCGCCTTCGTCCCCCTCCGCGCTCACACAGAACACCTCGTAGTTCCCGTGCGACACCTCGCTCGTTGCGTAGAACAGGTACTTCCCGTCCGGCGTGTAGAACGGGCACCAGTTCACGTGCTCGTTGTCCGTGATCTGGATCTCCTTCTCGACCCCCGTCACCGCGCCCGAATCGTCGAACCCGAGCCGTGCGACGAAGACCTGGAGCAGCTTGTCCTGACGACGATCCGATCGGTACGTGATCGACTTCCCATCCGGCGAGAAGAACGGCCCACCGTCATAGCCCGGTTCCGCGATCAGCTCGACGTGCTTCCCCGTCTGCGTGTCGTAGATCCACAGATCCCCGTCGTCGCTGTCGGGCTTGAGGCGCGTGTAGAGGATGTGCCGACCATCGGGGGACCACGAAGCCTCCGCGTCGTACCCGTCGCGCTCCCAGATCGGACCACCATTCATGATCATGGTGCCCTTGCTCACTTCGCCCTGGTTCTCGTCATCCATCGGCGTCATCCGGAGAGTCTGCTTGCTCACCGTCTTCGTGACGATCTCCATCTCGTTCGGGAACTGCCACGAGTACTTCGACGTCCCGCGCTGATACCCAGCAACCCCCTCGTCGTTCGGCGGAGTCGTCGTCGTCCCGAACAGGATCTCGTACGACTGCTCCGGAGTGAAGTCTGTGGGATGGAACCAGCCACACGTGTTCGAGCTCCCGGGCTCCGACACCATGACGGGCTCCCCGAGCCCCGTGATCGCGCCCGACCCGTCCCGTTCCACGGGCGCGACATACATCGCGTAGTACGCGCTTGGCGCTTCCCCGTCCTCCGGGATCTCGATCCCCTGGAAGATGATCATGTTCCCGTCCGGCGAGAAGTACGACTCCCCGGCCTTCACGAACTCCTGCTCGCTCGTGATCTGACGATGGTTCGTCAGGAAGCGCGCCTCACGCTGGTCCCACTCCGAGTCCCAGCCCGGGTTCGGGTTCGTGGTCTGTCCCATCGCCGTCGCCGCGAGCAGCGCCGGCGTCACCATGCCGCTGAATACACTCATCTTCATGGACGATCCTAGGTCAGCGCGCCCCGATCCCTCAGAAGGTAAACGCCCCAAACGTCGGCGCAAGCGCAAGGGCTCCAAACCCAAAAAACCCAAGATCATCAACCCCGAGATCCCGGACCACCTCCTCCGGAGAGTCCGGACCGAGCCCGTCGAGACATTCGACTACACCCCCCCGACCGATCCCCTCTCGATCCTCCACGAGGACGAGCATTTCGTCGTCGTCGACAAACCAGCCGGGCTCCTCACCGTCCCCGGGATCGCGCCCGAAAAGCAGGACTGTGTCCGTTCCCGGGTCTCCGAGCTCTATCCGAACGCCACGGGACCGATGACCTGCCACCGTTTGGACCTCTCCACCTCCGGGATCATCATCCTCGCGCTCGACGCGCACACCCACCGGAACCTCTCCAAGCAGTTCGAGGACCGGAACACCGCCAAACGCTACCTCGCGCTCCTCGAAGGGCACCTCGAATCCGACTCCGGCGAAGTCAACACCCCCATGCGCAAGGACATGGACGTCCGTCCCCTCATGCTCGTGGACTACATCTACGGGAAACCCTCCGTAACCCGATTCCGGGTCCTCGCGCGAGAAACCTACGACGGCAGACCCGTCACCCGGGTCGAGCTCGAACCCGTCACGGGGCGCACCCACCAACTCCGGGTCCACACGGCGCACCCCAACATCACCACCGTGGGCTTCCCCGAGGGCGACGAAACCGAGGGGCTCGGCGCCCCCGTCGTCGGCGATGAGCTCTACGGCACCCCCAACGCCCCGCGCCTCATGCTCCACGCTTCCATGCTCACGATCCACCACCCCGTCAGCGGCCGCCGGATGACGTTCAAAGCCCCCGACCCGTTCTGATCACTCAGTACTGCAGCGCCTCAAGGTGGGGCTTCGGCCAAGACAGCCCCGTGGACTCCATGATCCGGCGCAGCTCCACCATGTCCACCTCCCCGAACGCGCCACGCTCGCGCGAATCCACGTCGAGCACCCCCCAGCACCCACCGTCCTGATCGAACAACGGGATCACCAGCTCCGACATATCCCGCGGATCACACGCGATGTACTCCGGACCCAGGTTCTTGATATCCCGGATGATCAGCGGCTTGTTCGTGCGCCACGACTTCCCACAAGCCCCGTGGAGCTCGATCGGATTGCACGCAGGGGTATCGCGCGACGGACCGAGGTTCATCGCGCTCTCGTCCTCGTTGATCAGGTAGAACCCGACCCACGACACCCCGTGGTCCTTCATGAAGCGCCACAGCACATCGACGACCTCACGCATCCGGCGCGCACGGTCACCAGCCACGTGGTTCAACGCCAGCACGATGGGCTCGTATTCACGATCGAATGTCGCCATAAGTCCGTCGGTTCAGACGAGCAACGCTCAGAGGGTCGCGCTCGTGAAGGGGAGCAGACCCATGAAACGCGCACGCTTGACGGCCGTCGCGACCATCCGCTGCTGACGCGCGTTCGTGCCCAGGCGCTTGCGCCCGTAGATCTTCCCGTTCGGGGTCATCATCCGACGGAGGGATTCGACGTCCTTGTAATCGACGTACTCGATACCCTTGCCGCTCTCAACAGTGACCTTGCCCTGGGTAGCACCGAAACGCTGGAATCTGCTCATCTGAAATGCTCCGTCGTGGTCTTCATTGCGGCCCGGATCGTGTCACGAACGACGTGTCACACCCGAGCGACGGATTCTGAATCGGGAAAGGAGTTTAGCCCCGAACCCCCCGCAAGTCTCCACCCCTCAGGGTTCCGACCGCTCGACCGACCATTCCGGGTCCCCGGCCTGCGCGGACCGACCCGAACACCACGCATCGATCGACACCAGCCCACCCTTGCGCCAGAGCAAATACCCCACCCCGAGGAGCAGGATCGCGTTCCGACCCACCTGACACCACCCGACCCCGGCCTCGCAGAACAGCTCGATATCCCCGAAGCACGAACAGTCCGCCGAAACCGATTCATCCAGGATCACCCGGACCAGCGCCCCGATGAAGCCCAGCAGCAACAGCCCCAGCGCCGCCGCCGCCGCCCGGGTCCAGAGCCCGAGCACCACCAGCAACGCCGCGATCAGCTCCACATACGGGATCGTGTACGCCGCGCTGATGATCAGATGACCGTGCTCCTCCGCATCGACGATCCGGAAGCCCTTGATCGCTTCCGCGAAGGACTGAACCCCCTGCAGTTTGCTCACCCCAGCGAGCCCGATGAGCCCACCCAGCGCGAGGCGCACCGGGAGCGCGATCAGGATCGACTCGACCCACACCAGCGCCCCGTGCCCGTCCTTCTTCGTGCTCAAGGCTCGCTCCCCTCGGGTCCGAACGCTTTCGGGAGCTGCGCCATCTCCCACTCGTTGTACCCCGCGCCCATGATCCGCAGGTCCGTGTACCCGAACTGTTCCAAACGAGCGGCCACGTTCTTCGAAGCATCACAGTCGCCCCCGACACAGTAGATCACGACCGTCCCGTCCTGCGGGATCTGTCCCATGACCCAGTTCGCGTATTCGAAGTCCGTGTCGAACTCGCCGCTCGTGAGCCGCAGCGCGTACTCGATGTGCCCCGCGTCGTACTGATCGTGATGACGCGCATCGATGAAGTAGGCGCCCTGCTCCCACAACTCGTGCGATCGGCGCAGGGTCATCGTCCCCTCGGGAACCGGCGCATCGAGGAGCTGGTTCCTCCGATACTCCGGATCGTCCAGATTCGCGAGCATGTCGTCGATCTTCTGCTGAGGATCAACAACCTCCTCCGTCTCGTCGAGTTGATCCTCGACCACGGGATCCGGCGCATCCGCAGGAGTGTCCGCGTTCGGGGTCCGGCGCTCTCCGCCCTTCACCTCAGCATCGGGGTTGCTCAGGGTCGCGCTCTTGAGCGAGACGGGCGCACCGACAAGCGCATGGACCGTGCCGACGACAAACGCCGCCCCCACGATCGCGAGCACCCGGGTCGGGGTAGAAAGGGATCCGTTCATGGGGCTCCGATCACTTGTCGAGGAGCTGGCCGTACATCTGGACCGTCACCAGATCCTCGTCTTCCATGTCCGTCGCCACGAAGAGCTGCGAGTTGAAGCGCGGCGCCGCATTCGACACCTTCCCCTTCACCCGGATCACCCACTCGTCCTTCTTCTCCGGATCCACGGGCTCGGCGCTGTACTCCGCGTCGAGGACGATGTTGTTCGAGTTCAGGTTCGTCACGTTGAACGCCTTCCCCGAACGGGACTTGAGCGTCACCTCGCGCTCGAACTCGTCACCCACACGCAGACGACCCATCGTCAAACGCACGGGACGGAGCTCGAGGTCACCGATCACCCGAGCGACAACCGCGCGGGAGAAGATCAGACGATGCTCGTCGTTCGTCCGGATCGAAAGCTCGGTCCGGTAGTTGTCGGGCTTCGCGCCCTCCTTGATCTTCACCTTCAGGTCCCAGCGGTACATCGTGTCGCCCTGGACCTCTTCCTCCCCGACCTTCACGACCTCAACGTCGAAGTTCCCGGGGTCCTGCACCGTCGCGCGGGACACCTCGAACTCGGGGAAACGACCGAATACGGAAAGCGTCTGCTCCGCGCCCTGACCCTTGTCCACGGGCTCGAACGCAAGCACCTGCGGCTTCGTGATCACCACGGGCTTCACAATGCAATCGATGTACAGCGTCTGGACCGGGTTGGTCTTCGAGTTCGTGTACACCGTGACATTCCGGCGCAGCGCCCCGTTCCGCCCGTGCGGGTCGAACGTCATATCGATCGTCCCGCTCTCACCCGGCGCGAACCTCGTCTTCTTCATATCCGCCGCCGTGCACCCGCACGAGGGCTTCACGAGCCGAACCTCGAGCTCCTCGGAACCCGTGTTCTTGAACTCGAACGCCAAGGGCACCGGGTCCGTGTCGAGCACCTCCCCGAGCGAGACCGTGTCGCTCTTAAAGAGCATATTCGAGTTGTTCAGGTCCTCATCGATCGCGCGATGCTCACCCGGCGCATGGTCATGCCCAGCATGTGGGTCCGCCGAGCCCGCGTCCTGCGCAAACGCCCCCGCCGCCGTAAGCGACAGACCGAGCATCGCGATCATCGACATCCGTCCCGTGAACTTCACCATCTCGTTGCCTCCTGAGTTCTTCAAGCGATCAAAGGTCAGATCTGATCCATACTAGTCTCGGACACCCAAGCTCAATCCCGGACCCGATCCGCGCGAACACACCATCACGCGCTCGCTCAACGCCGGACGAACCGCACCATTGCACCCTCGACGACCGAAAAACACCGATCGATACCGAACGCAAATCGAACACGGGGTCACGCCGGAACGCACTCTCCGCTCGCCATCGCCTGGAGGAACGCGCTGACATCGAAGAAGTCGTACAGACCGTCCCCCGAGAAGTCCGCGATCGGATCTTCGTTCGCGAGCGCCTGGAGGAAGGCGCTCACATCGAAGAAGTCGAGCTCCCCGTCCCCCGTCAGGTCCGGGTCACGGACGCACCCGCCGATCGTGAACACCCGAGTCTCGGTCAACCGGTTCGCTCGTGTGTCCGGGTTCCGGACCCAAGGCGTCGCGTCGATCACCTCGACCTTGAGCTCCGAGCCGGGCATCGCACCGAGCATCGCGATGTCCACACTCGTCTCACCGATCAACGCCGGCACGATCACATCATCCAGATACCAGATCACCGTCAGATCATGATCCAAGGGCTGCATCGGGAGCACCCACGCCGTGTCCCCCTCCATCAGCTCCGTCCCGTTCGGGGTCCCGTCATCGATCGGGTCCACCTCGCCCCCGTACAGCTTCTTCAGGATCTCCTCCGCGCTCGGGAGATTGAACGGCCGACCCAGGTTCCGCATCATCGAGTTATTCGATGGACGGTACACCCCGAACTCCGAGTAGTTCCCGCCCTCGTACGTGCTCGTCGGACCGTCGAACCCGCTCATGCTCGCGTCCATCCAACGCCACCATTTCGTCTCCATCGAGATCTGCTCAGAACGATCAAAGATCGACACGTCCGCCGGGCTCAGCTCCGGCCCGTTGTACGTCTGCGGCCCCCCGTACGTGTACTCGTCCGCAAGATCCCCGAACGAGTGCCCGAACTCATGGATCCCGATATCCGCCGCGAACGCGTTGGACCCCGCGACCGTCCCGAGGTTGTTGCTCGGGTACCCCGCGCCCCCGTACTTGCTCGAGTTCGCGATCGCGATCACCTGATCGACATCCACCCCGCCCATGAACGCCGCCGTGTACGCCTTCGACACATTCACGCACAGCAGACGCTCGATCCCCGAACACCAATACCCCATGTCCAGCGCCGTATCCCGATCGATCCCCTGGGACGGGTCGTTGTCCACACCCGACTCGTTCGACACCACCTCGACCCGTGTGATCCGGAAGTACGGCTCATAACTCTTGAAGGGCTCATAGAAGAAGAACGTATCGAGCACCCGGTCCACATCCGCATGGAACTGCGCCATCTCCCCCGCCGTGTACCCGTCCCCCACAAACACGATGTCCACCCGGTTGTCGTGCGCCGCGCCCTGCGCTCGTTCCAGCGCCTCGACCAACTCGAGCACGAGCGGGTCCTGCTCGATGAAATGAATCCCGCCCTCCAGGTGCCCGTGCTCATCGCCGAAGCACCCGTGCACCTTCACCGTCCCCTCGGGCGCATCAAACGGCGTCAGCGCCGCCGGCACATCCTGGGAGCCGACGGCAACCGACGCCGCGACCCCGCACGAGCACACGAGAGAGAGACCACACCACACACCAAGTCCATTGCGCGCCATCATACCATCTCCAGTTGAATCACGAGCCGGGAGGATCCATCAAACACGGGCACACCAAGAGTCGGCCACACCCGCCGGGACGAACGCCCGTGCCCCCCCATACGACACCCGATCCTCCCCGGTTTCAGCCGAATCCGCGGGTTTCCCCCTCCAGAGCAGGTTCAGGATCGTCCCGGAAGCGAATCCCACTTGCCCTCGACCTCAGTTCGACCGAGCGGATCCCTTTCTCAACCTCTGGTCGGGATGCCGACCGTCCGATCGTCTCGATCCCGTCCCGATTCCCATGCGACCCCCGATCGGAGCGTCTTCCGGAACTCCCGCTCAATGGGCTTCCAGAGATGATGCTTCCGACCCCTCGGGAGCACGTCCCACGCATGCCCACACCCAGGGCACACGATCGCTCCATCGACCGGGTCCGCGCGAACCCCCGATACATCCGCCGCGCAGCACGGACACCGTTTCGCACGGAGCTCCCCGAGCATCCATCGACGGACATCGGATCGGATACTCCCGATCCGAGCGGACCGGATCCCGAGCACCAACACCACCACACCGATCACCCCACTCGAAACTACGAACACAATCGCCGCGAACGAAGTGTTCGAATCCAGCGCCGATCCCGCGAGCATGATCCAGATCAACGTGGCGCCCCCGATACACCCGAGGGCCAGCACCCAACGCAGCAACCGCCGAGCCCACGAGCGTGTCGTGGAGCACAGCGCCACAACCTCCCGCTCCGACAACCGACGCGCAGCTCGGCACACACTCATCCGTGCATCGAAGAACACCATCGAGTCGATCTCACGTTTCCCCATCCCTTTCACGATCACATCGTGCTCCACACACCGATACGTGGACCACAGATCCTGGTGCCACGCGCCCCCGCACTCGCCGCACACCGTGCACCCGTCCTCCTCGACGCGCGACCCCTCGATCGGGTAGAAACACGCCGGGCAGTACCCCATCACGAGCCGACCCGCGATCTCAGCGCGATCCTCGAACGATCTCCGCCGCTCGTTCGCGCGAACCTCGCTCCGCGCACTCCGCGCTCGCCATCCAACAACGATCCAGATCGCAACCACCCCGAGCAACGTGCCGGTCCCGCTCAACAAGCCGAGCACACCCGACAGCCCATACAGCGTGGTCCCGATCCATCGCGCGAATCGCCACCCGAGCCACCCCATCCAAACAACCATCCAGAGCGTCACGAGCCCGCTCCCGATGACCAACACCCACCCGAACACACGCCGTTTGAGCGGTTCACTTCTTGGAGATTCGGACTCATCGAGTCCATCGGTCTCGCCCGATCCCTCGTCCCGACGGAACTTCAGATCCCCGTGCCTCCCGCGCTGAACAACCTTCCCCCGATCGTCGAGCACCGCGCCGCGCCCCCCGACGAACGCGCTCACAAACCTCGAGATCACGCGCGTTCCCCCGTGCGCCAATCCCCGATCACCCAACGCACCTCGTCAGGGTCTTTCGCCGTCCGGATCGATTCCTTCAACGCCTTGCTGTGCCCGTCCCGGATCGTCTTCCCGAGCCACGAAATCTTCTGCCGGATGACGTGCATCGCGTGGCGCTCGCCGCGCGTCTCGATCATCCGCTCGAAGTAATCGAGCACCAGATCGAGCACCTCGTCGTCGCTCGGGACCACATCGCTCAGATCGATCCGTTCGACGCCCTCCGTGTCCCTCGGATCCACCCCGTGCTCATCGATCTGTTGTTGCAGCGCCCACGCCTTCCGGAAGATGAACGGATCTCCGAACGCGCCGCGCCCGATCATCACCCCCGCGCACCCCGTGTTCGCGCGCATCGCCACAACGTCCATCGCCGACTTCACGTCCCCGTTCCCGAGCACCGGGACCGTTCCGTTCGTCGCGTCGTTCACCGCGTCCACCACCCGCGCGATCCCGTCGTGATCGCACGACCCCTTGAATCGCTGCTCCGTCGTCCGGCCGTGCACCGTGATACACGCCGCCCCCCGTTCGCACAGCCCCCGCGCGAGTTCACCAGCAACCCCGTCGCGCTTCGCATCCTCGTCCCACCCGAGGCGCATCTTCGCCGTCAGCGGGATCGTCCCTGGGAGCGCCGCGCGCACCCGCTCGAAAATCGCGAACGTGTTCGGGAGATCGCACATCAGCTTCGACCCCCCGTCCTTTTTGCACACCTTATCGACCGGGCACCCCATGTTGATGTCCACCACCGTCGCCCCGTGCTCCGCGCACCAGACGGCCCCTTCCGCCATCACCCCTGGATCCGACCCATACAACTGCATCCCGATGGGCTGATCCTCCCCGCTCGTATGCGCCAGGTCCTTGCTGGCCTCCGACCCGCAGATCAGCCCCGTCGGACTCAACAAGTCCGTGCACGCAAGCCCCACACCCCCGACCTTCCGAACCGCCACCCGCCAAGCATGCTCACACCACCCCGCAATCGGCGCGAGCATCAGATTGCTCTCAAGCGCCACGGACCCTCCCGACGCTCGAAGCACCAAGGGCGAAGCAAACCCAACCCGAGATGTCTCAATAGCTTGCGTCACGATCCGCAATGGTAGTGGGGGAGCCCCCGCCTCAGACAACCCGCCCTCACTGCACCCACTGCACAATCCAGATCACCAATCCCCCCATCGCCCCGGCGAAAATATCATCGAGCAGCACACCCCACCCCCCGGGGATCTTCTGCATCGCCCCCGCCGGCCAGGGCTTGAGGATATCAAACGCCCGGAACAGGAAAAACGCCCCCAGAAGCGTCAAAAGCGTGGACCACCCCGTCCCCAGCATCGCGCTCGGGATCATCAGCAACGTCACGAATTGACCCGCCATCTCGTCCGCCACCACCTCCGACGGGTCCTTCCCCCAGCGCGCCTCCGCGTCCGCGCCCCACAGCACACACACGAGCGAGAACCACAGCGCCCCCAGCGCCATCAGCACCCGATACCCCTCCCCCGGGAACGTGCTGATATGGATAAACACGATCATCGCCCCCCCGAGCACCACCGCCGGCATCGACCCCCACGTCCCCGACGCCGGCCTCATGTGCCCGAGCCCGAACACCGTCAGCCAACGAGCCCGATTCGCAGAGATCGTGTTCATCGCAAACCCCGCTTTCCGAAGCGTTTACCGCTTCTTGCCACCACCCTGTCCGCCCTTGGTGCTCTTCTGACGCGCCTTCGCCCCCGGCCGATTCGTCCCCTTCGTGGGCTTCCGAGCGGGTTTCCCACGCATCACCTCGAGCATCTTCGCCTGCTGATCCACCGTATGTTGAAGCGCCCGAAGGACATAGGGCAGCCCCGAGATCATCGTCACCACCACCGTGAGCCACACCAGGACCACGATGATCGTCCGTTCCGCGCTCCCCGGCCCCGGCGAACCCAGCGCCACGAGCAACAGAATGATCGGGACCGACACACTCTGAAGGATCATCTTCGCCTTCCCCGACCAACCCGCCGGGAACTCGACCCCCTCACCCTCGTACACCCCCCGGATCGAGGTCACGAGCAGCTCCCGCGCAATCATCGCGATGACCATCCACCCGGAAACCGCTGAAACCTGAAGCGAACCCCCCGAGAGCAAAGGACTTGCGAACACCGGCCCAGCAAGCATCACAAACGCGCCGAGTACCAGGAGCTTGTCAGCGAACGGATCCATGATCCGTCCGAACTTCGACTCCACCTTCCACTTCCGAGCGAGATGCCCGTCCAGCGCATCCGTGATCGAAGCAATCACGAAAATCGCGCACGCGACAATCAGAAGGGTCGTCGAGCTCTGGGTCAGCTCCCCGATCCGGGACCCCACACTCAGCTCGTCCCCCAGTTCACGTGGGTTCGCCGAGGACAAGAGGATCACGAACACGATCGCGAGCACGATCCGTCCGAGGGTCAGCAGGTTCGGGATATGGACACGGCGCGCCTGTTCCGGCGAGCCCATCATCGTCTGGAGTTGCGTCATCGGCCCAGTGTAGTGCTCCCCCGAGCCCCGAGCGACCCCCGAGATCTTGTGATGCACACCCACCCAAACACCCATCGTGAGTGGAAGGGAGCGCGAGTGCTCACTATCCTGAGTGCTCAGCGTCCTCAGAGCGGTTGAAGGACGCGCCGCACAGGTCTCGATCGCGCCCTTCCGTTCGGAGTGGCGCACTTGAGGAGCGCTCGACGCGCCGCTCAGCGCGAAGGACACGGGCCTTGGAATCGATCATCAACCCACTCGTGCTCTACCTTGTCTGCGCTCTCGGAGCTCTCGCGCTCGCGCTCGCGCTCCCGAGAAGGAACGACAAACTCGCCATCGTCGGCGGGGTCGTCCTCGCCATCACCCTCGGGCTCGCCGCCCTGGGTCTGACCAGCGCCGCAAAGAGCTCCGGACAAGACACCCCCAACCTCTTCTTCTATATCTTCGCGATCATCGCGCTCGGATCGTCGGCCCGGGTCATCACCCACCCGCGCCCCGTCTACTCCGCGCTCTACTTCATCCTCTCGATCATCGCCAGCGCCGGGCTCTACGTCCTCCTCAGCGCCGAGTTCATGGCCTTCGCCCTCGTCATCATCTACGCCGGCGCGATCCTCATCACCTACCTCTTCGTCATCATGCTCGCCACCCAGCAGCCCACCGAAGCCTCCAAACAGATCCTCGACGAAACCGACGCCGTCGCGCGTGAGCCCATCCTCGCGAGCGCCATCGGGTTCGTCATGCTCGCCGTCCTCACCAGCGCAATGTTCAACGGGCTCAGCGACCTCCGCGCCCCCAAGGGCATGGACACCGCGCAGGACTCGGTCCTCGTCCAGCTCCCGCGCAAGGTCGACCGCATCCTCCACCGCGCCGGGGTCATCAACGACGACGAGCGCGTCGCGCGCGCCGACGACGGCACCGCCCTCCTCGATATCGCGAACCGGACCATCGTCGTCGAGAACGAAGACCTCGGGACCACCCGCGTCCTCGAGCCCGACCAGTGGCCCGACACCCTGACGGCCGGCAACCTCGACCGACTCGGCTACAACCTCATGCACGACCACCCCATGACGATCGAGATCGCCGGCGTCATCCTCCTGATGGCCATGCTCGGCGCGACCGTCCTCGCGCGCAAGCACATCGAACTCGAGGACGAACTCAAAGCGGCCCAAGCCCGCAAGCTCGGACCCTCCCTCACCCTCCCCCCGCGCCGCAAGAGCGCCTCCCAAGGGGGTGACGCATGAACCACATGATCGACCTCATCACCCCCCTCCAACTCGCCTTCCCCGAAGCGGTCGGAAACGCGACCCTCGCGCACTACCTCTTCGTCTCCGCCGCCATGTTCGTCATGGGGCTCGTCGGGTTCATGACCCGGCGCAACATGATCGTCATGTTCCTCTGCACCGAGCTCATGTTCCAAGGCGCAGGGCTCGCCCTCATCGCCTTCGGCCGTCACCACCTCGGCGCCGACGGCCAGACCTTCGTCATCTTCGTCCTGTGCGTCGCCGCCGCTGAAGCAGCCATGGCGCTCGCGCTCGTCGTCCTCCTGTTCCGCCATCGCGAAACCCTCTCGTCCCAGGCGTGGAAGGAACTCAACGGGTGATCACCTCGCTCACATCCATCCTCGAACCCGTCCTCAGCAGCACCGCTATGCTCGCGCCCGACGCGCACGGACACGCTGCCCACACCGAGATCGGCTCCGGTCCGAGCTGGATCCTCCTCATCGTCGGGCTCCCCCTCCTCGCGAGCATCATCTCCGGCCTCGCCGCCGCACTCGGGGTCAAATCCAAACAACCCGCCTGGACCACCGTCATCGCGTGCTTCATCGCGTTCCTCTTTACCGTCTCGATGTACATCTCCTACGACGGCACCCCCTACACCGTCAAGGCCTTCGACTGGATCCAGGTCCACACCGACTCCCACGGCTCCCTCATCGCGAACTTCTCCTTCTACATCGACACCCTCTCCATCTACTGGATGCTCTTCGTCACCGGGCTCGCGACCCTCATCGCGCTCTACGCCTCCGAATACATGTCCCACGACGTGGGGCTCGGGTACTGCCGCTTCTTCGCCGCCTTCGGGCTCTTCGTCTTCTCGATGGCCTGTCTCGTCATGGGCGACAACTTCCTCATGCTCTACCTGGGCTGGGAAGGGGTGGGGCTCTGCTCGTACCTCCTGATCGGGTACTTCTACAAGAAGCCCGAAGCCGTCGCCGCCGCCAAGAAAGCCTTCATCGTCAACCGCATCGGCGACCTCGGGCTCGCCCTCGGCGTCTACCTCACCTTCGTCCACTTCGGAACCCTCGAATACGCCAAGCTCTTTAGCGACCCCAAGCTCCTCTCCTACGTCGAATACGCAAGCGTGGGCAACTTCAGCGCCATCCCCGCGACCGCGCAGTGGATCCCGCTCCTCCTCATGGTCGGTGCTTTCGGTAAGTCCGCCCAGTTCCCCCTCTACGTCTGGCTCCCCGATGCGATGGAAGGCCCGACCCCCGTCTCCGCGCTCATCCACGCCGCGACCATGGTCACCGCCGGGGTCTACCTCATCGCGCGCACCTACCCCCTCTTCATCGCCTCCGAGCACGCGCTCCCCATCGTCGCATGGATCGGCACCATCACCGCCCTCCTCGCCGCGACCATCGGAATGGCGCAGTTCGACATCAAGCGCATCATGGCCTACTCCACCGTCTCCCAGCTGGGCTACATGTTCGCCGGGCTCGGGGTCCTCACCCCCACGGGCGGCGTCTACCACGTCCTCACCCACGCCTTCTTCAAAGCCCTCCTCTTCCTCTGCTGCGGCGCCGTCATGCACGGATTCGCCGGCCAGCTCGACCTCCGCAAGCTCTCCGGCCTACGCCAGGTCAAGGGCTGGGGCATCGTCACCATCGGGATGCTCGTCGGGTGTATCAACCTCGCGGGTGTCCCCTTCACCGCGGGCTACTTCTCCAAGGACACCATCCTCGCCGAGGCCTTCGTCACCCCCGGGTACGAACTCCTCGGATGGATCCTGATCTTCACCGCCGGGCTCACCGCGTACTACACGTTCCGGGTCTTCTTCCGGGTCTTCATGGGACCCGTCGAATACCACCCCGGCGACGAAGCCCACGACCACGATCACGACAACGACGCCCACGGCGAGCAACACCACCACGACGCAGGTCAGAACGGCGATCACCACAGCGACCACTTCCACCCCCACGCGCCGGGCTGGGCGATCAACACCGTCCTCGCGACCCTCACCATCGCCTCACTCGCCGCATCCGGTCTCTACATCGTCGGAGGATCCTCCGACAAGCACACCAAGCACTACGCCGAGACGATGGTCATGTCCTCGACGGCCGCCTTCTCTTCCCCCTACTCCGAACACGCCTTCCACGCCGCCCACGATTCGCACGACGACGACGCCCACGCGCCAGACGATCACGGCTCCGACCACGCCGCCCCAGCCGCCGGCGTCGGACCCCGTGGAACCATCGAACACGCGCAGACCGTCCCCCTCTTCGGAGGAGACCCCCACAAGATGATGTACTACATCTCGGGTGTCGTCGGGGTCATCGGGATCGCCCTCGCATGGTTCCTCCACCTCTTCGGGCGCACCGAAGCCGCCACATGCAAGATGGACCCCATCGCACGACTCTTCGGCCCCATCCCCAAATGGGCCGAGCACAAGTGGTACGTGGATGAGATCTACTGGGCCGTCATCGTGACCCCCCTCCGGATCTTCTCCCACGTCCTCCACTGGTTCGACAAGCTGGTGATCGACGGGATCGTCAACCTCTTCGGGATCCTCCCGCGCGTCGGCGCATGGATCGTCCGTCCGAGCCAATCGGGTGTCCTCCAGGGCTACGCCGTCTCCATGGCCGGCGGAGTCGCGATCCTCCTCCTCGTCGTCTTCGTGCTCATCGCGCAAGGAGGCCTCTCGTGAGCGCCATCTGGACACTCCTCCTCATCGCCCTCCCCCTCCTCGGCGCACTCCTCGTCGCGTTCGATCGGGAAGAAGGCGCATACCAGTCGGCCTGGCGGACGATGATCCTCACGCTCATCCCCGCCGTCTTCATGCTCATGAACTTCGACTTCAGCCATGCGTCGATGTTCCAGGGCGCCGCGAGCATCACCTGGGTCGAAGCGCTCGGACTCAAGCTCTCCATCGGGACCGACTCCATCGCCGTCCTCCTCATCGCGCTCACCGCGCTCTTGGGACCGATCGTCGTCGCTGCTTCCAAAACCGCAATCACGACCAACCGGCGCATGTACTACTCCTGGCTCCTGGTCCTCCAAGCAGCCATGGTCGGGGTCTTCGCCGCGCGCGACCTCCTCCTCTTCTACATCTGCTTCGAGTTCACCCTTCTCCCCATGTTCATCCTCATCCGGGTCTTCGGCTCCACCAACCGGGTCGCCGCCTCCACCAAGTTCTTCCTCTACACCTTCACGGGCTCCATGATCACCCTCGCCGGCCTCTTCTTCGTCGTCACCTTCGTGGCGCGCGAGACCGGGCTCTGGACCCTCGACATCGGGATCATCACCGCCATCGCCCCGCGCATGCCCGTCGAGCACCAAGCCCTCGTGCTCGGAGCCATGCTCGCAGGCTTCGCCGTCAAGGTCCCCCTCTTCCCCGTCCACACCTGGCTCCCCCTCGCGCACACCGAAGCCCCCACCGCGGGCTCCGTCATCCTCGCGGGTGTGCTCCTGAAGCTCGGTACCTACGGGATCCTCCGCTTCGCGATCCCCGTCGTCCCCGGCGCGTTCGTCGAATACGCGCCCATGATTGCGACCCTCTCCGTCATCGGGATCATCTACGCCGGGCTCATCTGCTGGGTCCAGACCGACATCAAGAAGCTCGTCGCGTACTCCTCCGTCTCCCACCTCGGATTCTGTGTCCTCGGGCTCGCCGCAGTCAACGCGTCGGGTCTGTCCGGGTCCGTCCTCTACATGCTCTCCCACGGGCTCTCTACAGGTGGGCTCTTCCTCATGATCGGGTTCATGTACGAGCGCTACCACACGCGCGACATGAACACAGTGGGGGGGCTCGCGTCCAAAATGCCCGTCTGGTCCTTCTTCATGGTCTTCTTCGCGATGGCGAGCGTCGGACTCCCGGGTCTCAACGGGTTCCCCTCCGAACTCCTCTGCCTCATCGCCGCGTTCCAAGCCGACGCAACCTGGACCGCGATGGGCGAACCCGGCGCATGGGGCGTCACCCTGGGCCCCTGGTTCGCCGTCTTCGCCGGGACCGGGATGGTCATCGCCGCGATGTACCTCCTCTACATGGTCGGGAAGATCTGCTTCGGCCCGTACCGTGAACCCAAGGACCACCACGCGCACCCCGTCCTCCCCGCGGACCTGAACAAACGCGAGATCTGGACCCTCATCCCCCTCGCGCTCGGGTGTCTCGTCTTCGGGCTCAAGCCCGTCTACCTCCTCGATGCCATCGAGCAGCCCGTCAACGCAACCATCGCGCACGTCGAAGCCGCTTCGGGCGCCGCCGCACCGCGCATCGACGACCACCCCGAGCACCACATGGACCACCAATCGGGCGATCACGCCGAGTCCACCACCCACCACGACACGATCACCATGGGGGTCACGCCGTGAACGAGAAGCTCGCGCTCATCGTCCCCGAGATCGTCCTGTTCATCGCGACCTGCGTCGTGATGATCACGGGTCAATGGCCCTCCCGCGCCCTGCGCGAGATCACCCCCTGGATCGCCGCGATCGCCCTCTTCATCGCCGCCATGATCGGGCTCAACACCGAACCCACCCCCGGCGCCCTCCTCCCGACCATCGCCCCCTACGCAAAGGCCATGATCGGGTTCATCGGGCTCCTCCTCCTCGTCAACCTCTCCGGGGTCGTCGATCGTCAGCTCGAGCGCGACGTGGACGAAGGCAAACCCTTCCTCCCCCTCCGCTCCAACCGCGGCGAGTTCTACGCGTTCTTCCTCTTCTCCATCACCGGGCTCATGCTCACCGCCAGCGCCGACGACCTCATCTGGCTCTTCCTCGCCCTCGAACTCACCTCCCTCCCCACCTACATCATGGTCGCCATCTCGACCCAGTCCAACAAGTCCCACGAAGCGAGCGTGAAGTACTTCTTCCTCGGCGCGCTGGGCGCCGCCATCTTCCTCTACGGGTTCGCCCTCATCTACGGCGCGACCGGTTCCACCAACCTCGCCGAGATCGCGCAGCACTTCGCGACCCACGGGCTCTCCCCGATCGGGACCGCCGGGATCCTCGTCGCGCTCCTCGGGCTCTGCTTCAAGATCGCCGCCTTCCCCATGCACTTCTACACCCCCGACGTCTACCAGGGCGCCGCAGCCCCCGTCAGCGCCATGCTCGCATTCGTCCCCAAGTGCGCCGGGTTCCTCGGGATCATCGCCATCACCGCCGCCGTCGGATGGCGCGAGGGAGGCCACCTCCCCGAGACCGTCGAATCCACCCTCTGGATCGTCGCCGCCGTCACCATGTTCGCGGGGAACATCCTCGCGCTCCTCCAGTCCTCCGTGAAGCGCATCCTCGCGTACTCCTCCATCGCCCACTCCGGGTACATGCTCGTCGGGATCCTCGCCGGCCCCGGTGAAGCCGGCGCACCCTTCTACCGAAACGGCCTCGCCGCCGTCCTCTTCTACCTCGCCGTCTACGGCGTCATGTCCGTCGGGGTCTTCGCCGTCCTCGGCGCCCTCGAAACCCGCAAGGACGAAGAAGCCGACGACATCGAGTGCCTCCGCGGACTCGCCAAGACCCACCCCGTCCTCGGATGGACCGTCATCCTCTGCGCCCTCTCCATGCTCGGATTCCCCCCCCTCCTCGGGTTCGTCGGGAAGCTCGGGCTCTTCGCGTCGGGCGTCAGCGCCGGACAGATCCCCATCGTCGTCATCCTCGGGATCAACAGCGCCATCGGCGCCGTCTACTACCTCCGCCTCGTCGCCGTCGCGTACCTCGACAAGGGACAAGGCCCCGCGCCCATCGTCACCTCATCGCGCTACGCCGGCCGGCGCATCGCCGCCCTCTGCTCAGCAGCAGGGGTCGTCGTCCTCCTCCTCGTCGCGCAACCGATGGCCAGCGCCGCGCAACGCGCAGCCCGTATCGATCGTCCCGTCATCACCCACGACGACCTCCACGACGCGCACGCCGAGACCGATCTCCACCACGACGACGACCACGACAGCTGATCGTCCATGAGCGAATCAGCCCTCACAACCCTCGCCTTCCTCTCCGAATCCGCGGCCGCTGCGCCCACCCCGAGCGACGCCGGGCTCTTCACTGTCGCCGGGCTCATGGCCCTCCTCACCCTGACCGTCCTCGAGGTCGTCCTCGGGATCGACAACGTCGTCTTCATCGCGATCATCGCCGATCGGCTCCCCGAAGAGAAACGCGCCCGGGTCCGCACCATCGGGCTCCTCCTCGCGATGGTCATGCGCCTCATCCTCCTGGGGCTCGCCTACTGGATCGTCAAACTCACCGACCCCTGGGTCACCGTCCTCGGGCGCGACTTCTCGGGCAAGTCCTTCCTCCTCCTCGGAGGCGGGCTCTTCCTCATCTACAAAGCCGTCTCCGAGATCCATCACCTCATCGACGATGCAGGCGCCCACGCGCACGACCCCACCGTCCGCCCCGGGCTCAAAAAACCCGTCGCCACCGTGGGCAAGGTCCTCATGCAGATCATGCTCCTCGACCTCGTCTTCTCCCTCGACTCCGTCATCACCGCCGTCGGGATGACGACCCACTACCCCATCATGGCGCTCGCCGTCGTCATCGCGATCATCGTCATGATCGGGTTCGCGGGACCCATCGCGAGCTTCGTCAACACCCACCCCACGATGAAGACCCTCGCCCTCGCCTTCCTCGTCCTCATCGGGGTCCTGCTCGTCGCCGAAGGGATCGGCGAGCACTTCAACCGAGGGTACATCTACTTCGCGATCGTCTTCGCGTTCGTGCTCGAGCTCATCAATATGAAAGCCGGACACCGACGCGCCAAGAAACGCGCCGCGCAGAGCCAGCACTGAGATCGACTCACTCCGGATCCCGCACCATCACCATGTGCGGCCCGATCCCCTCGATCTCGAACTCCCCCCCCTCGAACCGGAACCCGAGCTTCTCGTAAAACCCGTACGCAACCCGCCGCGCGTTGCACCACACCGGGTCCTTCCGCTCACCCCACACCCGCGCGCACCCCTCAACCACAAGCGCCTTCCCGCACCCCATCCCCCGCGCCTCCGGATGAGAAGCCATCCCCCGGATCCGCCACGCCGGCGCAGGAGTCAACGATCCAGCAGCGGGGGTGTCATCGACCATCATCGTCATCACCGCGAGGATCGCGCCGTCCGAATCCCGACGCGCTCCGAGATGGAACGTCCCCGCCTTCGTGTCGCCGGGCATCTCGCACATGTCCGACCCCCACCCCGGGCGCAGCACCATCGCACGCAATGGCAGCACCTCCGCCGTCGGAACCTCCACAACGCGCCATCCCGAACCCGTCGCACCGCTCATCCCTGCGCCTCCTTGAGCGCGCTCAGCAGCTCATCACCGAACGCTTCCATCTTCGCACGACCGATCCCCTTCACGTCCAGCATCCCCTCGAGCGTGCTCGGGTTCACCCGGATCAGCTCGCGCAGCGTCGCGTCAGAGCACACCACATACGGCGGCACCTCGTTGTCCTTCGCCAAACGCATCCGCGTTTCCCGGAGCGACTCGAACACCGCACGCTCCTCGACACTCAGCGCGATCATCTCTCGACCCTGGCGCTTCGATCGCTCCGCCCGCGCCGACCCCGTCCCCACGGGCGCAACCAGCGTCACCGGGACCTCCCCGCGCATCACCTCGACCCCGCGCTCCCCGAATCGCAGCGTCTCGAACTGCTCCTCGATCACCCGTTCGAGCGCCCCCATCGACACCAGCTGCTCCAGATCCATGATGATCCGCGCCTTCCGCCGACCCTTGAGCATCCCACGTACGGACAAATCCCCGTGCCCCCGATCCCGCACCGCCGCAATGTCCGCGCCGCGCACGATGTCCGCGATATACGCCGCCCCGTACCGCTGATCCGTCCGCGCGATCGTGGACATCAGCACCTGCGCCACCCGCACCGAATCCGGGTCCGTCTCCGTCTCCCCCAGACAGATATCACACGCCCCGCACGTGTGCGAACCTTTCGGAGGCGTGTACTCCTGTCCGAAGTGCTCCGACAACGCCCGATGACGACACCCCGCTCCGCACACCAACCGGCGCATCTCGCGCACCAGCTTGAGCTGCGCCGACGGATCGCTCCCCGATTCATTCGCGCTCCGCTCGATGAGCCGTTCCCACTTCGAGCTGTCGCTCGCGCCGTACAGCAGCAAACACTCCGCCTGCTCCCCGTCCCGCCCCGCGCGTCCCGTCTCCTGCTGATACGCCTCGATCGACTTCGGGAGCGCCGCGTGCACCACGAGCCGCACATTCGACCGATCGATCCCCATCCCGAACGCCACCGTCGCAACGACAATGTCCAGCGTCTCGTTCTTGAACGCTTCCTCCACCCTCGACCGCTTCCGCTCGTCCATCCCCGCGTGATACGCCATCGCATCGAGCCCGATCTCGCGCAGCTTCTCCGCAAGCCCCTCCGTCTCCTTGCGCGAGATGCAGTACACGATCGTCCCACCCCCGTCGCCGGCCGCTCTGTGCCTCCGAACCGCTTCCCCGATCTGCCCCGCCGCATCGTTCCGCGCCTGCACCCGATACGTCAGGTTCGGACGATCGAACGTCCCAACCAAGACATCCGCATCGACCAGCCCGAGCTGCTTCACGATGTCCTCGCGCACCCGAGGGGTCGCCGTCGCCGTAAACGCCTGCACACTCACCCCAGGCGCCACTTCCCGGAGCTCCGCGATCCGCCGATACTCGGGACGGAAATCGTGCCCCCACTGACTGATACAGTGCGCCTCGTCCACCACGATCGAACCCAACCGACCAGCATCCGCGAGCTCCGCGACGATCGCTTTGAACCCCGATGTCACCATCCGCTCGGGCGCCGCATACACCAGATTGATCTCCCCCTGGAACGCGCCCGTGATGATCTCCCGCGCCTCCTCCGGGTCCACCCCCGAATGCAGCGCCCCCGCTTTGTACCCCGACAGCTCCAGCCCCCGCACCTGGTCCCGCATCAGCGCGATCAACGGCGAAGCCACGATCGACACCTTCCCCGTCACCAAGGGCACCGCCTGGTAGCACAGCGACTTCCCCCCTCCCGTCGGGAGGACCACCAAGCAATCCCGACCCTCGATCCCCGCCTCGATCGCCTTCGCCTGCATCGGGCGCAGCGCATCAAACCCCCACACCCGACGCACCGCATCCAGGACCTCGGAATCGGGCAGTGCCTGGATGTCGTCCGTCCCTGAACTCACAGGGCGAGTATACAGGTCCCGCCCGCGCGATATCCCCGATCCACCCGAGCAATAACGCTCACAGCGATCCCGAGCCACCGCCCTTGAACCACGACGAATCCGCGCCCCCGATCCGGATGAGCCAGCGCGTCACCCCGAGCAGGATCACACACCCCACGGCCCACCCGATGACAACCAAAGCCGTCTCCATACCACCAACATCGACCGTTCGCACAACCCGATCCACCCATCCTCCCCCGTACCATCCATCCATGCACACCCGTGACAAGCAGCTCCTCGCATCCACCCTCGCCGCGTCCTGCTCCACCCCCGCGCTCCAGCGCGCCCATGAGCGTGCCACCGAGCTCGAAGCCCGCTGCGCCCAGTCCGGGTCCGACCCCTTCCAGACTACCCTCGACGAACCCGCGCAGCGCATCGCCCAGCTCGAGCTCCGAGAGATCGCCGACCTGATCCGGGTCGCGACCGCGCACTTCCACCTCATCAACAAAGCCGAGCAGCTGAACATCATCCGGGTCAACCAGCGCCGGGAGATCGAGTCCGAATCCGGGTCCCCGCGCCCCGAGTCCATCGATGAAGCGATCGCGCGACTCAGCGAGTCCGGGATCGACGCGCCCAAAGCACGCGCCCTGATCGACGACCTCGACATCCAGCCCACCCTCACCGCGCACCCCACCGAGACCCGCCGCAGGACCATCCTCGACAAACAAGCCGACATCGCGCAGTGCCTCATCGAGCTCAACAACGAGTCCCTCAGCAAACGCCGCAGAACCGACATCGAAGCAAGACTCCACCGGATCATCTCGGTCCTCCTCCGCACCGACGAGATCCGCGCCCAGCGCCTCGATGTCACCGACGAGGTCAAAAACGGGCTCTACTTCCTCACCTCCACCATCTGGGAAACCGTCCCCCGACTCGTCCGCGACATCACCCACGCCGCGCGCGAATCCTTCGGGGACGACCAAGCCGACATCGTCGCCAACGAACTCCCCGCCATCCTCCGATACCGCTCCTGGATCGGAGGCGACCGCGACGGGAACCCCAACGTCACCGCCAAGGTCACCCGGGACACCCTCAAACGACACCGAGAAGCCGCGCGCGAGCTCTGGTACGACGAACTCGGAAAGCTCCGCCACGCGCTCAGCGTCTCCACCCTCCGCGCCGACCTCGGGACCGAACTCACCGAGCGCATCCAGCGCGACCTCCACTGGGTGGACGACCAGGAACACCTCGGACAGCGCCGCTACGAACCCCTCCGGGTCCGACTCGTCGAGGTGCAGCAGCGCGTCAAACGCGACGACACCTACCGCGCGTCCGACCTCCTCGATGACCTCCAGATGATCCGCCGCGCCCTCCACAGCGCCGGGCTCGCCGACGTCGCCGAGCACGGGCTGATCGCCGACTCCATCGTCCGAGCCAAGGCCTTCGGGCTCCACCTCGCCTCCCTCGATATCCGACAGCACTCGCGCGTCCACGAGCACGCGCTCACCGAGCTCCTCACAATCTCCGGGGTCTGCGACGACTTCCCGTCCCTCCCCGAAGCCCAAAAACTCGATCTCCTCCGGAGAGAACTCGCCACCGCGCGTCCCCTCACCCCCCAGGGTGTCCCCCTCTCCGACGACACCCGCGAACTCATGGACGTCCTCGCCGTCGTCAAAGAAGCCGTCGAACAGGAACCCGACGCCGTCCGCTCCTGGGTCATCTCCATGACCCACGACGTGAGCCACATGCTCACGCTCCTTCTCCTCATGAAGGAAGCCGGGCTCTACAGACCCCAAACCCCGACCACCCCCGCGCGAAGCCTCGTCCACGTCGTCCCCCTCTTCGAAACCATCGATGACCTCCAGCGCGCCCCGTCCCTCATGGACGAAACCCTCACCGACCCCGCTTTCCGCGCCCACCTCGAAACCATCGCCGCCGGCGCCCCCCTCGAACAAGAGGTCATGCTCGGATACTCCGACTCCAACAAAGACGGCGGCTTCCTCATGGCCAACATCGCCCTCGCACGCGCCCAGCACAGCGTCGCCGAGGTCTTCGCCAAGCACTCGATCCGTCTCCGCTACTTCCACGGCCGCGGCGGCACCATCGGACGAGGCGGAGGCCGCGCCGGCCGCGCCATCATGGCCGCGCCCCCAAACGCCCGCACCGGGCGCATGCGCTTCACCGAACAAGGCGAAGTCATCACCTTCCGCTACGCGCTCCCCGACATGGCGCGTCGTCACCTCGAGCAGATCGTCCACGCCGCCCTCCTCGCGAGCTCCGGGGTCTGCGACACACCCACCGACGAACCCTTCAACGACCTCCTCTACACCCTCGCAACCCGCGCCAAAGACGCCTACCGCTCCCTCATCGACGACCCCGGGTTCTGGGATTGGTTCGTCAGCGCCAGCCCCATCGAGCACATCGGGAACCTCCGCATCGCGTCCCGTCCCGTCTCCCGCGCTCAGGGCAAAGCGCTCACCTTCGACCGACTCCGCGCCATCCCCTGGGTCTTCTCCTGGATCCAGATGCGTGCCCTCGCGCCCGGGTGGTACGGGATCGGCTCCGCCATCGCCGGCGCGTCCGACACCGAACGCGCCCAACTCGCCGAGGGTGCTTCGCGTCCCCTCATCGCCACCATCCTCGAAAACGCCTCCCAGGAACTCGCAAGAGCCCGAATGCCCATCCTCCGAAGGTACGCGCTCCGCGCCGAGGGAGGAGACGCCATGTTCTCGCGCATCCACGACGAGTACGTCCGCGCCACCAGCGCCATCCAGCACGCAACAGGCACCGCCGACCTCATGGCCCATTCCCCCGTCGTCGGGCGCTCCATCGCCGAGCGCAACCCCATGACCGACGTCCTCCATCTGGCGCAGATCGAGCTCCTGAGCCGCTACCAGTCAGCCACCACCGACACCGAGCGCGATCAGCTCGCGCCCGTCCTCCAAGCGAGCATCAACGCCATCGCCGCTGCCATGCAGTCCACGGGCTGATCAGTCCCCCTCCGAACCCGTGCGTGCCCCGCCAAAGGCACTTGCGAAAAATAATTTGTAACCCGCTGCCTCAGACGACTTGAGTTTGTCGCCGAACATGTCATACTTTGCGCATGCCGCACGCACTCCGCGAGCGACGAACGCTTCTCTGAAGGAGCACACACCATGGCAACCACCAAGAAGATCACCGCCCCGGCCAAGAACGCGACCAAGCCCGCCCCCAAAGGCAGCACGAAGCCGGCCGCCAAGCCCACCAAGAAGAAGTAATCCAAACGACACGGGCTTAAGCCGCCCCGATCGAAAGCGCCGTCCGTTCCCCGGGTCCCCCCGAAGAACGGACGGCTGTCTTTTTGTAGCCCCCCGTCCGATCAAGCGTCCGTCGTCGAGTGCAGCGCCATCGGGTTCCCCTCCGAATCCTCGATAAGCGCCCGACACCCGTGCGGCCCGATCGCGTGCACATCCTCCACCACCTTCCCCCCGAGTTCCTTCACCTTCGCCACCGCATCCCGGATCCGCCCGTCCACATTCAGGTACACCAGCGCCCCGCTCCGCCCCTGCCCCTCACGCCGCGGCACCAGACACCCCCCGTTCCCCTGGTCGTGGTCGAGCACCGCGAAGTTGAACTCCCCGAACGACTCCCGATGACACGAGATCCCCATCACCCCCTCGTAGAACCCGATCGCCCGATCCAGATCATCCACCGGGATATCACACCACACGAACCGGTTGTGCACGCTGTTGAGGTCAGACATGCTTACTCCCTTGTTGAAGTTTCTACTTCAAAGCCTACAGATTCTAGTGATTTGACCGCAGTGAGAAACATCCTGAATGGCAATGACAGATCCATCATGTCCTCGTGTTTGTCGTACATTTCACATGAGAGCAGTAGAGCTTCTCTGGCGATTTCAAGTGTGATCCAAACATGAAGTTCATAGTGAGAGCATGCGGTTTCTCGAAGATAAACTGGTGACGAAGAAACTCCTGCAATTTCGCCGTCGATGTGCTGACGGGTTAGAGCAGCAAGCAAATCAGGATTGGATGGGTGAGCGACAGAGTTCAGATCACCGTAAAATTGCTGTGATCCTTCAGGGGCATGTTTTACATTCGGGGTTTTGCCAACTTTCACTGCTCCAGCTTTGTATTCGCGGATTCGAGTTAGAATTTCGTAATCCTGTTTCAGGAGTGCGTTTGCTTTGACATACAGCCCTTCTGAAATTGCTGTCTCAGTTAGGCCTACGCCCTGAGCGTATTGAGCTATCAGTTGTAGCCGATTGCTGATGGATTCATTTGTCTTGCCGGGGATGCCTGAACGAAACATATGAGTAAATCGAATTACAGAGACGAGTATGAGTCTGCAATCCAGCCATTCTCTTTTGTAATCAGATTTCGATAGATTTCTGATTTCGATCCCGCATCTCATAGTGTCAGACTCCAGTTCGATACCCAGGCGCAAGAAGGCGTCAATCTGGTTCTTTGGCGGTTCGGAGAGAGTCATGTAGAGATCATATAGAAAAAAGCACGGCTGCGCGCCGTGCCAGTTCAATTGGAATGCTGTGGTAAATTTAAGCCATCTGCTTGCTCTCGTTCAGCTTCTTCCGGATCACCGTCTGCAGGATCCCGCCGTTCTTGAAGTACTCGATCTCCACCGGCGTATCGATCCGGCACATCGCCGTGAACTCCACGCTCGACCCGTCGGGCTTCGTCGCCTTCACCGTCACATCGCAGCGGGGCTCCACCGGATCGGGCATCATGATGTCGAACGTCTCATCGCCCTTGAGCCCGAGCGACTCCGCGCTCTGACCGTCCTTGAACACCAAGGGCAGCACACCCATGAACACCAGGTTGCTCCGGTGGATCCGCTCGAAGCTCTCCGCGATCACCGCCTTCACACCCAGCAGCAGCGTCCCCTTCGCCGCCCAGTCGCGCGACGAACCCATCCCGTAGTCCTTGCCCGCAAGCACCACCAGCGGGGTCCCCGCAGACTTGTAGTCCTGCGCCGCGTCCCAGATGTACTCCACAGGAGCGCTCGAAAGATCCGCGCCCTTCGTGAAGTTCCGGGTCCAACCGCCCTCGGGCTGCTCGGACCCCGTCTTCGCGATCTTGTTCTTCACACGCACATTCGCGAACGTCCCGCGCGTCATCACACGATCGTTCCCGCGGCGCGACCCGTACGAGTTGAACGCCGACTGCGCCACACCCTGCGCCAGCAGGTACTGACCCGCAGGGGTCTCGGGCTCGATCCGACCCGCCGGCGAGATGTGGTCCGTCGTCACCGAGTCACCGACGTACACCAGGCACCGCGCCCCACCGATCGTCCCGAACCCGGGCGCCTCCTCCGTCATCCCCTCGAAGAACGGCGGGTTCTGGATGTACGTGCTCGAATCCTCCCACCCGTACAGCTCGCTCTTCGACACGGGAACCGCGTTCCACGTCTCGTTCTCCGAGTACACCGACCCGTACTTCCGCTCGAACTGCTCCGTCGTCACCGACGAGTTCACGATCTCGTCGATCTCTGCGCGCGTCGGCCAGATGTCCTTCAGGTACACGTCCTTCCCCTCCGGGGTCTGACACAAAGGCTCGTTGTACACATCGACATCGATCCGACCAGCCATCGCGTACGCAACAACGAGCGGCGGGCTCGCAAGGAAGTTCCCGCGAACCTCCGGGTGGACACGACCCTCGAAGTTCCGGTTCCCCGAAAGAATCGAAGCCACCGCAAGATCGCCCTCCTTGATCGCGCCCTCGATCTCCGGCGGCAGCGGCCCCGAGTTCCCGATACACGTCGTGCACCCGTACCCGACCGTGTTGAACCCCACCGCGTCCAGGTGCGCCGTGAGCCCCGACTTGTCCAGGTACTCCGTCACCACCTTCGAACCCGGCGCGAGCGACGTCTTCACCCACGGCTTGCGCGTGATCCCCAGCTCGTGCGCCTTCTTCGCCACCAACCCCGCCGCGATCAGCACATCCGGGTTCGACGTGTTCGTGCACGACGTAATCGCCGCGATCACGATCGACCCGTGCGCGAGCATGGATTCCTGACCGATCGTCTCCGGGTGTGACGCCTCCGTGTGGACGACCTTCGCCGTCGCGCCCGTCTTGGACGGATCGACCCCGAGCCCCTTCGGACCCATCGGCGCGGTCAGCATCTCGTTCCAAGCCGTGTGGAGCGAATCCAGATCGATCCGATCCTGGGGGCGCTTCGGACCCGCAACACAGGGCTTCACACTCGCGAGATCAAGCTCGAGCACCGCGCCGAACTCGGGCTCCGGCGCATCCGGGGTCCAGAAGAACCCGCTCGCCTTCGCCCACGCTTCCGTGAGCGCGCATTCCTCTTCGGTCTTGCCGGTAAACCGGAAGAACTCGATCGTCTTCGCGTCGATCGGGAAGAACCCGCACGTCGCGCCGTACTCCGGAGCCATGTTCGCGATCGTCGCGCGATCCGGGATCGAAAGCTCCGCCATCCCCTCGCCGAAGAACTCCACGAACTTCTCGACCACCCCGTGCGCCCGGAGCATCTGCGTCACCGTGAGCACCAGGTCCGTCGCCGTCGCGCCCTCGGGGAGCTTCCCCTTGAGCTTGAACCCGACCACCTCGGGGGTCAGCATGTACACGGGCTGACCGAGCATCACCGCTTCCGCTTCGATCCCGCCCACACCCCAACCGAGCACACCAACGCCGTTGATCATCGTCGTGTGCGAGTCCGTCCCCACGAGCGAGTCCGGGTACACCCACGTCGCGCCGTCCACGCTCTTGGTCAGACACCCCCGAGCCAGGTACTCCAGGTTCACCTGGTGCACGATCCCCGTTGCCGGGGGAACCGCGCGGAAGTTGTCGAGCGACTCCTGCCCCCACTTGAGGAACGAGTACCGCTCGTTGTTCCGCTCGAACTCCTTCTCCGCGTTGATCGTCAGCGCCACGCGCGTCGCAAAGTCGTCCACCTGCACCGAGTGGTCGATCACAAGGTCACACGCGACGGCCGGATTGATCTGCTCCGCATCCCCACCCAGGTTCTTCATCGCGTCACGCATCGCCGCAAGGTCAACCACACAAGGCACCCCCGTGAAGTCCTGAAGCACCACACGACCGGGCATGAAGGGCATCTCGACCGAGTTCACATCCTTCGCGTTGTAGTTCGCAAGCCCCGCGATGTCGTCGTTCGTCACGATGAACCCGTCCAGGTTCCGCACCATCGCCTCGAGCAGCACCCGGATCGAGTACGGCATCTTTCCGATGTTCCCCACCCCCTGCGCCTGCAGCGCCTTCAGATTCACAAAGCTGTAGTCGGTCCCGTTGACCGAAAGGGTCTCACGCGCGTTGAACGGGTCGTTGCTCATCATGGATCTCCGTGGTTCGAAAGCTCAGCAGTGGGGGGGTGGCCCGGACCATCCCATGAGACAAGTATCGAACCCAAAGATCAATCAATCAAATCAATCCAGATCACCTGTTGTATCAATAGAATCAATGCAGTGCGAGCCGGTCGCAACGAGCCTCACAGCCGTTCCAACAGCTCCCCCTCAAACACCGCCGAAGCCCGACTCGGAAGCCGATCCAGCGCCCGAACCACCCCCAGTCTCCGGGTCAACGCCCCGTCCTTGCAGCGCAGCCCCATATTGGGGGGCAACCCGTGCTTGCTCACAAACCCCACCCCGATATCCGCGCGCACCATCTGCACAATACTCTCGATCGACCGAAGCTCCATCACCACCTCGAGCCCCACCCCGTGCTCCGCCGCCGCCGCATCGATCAGCTTCCGCACCGCCGACCCCGCTTCAAACGCCACCACCGGATCCCCCTCGATGTCCGACCACCGGAACGTCTTGCGCCCGTGCAGCGCATGCCCCTCGGGAACGATCAGCATCAGCTCGTCCCGGATCTCCTTCACCACCATCAACTCATCCCCCCTCGGATGATCGATCGGGAGCGTCACCACCCCAAGATCCAGCTCCCCCGACAACACCCCCTGCGCCACCTGCGCACTCCCCGCTTCCCGGATCGAGAACCGGAGCCCCGGATACCGCGCCCGAACCGCTTGGATCGCGCCCGGGAGCAGATACCCCGCCGCCGTCGCCCCCGCGCCCACCCGGATCGACCCCGTCTCGAGCCCCACGAGCGACCGCACCGCGCGCGTCGTCTGATCCGCGGCCAGCATCGTGATCCGCGCATGCTCGATAAACACCTTCCCCGCCTCCGTCGCTTCCACCCCGTGACCCGTCCGATGGAACAGCTCCGTCCCCAGCTCGTCCTCAAGCTTCCGGAGCGCCGCGCTCAGCGCCGACTGTGTCACCCCCAGCGTCTCCGCCGCCCGGGTCATGTGCCCGTGCTCCGCGATCTCCACAATCTGTCGCATCACCCGCAGATCCATGCGCGATCCTACGCGCCCCCGATCATCCCCCGCGCCGATTCCAGCAGCGCCCCCATCCGCGCCTTCGCCAGCGCCTCCACATCCTTCATTGCCCCCGGAAGCGCCGCGCCCGGTTTCGAGCACAGCACGATCGTCCTCGTCGGACACTCCGGACGCGCCTCCCGATACCGAAGCTTCCCATCCCCGCTCGTCGCCATCACCATCTCCGGGACAAGCGAGATCCCCACCCCGTCCTCGATCAGCGTCATCATCGTCCCCAGCTGGGTCGCGCGACACCGGATCGACCCCTCCAATCCCCGATCCAGACACCAGTTCCTCGTCTGCTCCCCGAGACAATGCACCTCATCGAGCGAGATGATCCCGCGCTTCCGGATGTCCTCCAGATCCAGACACCCCCGCTCGAACACCCCGTCCCCCTTCGCCCCGGCCAGCACCAAACGCTCCTCCCCGATCACACGCTGCTCCAGCTTCCCGACCGATCCCACCCGCGCCATCAGCGCCCCGTGGATCGAACCCGTCTCGATCATCCGGACCAGATCCTCCGTCGGCGCTTCCTCGAAGCTCACCCGGATCCTGGGCATCCGCTCGACCAAACCCTCGATCACCGAAGCCATCAAAAACCCCGACACCGTCGGGATCGCCCCGATCCGCAGCTCCACACACCCCTCACGAACCGAGCTCATCAGCTCCGACTCGATCGACCACGCATCCCGCAGCAGCGCCCGCGCCCTCGGCGCAAGCACCTCCCCAGCATCCGTCAGCACCGCCCCGCGCCCGCTCCGATCGAACAGCATCAGGTCCAGCGCATCCTCGAGCCGACCGATCTGCGCGCTCAGCGTCGATTGAGACACCCCCATATGACGAGCCGCAGCGGTAAACCCCCCCTGATCGATCACCTGAACAAAAGCACGAAGCTGTCCGAGCTCCATCATCATCCCCTTTCAGACCCAGAACACCATCCGCAGCAACCCATCGCGCGGATCGATCCGAACCGATCGTCACACCCGATCGAACCCATCGCGCCCCGTCGATGTTCCCGCGCGAACAAACGAAACACAATGTCTCATTGTCTCACCCGGGTCCACGAGCCCGTTCACATCCATTCGAACACAGGAGGAGACACCATGAACACCACGACCATCACCATCACCGCCCTCGCGCTCGCAGCAACCGCCGCAACCGCGTCCCCCATCACCGTCACCATCGAGAACACCTCCGCCGACGGCGGGTTCTTCTTCACCCCCGTCTGGGTCGGGTTCCACGACGGCTCCTTCGATTCCTACGACACCAGCGCCGACGCAGACCTCTTCGACGGCATCACCCAGATCGCCGAAGGCGGAAACACCGCACCCATCTCCGATCGATTCGCCGCAAACAACCCCGGCGCAACCCAAGCCACCCTCGCCTCCGTCGCATTCGACGGCGACGCACCCGTCTACTCCCCCGGAGAGTCCGCCTCCTTCGATATCGACGTCGCCGACAGCGCCACGAACCGCTACTTCTCCTTCGCCTCCATGATCGTCCCCTCCAACGACCTCTTCGTCGGGAACGACAACCCCTTCGCCTACAACATCTTCAACAAGGACGGCTCCTTCGCCGGCCCCGTCACCATCGAGTTCTACGGCCGCGACGTCCGCGACAACGGCTCCGAGTTCAACAACGCCTCCGGAGGCGCCGCATTCAGCGCCCTGGGCGGCGATTCCGCCAGTGAGGACGGCGTCATCCGCGCCTTCTTCTCCGACTCCGGAGACATCGACTACCTCGCCTCCTTCGTCGGCACCGGGACCGCCAACGGCGACTCCATCGACCAGATCTTCACCGAATCCACCCTCCTCGGGCGCATCACCATCGTCCCCGCCCCCTCCAGCATCGCCCTCGCCATCGTCGGCGCCCCCCTCCTCACCCGCCGCCGCCGAAACTGACCCCCCATATCTGACCCCGGCTTCTCTCTGTGCGGAGCCGAACTCTTGAGATTGGGGCTTCCTGTTGCACCTTTGTCCCTTTCTCCACACGAGAGCCGCCCGTCACGACGGGCGGTTCTCTTTTCACCCCATCCCAGACCCATCGCCCTATGGTTCCGCGTGAAACGAACCACCCCAACGATCCTCCTCATCGCCGCGCTCACCTGGAGCGCCCACGCGCAGTCCACCGAGTTCGAACTCGACGACTCCGGATCCTTCACCCAGACCAGCGCCCCCGAACCCGGGTCCGACGAATGGGTCATGTCCGAAGCCCAGCGCCTCATCGCCGAGGACAAGCCAGGAAAGGCCTCCTCCCTCCTCACCGACTGGATCGAGGAGCACAAACGCCGACACAACGACACCCTCCCCCAGGCCTACTACCTCCGCGGGATCGCCCGCACCGCCAACAACGACGAGTACAAAGCCCTCTTCGATTTCGAAGCCGTCATCCGGGACTACCCAGAGACCCCGTACTACCAACTCGCTATCGAGCGCGAATACGAAACCGCGCTCCGTTACCTGGGCGGGCTCAAGCAAAAGCTCTTCGGGCTCCGGGTCGAGTCCGGACGACCCACCGGAGTCGAGATCATCATCCGGGTCCAGGAACGACTCCCGGGCTCCGCCCTCGCCGAAACCGCCGCCCTCGAACTCGCAAACTACTACTACAAGCGCCGCGAACTCAAACTCGCCGCCGAGATGTACGAGATCTTCCGCGAGAACTACCCCGAATCCACCCAGACCCGCTTCGCCATGCTCCGAGAGATCGAGTGCAACATCGCGAGGTTCAAAGGTCCTCGCTACGACGGTTCAGGGCTCCTTGACGCAAAGCTCCTCATCGAAGACTACCGAGCACGATTCCCGGCCGAATCCATCCGCTCCGGGATCACCGAAGGGCTCGAAGCCTGGATCGACGAATCCGCCGCCCAGCAAGCCCTCGACACCGCGCGCTGGTACCTCAAAACCGACGATCCAACCTCCGCCAAGTTCATCCTCGCGCGACTGATCCGCCGTCACCCCGCAACCATCGCCGCCGACGACGCCCTCGACCTCATGCTCGAACAGGGCTGGCTCACTTTCGACGAAGACACCACCGAGACCACACCCGCCTCATGATCCGCGCGCTCATCGCCATCGCCCTCCTCACCACGCTCGCGCCCCTCAGCGCCTGCGCCTCCGACCCCACACGCGGGTACGCCTTGGGTTCCGCCTACGACGACTCCATCCGCACCATCGCCGTCCCCATCTTCCAGAACAACACCATCGAGCGAGGACTCGAAACCTCCCTCACCGACGCCATCATCAAACAGATCCAGACCCGCACCCCCTGGCGCATCGCCCGCCCCGACAACGCCGACACCACCCTCACCGGCGCGCTCACCCAGCACCGACTCTCCCAGCTCTCCCAGACCCCCGGGACCGGGCTCGTCCAGGAGCAGGGGGTCACCCTCTCCATCCGCTACGAATGGGTGGACAACCGGACCGGGGACATCCTCTCCGCCCGAGCCGCCTTCAGCGCCACCTCCACCTTCGTCCCCCAGCGCGGGATCGGGGAACGCCTCGAACACGCCGAACGAGAAGCCATCGACGAGCTCGCCCGGGACCTCGTCGAACAGCTCCGCGCCCGCTGGTAACACCACCCGAACCCCCGCGCGATCCGAAGCCCCCCGAGCGACGTATCTACAATAAGCAACGCTGTTCCACGCGCACAAAACGCGGATCATCGCATCGCAGGGAAGAATCACGACGAACGGACCGATAGTCCACGCACGGCCAAGCCGGACACGACTCCACCCCAACCAGGACGAGCATGCCCGATCCCAAGAAGAACAAAAACGACGCCAAGAACCCCTCCAAGGACTCCGACCCCGCGCGCCGCAGCAACAAGGGCGGCCCAACCCCCCAGCCCCCGCGCTCGCGCGGCGCCTTCGGGTTCGTCGTCCTCATGCTCATGGTCTTCCTCCTCGCCATGTTCCTCACCAGCGCCCAGCAAGGCCGCGAAGTCACCTACAACGAGTTCGCCGCCTACTACGAAGCAGGAGACATCAAGGACGATTCCGTCCTCATGTCCGACACCGCCGTCTTCGGCACCCTCAAAGAATCCGCCGTCGAAGAAGGCCGATCACCCGCCATCCGCATCCCCATCACCGTCACCTCGCGCGAGCAAATCGCCGCCCTCGTCTACGAGCTCACCGACGGCAACGTCAAAGAGAAACCCACCTCCGGTTTCATCCAGTTCCTCTATGTCATCGGTCCCTTCCTCCTCGTCCTCGCCATCCTCTGGTTCCTCATCGCCCGCTCCATGCGCGGCGCCTCCGGCGGCGCAGGCATGCTCGGCTCCTTCGGCAAGTCCCGCCACCGGACCATGACCAAGGAAATGACCGGGATCACCTTCAAAGACGTCGCCGGCATCGAAGAAGCCAAGCACGAAGTCACCGAGATCATCGAGTTCCTCAAGAACCCCAAACGATTCACCCGACTCGGAGGGCGCATCCCCCGGGGTGTCCTCCTCTCCGGACAACCCGGCTGCGGCAAAACCCTCCTCGCCAAAGCCATCGCCGGCGAAGCCGACGTCCCCTTCTTCTCCATCTCGGGCTCCGACTTCGTCGAAATGTTCGTCGGCGTCGGCGCCTCCCGTGTCCGCGACCTCTTCAAACAAGCCAAGGACAACTCCCCCTGCATCATCTTCCTCGATGAAATCGACGCCGTCGGCCGCCGCCGTGGTGGGGGGTTCACCACCGGAGGACACGACGAGCGCGAGCAGACCCTCAACGCCATCCTCGTCGAAATGGACGGCTTCGAGTCCGGCGACGGCGTCATCGTCATCGCCGCAACCAACCGACCCGACGTCCTCGACCCCGCGCTCATCCGTCCCGGGCGCTTCGACCGCCAGATCGCCGTCCCCCTCCCCGACGTGAAGGGCCGACTCGAGATCCTCAAGGTCCACGCCAAGAAGGTCAAACTCGGACCCAACGTGGACCTGAAGAAGATCGCGCGAGGAACCCCCATGTTCTCCGGCGCGGACCTCGCCGCGATCATCAACGAAGCCGCCATCGGCGCGACCATGCACAACAAGGACTTCATCGAGCACGAAGACCTCGAAGAAGCGCGCGACAAGGTCAAGTTCGGACGCGCCAACAAGTCTCGGGTCCGTGAGAAGGACGAGAACAAACTCGTCGCATACCACGAAGCCGGGCACGCCGTCCTCCAAGCCCTCCTCAAAGACGCCGACCCCCTCCACAAGGTCACGATCATCCCCCGGGGCTCCGCCGGGGGCGCCACCTTCTCCCTCCCCGAGAAGGACCGGATGGGCTACTCCCTCAAATACCTCCGCGCCACCATGCGCGTCCTCTGCGGCGGCCGCATCGCCGAAGCCAAAGCCATGGACGATGTCTCCTCCGGCGCCTCCATGGACATCTCCCAGATCACCAACATGGCCAAGCACATGGTCACCGAATGGGGCATGTCCCCCCGCATCGGCTTCGTCACCCACGCAGGACAAGACTCGCGCGAGATGTACGTCCCCGACCGGGACTACTCCGAGGACACCGCGCGACTCATCGACGAAGAAGTTAAACGTCTCGTAGACGACGCCTACGCCGAAGCCGAGAAGATGCTCCTCGAACACTGGACCCAGGTCGAAGACGTCGCCCAAGCACTCCTCAAATACGAAACCCTCACCGCCGACGAAGTCCACCAACTCATGCGCGGCGAACCCCTCGGACGCGCCACCGTCGCCGACCTCCTCTCCGGAGACACAGACCCCTCCTCCAAAGACGGCGTCACCCACGCCCCCGAACCCCAACGCCCCCTCAACGACCCCGAGTCCGACACCCCCCCGGACTCCCTCCCAAGCCCGGCCTAACCAATCTACCCCATCCCAATCCCCCCAAGCGCCCCGCCCCAAGCGGGGCGCTTTCACATCCATTCCTTCCCAAGGGTGCCCTGCTCTGACCCGAAAGGCAAAGCAGGATCTCTCCTCACGACACCCACTCCGTCCTGTACACTCGCCCCATGCCCGAACACTCCAACAACAACGACCCCTACCGGATCGAAAAACCCAATCTCCCGGACACCCCATCACACCCACCCGTCTGCGTGACCTGCAACTACGACCTCTCCGGCACCGACCCCGACTCCCCCTGCCCCGAATGCGGGCTCCCCGCCTCCCTCTCCTACCCCCCCGGCCCCTTCGCCGCCGTCAACACCGAAACCCTCCGCGCCATCCGCAAGGGCTTCACCCTCGCCTTCACCGCCTGCGTCCTCTACGTCATCATCGTCGTGCTCAACACCGCAGGAAGCATCTACATCAACATCGCGCACTTCCAGATCGTCCAGCCCGGGCAGCCCTACACCTTCAACCGGACCCAGGTCATCTTCGGGCTCATCACCAACCTGCTCAACACCGGAGCCGTCCTCCTCCTCGTCTACGGCTGCTGGAAGATCACCTCCCCCATCACCGAGATCCCACCCGGGCTCACCCGAGACAGCACCCGACGAACGACACGCGTCACCCTCGTCCTCCAAGCGATCGGAACGATCCTCTCCTTTCTCTTCGGCGTCTACAACGCCGTCACCATCCTCACCGGATCCTCCACCTGGCTCCAGAGCGGGACCTTCCAAACCTCCGACATCGTCATCCTCATCATCCTCGCCGTCCTCGGGATCGCCGTCCTCGCGAACATGATCGTCCTCTGGATCCAGCACATGCTCTACCTCAAGCACATCGCGCGTCTCACCCTCGACCAAGCCATGTTCGCACGCGCCAAACACCTCATCTGGTCCGGCCCCATCATGGTCATCATCGGCTCCATGTGCTTCATGATCGGCCCCATCATCTTCGCGATCCTCTACACCCGCCTCCACCTCCTCCTCGGCCGGAACTTCGCGAACATGATCGCCCAGCGCGAACGCGCCCACCCATCATGATCCGCGCACAAAGAAGGGCGCCCAAGGCGCCCTCCGGAAACAACCACACCGTGTCAGCGGAGCTCACACACCCATCGCGACAATTGCGTCCGCGAGTTTCACGAACCCCGCGCGATCCGCGCCAGCGCCGTAGTTCACGATCCCGTTCTCCTTCGGCGCGTGCTCCACACACTGCTCGTGGATATCGAGCATCACCCCGTGCAGCTTCTCGAGCGTCCGATCCTTCGTCCACGTCTCGTGACCCGCGTTCTGGGACATCTCGAAACACGACGTCGCAACCCCACCCGCATTCGCCGCCTTCCCAGGACCGAACGTCACCCCACGATCGTGGAAGACCGATCGCGCCCCGTGCGTGCAGGGCATGTTCGCGCCCTCAGCCACATACAAGCACCCCCGGTCCGCGATCACCTTCGCGTCCGATTCCTCGATCTCGTGCTGGGTTGCGCACGGGAGCGCCACGTCGTACTCCGCGTGCTTCCAGGGCTTGTCCTCGCTATGGAACACGCACCCGTCCCCCGACCAGTCCTTGAGCCGACCCCGCTCGACCTCCTTGAACCGGATCAACTCCTTGATCTGATCACCATTGAACCCGTTCTCGCACACCAACGACCCACCCGAGTCCGAGACCGACACCACCTTCGCTTCCTTCTGCAGCGCCAACTCCGCGGCGTACAACGCCACGTTCCCCGCGCCAGAGATCGCGACACGGGAACCCGCAATCTTGTCCCCACGGTGCTTCATCATCGCTTCCGCAAACGTCACGCACCCGTACCCCGTCGCTTCCGTCCGTCCCAGCAACCCACCGAGCCCGACCGGTTTCCCCGTCAGCACCCCGTCGCGTTGCTTCGTGATCTTCATGTACTGACCGTACAGGAACCCGATCTCACGACCACCCACCCCGATATCCCCCGCCGGGACATCCACGCTCGGACCGATGTGCCGATACAGCTCGCGCATGAACGACTGACAGAACCGCATCACCTCGTTGTCGCTCTTCCCCTTCGGATCGAAGTCCGATCCACCCTTCCCACCACCGATGGGCTGACCCGTCAGCGCGTTCTTGAAGCACTGCTCATACGCAAGGAACTGCAGCGTGTCCTCCGTCACACTCGGGTGGAACCGCAAGCCCCCCTTGTAAGGACCCAGCACATTCGTGTGCTCCACGCGCCACCCCGTGTTCACCTCGACCCCGCCCTCGTCGTTCACCCACTCCACCCGGAACCGGATCACCCGATCAGGGATCAGCAAACGCTCGAACACCCGCGCTTTCCGGTATTGCTCCGATTCAGCGATCACCGGCCCGATCGACTCCGCGACCTCCTCGATCGCAGACCGGTACAGCGTCCCCGGGTTCACCAGGTCGATCATCGAAGCCAAATCATTCGTCGCGTCCATCGTGGTCATCGAAATCTCCGTTCACAGGTGCAAACCAGGCACAATCCGCCGGGCCACAATCCTATTCACGAGAGCTTCAACGATCACCCCGATTCAGAACCCCATCGCCGGGTTGTAATAGATCTCGTACGTCTCGAACACCCCCCCGTCATCAGCCCGATCGAGCGTCCAAGACCCGACAATCGCCCGGTTCGCGTTCCCGGGCTCCGCCTCCCACAGTCTCGTGCCCCGATCATCCACCAGGTACAGCCGCCCCGGCAACGACGAAGACGCCGTCATCGGCCCCCAGAACATATTGAACCGATCCGAGAACACGTTCATCAGCACCGACACGGGCTCCGCTTCGAGATCCCCCGTCGGGAACCGCTGATTCACAAAGCGAGACTCCGTCGGGAGCTCGCCCACATTCGAGTACGGATCCACATACCCATCAAACTCGTAGAAGTACAACCCATCGCGTGGCGCATCCCCGCCCCCGAACGGAATCCCCGTCTGCGTGCCCGCACCCAAAAACCCCGTCGAAACCCGGGACGCATACGAAGACAACGGATCCATCGTCGCGGGCTGCTGGAACACCACCGTCAGCACCTCCACGAGCCCGTTCGAGTTCGGATCGTTCGCGAGACGATGACCCGAGATCGCACCCGAGCTGAACACGTAGTCCGTCCGATCCCCAGCCCGTGTCACCGCGATCGAGACCTCCACCGGGATAATCCCCTGCACGAACAAGTCCGCGTAGAACGAAGTCTCATCCCAATCCCGAGTCAGCTCCACCTCGAAATCCGCCGTCCCCCCGTACAGCGCATCCCCGTTCAAGCTGTAGATGACATCCCGCGCGATCCGGATCGGGAAATCCACCTCCCACCCCGACGTCATCAACCCATCAAACTCCGCGCTCACCGACACGTTCATCCCCGCCGCGCCGCTCGTCGATTCAGGCGTCGTATCCCTGGGCTCGAACGGCCCACTCGACGCAAACTGCGCCACCTCAGCCCGATCCGCATGCTCCGCAAACGGAACCGTCCCGATCATCACCCTCGGATCCAGCGCCACATACGACCCACCCCCCGATTCCCGAACCTCGATCCCCAGATACCGATCGCTCCCCGACTCAAACGCCGTCTCCCCGAAGTCCAGCATCACATCGAACACCCCACCCACAACCGCCACCCCGAGGTGCTCGTCCGTCCCCAGCGCCGTCCCCCCAGTCTCCGCCGAGTACAACGAGAACCGGAAATCAAAGTCCCCCTCAGCCCCCAGCGCCCCATCGTTCAGCATCCCCTGATACGACATCGACGACGTCTGCGCCAGCGCAACCCCCGCCATCATCGCCACCGCAAAAACACCCCACACCATCCGACTCAGCATCGACATCCCGGTCCTCCTGTGCATTCCAAACCACCGCCGCACCCGGCACCCGGGCACGAACCCCCAAAACCTACCACACCGCCTCCCCCCCCACACCCCACCACCCCCCCCACACC